>Ga0180218_1000073_pt1 | contig 194146 bp, 168 predicted proteins | sample eDN3rd37CKraftBY_FD_151334 | JGI IMG/M metagenome (GOLD analysis project Ga0180218, IMG submission 151334) | Enriched backyard soil microbial communities from Emeryville, California, USA - eDNA 3rd pass 37_C Kraft BY (version 2) (version 2) | ecosystem: Environmental > Terrestrial > Soil >... | reverse complement strand
CATGCCGTGCGCATCCGCGAGAAGCCGACCAGCCGGCCGTAAAGCCCCACCACGACTACGACCGCCGCCAGAAGCAGCACCGAGAGCGCCGCCGCCATGCCCCAGTTCACCGTGCGGGTGGAATAGAACGCGACGAAATAGGGGATCATCTGGTCATTGGCGCCCCCCAGCAGCGCCGGCGTGACGTAGAAGCCCAGCGCCTGGATGAAGACCAGCAGGCTTCCCGCCCCCACCCCCGGCAGCGAGAGCGGCAGCGAGACACGCCAGAAGGCCCTCCAGGGCGAGGCGCCGAGCGAGAGCGCCGCGCGGGGCAGGCGCCAGTCCAGGGCGCGCAGGCTGGCATAGATCGGCAGCACCATGAAGGGCAGCAGAATATGCACCATGCCCAGCAGCACGGCGCCGCGGTTGAACAGCAGTGGCAGCGGCTCCGAGGTGAGTTGCAGCGCCTGCAGCGCGGCGTTGACCACGCCCTCCCGTTGCAGCAGCACCGTCCAGGCGGCGGTGCGAACGATCAGGCTGGTCCAGAAAGGCAGCAGCACGCCGGCCAGCAGCCAGGGCACCGCGCGCGGCGGCGCCGTGGCGATCAGCCAGGCCAGCGGATAGCCGATGGCCAGGCAGAGCAGCGTGGCCAATGCGCCGATCCAGAGCGTGCGCCAGAGAATGCTGCGGAAGATCGCCTGATCCGGCGGTGCCGCACCAATGGCGCCGGCGGCATCGCGCTTCAGGTCGAGCACGGCGAGCAGGTGGAAGTCGGAGATCGGGCCGGCGGCACGGCGGATCGCCGCCCAGGGCGCCGGCGAGCCCCATTCCTCGGCGACGCCCAGCACCTTCTCGCGCGCGCCGCCTTCAAAGGGCGCGGCGATGCGGCGGGCGGTCATCGGCAGCAGCGAGCGGAAACCGGGCCAGTCGTTGTTCAGACGGGCGGCGGCACGTGCCACCTCCCCCTCGCCCGCCGCGCGGTCCCGCTCGCGCGCGGCGCGGAGATCCTCGACCAGCGCGGCGAAGGCAGGCTCATCGGGCGCCGCGGCGCCATCCCAGCCTTCGAGCGCCGCGAGGGTGCGCGGCAGCACCGGCGGCACGTCCGGCTCCTCGACCGCGCGCAGCAGGAAAATGCCGATCGGCAGCACAAAGACCGCCAGCAGGAACAGAAGCAGCGGCGCCACCAGCGCCGCCGCGGCAAGTCGTCCTCGCAAGTTACTTCGCAACCCAGTTGTTGAAGCGCTGATTCAGCTTATCGAGATTGTCGAGCCAGAACTGGTCGTCGATGCGCAGGGCGCCCTCGTGGTTTTCCGGCGTGGTGGGCAGGTTCGCCAGCACTGTCGGCGGAATGCTGTCCATCGCGCCCTTGGCCGTCGGACCATAGGGAATGCGCTGGGCGAGCTTGGCCTGGCCTTCCGGCTGCGTGGCGAAGCGGATGAAGTCCAGCGCCTTCTTGCGGTTAGGGCTGTCCTTCATCACCACCCACGAATCCAGCGTGAAGAGGTTGTTGGTCCAGGTGATGCCGAAATTCTTGCTGTCGTTCTGGTTGGCGGCGGTGATGCGGCCGTTATAGGCGTCCGTCATCGCCACCTCGCCACTGGCGAGAAGCTGCGCCGGCTGGCTGCCACGCTCCCACCAGACGAGGTCCGACTTCAGTGTGTCGAGCTTGCGGAAGGCGCGGTCCACGCCGGCATTGGTGCCGAGCACCTTGTAGACATCGCCGGGCGTCACGCCGTCGGCCAGCAGGGCGATCTCCAGCGTGGTCTTCGGGCCACGCCGCAGCCCGCGCTTGCCCGGGAACTTCTTGGTGTCGAAGAAATCGGCCCAGCTCTTCGGCGCCTCCTTCGTGCGGTCCTTGTCGTAGGCGAGCACGAAGGAATACAGGATGGTGCCGACGCCGCACTCGTTGACCGCAGGAGGAATGAAACGGTCCTCCCCGCCGATCGCCGTGTAGTCGATCTTCTCGAAGAGCCCCTCCTCGCAGCCGAGCAGCAGCTCCTCGCTCTCGACCTGCACGACGTCCCAGTTGTTGGCGCCGGACTGCACCTTGGCGCGCAGCACGCCCACGCCGCCATCCCAGGTCTCCTCCAGCAGGCGTGTACTGGTCTGCTGCTGGAAGGGGCGGAAGAAGATGTCCCGCTGCGCGTCCTGATAGGCCCCGCCCCAGGACACGACCGTGAGGTCCCGGCCCTGGGCCATCGCTTGGCCGCCCAGCAGGACCGTCCCCAGCGCCAAAGCGGCGCAAAAGCCTCTCCGCAGCATCATGCTCTCCCCTTGCGCCTTGCCGTGGCGCTTGCCAGCGCGAGGGTAGTGCCGAGAGATGCGGGTTGCGAAGGGGGTTTTCCGAAATAGGTTTTCTCAACTCACTGGTTCTGCCACCCTGTGAACATGCGCCTCCCGATTGCCGCCCGTGCGGCCATGCTGGCCCTGCTGCTGGCTGCCGCCGCCTGCACCAAATCGCCCTGCTCGACACCCGCAGAGGACAACCTGACGCTCCTGACGCCCTTATCTCTGGGCAGGCCGCTGGTGCCGGTCACGGTCAACGGGCAGAGCATACCTCTCCTGATCGACACCGGCGCGGCGGTCACGGTGCTGTATCCCGAGACGGTCCGAGCGCTGGGACTGCGGCCGGACCCGCTCCGGACGAGAGATGTCACCGGCTTCGGCGGCGCGGCGACGGCGCAGGAGGTCTCTGTCGAACAGCTTCGTATCGGCAGTCGCAACTTTGACGGACTATCCTTGCTGGCCTTGGGGGAAAGGCCCGGGAAGGGCCGTGGAGGCGGATTCCTGGGCGCCGACCTGCTGCGCCAGACGGCACTGGAACTCAACCTGCCGGGTGACCGGATCGCGCTGCATGACGCCGCGGCCTGCAGCGCGCCGCCTGCATCCTGGGGCCGTGACTTCGAGCGCATTCCCATCGTGGTGGCCCCGAACGGCCTCGTCCTCCTACCGGTGCAGATTGGTGACGAGGTGCTGATCACACTCTTGGATACCGGAGCGACGCATACCTCGATCGACGTCGCTGCGGCACGTCGGGCCGGCATGCCAAACTCGGTCCTGAGCGCCACGCCCAGTGGCAGAAGTCTGGGTGTTGGGCCGAACCGTCTGCCCTTCCATCTCTGGTCCGTATCAGAGATGCGGATCGGCACAGAGCGCATGCGCAACGTGCCGGTTGCGGTCCATGGCATGCCCGCAAGCTCTCCGGTCGACATGGTCCTTGGGGCAGATTATCTCGCCCGCCGCCGGCTCTGGCTCTCCTACGCCACCCAGACGCTCTACGTGCAGACCATCGTTCCGGAGCAGGGCAATTTCGACCTCGCTTCAAGCCGCGAAGGCGAGCGCATGCGCCGCCTCCCAGGCGAGCGCGGCCGGGCCGCCGGCGCTCGGCAGCTGGCCGCCGCCGATTGGTCGCTTGACCAGCACCTCACCACCCTGGCCGAGCGACAGCCGCAGCCGCACATGATCGCCCTGGAAGATCGCCTCCTGCAGCGTCGCCGCTAGCGCCCCCTCACCCAGATCCTCCGGTGCCACCGGGGCGACGGCGACGCGCTCCGGCCGGATCGTGACGTAGCAGCGGCTGCCGGGCGGGCCGCAATCCACCGGGCGGGCAGAAACCTCCGGGCCGCAGTCCAGCGCGACACGCACCAGATCGTCCTCTGCCCTCAGCACCTTGCCGGGCAGCCGGTTGTTCTCGCCGACGAAGCCGGCGACGAAGGCATTGGCCGGGCGCTCATAGATCTCGCGCGGCGGCGCGAGCTGGCGGATCAGCCCGCCCTCGAAGACGGCGATCCGGTCGGAGAGCGTCAGCGCCTCCGCCTGATCATGCGTCACGTAGAGCATGGTCAGGCCGAGCCGCTGGTGCAGCGAGCGGATCTCGTACTGCATCTCCTCTCGCAGAGCTTTGTCGAGCGCGCCCAGCGGCTCGTCCAGCAGGACGATCGGCGGCTCGAAGACCATGGCGCGGGCCAGGGCGATGCGCTGCTGCTGCCCACCCGAAAGCTGTGCCGGGCGCCGGTCGCCGAAGCCCTCCAGCCGCACCATGGCCAGCGCCCGCGCCACCCGTCCGGCACGCTCGGCCTTCGGCACGCCGCGCACCTCCAGCGGGAAGCCGACATTCTCGGCCACGCTCATATGCGGGAAGAGCGCGTAGGACTGGAACACCACCCCGATGCCGCGCTTGTGCGGCGGCAGGCGGGCGATGTCCCGCCCCTCCAGCAGGATTCGCCCCTCGCTCGGTTGCTCGAAGCCGGCCAGCATCATCAGCGTCGTCGTCTTGCCCGAGCCGGAGGGGCCGAGCAGTGTCAGCAGCTCACCGCGCTCCACCGCCAGGTCGAGCTGCCGCACGGCATAGCCCGACGCCGCCGGCCCATAGGCCTTGCGCACTCCTTCGAACCGGACCAGCGGCTCCGCCATCGCCCCACTCCATCAGTACCGGGAAGCTGCATCGGGGCGGCCGGGCGGGGTTGTCAACCGGGCGCCTCGCCGCGAGGGTGCGGGAAGGAAACCGGAGGACGAAGATGGCCGAAGCGGATGCCACCCTGATCGCCAGGCGCGAGGGTGCGGTGGGGCGGCTGCTGATGAACCGCCCGCGCGCGCTGAACGCGCTGGACCTGTCGATGATCGACGCGATGGCGCAGGCCATCGCCGCCTGGCGCGAGGACCCGTCGCTGCGGCTGGTCTTGCTGGAAGGCGCCGGCGACCGCGCCTTCTGCGCCGGCGGCGATGTGCGGCGGGTGCGCGAGCAGGTGCTGGCGGGCGACCACGAATCCGTCGAGACCTTCTTCAGCCATGAATACGCGGTGAACGGCGCCATCGCCGCCTTCCCGCGGCCCTGGGTCAGCCTGATCGACGGCGTCTGCATGGGCGGCGGCATCGGCGTCTCGGTCCATGGCAGCCACCGCGTGGTGACGGAGCACGCCATGCTCGCCATGCCGGAGACCGCGATCGCCCTCTTCCCCGATGTCGGCACCAGCTATGTGCTGTCGCGCCTCGGCGGGGGACTCGGCCGCTGGCTGGCGCTGACCGGCGCGCGGCTGCAAGGCGCCGAGGCGGTCGAGGCCGGGCTCGCCACCCATTTCGTGCCGCGCGAGCGGCTGGGCGCGCTGCGCGAGGTCTTGCTGGCCAAGGGCGATGCCGGGGCGGTGGCACGCTTCGCCGAGGCGGTGCCGCCGGGGCGGATCGCCGCGCTGCGCCCGGCCATCGACCGTTGCTTCGCGCATGACGACCGCGCCGCCATCGAGTCGGCGCTGGAGGCGGAAGGCACCAACTGGGCGCGGGAGCAGCGCGCGATCCTGCAGCACGTCTCCCCCACCAGCGTGGCGGTGACGCTGGAACTGCTGAAGCGCGGCGCCATGCTCGATCTGCCGCAATGCCTGGAGATGGAACTGTCCCTCACCCGCGGCGTCACCCGCCACCCCGACTTCGCCGAGGGCGTGCGAGCCGTGCTGGTGGACAAGGACAACAAACCGCGCTGGCAGCCGGCGGCCGATCCGGTCAGCCTGTTCGGCTGACCGGCACGCGGCGCACGGCCGCCCTGGCGACCCATTCGTCCGCGAGGGCGGCCAGCAGCGCGCCTACCGAAAGGCCGAGGCCGACGCCGAACACGGCCGCGTGGCTGTCGCCGGTCGCATGGAACAGCGCCGCCAGGACGAAGCCGGTGCCGGCCTGGGCCAGGGCGTAGATGGCCGTGGCCCGCACCCAGAGCTGGCCGGCGGCGGCGCTGGCCCTTTCGCGTGCCGCCGCCAGCGCGACGGCGCTGATCCCCACGCCCGAGAAGCCGCAGACCGGCGCCGCCAGCAGCACCATGGCGGCGCCGGGGAGGAGCGTGGCGCTGAGCGCCACCACCTGCACCGCCGCCCAGGCGGTCAGGGTCCGCCGGCCGCCGAGCCGGCCGGCGATCCGCCCCCCGGCCAGCGTCCCGGCGATGCCGCCGAGACCGAACAGCACCCAGAGCAGCGCGACGGCGGCGGGGCCAAGGCCGCGCCCGCGCACCCCGAGATCGGCGAGATAGACCATCGGCGCCGTCATGCCCGCGGCGGAAAGCCCATAGGCCAGCAGCAGCAGCCAGGCGCGCGGCACCGCCAGGCCCCCCGGCCGATGGGTGATCTCGGCGGCGGGCGGGTTGGGCCAGAAGCGGCGCAGGGGGAGCCAGAGCAGCGCCCCCAACACGGCGAGGCCGAGCCAGCTTCCGGCCACTCCGACCGGATGCAGCGCCGGTACGGCGAGCGCACCCAGCACCACGCCGGCGCCGACGCCCGAGACGACGATGCCTCCCGCGGCGCCGCGTTGCGCCGGCGGCACCACTGCCTGGACCGCCGGCCCGGCCAGCCCCATCAGCACGCCGCCCGCCACGCCGGCCAGGCCCCGCCAGAGGCCGAGCCAAGCCAGGCCCCAGGGCAGCGCGCAGGCGAGGAAGGCCAGCACCACCAGCCCCATGCCGAGATCCAAAGCCGCGGGGACGCCAAGCCGGCGGCCGAGGCCGCGGCCGCCCAGCGCCCCCAGGAGATAGCCGGTGAAATTGCAGGCACCGAGCAACCCGGCCTGTGCGCCGTCCACCCAGCCCGCCGCCACCAGGGCCGGGAAAAGCGGCACATAGGCGAATCGGGCCAGCCCAAGCCCGGCGCAGAGCGCCCCCGCCCCCGCCAGGGGAACGGCCAGGTCGCGACGACTCATGAAAGTCTCTCAGGGCGCTGGGCGCGCCCGGCGCTGGGCGGTGCGCAAGGCGCGGCGCAGCTTGGCCACACCGAGGCGCACCTGGCCCTCCTGGCAGAGCCGGGCCCCCTCCTCGCCCAGGCTGCGCACCGGCTCCTGCCGGCCGCGCGGTAGTTGGGCCAGTCGCTGGGAGAGTTCCTCGCAATCCTCCAGGCTGGGGTCGAGCACGCGCAGCTCCGTCGCAGCCGCCGGAACGGTGACCAACAGGAGAAACAACAGGACGGCGGGGCACGACGGCATGGCGCGCACTCTGATCCGCCCGCCCCTGCCCGCCGATGAGCGCCGCGTGAAGCCTGGGTCATGCGGGCACCGCGGGAAGGCGGAACAGCACCGCGAGACCGGGTCGGTCGGGCGGGCCGCCGGCATCCTCGAACCACAACATGCCGCCATGCAGTTGCACCACGGCACGCACCAGCGAGAGGCCTAGTCCCGAGCCGGGCGTGGTGCGCGCCGCATCGGCCCGGAAGAACCGCTCGCCCACCCGGGCGCGGTCCTGCACCGAAAGCCCGGGCCCCTCATCGGTGACGCGCACCACCACAGCATCCGGCTCCTGCACGGCCGAGAGGCTGATAATGCTGCCGGACGGGCTGAACTTCACCGCATTGTCCAGCAGGTTGGCGAGCACCTGCAGCAGCAGGTCGCGGTCGCCGGTCAGCGGCAGGGGCTCCGGCCAGTCGGTGCGCAGCGTCTGGCCGCGCGCCTCGGCCGAAGCGCCGTAAAGCTCCGCCGCATCAGCCAGCACCAGCGCGAGGTCGAAAGGCGCGAAGGCGGCGCGGCGCGCCCCAGCCTCCATCTCAGCGATGCGCAGCACCGCCTGGAACACGCGGGTCACGTCGTCGAGATCGGCGATGCCGCGCTCGATCGCGCCGCGCAGCGCGGCCGGGTCGTCACTGTCGCTGAGGAGCGCTTCCTCCAGTCCGTTGCGGGCGCGGGCGATGGGCGTGCGCAGGTCATGCGCGATGGCGTCCGAGACGCCGCGCACGCCGTCCATCAGCTGGGCGATGCGGTCCAGCATGGTGTTCATGCTGGCGCCCAGCCGGTCGAACTCATCGTCATGCAGGGAAAGCGGCACGCGCGGCGAAAGGTCGCCCCCCGCGATCAGCACCGCCGTGGCGGAGGCCGGCGCCAGGCGCCGCTCCAGCGCCCGGCGCATCAGCCAGGCACCGACCAGGGCGAAGACCAGCGCCGCCCCGGCGGCCCAGTACAGCCCGTCCGTCAGCAGGGCGCGCAGGCGTTCCTTCTCACCTACCTCCCGCCCCACCGCGAGCTTGCTGCCATCGGCGAGATTGAGGACGAAGAGGCGACCCTCACCCGGCTGCCCGTCCTCGTGCTGCAGCGCCAGGTGGTACCAGCCGCTGTCCCCCTCGCGCGGCGGCGGCAGGGCCGCCAGATTGCCGACCACGCGATTGCCGTGCGGATCCTGCAGTAAATACAGGGTCTGGTTCTCGACATCGACCGCCAGCCGCTCCTCGATCGCCTCCACCAATCCGGTGGCGCCGGCATCGCGCCAGCGGTCGCCCAGCGCATGCGCGTCGGCGCGGATGGCGGCGTCGGTCTGCCGCTCCAGCGCGCCGGCGGTGCCCCACCAGAGCACGGCGGCGAAGGCGAGGCCGGCCGCCAAGAACATCGCCGCGAAGAGCACGGCGAAGCGGAAGCCAGCCGAGGAGAACAGGCGCCAGAGCGGGCCCGGGTGCTGCTGCCGCCGCCGCGTATAGGGCATCAGGCGTCGGTCACGGCTCGCCGCGGATCATGTATCCCGCATTGCGGACGGTATGGATCAGCGGCTTGTCGAAGCCTTTGTCGAGCTTCTGCCGCAGGCGCGAGACATGGACGTCGATGACGTTGGTCTGCGGATCGAAGTGGTAGTCCCAGACCTTCTCCAGCAGCATGGTGCGGGTGACGACCTGCCCGGCATGGCGCATCAGGTGCTCCAGCAGGCGGAACTCGCGCGGTTGGATGTCGATCTTCTTGCCGCCCCGGGTGACGGTGCGGGAGAGCAGGTCGAGCTCCAGATCGGCGACCTTCAGGCGCGTCGCCGGGGCGTCCACCGCCGGGCGGCGGCCCAGCGCCTCGACGCGCGCCAGCAGCTCGGCGAAGGCGAAGGGCTTCACCAGGTAGTCGTCGCCGCCGGCCTTCAGCCCCTTCACCCGCTCATCCACCCCGGCCAGGGCCGAGAGAAAGAGGACGGGCGTGTGGTTGCCCTGGCCGCGCAGCGTCTCGACCAAGCGGACGCCATCGACGCCGCCGGGCAGCATGCGGTCGAGCACCAGCAGGTCAAAACTCTCGCCGGCGGCCATGAACAGCCCGTCCCGCCCGCTTGTCGCGTGCTCCACGGTATGCCCGGCCTCCTGGAGGCCCTTCTTCACGAAGCGGCCGACCTCGGCGTCATCTTCCACCAGCAGGATTCGCATGGTGCTCAGGCTCCTTGTGCTGCGCGCCACCCTCCCACGGGCCGGCGGGCGGAGGGCGGCGAACGGCTGCCAAAATGCCTCGCCGCGCGCCGCCACGCCAGAGCGGCCCTCCCCTCGGCATGCCTGCCATCGGGCCAGGGCGCGCCAGAGGTGGGGGCGCGGGGTTGCGCATCGAGCGATCTCAGATATATCTAACATAGTTTCGTTATATCGGAGATAACTCGATGCGGGAATTCCACGACTTCGGCCATCATAGAGGTGGCGGGCGGCGCGGCCGGGGCTTCCGGCATGGCGGGCTCCGACTGGTGCTGTTGCAACTCGTGGCCGAGACGCCACGCCATGGTTACGAGCTGATCAAGGCCATCGAGGAGCGGCTGGGCGGCGCCTACAGCCCGAGTCCGGGCGTGGTCTATCCGACCCTCACGCTGCTGGAGGAGCTCGGCTATGCCACGGTCACCCCCACTGAGGACGGCCGGAAGCTCTATGCCGCCACGCCCGCCGGGCTGGCCTGGCTGGAGGAGAACCGCGCGGCGCTGGACGAGGCGATGGCGCGCCTGACGCCGGAAGGCCGTTCGGAGCGGCCGCCGCAGGTCGCCCGTGCCGTGGAGAACCTCCGCATGGCCCTGCGCCTGCGCCTGCAGCGCGGCCCGATCACCGCCGAGCAGGCCGAAGCCATCGCCGAACTGCTGGACAGCACGGCCCGCAACCTGGAGCGGATCTGACATGCCCCAACCCGATGACGCCCTGGTCGCCGCACCCGACCGCACGCCGCGCCGCCTGCGCCATCCGCTGCGCCTGCGCGCGCTGGAGGTGCTGAAGGTTGAGCAACTGACGCCCCGCATGCGGCGCGTCACCCTGGGCGGCGCGGCGCTGGAGGGCTTCACCAGCCTCGGCTTCGACGACCATGTGAAGCTGTTCTTCCCCGCGCCGGGCCAGGCCCTGCCGGTGGTCGGCCCCGAGGGCCTCGTCTTCCCCGAGGGCGCGCCGCGCCCGCCGGCGCGCGACTACACGCCGCGCCGGTATGACCCGCAGGCCGGCACGCTGCTGATCGACTTCGCGCTGCACGAGGCCGGCCCCGCCACCGCCTGGGCGGAGCAGGCCGAGCCGGGGCAGCCCCTGCTGATCGGCGGCCCGCGCGGCTCCTTCGTGATCCCGACCGAGTTCGACTGGCACCTGCTGGTCGGCGACGAGACCGCCCTTCCCGCCATTGGGCGGCGCCTGGAGGAACTGCCCGCCGGCAGCCGCGCACTGGTGATCGCCGAGGTCGAGGGGCCGGAGGAGGAACTGGCTTTCGACAGCGCCGCCGCGGTTTCCGTCACCTGGGTGCACCGGGGCGACGCGGCGCCGGGCCAGCCGGAGGGACTGGCCGCAGCCCTCGCCGCGGCAGAGTTCCCGGCGGGCGATTTCTACGCCTGGGTGGCCTGCGAGTCGCTGATCGCCAAGGCGCTGCGCAGGCAGCTCATCGCGGAGAAAGGCGCCCAGCCGCGCTGGGTAAAGGCCGCCGGCTATTGGAAGCGCGGCCAGGCCGCGGTGCACGAGCAGCACGTGGAGGACTGAAGGACTCGCGGGGTCCGGGCTTCCAAAGGGGGTGGCGCCCCCTTTGGCCTCAGGCCGGGAGCGGGTCGTCCGCCAAAACCTGGAGGTGCCCGAGCGAACAGCGTTCCACCCGCGCCGAGACGCCATAGACCTCGGCCAGCAGCGCCGGGGTCAGCGTCCCCTCCGGTGAGCCTTCCGCGCGCACCTCGCCCTGCGACAGCATCACCACCCGGTCAGCGAAGCGCGCCGCCAGACCGAGGTCATGCAGCACGACCACGGTGACCAGCGCCTTCTCGCGCGTCAACGTCCGCACGAGTTGCATCACCGCGAGCTGGAAGCGCAGGTCGAGCGCGCTGGTCGGCTCGTCGAGCAGCAGCACCTCGGGCTGGCGCACCAGGGCCTGGGCCAGCCCGGCCATCTGCCGCTGCCCGCCCGAAAGCCGGTCCAGCCCGACCAGGGCGAGATGCGCGATACCGAGCCGCTCCAGCAGCGCCAGGGCGCGGTCCGCCGCCGCGCGGGCGGAGAGACTGATCTCGCCGAAACCGCCGGGGCTGGCCTTCAGCGCGCCCACGAGCGTTTCCAGCACCGTCAGCGCCACCCCTTGCGGCAGGCTCTGCGGCATATAGGCGATATGCCGGGCCCGGCGCTCCAGCGAGAGGCCGATCATCTCCTGCCCGTCCAGCCGCACCGAGCCGCGCGCGGGCAGCAGGCCCGCCAGGCCGCGCAGCAGGGTGGACTTGCCGGCGCCGTTCGGCCCGACGAGGGCGGTGATCGCCCCCGCCTCCAGCGGTGCCAGGCTGGCCTCCCGCAGCACGGTGCGGCGGCCGTAGCCGAGCGTCAGGTCCTTGATCTCAAGCCGCTTCATGCGCGCCTCCCCCGGGTGAAGACCAGCGCGATGAAGACCGGCACGCCAACCAGCGCAGTGACGATACCGATCGGCACCAGCAGGCCGGGCACCAGCATTTTGCTCGCCACCGAGGAGAGCGAGAGCAGCAGCGCGCCGCAGAGCGCCGAGGCCGGCAGGAAGAAGCGATGATCCTCGCCCACCATGAGTCGCGCCGCATGCGGCCCCACCAGCCCGACGAAGCCGATGGTGCCGACGAAGGCCACCGAAACGGCGGAAAGCAGGGAGACGCGCAGCAGGGCACCGTCCCGCAGGCGGTTGGCGTTGACACCGAAGGAGAGCGCCCGCTCCTCGCCCAGCCGCAGCGCCGTCAGCTTCCAGGTGGCGCGGGCGCAGAAGGGGATGGTGACGGCCAGCGCGAGCGCCAGGATGCCGATCTTCGGCCAGGTGGCGCGCGCCAGGCTGCCCATGGACCAGAAGACGAGTTGCTGCAGCGCCTGCTCGGTGGCGACGAATTGCAGCAGCGCCACGGCGGCATTGAAGGCGAAGACCAGGGCGATGCCGAACAGTACCAGCGCCTCCACCCCCGCCCCGCGCAGCCGCGACAGGCTGCGCAGCAGCAGCACCGAGCCGAAGGCGAAGATGAAGGCATTGCCGGAGAGCAGCCAGGCCTGCGGGATCCAGGGCAGCCCTACCCCGAGTATGATGGCCAGCGCCGCGCCGAGCGAGGCGGCGGAGGAGACGCCGAGGGTGAAGGGGCTGGCGAGCGGGTTGTTCAGCACCGTCTGCATCTCGGCGCCGGCCAGGGCCAGGGCGGCACCGACCAGCACGGCCATGATGGCGTAAGGCAGCCGGACATCCCAGACGATGACGGAAACCGGGCCGCTGGCCTCGGCCGGATGCAGCAGCACGCCCAGCACATCCGTCAGGCCGAGCCGCGAGGGGCCGGTCGCCACGTCCAGCAGCAATGAGGCCATGAGCAGCAGCGCCAGCACGGCCAGCAGCGCCGCGCGGCGCCAGACCAGCGCGCGATAGCCCGCAGCAGCGGTGGGAAGGGAAGCCAGGAGGGCGGTCACTTCAGGCTGGCCCAGAAGGTGCCGTCCATCGGCACCGCGAGGAAGCGGCGATTCATCTCCTCCTGGGTCGCGGCCGGGTCGAGGTCAGCGAAGAGCGCGGGGTGCAGCCAGCGCGCCAGGGCCTCGGCCGCCAGCAGGTTGTAGGGGCTGTCGTAGAAGCTGTGCCACAGCGCGTGCGCGCGGCCCTCCTTCACCGCCGTCAGCCCGGCGATGCCCGGCCGCGCGACGGTGCCACGCAGCCCTGCCTGCGCCTCCTCCGGCGTGACGCCGGGGCCGACATGCGGGGCGGTGTCGTCGGTCGCATTGGTGCCGCCCGTGGCGATATAGACCGCCGGGTCCTGCGCGATGACGTATTCCAGATTTAAGGGGCCCAGCGGACCCGGGATCACCGCCGCGCCGATATTGGTGCCACCGGCGAAGGCGATGAACTCGCCGAGATTGCCGTTGCCGGGCGAGCCGCAGCATTCGCGGCCGCCACCGGCACGCAACTCCATCAGCACGGTAGGCGCCGCCGGCTTCGCCTGCGCCAGGGTCTGGGCGATGCGGTCCATGTGCTCCTGGCGCCAGGCGAGGAATTCCTCCGCCTGCTTCTCCCGGCCCAGGGCCTTGCCCAGCGCGCGCAGACTGGCGGGCGTGTTCTCCAGCGGATGGGCGCGGAAGTCGATGAACAGCACCGGCACGCCGGCGCGGCGGAACTGCGCCACCACCTCGCTCTCCTTGCCCGGCGAGTGGCCGCCGGCGGCGCTCAGCACCACGAGGTCCGGGTGCAGCGCCAGGGCGCGCTCCACCGAGAAGCTCTCGGCACTGCTGGCACCAACCACCGGGATCTTCTCGATCGCCGGGAAACGGGCGACAGCCTGGGCATAGCCCTTGGGGTCGAGCCGCTTGAACTCGCCCATCCAGCCGGCGACCAGCGGGATCGGGTCCTGCCGCTCCAGCAGGAACAAGGCCTGGATGAAGCGTCCCTCCCCCAGCAGCACCCGCTTGGCGGGGCCGGGCAACGTGACCTCCTGGCCGGCGAGGTCGTGCAGCGTGATCGGTTCGGCACGGGCGGCGGCCACTCCCTGCACAAGGAGGGGGAACAGCAGCGCCATGGCGCGGAGCAGGCGGGGGAACGTCACCAGGCAGCCCTTCCAGCGGAGGCGGTTGAGCGGCAACCAATAATCAGTCGCAACTACAACACCAACCCCCCTCTTTGCGGGGGAGGTATCCGCCGTGCGCAAAAAGCCCGGTGGGGCCTAATCGGGCGCGCGGCCACCGCCGGTCACGTGCCTTCCTTGGTCCGCGCCAGCTTACGCTCCCGGCTTCTGGCGCCCTCCTGTCGGCGGTTTCATGCAGCACGGACTGCCATGCCACGGAGAACAGGCAGCATCTCTTCAGGCTCGGGGCGGCGGGTATAATCCGGGTTGACCTCGGCGTAGCGGATCACCCCGTCCTGGCCAATCACAAACCGGCCGGGCATGGGAAGCGTCCAGCTCGGGTCGCCGTTGAAGGCCGGGAGATCGTTCTTCAGGCCCTTGTAGAGTTCCACCAGGTAATCGGGCAGGGCAAAGCGCAGGCCAAAGGCAGCGGCCGTCTGGTTACCGGGGTCAGACAGGATCGGGAATTCCAGCCCATTGGTGCGCATCGACTTGCGGCTGTTGGCGGCGGTCTGCGGCGAGATCGCCACTAGGTCGGCGCCCAGTTCCCGGAAGAAGGGCAGCGCCTGCTGGAGCGCCTGCAGTTCCATGTTGCAATAGGGGCACCAGACACCGCGGTAGAAGCTCACCACCAGTGGTCCCCGGCCAAGCAGTTCGGCGGAGGAGACCGGCCTCCCCTCCGCGTCGTTCAGCACGAAGGCCGGTCCCGTGTCGCCGGCCTTCAGCGCCCGTACCGCGGCGCCGGAGGCGATCAGTTCATCGGTGGCGCGGTGCATGGTCTCGATCACCGGGCGCGGCACGCTGTAGGGCGGCTTGCCGGCTTCGAAATCGGCCTTGAAGGCGTCGAGCTTGGCTTGCAGGGTCATGGAAGTTCTCCTGGTCCGATCTGGGGGGGGAGCGGCGGGGTGCCGCTGCGGAAAATTGGACCGCCCGGGGCTGGCGCGGCAGACGCGGCGTGGCGATAAGATCCATTCCTCCGGGGAATGAATGGCATGGACCGGCTGGCTGCGATGGAGACCTTCGCCCGCGTCGTGGAGAGTGGCTCCTTTTCAGCCGCGGCGCGCGGCCTGGGTGTTGGCCAGCCGGCCGTGTCCAAGACCGTGGCGCAGTTGGAGGAGCGGCTCGGCGTCCGCCTGCTAATGCGCACTACGCGCGGCCTCTCACCGACCGAGGCAGGGCTGCGGTTCTACGAGCGGGCCAAGCGGGCCATCGAGGAAGCGGAGGAGGCCGAGCTGGCCGCGCGGGGCGCCGGCGCGAGCCTGACTGGCCCCCTGCGGGTGTCGGCCGCAGTCACCTTTGCCCGGCTGCATGTGGTGCCGCGCCTGCCGAAATTCCTCGCGCAGCATCCCGGCCTGACGATGGACGTGGTGTTGGACGACCGCGTGATCGACCTGGTGGAGGCCGGCGTGGATGTTGCGCTGCGCATGGGCTCGCTCAGCGCTTCCTCCTTGACGGTCCGCCGGCTCGCCTCCGGGCAGCGGCATGTGGTGGGGACGCCGGCCTATTTCGCCCGTGCCGGCGTGCCGGCCGCCCCTGCGGACCTCACGGGACATGCGGCGGTGATCTACGCACAGGAGGATGCGGGCGAAGCCTGGAGCTTCCGCAAGGGCGCGACCGAGGTTTCGGTCAGCGTCTCCGGGCAGCTCCGCGTCAGTGCGGCCGAGGGTGTACGCGCCGGCGTCCTGGCGGATATGGGGCTGGCCATCGCCTCGGCCTGGATGTTCAGCCCGGAACTGGCCTCAGGCGCGGTGCGGGCGGTGCTGACCGACTGGTCCCTGCCACCGATCGATCTCTGGGCTGTTTATCCGGCCGGCCGGATGCCCAGCGCCAAGGCGCGTGCCTTCGCAGCTTTCGTGAAGGCAGAATTGCAACAGGCGCATTCCCCTCAGGAATGAGGCTCTCCCTCATCCCCGTACCGCGATGCCCCACGCCTTCCCGCTTGGCCTGCGTAATCCCAGCGCGGCGCAAGCGGAGCAGACCGCTCCGCTAACGGGCCCCTCCACCGGAACGGTCGTGGTGGAAGGATCCGCATAGTGAGCAGGGATCGTTCTAGCCGGCGGAACCTGGCCGGCGCCCGACCTGCACCGCCATCTCGCGCGGCCGCCCCTCGCGCGTCAGGGTGATGCGGATGGTCTGGCCCGGCGGGGTCCCGGCCACGCCGCGGATCAGCGCGCGCGAGGTCTCGATGCGCTCGCCGTTCAGCGCGGTGACAACATCGCCCGGGCGCAGCCCGGCCCGGGCCGCGGGGCTGCCGCGCTCGACGCTCTGCACCTGCACCCCGCGATTGCGCATCCCCGGCCCGGCCTCCTCGCCCATGTCCTGCACCGCGATGCCGAGCCAGCCGCGCTCCACGCGCCCGTCGCGCCGGAGTTGCTCGATCACGCCGCGCGCCAGGTCGGAGGGCGTGGCGAAGCCGATACCCGCCGAGGCGCCGGTCGGTGAGAAGATGGCGGTATTGATGCCGATCACCTCGCCCGCCGCGTTGAACAGCGGGCCGCCGGAATTGCCGGGGTTGATGGCGGCGTCGGTCTGGATGAAGTCGTCGAAGGGCCCGGCGCCGATCTCCCGGCCGCGCGCGGAGACGATGCCGGAGGTGACGGTGCCGCCCAGGCCGAAGGGGTTGCCCGCCGCCAGCACCCATTGCCCGACGCGCAGATCGGCCGAGGAACCCCAGGGGACGGAGGGCAGCGGGTTGGGCGCCTCCACCCGCAGCAGGGCGAGATCGGTCAGGTCATCCGTGCCGACGACATGGGCGGGCAGCTCGGTGCCATTCTGCAGCGAGACCACCACCCGCACCGCATCGCCCACCACATGGTTGTTGGTGACGATGAAGCCGGCCGGATCGATGATGAAGCCGGAGCCAGCGCCCTGCACCTGCTGCCGTCCGCGTCGCTCGCGGAAATAACGCTCGAAGGGGGTGCCGCGCAGCTCGGGCGGGATCTGCGTCGTGGTCTGCTCGGTCAGCACGGCGATATTGACCACCGCCGGCAGCACGGCCTCCGCCAGATCGGCGAAATCCGGTACCGCAGCACGCGCGCCGCGCTGTGCCAGGGCGGTCGGCGCCCGGCAGGCCGAGAGGGTCACCAGGCTGGCGACACCGGAGAGAACCATGCGGCGGGAGGCGGGAGACGGGGGGGTCATGGCATCATCCATCGGCCGGGTTGCAGGGCTGCCGGGGGCATAGCCCTTCCAGATTTGCAGGTGGAGCCGGAAAGGCAAGGCTTCACCCGCCGCGCCCCGGGTCCTCCGGCCAGTCGTGCTTGGGGTAGCGGCCGCGCATCTCCTTGCGCACATCGGCCCAGGCGCCGCGCCAGAAGCCCGGCAGGTCGGCGGTGACGGCGATCGGCCGCCCGGCCGGCGACAGCAACGCCACCTGCAGGGGGATGCGCCCTTCCGCCAGCGGCGGCAGGCTGGCGAGGCCGAAGAGCCACTGCGCCCGCGCCTCCAGCCGCGGCACCTCGCCGGTATAGTCGATGGCGGCGCTGCGGCCATTGGGCAGCGCGACGCGTGGCGGCAGCGCCGCGTCCAGCCGCTTCTGCAGGGCCTGCGGCAGCAGGCCGCGCAGGATCGCCGTGGCATCCAGCCCGCGCAGCTCGGAGAGTCTGGTCATCCCCGAGAGCCAGGGGGCGAGCCAGGCCCCCTCCTCCGCCGCCAGCGCCGCATCCGACACATCCGGCCATTCGCCGCCCTCGGTGCGGTGCATCCAGGCCATGCGGGCACGGGTCTGGCGGGCAGCCTCGGTCCAGTCGAGGTCGCGGAAGCCACGCGACGCTGCGGCAGAGGCCAGGGCGGAGGCGACGGCGGCCGGATCGGCATGCGGCAGCGTCGTCTCCTCCAGCACCAGCGGGCCGAGCCGCAGGCGGCGCCGCGCCACCACGGCATTGGCGCGCGGGTCGAAGGCGGCGCCCTCCTCGCGCACCAGCCGCTCGGGGAAGGCGGCTTCCAGCGCCTCGCGCGTCAGCGGCGCGGCCATGCGGATGCGCGCCTCGGTGCCGAGCAGTTCCAGGTCCGCCACCGCCAGCAGCGGCGCCTTGCCGAGCGGGTCGGTGGCCGGTAGCCGGGCGCCCTGGCCAGAAGCGATGCGGAAGGCGCCGTTCATCGTGCCGCGCCGGGCGGCGATGCGGTCGGGGAAGCCGGCGGCCAGCAGCAGCCCGGCATCGCCTTCCGCCACGACGCTGCCCGGCACGCCGAGCCGGCGTCGGTGCAGCGCCACCGCCCGCCGGATGCGGCCGAGCGCGGCGCGATCGGCGTTCGGATCGTCGGCGCCATGCAGCAGGTCGAGTCGGAGCTGGATGTCGGAGGGCGCCTCGCGGCCACGGATCGGGTCACGCTCCTCCAGCAGCGCAGCCAGTTCGGCGGCGAGGGCGGCGGCCTGGGGATCTTCGGCCGCCGCCATCATGCGGGCGAGGCGCGGATGGGTGCCGAGCCGCGCCATGCGGCGGCCCATCGGGGTGATGCGGCCTTCGGCATCCAGCGCGTCGAGGTCGCGCAGCAGGGCGCGGGCGGCGGCGAGCGCCCCGGCGGGCGGCGGGTCGAGGAAGGCCATCTCCGCGGGCTCGGCGCCCCAGGCGGCGCAATCCAGCACCAGGCCGGAGAGCTCGCTCTCCAGGATCTCCGGCCGGTCGGCGGGTGGCAGGCCGCGATGCAGCGCCTCCGTCCAGAGCCGGATGGCGACACCCGGCTCGGTCCGCCCGGCGCGGCCGGCGCGCTGCTCGGCGGCGGCGCGGGAGATGCGAAGGGTGACCAGCCGCGAAAGGCCGGTGGCCGGGTCCAGCCGGGGCGCGCGGCGGAAGCCGCCATCCACCACGATGCGCACCCCCGGCACGGTCAGAGAGGTCTCGGCGATGGAGGTGGCCAGCACCACCTTCCGCCGGGAGGACGGGTTCAGCGCCTTGTCCTGCTCAGCCGGCGGCAGCTCGCCATGCAGCGGCAGCACATCGGCCGCCACGCCGCCCAGCCGCTCGGCGGTGCGGCGGATCTCGCCCCAGCCCGGCAGGAAGGCCAGCACATCGCCCGGATGTTCCGCCAGCGCGGCGCGGATAACACTGGCCATGGCCTCGGGCAGGTCGCGCGGGTCCTGGATGTCGCGCGGGCGGTGATGGATGGCGACCGGATAAGCCCGCCCGAGGCTCTCGATCACCAGGGCATCGCCCAGCAGCCGGGCAAAGCCTTCCGTCTCCAGCGTGGCCGACATGGCCAGCAGCCGCAGTTCCGGCCGCAGCACGCGCTGCAGGTCGAGGCAGAGGGCCAGCGCCAGGTCGGTGTCGAGATTGCGCTCATGCGCCTCGTCGAACAGCACCGCCGCCACGCCTTCCAGACCGGGGTCGGATTGCAGGCGGCGCACCAGCAGCCCTTCGGTGACGACCTCGACGCGCGTGGCCTCCGACACCGCCCGGTCCAGCCGGGTGACAACGCCGACCGTCTGCCCCACCGCCTCGCCCAGCAACTCCGCCATGCGGCGGGCGGCGGCACGGGCGGCGACGCGGCGCGGCTCCAGCACCAGGATCTTTTGGCCTTCCGCCCAGGGCTCATCCTTCAGCAGCAGCGGCACCAGCGTGGTCTTGCCGGCGCCCGGCGGCGCCACCAGCACGGCATTGCTGCCGGCGCGCAGCGCCTCGGCCAGGCGCGGCAGGGCCTCGGTGACGGGGAGTTCGGGAAGCAGGGCCAGGGGCATGCCAAGGGACATACCGGGGGCATAGAGCAAGTCGGGCGGCGGCGGTACCGCCCGCAGCCGGCGCCGCCTCAGCCCGCGCGGGGCACCATGAAGGTCTCGGCCTCGGCGCCGCTCAGGGCCTCGGCGGCGAAACCGAAGTGGCCCTGCTCGCGGATCTCGCGCCCGGCCCGCAGCAGCGCGCCCAGCGCGGCGCGCGCCAGCGAGCCACCCAGGCTGATGCGCTTCACCCCTGCCTCGGCCAGCTCGGCGACGGTAAAGGGGCGGCCAATCAGCCCCATCACCACATTCACCGGCCGGTCCACCGCCGCGCAGAGGGTGCGGATCTGGCCAATCTCGGTCAGGCCGGGGGCGTAGAGAACCTCCGCGCCGACGGCGGCGAAAGCCTGCAGACGGCGGATGGTATCATCCAGGTCCGGGCGGCCGTGCAGGAAGTTCTCGGCCCGCGCGGTCAGGACAAAGGGCTGCCCGCGCACCGCCTCGGCGGCGGCGGCCACGCGCTCGACGGCCTGGTTGAAGTCATAGATCGGACGGGCGGATTCGCCGGTCGCGTCCTCGATCGACCCGCCGACCAGGCCCGTGGCGAGGGCGGCGCGCAGGGTCGCCGCGCAATCCTCCGGCGCATGGCCGAAGCCGTTCTCCAGATCGGCGGAGACGGGCAGGTCGGTGGCAGCCACGATGGCGGCGGCATTGGCCAGGGTCTCCTCCCGGCTCACCGCGCCCTGCCCGTCCCTCCGGCCCAGCGAGAAGGCCAAGCCGGCGCTGGTGGTGGCCAGCGCCTCGAAGCCCAGCGCTGCCAGAATGCGCGCGCTGCCGGCATCCCAGGGATTAGGCATGACGAAGGCGCCCTCGCCCTGGTGCAGAGCGCGGAACCGCGCCACCTTCTCTTGCTGGGTCATGTCCCAGGTCCTCCCGCTTCGGCCAAGAGAGAACAGGAAGGCCGGCCGGGCGCAACCTTTCGTCACCTCTGCGGGCTTTCCCCGAGCGCCGGAATAGGGTTTCAGTCGGTCCATGCTGCGTGCCTTCCTCCCCCTTCTGGCTGTGCTGAGTCTCGCCACCCCGGCGCTGGCGCTGGAAAGCGCGCCGGTCCGCTCCGAGCGCGCCACTCTCACCCTGGCGGCCGAGGTGGATGCCGTCGCGCCCGGCCAACCCTTCCGCCTCGGGCTGCGGCAGGTGCTTGCGCCGGGCTGGCACACCTACTGGCGCAACGCGGGCGATGCCGGTGCCCCGCCGGAGATCACCTTCACCGCGCCGGAGGGCACCCGCACCACCGGCTTCGACTGGCCGGCACCGCAGCGCATCCCCTTCGGGCCGCTGGTGAACTACGGCTACGAAGGCCATGTGCTGCTGCCGCTGACGGTGACGCCGCCGGCCAGCCTGAAGCCGGGCGAGGTCTTCACCCTGGAGGCCCAGGCGAACTGGCTCGTCTGCGAGCAGGTCTGCGTGCCCGAGGAGGGCAGTTTCCGCCTGGATTTCCCGGTGGAGGCCGCCGCCCGGCCCGACCCCGCCCTCGCGGGCCCCTTCCGCGAGGCTGAGGCCGCCCTGCCCCGCCCCTCCCCCTGGCCGGCCAGCATCGGTTTCGAGGGCGAGTCCGGTGGCCTGCACCTGGAGGGCACCGATCTCACCCCGGCTACGGTACGGGAGGCCTTCTTCTTCCCCGCCGAGCCCACGGTGCTCGACCATGCGGCGCCGCAGCCGCTGGCGGTGGCCGATGGCGCGTTGCGGCTGGGCCTCACGCGCAGCACGGCGCCGCTGCCGCCCGGGCCGGTGGCCGGGGTGGTGGTGCTGACCGACGCCGCCGGAACGCGCAGCGCCTACAGCATAGCCCCCGAGCCGGGGCCGGTGCCCGCCGCGCTGGGCGACGCCGGGACGGGCACGGCGATCAGCCTCTGGCAGGCGGCGCTGCTGGCGGCGCTTGGCGGGCTGATCCTGAACCTGATGCCTTGCGTCTTCCCGATCCTGGCAATGAAGGCCATGGCGCTGGCCCGGCTCTCGGGAGCGGCGCGGGGCGAGGTGCGCGGCCACGCCGCCAGCTACACCGCCGGGGTGGTGCTGTGCTTCCTGGCCCTGGCCGGGCTGCTGCTGACACTGCGCGCGGCCGGGGTGGTGGCGGGCTGGGGCTTCCAGTTCACTGCGCCCGCCTTCGTCGCCGGCATGGGCTGGCTGATGCTCGCGGTGGGACTGAACCTTTCCGGTGTGTTCCAGGTCGGTGGGCCGGTGGGGGCCGGCAATGGTCTGGCGGCACGCGGCGGGCATCTCGGCAGTTTCGCCACCGGCGCGCTGGCGGTGCTGGTGGCGACCCCCTGCACCGCGCCCTTCATGGCCGCCGCCATCGGCGCCGCCCTGGCCATGCCGCCGGCCGCGACGCTCGCGGTCTTCGCCGCCATGGGGCTGGGCATGGCCGCGCCCTATGCGCTGCTGGCCCTGGCGCCCGGTCTGGCCGGCCTGCTGCCGCGCCCCGGCACCTGGATGGAGCGCCTGAAGGAGCTGCTGGCCTTCCCCATGTACGGTGCCGCGCTGTGGCTGCTCTGGGTCCTGGCGCAGCAGGTCGGGCCGGAAGGGCTGGCGGCGGCACTGGCCGGGGCGCTCGGCATCGGTTTCGCGGCCTGGGCGCTGGGCGTGGCGCAGCGGGCGCACACGCCGCGCGGGCGCTGGGTCGGCCGCGCCGGCGGCGCGCTGGCGCTGGTGGCGGCGCTGGCGCTGCTGCCGGGCCTCGCCGCGGCGCCGGCCCCGCGCAGTGCCGCCATGGCCGCGGAGGACGGCGCCGAGCCCTGGTCGGCCACGCGCCTCGCGGCCCTGCGCGCTGAGGGACGGCCCATCTTCGTCAACCTGACCGCCGCCTGGTGCATCACCTGCAAGGTGAACGAAAGGATGGCGCTGAACACCGAGGCGGTGCGCACCGCCTTCGCGCGCCAGGGCATCGCCTACCTGAAGGGGGACTGGACCGATGGCAACGCCACCCTTGCCGAAGTGCTGCGTGCGCATGGGCGGGAAGGCGTGCCGCTTTATCTCGTCTATCCCGCCGGTGGCGGGGCGCCGGCGGTGCTGCCGCAGATTTTAACGGAATCCATCGTGCTGCGGGCCATCGGCGCCGCGCCGGCCTGAAACCGCCGCAACGGTCGGGGCCGGCTGCCCGCCAGGGCGGCATGAGCCCTGCCGGCCGCGCCGCGCAATCCCGTGCCGGCGCGCTGCGGGCGCAAACCAGCGCTCCGCTGCCGCGTTTGTTGGCGAACGTGGAGCCCATCGGGTGGGCGGGCGGAATCCCGGCTGGGTCTATCAACCAAGCGTGTCTCGCATACATTCATGTCCGTATGTAGCAATGCCCGCCGCCGCGGCATGACCTGCGCGCGGAGTGACGAGGGTTCCAAGTGGCTGATCAAGAGCAGGGCACGCAGGCGGCCCCAGCCGTGGACAAGCGGCACGCCTTCGGACGCAACACGCATGCCGGGCGCCGCCCTTCCGCCATGAGGGACACGCCGGCGGAGGATTCGCTCTCCGCGCGCACCGACCCACGGGAGCGTGGAGACGAGGAGCGGCGCAGCGAGGCGGAACCGCAACGGCGCGATCGCCCCCGGCAGGAAGGCCCGCCACCGAAGGAAGCAAAGCAGGGCGACGGCGGCGAGGAGCACGACGGCGGCGAGCGCAAGCGGCCCGGCCGCTGGCCGCTGATCATCGGTGGCATCGTGCTGCTGATCGCGATCATCGCCGGCGGATGGTACTGGTGGAGCCACCGCAATCTCGAATCCACCGACGACGCCTATACCGAGGGCCGCGCCATCACCATCGCGCCGAAGATCTCGGGCTATGTCGCCGAGCTGGCGGTGCGGGACAATCAGCGCGTCCATGCCGGCGACCTGCTGCTGCGCATCGACGCCAGCGACCTGATCGCGCAGCGCAACCAGGCGCGGGCCAATCTCGAACTGGCGCAGGCGCAGCTCGACGCGGCGCAGACGCAGCTCGAAGTCGCGCGCGTGCGGGCGCCGGCACAGCTGGAACAGGCGCAGGCACAGCTCAATGCCGCCCAGGCCAGCCAGGCACAGGCCGAGGCGGAATATCGCCGCCTGCGGCGGGTGGACCCGCGCGCCACCACCCAGTCCAACATCGACACCGCCAATGCGCAGCTGCAGGCGCAGACGGCGAATGTGGCCGAGGCGCAGGCGCAGCTCCGCATCGCCAAGCTGACGGAGCAGGACATTCGGATCGCGGAGGCAGCGGTGGAGCAGCGCCGCGCGCAGGTGGCGCAGGCCGAGGCGCAGCTCGCCGAGGCGGAGACCACCCTCTCCTATGCCGAGCTGCGGGCGCCGCAGGATGGCTACATCACCCGCCGCAATGTCGAGCAGGGCGCCTTCGTGCAGGCCGGCGGCACCCTGATGAGCCTGGTGACGCCGGAGGTCTGGATCGCCGCCAACTTCAAGGAAACGCAGCTCACCGCGATGAAGCCAGGCCAGCCGGTGACGATCGAGGTGGATGCCTATCCCGGGCTTGAGCTGCATGGCCACGTGGACAGCATCCAGATGGGCAGCGGCGCCCGCTTCAGCGCCTTCCCCGCCGAGAATGCCACCGGCAACTTCGTCAAGATCGTGCGTCGCGTGCCGGTGAAGATCGTCATAGACAGCGGCCTGCCGAAGGATGAGCCGCTTCCGCTCGGGCTTTCCGTCACGCCGACGGTGAACGTGGAATGAGCGGGGCGGCCGCAAAGGGATGGCGGCCCTCCGCCAATCCCTGGGTGATCACCCTCGTGGTGACGCTGGCCGCCTTCATGGAGGTGCTCGACACCACCATCGTCAATGTCTCGCTGCCGCATATCGCCGGCAGCCTCTCGATCAGCAATGACGAGAGCACCTGGGCGCTGACCACCTATCTCGTCGCCAATGGCATCGTGCTGACCATTTCCGGTGCGCTCAGCCGGATGATCGGACGCAGGCGCTACTTCGTCATCTGCATCAGCGTCTTCACCGCCGCCTCGCTCGGCTGCGGCATGGCGACCGAGTTCTGGCACCTGCTACTGTTCCGCGCACTGCAGGGCTTCTTCGGCGGCGGGCTGCAGCCGACACAGCAGGCCATCATCCTCGACACCTTCCCACCGGAGCGGCGCAGCACCGCCTTTTCCGTCACCGCCATCGCCATTGTCGTCGCGCCGATTCTGGGGCCGGTGGTGGGCGGCTATCTGACCGACACCTATTCCTGGCACTGGATCTTCCTGATCAACGTGCCGATCGGCGTGCTGACGGTGTTCGGCGTGCTGCAGGTGGTGGAGGACCCGCCCTGGATCGAGGAGGAACAGGCCCGCCCGATCCGCTTCGACTATATCGGCGTGGGCTTTATCATCCTGGCGCTGGGCGGCATGGAAGTCGCACTGGACCGCGGCGAGAACTACGACTGGCTGTCCTCGGACTTCATCCGCTACGCCGCGCTGATTTCCGCCATCGGCTATGTCGGCGGCGTCTATTGGCTGATGTATTCCCGCAACCCCATTGTGGACCTGCGGGTCTTCAAGGATCGCAACTTCTCCGTCGGCTGCGCCGCCATCGGCCTGATGGGCTTCGTGCTCTATGCCTCGGCGGTGCTGATCCCACAGCTGGCGCAGCAACAGCTCGGCTATAACGCCACTTGGTCGGGGCTGGTTCTGGCGCCGGGCGCGGTGGTGCTGGTGCTCTTCATCCCGGTCACCGGCAAGCTGATGGGCTTCGTGCCGGCCAAGTATCTGGTGGCCTTCGGCGGGCTCTGCCTCAGCGCGGCGCTGTACTACTCGCACGGCCTGACGCCGGACATCGACTACATGGAGCTCGCCATCATGCGCGCGGCGCAGACCATCGGTCTCGCCTTCCTCTTCGTGCCGATCAGCACCATCGCCTATGCCACCTTGCCGCGCGAGCTGAATGGCGACGCCACCGCGCTGTTCACGATGATCCGCAACGTCCTCGGCTCGGTCGGCATTTCGGTCTCCACGGCGTTGGTCGCCAACCACCAGCAGATCCACACGGGTTACATGGTCGAGCACATGACGCCGCTCTACGAGCCCTTCAACACGACGCTGCAGCAGATCGAGCAGGCGCTGATCGACCACGGCTATTCCGCTGCCGCTGCCGGTCAGCTCGCCCTCGGCCAGATGTACCAGATGCTGCGGATGCAGGTGGCCATCCTCGCCTATGCCGACACCTTCCAGATCACCGCGGCGCTGGCGCTGCTGATCGTGCCACTGGCCATGCTGTTCACCGGCAAGAAGGTCCAGGGCGGTGCGGGAGGGCACTGAGTTGCGCATCCGGAGTTTCCGCGCCGCCCTGTCGCTCGCCCTGGCCACGGGCCTTGGCGCCTGCACCGTCGGCCCCGATTTTGAGCCGCCGCATGCCGATGTGCCGCCGAGCTGGAGCGATGCCGCCCGCAACCCGTCCGCGGCCGTCGCCCTGCAGGCCGACCCGGACCCGCGCTGGTGGACCAGCTTCAACGACCCGGTGCTGACCTCGCTCGTCGAGCGCACCGTCGCCGGCAACCCCGATCTCCAGCAGGCGGTGCTGCGCATCGTGCAGGCGCGCCAGGCCGAGGCCGCGGCACGCAGCGCCGGACTGCCGAGCCTGGGCGGCCAGGGCAGCTACACCCGCCAGCAGCTCGGCCTGCGGGGCATCCTGAAGTCGCGGGGGGCCTTCGACTCCGTCGAAGGGCTGCGGAATAACCCGCAGCTCAACGAGCAGGAGCCAGGGCTCGGCAACCGCGTGGCGGATGCGCTGGGCGGCGCGCTCAATGGCGTCACCGGGCCGACCAACCTGTTCCAGCTCGGCTTCGACTCAAGCTGGGAGCTCGATCTCTTCGGCCGCGTCCGCCGCTCGGTGGAGCAGGCCAATGCGCAGACCCAGGCGGCGGTGGAAGGCACCAATGACGCGCTGGTCACCCTCTTGGCCGAGGTGGCGCGGACCTATGCCGAACTGCGGGGCGCCCAGGCCCTCGCGCGCACCCAGCAGCAGAATGTGGAGGCCGCGCGGGAGCTTCTGCAGCTGACCGAACGCCGCCGCCGCCAGGGCCTGACCACCGAGCTGGACGTGGCCAACCAGCGCGCCCAGCTGGCGAGCTACGAGGCACAGTTGCAGCCCTTCCTGCGGCAGGCGCAGCAGGCGATGAACCGCCTCAGCGTGCTGACCGGCCAGCCACCCGGCGCGCTGGACCGGGAACTTTCCGCCGCCGCGCCGATCCCGCCGACGCCGCCCTCGGTGCCGGTCGGCCTGCCCTCCTCGCTGGCGCGGCGACGGCCCGACATTCGGCAGGCGGAGGCACGGCTGCACGCGGCCACCGCCGGCGTCGGCGTCGCCACCGCGCAGTTCTATCCGGACATCTCACTGACCGGCAGTATCGGCCTGCGCGCCGTCGATGCGGATTACCTGACCAACTGGGCGAGCCATTTCTATTCCTTCGGCCCGTCCGTCTCCCTGCCGATCTTCCAGGGCGGGCGGCTCACCGCCAATCTCCGCCTGGCGCGGGCGCAGCAGGCCGAGGCGGCGCTGGCCTATCGCAGCACCGTGTTGAGCGCGCTCCAGGAGGTGGAAGACAGCCTCGTCGCCTACCGCACCGACCGCACGCAGCAGCAGCTCCTGCAACGCACCGTCAAGGCGGCCGAGACCGCACTCGCCCTGGCCCGCGACCGCTACGACAACGGGCTTTCCAGCTTCCTCGACGTGCTGGATGCGCAACGCAGCCTGGTGGACGCCCGGCAGCAGCTCGTGCGCTCCACGCTCTCCCTCACCACCGACCTCGTCTCGCTCTACAAGGCGCTGGGCGGTGGCTGGCAGGAGGGGCTGGTGACCTCGGTGGTTTCCATCCCGCCTCTCGAAGGGGGACGGCCCGTCGAATCCTGGTCGCCGGACAGCCTCGCCGGGGTGGACCCGCCGGGCAGGCCGGTGCCGACCACGGCAGGCGTGGGGCCGTTGCAGCCCTCCTACCCGCGCCCCGAGCCGGCACGCCTCCCGCCGGCGGTACGGCCCTGAAGACGGGGAACCGTCGTGGAACGACCGCAAGGCCGCTTGGTCACAGAAGGGAAATGTGGAGGGAAGATGGAGCGGGCGATGGGAATCGAACCCACGACATTCAGCTTGGGAAGCTGACGTTCTACCTCTGAACTACGCCCGCGTCGCAGTTGGTTGTAGCCCGGCCTTGTGCGGGGGGCAAGCCGGGCGTAAGGTCCGGCGGCCTCGCGAGAGGCGCTCGCGATTTGTCCGGCCAGCTTGCGGCGAGCTTAAACAATCGCGCTAAACGGCCGCGGCGGGGCGCCGTGCCGCGTCCCCGCCCGACCGGGCCGGTTTGTGTGATGCAAGCCCGAGAGTCGCCCATCCCATGGCCAAGCCCGCTTCCGACCGCCCCTTGCGCCCCGCCACCCTGTTGGTCCGCGGCGGGCAGATGCGCAGCAATATCGACGAAACCTCCGAGTCACTCTGTCTGACCTCTGGCTTCGTCTACGACAGCGCCCTACAGGCCGAGCAGACCTTCACCGGCGAGGCGCAGCACTTCCAGTATTCCCGCATCAGCAATCCGACCGTGCAGATGCTGGAGAGCCGCCTGGCCGCGATGGAAGGCGCCGAGGCCTGCCGCGCCACCCCCACCGGCATGGCCGCGGTCAGCGCCGCCCTGCTGGCCCACCTGAAGACGGGCGACCGCGTGGTGGCCGCGCGCGCGCTGTTCGGCTCCTGCCACTGGATCGTCGCCAATCTGCTGCCGCGCTACGGCATCCAGGCCGAGTTCGTGGACGGTGCCGACCTTGCGCAATGGGAGGCCGCCTTCAAGCGCCCCTGCCAGATGGTGCTGCTGGAAACCCCCTCCAACCCGATGCTGGAACTGGTGGACCTGAAGGCCGTCTGTGATCTGGCGCATGCCGCCGGCGCGCTGGTGGTGGTGGACAATGTCTTCGCCACGCCGCTGCTGCAGAAGCCGATGAAGTTCGGCGCCGACGTGGTGGTCTATTCCGCCACCAAGCACTTCGACGGCCAGGGCCGGGTACTGGGCGGCGCCGTGCTGGGCAGTAAGAAATGGGTGGAGGAGGTGTTGCAGCCCTTCCTCCGCAACACCGGCTCCTCGCTCTCTCCTTTCAATGCCTGGGTGATCCTGAAGGGGCTGGAGACGCTGCACCTGCGCATGCCCGCCATGTGCCGCAGCGCCGCCGCCATTGCGCAGATGCTGGAGGAGCGGGCGGAAGTCGCGCGGGTCTGCTACCCCTATCTTGCCAGCCATCCGCAATACGCCCTAGCCAAGCAGCAGATGTCGAGCGGCGGCACCCTGGTCAGTTTCGAGCTGAAGGGCGGCAAGGAGGCGGCCTTCCGTTTCCTCGATGCGCTGCGGATCATCGACATCTCCAACAACCTGGGTGACGCCAAGAGCCTGATCACCCATCCCGCGACGACGACCCACAGCAAGGTCTCGGCCGAGGAGCGCGCACGGCTCGGCATCTCGGATGGCGCGGTACGGCTCTCCGTCGGGCTTGAGGATGTCGAGGACCTTGTCGAGGACATCGCCGCGGCGCTGGACGTGGTGGCCGGCAACCCCGCGCCGCGCAAGAAGCCGCTGGCGCAGATGGTGGTGGAGGAGAGCGTGGCCCCCACCCCCAAGCCCGCACGTCGCAGCAAGGCTAAGCCGGCTGCGGCTGAGCCAGCGCCTGCGAAGCCCACGAAGCCGACCGCGCGCAAGGCGGCCCCCAAGGTGGCCGAGCCTGCCGCCGCCGGAGCGCCCGAGCCCGACCTGTTCTCCGAGCCGGCACCCCGCCGCAAGCGCGGCTGACGCAAAAAATTCGGGGGGGGTCCGAGGCACTGCCTCGGACAGTCCCCCGAACCCCCATCTTTTCTCTGTCAGTTTTGGGACCGCGCTTTCCGCCGGCGCGGGAACTCGAAGAAAAAAGAAGGGGGCCTGGGGGAATTCTTTCCCCCAGCCTTTTCAACCCATTTCCACAGTTGTCAGGCGCCCGAAGCGGGCGCGGTAATCCGCCGGCGCGGTGCCAAGCCGGCGCAGGAAGGCGCGGCGCATCCGCTCATCATCGCCGAAGCCGCAACGACGGGCGATTTCCACCACCGCCAGCGCGCCGCTCTCCAGTAATTGCCGGGCCGCTTCCACCCGCAGGCTCTCCACGGCGCGGGCCGGCGTCTCGCCCGTTTGTGCGGCGAAGGCCCGGGCGAAGCTGCGGGGCGCCATGCCCACACGCTCGGCGAGCGCTTCCACACGCAGGTCGGCTGTGAGGTTGGCCGCCATCCAGGCGAGCAGCGCCGCGAAGTCCCCGTCTCGGCTGCCGGCCTGCGCCGCAAGCGCGGCACTGAACTGCGCCTGCCCGCCGGGCCGCTTCAGGAACACCACGAGGCGTCGCGCGACCTCCAGCGCGACGGCGTGGCCGAGATCCTCCTCCACCAGGGCCAGTGCCATGTCGATCCCCGCCGTCACGCCAGCGGAGGTCCAGAACCGGCCATCCCGCACGAAGATCGGGTCCGGCCGCACCGTGATGCCGGGATGGCGACGCTGCAGGGCCGCGCAATGGCGCCAATGCGTGGTGGCGGCGCGCCCCTCCAGCAATCCGGCACCCGCCAGGATGAAGGCTCCGAGGCAGACCGAGGCGACCCGCCGCGCCGCCATGGCCCTGGGGCGCAGCCAGTCGAGGAAGGCGGCATCCTCCGCCGCCGCCAGGGCGCCTTCGCCGCCCGGCACCAGCAACGTGTCGACGGGCTGATCCTCCAGCTTCGACCAGGCCGCGCTGTCCAGCCCCACGCCCAGTTCGGTCGGCACCGGCCCCCCGGCGGCCGAGACGAGGCGCAGGTCATAGGGCGGCGGAGAGCCGGGCGCGGCAGCGAGCCGGCTCGCCGTGGCGAAAACCTCTGCCGGCCCCGCGACGTCGAGCAGCATGACACCGGGATAGAGGGGCAGGACGACCCGGCGTGTCCTGGCTGGAAAGGAGGGCATGATGTCCTTCATGCCAGACCGGGACTGCGCCAAGCTAGGGGCGGATGATGCAAGGAGTGCCGCGCATGCCGCAGCCCATCAATGAAACCTGCCCCTGGTCGGGCAAGCCGGTGGCCCAGGACTCCCTCACCTGCTGGAACGGGCAGGTGGTGGGCTTCTGCAACCCCGGCTGCCGCGACAAGTTCGACGCCGCCACCGCGCATTTCACAGCCGCCGCGGCGGCCTCGCCCAGGCCGCCGACCCTGCTCGACATGGCCTCGGCCCGGCCCCAGCCCGCGGCGCTTTCGGAGACGGTGCTGGTGGTGATCGACGCGCAGGAGGAATACCGCAGCGGCCGCCTGCCGCTGGAGGGTATCGCGGCGGCGAGCGAGCGGCTTGCCGGGCTGCTCGAACGCGCCCGCGCAGCCGGGACACCGGTGATTCATGTCGCGCATCGCGGCTCGGCGGGCGGGCTGTTCGACCGCGGCGCGGCCGGCGGCGGCTTCCTGGAAGCGGCCATGCCGGCAACGGGCGAAGCGGTGGTGGAGAAGGCGCTGCCCAATGCCTTCGCCGGGACGGACCTGCAGGCCCGGATCGCCGCGACCGGGCGCCGCAAGCTGCTGCTCGCCGGCTTCATGACGCATCTCTGCGTCTCCTCCACGGCGCGGGCGGCGCTCGATCTCGGCCTGCCGGTGACGGTGGCCGGCGATGCCACGGCCACCCGCGCCCTGCCCGACCCGATGGGCGGCCCTCCCCTTCCCGCCGAATGGCTGCAGCGGACCGCACTGGCCGCTCTGGCCGACCGCTTCGCGGTGGTGGTGCCGGCGGAGGCGGTGCCGGCATGAGCGCGACCCTGGTCCACGGCGCCAGCCTGCCCGCGGGGCAGCCCTGGTCCGGCCCCGACCTCGCGCGCATGCCCGAGGCGGTCGTGAAGCTGCGCTGGACGGACCAGCCCTATCGCTGGCACGTCAACAGCGGACAGGAGGTTTTCGCGGTGCTGGCCGGGCGCGTTGATATGCATCTGCGCGAGGATGGTGCGGAGCGGGTGGTTCCGCTCGGCCCCGGCGACGTGCTCCACCTGCCGGCGGGCGCCGAGCATGTGGCGCATCCGCAAGGCCCTGCCTGCCTGCTGGTGGTCGAGCAGGCGGATAGCGAATAGAAGCCCTCCGCCCGGGCAATGACTTCAGTCCGAGCGGGAGGCGGCTTCGGGGGACGGCTTACCGCGGCGGGAAGAAGCTCTTGCCGTCGAGGTAGCCCTTGCGCCAGCGGTTGATCTGCACGCGCTCGAACAGCCCGGCCTTGCTGAAGGGGTCCTCGGCGATGAAGGCCTCGGCTTCGGCACGGGTCTCGACATCGACGATATAGAGGCCGCCGCCGGCGTCGCTGCCGTCGTCCTTCAGCTTGGCGCCGCAGGCCAGGAGCTTGGACATATGCGCGTCGAGGTAGTCGAGATGCGCGTTGCGCGTGGACTGGCGCAGCGCCTGGCTGCCCGGCTTGTCCCAGGTCTCGATGATGTAGGGCATGTGTGCCGCTCCTCCGGATTCTTCAGCGGTGGCCAGCCTAGCGCCTGAGGCGAGGCACGCCACCCCTGCCGGAAGGAAGGGGCGCGGACCGGGGTCTGCACGCCCTGCCCGCGTGCAAAGTCAGTCGCCGGCGGCATCCCCCCTTCGGGCGCCGCGCGGTTGATCGGACGGTTCGCTAGTCTGCGCCCGATCACCCCGGTCCGCTTCCGGTGCCGGCCTCCCCTGCAGGACGGCGCCGGATCCCGCGCTGCAGCCGAGGCTGACGGATCCGGAGGAGAATGCGGGATCCAGATCGCGGTGGGACGGTAGTGCCGCGTCGCGTCAGCCCTCGCTGCAATTGCGAGTTATTCTCATCTAAAGGGCGGAGCGCCCCGCCGTCAAGCAAACTTCGCGGCGGGGCGGAGAAAAGCCGGCGGGGCGCCCTCGCCCCGCCGCCGGTTTCAGATCACCAGCTCGATCAGGAAGGGCGCGGACTGCGCGCAGGACTGTGCCAGCAGATCGCCGCACTGCTCCAGCGTGGTGGTGCGCGCCGCCTCCACCCCCATGCCGGCGGCGAGCTTCAGCCAGTCCAGATCAGGGTTCCCGAGGTCGAGCATGCTCATTGCCGTGGGGCCGGGATTGGCGCCCACATTGCGGTACTCGCCGATCAGGATCTGGTACTTACGATTCGAGAGAATGATGGTGGTGACCGGCAGCTTCTCGCGCGCCTGGGTCCAGAGCGCCTGCAGCGTGTACATGCCGGAGCCATCGGCCTGCAGGTTGATCACCCGTCGCTTGCCGCCGGCGCCGACCGCCGCCCCGGTCGCCAGGGGCATGCCGCAACCGATGGCGCCGCCGGTGATCTGCAGCCAGTCATGCGGCGGCGCGGCATGCGTCTCCTTGAAGAAGCCGCGCCCGAAGGAGACGCTCTCATCGGCGATGATGGCGCCCTCCGGCATCAGCGCCGCGAGGGTGCGGGCCAGGCCTTCCGGCGTCGGGGCGCCGCGCGCCGGTTCGGGGCGCGGGCCGGGATCGGGCATGGCGGCCTCCGGCGCGCCGAGCTCCTCCACCAGCGCCCGCAGCGCGGCGATGCCGTCCTCCTCGTAGCGGGACAGGACATGCACCGAGGCCGTCTCGGGATAATGGCGGCTCGGCTTGCCGGGATAGGCGAAGAAGCCGACGGGCGCCTTGGCGTTCACCAGGATCAGGTGCTCGACCCACTTCAGCGACTCGACCGCCATATCGACCGGATAGGGGACGCGTTCCAGCTGCAGCCGCCCGCGGCCACGTTCGGTGCGGGCATTGGACATCTCGGCCAGCACGCGCTGCCCGGTCGCCTGGGCGGCGCGCCAGGCGAGCGCCTGCGCCTCGGCCCGCAGCCCGATGCCGCCGAGCAGGATCAGCACGTTCTTCTTCTCGCGCAGCACACGCGCGGCATTGCGAACCGCATGCGGGTCGGGCGCCGGCGTGGCGGGCACCGGCAGCGCCTGAGCGGGCTCGGCACCTTCGTTCCAGGCGGTATCGGCCGGCAGGATCAGCGTGGCGATCTGGCCTGGCGCGGTGCGCGCCGCCTGCACCGCCACCGCCGCATCGGCGGAGACGCGCGCGGCGTCGGTCGCGGTGCGCACCCAGCCGGAGACAGGGCGCGCCCAGCCCTCGGTGTCGGCGGTCAGCTGCGCATCGAGCGGACGATGATAGGTGGCCTGGTCGCCCACGACGTTGACGATGCCGCTGCGGGCACGGCGGGCGTTGTGCAGGTTGGCGAGACCGTTCGCCAGGCCGGGGCCACAGTGCAGCAGGGTCGCCGCCGGCTTCTCCGCCATGCGCCAGTAACCATCGGCCATGCCGGTGACGATGTTCTCCTGCAGGCCGAGCACGCAGCGCATGCCGGGAATCCGGTCCAGCGCGGCGACGAAATGCATCTCGCTGGTGCCCGGATTGGCGAAGCAGGTATCCACCCCGCAGTTCAGTAGCGTGTGGACCAGGCTCTCGGCGCCGTTCATCAACCGTCCTCCCTTGGCGAATCAGCCGCCAAGGGTGACGCCAAATGCAAGGGCGGCCAAGTGGGGCCCGGCGTGGTAGCGATGCCGCCAGCCCTTCAGGCGAGCCAGTGCGGCACCGGCAGCCCCTTGCCGCGCAGGAATTCCGGGTTGAACAGCTTGGATTGGTAGCGCGCGCCACCGTCGCACAGGATGGTCACGATGGTATGCCCCGGCCCCAGTGCCCTCGCCACGCGCACCGCGGCGGCGACATTCAGCCCCGCACTGCCACCCACCGAGAGCCCTTCCTCGATCAGCAGCGAGAAGACCCATTGCAGGGCCTCGGCATCCGGGATGATCTCGGCCGCGTCGATCGGCGCGCCTTCCAGATTGCCGGGCACGCGGGCCGCCTGGCCGATTCCCTCGGTGATCGAGTTGCCGGGGGTGGCCTTCACCGTGCCGGACTGCACCCAGGGGGCCAGGGCGCTGCCTTCCGGGTCAGCCAGCACAATGCGGACCTTCTCGTTGCGCGCCTTCAGCGCCAGGGCCACGCCGGCGAGGGTACCGCCGGTGCCGCAGGAGCAGGTGAAGGCATCGACCCGGCCCTCTGTCTGCTCCCAGATCTCGCGGCCGGTATACTGCTCGTGGGCGCGACGATTGGCCAGGTTGTCGAACTGGTTGGCCCAGATGGCATTGCCCTCGGCGGCTTTGATCTCTTCCGCCAGGCGACGCGAGACATGGACGTAGTTGCCGGGGTCGGCATAGGGCTTGGCGGGCACCAGGCGCAGGTCGGCACCGATCATGCGGAGGAAGTCGAGCTTCTCCCGGCTCTGCGTCTCCGGCACGACGATGACGCTGCGCCAGCCGCGCGCATTGGCGGCCAGCGCCAGCCCGATACCGGTATTGCCGGCGGTGCCCTCAACAACGGTGCCGGGCTGACCCGGCACCAGCAGCCCCCGCTCCACGGCGTCCTGCAGGATGCCCAGCGCGGCGCGGTCCTTTACCGAGCCGCCCGGGTTCATGAACTCCGCCTTGCCGAGGATTTCGCAGCCCGTTTCCTCAGAGGCGCGCCGCAGGCGGATGAGCGGCGTGTTGTGCACCGCTCCCCAGAAGCCGTCGGCGATCGGCGATGCCGGCATCAGGAATCCTTCAGATCAACCCAGCGAAGATAGGGCTTCTGCGCCTCCCAGCCCTGGGGGAAGCGCTCCTTCGCCTGCTCGTCGCTCACGCTGGGGACGATGATGGCGCGGTCGCCCGGTTGCCAGTTCACCGGCGTGGCCACCTTGTGTTTGTCGGTGAGCTGCAGGCTGTCGATAACCCGCAGCACCTCCTGGAAGTTGCGCCCGGTGGAAGGCGGATAGGTGAGCATCAGCCGCACCTTCTTCTGCGGATCGATGACGAAGACCGTCCGCACCGTGACCGTAGGATCGGCCTCCGGATGGATCATGCCGTAGAGCTTCGAGACCTTCTGCTCCGGGTCGGCAATCATCGGGAAGTTGACCGCGGCGCCCTGCGTCTCGGCGATGTCCGCCTCCCAGCCGGCATGGCGGTCCAGCGGGTCCACCGAAAGGCCAATGACCTTGGTGTTGCGCCGGTCGAATTCCGGCTTCAGCCGGGCGGTCTCGCCGAGTTCGGTGGTGCAGACGGGGGTGAAATCCTTGGGGTGACTGAACAGCACGACCCAGGAATCGCCCGCCCATTCATGGAAACGGATGGTGCCGGCGGTGGTCTCGGCCGTGAAATCCGGGGCAATCTGCCCAAGCTGGATGGTCATGCGGCGTCCTCCTTCTTTGGCGGTCAGGAAATCATGCCGCCAGAAGGGGGTCAATCGGTCTGCCCCTCTCCGGAGCGCCAAAATGCATTTTCCTCCCGTGAAATCGCGCCCATACAGGAGTTATTTCACGGCAGAAGACGTTATACGCTGCTCTCGGGATGCCGCAGAAGCCAGAGCCGCTCATGCGCGGCGACCAGGCTTTCCATGCTCTTGCGTCGGTTCTGATCCGGCACAGCGGGGCGGCGGGTCACCATCTTCTCCAGCACCAGGAGAAGCTCCTGGGCCACCTCCAGGTCACCTTGGTCACAGGCCTGGTGGAAGGCGATCAGGATCTTGTCGGAGAGACGGCGGGTATGGCGGGGCGTCGCAGGCGTGCCGCGGGTGATGTCCCGTCCTGCCGGTCCGTCTGACCATTCATCCGCCATTTCGCCCATCGCTCCTTGTCCTTGCCCGACAGACCTCACTGCCTGATCGTAATAAGCTCATACCATCTTAGGTTGAGACGGATCACGCAGAAGAGATCTAACCGGACGATGCCATGTGTGCCCAGAGGCGCAAACCCTCTGGAGGTTGGCATTTCTACTTCCGGAAGGTTACTGCCCTCTCGCCCACACCTTCACATTTTAGGAAGCTGTGCCCGAATTGCCGCAGCAATGGTTTCGGGCGAGCTCTGCGGCCGAAGAAGTGCCAGGACCTGCCCGCCATTGCCAATCAGGTAGATGAAGGAGGAATGGTCCATCAGGTACTCGCTCATCTCCGGCCGCTCGACCTTGGCGTAGAAGACGCGGAATCGCTTCGCCGCCTGCGCGACCTGCTCGGCCGAGCCGGTCAGCCCGATCATGCGGGGGTGGAAGTTGCTGACATAGGCCTTGAGCTGCTCCGGGGTATCCCGCTCCGGATCGATGGTGAACAGGGCCGGGGTAGCCCGCCCGGCCTCCTCCGGTGTCAGCAGATCCATGGCGCTGGCAATGCCGCCGAGTTCCGTGGGGCAGACATCGGGGCAGAAGGTATAACCGAAATAGGCAACCAGGAGCTGGCCCTTGAAATCCGCCTCCGTGACGGGGCGGCCGTCCTGGTTCACCAGGGTGAAGGGCCCGCCGAGCTGCATGCTCGCCGGCAGTTGCATGCCGCCCGGAGTCGGCGCCGTGGCCGGGGCAGCCTGGCCGGTGAGCCGCGCCACCTGCCGCGTGAAGGCGTCGGCCAGGGGCTCGCCGGGCTCCCGGCCGAACCAGGCGACGCCCCAGAGCGCGGCGAGGCCGGCGATCAGGACCAGGACCAGGATACGGATGGCGCGCTGCATGGCGCCCTGCTTAGCCGATTCGGACGGGCTTGGTCAGGGGGGGCGGCCCGCGGGAGTGACCCATCCCATGTTTCAGTGCGTAACGGCCGGGCTCACGCTCGGCCGGGCAGGATCGCACCTCCGGCTGCTGGTGGGCCGTCCCCTCCCCCGGCGACGATGCTTCGCGAAGCCACGGTTTCCTCCGCATCCTCGTCCTGGCGTCATCAATCCCAGGGGGCGTCGCCGAGGGCATCGAGTGGGATCTTGAGGTAGCGGCGGCCGTTGCCTTCCGGCTCGGGGAGCCTGCCGCCAGAGATGTTCACCTGCAAAGACGGCAGGATCAGCCTGGGCATGGGCAGTGTCCGGTCCCTCTCGGTGCGGAGCTTCACAAAGCTTGCCTCGTTCTGCCCCCGCACATGGGCGTTCTCCGCCTTCTGTTGGGCCACGGTGCTTTCCCAGGCGGCCGGACGCCCGCCCGGGCGGTAGTCGTGGCCCGTGAAGAGCCGCGTCTCATCCGGGAGCGCCAGGATGCGCTGGATACTGCGCCACAGGGTGTTGGCGTCGCCGCCCGGGAAATCCGCCCGGGCGCTGCCGCCATCCGGCATGAACAGGGTGTCGTGAACAAAGGCGGCATCGCCCACGACGTAGGTGATGGAGGCCATCGTGTGTCCCGGTGAGAACATCACGGAGGCTTCCAGTTCCCCGATCCGGAAGCGGTCGCCATCCGCGAAGAGCCGGTCCCACTGGGAGCCGTCGGTCCGGAAGCTGTCCGGCAGGTTGTAGAGGCCCTTCCAGAGCCGCTGGACTTTCACGATGTGCTCGCCAGTCGCGGTGGGCGCGCCCGTTACGTCCTTGAGGTAGCCCGCGGCTGAGAAGTGGTCCGCATGCGGGTGGGTGTCGAGGATCCACTCCAGGGTCAGGCCGCGCTCTCGGATAAAGGCGAGGATGGCGTCCGCGGAGCGCGTTGCGGTGGCGCCGGACTTTTCATCGAAATCCAGCACAGGGTCGATGATGGCGCAGGCACCCGTCGCCGGATCCGCGACGACGTATTGCAGGCTGCACGTTCGCTTGTCGAAGAACGCCGTCACGTCGGGGCGCCCGGAAATGGCTGCGGTCGCGCCTTGACCGGAGTGGGCATCTGGTCGGGGGGTGGTCTCCATGCTGGCCTCCTCCATCGCTGGTGCCGCCGCGACATTCGCCGGCACAGATAGTTAAGAGATCGACGCTTGATACATAGCTTAATCGACTTACTATCTGGCGGCACCCTACCCGCGGGGAGGGGGTGCATGGAGGAAGGCCGCGTCTGATGCGGGGCAGGTTGCCGGTTTCTCCCGGCCGCTTCCTCGGGACGCCTAGGATAGGACATGAGCGAGTCGATTTCACAGCATGCCGGGCCGCCGCTCCTCCACGATCCGGCACCGGATTTCCAGGCCCGCACGACAATGGGCGACCGCTCCCTCGCCGACTACCGCGGGCAGTGGCTGCTGCTCTTCTCCCATCCGGCCGATTTCACGCCGGTCTGCACCAGCGAGTTCATCGCCTTCTCGAAGGCGGCGGGCCATTTCGAGGAACTCGGCTGCGCGCTGCTGGCGCTGTCCGTCGACAGTCTGTTCTCGCATTTTGCCTGGATCCGCAGCATTCACGCCCAGTTCGGGGTCAAGGTACCCTTCCCGATCATCGAGGATCCCTCGATGGCGGTCGCGCGCGCCTACGGCATGATCGCCCCGAACGCCCCCGACGCCTCGATGGTGCGGGCGGCCTTCGTGATCGACCCCGAGGGGATCATCCGGGCCATCAGCTGGTATCCGATGACGACTGGTCGCAACGTCCAGGAGCTTCTTCGCCTCGTTGCGGCTTTGCAGACGGCGGACGCGCATGAGGTCTCGACGCCCGAGGGCTGGCAGCCGGGCGAGGACGTGATCCTCCCGCCGACCCTGACGACCGAGGCGGCCTTCGCGGACCAGGAGCACGGGGCCGACTGGTATTTCAGGACAGGCCCTCTGCCAAAGAAGCCGAAGGGGCGCGGCCGGTGATCCCCGATACCGTGGACATCGCTGAGAGCGTCACCTTCCTGCGTGTTCTCGCCAATCCGGCCCGCCTCCGCATCGCCCTGCACCTGCTGGACGGCGAGCGCTCGGTCGGCCAGATCGAGGAGGAACTTGCGCTTAAGCAGCCGAACCTCTCGCAGTACCTGGCTGAACTGCGGGATGCCGGCCTGCTGGTCTCACGCCGGGAGTCGCGCGCGGTCTTCTACCAGGTCTCACCCGGAAAGCCGCGGCATCTGCTCGCGAGCCTCCTCCATGGCCTGGGCGGCGCCGCTCCGGCGCCCTCTTCCGCGATACGGCAATCCCACCGCCGCACGGCCGCGGCTGCCACCTTCGCCGTGGTCCGGGCAGCGCGATGAGCACCAGGCACGAGCACGCCCACTTCCCGGTGGGCAAGCTTCCCGGCGCCACAGCGAGGGGTGCGGGCCCTTGGATGCACATCCGCGCCGCAGGAGCCGCGCCTCTCAGGGCCAGCGGAGTCTGACGATGTTGCTGCAATCCGCCCTCGCCGTGCTCTCCGGCGGCCTGGTGGGCTTTACCCTCGGCCTGATCGGCGGAGGCGGCTCCATCATGGCGACGCCGCTGCTGCTCTACGTCGTCGGGTTGCAGCCCCATGTCGCCATCGGCACCGGCGCCCTCGCGGTGTCGGTCAACGCCTTCACGAACTTTGCAGGCCACGCGCGCGCGGGCAACGTCCGGTGGCGCGACGCCATCCTCTTCGCCGCGGTCGGGATGGCCGGGGCCGCAGTCGGCTCGTGGTTCGGCAAGAGCTTCGATGGGCAGCGGCTGCTCTTCCTCTTCGCCGTGCTGATGATCGCCGTCGGCGTCCTGATGCTCCGCCGTGGACGCGCGAAACCCACGGCCTCCGGTCCGACCGAAGCGCGTGGAGCCGCAGGCCGCACCGCGCTTGTGGTGGCCAGTGCGCTCGGCGTCGGCCTGCTTTCCGGCTTCTTCGGCATTGGAGGCGGGTTCCTGATCGTGCCCGGGCTGCTGTTCTCCACCGGCATGCCGATGCTTTCGGCGGTCGGCTCCTCGCTGCTGGCGGTCGGCGGCTTCGGCCTGACCACCGCAATCAGCTACGCCTCCTCTGGCCTCATCGATTGGCGTGTCGCGATTGAATACATCGGCGGCGGGCTCGCGGGCGGCTATCTCGGCATGCAGCTCGCCTGCCATCTCGGCTCCCGGAAGGCCGCTCTGAACCGGATCTTCGCGGGGCTCGTCTTCGGCGTCGCCTTCTACATGCTCTACCGCAACGCATCCGCCTTCGGGCTCGCGCCCTGAGGCGCGGCGCGCCCTCGCCTGCACAATCCAGGACACTGAAGAAGCACCGATGCGCACGCCGTCCCTCATGACGATTTCCATCGGCGCCATCGTCGCCGGTGCGGCCGTGGTTTCCCTCCGGCCACCGACGTCAGGGCAGAGCATCCGGATGCCAGCCGCCGCCCATCAGGAGGCGCCCTCCCCCGCGGCATCGCCCGCCGCCACATTGCCGCGCAACCAAAGGGCCGCGCCCCGGCCCTCGTCACCCGCGGCCCCCGCCGCCGCGGCCGCCTGGGTGGTGCCCGACCCGGACACGCTGCCCGCCGACGACATCCTCGCCCAGACCATCCGCCGCGGCCGCGACCTGATCTCGAAGACCTCGTCTCTCATCGGGCCTGACACGCAGGACCCCGCGATGCGCTTCGCCGGAAATGGGCTGACCTGCCAGTCCTGCCACCTTCAGGCGGGGACGCAGCAATACGGACTTCCCCTTGCAGGCGTCTGGGGAGTCTTCCCGCAGTATATCGGGCGGGAGAACGAGGTTCGGACGCTGGAGGAACGCGTCAACGGCTGCATGGAGCGCAGCATGAACGGGCATGCGCTGCCGGTGGACGGCCCGGAAATGAAGGCGATCCTCACCTACATCCGCTACATCAGCGGGCCGCAACAGGTCGGGAAATCGCTCGAGGGACGCGGCGCGCCGTCCCTGCCATTGCCCGAGCGGGCCGCCGATCCGGAACGCGGCCGTCAGGTTTACGCCGAAACTTGCGCCGCCTGCCACGGCGCCGACGGGCAGGGCCAGCGCCTGGAGGCAGCCGACGCCGCCGAGCAGGGGAAGCGCTACCAGTTCCCACCACTCTGGGGCCCCGACAGCTACAACGACGGCGCAGGCATGGCGCGCACCATCACGGCCGCACGCTTCGTGCAGGCCAACATGCCCTTCGGCACCACCTGGGAGCAGCCCCAGATCCCGGTCGAAGACGCCTACGATGTCATGGCCTTCGTGAACGCGCAGCCCAGGCCGCACCGCGTGGGCCTTGAGGCGGATTATCCCGACCGGTCCAAAAAGCCGGTGGATGCGGGTTACCCGCCCTTCGTGGGCCCTTTCTCGCCCGACCAGCACCGGTACGGGCCATGGAAGCCGATCCAGGACTGGCTGCGCGCCAATGCGGCTGAGCTTCGTGCATCGGAACCGTGACGGTCGCCCGCCGCCGCAACGCAAAAAGGCGTCCCGGAGCGCAAGGCACTCCGGGACGCCCCCCTTTCAAGCGGCCCTTAATCCGTAGCGTAGCGGCAGGGCTTCCTGTTCAGTCGGAAACTGGCGAAATCTAAACGCCTAGACCTTCATGGGTCCGCCATTCACCTGATTTTCCTCGGAGTTCCAGTGTTCACCGATGGAAGGCGCCCAGGCTTCCTCCCAGGTGCCGGTGGTGCTGGCCTTGGAGTATTCGGTCGCCCGGCCCTCGAAGAAGTTCATGTGCTCGACAGCGTTCAGGATCTCGTCCAGCCAGGGCAGCGGGTTCTTCTCGATGCCGTAGTAAGGGTCGAGGCCGAGCTGCTGTAGCCGCCGGTCGGCGATGAAGCGGATGTACTTCTTGATGTCTTCCGGCGTCATGCCCTGCACCCCGCCCAGCTCGAAGGCGAGGTCGATGAAGGCGTCCTCGTGCTCAACGATGGTGGTGCAGATCTCGACCAGCTCCTTGCGGAACTGCTCCGTCCAGATCTCCGGGTTCTCCTGCACGAAGGTGCGGAACAGCCGGATGACGGAAAGGCAGTGCAGCGTCTCGTCGCGCACCGACCAGGTAACGATCTGCCCCATCCCCTTCATCTTGTTGAAGCGGGGGAAGTTCAGCAGGATGGCGAAGGAGGCGAAGAGCTGCAGGCCCTCGGTGAAGGCGCCGAAGGCGGCAAGCGTCTTGGCGATCTCGGTCTTGTTCTCGACCGAGAAGGTCTGCATGTAATCGTACTTGTCCTTCATCTCCTTGTATTTGAGGAAGGCTTGATACTCGATCTCCGGCATGCCGATGGTGTCGAGCAGGTGCGAATAGGCCGCGATGTGGATGGTCTCGATATTCGAGAAGGCCGAGAGCATCATCAGCACTTCAGTCGGCTTGAACACCTGGCTGTAGTGCTTCATGTAGGCCGAGTTCACCTCGACATCCGCCTGCGTGAAGAAGCGGAAGATCTGCGTGACGAGGTTGCGCTCGACCTCTGTCAGGTTCTTCTGCCAATCCTTCACGTCATCGGCCATCGGAACTTCTTCCGGCAGCCAATGGACGCGCTGCTGCGTCAGCCACGCGTCATAGGCCCAGGGATAGCGGAAGGGCTTGTAGACCGGGTTAGCGGTCAGCAGGTCGAACTTCTCAGGAGCCTCTGCAGAATTAGTGCCAGTAGACATGCTCACATCCTAGCTTTCCATAGCGGAAAAGGCGTTCTTCAAGTAGGCTGCCACAACGTCAGAGACTGCCGCCGACAGGGTGTTGCCACACCAATGAAGGGCGGCATCAAGCTTGCTGCGCCGCTCCGCTCCACCTTTCGCAGTCTTTAGATCATCCAGGAACCGAAGAAACTGCTGCTTTTCATCTCCTGCAGATTTAGCACTCAGGACTGCGAGCACGACGTCCAGCGGCGCCTCCTGATTTGAGAAGGCGATATTGTCGACAGCAATCACATTCTTAGAGGACGATACGTCGGCTAGGTGAGAAAATCCCCATGCCTTATTCCCAATAAGGGTAATATCCTTGCAGCCAGTGATTTTGATTGCTGAAGACATGCCGCTTCTCCCGATCAGTGGCCTTCCTGAACCATACTGGGGTATGCCTCACTGGCAGGCGAGGCACTCCTCGTAATTCGTGGCGTTCTCGCCGGCGACGGCGCGGGTCGGGCGGGCGGGCGTGGTCGGCAGCACGGCCTCGACGCTGATTCCGGCCGCACCGAGCGCCGGCTGGGCCGCCACCTTCTCGCTGATCGTGTCGGCGCGCTGGATCGAGAGGCTGCGGCAGTAGTAGAGCGACTTCACGCCCTTCTTCCAGGCCTGATAGTGGATCTGGTGCAGGTCGCGCTTGTGCACGTCGGCCGGCACGAAGAGATTCACCGACTGCGACTGGCAGATGAAGGGTGTACGGTCGGCGGCGTGCTCCACCACCCAGCGCTGGTCCAGCTCGAAGGCGGTCTTGAAGACAGCCTTCTCCTGCTCGTCCAGGAAGTCCAGATGCTGCACGCTACCCTTGTTGACCGTGATGTTGGTCCAGGTCTCGTCGTCGTCACGGCCGTGCTTCGCCAGCACCTTCTTCAGGTACGGGTTGCGCACGATGAAGCTGCCGGACAGCGTCTTGTGGTTATAGACATTCGCCGCGATCGGCTCGATGCCCGGGCTCGCGCCTCCGCAGATGATGGAGATGGAGGCGGTCGGCGCGATGGCCATCTTGTTCGAGAAGCGCTCCATGAAGCCGTACTCGGCGGCGTCCGGGCAAGGCCCGCGCTCCTCGGCGAGCTGGCGCGAGGCCACATCGGCCTGCTCGCGGATATGCTTGAACATCCGCTTGTTCCAGACCTTCGCGATGACGCTCTCGAAGGGGACGTTCTGCGCCTGCAGGAAGGAGTGGAAGCCCATCACGCCGAGGCCGACGGAGCGCTCGCGCATCGCGCTGTACTTCGCCCGCGCCATCGAGTCCGGCGCGTTGTCGATGAAGCTCTGCAGCACGTTGTCGAGGAAGCGCATCACGTCGGGGATGAAGCGCGGCTCGTCCTTCCACTCGAACCAGGTCTCCAGGTTCAGTGAGGAGAGGCAGCAGACGGCGGTACGCTCCTGCCCGTGCTGGTCGCGGCCGGTGGGCAGCGTGATCTCGGAGCAGAGGTTGGAGGTCTTCACCTCCAGACCTGCCAGCTTGTGGTGCTCCGGCCGCGCGCGGTTCACATGGTCGGAATAGATGATGTAGGGCTCGCCCTGCTCGATCCGCGCCATCAGGATGCGGATCCAGAGGCCGCGCGCCGGCACCTTGCGGATCACCGCGCCGTCCTTCGGCGAGGTCAGCGCCCACTCCTCGTCATTCTCTACCGCGCGCATGAAGGCGTCGGGGATGAGGATACCGTGGTGCAGGTTCAGCGCCTTGCGGTTCGGGTCGCCACCGGTCGGGCGGCGCATGTCGATGAATTCCTCGATCTCGGGATGCGAGACCGGGAGATACACCGCCGCCGAGCCGCGCCGCAGCGAGCCCTGGCTGATCGCCAGAGTCAGGCTGTCCATCACCCGGATGAAGGGGATGATGCCCGAGGTCTTGCCGTTCTGACCGACCTTCTCGCCGATCGAGCGCAGGTTGCCCCAGTAGGAGCCGATGCCGCCCCCCTTTGAGGCCAGCCAGACATTCTCGTTCCACAGCCCGACGATGCCGTCCAGGCTGTCATTCGCCTCGTTCAGGAAGCAGGAGATCGGCAGGCCGCGCGTGGTGCCGCCATTCGACAGCACCGGCGTCGCCGGCATGAACCAGAGGCGGCTGATATAGTCGTAGATGCGCTGTGCATGCGCCGCGTCGTCGCCAAAAGCGCTGGCCACGCGGGCGAAAAGGTCCTGATAGGACTCGCCCGGCATCAGGTAGCGATCGCTCAGCGTCGCCTTCCCGAAGTCGGTGAGCAGCGCATCCCGCGAGCGGTCCACATGCACCTGACCATGCCCGGCGAGCTGGACGTCATCGGCAAGCTGAACGGCATCGAACACGGCGAGAATCCCTGATTCGCTTAGGCGGTGTGGGGCGCACCTTTGCACCCAGTCGCCTCCCGCTTCAACCCAGATGTGGTGGGTGGGATGCAGGGTGGGACGCTACAAATTGGTCCTCCGGGCTATTGTCCACAGGCGCGGCAGGCGCGCGACTCTCGGGAAAATCTGGCGAAGCCAAGGTTATCCACCGCCCTCTTCAGCCGCTCTCGCAGCCGCCCGGCCGATTCAAAATTTTTTAACCCGTGTCGCCGGTGCCGCACCCGGCATCGGGAGGAATCGCGGAGCGCCACCGAAGCGGCGCTCCGGCCCGCACTCAGCCGGCATTCGCCCTGCCGGCACGCTGTTCCACCTTCTGCTGAAGCTCCTTCACGGTGGCCAGGATTCGCTGCGCCGCATCGTCGCTCTTGTCCAGGCTCAGCGGCTGGGAGAGGCTGGAGAGATCGTTGCTGACCTTCCGCTCGGCGTCCTCGTACAAGGCATCGTCGCGCAACTGGCGCGGGGCGCGGCGGATGGCATTGTGCACCTGCTGCGCCGCCGCCTTCACGTCCATCCGCGCCGGCGTCATCGCGTTCTGCTGGTTGCCGGCCGGCTCATCGCCGCTGCGCTGGATGGCGGTTTCCAGTTGCGACTGTGCCTCCTGCAGGATGCGGACGTAGTCCTGCAGGCCGCTCGCTGCGGGCTGCGGCGAGAAGGGTGGGCTCGCGTCGCTCTGCGGCCGGCTCGGCTGCGGCGGCGTGGCCGGAATCTGACGCGGATCGCCCTGCGCCGCCACGCCGCCCGCCAGGCCCAGGATCATGGTCAGCGCCAGGCCGGTCTTCCGGATGAGCATGCTCGTTCTCCCTAAGGGCTTCGGTGCTGATGGAACCGGAGGGGAGAGGCGAAGTTCAGCCGCGTCGCGCCGGACGGCCGCAGGGCTACCCATCCTCGGGGAACTCAGCACCGCTGGCGGGGTTAATCGGGCGGACCAGCGCCGGGCCCGCGGCCGCGGGCCGCCCTCTCCCGGCGCAGCGGACAGGGAACCACCCAGATGGCGGATCAGAACGGCAAATCCAGCAACGAGAAGGGCGCGGCGGATCGCCTGGCGGAGAAGAACGCCACGGCGCAGACATCCTCCGCGCCGGGTGGCCATGGCCCCTCCTCTACCCTCAACCCGGGCGGCACGGCGCCGGACAGCACGCCAGGCGCTGGCCTCGGCAGTCTCGGGACCGGCGGGGCCAGCACGGGCGGGGCGCCGAGCGGCGCGGTCAAGAAGAGAGGCGGGCAATGACCGGGTAGAGTTCCAGGACAGGGCCCCACGGAGGCCGGCGCCGGTGCGCGCAGGGCGGCGGGAGGAGGTCGGCCAACCTCCCGGCGGCAGGACGGGAAAGCGCCCTTGCCCCGGAGGCGGGAACCTCCCCGCCGCGCATGCTGTTGCTGAGGCATCGCAACGCGGCATTCTCGCAAGCGGCAAGGCACCATCATGCGCAGATCGCGGACTTCCTCACCGGCCCTCTGGATCTCCGGCCTCATCGTCATCTTGCTCGGCCTCGCCATCGGCGGCCCCGGTGCTTGGCTCATCACCCTCGGCGGCTCCTGGTACTACGCCATCACGGGCCTTGCCTTCGTCCTCACCGGCGTACTGCTCATCCTGCGACGGCCGGCGGCACTCTGGGTCTATGCGCTGGTCGTGCTCGGCAGCGTCATCTGGGCCTATTACGAGATCCGGCTGGATTGGTGGCAGCTCGCCCCGCGCGGCGATGTCATCTTCCTGATCGGCCTCTACCTGCTGATGCCCTGGATCACGCGCCCGCTGCGGCGCCGGGAGGGGCAGCCCCCCATGGCCTGGTCCGGCGCGGCGCTGCCGCTCGTGGGAGCGCTGGTGATCGGGGCCGCGATGGGCGTGCTGGCCATCTTCACGGACTCCCATGGCCAGCCGGGTTCCCTGCCCCGCGCCGAGGCCCCGCCGGCGGCGGATTACGCGGGCGTGCCGAGCGGCGACTGGCAGGCCTATGGGCGCTCCAGCTATGGCGACCGATATTCTCCCCTGGCCGAGATCACGCCGCAGAACGTCTCCAACCTGCAGGTGGCCTGGACCTATCGCACGGGCGACATGCCAAAGCCCGGCGATCCGAGCGAAACCACCTTCGAGCTGACCCCGCTGAAGGTGGGCGATAAGGTCTTCATCTGCACGCCGCATGACTATGCCATCGCGCTGGACGCCGAGACCGGGCGCGAGCTGTGGCGCTACGACCCGCAGATCAAGGTTTCGAAGGACCTGCAGCACCTCACCTGCCGCGGCGTCTCCTATCACGCCGCGTCGCCGGACCAGCAGGCCTCGGCCGGCGCGTGCCCCACCCGCATCTTCCTGCCCACCGCCGATGCGCGGCTGATCGCGCTGAATGCCGAGACCGGCCAGCCCTGCCCCGGCTTCGGCGAGGACGGCCATGTGGACCTCTGGCGCGGCATGCCGGACCTGCAGCCGGGCTTCTACTATTCGACCTCGCCGCCGGTGGTGGCGCACAACCTGGTCATCATCGCCGGCAATGTCAGCGACAACGTCTCCACCACCGAGCCCTCGGGCGTGATCCGCGCCTATGACGTCTTCACCGGCCGGCTGGTCTGGAACATGGACCCCGGCCAGCCCGACCGCACCGAGCCGATCGGCCCCAACGAGACCTATACCCACAACTCGCCCAACAGCTGGAGCATCTCCAGTGCCGACGAGGCGCTCGGCATGATCTACCTGCCGATGGGCAATGCCACGCCGGACCAGTGGGGCGGCCAACGCACGCCCAACATGGAGCGCTTCTCCAGCTCCATCCTGGCGCTCGACATCGACACCGGCCAGGTGCGCTGGGTCTACCAGACCGTGCACCACGACCTCTGGGACATGGACATCGGCGGCCAGCCCAGCCTGCTGGACCTCACCGTCAACGGCCAGACGGTGCCGGCGCTGGTGGCCTCCACCAAGCGCGGCGACCTGTTCGTGCTCGACCGCCGCACGGGGGAGCCGATCATCCCCGCGCCCGAGCGGCCCGTGCCGCAAGGCGCCGCGGAGGGCGACCGCACATCCCCGACCCAGCCCTTCTCGGCGCTGACCTTCACCCCGCAACGTCCGCTCGAAGGCCGCGACATGTGGGGTGCCACCATGTTCGACCAGCTCTATTGCCGCATCCGCTTCCATCGCCTGCGCTACGAGGGCATCTTCACGCCGCCCTCGGTGCAGGGCTCGCTGATCTATCCCGGCAATTTCGGCGTCTTCGACTGGGGCGGCATCGCCGTGGATCCGGCGCGGCAGATCGCCTTCGTGACCCCCAACTACTTCGCCTTCTATTCGCGCCTGATCCCGCGGGAGCAGATGCAACGCGAGAACCGGCCCGCCGACATCCAGAGCCCGGCCGGCGGCTCCGACCTCAAGGGCGGCGCCGATGAGCTCGGCGTCAACCCGAACTACGGCGCGCCCTTCGCGGTGGATATGGGGCCACTGGTCTCGCCGCTCGGCCTGCCCTGCCAGGCGCCGCCCTGGGGCTACGTCGCCGGCGTGGACCTGGGCAGCGGCAAGATCGTCTACATGCACAAGAACGGCACGGTGCGCGATCAGTCCCCGGTGCCCCTGCCCTTCAAGATGGGCGTGCCGAGCCTGGGGGGGCCGATCATGACCGCCGGCGGGGTCGCCTTCCTGACATCGACCCTCGACTACTATGTCCGCGCCTATGACGTCACCACCGGACGGCAGCTCTGGCAGGACCGCCTGCCCGCTGGCGGACAGGCCACGCCGATGACCTATCGCTCGCCGAGCGGCCGGCAGATCCTGCTGGTGGCGGCCGGCGGCCATGGCACGCTCGGCACCAAGCAGGGCGATTACCTGATTGCCTATGCGCTGCCGGGCAGCGGCCAGGCGAGCGGCCGCTGAGCGCCTCCGTCCCGCGCGGCCGCCACGTCATGGCCGCGCGGAACGGCTGAGGTCAGGCTTGCGCCGCGCGCGGGCAGGCGCATCTTCCGGGGATGCGCTGCCTTGCCCTCGCCACCCTCCTTGCTCTTATGGCCCCCATCGCCGCGCCGGCCCGCGCCGCCGTGTCAGACGGTGCCCTATGCCACAACGCCATCGCCGCCATCGCACCCGGCACCGGCGTGCCGCCGGGCCTGCTCAGTGCCATCGCCCTGGTCGAGAGTGGCCGGTCCGATCCAGGCACCGGCCGGCCCGTGCCCTGGCCCTGGACCTATAATGTCGGCGGCGAAGGCTATGCGGCGCCGAGCAAGGCGGCGGCCGTCGCCGCAGTCGAGGCGCTACGCGCGCGGGGCGTGCGGTCGATCGATGTCGGCTGCATGCAGGTGAACCTGATGTACCACCCGGAGGCCTTCTCCAGCCTCGAGGAAGCTTTCGATCCACAGGCTAACCTCCGCTACGCGGTGCGTTTCCTGCGCGCCCTCCGCGCCGAACATGGTGACTGGGGCGCCGCCGTCGCCCATTACCACTCGGGCGAACCCGAGCGCGGGTTGGCCTATAGCCGCCGCGTGGCGCTGGCCCGCCTGGGCGCAGCCTGGAATGGCGGCGGCGCGGCGCCGCTGCCGCCCAAGCTGGTGTCCGGCCTCTGCGCGGGTGGACGGGTGGCGGCGCTGCGCTTCACCGGGGCGGGCGGCAAGCGACGCCTCCCGACTCCTCGCATGGTGTGCATCCGGCCCGGCGGGCGCTGAGGCAACATTTACCTTTCGGCAAGGGCCTCTTCAGCAACTCACAAATAAAAAGCCCAGCCTCCGCTTCGTCTACTTCCCAAGCGAAAGTCAATACCCGAAACCGTGCCTCCCTCGACGCGTTGAGCTGACGTTCCCAACAACAGGAAGCGCCATGCTCAGCAATGAAATCCTGAAGAATCTGTTGGAACCCGCCGAGCACGTCGTTTCTGTCTACCTTCCGCTGGACCCTGAGCAACGCGATACCCGCCTGCAACAGGCTCGCCTGCGAACCGCCCTTCATGATGCCGATGCCGCGCTGGAGCGCCGGGGCCTGGAGCCGCAGCGACGCGCCGGATTGCTGGCCTCGCTGGAGGAGGCGACCGGCAAGCTCGACCTCGCGACACATCGCGATCCCGCGCTGGCGCTGTTCCTGAGCGAGCGCGGCCTGCAGACCATGCCTCTGCCGCAGTCCCTGCCCTATAGTGTAACGGCGGCGCGGCACGCCAACATCAAGCCCCTGCTGCCCATCCTGGCGCGGCAGCGGCGCTTTTGGCTGCTGGCCCTCAGCACAGGGCGGGCCCGGCTCTTCTCCGTCACGCCCTTCGACTGCCAGGAGATTCCGCTCGAGCTGGAGGAGCGTGACGCCCCCTCGATGGGAGCGGAAGGCCAGGCGGCGCGCGAGGAGGGCGAGACCACCACGGTCCTAACGGACGAGATCCTGCGCGTCGGCCAGGCCGTGAAGGCGCGCCTGGGCCAGGATCCAGCCCCCCTCCTGCTGGCCGCCGAGCCACGGGTCAGCGGGCATTTCCAGAAGCTCGCGCCCTTGCCGAACCTGCTGCCGGAAGGTCTGGCGCTGAATCCCTTCGCCTTCCCGCCGGCCGAGCTGCAGAAGCGGGCCCTCAAGGCCATGCAGCCGCTGCTGGAGAACGAAGTCCAGCAATTGCTGGAAAAGATCGAGGCGCGGCTCGGCACGGCGGAGCCGACGGTCGCAATCCGCCTGGAGGAGATCCTGCATGCGGCCGAAGAGGGCCGCATCGATGCGCTGGCCGTGGCGGCCGACGAAGCGGTCTGGGGGCAGTTTGGCCAGGGGACAGGCTTGCAGGCCCATGGCTCGCCCCGGGGCCCGGACGAGGATCTGCTGAACCAGGCCGCCGTGACGGCCCTGCGCAGCGGCGCCCGCGCCTTCGCCCTGCCCCGCGAGCGCATCCCGCGTCGCTGCGCCGCCGCCGCCCTGCTCCGCTACTGAAAGGAGGATCTTGATGGATCGCCCGCTGGAGATCGCCTTCCACAACATGCCGTCCTCCCCGTCCATCGAGGCCGAGATCCGGGAGCACGTGGAGAAGCTGGAGAAACGCTATACGCACCTGATCGGCTGCCGCGTCTCCGTTGAAGCCCTCCATCAGCAGCACCAGACCGGCAATGTGCATGAGGTGCACATCGTCCTCTCCGTGCCGGGCCGTGATCTCGCCGTCTCGCGCGAGCCGCAGAAGGCCAAGGAGCGCTATGCCAACCCCGATGTCCGCACCTCTCTCCGCGATGCCTTCAAGGCGGCGGAGCGGCAGCTCGAGGCCTTCAAGGGCAAGCTGCGGGAGGACACCACTAAACCCAGCGCCGAGGCCATGGCGGGCCAGGTGACGCAGATCGAGCCTGGCCAGGACCATGGCTTCATCCTGACCAACACAGGCACGCAGCTCTACTTCCACCGCGACAGCGTCACCGATGGCCGCTTCGAGGACCTGCGCGAGGGCGACCGCGTGCATTACGTCGAGGAGCAGGGCGATGCCGGCCCGACGGCGACGAAAATCCGCGTCGGCTCCGGCAAGCCCGCCGCCTGAGCGGCGCCGCGGCGCGAGCATCCTTCCGGCGGATCTCCGGCCGGCTCCCGCGCGGGGAGCCGGCGCCCTGTCATCCGTCATTCTTCCTTCAGCAAAGCGTCACATGACCGCAGCGCGGGCGCCTTACAGCCCGCGGGCCGCTCCGGGCCTCCGGGGCCGAGGACAGCACGAAGGACGACCATGACGACGACTCACCGCCAGCGCCCCCTGCTCGGGGCAGCCATGCCCCTCGCCGCGCTGCAGATGCACCGCCACTGGATCATCGAGCGTCAGCGCGATCTCGAACTGCAGGACTTCTACGAGCCGGAGGTGCTGGCTGGCGACTGGCGACCGCTGGCGGAGCAGATCCGGGGGCTGCTCGACGGCTATCGCGGGCGGCTTGGCCTCCACGGCCCCTTCCTCGGCTTCCGGATCGACCCGGAGGACGCGGAGATCCGCGCCGTGGTGGCGAAACGGATCGACCAGGCGCTCGATGTCTGCGCCGCCCTCGGCGCCACGCAGATGGTGCTCCATTCCCCCTACACCACCTGGAGCCACAACAATCTGGACAACAACCCGGGCGCCCGTGAGCGGCTGGTCGAGCGCGTGCACCTGACGCTGCGCCGCGCGGTGGCGCGCGCCGAAAGCATGGGCTGCGTGCTGGTCATCGAGAATATCGAGGACAAGGACCCGCACGAGCGCGTCGCGCTGGCCGCGTCCTTCAACAGCGAGGCCGTGCGCGTCTCGCTCGACACCGGTCACGCCCACTACGCGCATGGCAGCACGGGCGCCCCGCCGGTGGACTACTGCGTGCATGCCGCCGGCAATGCGCTGCAGCACGTGCATCTGCAGGACGCCGATGGCTTCGCCGACCGCCACTGGCACCCCGGCGAGGGCACGGTGCGCTGGGAGGCGGTGTTCCGCGCGCTCTCGGCACTGACCTCCAATCCGCGGCTGATCCTGGAGGTGCGCGAACCCGCCGGTCTCCGCAAGGGCGCGGCCTATCTGGAGCAGCTCGGCCTGGCGGAATGACAAAGGCCGGGGAGGAAGGCCCTCCCCGGCCCGCCATGATGAGGGGCAGGGGATGACCCCCGCCCCCTTTCTGTCTCAGGCCACCCAGAAATCCGCCGCTGTCAGCGCGAGATGGGCGCCGACGAAGCCGATCCGCTCGGCGCCCGCGCCGCCGGCACCGTCCGCATCGTAGTAGAGATTGCCGCTGTCCTGGTCGTAGAGGATGCGGGTCGCGGCATCCGTCGCGCTGCGGCCGAGAGCGAAGGCGGATTCCGCCAGGGCGCCTGCCGGACTGAGACCGGCGAAGGCATCGCCGTCGAGCTGCAACCGGTCCTCGCCCAGGGTGAAGTCGTAGATGCGGATCAGGTCGCCGGCGCCATGGCTGTCGAAGACGAAGGTGTCGGCGCCCGCGCCACCCTGCACGCGGTCGTTCCCGGGACCGCCGATCAGCACGTCGTCACCCGCCCCGCCGATCAGCACGTCATCGCCCGCCCCGCCGCGCAGGATATTGTCCAGCGCATTGCCGTAGATCCGATTGGCCAGGGCATTGCCGGTGCCTTCCAGCGCGGCTCCGCCCAGTTCCAGGTTCTCGACATTCGCGACGAGGGTATAGTTTACAGTAGCGATCACGTAGTCGGTGCCCTCGCCCTCACGCTCGATGATGATGTCGCTGAGGTCGTCCACCGCATAGGCGTCATCGCCGGTGCCGCCGGCCATAATATCAGCGCCGGCATTGCCGAAGAGCCGGTCATCGCCCTCACCGCCGCGCAGCGTGTCGTCCCCGGCGCCGCCGATGAGCAAGTCGTCACCCGCGCCGCCGTCCAGCAGGTCGCGGCCCTCGCCGCCATAGAGGCGATCCGCGCCATCAGTGCCCTCCACCGGCGTGCCGAGCACGGTATCCTCGCGGGCCGCGAGGTTCTGGATGCGCTCATCCGTGGCCTGGCCGCCGTCGATCTGGTCATAGGCGGTCTCGGCCGTGCCGTGCCTGGCCTTCAGGTACTCGGCCAGCGCATCCTGTTCGCTGCCCTTCTCCGCAAAGTCGGCGGCGCCGTCGGAGAGCAGGTCATTGTTCAGCAGGTCTATGCGGCTGTCGGCGTAGAGGCCGATCGGGTAGCCGTCGCCGCCATCGGCCAGGTAGCTCAGCGTCACCATCTTGATGGCGCGGTCGGCATCGCCGACCAGCACGCCATCCTGCATGATCGTGTCGAGCACATGGTCGTTCTCGTCGAGAATGACGAGGTTCTGGATGCGCTGGCCCTCGACCGCCACGCTGCCATCCGCGTTCAGCTTCTGCGCCGTCGCGGTCGGGTCGTAGCTGAAGGAGACGCCGCCGATCTGGCCGAAGGAGCCCGGTGTCGCACCCGGCGCCACGCCGGAGACGGCGTGCTCGAAGATCCGCTCCAGCTCGGCCGCGGTGACGGAGACGATGGACAGCGCGTTGTTGAAGCGCAGTGAGTTCTCGATGTCGAGCTGGCTGACCGCGCCTTCCGGTTTGCCAGCCTCCGGATTGGCCTGGGGTGGCAGCTCCGGCGCATCGGCGCCAAGCCCGATCGTGCCGATCTCCGCTCGGATGCCGCCGCCGTTCTTGATCGAGACCAGGACATCGGCATCGACCTGCTGCGCGACATAGAGGTTGGCATCGGCGCTGAGATCGCCGAGATTGGTCTCCTCCGTGCGCACCTCGCCGCGGCGGCCTTCGAGATAGACCTCGGTATAGCCCAGGATGTTGCCGTCCTTGGTATCGATCACCGCGTCGATGGCGTCGGTCAGGTTCTTCACCTCGCCGCCGCGCGTGCCCTCGGCATAGGCGTCCTCATCGCCCCAGAGTTCGTCCACCGTCTCCTCGTTCACCGCATAGGCGCCGGAGACCTCCGGGTCCACGCTGTCCGGGATGACGTGGCCCTCCGCGTCGAAAGTGACGACGAGGCGGCCGACATAGCTGTACTCGTTACCCGTGTTCACCACGGCGACCGCATTGCCGTCGGCGCCGGTGACGAAAACCGGGTAGTCCTGCGCGGCGGTATCGCCCGGCTGCAGCGCGTCGGTGCCGTCGGCAAAGACGGCATGGCTGCCGCCGGCGACGATGACGTCCACGCCCTGCAGCTTGCCGGCGAGATCCAGCTCCAGCTGGTACTGCTGTAGGTGGCTGAGCAGGACGATCTTGTTGATGCCCTGTGCCGTCATCTCGTCCACCAGCGGCTGCAGGATGGCCGCCAGCTCATCGGTATTGTTCACCCCGCCGTCGCCTGCCGGGTCCTTCACCGCCACACCGCCAGGCGAGGAGATCGAGGCCAGCAGCTGCGTGGTCACACCGAGGGCGCCAATGGTCTCGCCGCCCTCGGTGATGGTAGTCCAGGGCGCCACCTGGGCATCCGAGGCCTCGGCGGCCAGCGCCTCCGGCGTGGCGAGATCCCCGGCCGTGGTGGCGTAGCTGGAGGCCTCGCGCAGCATCTCGGTGAACAGCGCGGCCATGGCCGGGTCGCCGCTGAAGTCGAGATCGGCGGAGAGGTAGGGGAACATGGCGCCGATCGAGGAGACGGCGCTGCTGCCCGTGCCCGAACCCTTGGCGAAGTCGATCGCCGTGGCGGTGGCGTTCGAGCCGAGATCCCAGTCATGGTTGCCGAAGACGCTCGCCTCGACGCCGATGGCGTTCAGGATGGCGATGTCGGCGGCGGCCGGGTTCAGGGAAAGGCCGCTGAGTTGCTCGACCGGCACGCCCAGCAGCCAGGCGTAGAGATCCTGCACCTCGTCCTGCACGCTGGCATCCGTGCCGGCGGCGATGAAGGGGCCGGGGATGAAGTTGTCGCCGGAGGAGAGGGTGATGCTGTTGGCGTAGCTATCCTCCAGCCGATCCACAATGGCGGCGAACTCGCTGGCGCGGGTGGTGGCCTGCAGCCCGGCCTCGAAATCGGAGGCATGAAGGATCTGCAGCGTGAAGGTGCTGTCGGAGGCCTCCCCGGCCGGGAGGGTATGCGCGACCGTGAGACCGGAATCCTCACCGGGCGAGATCAGCATCGGCGCATTGATGCCCTCGGGCGCATCCTCGGCGGAGACGAAGTGGATCACTTCCGGCGCGTCGCCGCTTTCGATCAGGCCGCTGAACTCGGCCTTGTCCGGGGCGGTGATGGCGAAGGCCATGACCGAGTCCGCGCGCTCCAGGGCAACGAAGGCATAGAGCTGGCTGTCGATGGTGCCGAGCGTGACACTCTCCGGCTCCGGCCCCTTGCTGTCGGAGCGGCCGTCATTGAGCAGCGCGGGGAACTGCTCGGCCAGGGTGCGCTCGATCAGATCGCCGGAGTCGTAGGTCTGCTTCAGGCCGGTTTCCGTCACTTCCCAGATCGAGAAGCTGCGGCCGCCGAAGGAATACAGCACATCGAAGTCGCCATCCCCGTCGGTGTCGCCATCGACTGAGGAGACCTCCAGCCGGCCGATGCCGTCATCTTCCTGCAGTGCGGCCACCGCCTCGGCTCCGCCGAAGGCCTCGGCGTCGAGCGTCAGGTCCTTCACGCGCGCGACGTCGCTATAGTCGCCCCATTCGCGGTTGTCGCCCTCGTTCGCGGTTACCAGATAGGTCTTGCCGTCGAGGCTGAAGGTGGCGATGCCATCGGGCATGTAGAGGCCCTGCACCGGCGCCGTGGTGATGTGGCTGGTCTCGTCCTTATCGTTGGTGTCGAGGCCATTGCCCTCCACCGAATGGTCCTTGGTACCGAGCGCATAGATGTTGGTGTAGCTCAGGCTCCCGAGGTCCAGCTCGGCGACGGCGTTGTTCTCCTGCAGCGTGACATAGGCCGTCGAGCCGTCGGCGGAGATGGCGATGTATTCCGGCTCCAGATCGGTGGCCGGCGTGGTGCCCGCCGCGATGCGCACGCCCGCGGCGCGCAGGGCCTCGCCATCGAAGCCCTCGAAGCCGACAGTCGTGCTCTCGCCGCTGGCAACATCGATCACCGCGACACCGCCGGCCGGGTCGCCCGAGGGGTCCACGCCGTAGCTGTCGTTCGGCTCGCCCTCGATGGCGACGAGCAGGCGGCTGCCATCCGGGGTGAAGGTCAGCATGTCGGGCACAACGCCGACCTCGACGACGCGCAGCAGGCTGGCTTCCGTGCCTTCGGCGTTGATCTGGTAGAAGACGACCGAACCATTGCTGCCGGGCGTGGCACCGTCATAGGCCACCGCCATCACATCGCCATGGACGGCGACACTGTTGCCCGTGCCGAAGCGGCCCACTGCGCTCCCCGGCAGGGCGAAGCGCGCGCTGCCGTCGGTCGCGTCCAGCGCCTCCACGCCCTCGGCGCCCAGAACCAGCACCAGCCCGCGCACGGCGTCATAGGCGACGACCTCGGCGCCGCCCGCGGGCCCGGATCCGTTATCCGCGGTCCAAAGCAGTTCGCCTTCGAGGCTTGGCATCATCGGTTCTCCGGCTCCAGGGACTGGTCCGGAGGGAGGTAGAAGATGTCACCCCGTCCTACATGCACGGTTCTGTTACAATTTGCTGCCCCTGCGGCAGGGCGTTTCAGAAGCTGGGGCGGCCTTCCGGTCCGGTGGGGCGCTCCCTCACCCCCTCGGTATGGGCGGGCTGGTCGATGGGCGCGCGCATGGCCTGGTCGGCGAAGACCACGGCGATCAGGAAGCTGGCCCAGAGCATCCAGGCGGCGCCCGAGAGGCGCATCAGCGGGTCGGGCCGGCGCAGGTGCATGAAGAAGACGCCGACCAGCAGGATCTTAGCCGCCGCGATGGCGAGGCTCACCGCCATGTTGAACCCGCCGAGCGGCACATAGGCCAGGGCGCAACTGGCCAGCGCCAGGGCGATCAAGGCCAGCCAGACCGGAACGCTGCGCCGCAGGATCGCGCCCGGTGTCCGGGGATCATCCTCACCCAGGGAATGCCGGCTCACGGGGAAACCCGCCCCTGGAGATAGAGGGCGGGGTAGAGGACGATCCAGACAACATCGATGAGGTGCCAGTACAGCCCTGCCGCCTCGAAAGCAGGGCTGCGCAGGGGGCGCTTGCCGCGCGCCGCCTGCCAGGTGAGCAGCCCGAGCGTGATGATGCCGCCGATCAGATGCAGGCCGTGCAGCGGCGTCAGGGTCCAGTAGAAGGCCCAGAACAGCGCGGTTCCCGGCGTCTCCAGCGGGAAGCCGGGGCCGGGGAGCAGCCCTTTCTCCAGGTCGGAGCGCCACTCCAGCCCTTTCAGGACCAGGAAGCAGAAGCCCAGCGCCATGGTCAGGCCGAGGCTCCAGAAGCTGAGGCGCCGCAGCTCCGCCCGGGTCGCGTGCGAGGCGACTGCCATGGTGAGACTGCTGGTCAGCAGGATCAGCGTGTTCACCGTGCCGTAGACGACCTCCGCTTCCCGGCCGGCCTCGGCGAAGGCCTGCGGATGGAAGAAGCGCGTGGCGAAGAAGGCGGTGATGAGCCCCCCGAAGAGCAATGCCTCGCTGTTGAGGAACAGCCACATGCCGAAGCCGGCGGCCTCGCGCTGCCGGCGCAGGCTTTCCCAGGGCTCGCGGAGTGCCTCGCCGCCTTCGCTCATTCCTGCCTCCCCTGGATGCCGTGCGGCTCGCGCTCCGTCTCGTGCGGGCCTTCGGCCTCGGGGTGGTAAAGATAGGGTCCCTCCTCGACCACCGGCATGCGCCTGAAGTTGTGCCGGGGTGGCGGCGAGCTGGTGCGCCATTCCAGCCCTGTCGCCTCCCAGGGATCGTCGGTGGCGCGCGCGCCGCGGAACAGCGAGAACGTCAGATAGCCCATCGGCAGGACATAGGCAGCCGCCAGCAGGACCGCGCCGCAGGAGGCCATGACATGCCAGATCTGGAACTCGGGCGGATAGGCACCGTAGCGGCGCGGCATGCCGGCATAGCCCATGATGAACATGGGAAAGAAGGTGAAGGCAAAACCGAAGAACATCAGGATGGCGGCGAAGCGGGCCCATGCCTCGGGATAGAGGCGGCCGGTGATCTTCGGCCACCAGAAGGACAGGCCGCCATAGAACGCCGTCACCGCGCCCCCCACCATGATGAAGTGGAAATGCGCGACGACGAAGTAGGTGTCGGTGACATGGACGTCGATCGGAATCGAGGCGAGGAACAGGCCCGTCAGCCCGCCAAGAGTGAACAACCCGATGAAGCCGAGCGCATAGAGCATCGGCGCCTCGAAGGTGATCTGCCCGCGATAGAGCGTGAAGGTCCAGTTGAACACCTTGATCGCCGAGGGCACGGCAATGATGAAGGACAGGAAGGAGAAGACCAGGCTGGCGAAGAGCGACTGGCCGGAGACGAACATATGGTGGCCCCAAACCAGGAAGCCGATCACCGCGATCCAGAGGATCGCGTAGATCATAAAGGTGTAGCCGAAGATGCGGCGCCGCGCGAAGCAGGTGACGATCTCGCTGATCACGCCGAAAGAAGGCAGGATCATGATGTAGACGGCGGGGTGGCTGTAGAACCAGAAGAGGTGCTGGAACAGCAGCGGGTCGCCACCTTGCGCGGGGTCGAAGACCGGAAGCCCGAAACCGCGCTCGGCCACGATCAGCAGCAGCGAGGCGGCGAGCACCGGCGTCGCCAGCACGATCACGAGGGAGGTGGCATAGATCGCCCAGACCAGCAGCGGCAGGCGGAACCAGTACATGCCCGGGGCGCGCAGCAGATGAACCGTGGCGATGAAGTTCAGCCCCGTCATGATGGAGGAGAAGCCCACCAGCACCACGGCAAGCGCCGCCAGCAGCACGTAACCGTTGGAGAACATGGTGGAGAAGGGCGTGTAGAAGGTCCAGCCCGTATCCACGCCGCCCAGCAGCAGCGAGAACAGCAACAGCAGCCCCGCGCCATTGAACAGGTACCAGCTCGCGAGGTTGATGCGCGGGAAGGCCAGGTCGCGCGCGCCGATCATCAGCGGCAGGAGGAAGTTGCCCAGGGTATTGGGGATCGACGGCACCAGGAAGAACCACACCATCACCGTGCCGTGCAGGGTGAACATGCGGTTGTACTCATCCGCCGTCATCACGTCCTGCGCCGGGGTGAACAGTTCCAGCCGCATCATCACCGCCGCGAAGCCGCCGATGATGAAGAACATCAGCAACGACGCCATGTAGAGCAGCGCGATGCGCTTGTGGTCCGTAGTGGTCAGCCAGGAGAGGATGCCCTGCTCGGCGGTCAGGTAGTTGTCGTGCCAGGGCTCGGCCGGTGCCTCGGCTGAGCGGACACGGCGTGCCGCGAGGTCGCTCATGAAGCGCCTCCCTGCCGCAGGGACATCAGGTAGGCCAGGATCTTCTGCAACTCATCCTCCCCCAGGATCCCCGCGAAGGTCGGCATGATCGGTGCATAGCCAGCGACGACATCGCGCCGCGGCTGCAGGATGGAATCCCGCAGATAGGCCTCGTCGGCGCGCACCACGCGCCCGTCGGCCAGGTTCACCATGCGGCCATAGAGGCCCGTCAGCTCCGGCGCGTGCACCGGCGAGGCCGGAGCGTGGCAGCCCGAGCAGCCGACCGTCCGGAACAGCGCGGCGCCTTCCTTCGACTGGTCGTCCTCCTGCGGCTGCGCTGCGCTCCAGCGCGCATAGGCTTCCGGTTTCATGACCACCACCTTGCCGCCCATGCGGGAGTGCAGCGTGCCGCAGTACTCCGCGCAATAGAGCGGGTACTCGCCTTCCTTGGTCGGCGTCAGGTAGAGCTGCGTGATGCGCCCCGGCACCACGTCCTGCTTCTCGCGGAAGGCCGGCACGAAGAAGCTGTGGATGACGTCCTGCGACTGCATCACCAGCCGCACCGGCTCGCCGAGCGGCAGGTGCAGCTCATTGATCTCGCGGGCGCCGTTGGGGTGCCGCGCCTTCCACATCCATTGCCGCGCCTCGACATGAATCTCGAGCGCACTGGCCTCCGGCCGGCTGGTCGCCAGGACCGTGATGCTGGCCCAGCCGAAGAGGAACAGCGCCAGAAAGAGCGTCCCGGCGGTCCAGCCGACCTCGACCTCCTTCTGCATGAACTCCGGCAGTTCCCCGCGCTGCGCGGAGGAGCCGCGGCGATAGCGGATGGAGAAGCCCAGGACCAGCCCGGCCACCAGCAACACGATGGCGCTGCTGATCACCAGCATGGCGATGACGATGACGTCCACCCGGCCGGCGACGGCGGAGGCTTCATCGGGCCAGAAGGGAATGCTGCTCATGCCCTCCGCTCCCGCCAGAAGGCCCAGAGCAGGAAGCTGCCGAGCGCCAGCACGGTCAGCGTCGTGCCGATGGTCAGCACACGTTCCACCCAGGCGTTCCAGATGCCGCGCGCCGCATCGAAGCCGTAGCAGAACAGGCGAAGCTGCTCGCCGAGGCTGCCGATCCGCCCCTGCCCCGCCTCCACCAGCGCCAGGCGGAGCGTGGGCGGGTCGATCTCCAATCCGCTGAGCACGCGGGAGACAGCGCCATCGGCGGTCAGCACCAGGAGGCCGAGCGGATGGGCGTAGCTGTCGGTCTCGGCGTCGTAGTGCGCGGTGTAGCCAAGCGCCGCCTCCGCACGCTGCACGCCGTCGGCATCGGCGACGAGGAAGCGGGCGCCGGCCGGCGGTGCGTCGGGGAAATGGGCAGCCTTCATCTCCGCCGCCTCCACCGGGCCGTCCTTGGGGTCGATGCCCAGCGCCAGGAAGGTGTAGTCGGCTCCCGCTCGCAGCTTCACCTGCCGCAGCGCCGCCGAGGCCAGCCCCAGTTCGGTGCCGCAGAGCACGGTGCAGGTGTAGTCGGCCAGGACGAGTACGGTGGGGCGACCGCCCTGCGCCACCGCCGGAGTGGTGGGCTGGCCCGCCGCATCCCGCACGGCAAGGTCGGGCGGCAGTCGCGCCCCGGGTGGCGGCGCGAGCTTCACCTCGGATAGTGTCGCCTGCGTCAGCGCCGCCCGGGCCGGCAGGGCGGGAAGCGCCGCCAGTAGCGCCAGGGGGAGCAAGATGCTTCGCCTCATCGGACTGCCTCCGGGCGAACCGGCAAGGGCGTCGGGGGCGGCGACTCCAGCGGTGCGTAGGCGGCCGCGCCACGCTGCGCGATGAGCGCCATCGCGCGCTCGATCGACAGGCGCTCGGTGCCGTCGGCCTCGCGTCCCGCCTTCAGCTCCGCGCGCTGTGCCTCCCGGAACTTCGCAAGCTCGGCCGCGGGATTCGTCTCCAGGCGCGGCGGCGGGAATTGCTGCGGCGGTGCATAATCCGTCGGCGCATCCGTCCAGCGATAGATCGCCAGGATACCGCCCATGGCCAAACCGAGAAAGGCCGCGGTGCCCAGGCCGATGCCCAGGATCAGCCAGGAGCGCAGGTTGATCCGCGCGCGGCGCTCGGTGGTCCCACCCGGCATCGCGCTAAGCCTCCGTCCCGGCAGGGCCGACGAGCCAGCCAGCAATCGGCCCATAGGCCAGACCGAACCACAACCCGCCGACCGCCAGCACCGCCAGGGCCGCAGCGGGCAGCGTCCAGAAGCCGGCACCGGGCGCCACCAGCCAGACCTGGTGCAGCAGCACGCCACCCAGCAGCCAGGGCGCGAGTTGCGCCAGCGCCGCCGGACTGCCGCGCAGGGCGCTCGGCAGCAGCATGATCAGCGGCAACAAGGTCGAGAGCAGCAGCGAAAGCAGTTCAACCGCAAGCCACATCCCGTGCTGCCGGACGACGTACCACGCCACCTTGTCCGGCAGGTTGCCGTACCAGATCACCAGATACTGGCTGAAGCCGAGATAGAGCGAGCCCAGCACCGCTGCGAGCAGCAGCGCGCCGATATCGGGCGCCGCCTGGGTGGATGTCGGCCGCAGCCCGGCGGCCCAGGCCAGGCAGGCCAGGACCTGGAGCACAACCGAGGCCATGCCGAAGGAGGTCGAATGGAAATGCGGCTCCAGCGACTGCACCCAATCGAAGCCCAGCAGCGTGACGGCGACCAGATGGAAGACGAGCCCGAGCGCCGCCACGACCTGTCGCAGCCCGCCCGCGCGCAGCCGCACCATCAGCAATCCCCAGACCGCCCAGATCACCAGGGCCGCGATGCCGCGCAGCGTGGCGCCGGGCAGGCTGAGGTAGAGCCGCGCCACTGCCGCCCGCTCGACCTGCTCCGGCTCGGCGGTCCAGGGATAGAGCGCGCCCAACGCCACCACCAGAGGCAGGATCAGCAGCAGGAAAAGCGGTAGGCTGGCGGCGGCGGGGGCCAGGGCGGGCCAGAGGGCGCGCCCCCACTGCCCACCGGTCAGCGCATGCGCCGCCACCAGCACCAGGGCGCCGAGCGCGATGCCGAGCCAGAACAGCAGGGCGATCAGCCACCCCGCTGCCAGCACCGCCCGCGCGGCCGGCAGGAGCAGCAGGGCGGCGAGCAGCAGCACCGTGGCACCGGCGCCGGCCAGCAGCGCCCATCGCACTCGCTCCGGCCGCTCCCGCACCGCTGTCGCACTCATGGCTGGCCCTCCTTCACCTGTGCCAGGGCCGGCGCGCGCGTGAGCTGCAAGGCGCGGATATAGGCGGTGATGGCCCAGCGGTCGCCGGGTGCGACACGATCGCCATAGCCGTACATCACGCCGTATCCATTGCTGATGACGTCGAAGAAATGCGCGGCCGGTGCGGCGCGCAGGCGCTGCGTGTGATAGCTCGGCGGCCGGGGGAAGCCGCGCTGCACGATCATGCCGTCTCCCAGCCCGGCGGTGCCATGGCAGGGCGTGCAATAGATGTCGTACTGCGCCTGACCACGCGCCAGCAGTTCCGGGCTGGCCGGCGGCGGGTTCGCGGCGGCGGCATCGCGCGCCAGGTCACCCTGCGCCACCACGCCCTCGGGCAAGGGGCGCGCCGCGGTGCCATCCGGCCAGAGGCTGCTCTTCTCGTAGGTGTTCAGCTTCCGCTGCTGCTTCATGTCCAGCTTGCAGCCCGCCAGGGCCAGCAGCGCCGCCGCGCAGGCCAGGGCGCGCCTCATTGCGGCACCTCCCGCACCGAGACGGGGGCAAGCCCATCCAGCAGCCGCGCCAGCCGTTCCGCATCCACCTTCGGGTCCTGCACGGCGAGGAAAAAGGCGTCCTGGCTTGCCCGGTCGAAGTCACGCGCGGCGAAGACGGGATGGTGCAGGCGTGGCAGGCCGCTGAAGACGAAGAAGGCGACGAAGCCGGCCAGGGCGGCGGCCAGCACGCCGGCCTCGAAGCAGAGGATCATGAAGGTCGGCCAGCTGTTCAGCGGGCGGCCACCCAGGACGAGGGGATAGTCGATCACCGCGCTGTACCAGCAGAGGGCGAAGGTCAGCACGGCCGCGGCCAGGCCGGCGCCCAGCATGACCGGACGGATGCGCGCCGGCGGCAGCCCGAGCGCCTCGACAAGTTCCGGCACGGCAAAGGGAGTATGCGCGTCCAGCCCGCGCCAGCCCGCCTCGCGGGCGCGTCGCGCGGCCGCCACCAGCGTGTCCGGGTCGCGGAACTCAGCCAGCAGCAGGGCCGTCATGGCTCCCGCCTCCGCTCGTGCAGCAGCTTGCCGAGGTCATGCATCGCTACAACCGGCAGCAGCCGCGCGAAGCAGAGAAACATCATTGCGAAGAAGCCGAGCGCGCCGGCCAGCACCAGCCAGTCCCAGAGGCTCGGCAGGAAAACCGACCACATCGAGGGCAGATGGCCGTAGGAGAGCGTATTCCAGATGAGCAGGATGCGCTCCAGCCACATGCCGATATTCAGCACCACCGCCACGCCGACCACGACCAGGATGCTGCGCCGCGCCCGCGGGATCCACATCAGCTGTGGTGCCAGCAGGTTGCAGGCCAGCATGGCGAAGTAGAGCGGCGCGTATTCCCCGGTGAACAGCTTGTGCAGATGCACCTGCTCCGCCCGCGCGCCGAGCACCCAGGCGAAGAACCACTCGGTCGCATAGGAGAGCCCCATGCCGAAGGAGCAGGCCAGGATGATCTTGCCCATGGCCTCGAAATGGCGCGGCGTGATCACCGCCTGCAGGCCGAGCCCAAGCCGCACCAGCGCCGTCAGCACGATCACCATGCCGAAGCCCGAGAACAGCGCCCCCACCACGAAATAGGGCGGATAGATCGTCTCCTGCCAGCCGGGCATCAGGCTGGCGGCGAAATCCGCCGCCGCGACGCTGTGCACGGAGACGACGAGCGGCAGCGCCATCACCGCCAGCGCGCGATAGACGGCGTCGTGCAGCTGCCAATGGCGGGCCGAGCCGCGCCAGCCCATGGCCAGCACGCCATAAGCCACCTGCCCCAGGCGCGTCTGCGCGCGGTCGCGCAGCGTCGCCATGTCGGGGATCAGGCCGAGATACCAGAACAGCAGCGAGAAGATCAGGTAGCTGGCGATCGCCGCGAAATCCCAGACCAGCGCGCTGCGCCATTGCGGCCAGAGGCCCATCACGTTCGGATAGGGCGCCAGCCAGTAGGCGTATTCCGGGCGGCCGAGATGCAGGATCGGGAAGAGCCCGGCGATGGAGACGGCGAAGATCGTCATCACCTCGGCGAAGCGGTTGATCGCCGCGCGCCAGGGCTGCCGCGTCAGCAGCAGCGCCGCGGAGATGAAGGTGCCGGCATTGCCGATGCCGATCCACCAGACATAGTTGGCGATCGGGAAACCCCAGACCACCGCGGTGTTGTTGCCGAAGATGCCGACGCCGCGCAGGAACAACCAAGTGATGCAGACGGCCAGCATCACCGTCATCGCCAGCGTCAGGCCGAAGGCGGCATACCAGCGCCAGCCGACGTTGCGCCGCAGCAGCGCATCCGCCACCAGCCCGACCAGCGCGCCGTAGCTCGTGTCGCGCGGCAGCAGCCCATCAATACCCCCTGCCCCACCGCTCATGCCTCGGGCTCCTCCAGCGCGGGGTTGGGGTTGCGTACCTGCGCCAGGTAGGTGGTGCGTGGCCGGGTGCCGAGATGGCCGAGCAGCGCATAGTGCTGCGGCTCCTGGCGCAGCCTGCTGACGGCGCTGTCCTCCTTGCGCAGATCGCCGAACTGGATGGCCCGCGAGGGGCAGGCGGACTGGCATGCGGTGCGCACCTCGCCCTCGGCGATCGGGCGATTCTCCTTCTCCGCCGCGCGCCGCGCGCCGCTGATGCGCTGCACGCAGTAGGTGCACTTCTCCATCACGCCGCGGCCGCGCACCGTCACGTCCGGGTTGTAATGCGCGGCGACAATGGGCGCGCCCTGATTGGCGTATTCCTGCCCGTCCGCATAGCCATGGAAATTGAAGCGTCGCACCTTGTAGGGGCAGTTGGCCTGGCAGAAGCGCGTGCCGATGCAGCGGTTATAGACCTGCGCATTCAGCCCCTCGGCATCATGCACCGAGGCGGCGACGGGGCAGACGGGCTCGCAGGGTGCGGCCTCGCAATGCATGCAGGGCACCGGCTGGAAGCCGGGCCGTGGCTGCGCCTCGGGACCGTGCCAATAGGTGTCGATGCGCAGCCAGTGCATGTCGCGGCCCTTCGACACGTCCTCCGGGCCGACCACCGGCACGTTGTTCTCCGCCTGACAGGCGACGACGCAGGCGTTGCAGCCGATGCAGAGCGTGCTGTCGATCACCATACCCCAGGCGACCTGCCCGTCAGGCTCGATCGGCTCGAAAATGCTCGTCGGCGGCGCCTTTGGCTCGGGTTCCAGCGGGTGCTCCAGGAGCCCGGCGAGGGCGCGCTCGGGCAGCAGTTCCCGCGCCTCCCCTTCCAGCCGGTGCGCCTCCTGTAGATGCAGCAGCTCCTCATGGCGGCCCGCTGGCTCCAGGCGCAGCCCCTCCAGCGTCCAGAGCGCATCCTGCCGGCGTAGCGCATAGGCATTGGCGCCGAGGTCGTTGCCGATCGCCCCGGCGCGCCACCTGCCATAGCCGAGGCTCAGTGCGACGACACCTGTCGCCATGCCGGGCGATGGCAGCACCGGCGCCTCCAGCACGCGATCGCCGACCTGCAGGCGCGCCACATCGCCTTCATGCAGCCCGCGCCGCTCGGCTTCCGCCGGCGCCAGCAGCGCCGCATTGCCCCAGACCTGCCGTGTCAGCGGCTTGGGGCATTCCTGCAGCCAGGGATTGTTGGCGAAGCGGCCGTCCCAGACCGTGGGGTCGGGGCGCAGCAGCAGCGTCAGCCCGGGCGCCGGCGCGGGGGGCGGTGCCGGCGGGCGCGGCATGGGGGTGGGCAGCGGCTGCGCGGCACTGTCGGCCACCACGCCGTCATGCAGCGCCTTGCGCCAGGCCGTCTCGAAGCCCTCTGCCGGCCAGCGTGCCGCCCAGGTTTCGCGGACCGCTTCGCGCGCACCAAGATCGAGCCGGCCACCCAGCAGGCCGAGCAGCCAGACGGCCGAGCGGCTGGCATAGAGCGGCCGGATCAGCGGCTGGGCGATGCTGACGGTGCCGTCCGACGCACGCAGGTCGGCCCAGTCCTCCAGCGGATGATGCTGCGGAAGCTGCCAGCGGCAGAGCGCCGCGGTTTCGTGGCGCCAGGAGCCGAGATGCACCGTGAAGGCTTTGGTGGAGCGCAGCGCCTCGGCGAAATCGAGATCCGCCGGCGCGTCATAAGCCGGGTTGGTGTCGAGGATCAGCAGTGTTTCCACCGCCCCGGCACGTAGGGCCTCCGCCAGGGCGGGAAGATCCTCGGCCTGGTCTGGTGGCGGCGCGAAGTGATCCACCGGCGCGTCCAGCTGGGTATTGATCCAATGCGCCAGGGCCTGCATCTCGGGCGCGACCCAGGGGCCCGCCAGAACCAGCGCCGCGCCATGCGCGCCTTCAAGGTCGGCGACCACCGCCTCCAGGAAGCGCGCCGTGGGCGGGGCGAGATCGGGTGCCGGCATGTCGGCGCCGAGCCGGGCGGCCAGGGCTACGGCGAAGTCCCGCAATTCGGCCGGGGCCAGCGCCAGCCGGTGGTCGGCCTTGGCGCCGGTGGTCGTCATCACCGGTTCCACCGCGTAGAGCCGCGCGAAGGGGCCGCTACCATTGCGGCGGGCGCTGCGGACGGCGGCGAAGGCGCGGCCATGCAGGATCTGCTCCGGGCCGGGCCCGAGCGGGTCCGCATCCAGCGCCAGCACCACACGGGCGCGCTCGATGCGTGGCAGCACGATCAGCGGCGCACCGAAGGCCAAAGCGGCGCCGGCGCGTACCTGCGTCTCGGCAATCGGTTCATGAGTGTGCCAGTGCATCGCCGGGAAGCGCTCGCGCAGCCCGCCGATCAGCCGCAGCAGCGTGGGCGAGGTCAGATGCCCGGTCAGCAGGCGCAGCCCCGCGCCGCCATTCGCCTCCGCCCGGCGAAGCTGCGGCAGCAGCGCGGCCTCGAAGCTCTCCCAACTGTCCACCCTCTCCCCTTGCCGCACGCTGCGCGAACGGTCGGGGTCGTAGAGCGACAGGACCGCCGCCTCGGTGAAGGCATCGGTGGCGCCCTGGCTGGCCGGGTGCAACGGATTGCCCTCCAGCTTCACCGGCCGGCCCTCGTAGCAGGTTGCCAGCACGCCGCGCGCATAGCCGTTCAACGGGAGGCTGGTGGCGAAACGCATCGACTGGCCGGGCGTCAGCCCCTCGGGCTTGTCCACATAGGGCAGGATCTCCTCCTCCGGCTCGCCGCAGGCGGTCAGCGTCAGGGCGGAGGCGAAGAGGCCGAGCGCGGCCTGGCGGCGCCCGAGCAATGGGCCATGCGGCTTCGGCGGAGGCGTCATCGGTGGCACCGCGAGCAATCCGTCAGGTTCTCGGTGTGGATGAGGTAGTGCTGGATCAGCCTGCGGCCGCGCTCCTCCTGATCGGCGGGCGGTGTCCAGGTCATGTCGTAGATCTTGTCCTCCGGCCGCAGGAACTTCGCCGGGTCACGATGGCAGTCGAGGCACCACTGCATGGTCAGCGGCTTGTCCTGCCAGACCTGTTGCATCGTGTGCACGGCGCCGTGGCAGGTGCTGCAGCCGACGCCGTTCCGGACATGTACGCTGTGGTCGAAATAGACGAAGTCCGGCACGTTGTTGACGCGCTGCCAGGGGATTGGCTTGCCCTCCGCCAAGCTGCGTCGCACCGGCGCCAGCATCTCCGCATTGGTCCAGAGCTGCGAATGGCAGGTCATGCAGGTGCGTGTGGGTGGAAGGCCGGCGAAGGCGGATTGCTCCACCGACTCATGGCAGTAGCGGCAGTCCAGTCCGAGACCACCGACATGATGCGCGTGGCTGAACTGGACCGGCTGCTCGACGACCCGCTGCTGTGAAGTTCCGTACTCGGTATAGGGCCATGCAACCATCACGATGAGGACCGTCACGACGAAGAGCATGGCTCCCGCGAGAGCGGCGCGCAGAATGGTGTCAGCACTGGGCGGGAAGTGTTGCGCCATCCCGGATCACGCTGCCTGCCATGGCGCCGGAGCGGAATAGCGGCGGCAGGTCGAGGCTGATGCCCTTGTGCTGGTTTCTCTCGCCAAGCCGTCCCCCTGCAGCACGGTCTCCGGGTGTTAGCGGGCTAATCGTGGCTTCCCGGGATGGTTGCCGCCTTGTTTATTGTTAATCTTGTGCCCTGGCTTGTCGGCCTGCTTCAGCGCCACCTTGATCCATCCTGGCTTGCGCGGGTTGAACGGCTTGCAAGCCTCGGTCGCGTCGGCCAATGGCTGCGATCAGCCGGCCATACTTTTTCCCATCCGCCGCGTTGAGGGGCGGAGGCGCCCGTCACGGAGGCGCGCCGCACACACCGGGATGACGGGATGGATCTGGAACCTGAGAGTCTGCTGGCCGCGCAATTGGTAGAAGAGGCGGTGCAGGCCGGGGCCGCGGGACTGATCCATCTCGCCCGCTCGGATGCGCGGGCGGCCCGGCTTCATCAAGCCGTGCGAACGCTGGCGCCGGACTTGGATGCCGTGTTGCTGCCGGGCTGGGACTGCCTGCCCTACGATCGCACCTCTCCCTCTCGCGCCGTGATGGGCGCCCGCATGGCGGCACTGGCGATCCTGGCGCAACCGGCGCAAGCCCCGCGCCTGGTGATCACCAGCCTGGCCGCCGCGATGCAGCGCCTGCCGTCCCCCGATGCGCTGGACGGCCTGGCACTCCGCAAGGGCGACAGGCTCGATCCGGAGGCTCTGGAGCGGCACCTGCTGCGGCTCGGCTATCTGCTGGACGAGCGGGTGGATGAGCCCGGCGAGGCAGCGCTGCACGGCACCGTGCTCGACATCTTTCCCGCGGGCGAGGACACCCTGCCCTGCCGCGTTGAGCTGGAGCAGGACCGCATTGCCGCCATCCGCCGCTATGACCCGCTGACCCAGCGCAGCGTCGCGGAGGTGGAGGCGGTGACGCTCGGCCCCGCCTCGGAGATCGTGAACCCCGAGGAGGAGGAATTACCGCTGCCGCCGGGCCTCGAACACGCGCTGGCCGAGTTCCACCCCCGTCTGGTGTCCCTGTTCGAGTTGCTGCCCAAGGCGGCGCTGGTCGAGGAACCGGAAGTGGAGGAAGGCCGCGCCCGACGCGAACAGGAAATCGCCGAAGCCTTCCGCACCCGGCTGGGTCTGGACAGCGGCGAGGAGGCAGCCCCTCGCCTGAGCGAACCGGCGGCGCTCTACCTCGACGAGGCAGCCTGGAAGGCCGCGCGTGCTGGCCGCGTGGTCACGCTGCTGGAGGAAGCCGAGGAGGAACCGGGCCGGCTGCCGCGCTTCACCGATGCGGCCGAGCCGGAGGAGGCCTTCCTCGACTTCCTCGAAGCGGAGCGGCAGGCCGGGCGAAGGGTGGCGCTGACCGGCCCGCCCCGCGCCGCGCGTGCGCTGCTGCGGCTCGCCGAGGAACGGCTGGGCGCGCCGGCGGAGTCGCTGGCCGGCTGGCTCGCCCTGCGCGACGCCCCGCCGGGCTGCTTCGGCCGGCTGGAGGGCGGGCTGACGGCCGGCTTCCGCACGCCGGAGGCTGCAGTGGTCGCGCCCGCCGATGTGCGGCCCGCCTATGCGCGCGAGCGTGGCCTGCCACCGCCGGAACTGGTCTTCGGTGCCGCGCAAATCCAGCCCGGCGACGCCGTGGTGCATCTGGAGCACGGGCTGGGCGCGCTGCGTGGCGTGGAGACCATCGATCTGGACGGCGTCGCACAGGACTGCCTGCGGCTGGAATATGCCGGCGGGGCCACCGAGCTGGTACCCGGCGAGGAGGTGGACCAGCTCTGGCGCTATGGCGCCGAGGCCGAAAGCGTGACCCTCGACCGGCTGGGTGGCGAGGCCTGGCCGAAGCGGCGCGCCGAGGTCGAGGCACAGATCGCCGAGACAGCGCGGGCCATGCTGGCGATGGCGCACGAGCGCGAGACGCGCAAGGCGCCGGTGCTGCGCCCGCCCCGCGCCGCCTATCAGCGCTTCGCCAATGGCTTTCCCTTCACCCCGACCGCCGACCAGGAAGCGGCGATCGAGGCCACCCTGCGCGATCTCGCGGCCGGCCGGCCGATGGACCGGCTGATCTGCGGCGATGTCGGCTTCGGCAAGACGGAGGTGGCCCTGCGCGCCGCGGCCGCCGCCGTGCTCTGCGGCCATCAGGTGGCGGTGCTGGCGCCAACCACCGTGCTGGTGCGCCAGCACCTGGAGACCTTCCGACGCCGCTTCGCCGCGCTTGGCACCCGCATCGAGCTGCTGTCGCGTCTCTCCTCGCCCGCCGAGGCGCGCGCCACCAAGGCCGGGCTGGCCTCCGGCGAGATCGGCATCGCCATCGGCACCCAGGCGCTGGCGGCGAAGGATGTGCGCTTCAAGCGATTGGGTCTCGTCATCATCGACGAGGAGCAGCGCTTCGGCGCGCGGCAGAAAGCGATGCTGCGCCGCCTCGGGCAGGACGTGCATTGCCTGACCCTGACGGCGACGCCCATCCCGCGCACGCTGCAATCGGCGCTGATCGGATTGCAGGCGCTCAGCATCATCGTCACGCCGCCCGCGCGCCGCCAGCCGATCCGCACGCTGCAGGCGGTCTGGACCGACAGCCTGGTAAAGGAGACGCTGCTGCGCGAACAGCGCCGCGGCGGACAGAGCTTCATCGTCTGCCCGCGCATCGCCGACATCGCGCCGATGCGCGCCCGCATTCGCCGCCTGCTGCCGCGCCTCAAGCTGATCGAAGCGCATGGCGACATGCCGGCCGAGGAGATCGACGCCGCCATGGTGCACTTCGCCGATGGCGGAGCCGATGCGCTGCTCTCCACCAATATCGTCGAGACCGGACTCGACGTGCCACGCGCCAATACCATGCTGGTCTGGCGCGCCGAGCTGTTCGGCCTGACGCAGCTGCACCAGCTGCGCGGGCGGGTCGGGCGCAGCCGGGCGCGCGGCAACATCCTGCTGCTGACCGACCCGGAGGAGCCGCCCAGCGCCGCCGCCACGCGGCGCCTGAACACGCTGCAGGCCTTCGACCGCATCGGCGCCGGCTTCGCCATCAGCGCGCGCGACATGGACCTGCGCGGCGCTGGGGACCTCCTCGGCGAGGAGCAGGCCGGGCACGTCAAGCTTATCGGCATCGGCCTCTACCAGCACCTGCTGGAGGGCGCGTTGCGCGCGGCGCGCGGCGAAGCCGAACAGGCGGAATGGACGCCCCAGGTGAAGCTCGGCATCAGCGCGGCTATCCCCGAGGATTACATCGCCGAGGATGCGCTGCGCGTCGAGCTGCATGCCCGCATGGGCGAGGTGTCGCGGAAGGGCGATGCCGCCGCGTTGGAGGAACTGGCCGAGGAGATCGAGGACCGTTTCGGCGCGCCGCCCCCGCCCGTGCGGCACTGGCTGGACCTTGCCCGGCTGCGGCTGCGCTGCCGCCACCTCGGCGTCCGCCGGCTGGAGGTGGGGCCGCAGGGTGCGGTGGCCCAGCTCGAAGGCGAGCGGCTGGTGCTGCGCCAGCCCAGCGACACGCCGGCGGAGCGGCTGGCCCTCGCCACGCGGCTGCTGGCCAATGTCCGCCGCCACCGCAGGCAGGCGGCATGACGGCCTCGGCTAGGGCCTCTCCGCCAACCAGGCCTGCGCCGCCCGATCGGCGCCGGAGGGCAGCGGCGCAGCTGGCTCGCGCATCCAGGCCAATACGTCCTGCGCCACGGTGGCGCGGTTCCGGTCGCGCAGCAGCATGTGGTAACCGCGCGGATAATAGGCGGCGCGCTGGTGGGCTGGATCGGTCAGCATCCGCACCAGGCTGCGCACCGGCCCGGCGTCGATGATCCGGTCCTCGCCGCCATAGAGCACCAGCAGGGGCTGCCGGACCTGCGGGGCCGCGGCCACGGCCCGGTCCATCAGCCCGACCAGCCCGAATACCGCATCCACCCGCACCTGCTTGTAGGTCAGCGGGTCGCGCCCCCAGCCGCGCATCGCCTCCTCGCTATCGGTGGGTGCGAAGCCGGGTGCCGAGTTCTGGATCTCCAGCAGCGGGACCGTATGCGCGGCGAAGTCGAGCAGACTGCGGCTCAGCCAGGACATGCTGGCGCGTCCCTCGACGGCCGGAGCCACCAGGATGATGCCATCCACCGGCGGCGGATCAGCCGAGGCGGCGGCGACCAGCGCCACCGCGCCGCCCATGCTCTCCCCCATCAGGTAGAGCGGCACGCCGGGATGGCGCTCGCGGATCAGCCGCGCCGCCCGTATGGCGTCCTGCGCCAGCGCCTCCGGCCCCGGCCAGACGCCATGATGCGGCGCGCCCCCGAAGCCGCGCTGGTCATAGGCGTAGAAGGCGACCCCTGCGGCGGTGAACAGCCGGGAGGCACGGGCGAAGGCATTGTTCGCCGTATCCCCGAAACCGTGCAGGCCGAGGATGACGGCGCGGGTCGGCCCCTCCGCCGGCCAGGAGCGCAGCGGCAGCGCGGCGCCATCCGGCATGGTGAAGGTCTCGGCCGCCATGCTGGCGGGCATCACGGCCGGGCCTGGGCCGATCATGCGCGGCGCGCATCCGGCCAGCAGGGCGGCGAGCAGCGCCGGCGCGAGTCGGCGGCGCGCGGATCTCATGACGGGCGGCATGGGGATGGCGGAGCGTCCTGCATGCGGCGAAACAGGGACCGGAACAGGCCGGCGACCCAGCTTAGCGCCGGGTTCCCCGCCGGTGCGAGCGCCGTTACGTGACGCGTGCCACAGGAGGCTTTCTCCGCGCGCCGGCCAGTGCGGTCAGCGCCGGCCTTCGAAGGCCAGCCGGGCGGCGAGGCCGGCGAAGACCGCCGCCAGCAGGAATTGCGGCGCGCGGCCCAGCCGCCCCCCCGACAGCACCCGGCCGATCCGGCTGGCCGCCAGGATCACCGCGCCATTGACCGCCGCGCCGGCCAGGTTGAGCACCGTGGCCAGCACCAGGCTCTGCGCCAGCACGGAGCCCGCCTCGGGGCGCAGGAACTGTGGGAACAGCGCCAGCACGAAGAGCGCCACCTTCGGGTTGAGCAGGTTGGTCAGCAGGCCCTGGCGGAACATCGCGACGACCGGGGCGCGGCGCAGGCCGGGCGGCGGGCTGGCCGCCGGCGCGGGGGCCCGGATCGCCTTCCAGGCCAGCCACAGCAGATAGGCCGCCCCAGCATAGCGCACCACGTCATACGCCACCGGCACCAGGATGAAGAGCTGCGCCAGGCCGAGGGCGGCCGCCAGCGCATGGCCATAGATGCCGACCTGGATACCGGCCAGCGTGGCGAAGCCGGCGGCGCGCCCCTGGCTGAGGCTGCGCGAGGCGACCAGCAGCATGTCCGGCCCCGGGGTGACGGCCAGGGCCAGGCAGGCGGCGGTGAACAGCGCGAGAGTCGAAAGCTCGGGCATATCTCAGGCTCCTGGAGGGCTGGCAGGCTAGGGCAATCCGCAGATGAACGGAATGCTGCCCGCCCGCTTCCCGCCGGACGCCGGGCGGGTTAGCAGGACGACATGAGCGCGACGCCCCGCCCGATTCCCGTCCAGGACCTGACCGAGGCGCAGGCCGCCGAGGAACTCGCCGCCTTGGCGCGCGAGATCGCGGCTGCCGACATCGCCTATCATCAGGAAGACGCGCCGGTGATGACGGATGCGGAATACGACGCCCTGCGTCGCCGCAACGCCGCCATCGAGGGGCGCTTCCCCGCCCTGAAGCGCAGCGACAGCCCGAGCGCGGCCGCGCCCGGCGCGCCCCCCGCCGCCGGCTTCGCCAAGTCCCGGCACGGCACGCCGATGCTGAGCCTGGACAACGCCTTCGCGCCGGAGGATTTCGCCGAGTTCGCGAAGAGCATCCGTCGCTTCCTCCGGCTACCCGAGGACGAGACCCTGCAATTCGTGGCCGAGCCCAAGATCGACGGGCTTTCGGTCAACCTGCTCTACGAGGGCGGGCGCTTCGTGCGGGGCGCGACGCGCGGTGACGGCGCGGTGGGGGAGGACATCACCCGTAACCTGGAGACCTTCGACCCCGCCATCCTGCCGCGCGAACTCCCCGCCCCCTTCCCCGCCAGCATCGAGATCCGCGGCGAGGTCTTCATGACCAAGGTGGATTTCCTCGCCTTCCACGCGGAGCAGGTGCGGCTGAGCGAGGAACGCGAGCAGCGGCGCGAGCGCGGCGAGAAGGTCGGGCCGGAAATCCGCATCCCCGCCAATCCGCGCAACGCCGCCGCCGGCTCGCTGCGGCAGCTCGATCCCGCCATCACCGCCAGGCGGCCGCTCCGCCTCTTCGCCTATGCCCAGGGCGAATCCAGCGAGCCGGTGGCCGAAACGCATTGGGGCTATCTGGAGCGGCTGCGCGGCTGGGGCTTCGAGGTCAACCCGCTCTCCCGCCTGCTGCCGGACGAGCACGCCGCAGCGGCCTTCCAGGCGGAGATGACGGAGCAGCGCGCCGGCCTCGCCTATGACATCGACGGCGTGGTCTATAAGCTGAACCGGCTGGACTGGCAGTCGCGCCTCGGCTTCGTCGGCCGTGCGCCACGCTGGGCGATCGCCTGGAAGTTCGCAGCCGAGCAGGCCACCACCCGGCTGCTCGACATCCAGATCCAGGTCGGCCGCACCGGGGCGCTGACACCGCGCGCGGTGATGCAGCCGGTCAATGTCGGCGGCGTCATGGTGCAGCACGCCACGCTGCACAACGAGGACGAGATCGCGCGCAAGGACGTCCGCATCGGCGACACCGTCATCCTGCAGCGCGCCGGCGACGTCATTCCGCAGATCGTCGGCGTGGTGGCGGAGAAGCGGCCGGCGGAGAGCAGGCCCTTCGAATTCCCTACGCTCTGCCCCGCCTGCGGCAGCCACGCCGTGCGGCCCGAGGGCGAGGTGGTGCGGCGCTGCACCGGCGGACTGGTCTGCCCGGCCCAGACGGTGGAGCGGCTGAAGCACTTTGTTAGTCGCAACGCCATGGATATCGAGGGGCTGGGCGAGGAAAACATCCTCAAGCTGCATGACGAAGGGCTGGTGAAGAGCCCCGCCGATATCTTCCGCCTCGCGCAGCACGCCGACCGGATGCGGCAATGGGAGGGCTGGGGCAAGTCGGCCAAGGGCACGGCGACGAAGAAGGTGGCCAACCTGCTCGCCGCCATCGAGGCGCGCCGCCATGTGCCGCTGGAACGCTTCATCTTCGCGCTCGGCATCCGGCGCATCGGCGAGCAGAACGCCAAGCTGCTGGCGCGGCACTATCACTCCTTCGCGCATTGGCGGGAGAGGATGCTGGCGGCCGCCACCATCGGCTCGGAAGCACGGGAGGAGCTGGGCTCGATCCAGGGTATCGGCCCGGCCATCGCGCAGGAGCTGGTCGAGTTCTTCGCCGAGCCGCGCAACCTCGCGGCGCTGGACGATCTGGCGCGCGAGGTGGCGCCGGAAGAGGCCACCGGCTTCTCCGCCGCCGACAGCCCTTTCGCCGGCAAGGTGGTGGTCTTCACCGGCACGCTGGAGCAGACCTCGCGCGACGAGGCGGAGGCTCTGGCCGAGCGGCTCGGCGCCAAGGTGACCAAAAGCGTTTCGAAGAAGACCGACTTTGTGGTGATCGGCGCCGATGCGGGCTCCAAGGCGAAGAAGGCGGCGGAACTCGGTATCCGCACACTGACCGAGGCGGAATGGCGGGAGATGGCGGGCCTCTGAGCCCGCCAGCCCCGCTTCCCTTCAGGGGCGCGCCTCCAGGATCAGGTTGAACGGCGTCTCGGCGGCGCGGCGGATACGGGTGAAGCCCGCCTCCTCCAGCACCGCGCGCAGCCGCGCCTCCCCGGCCTGGGCGCCCAGCGCCAGCCCGACCTCCTGCGACAGCGAGGCGGGGGTGCAGATCAGCGTCGAGGCCGAATAGTACATCCGCCCCACCGGGTTCAGGTTGTCGGCCAGCCGATCCCGCGCGAAGGGCTCGACCAGCATGAACAGCCCGTCCGGCGCCAGTGCCTCGCGGATGTGCCGTGCCGCGCCCACCGGGTCCCCCATGTCGTGCAGGCAGTCGAAGGCGGTGATCAGGTCGTAGTTCGAGCCATGGAAGGCCTTCGCCGAGGCGGTCTCGAAGCGGGCATTCGCCACACCGCTCGCCTCGGCGGCCTTCCGCGCGCGGGCCACTGAGCCCTCATGGTAGTCGAAGCCGGAGAACTGCGAGTTGGGGAAGGCGCGCGCCATCAGGATGGTCGAGGCGCCATGGCCGCAGCCGACATCCGCCACCTTCGCGCCCTTCTCCAGCCGGGCGACGGCACCATCCAGCGCGGGGAGCCATTCCTGCAGGAGATGCGCTGAGTAGGCGGTGCGGAAGAAACGCTCCGTGCCCTGGAACAGGCACTGGCTGTGCTCGTGCCAGCCCACGCCCCCGCCAGTACGGAAGGCCTGCCGCACCTTCGGCTCGTCCATGTAGGCGGCAGCGATGATGTCGAAGGCGCCGGCCAGGAAAACCGGGCTGTCCTCCCGCGCCAGGGCCATGGCCTGCTCAGGCGACATCGAGAAGCAACCGGACTTCGCGTCATAGGTGACGTAGCCGGAGGCGGCCTGCGCGGCGAGCCATTCGCGCACGTAGCGCTCCTTGGTCCCGGTGCGGTCGGCCAATTGCTTCGGGGTGAGCGGGCCATGCTCAGCGACCGCCTTGTAGAGGCCGAGCTTGTCGCCGATCAGCACGAGCGCGCCGCTCATCGCCGCACTCATGTCATCGACCATCTTGCCCATGAAGGCGTGCAACCGGCCTTCATCAACGGTCATTGCGGTGGACATCTGCGTTCTCCCGACATTCGGGGCCTGCAGGAATGTCGCGCGAGGCCAGACCGGGTCCGCTCACGCGCGGCTTCGTCCTGGGCTCCTGCTGCCGTGCCAGAGTCGCGCACCGGAAGCGTGATGGGGGTAGCGGGCCGGCCCTGGCCCGCCCGGCCGGCGCACGGAAAGGCAACGGCGGAACACGCAGGCAGCTTGCGGCAGCAGGCGCTCCGCTGGAAAGCGAATCCCTCTCCCTCCCGGGAGATTGATTCTAATTCGGAACATATTGCCCCATGCGGAGGCCGCCTCGCCCTCAGAGCGGCGCGCAGGCCGCGACCAACGAGCCGACGCAGCTGGCTCCCGTTGCTCACCGTCCCACCCAGCACACGAGCATAAGCATTCCCCCCCGGCTCGTTCCGCTGGGCTTAGCAGCGCAAGATCGATCAGCCGCCGCTCATAGGGCACCCGCGTCAGCACTTCGAATTCCGGGAAGGGCTTCGCAAGCCATGCGGGAGCAATGCCTCATCGGGACACGCAAATCGTGTCCTTCCCCCGTGTTCACAATTTATTGATGTAGTTTTTCAGGCAATTATAAACCTGGAGTTGATGTGCTTTGATTGCTGGCTCCAAGGAGACACCAGCAATGGCACTTCTCAGCCTAACCCTTCCCTCCGGTCCCCTGACAGTCCCCGAGAACGGACAGCCGGAAGAAGCTTTCGGCATTGTGGGGATCGCTTCCGGCCTTCTGTCCACGCTCAACCTCGCAACCCTGCGCCTGACCGGCGAGGATGCGGAGCTCTTCGGCCTGAACACGGCCAATCTGGCCAGCCTCGGCCAGGTCGAGATCTATGCCCGGCAGCCCTTTGACTTCGAAGACGCGGAGCAGCGCAATTTCAGTGTCATCCTGCAGGCGGATCTCCTTGCGCCTCTTCCCCTTCTCGGCGACCTGCTGACCCTGTCGTCGGATCCGATCAGCATCACCGTCACCGATACCAACGACAATCCGCCGGAGAGCCCGAGCTTTCTCGACGGCAGCACAGCAGCGAACGTTCTGGCCAATGTCCTGGGGGCCACCATCGGCGACCTGACGGCCATCGACCTCGATACGGTCGGTGATCTCGTGTTCCGCGTTCTCGGCCCCGATGCCGATCTGGTCACGATCGAGGGCAATACGCTGAAGCTGCTCGATACCGTCTCCCTGACGGCAGGGCAGACACTGGATCTCGAGATCGCGGTCTCGGACGGGCTGCATGCCGAGGTTTCGGTGCCCATCAGCGTTGGTGCCCTGCCGCCCGGCGGCGGCAGCAATGTCCAGTCCGGCGGTCCGGGCGACGACACGATCCCGGGGACTGACGGGCCGGATATCCAGCTGGGGAATGGCGGCAACGATGTCCTCGTCGGCAGCCCGGGAGCCGACGTGCTCGATGGCGGCCCAGGCACGGACACCGCCGACTACTCCGGCAGTCCGGCGGCGGTCACCGTCGATCTCACGGCGGGCACCGGCTCCGGCGGCGACGCCGAGGGGGATACACTCACCTCGGTCGAAATCGTCATCGGGTCCAATTTCGACGATACGCTGACCGGCAAGGCGGGCGCGGACAGCAGCCTCTTCGGCGGCGGCGGGAACGACACCCTGATCGTCATGCCCGGCAATGAGTTCGTCGATGGCGGCAGCGGAACCGATACCGCCGTCCTGTCGCAGCCCCTGGCCTCTTATGAGATCCAGAACCTCGGCCAGCGAATCATCATCTCGAATGCTGACGGAACCGCGACGCTCACCGGCATCGAGCAGATCCGCTTCGCGGATGGCGCCCTGAACTTCGCGGATGGCGACGATCTCTTCGATCCCGCTTACTACGGGCAGAACAACTACGACGTCTATCTGAGCGGCACCGATCCCAGGCAGCACTATGACCTGTTCGGCCGGTTCGAGGGACGCGACCCCAACGCCCTCTTCTCCACCACCGGCTATCTCTCGGCCAATCCGGATGTCGCCGCCGCGGACCTGAATCCGCTGGAGCATTTCCGCACTTTTGGCTGGAAGGAAGGGCGTGACCCCTCGGCGGCGTTCGATGTCCAGCATTACCTGGCGCAGAATGCTGACGTGCAGGCGGCAGGCATCAATCCGCTGGAGCATTACCTTGCCTTCGGTGCGGCAGAGGGTCGCGCCGTCGCGCCGGCCGTGGGCAGCGTGATCGTCAATGACTTCGACGCCGAATACTACCTGCTCGCGAATCCGGATGTCGGAGCGGCAGGTCTCGATCCGTTCGAGCACTACCTGAACTTCGGCGCCAGGGAAGGGCGCGACCCCAACGGCTATTTCGACACGGACCGTTATCTCGCACGCTATGCCGACGTGGCGGAGTCCGGCATCAATCCGCTGATGCATTACGTGAACTTCGGCTGGAAGGAAGGGCGGGATCCCTCCGCGAACTTCGACGCCCAGCTTTACCTTGCGGCCAATCCGGATGTCGCGGCGGCGCAGGTAGATCCATTGAGCCACTACCTGCAGTTCGGCTCGGCGGAAGGGCGCGAGGCGTTCAGCGACGGCGTCCTCGGCTGACCGCCGACCGCGCCCCGCCCGCCCTCGCCCCCGTGGAGGCGTAAGCGGGCCGGGGCGCAACCAGGCCGCAGCCACCGGATGGAAGCGGAGAAGCCACCCTTCTCCGCTTCCACCTCGTCAGAGCGGGGCGCAGGCCTGTTGCAGCCAGGCCGCCGTTTCCGCCTCCAGCTCCGCCCCGATCTCGCGCAGCACCCGGGTGTGGTAGGCGTCCACCCAGGCCCGCTCCGCCGGGGTAAGCAGCGCGGCGTCGATCAGCCGCCGCTCATAGGGGGCCAGCGTCAGCGTCTCGAATTCCAGGAAGGGCTTCACCTGACCGGGCCGCTCCGCCGCCGGACGGGCCAGCAGTAGGTTCTCGATGCGGATGCCATAGGCCCCGGGCTGATAGAAACCCGGCTCGTCCGAGAGGATCATCCCCGACCGCACGGGGATCGGTCGCGCCGCCCGGCTGATGCTGACCGGCCCCTCATGCACCGAGAGGAAGCTGCCGACCCCGTGACCGGTGCCGTGGTCGTAGTCCAGCCCCGCCTGCCAGAGTGGTGCCCGCGCCACCGCATCGAGATGCGGCCCCGCCACGCCCTGCGGGAAGTGCAGCGTGGCCAGCGCGATATGGCCGCGCAGGACACGAGTATAGCGTTCCCTCAGCTCGGCCGGAGGAGCACCGGGGCCGGTCCAGAGCGTGCGGGTGATGTCGGTCGTGCCGTCGGTGAACTGGCCGCCGCTGTCGATCAGGTAGCACTCGTCGGGACGGATCGGGCGGTTGGTCGCCTCGGTGGCGCGGTAATGGACGATGGCGCCGTTCTCGCCGGCGCCGGAAATGGCGGGGAAGCTTTCAGCCCGGAACAGAGGCAGGGCGCGGCGGAACTCCAGCAGGCGCTCGGCAGCACTCATCTCGGTCTGGTGGCCGGTCGGCGCCTCGACGGCGAACCAGGCGAGGAAGCGCGCCATGGCCAGGGCGTCACGCCGATGGGCCGCGCGCGCACCGTCCTGCTCCACCGGGTTCTTGCAGGCCCGCGGCAGACGGCATGGGTCCTCGCCCGGCCGCAGGGTGGCCCCGGCCTCGCGCAGGGTGGCGGCGAACCAAGCCGGCGTCGCGTCGAGGTCAACCCGCACCGTCTGCCCAGCCAAGCCGGCGAGAATGGCTGGCAGCGCCCCCGGCGGATGCACCACCACGGCATTGCCCAGATGCGCGCGTGTGGCCTCCGGCAGCTTGGCCGGCTCCATGAAGAGGTCCACCGTGGCATCGGAGTGCAGCAGCGCGAAGCCCAGCGCCAATGGCGTGTGCTCCAGGTCGGCGCCACGGATGTTCAGCAGCCAGGCCAGCGAATGCGGGTCGGCCAGCACGGCGGTGTCCTCCGCCGCCGCGCGCAGGGTGGCGGCCAGCTCATCGCGCTTCTCCGCGGAGCTGCGCCCGGCGAATTCCGGCGGATGCGCCACGGCGGCGGCGCGGGGCGGCGCGGGGCGGTCGGTCCAGACCACGTCCAGCGGATTGGCGGCCAGCGGCACGAGCTTGGCGCCGGAGGCGGCAAGGCGGTCGATGGCGGCCTGCGGGTGCAGCCAGGGATCATAACCAATGCAGCGGCCGGCCGCGTGCTCGGCCAGCCATTCCTGCGGCGGCTGCTCGGTGATGTGGCGGCGCTCCCAGAGGGCACCGTCGGTCTGGTTGGCGAGCTGCGTGGTGTAGCGGCCGTCGGTGAACACCGCCGCCCGGTCCGCCAGCACGATGGCCAAGCCCGCGCTGCCGGTGAAGCCGGTAAGCCAGGCCAGCCGTTCGGCACTCGGCGGTACGTATTCCCCGAGATACTCGTCACTCCGGGGAACGAGGAAGCCTTCGACCTCGAGGCGGGCAAGCTCGTCACGCAGGGCGGCGAGGCGTTCAGCGTGTGTCACTTCTGTTAGCATCCCGTTAAAGGCATGTTTCCACAGGTATCAATGCGTCTTGCGCATGGCTCCGCTTCAATGGTCGCGCTCCTGTCCGCAAGCGTAAAGGACTACATCACGGCCAACGCGCCAGGGGCGGGTGGTTGACGGCAAGAGCGGGTCCCACGGACCACCCCGACGCGACAATGGAACGCTAGACAATGGACGCCCGTATCACCAAGCCGGAGTTCGACTCCGCGATCCTCAGCAGCGTGCGCAGCATGAGCAGCGCCGAGGCCGTGCGCCTGGAGGCGATGCGCCAGCGGGATGAGGCGATCGGCCGCTGGCTGCGCAAGGCCGTCACCTCCCTCTTCCGTGCCGTGATGGAATATCCCCGTCGCCGCCGGGTCTATGAGGAGCTGACCACCCTCTCTGACCGCGAGTTGGCCGATATCGGCCTGAACCGTGGCGATATCGCGCACATCTTCGAGGACGAGTTCCGCGCTCGCGAGAAGCTGGCCGCCAACGCCCCGGCCAAGGCCCGCCCGGCCAACGCGGCCTGAAAATCGCTGCTGGCCCGCAACCGCGGTCGCAGGCCAGGGTTATTCAGCCAGACTGACGGAGCGGTGCCTCCCCCCTCCCCCCACCGCTTCGCCCAAGCCGCCTCGCATCTTCCCCGATGCGAGGCGGTTTCCTTTTGCGGCGAAGGCCACGGGCTCAACAGGCGCGACGGCGTAGCACCAGCGCCGACCAAGCGCCCTGATTGATGCGGCGCTCCAGCACCAGACCGGCGCGACGATGCGCCGCCAGCACCATCCGCACCTGCGTGCCCAGCAACCCCGCCAGGATGGCGGTGCCGCCCGGCGCCAAATGGTCGGCCAGGGACTTCGCCATGGCGCAGAGCGGTCGCGCCAGGATATTGGCGAAGACAAGGTCGTAGGTCCCGGAGCGCACGGCGCGATGCCGCCAGCCATCCGCCAGGCGCGGGCGGATCAGGTTGCGCAGCCCGTTCATGCGCGCGTTCTCCTCGGTGATCCGCACGCTCCAGGGCTCGATATCAGTGGCCAGCACCGGCCGCTTCAGATGCTTGGCCGCCGCCATGGCCAGGATGCCTGAGCCGGTGCCGATATCGAGAATGCGGCGCGGATGACGGTGCGCCATGCCTTCGAAGCCAATCAGGCAGCCGCGCGTCGAGCCATGCTCGCCCGAGCCGAAGGCGAGCCCCGCATCCAGCCGCAGCACGATGCGGCCATAGGTATGCGGATTCGGCAGATGAGTCGGCCGGATCAGCACGCGGGCGCCGATCTCCTGCTCCGGGAAGGATTGCAGCGTGCGCGCCAGCCAGCCCTCCGCTTCCACCGGTTCCCGCTTCAGCTCGGGCGTCTCGATACCCGAGAGGGCGGCGGCCAGCACCAGGGCGGGCATCAGTTCCTCATCGCCCACCCCCGTTTCGCGCACCGCCTCCAGGCGCCAGGTGTCGGTGGCCTCGTCACGGAAATAGCCGACGCTGGGGCAGACGGTCTGCAGCGCGGATTCGAAGGCCGGCACCGCCTGCTCCGGCAGACCGTCGATGCTAAGGGTTTCCAGCGTCTGGGGGTGGCGACGGTTCACAGTCAGGCCTTTTCCACGAAAGTGTCGAGCACGCGCTTGCGGCCCGCCTTGTCGAACTCGACATCGAGCTTGTTGTCATCGGCGGCCACCACGCGGCCATAGCCGAATTTGTTGTGGAAGACCCGCGTGCCGACCGGGACGCCCTCCGTCCGCGCCGGGCGCTCGGCAACCTCCCAGGCCCCGGCCTCGATCACCCGTGGCCTGCGCGCCACCAGCGGAAACTGGTCGGGGAAGGCGGAGGAGGTGGCCATCCGCGCACGGGCGGCGCCGGCGCCGCCTTCTGCCTCGATATGCTCGGGCGGCAGTTCCTCCAGGAAGCGGCTGGGGATGGCGCTGGTCCAGTTGGCGTAGATGCGTCGGTTGGCGGCATGGCTGATGATGCAGTGCTTGCGTGCCCGGGTGATGCCGACATAGGCGAGGCGCCGCTCCTCTTCGAGCCCCTTCTCGCCCCCCTCGTCCAGCGCGCGCTGGTGCGGGAAGAGCCCCTCCTCCCAGCCCGGCAGGAAGACGGTGTCGAATTCCAGCCCCTTGGCCGCATGCAGCGTCATCAGGCTGACCCGGTCGCCCTCGGCGTTCTCGTCATTCTCCATGACGAGCGCGACATGCTCCAGGAAGCCGGCCAGGGTCTCGAACTCGCCAAGGGCGCGCAGCAGCTCCTTGAGGTTCTCCAGCCGGCCCGGCGCCTCGGGCGATTTGTCCTGCTTCCACATCGCCGTGTAGCCGCTCTCGTCGAGCAGCGTGCCGGCGACGACGACATGGCCCTCGCGCGGCAGCATCTCGCGCCAACGAGCAAAACCTTCCAGCAGTTCACGCAGCGCCTGGCGCGGCTTGGGGCGCAGCGCGCCGGTTTCGATCAGCCGCCAGGCCGCGACGATCAGCGGCTTGCCCTCGCTGCGGGCCATGTCGTGCATGGCACGCAGCGCGGTGTCGCCCAGGCCGCGCTTCGGCGTGTTGACGATGCGCTCGAAGGCGAGGTCGTCGGCCGGCTGGTTGAGTATCCGCAGATAGGCCATGGCGTCGCGGATCTCGGCGCGCTCGTAGAACTTCAGCCCGCCGATGACGCGATAAGGCACGCCCAGGGTGATCAGCCGCTCCTCGAAGGCGCGGGTCTGGAAGCCGGCGCGCACCAGGATGGCCATCTCGGAGAGATTGTGCCCGGTGCGGCGCGCCGCCTCGATGCGGCTGCCGACCATGCGGGCCTCCTCCTCGGAGTCCCAGAGCGAGACGACCCGCACCTTCTCGCCCTTGGCATCGTTGCGCCCGGGGCGCAGCGTCTTGCCGAGGCGGCCGTTGTTCTTCGCGATCAACCCGGAGGCAGCGGCGAGAATGGGCGCCGTGGAGCGGTAATTGGATTCCAGGCGCACGATGGTGGCGCCCGGGAAATCCTTCTCGAAGCGCAGGATGTTCTCGATCTCGGCCCCGCGCCAGGAATAGATCGACTGGTCATCGTCGCCGACGCAGCAGATGTTGCGCTCGGCCGGATTGGGCCGCTGCGCCAGCAGCCGCAGCCAGAGATACTGCACCAGGTTGGTGTCCTGGTACTCGTCCACCAGGATGTAGCGGAACATGCGGTGGTACTGCGCCAGAACCGCCTCCTGCGTGCGCAGGATTTCCGTCACGTGCAGCAGCAGATCGCCGAAATCGCAGGCGTTCAGCGCCTTCAGCCGCTCCTGATAGGCGGCGTAGAGCGCGCGGGCGCGGTTGTTGGCGTAGTCGGAATCCTCGGCCGGGGTGATGCGCGCCGGGGTCAGGCCGCGGTCCTTCCAGCGCTGGATGAGGGCCATCATTCCCTGTGGCGGCCAGCGCTTCAGGTCGATGCCGGCAGCTTCCATCACCTGCTTCAGCAGGCGCATCTGGTCATCGGTGTCGAGAATGGAGAAGTTGCTGGACAGCCCGACATACTCGGCATGGCGCCGCAGCATCCGCGCACAGAGCGCGTGAAAGGTGCCGAGCCACAGCCCCTCGGCGGGCTGGCCAAGAATGGCGGAGACACGCTCGCGCATCTCGCGCGCCGCCTTGTTGGTGAAGGTGACGGCCAGCACCTGGTTGGGATAGGCGCGGCGGGTCATCAGGATATGCGCGAAGCGGGTGGTCAGCACCCGCGTCTTGCCGGTGCCGGCGCCGGCCAGCACCAGCAGCGGCCCGTCCAGTGTCTCGACGGCGGCGCGCTGCTCCGGGTTGAGGCGGGCAAGGTAGTCCAGCGGGCGGGGCGCGGTCGGAAGGTTCGTCATTGGCAGGTTCCCACGGAGCCGGCGGCGCAGCGCCGTTCGCCATCCACCCAGCGCGCGCCATCCAGCGTGGCGGCGGCGAAATCGGCGCCAGCGATCTCGGCGCCGGTCAGGTCGGCATCGGTCAGGTCAGCCCGGAAGAAGCGGGCGCGGCGCAGGTCGGCCCGGCCCAGTTTCGCGCCGACCAGCTTGGTCCGCGTGAAGTCGGCGTTGCGCAGAATGGCCTTGGAAAGGTCGGCGCCGGAGAGGTCGGCCGAGGTGAAGCGGGCATCGGGCGCCTCGGCACCGGCGAGATTGGCCTTCTCCATGCGGGTGCGGCCGAAGCTGGCATCGCTCAGCACCGCGCCCGACAGGTCGGCCTGCCGCAGGTCCCGCCCGTCCTGAAGGCAGCGGCGCCAGTTCACCTTGGGCGCGGGCGCGTCCGTGCAGGCGGCGGCGGCCGGGGCGGCGCCCAGCAACGGCAGCAGGAAAAGGGTGAGGAGAGGCAGGATTGGCGAGCGCACCCGGCGGATATAGAACGGGAGGCGAACGCGGCCAACCTCCGGCCGCCCCGCCTTGAGGACCTCCCGATTCGACGCCTGCCGCTTCGCCTGCTCGAATGGTGCGCCCGCCAGGGCAGCGCGTTGCTGGCGATCGGCATCTTCGCCGGACTGGCGCTGCCGCCCCTTGCGGCGATGCTGCGCGACGTGGTGACGCCCGTCGTCGCCCTGCTGATGACCCTGGTTCTGCTGCGGGTCGATCCGGCGCAGGTGGTGGGCTATCTGCGCCGGCCGCTGATGGTGGCGGCGCTGCTGGTGTGGCTGCTGCTGGCCTGTCCCCTGCTCACCTTCGGCGCCGTCTGGCTGACCGGGCTGACCCAGGGCGACTCCGCAGCCCTCGGCGCCGCCCTGGTCCTTATGGCGACCGGATGCGCGGCCACCTCCTCCCCCGCCTTCGCCCGGCTGGTCGGACTGGATGGCGAGATCGCCCTGGTCGCCGCCCTGCTTTCTACCCTGCTGGTGCCCTTCACCGCGCCGCCCCTGGCGCTCGGGCTGCTGGGGGTGGACCTCTCGCTTTCCATCGGCGGGCTGATGGGTCGGCTCGCGCTGGTCGTTGGGCTGCCGCTGCTGCTGTCGCTGGTGATCCGCCGGCTGGCCGGAGCGGAGCGCCTGCACCGCTGGGGCAGCGCGGTGGATGGGGCGGTGGTGCTCTCGGTGGTGCTCTACGGCTTCGGCGTGATGGACGGGGTGCTGGCGAAGCTGCTGGCCGACCCTGGCCTCGTGCTGGGCGGCGTGCTGCTGGCCTTCGCCGGCAGCTTCGCGCTGAACCTGCTGACGGCGGTAGCCTTCCTGCCGGCGGGCTATGGGCTGGCGCTTTCGGCCGGGCTGCTCTCCGGCAACCGCAACATGGCGCTCTATCTGGCCGTGCTGCCGGCGGCGACCGATGCGCGCATCCTGCTGTTCTTCGCGCTCTGCCAGTTCCCGCTCTTCCTCAGCCCCTTTCTGCTGAAGCCGCTCTATGGACGGCTGCTGCGGGTGCGTTGAGCGCCCGCCCGCTCAGGGCACAGCCGCCGGGCGTGGCCGCACGCCGAGAATATGCGCGATCGCATAGGTCAGGTCGGCGCGGTTCAGGGTGTAGAAGTGGAACTCGTCCACCCCATTGGCCTGCAGCAGCCGCACCTGCTCGGCCGCCAGCGCCGCCGCCACCATGCGGCGGGTCTCCGGATCGTCGTCCAGCCCCTCGAAGAGGCGCCCCATCCAGGCCGGCACGGCGGTGCCGCACATGGCCGAGAACTTGCGCACCTGATTGAAGTTGGAGACCGGCAGGATGCCCGGCACGATCGGCACGGTGATGCCGGCGGCATGAGCGCGGTCCAGGAAGCGCAAGAAGACCTCGGTATCGAAGAAGTACTGGGTGATGGCGCGGGTGGCGCCCGCATCGATCTTGCGCTTGAGGTTGTCGAGATCTGCTCCGGGGGAAGCGGCCGCCGGATGGGTTTCCGGATAGGCGGCGACGGAGATCTCGAAATCGGCGATGCGGCGCAGCCCGGCTACCAGGTCGGCCGCATAGGCATAGCCTTCCGGGTGCGGCACATAGCTGCCCTCGCCGGCCGGCGCATCGCCGCGCAAGGCCACGATGTGGCGCACGCCGGCCTCCCAGTAGCGGCGGGCGACCTCATCCACCTCGCCCCGGCTGGCGCCGATGCAGGTGAGGTGGGCGGCGGGGGTGAGACTCGTCTCGCGCACCAGCCGCGCCACAGTGGCATGGGTGCGCTCCTGCGTTGAGCCGCCGGCGCCGTAGGTGACCGAGACGAAGCGCGGCGCCAGCGGCTCCAGCCGGCGCACACAGGCCCAGAGCTGCTGCTCCAGCGCCTCGGTACGCGGCGGGAAGAATTCGAAGGAAAGCGCCGGTGGCGGCAGTTCGGTCGGTACCGGCAGGCCAGCCACGCGCGGCCCGGTCAGCCAGCGTTGCAGGGTGCCGGGGGCGGCGTGGTCGGCAAGGTGGTTCATGCGGCTTCACATAGCCCAGGCAATGACCGATTTGAACCGCCACAGAAAAAGTGAACCACGACGCACGGATGAATCGCGCAACGCAACCTTGCCGCAAGAGCATATGGCTATTTCGAACATTCATTCCAGAATGTATGTACTCTTCTGCCACTCTCCCGGCAGCGCTGCTCAGGAAGCCCCCTCCGATGTCCTCACTCCGCCGCCCGACCCTGCTGCTGCTCGGCCTGCTGGCCCTCTCCGCCTGCGCCACCCGGCCGCCCGCCAGCGAGCCGGAGGCCCTCGCGGAGTACGAGCAGGCGAATGATCCGCTGGAGCCGTTCAACCGCACCATGTACACGGTGCACAATGGCATCGACACGTTGCTGCTGCGGCCGGCGGCCGAGTTCTACCGCTTCTTCCTGCCGCAGCCGGTGCGCACCGGCGTGCGCAATGCGCTGGCCAACCTGCGCAGCCCGGTGATCCTGCTGAACGACGCCCTGCAGGGCGAGACGGAGCGGGGCGCCACCACCCTCGCCCGCTTCCTGATGAACAGCAGCTTCGGCATCGGCGGCCTGTTCGACGTGGCGAAGGAAGTGGGCCTGCCCGGCCATTCGGAGGATTTCGGCCAGACCCTGGCGGTCTGGGGTCTCGGCGAAGGGCCTTTCCTGTTCGTGCCGGTCATCGGCCCGAGCAACCCACGCGACCTTGCCGGGTTTGGGGTGGATATCGCCGCGGATCCGCTGACCTGGGTGATCAATGATGGGGACAGCACGGCCGAGGCGCTGGGCTGGACTCGCTACGGGCTCACCCTGGTGGACACGCGCGAAGGGCTGATCGAAACCCTTGACACGGTGAATGAGACCAGTCTCGACCCCTATGCCACGCTGCGCAGCGGCTATCGCCAGCACCGGCAACAGGAAATCCGCAACGGTCGCATTCAGGGAGCGCCTTCCGCGCCGCCCGAGGCGCTGGGCACCGGCCTGGGTGCGCAGAGCCCCGCGCCCGGCGCGCCGTGAATCCAGGCGCCATCCGGCGCCACCAGAAACAAGAATGAGACGGAACAGGATGCATCGCCGTTCGCTGCTGGCCGCTGTGCTGGCCACTCCTATTGCCCTGCCGCTGCTGTCTGCCTCCCCCGCGCGGGCGGAGATGGACATCAACCAGGCGGCCTCCTTCATCGAGTCCACCGGCCGCGAGTTGGTGGCAACGCTGAACAGCAACCAGCCGATCGCGGCACGGCGGCAGCGGGTGGCGCAGATCCTGCGGACCGCGGTGGATGTGGACGGCGTCGGCCGCTTCATCCTTGGCCGCTGGTGGCGCGTCGCCACCCCGGCGGAGCAGCAGGAATACATGAAGCTGTTCGAGGAGACGCTGATCCGCAACCTTTCGGCCCGCTTCGGCGAGTACCAGGGGGTGCGCTTCAGCCTGGGCCGCGCACAGCAGCGGACCGAGGACGACGTGCTGGTGAATACCATCATCGAGCGCCCGAATACCGCGCCCTTCAGCCTGGACTGGCGGGTCAGCGACATCGGCGGCCGGCCACAGGTGGTGGATGTGATCGCCGAGGGCACCTCGCTGCGGCTCACTCAGCGCAGCGAGTATTCCTCGGTGATCAGCCGCAACGGCGGCCAGGTGAGCGCCCTGCTCGATGCCATGCGCCGGCAGATCGCCGCGCTCGCGGCCCGCGAGAACCGCTAGGACAACCCTTCCCCGGGGGCGGAGGCACGGCTTCGCGCCTTCGTCCCCGGCGCCGTGCGCACCTGCCGGCAAGTTGCCGATCGCCGCGCGGAGGCTCGTCGGTACCGCGCTGTTCAGCTTTGCGCTTTCTGACACTGCGTTCGCCTGAACGCTGCTGATCGCGGGCAGCCGCAAATTCCCCACCGCTGAAATCCAGGACATGGCAACGCCGGCGCTCTATGCCCCAGGCACTGTCTCCGGGGTGATTCAGGGCGTGTAGTCTTCTGGCGGAGGCGTGGCGCCTGACGGCCAGCGCTGCTCAGAACACCAGACGCAGCGTCGCCAAGCCGAGCATAGGACGGGGCGTTGCGGGCTCAGGCTCCACGACACCGGCTGAAACATAGGCGTTCAGGGAGAGCGCGCCAGGACCGACCCGACCGAGGTCCAGCCGGCCATTCAGTACGACCTGCGGGCGCGCTTCGAAGACAGGCGCCGCCATGGGGGAAAGAGGGAGGCTGCTGGCAACGGAAAGCTGCCCATCCTTGGCCGGCCCGGTGAGATTGGCGACGATGAAGGATTCCCTCTGCGCATAAGGCACTGCACCGCCGACTGCGGCGCGCAGCGAGAATACGTCCTTGCCCTGCGCCAGAGCAGCGGGAGAGGCGGCCAAGCTTCCGAGGAGCAATGCCGCGAGGGCCAGGGGGCGGGTCGAAATCATCAGGCGGAACTCCAGTAAAACTTTCGTTTGCTCCCGCCCTTTTTATGCGGCGCAGCATGCCACAATTCAACCGCAAATATGGCAGCCATGCCTTATTTCGCTGGCTTTTTGCCCCTCATGCTGCATCGCAACAGAATCGAAATGACCCTTTCAGACAATGTGTTGATCGATGTTGTTCGGGAGACATGGAAAGGCTAATAGCGGCAAAAATGTGGCAGCTTTAGCACAACCTTTGCACCCATAACGGATCACGCCCTCGCCCCGTCTCTCCGTAGAGATCAGGCAGAGGAGGGCGAAGCCTTCCGACGAGGGGTGGCTGTGCAGGCTTTCAGGATGGCCGGGAAGTCGGCCGCAGGAGGCTACGCACCGGATGGAGCGGGCTCGCCCGTGAGAATCAGCGCTTCAGCCATGGGGAGAGGCCGCCTCCGGCACCGCCCATCTGGACCCGTGCAGCTGAAGGCGCCGAGGGGTCGCTGGCTGGCCGGCGGAAGCCGAGGCTTTGCCGGCCCTGCCGCGTCAGCCGGCGGCGCGTGCCTCTTGCGCGGGCAACGGGCGCAGGCTTTCGAACACCAGCATCTGGTGCCCCTGGTGCTCGAAACTGCCGCAGGGCTGCAGCCCGAGATCGCCCAGCACCGCGCGCGAGGCGAGGTTGCTCTCCCGCGCCACGGCGATGATGCGCGTCAGTCCGTTCGCATGGCCGAAGGCCAGCGCCGCCCGCGCCGCCTCCCGCGCATAGCCCTTACCGCGCATCTGCGGCCAGAGCGAGAAGCGCAGCGCCACGCCGCGCCCATCGGGCCGCTCCATCAGCCCGACAATGCCCAGGAAGCTGTCATCCTCGGTAAGATGCACCGCCCAGGTGCCATAGCCCCGCACCTGCCAGAAGACGACGTCGTCACGCAGTTCCTCGGCGGTGCGCTCCGGCGTGCGGACGCCGTGCAGCATCAGCCCGAAGGCGGCCTCGTCCCCCTTCAGGGCGACGAGATCCGCCAGATGCTCGGGGCCGACGGGGCGCAGCGTCAGCCGCGACGTGCGGACCGTGTGCGGGGTTTCCACCCGCGCCAGAGTCTCCACCGGCTTACCGGGTGAGCGGCCGGTACTTGATCCGGTGCGGCTGGTCCGCCGCCGCGCCAAGACGTCGGCGTCGGTCGGCCTCATAGGCCTGGTAGTTGCCCTCGAACCACTCGACGTGGCTGTCACCCTCGAAGGACATGATGTGCGTCGCCAGGCGGTCGAGGAACCAGCGGTCGTGCGAGATGATCACGGCGCAGCCGGCGAAGTCCTGCAGCGCCTCTTCCAGGGCGCGCAGCGTGTCCACGTCGAGATCGTTGGTCGGCTCGTCGAGCAGGATGACGTTGTGCGGCTTGCGCAGCATCTTGGCGAGGTGCACGCGGTTACGCTCACCGCCTGACAGCACGCCGACCGGCTTCTGCTGGTCCGAGCCCTTGAAGTTGAAGGCGGCGGCATAGGCGCGCGAGGGCACGGCGCGCTTGCCCATCATGATCAGGTCCTCGCCGTCCGAGATTTCCTGCCAGACGGTGCGCCTGTCATCCAGCGTGTCGCGCGACTGGTCCACATAGCCGAGCTCGACGGTCTCGCCGATCTTCAGCGTGCCGCCATCCGGCGTCTCCTGGCCGGTGATCATCTTGAACAGGGTGGACTTGCCGGCGCCGTTCGGGCCGATGACGCCAACGATGCCGCCCGGCGGCAGCTTGAAGGAGAGATCGTCGATCAGCAGGTTGTTGCCGAAGCCCTTGCGCAGGTTCTCGGCCTCAATGACCAGGTTGCCGAGGCGTGGCGCGGGCGGGATCTGGATCTCGGTCGGGTCGGGCGCGCGCTCCTGGCTGCGGGCCAGCAGCTCCTCATAGGCCTGGATGCGGGCCTTGCTCTTGGCCTGCCGGGCAGCGGGGGAGCGGCCGATCCACTCCTGCTCCTCGGCCAGCTGGCGCTGACGGGAGCTTTCCTCCTTCTCCTCCTGCTGCAGGCGCTTGCGCTTGGACTCCAGATAGGCGGAATAGTTGCCCTCGTAGGGAATGCCGCGGCCGCGATCGACTTCCAGGATCCAGTTGGTGACATTGTCCAGGAAGTAGCGGTCATGGGTGACGATCAGCACCGCGCCTTCGTAGTCGCGCAGCGTCCTCTCCAGCCAGCTCACGCTCTCGGCGTCGAGGTGGTTGGTCGGCTCGTCGAGCAGCAGCAGGTCGGGCTTCTCAAGCAGCAGCTTGCAGAGCGCCACGCGGCGCCGCTCGCCGCCCGAGAGATTGGTCACCGGACTGTCCGCCGGCGGACAGCGCAGGGCATCGAGCGCAATGTCGACGGTGCGGTCCAGATCCCAGCCATTGGCGGCGTCGATGCGCTCTTGCAGTTCCGCCTGCTCGGCGAGGAGGGCGTTCATCTCGTCCTCGCTCATTTCCTCGGCGAACTTCATCGAGATCTCGTTGAAGCGCTCCAGGTCGGCGGTCAGCGTGCCGAAAGCGTCACGCACGTTCTCGCCCACCGTCTTGTTCGGGTCGAGATGCGGCTCCTGCGGCAGATAGCCGACCTTGACACCCTCGGCCGCCCAGGCCTCGCCGCCGAACTCCTTGTCCTGCCCGGCCATGATGCGCATCAGCGTGGACTTGCCGGCGCCGTTCGGGCCGAGCACGCCGATCTTGGCCGTGGGCAGGAACGACAGGGTGATGCCTTTGAAGATCTCTCGCCCGCCCGGGTAGGACTTGGTGAGATCCTTCATCACATAGACGTATTGGTAAGCGGCCATGACTACAGTATCCCGGGGCAGAGGTTCGGCCCCGGTTCTAGCCACCCGGGCGCCTCACGCCAAGCGTAAGGGTTCCGCGCCCGCGGCTAGCGGCATGGCGTGGGAAAGGGCCGGAGCGGCGGCGCCTCTCATCCGGCGATGCGCACCTGGTCACGCCCCGCGCGCTTCGCCGCATAGAGCGCCGCGTCGGCCCGGCGCAGCAGATCCTCCAGCCGGTGCTCCCCTGCCCGCGCGAGAGCGAGGCCGAAGCTGCCGGAAAGATGCTCCCCCGGCACACCCAGCGGCAGGCGGATCCCGGTCAGGACGCCCCGCAGGCGCTCGGCCATGCCCTGAGCCGCCGCGAGGTCGGTGGCCGGCAGGGCGATGGCGAATTCCTCGCCGCCCAGGCGCCCCAGCAGGTCATGCCGCCGCAGCCGCGCCGAGCAGCATTCGGCCACCAAGCGTAGCACCAGGTCGCCGCCCGCATGGCCAGCGCCGTCGTTGATGGCCTTGAAGTGATCGAGGTCGAAGGTGATCAGCGCGAAGGGCCGCCCGGCCGCGGCATCCTGCCGCAGGGCCGCCTCGGCCGCCGCCAGGAAGCAGCGGCGATTGGCGACGCCGGTCAGCGCGTCGGTATCCGCCAGCCGGCGGAGTTCCGCGGTGCGCTCTGCCACCCGTTGCTCCAGCATGCGGTTCGCATCGGCGAGGGCCAGCTCCGCCTCTCGCCGCTCGCTCACCAGGGCCAGCAGGGTCAGGATGTTCATCCCGCAGAGCACGATCAGCAGGCCGACCGACTGCATGGGATTGGCGGTTGCCTCACCCTGGAAGGGCCCATGCCCCGCTACCGTGCCAGCCGAGGCGATGACGCAGAGCAGGGTCAGCAGCGAATAGGCGGCCCGCAGGGAGATTCGCAGCGCGATCCAGGAGAGCGGCACGGCCAGCAGGAAGACGAGCTGGGCTGAAGGCAGCCGCGGCGGCAGGTCCAGATGGAACACGAGCAGGGCCAGCGCCGCCGTGCCCAGCCAGACCGTGCCATCCAGCGTGCTGAGGCCGCGCCCCCGCAGCATCGCCGGCGTGCGCTCCACCCCCAGCCAGAGCGCCAGGGAGGGCGCGAAGTAGAAGGTGCCCCCAGCGTCGCAGAGCAGCCAGCCGGACCAGATGCCCGGCAGCGCCTCCGGCGATGCATCGCCCAGCAGCCACATCGAGAGCGTGCCGCCGAGCGCCGAAAGGCTGGCATGCAGCAGCACCGCGCCGACCAGGAAGGCGACCACGCCGCGAAAGCGGGTGAACAGGCCCGTCGCGGGGCGAAAGCGCCGCGTCAGCGCCGCTCCCATGATCGGCGCCAGGGTATTGCCGACCGAAATCAGCGCGGCCAGCTCCGGCCGGCTGCCGAAATCGATGGCATTCACCAGAAAGGAGCCGGCGAAAAGACCCGGCGCCAGCCGCCAGCCCCCCAGCATGGCCGTCACGGCGGCGAGGCCGGCGGGCAGCCAGATCGGCGCCGGGAACAGGCCATAGGCCGCGAAGAAGCGGCCGACCGCGCAGCCCAGGCCGAAATAGCCCAGCATCACCGCCAGGTTCAGACCCAGCCAGAAGGCCAGACCTCCCTGGCGGCACCAGGTCGGACACCATGTCGCATCGGGCTCTGTCCAGAGGCGGAGGCGGCCGGTCCGCGCGAGGGCCGGTGACAGTAGGGGCAGGCTTGCGGACAATTGCTCCTCCGGCGGCAAGCTGCTGCCCAGCAGGCGGGCAGGCCCTCATCTCGCGCAATTTTGATGAGCAGTGCAAGACAACAATGCACGCCAAGCGTGCCGCGGGCCGATGGCCCATGCCTCCCCCTGCGCCTGGCAGGATTTGAACCCGCAACCAAGCCGTTATGAGCGGCCCGCTCTAACCGTTGAGCTACAGGCGCATAGGGGAAAGGCAGCGGCGATTCGCGGCGCCTTGCCCCTGCTAGACCGGGAGGGGCTCACTGAGCAAGGAAGCTGCGGATCGGTTCCTCGACCTGGGTCATGCCGGTCACCCCTTCCAGATGGCCGAGATCCCCCGAGAGCGGCGCCATGCTGACCGACTTGTTGGCCTGCCGGAGGAGCTTCACCAGTTCCTCACTGTATTCGATGGGGAAAACCCGGTCGCCTCGGCTGGGCACCACCAGCCAGCGCGCTTTGCTGCGCGCCAGCGCCGCCTCGCTGCTCGGGTATTCGTTCAGGAAGAGCTGGTTGGCGCGGGTGAGATAGAGAAAGGAATTGGCGTCCGAGAGCCTGGCGCGGGCCACGGCAGCGCTTTCCACCCATTGCTCGATGGCGAAGCGGTCCTGGATGCGGCGGGCCGGATCCTGCCCCTCCGCCGGGCGGCGGCCGAACTGCGACGCCCAGCCACGGTCGCGCGACTGCAGGGTGACGAGCTTGAGGGCCTCGGTCAGGCCGCGCAGCGGGGGTTCGCGCCCCTGGGCATAGTAGTCGCCGTTGCGCCAATTCGGATCCATGCGGATCGGGGCGGCCCAGAGATCGAGCCAGCCCAGCATCCAGGCATCCATCTCCCCCGTACCAATGGCCGGCATCACCCGCTCGACCATCTCCGGATAGGCCACCGCCCATTCGATCGCCTGGAGCGAGCCCATGCTCGGCCCCGCCACCAGGGCCAGTCTGCGCACGCCCAGATGTTCCAGCAGGCGCTTTTGCACCTCCACGAAGTCACGGATCGAGACAACCGGAAAGGTCATCGCCCAGGGCCGACCGGTGGAGGGGTTCACCGAGGCCGGCCCGGTGGTAACGGTGTACTGGTCCGCCGCGTTCAGGTTGACCAGGCTGTCGGCGGCGATGACGAAGAAGCGGTCAGTGTCGATCGGCTTGCCGGGGCCGATGATGGCGTCCCACCAGCCGGCCGGGCCGCCCGGCTGGATCTGCCCGAAGGCATGGCTGTTGCCGCTGAAGAAATGCGTGACCAGCACGGCATTGTCGCCGGTCGCATTCAGCCGGCCGGCGGTCTGGTAGCCGGTGCGCACCACCGGAATCGGCACGCCCGCGCGGGTCGTGTAGTTCTCGAGGCGGAACTCGCGCTTCTCAACGGGGGGCAGGGCCGGCGCCGCGGTCTGCGCCCCAGCAGGCAGCGCGGCGGCCAGCGGCCCGGCGAGCGCGGCTGAGAGCAGGAGGCGGCGCGTGGTCATGACCTGATTCCCTTCTGGCCGGGCCCGCCTGGCGACGCCGGGCCCGGGTGGTCCCCGCATGGTGCCCGCGGCCACGCGGGGCGGGCAAGCCCCGGCGGTGCCGTCGCGTTGCCGCCGCCCGCGCCCCCTGCTAACAGCCAGCCGCACTGCCCAGCCCAACGACACGGAACGGATGCCCGCCATGGACGTGACGAAGCTCTCCACCGGCAAGAACCCGCCGCACGACATCAACGTCGTGATCGAGATCCCGCAGGGGAGCTCGGTGAAGTACGAGGTGGACAAGGACAGCGGCGCCGTGGTGGTGGACCGCTTCCTGTTCACCCCGATGGCCTATCCGGCCGCCTATGGCTTCATCCCCGGCACGCTCGCCGATGACGGCGACCCCTCCGACGCGCTGGTGCTGGTGCCGACCCAGGTGGTGCCCGGCTCCGTGATCCGCGCCCGCCCGATCGGCGTGCTGTTCATGGAGGACGAGAGCGGCCAGGACGAGAAGCTGGTCTGCGTGCCGCACGACAAGATCACCCTCGCCTTCACCGACGTGCAGGAGCTGGAAGACCTGCCGAAGATCACGCGCGACGCGATCGAGCACTTCTTCACCCGCTACAAGGACCTGGAGCCGGGCAAGTGGGTGAAGGTGAAGGGCTGGGGCAATGCCGCCCAGGCCGCCGAGATCATCCAGAAGCAGATCGCCGCCGCGAAGTGAGCCGCGCGGGGCGCCGGTGGCCCTGCGCCGCCGCGCCCCAAAGGCCCGCCCCGTTGCCGGATCAGGCCAGCAGCCGCTCCGGCACCTTGAGGCCGAGCCGCACCGGCACGGGCCAGACCTCGCGCACCGTGCGAAGCCGGACGAAACCGGCCGCCAGATAGTTGGGCAGCGCCCGTGGATGGTCCGCTGTGCAGGTGTTGACCGTCACGGCGCCGCAGCCGGTGGCCCAGGCCGCATCCACCGCGGCCCGCAGGAAGGCCCGGCCAAGCCCCTGCCCCACCGCATGCGGCAGCAGCCCGAAATAGGCGATGTTGGTGGTGCCCATGCCGGGCCGCTGCTCCAGTTCGAAGAATCCGGCCGGCGCGCCATTGCGGTAAAGGACGTGGATGGCGACGTGCGGATCCGCCAGGGCCGCGGCGATCTCGGCATCGGACGAGGCGCGGCGCAGCCACCAGACATATTCCCCGCCCACCGTGTTGTAGAGGTAGCGGTAGAAGGGGACGGTGCAGCGCGCCACCTTCTCCAGCCGCGTGTCGGGCGGCAGCGCCGGGCCTGGCTCGCCGGGCGGCGCCGGCATCCGCAGGAAGGTGACATCCACCGCCACCCGGATCGCCGGCTCCACCGCTGCGAGCGCCATCTCAGTTGTCCAGGAAGGAGCGCAGCTTGCGCGAGCGGCTCGGGTGCTTGAGCTTGCGCAGCGCCTTGGCCTCGATCTGGCGGATGCGCTCGCGCGTCACGTTGAACTGCTGGCCGACTTCTTCCAGCGTGTGGTCGGTGTTCATGCCGATGCCGAAGCGCATCCGGAGCACCCGCTCCTCGCGCGGGGTCAGGCTGGCCAGCACCCGGGTGGTCGCCTCGCGCAGGTTGGTCTGGATGGCGGCATCCAGCGGGATGATGGCGTTCTTGTCCTCGATGAAGTCGCCGAGATGGCTATCCTCCTCGTCGCCGATCGGCGTCTCGAGGGAGATCGGCTCCTTGGCGATCTTCAGGACCTTGCGGACCTTTTCCAGCGGCATGCCGAGCTTCTCGGCCAGCTCCTCCGGCTGCGGCTCGCGACCAATCTCGTGCAGCATCTGGCGCGAGGTGCGCACCAGCTTGTTGATCGTCTCGATCATGTGCACGGGAATACGGATGGTCCGCGCCTGGTCGGCAATGGAGCGGGTGATCGCCTGCCGGATCCACCACGTCGCGTAGGTCGAGAACTTGTAGCCGCGACGATACTCGAACTTATCGACCGCCTTCATCAGGCCGATATTGCCCTCCTGGATCAGATCCAGGAACTGCAGGCCGCGGTTGGTGTACTTCTTGGCGATGGAGATCACGAGGCGCAGGTTGGCCTCGATCATCTCCTTCTTCGCCTGGGTCATGTCGCGCTCGCCGCGGCTGACCGTGGCATAGACCCGCTTGAATTCATCGACCGGCAGGCCGGTGACGGCGGCGGTGTTGCCGATCTGGGTGCGGATCGCCTCCACCTCGGTGCGGCTGCGCTCGATGAAGTTCTTCCAGGCCTTGCCCGGCAGGGTGTTGATCCGCTCAAACCAGGCCGGGTCGATCTCGGCGCCGCGCCAGTGCTGCAGGAAGTCCTCACGCTTGACGCGGCTGGCCTCGGCGAGGCGCAGCACCTGGCCCTCGAAGGCCGTGATGCGGCGGTTCAGCCCCTTGAGCTGGTCCACCAGCTCCTCGATGCGGTTGTTGTGCAGATGCACCTTCTGCACCAGCCCCACCAGCTCCTGGCGCTGCTTCTCGTAGCTCTGCTCGCTGCGCGCGGCGAAATCCTCGCCGGCGGTATAGGCGTCCATCCGCTTCTGCTGGAGCTTCTGCAGCTTGCCGTAGAGATCCTCGATGGCCTCGAAATTGGCCAGGACGTCCGGCTTCAGCTTCTCCTCAAGCGCCGAGAGGGAGAGGCCCATGCCCTCGCCTTCCTCGCCCTCCTCGAACTCCTCGGCATCGGTGGTGGGCGCGACCTCGGGGTTCTCGGCGGCGGCGGTCGCCTCCAGGTCGATCACATCCCGCAGCAGCATGCGGCCTTCCTTGACCGCCTCGTGCCAGTTCAGGATCGCCTGGAAGGTGAGCGGGCTCTCGCAGAGCCCGCCGATCATCATGTCCCGCCCCGCCTCGATACGCTTGGCGATAGCGATCTCGCCCTCGCGCGAGAGCAGCTCGACGCTGCCCATCTCGCGCAGGTACATGCGGACGGGGTCGTCAGTGCGGCCGAGGCTCTCCTCGTCCACATTACCGCTGCCTTCCTCCTCCCCCTCCTCCTCCTCGGCGCCCTCCGCCTTGCTGGCCGCCTTGGCGCCCTCGGGGTCCTCGGTTTCCTCTGCCTCCACCACGTTGATGCCGAGGTCGTTCAGCATCGCCATGGTGTCCTCGATCAGCTCGGAGGAAACCTGCTCGGAGGGAAGCGCCTGGTTCAGCTCATCATAGGTGACGTAGCCGCGCTCCTTGCCGCGGGCGACCAGCTTCTTGACCGCTGCCGAAAGCGTGTCGAGGAGGGCTCCTTCAACCGCCTCGTCGCGGTTCTCGACCGTGTCGGTGCCGTTCGCGACCTTGCTCGCCATTACCGATCCGCTCCGTCTGACGCTGTCCGGCCCGCCATTCTGGCCGGGGTGCCTCACCCTGGTCCCTCGGCCCTCGCACCAGGGCCGAAATGCCGCGCCCCCATGCACGCCATACAGGGGCCATAACGCCCCGCCCCCCGCCAGCACAAGAGCGCGACGGCATTCCGCGCGGTGGCCGCTCAGGCCTCCTCGCCAGCAGCTTCATCTTCCAGGCCGCCGCGGCGTTGCGCCGCCAGCAGCTCGTTCAGGCGGATCAGCCGGGTCTGCGCCGCCGGGTCGCCGGTGGCCGCCAGTTCCTGCGCCGCCGCCTGCCGCTCGGCCAACAGGGCGGCCTCGCCCCGCAGGCCCGCGTAGAAGTGCCACCAGCTTTCCGCCACCAGCTTGGGCAGCGCATCGCGGGCAGCGGCGGCGGGGGGCGCGAGGGCGAAACGCTGTGCCCAGGCCAGCCCATCCGCATCGGTTTCCCGTAGGTGGTCGGCCAATTCGGCAGCTTCAAGCCGGGGTGCCTCAGCCTGCCAGGCAAGAAGTCGCTGCCGTAGCCGCCCGGCCACACCATCCGGCAAATCGAGCTGCATTAGGGCTTCCTCCACCTCTGGGATCAGCCAGGGATGAGCGATCAGGATGGCCAGGAGGCAGCGTGCCTGCTCCTGCCGCACCTGGGCCGGGTCGATGCCGGGGCGCGGCAGATCGAGCATCGGTGGGCTGGGCCGGCCGCGCCCCAGGCTGGGCCGCTCGCCGCGCCCGCGAGGCGTGAAGGCGGCAGTCGGGCGGCGGCCGCTGGCGAAGAAACGGTCCAGCAGCAGGCGGCGGTACTCGGCACCCAGGATCTTGTCCGGGATGCTCTCGGCGGCGGCGACCAGCCGGTGCCGCAGCATGGCCCGGGCCTCGGGCGTGGCGCCGGGCGACTGCGCCGCCAGCATGTCATAGAGTACGTCGGACAACGGGCGCGCAGCCTCCAGCACTTGCCTGAAGGCTGCCTGGCCGCCCCGGGTGACCAGGGTATCCGGGTCCTCCCCGGTGGGAAGGGTGGCGAAGCGCAGAGCATGTTCGGGCGCCAGCAGCGGCAGGGCCAGCTCGGCCGCGCGCGCCGCCGCGCGCGCGCCGGCCGCGTCACCATCGAAGCACAGCACGGGCTGCGGCGAGAGACGCCAGAGCTCCCCCAATTGCTCCTCGGTCAGCGCCGTACCGAGCGGGGCCACGGCGGCGCCGAAGCCGGCCTGGTGCAGGGCGATGACATCCATATAGCCCTCCACCACCACCACCGGCGCGCCGCGGAACGCCGCCTCCCGCGCCAGGTCGAGGCCGTAGAGGTTGCGGCGCTTGGAGAAGAGCTCCGTCTCCGGGCCGTTGACGTATTTCGGCTGGCCATCGCCCAGGATGCGGCCGCCGAAGGAGATGATCCGCCCACGTCGGTCGCGGATCGGGAACATGACGCGGTTGAAGAACAGGTCAGCGGGCGGGGCATCGCCCTCGCCCGCCCGCATCAGCCCGGCCTCGATGAGCTGGCGCGGCTCGATGCCCTCCGGCTTCAGGTCCGCCGCCAGGGCGCCACGCCCGCCGCCCGACCAGCCCAGGCCGAACTTGCGGATCGTCTCCTCGGAGAGCCCCCGGCGCAGCAGGTAGTCCAGCCCGGCGCGACCCTCGGGCAGGCGCAGGCGGCGCTGGAAGGCCTCAGCGGCCGCCTCCAGCACGCTGTGCAGGTCGCGGGCCTTGGCCTCGCGCCTGGCCTGCTGCGGGCTGGGCTTCGGCACCTCCAGCCCGGCCTCGGCGGCCAGCCGCTCCACCGCCTCGGGGAAGCTAGCGCCCTGGGTCTGCATGACAAAGGCGATGGCATCGCCATGCGCGCCGCAGCCGAAGCAGTGATAGTGGTCATCATAGACGTAGAAGGACGGCGTCTTCTCCCCATGGAAGGGGCAGCAGCCGCGCCACTGGCGGCCGGCGCGCGTCAGCTTCGTGGTGCGCCCGATCAGTGGCGCCAGCGGGGTGCGGAGACGGAGCTCCTCCAGGAAATTCGGCGGCAGCGACATGCAGGGCCTTCGGGACCAAACGGGAGCTTAGCGCTCCCGCGCGGAAAAGGCTGGGGAAAGAATTCCCCCAGACCCCATCTTTTTTCTTCAAGTCCCCCGCGCTGGCGGCCAGCCAGCGCCGAAACTGACAAAAGAAAGAAGAAGGGGGGTCGGGGACTGTCCGAGGCAGCGCCTCAGACACCCCGTCCTTTTCAGCCGTTCAGGGCGGCCTTCACCAGGGGGCCTGCCTTGGCCATGTCCAGCGTGGCGGCGTGCCTGGCCCGCAGCGCGGCCATCACCTTGCCCATATCCTTCATCGAGGAGGCGCCGGTCTCCGCCACGGCCTCGGCGACGGCCGCCTGCATTGCGGCCTCGTCCATCTGCTGCGGCAGGAAGCTCTCGATCACCGTGATCTCGGCCTCCTCCTTCTCCGCCAGTTCGGCGCGCCCGCCTTGGCGGTACATGTCGGCGCTCTCGCGGCGGCTTTTCACCATGCCGCGCAGCATGGCGACGATCTGCTCCTCCGGCACCTGATCCACCCCGCTCGGGCGGGCGGCGATGTCGGTGTCCTTCAGCTTGGCCATGATCATGCGGATGGTGGAGGTGCGGGCGGCATCCTTCGCCAGCATGGAGGTCTTCAGCTCCTCCGTGAAGCGACTGCGCAGGCTCATCGGCCTTCTCCTTTTCGGCGGCCCGCCCCAGATGAGAAGGCGAGCGGGCAAACTGAAAGGCTATAAACCGCGTCGGCACCCCAAGAGCCAGTGGGGCGAACCAATGGGAAAAGATTTCCCAGGCTCGCTGACATCTCTTGAATTGGGAAAGGAATTCCCAGATAAGCCGCATCATGCGGTCCGTGGAAGACATCATTGCCCTGATGGGCGGCACCGAAGCCGTCGCAACACGCTGCGGCGTTGGCACCGAGGCGGTGCGCAAATGGCGCCAGGCGCGCGCCATACCCGCCAAGCACTGGCCGGCGATCATCGCCGCCACTGGCCTGTCCTTCGCGGAGCTGGCGCCCGGCGCCGGCTCTTCCACCCTGCCCCCTGCCCTCGCCCCGGAGACGAGCATGCCCGCCGCAACCAGCCCGAATGCCGCCGACCAGCCCCCCGCCGGCGCTACTGCCGCCCTGGTGCTGGCCGATGGCTCGGTGTTCTGGGGTATCGGCTTCGGCGCCAACACCACCACGGTGGGCGAGGTCTGCTTCAACACGGGCATGACCGGCTACCAGGAGACGCTCACCGACCCCTCCTATGCCGGGCAGATCATCACCTTCACCTTCCCACATATCGGCAATGTCGGCGCCAATCCGGAGGATGTGGAGAGCATCACCCCCGCCGCCCGTGGCCTGGTGGTGAAGCAGGACCTGACCGACCCCGCCAACTGGCGCGCCACCCGCCACCTGGACGACTGGCTAAAGAGCCACGGTATTCCGGGCATTGCCGGGGTGGATACGCGGGCGCTGACCGTCCGCATCCGCGATGGTGGCGCGCCGAATGGCGTGCTGGCCTATCCGGCCGATGGCCGCTTCGACCTCGCCGCGCTGAAGGCGCAAGCGGCCGGCTGGCCGGGGCTGGAGGGCATGGACCTGGCGAAGGAGGTTTCCTGCCGGCAGGCCTATCAGTGGGAAGAGGGCCTCTGGCACTGGGGCCAGGGCTATGACAAGGCGCCCGCCCGCAAGCACAAGGTCGTAGCCATCGACTACGGCGCCAAGCGCAACATCCTGCGCTGCCTGGCCGATGCCGGCTGCGCCGTGACCGTGCTGCCCGCCACCGCCACCGCCGAGGACATCCTCTCCCACAATCCGGATGGCGTTTTCCTCTCCAACGGCCCGGGCGACCCGGCGGCGACCGGCGAATACGCCGTCCCCGCCATTCAGGGCGTGCTGCAGTCCGGCAAGCCGGTCTTCGGCATCTGCCTCGGGCACCAGCTGCTGGCCCTGGCGCTCGGCGGCAAGACGTTCAAGCTGGACCGCGGCCATCGTGGCGCCAACCAGCCGGTGAAGGATCTGGCCACCGGCCGGGTCGAGATCACCAGCCAGAATCATGGCTTCGCGGTGGACGAAAAGTCGTTGCCGGCGAATGTCCAGGTGACACATGTCTCGCTGTTCGACGGCTCGAACGAGGGTATCGCCGCGACCGATCGCCCCGTCTTCTCGGTGCAGTACCACCCGGAGGCCAGCCCCGGCCCCTCGGATAGCCATTATCTCTTCCACCGCTTCGTCGAGATGATCGAGAAGCACAAGGCAAGCTGAGTTTTCGCGGGCTGTCGCGGATCGGGAGCTTGCAGATGGCGGGAAGCTTCGGCCTGACCGGATGCGTGGCGGTGGCCACCGGCGGCATGAGGCCGGGCCTGGGGCATGGCCCCGCCACCACCAGATGCAACGCCCCGACGCAGGATGCCAGCATCCCGCGCCGTGACACCGTCGTCTTCATCACCGGCGCCGCCCATCCGATACATGGCGGCTTGTCCGTTCACGGCTGACCCCGGCCCCCGCGCCGGTTCTTCCTTACGCAGACAGGGTCCCCCGATGCCGAAGCGTACTGACATCAAGTCCATCCTGATCATCGGGGCCGGCCCCATCGTCATCGGGCAGGCCTGCGAATTCGACTATTCCGGCGCGCAGGCCTGCAAGGCGCTGCGGGCGGAGGGCTACCGGGTCATCCTGGTGAACTCCAACCCCGCCACCATCATGACCGACCCCGGCCTGGCGGATGCGACCTATATCGAGCCGATCACGGTCGAGATGGTCGAGAAGATCATCGCCAAGGAGCGGCCGGACGCGCTGCTGCCCACCATGGGCGGCCAGACCGCGCTGAACACGTCGCTGAAGCTGGCCGAGGCCGGGGTGCTCGCGAAGTATGGCTGCGAGCTGATCGGCGCCAAGGCGGATGTCATCGACAAGGCCGAGGATCGGCTGAAGTTCCGCGACGCCATGACCAAGATCGGTATCGAGAGCCCGCGCTCGGCCATTGCCCACACCATGGAAGAGGCGCGCGCCGGCCTGGAGGAGGTGAAGCTCCCCTGCGTCATCCGCCCGAGCTTCACGCTGGGCGGCACGGGCGGCGGCATCGCCTACAACCGCGAAGAGTTTGAGCAGATCGTCTCCGCCGGCCTCGCCGCTTCCATGACCAGCGAAGTGCTGATCGAGGAAAGCGTGCTGGGCTGGAAGGAGTTCGAGATGGAGGTGGTCCGTGACAACGCGGACAACTGCATCATCGTCTGCTCCATCGAGAACCTGGACCCGATGGGTGTGCACACCGGTGACAGCGTCACCGTCGCCCCCGCGCTGACGCTGACCGACAAGGAGTACCAGCGTATGCGCGACGCCTCGATCGCGTGTTTGCGCGAGATCGGCGTCGACACCGGCGGCTCCAACGTTCAGTTCGGCATCAACCCGGCGGATGGCCGCATGGTCATCATCGAGATGAACCCGCGCGTCTCCCGCTCGTCCGCACTGGCCTCGAAGGCGACCGGCTTCCCGATCGCCAAGATCGCAGCGAAGCTCGCCGTCGGCTATACGCTGGACGAGCTGAAGAACGACATCACCATGGTGACGCCGGCTAGCTTCGAGCCGACCATCGACTATGTCGTCGTCAAGATCCCGCGCTTCACCTTCGAGAAGTTCCCGGGCACGCCAGCGACGCTGACCACCAGCATGAAGTCGGTCGGCGAGGCCATGGCGATCGGCCGCTCCTTCAACGAGGCGCTGCAGAAGGGCCTGCGCTCGCTGGAGACGGGGCTTTCCGGCCTCGACGACATCGCCGAGCCCGGCGACGGCAGCAAGGAGGCCTATATCGCCGCGCTGGCGACGCCGAAGCCGGACCGCGTGCTGGTGGTGGCGCAGGCGCTGCGCGCCGGGCTTTCCGTTGATGAAATTCATGAAGCCTGCCGCTTCGAGCCGTGGTTCCTGCGCGAGGTCGAGAAGATCGTACGCGCCGAGAACACAGTTCGCGAGGCCGGGCTGCCGCAGGATGCGACCGGTTTCCGCCGCCTGAAGGCGATGGGCTTCTCCGACCGACGCCTCGGCGCGCTGGTCGGCAAGAGCGAGGCAGAGGTGATGCAGCATCGCCTCGGTCTCGGGGTCATGCCGGTGTTCAAGCGCATCGACACCTGCGCCGCCGAGTTCGCCTCCGACACGCCCTATATGTACTCGACCTACGAGGGCGGCTTTGGCGCGCCGCAATGCGAGAGCCAGCCGACGGACCGGAAGAAGATCGTCATCCTCGGCGGCGGGCCGAACCGCATCGGCCAGGGCATCGAGTTCGACTATTGCTGCGTCCACGCGGCCTATGCGCTGAAGGAAGCCGGGTTCGAGACCATCATGGTCAACTGCAACCCGGAAACCGTCTCGACCGACTATGACACGTCCGACCGGCTCTATTTCGAGCCGCTGACGGCGGAGGATGTCATCAACCTGATCCGCAAGGAGCAGGAGAAGGGCGAGGTGCTCGGCTGCATCGTGCAGTATGGCGGGCAGACGCCGCTGAAGCTCAGCCAGGCGCTGCACAAGGCCGGCATTCCGATCCTCGGCACCAGTGCTGAGGCCATCGACATCGCCGAGGACCGCGAGCGCTTCCAGCAGTTGCTGAAGGGCCTCGGCCTGAAGCAGCCGCAGAACGGCACAGCACGCGACCTCGACGAGGCGGTGACCGAGGCGGAGCGCATCGGCTACCCGGTGGTGGTGCGCCCCTCCTATGTGCTGGGCGGCCGCGCCATGGAGATCGCCTGGAACCGCGAGCAGCTTCTGCGCTTCGGCCAGGAGGCAGTGAAGGTCTCGGGCGAGAACCCGATCCTGATCGACCAGTACCTGCAGGACGCGATCGAGGTCGATGTGGACTGCATCGCCGATGATGCCGGCGAGGTCTATGTCGCCGGCGTCATGGAGCATATCGAGGAGGCCGGCATTCATTCCGGCGACAGTGCCTGCTCGCTCCCGCCCTACTCGCTTTCCCCCGCCATCATCACCGAGCTGAAGGCGGAGACCGAGGCGATGGCCAAGGCCCTCAAGGTGAAGGGCCTGATGAACGTGCAGTACGCGGTGAAGGACGGTGAGATCTTCGTGCTGGAGGTCAATCCCCGCGCCTCGCGCACGGTTCCCTTCGTTGCCAAGGCGACCGGCGTGCCGGTGGCGAAGATCGGCGCCCGCGTCATGGCCGGCGCCCGGGTGGCCGAGTTCAGCTTGGATGACAAGGCGATCAGCCGCCATGTCGCGGTAAAGGAGGCGGTCTTCCCCTTCAACCGCTTCCCCGGCGTGGACGTGCTGCTCGGCCCCGAGATGAAGTCCACCGGTGAGGTGATGGGGCTGGATGCCAGCTTTGAGCGCGCCTTCGCCAAGAGCCAGCTCGGCGCGGGCGTGAAGCTGCCGGCCTCCGGGACGGCCTTCGTCTCCGTCAAGGACAGCGACAAGAAGGCCGCCGTCTCGGTGGCGCGGCGGCTCGTGGAGCTGGGCTTCCAGGTACTGGCGACGCGCGGCACCGCCGCCGTGCTGCGCGAGGCCGGGCTCAATGTCTCGCTGGTGAACAAGGTGATGGAGGGGCGGCCCCATTGCGTGGACGCAATCCGTAACGGCGAGATCCAGCTCGTCATCAACACCACGGGGACCGGTCAGGCGGTGGCGGACAGTTTCGACATCCGCCGCGGGGCGCTGACACATGGGGTGCCGCACTACACCACGATGGCCGGCGCCCGCGCCGCGGCCCATGCCATCGCGGCGCTGAAGGCCGGAACCCTTGATGTGGCGCCGTTGCAGGCTTATTTTTCTCCTTCATTCTGAGGGCGGGCGGGTCCGGTCATGGACCGCGGCCGCGCCCCGCTCCTTGTCCCCGCCAAAGGCCCCACGAGCTGGGTGCCGAGCAGCCGCCGGGTTTTCCGCCCGGCGGTTGATGCCGCGTATGAAGGAAGGAACTGCCGTGCAGAAGTTCCCGATGACCGCCGAAGGTCTCGCCCGGCTTGAGGAGGAATTGCGGCAACTGAAATCGGAAGAGCGTCCGGCCGTGATCCGCGCGATCGCCGAGGCCCGGGCGCATGGGGATCTTTCCGAGAACGCCGAGTATCACGCGGCCCGCGAGCGCCAGTCCTTCATCGAGGGCCGGATCGCCGAGCTGGAGGGCATCATCCCCTCCGTCGAGGTGATCGACGTCTCGAAGCTCTCGGGCGACCAAGTGCGCTTCGGGGCCACCGTCACCGTCATCGACGAGGAGACGGAGGAGGAGAAGACCTACCGCATCGTCGGCGCGCACGAGGCGGACACTAAGAACGGCTCGATCTCCATCTCCTCGCCGCTGGCGAAGGCGCTGATCGGCAAGAAGCTCGGTGATTCCGTCGAGGTGCCGGCGCCGGGCGGCGCGCGGGCCTATGAGATCGCCAAGGTGCGCTTCCTCTGACCATGGCCAGCTGCAGCCTGCCGGGTTTGGTGGCCGAGCTGTCCGCGCCACCGGCCATCACGCTCGCCGATGTGCGGGAGGCGGCCGCGCGCATCCGGGGCGCGGTACTACGAACACCTACCGTGCCTGCGCCCGCCATCGGCCGCGCCACCGGCTGCGAGGTCTGGCTGAAGCTGGACAATCTCCAGGCCACCGGCGCCTTCAAGGAGCGCGGCGCCGCCAACCGCCTGGCGATGCTGACCCCGCGCGAGAAGGCCACCGGCGTCATCGCCATGTCGGCCGGCAACCACGCCCAGGCGGTGGCCCGCCATGCCAGCCTGCTCGGCATCAAGGCCACCATCGTCATGCCGCGCTTCACCCCGGCGACCAAGGTGGTGCGCACCGAGAGCTGGGGCGCCAATGTGGTGCTGCACGGCGAGACGCTGGCCGAGGCGGCGGCCCATGCCCATGCCCTGGCCCTGCGCGAGGGGCTGACCTTCATCCACCCCTATGACGACCCCGGCGTGATGGCCGGCCAGGGCACCATGGCGATCGAGATGATCGAGGATGCCCCGGGGCTCGACACACTGATCTTTCCCGTGGGCGGCGGTGGGCTGCTGGCCGGCTGCGCCGCGGCGGCCCTGGAGTTGAACCCTTCCCTCACCGTCTATGGCGTCGAGGTGGAGGGTTACCCGGCCATGGCGCAGCGCCTCGCCGGGCAGCCCGTGGCGGTTGGCGGCCCGACCATCGCCGAGGGTATCGCCGTGCGCGACGTCGGCGAGGCGCCCTACGCCCTGCTGAAGCGCCTCGGGATCGAGGTGCTGGTGGTGCCGGAGCGCACGGTGGAGCAGGGCGTCGCCCTGCTGGCCGAGGGGGCGAAGGTGGTGGCAGAGGGCGCCGGCGCTGCCGGGGTCGCGGCGTTGCTGGCGAATCCCGGCCGCTTCGCCGGCAAGCGGGTCGGCACGCCGGTCTGCGGCGGTAACATTGATGCCCGCGCCCTCTCCAACGTGCTGCTGCGCCAGCTCCTGCGGGACGGGCGTATCCTGCGGCTGCACTTCGACATTCCGGACCGGCCTGGCATGCTGGCCGACATTTCCAAGCGCATCTCGGATGCCGGAGGCAATGTCATCGAAGTGAAGCACCAGCAGCTTTTCGGAGCCCCCACCGTGCAGTCCACCGAGCTTGAGCTGATGATCGAAGTGCGGGACGCCGCCCAGGGCAACGCCATCATCGCCGCGCTGGAGGCTGCCAACTACGCCGTCCGGCGCGGCTGAGCCACCGCCCCAAACTTGCCCCTGGGCCGCCCTCACCGAGGCGTGGCCGGGCGCCTTGCTGTGCCGTCGCTTTTTCCTTTCCCTAGAGGGGCACTCCCGGCACATCCTTGGCGGTATGAATGGTCTGCAATGTGGTGACCCGCCCGACATTCGGCGCGGCCGTGAGCCGGTTGGTGAGCGCGTTCTCATGCGCCGTGTCACGTGCCACCAAGCGCAGCAGGAAGTCGCCCCCACCGCGGATCATGTGGCATTCGCGCACCTCCGGCCAAGTCGTCACATCCTGCTCGAAGGCGGAGAGAACGGCGTGCTTCTGGCTCTCCAGCCCGACCAGGGCGAAGAAGGTGACCTCCCAGCCCAGTGCCACGGGGTCGATATCCGCATGGTAGCCGCGGATGATGCCGCTTTCCTCCAGCCGCCGCACCCGCCGCAGGCAGGGGGGCGCGGAAAGATCGACGCGGCGGGCCAGTTCCACATTGGTCATGCGGCCATCCGCCTGCAACTCGGCGAGGATCTGGCGGTCTACCGTGTCGAGGGCGTCGGCAGTCTCATGCTTCATCGGAACCGTTTCGTTGCTCATGCAGCGCTTCAGGCGCAATATCCTTGCACGAGCGTCCATGTTCAAGGCATCGGCTTGCGGCAATAGCCTATCTTTCCGATATCCTCCGCACCCAGAGCGTTTTTCAGGACCAGGACCTTGCCCGAACTGCACCGCACCCGCCTTTTGATCCTCGGTGCCGGCCCCGCCGGGTACACGGCGGCCATCTATGCCGCCCGCGCCGGCCTGTCGCCCCTTGTGGTCGCCGGCATGCAGCCGGGCGGGCAGCTCACCATCACCACCGATGTGGAGAACTTCCCCGGCTTCGCCCAGCCCGTGCAGGGCCCCTGGCTGATGGAGCAGATGCGCGAGCAGGCCGAGCATGTCGGCGCCCGCATCCAGTACGACCTGATCACCGCCGTGGACCTTTCGCAGCGCCCCTTCCGCTGCACCGGCGACTCGGGTGACACCTATGAGGCCGAGGCGCTGGTCATCGCCACCGGCGCACAGGCCAAGTGGCTGGGGATTCCGGGCGAGAAGGAGCTTTCCGGCTTCGGCGTCTCCGCCTGCGCCACCTGTGATGGCTTCTTCTTCCGCGGCAAGGACGTCGCGGTGATCGGCGGCGGCAATTCGGCGGTGGAGGAAGCCCTCTATCTCGCCAATCTCGCGCGGCACGTCACGCTGATCCACCGGCGGGACACGCTGCGGGCCGAGCGCATCCTGCAGCAGCGCCTCTTCGCGAAGCCGAACGTCACGGTCATCTGGGATACGGTGGTGGAGGAAGTGCTGGCCGAGACCGGCGGCCGGGCCCCGGTCGCGCGTGGCCTCCGGCTGCGCAACGCCAAGAGCGGCGAGACGCGCGAGATGAGCGTGGATGGCGTTTTCGTCGCCATCGGCCACGCGCCGGCGACGAGCCTGTTCAAGGGGCAGCTGGAGATGGATGGGGAGGGCTACCTGGTGACGGCACCGGATTCGACGCGGACCAGCATGGAAGGCGTCTTCGCCGCAGGCGACGTGCAGGACCGGATCTACCGCCAGGCCGTGACGGCCGCGGGCACCGGCTGCATGGCCGCGCTGGAAGCCGAGAAGTTCCTGGCGCTCCGCGAGGATGACGCCCAGGCGCAGGCCGCCTGACCGCCATGCCGCTCGATTGGGACAAGCTGCGGGTCTTCCATGCCGTCGCCGAGGCGGGGAGCTTCACCCATGCCGGCGAATCGCTCAACCTCAGCCAGTCGGCCGTCTCCCGACAGATCCAGGCGCTGGAAGAAGCGTTGCAGGTGCCGCTCTTCCACCGCCATGCCCGCGGGCTGATCCTGACCGAGCAGGGGGAGACGCTGAACCGCACGGTCCGCGAGGTTTTTGCCAAGCTGGCCATGACCGAGGCGCTGCTGACGGAAAGCCGCGAGCGCGCCGCCGGCCGGCTGAAGGTCACCACCACCACCGGTTTCGGCTCCACCTGGCTGGCGCCGCGGCTGAACCGCTTCATGGCGCTGCACCCGGAGGTGACGGTCACGCTGTTGTTGGACGATGCCGAGCTCGATCTCGCCATGCGGGAGGCGGATGTCGCTATCCGCATGCATGCGCCGAAGCAGCCGGACCTGATCCAGCGCCATGTGGCGACCTTCGGCTGGAAGATCGTCGGCTCGCCGGAATATCTGAAGCAGGCCGGCATGCCGCAGCGCGCCGAGGATCTCGATGCCCACCGGCTGATCATCTATGGCGATTACCGGCCACCGGTGGAGAGCATCAACTGGCTGGTGGAGGCCGGCCGGCGGCCGGGCAGCCCCCGTCGCGCCGCAGTGGAGGTGAACAGCCTCCCCGCCATGCTGCAGGCCGTCCGCTCGGGGCTCGGCCTCGCCGCCCTGCCCGATTACATGGGCGAGGACCTGCGGGACCTGATTCAGGTGCTGCCGGAGCTCAAGGCGCCCCGAATCGACGCCTACTTCGTTTATCCGGAAGAGATGCGGCACTCCAAAAGGGTCGGTGTGTTCCGCGATTTCCTCGTTTCGGAGTTGGCGGCGCTCAACAGCTAGGCCTCCCTGGGGGCGGCCGGCTCGCGAGAGCCGGCCAGAGCGTTGATTTCCCGAAGAACACACGCATAGGTTGCGTACCTGCGCTTCACTGAAGCTTCACTATGCGGAATGCGCATGGCCGACGGGCGTTATTCGTTGAACGCGCATGGCCTTTGTGGGGTTAAGGTTCAGTCATCCGGCGACTTGGTCGGAAAGGGTCTCTGACCCTGCGTCTCCCAGACGTGAAGCCTCCCTGTATACTGGCCTGGAAAACCAAGGTTTTCCGGGCCTCTTTTTTTGGGCTGAAGCCTCGGAGAAAGCTGCGCCCGATGCGCGCAGTTGCAGGCACAAGAGGCGGTTTTCCGAGCCGAATTAACAGTGTGGTCAGGAGCTTTCGGTAAGCTCCCCTCACCTGCCGCCCAACAGTGGAAGGGGCGGCTTTCCCAGAAAGGGGAAGAGGGGATGGCCATGCAGACCCTGAAAATAGTTCTCGGCTCAGCAGCTTTCTTTCTGTGCCTTTGGCTGACCACCGGACTCCTCGGTGATACCTTGCTCGGCTCCATGACGCAGCAATGTGTGCGGGAAGCGCGGGCCTCTAGTCTGCGCGCACATCAGATTCGTGCCGAGGATGTGCTGGAGGCCGTCTGCCTCGTGAACGGCGAGGCTGGCTTCAGCGCCTTCCTGCCCGGCTCCAGCGGCTTCCGTCCCTCCCCCGCTGATTCCTCCACGCGCCCGAGCCGCATTGCGACAGCGGGCTGAAGGGCGTCAGCCGAGTTTCCGGCGCGCGCGACGCAGCATCCAGCCCCAGAGGCCGGGTGCCTTGCTGATGGCATCCTGAAGCGCCCGCAGTTCTGCCTCGGCCTTGGAGCGGGCCAAAGATGCTTCCACCGCCAAGCCGCGGGCAATCTGCCGCTCCTCCTCCAGCGTGGCCAGGCGGCGCGCCAGCAGCAGGCTGCCGGCTTCGGTTCTGTTGAGCTCCACCTGCTTTAGCAAGGCGCGCGCTTCCTCCAACTCCCGGCGCAGCTGGGAAATCTCCTGTCCGGCGTCCACCGCCTGTCGGCCAGCTCTGCGCGCCACGCTCTTGGGTCGGCCTCGCCCCATCCTGCTTACTCCCGTGTGACAAAGGCAGGCGGCCATGCCAGCCACCGCCCCGCTCTCCTTTAGCCGCGGGCGGCGACACTACGCGACAGGGCGCAGGAGTCGATGCCTTCTGGGATTGGCAAATTGCCGCCATCCCGCTACCGGCCGTTCCATGGATCCGTATTTCCCTGCCCTGATGCTGCTGTCCGGCGCCGCCACCCTCCACAGCCGCGCCGGCGTACCGGAGTTGCGGCCCAGCTCGGATACGGCCGAGACCGTATGGAAGATCCTGGCGCGTCTGGCGTTTCTGGGTTGGCTGGGCCTGCTGGTCTGGAGCTGGTTCTCGCGGCCGGGGCAGGACCTGGCGTTCGGAATCGGGCTTTCGCTGCTGGCCAGCGCTGCCCTGGCCGCCACGGGCCCACGGCCGGGCTGGTGGAGAATCTCCCTCGCTATGGCCGTGGCGGGGCTGGCGCTCACGGCCCTTCTCGTGCTGCGCTGAACATCACCAAGGAGGCAGCATGTCATGATCTTCGAGGGCTTCACGCTGGAGGAGCGGATGGTGGCCGGGCAGCGGCTGCGGCTTCGCCGCGGCGGCGAAGGGCCGCCCTTGCTGCTCCTGCACGGCAATCCGCAGACCCATGCCATGTGGCACAAGGTGGCGCCGGTGCTGGCGCGGCGTTTCACCGTCATCTGTCCCGACCTTCGTGGCTACGGCTTTTCCGGCAAGCCGGGCCCGACGGAGGATCACGCACCCTATTCGAAACGCGCCATGGCAGCCGACATGCTGGGGCTGATGCAGGAGCTCGGCCATACCCGATTCAAGGTCGTGTCGCACGACCGCGGGGCGCGCGTCGCGCATCGCCTCGCGCTGGATGCACCGGAAGCGGTGGAGCGGCTGGCGGTGCTGGACATCGTGCCGACCATCGAGCACTTCGAGCGCACCGACATGGCCTTCGCCATGGGCTACTATCACTGGTTCTTCCTGGCGCAGCGGCACGACCTGCCGGAGCGGATGATCCTGCGCGACGTGGAGGACTGGTTCGACCAGCACACCAGCCGCGAGCCGAAGGGCAAAGGCTTCTTCCATCCGGAGGCACGGGCCGATTACCTCGCCGCGCTCCACCAGCCCGGCACCGTCACCGCGATCTGCGAGGATTACCGCGCCGCCGCCACCATCGATCTGGAGCACGACCGGGCCAGCCGGGCGGCCGGCGAAAAGATCCGCTGCCCCCTACTGGCGCTCTGGGGCGCCAAGGGAAAGATCGGCCAGTGGTACCAGCCGCTGGAACTCTGGCGTGCCTATACGGCGGGACCGGTGAGTGGCGGCCCGATCGAGAGCGGTCACTATCTTGCCGAGGAGGCGCCCGAGGCGGTGCTCGCCGCCGTGGAGCCCTTCCTCGGCTGAGAGGGGCGGAGGCCCTGAATAGGCCTCCACGCCGGCTCAGGCGGCCTTGCGGCCAGCGTGGCGGCCTTCGCGTACCTCCTCGACGATCTTCGCCACGAAGGCGTCGAGATCCTTGGGCGAGCGGCTGGTGACGATGCCCTGGTCAGTCACGACCTCCTGATCCAGCCAGGTGGCGCCGGCGTTCTGCACGTCGGTCTTGATGGAGGCGAAGGAGGTCATCTTGCGGCCTTTCGCCAGCCCTGCCTCCACCAGGATCCAGGGGCCATGGCAGATCGCCGCGACGATCTTGCCCTGGGCGGCGAAATCCCTGACCAGCGCGATCACCTGCGGGTCCACGCGCAGGCGGTCGGGGTTCAGCACGCCGCCCGGCAGCACCACCGCGTCGTAATCCGTGGCCTTCACCTCACTGATCCGGCGGTCGACCTTCACCTTCTCGCCCCAGCCCTCCGGCTTCGCGGCGCCGTTCCAGGCGACGATGACGCCGGGCTCACGGGTCTGCTCAGGGGCGGCGACATGGGCCGTGGCGCCCTTGGCACGGAGCTGCTCCAGCGGCACCAGGAGCTCGGACTGTTCGAAGCCATCGGTCGCCAGGATCGCGATCTTGGCTTGATTAATGTCGGTCATTCCACGTCTCCCTTACGGTTCGACGGGTAAAACACGGCTCGCCGGGCGTGGTTCCGCGGCCTGCCTCCCACTGCGCGGGGATCAGGGCAGCACGAGGAACAGGTCGGTATCCCCCGTGCTGGCACCTTCGGCCGTCAGCAGGGTATGGGCCTGGCCGCGATGATGTGTCTGGTGATTGAAGAAGTGGATGACCAGCAGGGCCAGAGGCTTGCGCACCTCGCGGCCCGCCGCGCCGCTGAACCAGGTGAGGTCACCCGCCAAATGAGCTTCGTCGAGACCCGCGGCCCAGCTCTCGATCCGCGCATCCAGCGCCGTACGGGCGGCCTGGAGGGCGGCGAAATCCTCGATCATCGCGGCGCTTTCCGGCAGCTTGGCCGGGGGCGGCGGGCCGCCGTCGAAGCGGCTCATCCACATGGCGTCGCCCCAGACGAGATGACAGAGCGTGCCGTGCAGCGAGCCGAAGAAGGCGCCGCGCGGGCGCTTCCGGGCCGCATCGTCGAGCGTGGCCGCGGCGGCATAGAAGCGCCGGTTCATCTCGGCGTTGTAGGCGGCCATGGTGCGGCAATAGGCGGGCGTGATCATGCCGGAATGGTAACAGGACGGGCGGCGTCGCCAAGGCAGGGGAAAAAGCTCGGGGAAAGAATTCCCCCGAACCCCCATCTTCTTTTTGTCAGTCCTGGCGCAGCCCTACCCGCCAGCGCGGGGGACTCGAAGAAGGGGGCCTGGGGGAATTCATTCCCACAGCCTTCGGCGCCTCGGAAGCCAGGACCTAAACGGCGCGGTAGAGGATGACCTGATCCGCGGGGCCGCGGCCGAAGCCGGGAATGCGGCCGGCTTCCTGCCAGCCCAGATGGCGCAGCAGCGGCTCCGCAGGCTCGCCAGCACGGCAGTCCAGCGTCAGCAGGCTACGGCCGATCCCGCGTGCCGCCTGCTCGGCCCGCTGCACCAGGGCGCGGCCCACGCCAGCGCGGCGGAAGGTGGGATGCACCAGCAATTGCCGCACCACGGCGCGGTGCATCTCGGTCTCGGGCGTGCCGAGATCGAGCTGCACGGTGCCGGCCATCCGCCCCTCCTGCCAGGCCACCAGCAGCAGGCGCGTGCCCATGGCTACCTCCGCCGAGATCTTGCGCCAGACATTGCGCGCCGCTTCGGGGGAGAGCGGGTTGCGATAGCCGAGGCTGGCGCCGTCGGCGACGCAGGCGACGAGGATATCAGCCAAGCTGCGCTCGGCGCTGGCTGCGGCGGCGGCGTCGAGCGCTTCGATCGCCAGACCGATGGCGGGCTTGGCATAGCGGAATTCGAGCGATTTCGAGATGTCGTCGAGGATGCGAATGGAGCCGGCGCGCACATAGCCGCGCTTCTCGTAGAAGCGGTGCGCCGCCTCGAAACGCGTGTCCGTCCAGAGCACCATGCGCTCGGCCCCCTGCTGCCGGGCATGGTCCTCCGCCGCCGAGATCAGCGCATGGGCCAAGCCGGTGCCGCGCTGCGCCTTCTCGACATACATCTTGCAGATTTCCCAGGCCCGGTCCGATCCGAGCGGCCGGGTGGCGACCATGCCGCCGATGCGCCCCTCCACCTCCGCGGCCCAGACTATGCCACCCGCCCGGGCGAAATAGGTGGATAGCGCGCGCAGTTCCGGCACCTCGCCATCCACGTCGAGGATGCAGTTCGGGTACTCCGCCCAGGCATCGCCGATCAGGCGGATGTACTGCGCCGCATCCTCGTCGCGGCCGGGGCGGATGACGGCTTTCATGGCGGTCACGACAGTTCCCGGCAGAACTCCTGAATGCGGGCGCAGGCCTCGCGCAGGCTTTCCGTGTCGGTGGCGTAGGAGACGCGGAGATAGGGGCTCATGCCATAGGCCGCGCCCTGCACGGTGGCGACCAGCTTCTCCTCCAGCAGGGCCATGGCGAAGTCGGTGTCGTTGCCGATCCTGCGGCCGCCCTTGGTGGTCTTGCCGATGCAGCCCGCGATGTTCGGATAGACGTAGAAGGCGCCTTCAGGCTTGTGGCAGGTCATGCCCGGCGCGTCGTTCAGCATCTGCACCACGAGGTCGCGCCGCTGGCGATAGATGGCGGCGCGCTCGGCAACGAGGTCCTGCGGCCCTTCCAGCGCGGCGACGGCGGCCGCCTGGCCGACGGTGGAGGTGCCGCCGGTCAGCTGGCTCTGCATGTTGGCCATCGCCTTGATCAAAGGCTTCGGCCCGCCGCAGAAGCCGATGCGCCAGCCGGTCATGGCATAGGTCTTGGAGGCACCGTTGACGGTGAGCACCCGCTCCTTCAGCCGCGGCTCCACATCGGCGATGGTGCAGAACTCGAAGCCGTCATAGACGAGGTGCTCGTACATGTCGTCCGTCAGGATCCAGACATGCGGGTGCCGGAGCATCACCTCGGCGAGGGCCTTCATCTCCGCGCGGGAGCAGGCGGCGCCGGTCGGGTTGTTCGGGAAGTTCAGGAACAGCCACTTGGTCTTCGGGGTGATGGCGGCGTCCAGATCCTCCGGCCGCAGCTTGAAGCCGTTGTTCTGCGGGCAATTGACGAAGGTGGGCGTGGCGGTGGCGAGCTTCGCCATATCGGCGTAGCTGATCCAGAAGGGTGCCGGGATCAGCACCTCGTCGCCCGGGTCGCAGGTGGCGAGCAGCGCGTCCATGATGATCTGCTTGCCGCCATTGCCGACCAGGATCTCGTCCAGCGCGTAATCCAGGTTGTTGTCGCGCCTGAACTTCTTCTGCACGGCCAGCTTCAGGGCGCGCGTGCCATCCTGCGGCGGATACTTGGTGTCGCCGGCCAGGGCCGCCTGGTGGGCGGCCTCGATGGCATGCGGCGGCGTCGGGAAGTCGGGCTCGCCGATGGCGAGGCTGATCACCTTCTTGCCCGCCGCCCCCAGTTCGCGGGCGCGCTGCGTCATGGCCACGGAGGCGGCGAGAGAAACTTCCTTCAGGCGTCCGGCAAGGGCAGGCATGGGTGCGGCGGTCTCCGGCATGTCAGGCGGGCGAAAGAGCGCAGCCTAAGAGCGCTCGCCGCCCGCGCCAAGGTGCCGCGCACCTGATCCAGCGCAGGGCGGGCCTCCGCGCCAAGCCTTAGCCTGGGCACGGAGACGATGAAGGGCGACGGGCGATGGCCAGGACGATGCGGGCCGCGGTGGCGCGGCGTCTCGGGGAGCCGTTGGGGATCGAGGAAGTGCCGGTGCCGGAGCCGGGCCCGGGCCAGATCCTGGTACGGCTGGCGGCATCCGGCGTCTGCCATACCGACCTGCATGCGATGCGCGGCGACTGGCCGGTGAAGCCCAAGCTGCCCTTCATCCCCGGGCATGAGGGCGTCGGCCATGTGGCGGCGCTCGGCGCCGGGGTGCGGCGGGTGAAGGAGGGGGACCGGGTCGGCGTCCCCTGGCTGCATCATGCCTGCGGCGCCTGCCCCTATTGCCGCACCGGCTGGGAGACGCTGTGCGGCAGCCAGACGAACACCGGCTACTCGGTCGATGGCAGCTTCGCCGAATATGTCCTGGCCGACCCGGATTATGTGGGGATGCTGCCGACCGCGCTGGACTTCGGCCCGGCCGCCCCGGTGCTCTGCGCCGGCCTCACCGTCTACAAGGGCCTGAAGGAGACCGAGGCACGGCCGGGCGAATGGGTGGCGATCTCGGGAATCGGGGGCCTCGGCCACATGGCGGTGCAATACGCCAAGGCGATGGGCCTGCATGTCGCAGCGGTGGACGTGCAGCCGGAGAAGCTGGAGCTGGCGCTTCGCCTGGGTGCCGAGCTGGCGCTGAACGCCCGTGAGGAGGACCCGGCGCAGGCGGTGCAGCGGCTGGTCGGCGGCATGCATGGCGTGCTGGTCACGGCGGTCTCCCCCTCCGCCTTCGAGCAAGGTTTGGGAATGTTGCGGCCGCGCGGCACCATGGCGCTGGTCGGCCTGCCGCCCGGGCGCTTCGCCATGCCGATCTTCGATACGGTGCTGAAGCGGATCACGGTGCGTGGCTCGATCGTCGGCACGCGACAGGATCTGGAAGAGGCGCTGGCCTTCGCCGGTGAGGGCAAGGTCGAGGCGCATTTCAGCTGGGGCGCCCTGGAGGAGATCAACGAGATCTTCGAGCGCCTGGAGCAAGGGGCGATCGACGGTCGGGTGGTGCTGCGCCTGGCCTGAGCCCCGCCCGAGGCGGCCATGGTGCCGCCCCGGGTGCCACTTCACCGCCGGGGGGCGACGCTGCCGCCGACACCCGCGGGCGAGAGCTGCCAGTTGGCTGCCTGCATGTCGGCCACCGCGGCATCGAAGGAGGCGATGCGGTCGGGGCCGGCGGGATGGGTGGAGAGCAGCCGCGTCTCCGTCTCGCCGGACAGGCGGCCGAGCGCGACCAGCATCTCGCGTGCCTCGCCGATGTCGTAGCCGGCGCGGTGCAGGATGGTGGCGCCGATCGCATCCGCCTCCCGCTCCTGCGCCTTGCTGTAGGAGATGACGGCAAGTTGCGAGCCGATGCCCGCCGCGCCCTGCACCAGCCCTTCGGATTGCAGGCCCGCATAGGAACCGATCATCGAGGCCAGCACACCGCCCAGGGCGGCGCCGAGCTGGGCGCGGGTATTGGTGCTCTGCACATGGTTGGCGGCATGATGCGCCATCTCATGGGCGATGACGAAGGCCATCTGGTCATCGTTGGCGGCGTATTCGGCGACCCCGCGCTGCACGATGATATCGCCCTCGCCGGTGGCGGCGGCATTCAGCTCCCGGCTCGGATCGTAGATGAAGCGCCAGGAGCAGTCACGGCCGAGTTCCCGGCAGACGGCGCTGCCGGCCGGCGCCAGGCGCCGGGCGACCCGCGCGATGGCCTCCTTGGCCTGTTCCTCCGTCATCGGCCGCCGGACCGGGGCCTCGGCGCGCCGGATCTCGGCCAGGGCCGCGTTCTGGGCGGCCGGCGAAATGGGCGGGCCTTGGTAGGCCAGGTCGGCGCAGGCGCCGAGCGGCAGGAGGACAAGGAAGGGCAAGGCAGCGCGCATGGGCGTGTTTCTCCGGCTTGTTTTGGCCGGTAACCTATCAGCCCGGGCTTGGCTGCATCCACAGGGCCGGCCTTTGCTCAGGCCCGCAATTCGTAGGTCCAGTCGAAGGGCTTCTCGCCCGTACGGATGAAGCCCAGCCTCTCGTAGAAGCGGATGGCCGGGCTCTGCTTCAGCACCTGCAGGCGGACCGGCTGGCCCTCGCATTCCGCCAGCACGGCGCGCAGGATGGCACTGCCCAGGCCCCGCCCCTGCAGCGCCGGTTCCAGAAAGAAACCGTTGATCTCGACATGGTCGGGGTGGCGCAGGACACCGATGCAGCCGGCCATGGCGCCGTCCATCTCGATCACCCGGAGGGCGCCGGTCTCGAAGGCAGCGCGGGCGACGCTGCGGCGCCGCGCCGGATCGTAGCGGCCGATCCGCTCCAGATGGTCCCGCATGGTGCGGATGGAGAGGTCCAGCAGCGCCTCGAAATCCGCCTCCGTGGCCGGGCGGAAGCGGAAGGACGGGGCGGCGCCCCGCCCCTCCCGGCCGCTCACTTCAGGCCGGCGCAGAAGCGCTGGATACGCGTGCAGGCCTCCGTCAGCGAGGCGTCGTCGGTCGCGTAGCTGATGCGGAAATGGCCGGGGAACATGAAGGCCGAGCCGTGCACGGCGGCCACGCCCTCATCCTCCAGCAGCGCGGTGACGAAATCCTCGTCCGTCTCGATCTTCTTGCCCGAGGCGGTGGTCTTGCCGAGGCAGCCATGGACCGAGGGGAAGACGTAGAAGGCGCCCTCCGGCGTCAGGCAATGGAGGCCGGGCGCCTTGTTGAGCAGGCCCACCACCAGGTCGCGGCGGCGCTCATAGACCTTGCGCATCGCCTCCACCGAGTCCTGCGGGCCGTTCAGCGCCTCGACGGCGGCGGCCTGACTGATCGAGCTGGTATTGGAGGTGGACTGGCCCTGCAGCTTGTCCATCGCCTTGATCAGCGCCAGCGGCGCGCCAGCGAAGCCGATGCGCCAGCCGGTCATGGCATAGGCCTTGGAGCAGCCATTCATGGTGATGGTCCGCTCCTTCAGGCGCGGCTCAACCTCCACGATGGTGGCGGACTTGAAGCCGCCATAGACCAGCTTCTCGTAGATGTCGTCGGTGAAGATCCAGACGTCCGGGTGGCGCAGCAGCACCTCGGCCAGCCCCTTCAGCTCCTCGGCACTGTAGGCGGCGCCGGTCGGGTTGGAGGGGTTGTTCAGGATGAACCACTTGGTGCGCGGGGTGATCGCCGCCTCGAGCTGCTCGGGCGTGATCTTGAAGCCCTGGTTCTGCCCGGCGGGGACGATCACCGGCTTGCCGTCGGCCAGCGACACGATGTCGGGGTAAGAGACCCAGCAGGGGGCGGGGATGATCGCCTCGTCGCCGGCATTGATGGTGGCCAGCATGGCGTTGAAGATCACCTGCTTCCCGCCGGTGGAGACGACGATCTCCTCCGGCTTGTAGTCGATCCCGTGCTCGCGCCTGAAATAGGTGGCGCAGGCCTCGCGCAGCGCCTTGGTGCCGGAGACGTCGGTGTAGCGCGTCTCGCCCCGCTCCATGGCGGCGATGGCGGCATCCTTGACGTTTCGCGGGGTGTCGAAATCCGGCTCGCCCGCGGAAAGGCTGATGACGTTCTTGCCCGCCGCCTTGAGCGCCCGCGCCTTGGCGGTGATGGCGATGGTCTGGGACGGGGCGATGCGGTCGAGCCGCTCGGCGGTCAGGTTCATGGTCGCAACGGATCCAGCACAGGAAGGCCGCGGACCCTACCCCTCCAAGGGCGCCCCCGGCAACCCGCAGCGGGTTGCCAAAGGGCGATTCCGGGGCTCAGTAGGCCACCGTCTTGCGGTAGAGATGCCAAGTGGCGTGGCCCAGAACCGGCATGACGATCGCCAGCCCCACGAAGAGCGGCACGCAGCCCAGCAGCAGCAGCACCGCGACGATGAGCCCCCAGAGCGCCATCGGCGCCGGATTGGCGAGGACCGCGCGGACGGAGGTGCGGATGGCGGTGGCGGCATCCACCGCCCGTCCCTCGGCGGCGCGGTCGAGCAGCATGGGGAAGGACACCACCGTCAGCATCAGCACCACCACCGCGAAGACGAAGCCGACCGCATTGCCGGCGAGGATCAGCCAGAGACCCTCCGGCGTGCCGAAGACCCGGTCGAGGAAGGCGGAGACGGAGGTCGGTCCCATGTCGCCGATCGTGGCGGCATAGATGGCCTGCGCCACCAGCAGCCAGGCCACGAAGATGACCAGCAGCAGCAGTCCCAGACCGAGGATCGACGTGATGGCCGGCGAGTGCCGGACATCCAGCGCATTGACCCAGGAGACCGGCAGGCCCTTCTCGCGCCGGCGGCTGAGCTCATAGACGCCGAGCGCGGCGATGGGGCCGATCAGGGCGAAGCCCGAGACCATGGGCCAGAACAGCGGCATGATCGCGCGCCCGGCCATGGCATTGGCCGCGATCAGGCCGATGATGGGGTAGATGATGGCCAGGAAGATGAGCTGCGTCGGGTTGGCCAGGAAGTCCTCCCAGCCGCGCCGCAGCGAATCCCAGATATCGGCCGTGCTGATATGCCGGATGGAGGCCCGCTCGGGCGGCGTGGCGCGCTCCAGAGTCCATGCGGTAGCCATCATGCGTCCTCCCGTGCCGCTCGCCCTTATGGCGGCGGCGTTGCGTTAGGCGAGGAAGGCCCGATCGCAGCCGGAAGCGACCACGCGGGTCGTCCACAGGGAGATCATGGGGAGTGGCGTGGCCGTTGCAAGCGCGACCTTGTCACGCATCCGTTCCGAATGCGTGAGCGGCGCGGGCGGGCACCCCCTCTCCTCTGCGCCGGGCCTGCTTCAGCGCCGCCCCAGGAGGCCGCGCAGGACCAGCAGGGCCGCCCCCGCGCTGGCCAGCGCCAGCAGAAGGATCACCACGGCCAGGGCGTTGATCTCCGGCGTCAGGCCAAGCCGCAGCATGGAGAAGACCACCATCGGCAGGGTGGTGCCAGCCGGGCCGGAGACAAAGCTGGCCACCACCACGTCGTCCAGCGAAAGGGTGAAGGCGAGCAGCCAGCCGGCCACCAGGCTCGGCGCCATCAGCGGCAGGGTGATGGTGGCGAAGGTGGTGGCGGGGCCGGCGCCAAGGTCGCGCGCGGCGTCCTCCAGCTCGCGCTCCAGCGTGGCGAGGCGGGCCTGGACCAGCACGGCGGCATAGGCCCCGCCGATGGTGGCATGCGCCAGCAGGATGGTGGAGGCGCCGCGCTCGGCGGGCCAGCCGGTGGCGCCCTCCAGCAGAACGAAGAACAGCAGCAGGGAAAGCCCGATCACCACATCCGGCAGCACCAACGGGGCGCCGGCCAGTGCGCCGAACAACGACCGCCCCCGGAAAGGGCCGTGACGGGCCAGCACCCAGCCGATGCAGCCGCCGAGCGCCACCGCCAGGGTCGCGGCGCCGGCGGCGACGCGCAGGGAGAGCCAGGCGGCAGCCAGCAGGCGCTGGTTCTCGGCCAGCGCCGCGAACCAGCGGAAGGAGAAGCCGCCCCACTGGAAGGGGATCCGCGCGGCGCTGAAGGCATAGCCCGCCAGCAGCAGCACCGGCAGCCAGAGGAACAGCAGCCCGAGCAGCAGTCCCAGGCGCGGGAGGATGGAGCGCCTCATGGGCGCGATTCCAGGCGCTGGAAGAGAAGAATGGGCAGCAGCAGGGCCAGCAGCAGCAGTACCGCCAGCGCCGCCGCCGTGGGCCAGTCGCGATTCTGGAAGAACTCCTGCCACAGCACCCGCCCGACCACCTGGGCCGAGGGCGGCCCGAGCAGTTCGGGGATGACGTATTCCCCTGCCGCCGGAATGAAGACCAGCAGGAAGGCCGCGGCGGCGCCGGGCGCGGCGAGCGGCAGGGTGACGGTGCGGAAGATGGTGAAGCCACCAGCGCCGAGATCGGCGGCCGCCTCTTCCAGAACCGGCTCAAGGCGCGAGAGGCTGGCATAGAGCGGCAGCACCGCGAAGGGCAGGTAGGCGTGCAGCATGCCGAGGAACAGTGCCGGCCAGGAATAGAGCAGCGGCAGCGGCGCCTCGATCAGCCCCCAGGCCTGCAGCAGGTGGTTGATCCAGCCCTCGTCGCGCAGCAGACCGATCCAGGCGCCGAGCCGCGGCAGAAAGCCGGTCCAGAAAGGCAGCAGCACGAGCAGCAGCAGCGGCGCGCGCCAGGTGGCGGGCGCGCGGACGAGGCCGAGCGCCATGGGGAAGGCCAGCAGAAGGCAGAGGCCGGCGGTGATGCCGGCCAGCAGCAGGGCCTTCAGGAAGGCGTCGCGATAATAGGGATCACCCAGCACCAGGGCGAAAGCCTCGCGGTTCAGCCCCTCCGCGCCGGGCAGGGTGAAGGGCGGCACGCCCTCCGCTGGCCAGGAGATGGAAAGCGCCAGCACCACCAGCAGCGGCACGGCGACCAGCGCGGCGAGCCAGATGGCCGGGACCAACAGCGACAGGCGGCGCATCAGCCGAGCAGCGGCACCACGGCGGCCGCCTCCCAGGCCAGATGCACGGTGCTGCCGCGCGGCGGCGGCGCGCCATCCTCCTCGGCATGGCCGACGCGCAGCACGCCGCCGGCGGGCATGCGCACCAGCAGCAGGCTGTCGTCGCCGCGGAAGGCCAGCTCCTCCACCACGCCCGTGGCGGTGTTGGGGCCACTGGCGCCGGGCCGCAGCGCGATGCGCTCGGGGCGCAGGGCGCAGGCGGTGCTGCCTTCGGGAAGCACCTCGGCCGGACGCAGGGTGGCGCCAAGCGCGGGGCAGTCGAGCCCCCCTGCCCCATCCGGACGACCCTCCAGCACATTGGCGCCGCCCAGGAAGCCAGCGACGAAGCGCGTCGCCGGCCGCTCATAGACAGCACGCGGCGGGCCGAGCTGGACCAGCCGCCCGTGCTCCAGCACGGCGACACGGTCGGCCAGCGCCAGCGCCTCGCCCTGGTCATGCGTGACCATGATGAAGGCCGCCCCCGTCTCGCGTTGCAAGGCGCGCAGCTCGAAGCCGGTGCGCTCGCGCAGGCTGGCATCCAGCGCGCCGAGCGGCTCGTCGAGCAGCAGCAGGCGCGGCCGCTTGACCAGGGCGCGGGCCAGCGCCACCCGCTGCCGCTGGCCGCCGGAGAGGCGGTGCGGCAGGCGCCGGTCGAAGCCCTCCAGCCGGACCATCGCCAGCGCCTCGGCGACCCGGCGCCTGCGCTCGGCGCGGGGCACGCCATCGCGCCGCAGGCCATAGGCGACATTGCCGGCGACGCTCAGATGCGGAAACAGCGCGTAGGACTGGAACATCATGTTGAGCGGCCGGGCATGCGGCGGCACGCCGGCCAGGTCGCGCCCGTCGAAGAGCAGGCGCCCGGCATCCGGCGCCTCGAAGCCGGCGATGACGCGTAGCAGGGTGGACTTGCCGGAGCCGGAGCCGCCGAGCAGGGTCAGGAACTCGCCCGGCGGCACGTCGAGATCGAGCCCGTCCAGCGCGACCGTCTCGCCGAAGCGTTTCGACAAGCCGCGCAGCGACAGCAGCGGCGTGCTCAATGCCCGGCCTTGAAACGGTTCCAGAGGCGGCTGCGGGTGCGCTCCGCCTGCGGCGACAACGCGTGCACGGTGAAGGTGCGCGCCAGCATCTCCGGCGTCGGATAGACGTTCGGGTCGCCGCGCACCGCCTCGTCCACCTGCGGCGTCGCGGCCGGAATGGCGTTCGGGTAGTGCACCGTGTTGGTGATGCCGGCCATGACCTCGGGCTGCAGCAGGAAATTGATGAAGCGATGCGCCGCCTCGGGATGCGGCGCGTCGGCCGGGATGGCCAGCATGTCGAACCAGAGCTGCGCGCCTTCCTTCGGCTGCACGTAGCGGAGCTGGACGCCCTGCTTCGTCTCCTCGGCGCGCGCCTTGGCCTGGATGACATCGCCGGAATAGGTCATCGCCACGCAGTATTCGCCGGTGGCCAGCGCGTCGAGGATGTTGCCGCTGGCGATGACGGCGCGGACATGCGGGCGGATGGCGAGCAATGCCTGCTCCGCCGCCCGCAGATCGGCCGCATCGGTGCTGTCGGGGCTGCGCCCGAGCCAGCGCAGCACGCTGGGCAGCACATCGGTCGCCGAATCCATCACCGCGATGCCGCAGCCCGCCAGACGGCTGGCATATTCCGGCTTCATCAGCAGGTCGAGGCTGTCGAGCGGTGCATCCGGCAGAAGCTCGCGGATCTTGTCGATGCGGATACCGAGGCCGATGGTGCCGTAAAGATAGATGGCGCCATGCCTGTTGCCGGGGTCGCTGCTCTCCACCTGACGCAGCAGCGTGGCATCCTGGTTCGCCCAGTTCGGGAGCTTGGCGCGGTCGAGCGGTTTCAGCGCGCCGGCACGCACGAGCCGCGAGAAGGTCGGCTCGCTGGTCGGGACGATGACGTCATAGCCCGAGCGCCCGGCGGAGAGCTTGCCCTCCAGGGTCTCCAGACTGTCGAACACGTCGTAGCGGACCTCGATTCCGGTTTCCTTCCGGAAGCGCTCCAGAGCGACGGGATCGATGTAGTCCGACCAGTTGTAGACGTTCAGCACCGGCTCTTCCGCACGGGCCAGACCCGGGAGAAGGGCTGCGGCGCAAAGGGCTGCGGTGAACAGGCGTCGGAGCATCGGATCGACTCCTGGGGGCAGAGGGAAGGAGGGGCACGCTAGTGAAGCTTGCTGCCTGGGTCCATGGCAGAGAAGGCCGAGGCGGATGGCGGCTGCAAGAAATAGGATTTTCTTCTTGACTTTCGGCAAGAATTTCCATTAATTCCTAGCCCATCAACGGGCGTATTGCGCCCGGTCCGTTTTCCCCAACCGCTCTGCCCTCCCTGCTCCGCCCCGGCCGCGAACCCGGCCCGGGCGCCGCAGGTGCGCGCGGTTCTCCCGGACCGGCCCTCCGCCCCGGATCGTCGCCGCCCCCCTCGCCCCTTCAGGAGATGCGCATGCCATTTGACCCGCGTGGCCTGTCGTCGCTCGCCAGCACGGACAGCTTCACCCTCTGGCTCTACATCACCAGCGACACCCGCGCGGCGGTGCTGGCGCCGGGCTATTTCTCCAGCGTCACGGATCGCCTGCAGCCGGGCCATGTCGTGGTGCTGCAATCGGCGGATTCGCTGACCTTCCTGCCGGTGCGCAGCCGTGCGGGCGTGGGCAATGGCCTGGTGCTCGACGCCTCGGCGCCGCCCCTGCGGCTGAACGGGGCGGGCGCGCTCGACTTCCAGTTCGACCTGCAGCCGGTGGTCGCGGAGACACGCAGCGTGGCGCTCGATCCGGTGCCCTCCGGCCTTTATGTCGGCCGCAGCTTCACCGTGGGCGCGCGCGTCAGCGGGCCAGTGAGGACGCTGGTCTTCACCATGCTGAACGCGGCGAATACCGTCATTGCTGGGCCGATCCTGGTGTCGGTGGCGTCCGGTGGCGCCTCCGCCAGCTTCACCGCGCCGGAGCCGGGCTCGGGCTACCGCATCCGCGTGGCTGACGCGCAGGAGCCTCTGGCGGCGCAGACCTCGGCCTCCTTCGTCGTCACCGAGCCGTTCGCGCTGCTGACCGAATCCGGCGCGACGATCGCCGCCCAGCAGGGCGGCGAGATGTTGCTCTGATCATTCCCTGCCCGACCGCACGCTCCTCCCGCCGCAAGGATTCCCGCCCCGATGTCCGACAAGAAGATCAGTGAACTGCCCCTCGCCGCCAAGCTCAGCGACGCGGATCTGGCGCCGGTGGTACAGGGCAGCTCGGCGCTGGCCGAGACGCGGCGCGCCACCCTGGCGCAGCTCCGCAGCGGCATCCTGACCGAGCGGGCGCTGCATGTGCGCGATTTCGGGGCGGTGGGCGACGGCGTCACCGACGATGCCGCCGCCATCCAGGCGGCGCTCGACGCCGCGGCGGCACAGGGTGGCGGCACGGTGCAGATCGGCCCGCGACGCTATCGCGTGACCTCGGCGGAGCTGGACATCAAGGACGGCGTGTTCCTGCAGGGCCGCCCCGGCTCCGGCGGCTGGCGCAAGGATGGCGACTTCGCCAGCGTGCGCTACGCCATCCTGCTCGACCCCGCGCGCACTATCCGCGTCCGCCGCAATGCGGGGATCGATGGCGTCGCCGTGCTGCGCGACGGGCTGATCCAGCCGATGAACCTGCGGCAGGGTCTCGACGCGGCGGCCGCCTTCGCCGGCACCGCCATCACCATCGGCGACGGCGGCAGCGGCAACAGCAACGGCAATGGGGCCGACAGCCTGCTCACTCGCCTGCTGATCCTCGGCTTCAACTGGGGCATCTACAGCGACGCCAATGCGCGCGTGCGCATCCAGGACGTGCTGGGCGACTGCACCAACGGCCTGTATCTCGGCCGCTCCTATGACGTGTCCCGCATCAGCGCGGTGAACTGGCATCCGCTGGTCACCACCTCGCGCAGCTGGTCCAACACGCGGCTGCTGATCTCCGGCATCGCCAACAACGGCGCCGACCGCTTCCGCATCACCACCGCCACCGCGCACGGCCTCGCCAGCGGCGACCTGGTGAACATCGCCGAGGTCCGCGGGACCGGCGCCGACACCGCCTATGGCCGCTGGTCCATCACCGTGGTGGACAGCACGCGCTTCGATCTGAACGGCTCCACCTATTCCGCCGGCTGGAATTCGGGCGGCGCCGTCTATGTCACCGCGAACCGGCGCCAGGGCGCGGGTTACGTGGTCAATGACTGCGACATGGCCACTCTGGAGAACTGCTTCGAGTATGGCCACGACATCGGCTTCGATGTGCAGGACGCCACGCATTCCTGCAGCTTCTTCAACATCGGGGCTGACGGCTGGGTGGACGCGGCCGACCCCGCCACCGTCGGCGTGCGGATCGGCGGCACCGCCCTGCGCACCAAATGGGTGGGCGGCTTCCTGTCTTCGAAAGGCTGCTCCATCCAGGTGAACACCAGCGGCAGCGAGCAGCATGAGGTGATCGGCGTCAACGTCACCGGTGGCGCGCGCCGCATCGCCGAAGTGCTGGGCGGGCAGCTCTCGCTGGTCGGCTGCGACTTCACCGGCGCGCCGGGCACCAGCAATGTCACCATCAGCGCCATCCACCTGGGCAGCGGCGCCGGCAACCTGATCGTCGCCGGCTGCGACACCACATCCGTCACCTTCACGGCCGACACTGCGTCAGCAATGCAGCGCCTGCAACTGCTCGGCAACCGCATGGCCGGCGCCACCACCACGCAGCGCATCGCCGCCGGCCGGGTGGAACTGGCCTCCGTCTCCTCGGCCGCCGCCATCGAGACGCGGCTTTCGGCGGATACGGACGGCGCGGTGAACATCCATCGCCGCAGCGCGAGCACCGGCGCGCAGATCAGGCTCTATGGCACCGGCAACACCAGCGCCGCGAGCTTCAGCATCAATGGCACGGACTGCGTCTTCGCCGGCGAGAGCGGCAACCCGAACCCGGCCCTTACCCTGGGCGGCAGCGGCATGACCCAGCCGCAGATGCTGCGGCTGCGGCGGCTTTCCAGCAGCGTTGCGACGAATGACCGGCTGGCGGTGCTGGAAGCGGCCGGTAACAACAGCGCCGGCAACGAGCAGGTCTTCGCCCGCCTGGCGGTATTGGCCGAGGCGGTGGCGAATGGCGGCGAGGCCGGCGCGGTGGTGCTGGAGACCCGCCAGGGCGGCAGCGTGAGCGAACGCTTCCGCCTCTCGGCCAATGGCACGGTGACGCTGAGCGGCCCGCTGGTGCTGCCGGCCAACCCGACCGCCAACATGCATGCGGCGACGCGGCAATATGTCGATGGCCAGTTCACCGAGCGCCGGCTGAGCACCGTCCTGCTTTCCTCGGCCACCACGCTCAGCCATGCCAGCCACAATGCGCGCATGCTGATCGCCAATGCCGGCACCAGCCTGGCGCTCTCCTGGGCGAATAGCGGCGACGGGTTCTCCTGCACGGTGATCAACCGCACCGGCAGCGATCTTGGCCTGACGCTCTCGGGCTTCACCAACAACACGGCACCGACCAACAGCGACGGCTTCACCCGCATCCGCGCGGGTGGCGTCGCCACGCTGCTGGTCTATTCGCCGGATGGCGGCAGCACGAAGATCTGCCACCTGGCCGGGGCGGGGGCCCCCTGAATGCTATTCTCGACGCTTTCCCCCGCAGGGCTGGCCAGCGCGCCGGCCCTGCGCATCATAGGGCCGGGCCATGCCGGCCGGAGCACCACCGCGCGCTCCGGCACCGCTCTGGTCCAGGACGCAGCCCTCGCCTGGCAGGAGGCGGCGGCCAATACGCCCCGCTTCCAGGGGGCCGCGCGCCGGCTTCTGGTGGAAGGGCGGCGCGCCAACGCCATCCGCAACCCCCGCGCGGAAGGTTGCGGCATCGGCGCCAGCGCAGCCGCCCTGCCGACGAACTGGTGGATGCCGAACCACACGTCCGGCCTCTCGATGGACATCTCCCCGGTGGCCTATGGCGGCATGACCGGCATGCGGCTGCGCCTCTACGGCATGGTCACGCTGGGCTCCGGTAGCGAGACGATCGAGTTCGAGGCGCGCACCGTCAGCCCTGCCACGGCCAGCCAGACGCGGGCGCACAGCTTCTATTACTGCCTCTCCGCCGGAACATGGCCAGCCGGCGCCAACTTCAGCACGCGCACCATCTCGGGCAACAACACCCCGTCCTTTGCCCTGGTGGACAATGTGGCGGCTGCTCAGCCCGTGCCGACCGCCAGCCTGCAGCGGGCCGTGCAGGCGATCACGCTGTCCCCCGCGCTGACGACGGGCGCCACGGTGACGCATGGTTTCCACATCACCGGCTTCACCGCGAACACGGCCGCCGACTTCACCCTCGACGTGTTCTTCCCGCAGTCGGAGGCGGATGCGGCCACGCCCTCGAGCCCGATCCTGCCGCCCTTGGGCACGCTGGCTGCGGCGACACGCTCGGCCGATGCTACGAGCTGGCTTCCCGCGGGTGGTCTCGCGGCCTCAGGCACGGTCATTCTTAAGGCCATGCTGCCGCAAGCGGCGCCCTTCGGCAGCAGCCAGGGCCTGGTGCAGATCGATGACGGGACCGACCAGAACCGACTGCTCATCCGCAACACCTCGGGCGGCGCCACGGTCTATGGCGTCGCTGACAGCGGCGGCAGCACTCTCGCGGCCCTGGCCGGCGGCGGCCTCACCGCCGGGCAGCCGTTCCGCGCCGCCCTGACCTGGTCGCCCGGCAACCTCGCCTTCTGCCTTTCCGGCGGGCCGGTGCAGACGGCGGCGATCACCCTGCCCGGCAATCTGAGCCGCATGCTCGTCGGGCATGCCTCCAGCGCCCTGGACCGCGCCGCCAGCGGGGAGATCGAGCTGATCGACTACCACGCCACGCGGCTGCCCGACGCCATGCTGCAGGCGGTCACCGCGGCCGCCTGAGCCCTCCGTTCCCCTCCAGCCAAGGGTCAATCCCATGCCCATCCTGACCGATTATGCCCGCAACCTGCTGGGCCGCGCGCTCTGCGGCCGCAACCCGGCGCTGCCGACGGCGATCTACGTCGCCCTGGGCACCGGCGGCGGCACCACCGGACTGACCGGCGAGCCCGCCGGCAATGGCTATGCGCGCCAGCGCATCACCTTCACCGGCAATGGCATGCAGCGGAACACCGAGGTCGCCCGCTTCGTGTTCAACACTGCGGTCGGCACGCTCACCCATGTCGGCCTCTATGACGCGGCCTCGGGCGGCAATCCGCTCGCCTACGGACTCCTGGCGCAGAGCGCGAACATCTCCGGCCCCGGCACCGTGACCATCGCGGCCGAGGCCCTGACGATCGACAGCCAGTAAGGCGGCCGCCCTTTCCTCACCCCTCACAAGGAGCACAAGGCATGGAAGCCTGGATCCGCGCGCAGATCACCCAGCCCAGCACCTGGCGTGGTCTGTTCCTTCTCCTGACCGCCGCCTTCGGCATCTCGGTCTCCGCCGAGCTGCAGGCGGCGCTGCCCAACCTGGCGGTCGCCGCTCTGGGCGTGTGGGAGGCGTTGCGCAGCGGTGGCCGCTTCGGCGAACCGGGCGCCTGAATTGCACGGGCGGCGGAGCACACCGCCGCCCGTCCGGCCTTAGCCCGGATCGATGGCCTCGGCGCAGGCGTCGGTTGGCGTCGCCGCCGCATGGCCCACCAGCGGCACGATCTTGAGCGCGGCCGATCCGACCCGGCAGGGTGCGGCGACCAGCCCGCAGCCGGACAGGCCGAGACAAAGAAGGGCGAGCAGGATGAGTCTGGTCACCACCTGATCATAAAGCATCGCCCCTTTCCATGGCGAGCGGCCCGGGGTCCGGCGAGGCCCCGCGGCACAGAAAAAGGGGGTTGCATCCGCCCCGCCCACGGCCTAGAGAGCGCCTCGCTTTCACAGCGCCCGCTGCTGTAGCTCAGTGGTAGAGCACTCCCTTGGTAAGGGAGAGGTCGACAGTTCAATCCTGTCCAGCAGCACCACGCACCGCCGAGACGCTGTTCTCATCGCCATGGCGAAGCCCGCTCCTCCCCCGCCCAGCGCCGCTCAGATCGAACGCGAAGCCAAGCTGGCCGCAGCCCTGCGCGAGAACCTGCGCCGCCGCAAGGCGCAGAGCCGTGCGCGCGCCGAAGAAGCGGCACCCCCTCCCCCCAACCCCTCACCCGAGCCCCGGCGGGACTGATTTCGCTGCAAGCCTCGGTTGCCGGCGGCGCGCTGCTGGGTTATCCCGGCCCGCCTTTGCCGCTGCCGTACGGAAGCCCCACCCCATGTCCATCATGCCCGACAGCTGGATCCGTCGCATGGCGACGGAGCACGGCATGATCGAGCCCTTCGTCGAGAGCCAGCGGCGCGAGGGCGTGATCTCCTTCGGCCTCTCCTCCTATGGCTATGACGCCCGGGTGGCCGACGAGTTCAAGGTCTTCACCAATGTGGACAACGCGCTGGTGGACCCCAAGCGCTTCGCCGAGGACAGCTTCGTCACCCGGCGCGGCCCGACCTGCATCATCCCCCCCAATTCCTTCGCCCTGGCGCATACGGTCGAGTATTTCCGCATCCCGCGCGACGTGCTGGTGATCTGCCTCGGCAAGTCCACCTATGCCCGCTGCGGACTGATCGTGAACGTCACGCCCCTGGAGCCGGAATGGGAGGGGCAGGTGACGATCGAGATCAGCAACACCACCCCCCTTCCCGCCCGCATCTACGCGAACGAGGGCATCTGCCAGTTCCTGTTCCTGCAGGGGGCCTCGGCGCCGGAGGTGTCCTATGCCGACCGCAAGGGCAAATACATGGGCCAGCGCGGCGTCGCGCTGCCGCGACTGTAAGCGAAGGGATAGCACGGCATGGACCGCATCCGCGTACGCGGCGGGCGCAGCCTGAACGGCCGCATCGCCATCGGCGGCGCCAAGAATGCGGCCCTGCCGCTGATGGCCACCGCCCTGCTGACCGACGAACCCGTCATCCTGACCAATGCCCCGGCCCTGGCCGATGTGGCGACCATGGCGGGGCTGATCGCCCAGCACGGGCTGCGCGTCGAGCATGACACCGAAGGCCGCCGGATCAGCTTGGCGGGAGCGGCGAAGCAGTTCGAGGCGCCCTATGACCTGGTGCGCAAGATGCGCGCCTCGGTGCTGGTGCTCGGGCCGCTGCTGGCCCGCTACGGCCAGGCCCGCGTCTCGCTGCCCGGCGGCTGCGCCATCGGCACCCGTCCCGTGGACCTCCACCTCAAGGGACTGGAGCAGATGGGCGCGGTGATCGACCTGGACGGCGGCTACATCAACGCCCGCGTTCCGGCCGAGGCGAATGGCGGCCGGCTGCAGGGCGCGCGCATCTTCTTCACCCAGGTCTCCGTCGGCGCCACCGAGAACCTGCTGATGGCCGCCACCCTGGCCACCGGCACCACCGAGCTGATCAACGCCGCCCGCGAGCCGGAGATCGGCGACCTCGCGCAATGCCTGATCTCCATGGGCGCGCGCATCGAGGGCATCGGCACGGATCACCTGGTGATCGAGGGCGTGGACAGCCTCTCCGGCACCACCCACGCCATCCTGCCCGACCGCATCGAGGCCGGCACCTTTGCCTGCGCCGGCGCCATCACGGGCGGCGAGCTGCTGCTGGAGGGCATGCGCCTGGAGCTGTTCGGGGCCGTCACCCGCTCGCTGCGCGAGGCCGGCGTCGAGCTGCTGGAGGAGCCGGAAGGCGTCCGCGCCAAGCGGCTGAACGGGCTGCATGGCGTGGATGTGATGACCGAGCCCTTCCCCGGCTTCGCCACCGACATGCAGGCGCAGTTCATGGCGCTGATGGCGGTGGCGGAGGGCGCCTCGATGATCACCGAGACGATCTTCGAGAACCGCTTCATGCACGTGCCGGAGCTGACGCGGATGGGCGCGCGGATCAACGCGCATGGCTCCTCCGCCATCGTGCGGGGGGTCCCGAAGCTCTCCGGCGCTCCGGTGATGGCAACCGATCTGCGCGCCTCCGTCTCCCTCATCATCGCCGGCCTGGCGGCGGAGGGCGAGACGGTGGTCAACCGCGTCTATCATCTGGACCGCGGCTATGAGCGGATCGAGCGGAAGCTGGCCGCGGTCGGCGCCGATGTCGAGCGACTGCCAGGCTGACGTGGCATTGCCAGATTTCCGGTGCTAGAACCAGACATGGACCAGCCCATCACCAACAGCCCCATGGCGGCCATGACGGAGGCACAATCCCTCGTCCTGGCCCTGCCCAAGGGGCGCATCCTGAAGGAGCTGGGGCCGCTGCTGGCCCGCACCGGCATCGTCCCCGCCGAAGACTTCCACGCCGAATCCAGCCGTCGTCTGCGCTTCGAGACCAATCATCCGAGTCTCGACGTGATCCGCGTCCGCTCCTTCGACGTGGCCACCTTCGTCGCCTTCGGCGCGGCGCAGATCGGCATCTGCGGCGCCGACGTGCTGATGGAGTTCGACTATCCCGAGATCTATGCCCCGCTCGACCTCGGCATCGGCCGGTGCCGTGTCTCGGTGGCCGAGCCCGAGGCCGACGCGGGGGAGGACGACATGGCGCGGCATTCGCGCATCGCCGTCGCCACCAAGTATCCCAACATCGCCCGCCGGCACTTCGCTGCGAAGGGCATCCAGGCCGAGGTGGTGCATCTGAACGGCGCCATGGAGCTGGCCCCCTCGCTCGGCCTTTCCCGCCTGATCGTCGATCTGGTGCAGACCGGCTCCACCCTGAAGGCCAACGGGCTGGTGGAGACGGACGTGATCGCCCATGTCACCTCCCGCCTGATCGTCAATCGCACCGCCCTCAAGACCCGGCCGGAGGCGATCACCGGCTGGCTTTCCCGCTTCCGCGCCGCGCTGGCCGCCATTGGGACCGACACCGCCGCATGATCCGCCTTTCCACCGCCCATGCCGCCTTCGAGGCCGAGTTCCGCGCCCTGCTCGACCAGGCGCGGGAGACCACGGCCAAGGTCGATGCCGCCGTCGCCGGCATCATCGCCGAGGTGCGGGCGGAGGGCGATGCGGCCCTGGTCCGGCTCACCGAGCGCTTCGACCGCTGGGCGCCGCGCAGCCCGGACGCCCTGCGGGTGACGGAGGCCGAGATCGAGGCCGCCCGCGCCGCCTGCGCCCCCGCCTTGCTCGACGCCCTGGACCTCGCCGCCACCCGCATCGAGCGCTTCCATGCGGCGCAGCTCCCGCGCGACGTGGAACTGGACGACCCGCTCGGGCTGACGCTGGGCATGCGCTGGGGCGCCATCGAGGCAGCCGGCATCTATGTGCCGGGCGGCAAGGCGGCCTATCCCTCCTCCGTGCTGATGAACGCCATCCCGGCCCAGGTGGCCGGCGTGCGGCGGATCGCCATGTGCGTGCCGACGCCGGACGGGGTGCTGAACGATCTGGTGCTGGCTGCCGCGCACCGCGCCGGCGTCACCGAGGTCTGGCGCGTCGGCGGCGCCCAGGCGATCGCCGCGATGGCCTGGGGCACGGCCAGCATCGCCCCGGTGGACCGCGTCGCCGGGCCGGGCAACGCCTATGTGGCCGAGGCAAAGCGGCAGGTCTTCGGGCGGGTCGGCATCGACTCGATCGCCGGTCCCTCCGAGGTGGTCGTGCTGGCCGATGCCAGCCAGAACCCGGCGCAGATCGCCATCGACCTGCTGGCCCAGGCGGAGCATGACGAGAGCGCCCAGGCCATCCTGATCACCACCAGCGCGCAGATGGCACATGCCGTCGAGCGCGCCGTGGAGGAGGCGCTGACCACCCTCGCGCGGGCCGAGATCGCCGCCGAGAGCTGGCGCCGGCATGGCGCCATCATCGTCGTGCATGACTGGGAGGAGGGCGCCGCCCTGGTGGACCGGCTGGCGCCGGAGCACCTGGAGATCATGGTCTCCAACCCGGCGCCGATCTTCGCCCGCATCCGCCATGCCGGCGCGGTCTTCCTGGGTGGGCACTGCCCCGAGGCGCTGGGCGACTACGTGGCCGGGCCGAACCATGTGCTGCCCACCGGGCGCACGGCGCGCTTCGCCTCGGGCCTCTCGGTCTTCGATTTCCTGAAGCGCACCACCTGGATCGCCGCCGAGAAGCGCGGGCTGGAAGCCATCGGCCCCGCCGCCGTGGCCCTGGCCGAGGCTGAGGGCCTGACCGCCCACGCGCGCAGCGTGGCGATGCGGCTGGGGCAGGGCTGAGCCGATACGGTTGAAGAATCTGCGCCCGGGCGCCATTTCTGCGGCGAAGCGAGAGATTCGCGGCGAGAGCTGTGCTTGACCGGCCGGGCGCGGACCATCATGGTCCGCCCCGCCCGCGTATCCGTGTCCGGACCGCACCCGCCCGCAGTACAGAAAGAGGCCTGATGTCGAAAGAAGATATGATCGAGTTCAGCGGCCAGGTCGTTGAGCTCCTGCCCAATGCCATGTTCCGCGTGAAGCTTGATAACGACCACATGGTCCTCGCCCATACCAGCGGCAAGATGCGCAAGAACCGCATCCGGGTGCTGGCCGGGGACCGCGTCAATGTCGAGATGACGCCCTACGACCTCACCAAGGGCCGTATCACCTTCCGGTTCAAGTAATGCTGATGGCGGGCCCGATGGTGCCCGAGGCTGCGGCGGCCGAAGCCGCCCCTCCCCCCTCCTCCGCGCCCGCCCGCCCGCCGCTGGTGCTGGCCAGTGGCAGCCCCCGGCGCCTCGATCTGCTGAAGCGGATCGGCGTTGTGCCGGCGCGCGTGCGCCCGCCCGAGATTGATGAGTCCCCGCAGAAGCAGGAGTTGCCGCGCCAGCTCGCCGCCCGGCTGTGCGAGACCAAGGCGCGCGCGGTGATGGCCGAGGAGCCCGGGGCGCTGGTGCTGGCCGCCGACACCGTGGTCGGTGCCGGGCGCCGCATCCTGCCCAAGGCCGAGACGGAGGCTGAGGCCCGCGCCTGTCTTGCCCTGCTGTCCGGCCGTCGCCACCGCGTCTTCACCGGCGTAGCGCTCGGCCTGCCGGATGGGCGGCTGCTGACCCGGCTGGTGCAGAGCATCGTCACCTTCCAGCGGCTGACCCCAGCGCAGATCGACGCCTACATCGCCGGCGGCGAATGGCGGGGCAAGGCCGGCGGCTACACCATCCAGGAATCGGCCGAGGCTTTTGTCCGTTTCCTTTCGGGCAGTCATTCCAACGTGGTCGGCCTGCCGCTGCACGAGACCGCCCAATTGCTGCGCGGCATCGGATGGCTGCGCCCCTGATCCTGGTTTCCTGCTCTCCCGGCGAGCAGCGCACCGCGCTATGGCAGGACGGGAGACTGGAAGCCGCCTTCATCGAGCGCCCCGCCCGTCCCGAGGGGATCGGCGACCTGCATGTCGGCCGGGTTGCCGCGCGCGCGCCGGCCATGGCTGGCGTCTTCGTCGCGCTGGCCGGCGGCGAGACCGGTTTCCTGCCCGATTCCGAGGGTGGCAAGGGCCGCAGCGAGGGGGAGTGGCTGCGCGTCGCCCTCACCCGTGCCGCCCAAGGCGGCAAGGGGCCGAGGCTGGCCCTGCGCCCCGGGCCGGCGGAGGCCCCGCTGCGGCTGCTCGCGCGCGGGCCGGACGCCCCTTTGCGACTTGCCGCGCGGCATCCGGACGCCACGCTGCATACCGACAGCCCCGCCTGCGCCGCGCGGCTGCGCGCCGCCCTCCCTGCCGGGCGCGTGGCCCTCTCCACCGGCCCGGCCTTCGATGAGGAAGTGGAGGAGGCCTTCGCGGTTCTCGCCGCTCCCGAGGTGGCGCTGCCCGGTGGCGGCCGGCTGACGATCCATCCCACACCGGCCCTGGTGGCCATTGACATTGATGCCGGCGGCGCGGCCGGCGGGCGTGACGCCGCAGCGCACCGTGCCCTGAATGCCCGTGCTCTGGAGGAGGCCGCCCGGCAGATCCGCCTGCGCCACCTCGCCGGCGCCATCCTCATCGACATGGCCGGCATGTCCGTCGCCCGGCGCAAGGACCTGCTGCCCGGCTTTCTGGAGGTGGCGCGGCGCGATCCCCTCCTACGGGTAGTGGGGCTGACCGGCCTTGGCCTCCTCGAACTGCAGCGCCGGCGGATCCATATGCCGCTGCATGAGGTGCTGGGCCTGCCCCCCACGCCGCTCAGCCGCGGCCTTGCAGCGCTGCGCCGCGGCCTCCGGGCCGCCAGGGCGCGGCCAGGGGCGCGCCTCGCCCTTACCGCCGCCCCCGGCGTGCTGGCCGCCCTTGAGGCCTGGCCCGGCGCGCTGGAGGAGTTCCGGCAGGCGGCCGGGCCGCTGATCCTGCGGCCGGATCCGCTCTGCCCGCCTGGCCAGGAGGATATCCATGCCGAATGACCCGCCCGCCATGCCGCCCCGCACCGCCCGCTGCCCGGTCTGCGGCAAGCTCTCCGAGCCGGCCTTCCGCCCCTTCTGTTCCGCCCGCTGCAAGCAGGTTGATCTCGGCCGCTGGCTGAACGGCGGCTATGCCATCCCCGGCGCACCCGCCGAGCCGGAAGAGGACGAGCGCTGACACAGCAGCGAAACAATGGCATTTCCCGGCTGGACAGGCCCTGCACCTTCGGTTATTTCGCGGCTTCATCGCAGGCGGTTCCGGAAACGGGGCCGCACCGTGGGCCCAGATAGCTCAGTTGGTAGAGCATGCGACTGAAAATCGCAGTGTCGCTGGTTCGATTCCGGCTCTGGGCACCACTTCCCCCCTCCCTGACCCTTCCGCAGTTCTGTCCGCCATAGCGCCCGCCAGGGAAGCAATCTGGCCCCGCACAGCTAAGCTGCTTGCGCCCGATGTCTTTCTCCGAGCCGGCGGCGCATGCGCGCCGATGCGCCGCCCCCCGGTGGTTGCATTGGGCTATCGCAATGATGCAAGCTTCCCACACCATGCGGCGGCGCCAATGATCGCCCGGGGAGGGAAAACGTCATGGACAAGGAAGTTCCGTCGGCGGGTGGTCGTCGTGGCCTGCTGCAGGCCGCCGCCGCCGTACCCCTGCTTGGAGGCCTCGGCATCGCCCCGGCACTCGCCGCAGAGATGGGCCGCTCGGAGCGCCCCCTGCGAGCCGCTTTCTCCAATGCGGGATTGCAGGCCACCTGGTGTGCCCAGGGCAAGGCGGCCGCCGAATACTGGGGCAAGCTCTTCAATGTCGATGTCACCTGGTTCGACGGCGAGCTGAACGCCACGCGCCAGCGCGGCGCGATCGACAACATGGCCTCGCAAAAGTGGGACTTCGTGGCCATCCAGGCCTTCGGCATTGGCACGCTCACAGCCCCGGTGCGCCGGATGATCGATGCCGGAACACCGGTCATCGACATGGACACGCTGATCGCCCCGCTCGACCAGCTCAACGTCCACAGCTTCCTGGCGCCGGACAACGAGTTCATGGGCGCCGCCGTCACCGAGGCGCTGATGCAGGCGATCGGTGGCGAGGGCACCATCATCATGACCCAGGGCGCACTGGGCCATACCGGGGCACAGGGCCGCGCGCGCGGCTTTGACTCGGTGGTGAAGCGCTATCCCAAGGTGGAGGTGCTGGACACCACGCCGGGCGACTGGGACGTCACCAAGGTCGCGCGCATCTGGGACACCCACCTTACCAAATACCCCAAGATCAGCGCGGCCTATTTCCACAACGACGACATGGCGCTGGCCGCCTACAACGTCATGAAGGCCAAGGGCCGCACCGACATCAAGATCGGCGGCTGCGACGCCATGCCCCCCGCCCTCGCTGCGGTCCTGGACGGGCGCATGCATGCGACGGTGCGCAACCCCTCCTGCCGCATCCACGGCGGGGCGATCATGGCGGGTGTCGCCGCAGTCGTGGCCGGCGAGAAGACCGGCGAGGAGGGTATCCCGAAGCATGTCATCACCGACGGCCCGGTCGTCACCAAGGCCAATGCCGCCGGGATGGCCTGGATGCAGAAGCACTTCCTGATCTAGCCGGTGCGCCGCATGCAACCGGGAGCGGAGCCCCTGCTGGAGTTGCGGGGCGTTTCCAAGCATTTCGCCGGCGTGGCCGCCCTCAGTGGCGTGGATTTCACCCTGAACCGGGGTGAGATCCACGGCCTGGTAGGCGAGAACGGTGCCGGCAAGAGCACGCTGATGAAGATCATCGCCGGCGTGCACCCGGAATACGAAGGCGAGATGCGCCTTGACGGACAGCCCGTGCGCTTCCGCAGCCCGCGGGACGCGCGCGCCGCCGGCATCGGCATGGTGCATCAGGAACTGTCCATCGTGCCCGCGCTCTCCGTCGCCGAGAATGTCCTGCTTGGCGCGCAGCCCCTGAACCGGCTCGGCCTGGTGGCCTGGCGCCGGATGCGGATGCAGGCGCGCGAGCAACTCGAGGCGCTGGGCATCACGGTGGATCTCGCGGCGCCGGCCGGCTCGCTGCCGCTCGGGCAGCAGCAGATGATCGAGCTGGCGCGGGTGCTGATGTCGGGCGCCCGCATCCTGATCCTGGACGAGCCGACCTCTGCTCTCTCGCCGCCGGAGGTGGAGCGGCTCTTCGGGCTGCTGGAGCGCCTGCGGCAGAGCGGCCGCAGCGTCGTGTTCATCTCGCACTTCCTGGACGATATCCTGCGGGTTTCCGACCATGTGACGGTGTTCCGCAACGGCCGCCGGGTCGGCACCGCCCCCGCGTGCGAGATCGGCAAGTCCTGGCTGATCGAGCGCATGATCGGGGCCGGGCATGAGCGGCTGGAGGAGAGCTACACCGAGGCGGTGACACTGCCACCGCCGATCACGGCGCCGGTGGTGCTGGAGGCGGAGCGGCTGACCGTGCGTGGGCTCTTCGAGGAGGCCTCCCTCCAGGTCCGCGCCGGCGAGGTGTTGGGCATCTACGGCTTCATGGGGTCCGGCCAGCTCGAACTGGCGCGGGCACTCTCCGGTAAGCTTCCACTGGACCATGGCCTGGTCCGGGTGGATGGCCACCCTGCCCGGCTGCGCGGCGGCACGCCGGCGGCTAAGCGGGCCGGTATCGCCTTCGTGCCGGAGAGCCGGCGCGCCATGCTCTTCGCGCAAGAGCCGGTGTACCGCAACATCAGCATCGCCATCCTCGAACGGATCGCCCGCATCCTGCTTCGCCCGAAGGCGGAGCGGCGCATCGCCGAGGAGCATGTGCGGGCGCTTGGCGTGCGGCCGCCGCGTGTGGAACTGCCCGTGGGCCAGCTTTCGGGCGGAAACCAGCAGAAGGTGGCGCTGGCGCGCTGGCTGACGCACCTGCCACGGGTGTTGCTGCTGAGCGAGCCGACCCGGGGCATGGATGTCGGCGCGAAGGACGACGTGGTGCGGATCGTGCGCGGCCTGCGCGCACAGGGCGTCGGCATCATCGTGTTCTCATCCGAGCCTGAGACGGTGCTTTCGCTCGCCGACCGTATCCTGGTGATGCGGCGGGGCGCGCTGGCGCAGGAGTTCGCCGGCGAGGCGGTCGGCAAGGACCGTCTGCTTGCGGCCGCATGAAGGAAGCCCGATGTCCGCACCCCTGACCGAACCGACGCGACTGCGGGAACCGCTCTGGCAGCGCCTGAGTGGCCAGCTCCGCAACCTGGCCCCCTTCGCCACATTGCTGGCCCTGGTCGCGCTCTTCAGCGCGCTCAGCCCGTCCTTCGCTACCATGGCCAACCTGGGCAACATCCTGCAGCAGGTCTCGATCACCGCGATCATCGCGGTGGGCCTCACCTACGTCATCCTCTGCGCCGAGATCGACCTCAGCGTCGCCAGCGTCGCCAATGCCACCGGCATCCTGCTGGCCTTCTTCACCTTGCAGGATGCCAGCGTGAACATCGCCAACCTGCCTCTGCCCGGCCCTGTGGCGGTTCTGTTCGCGCTGCTGGGCTGCCTCGCGCTGGGTGCCATCACCGCCTTGGGCGTGACCCGGATCGGCATTCCCTCCTTCATCATGACCCTGGCCATGCTGCAGATCGGCAACGGCATCGCCGCTCTACTGGTGCGTGGCCAGATCGCCTACAACGTGCCGGAGGTGATCGTCACGCTGGGCAGTGGCTCGCTCGGGCCTGTGCCCTGGATCGTGGTGGTGGCCGTGCTGGTCCTGCTGCTGGGCCACCTGGTGCTGACCTACACGCGCTTCGGGCGCTACGTCTACATGGTCGGCGGCAACCGCGAGGCGGCCGAGCATTCAGGCGTCAACGTCAAGATGGTGGTGGGGGCCGTGCTGGTCATCTCCGCCCTGTGCTCCGGCCTCGCCGGCATGCTCGGCGTGGCCTATTTCGGCAGCGCGCAGCAGAACCAGTTCGATAACTACCTGCTCGACGCGATCGCCGCCGTCGTTGTCGGCGGCACCAGCCTGTTCGGCGGCCAGGGCGGCATCGGCAACACCATTGTCGGCCTGCTGGTGCTCGGCGTGCTGAACAACGGGCTCGACCACATCCGCATGGACAGTTTCCTGAAGATCCTGATCCGTGGGCTGGTGCTGCTGCTGGCGCTGGTCATCAACGTCTATGCGCAGCGGCTACGGAACCGGCAGCGCAGCGCCGCCTAGTGTTCTGATTCCGAAGCCCTGCGGACACTCGCCCTTGTCTTCCGTGGCCTGCTGATCCGCTTCGTCCGTTGCAAATGCAGCGAACTTCGCGGGCAGGACACGAGAGCCTGATGGCCGCTGTCTCGGAGCCTGGAGCATTTTCCGTTCGCACGGCCTCACGGATAGCGCTGCAGGATATTGTTTCCACGAGCATCTTCACCCGATCAGGCGCTTGCGCCTGATCGGGATCTGCTATGGAGGATTCGGAATGGTGCTCCGGGCTGAGAATCTTCTGCTACTACCCGGCCTGCTGAATCGGGTGCGCAGAGGCGGGCCGTTTGGCCCAGCCCCAGGGCAGCGCCGGTGCGGCCTTTGACGCCCAGGAGCTTACCCCCGGGGTCTCCCGGTCGGAAATCACCGTATCGCCGGTCCGAACGCTGACCTTGGGCAGGAGCTTCTTTTCGCGCGCTTTTCCGGCCCTCCTCGGCCCCGTAAGATCGTCAGCGGCGTAGCGCTTCCAGATCGCGGACATCCGAGAAGCGCATCCGTCTGACTGAGTTCCTGCTGGCCAGGGTGCCGCCCCTGGGGTCTCTTTGATCGAGGCCGAAACGACCGTACCGGAGCACCGGCCACCCCGGCCAGAATTCCAGATAGAGAATAGCCTTCCGATTTTTGAATGACACCCGGCCCCGGGTAAAGCAGGATCACCTGCGACGCGGACCGCCGGGACAGGCAGGCCGCAGGAGGGAAGATGACCATGAGTGGCTTCAATCGCCGCGCGGCCCTGCGTGCGGGCGGTACTTTGATGCTTGGTGGATTGGTGATGCCCGGGCTTCTCCGGGCTCAGCAGGGCTGGCGACCCAGCCAGACGGTGCGCATCGTCATCCCCGCCGCGCCGGGTGGCACGACGGATATCATGGGGCGCCTCCTCGCCCCCTTCCTCCAGGAGCGCTGGGGGCAGTCGGCGGTCGTGGACAACAAGTCCGGAGCCGGCGGGACCCTGGGCGCGGCGGAAGTGGCGCGCGCCAAACCCGATGGCCATACGGTGCTGATCAGCAATATCGGGCCACAGGCCATCGCCTATTCGCTGTTCCGCGGCCTGTCCTACAAGCCGGAGGACTTCATCCCGGTCTCCAACATGATCCGGGGTCCGAATGCGCTGATGGTGCACCCGTCCCTGCCGGTACGGACCGTCCCTGAATTTGTCCAATACCTGAAGGAGAATCCGGGGAAGCTGAATTACAGCACCTCGGGGCCCGGGCAATCCCCGCATCTCTCGGGAGTCTGGTTCCATCAGCTCACGGGCACCCGGGCCACGGCGGTGCATTACCGGGGCGCCGGACCGGCGATGATCGCCCTGATGGGCGGCGACGTGAACTACGGTTTCGACAATCTCACCAGCTCCGTCGAGCAGATCCGCAGCGGCAGGGTCCGCGGGCTGGGCGTGACCAGTGCCGACCGCAATCCGCAGATGCCCGAGCTTCCCGCCCTGCGTGAGACGCTGCCGGAACTGGCGGAGTATGACGTGAGCACCTGGTTCGGCGCCTTCTACCCGGCCGGGACGCCGCGGGAGGCGGTGTATGCCTTGAATGCGGAGATCAAGGCGCTGCTCGACCTGCCCGCCACGAAGCAGCGCTTCGCCGAGATGGGCGGCGTGCCGGCCTATGGCACGCCGGAGGACTATGCCGCCTTCGTCAAGGCGGAGACGGAGAAGTGGGGCGGGGTCGTACGGAAGGAAGGGCTCCAAATGGATATCGGCTAAGACGCGGCGGCCCGGCTTCTCAGACAGTCGCGCCTCAGCCCTGAGGAGGCCCAGCAGGGCTGAAAGCCGGTCCATCCGTGGCGTGGTCTGCGCCTCACCCGCTCCGCGCCGCCATGCCCCGGCCCGTGGTCATCCAGGCAACGGCCGCGGCGGTGAGCTGAACGAGGCCGCCGACCAGCATCGCAAGCCGCAGACCCTCCGGCCCGCCCTGCAGGGCGGTGAAGACGGCGCCGAGAATGGCGACGCCGATGGTGGCGCCGGCCATGCGCGCCACATTGATGAGGGCGGCCGCCGTTCCGGAGCGCGCGGCGCTCACCGCGCCGACGGCCGTTCCCATGAGCGGCCCCGTGGCGAACCCCATGCCAAGCCCGGTGAGGCCCAGGCCGATCTCGGCCGGAAGGATCGAGGCGGAGCGCGTGGTGAGCCCGATGACGAGGAGGCCGGCCCCGATCAGCCCCACGCCCCCGCCGGTCATGATGCGCGCGCCAAGCCTCGTGCCCAGCGGCCCGGAGAACGGCGAGACCAGCACGAAGACGAGTGCCATCGGCATCAGCGCGATGCCGGCGGCGACCGGGCCGAGCCGGCCGGTGCTCTGCCAGGTCAGGGGCAGCAGGAAGAGCACGCCATACATGCCGAAGGTCATGCCGGCCGTTGCGATGATGGCCCCGCTGAAGGGCCGGATACGGAACATGTCGAGCGGAACGAGGGCCTGTTGACCCTTCCTCGCCTCGATCCTGATGAACAGGGCGAGCGCGGCAAGCGCCACGACGAGGGCCGCGGCCGCGAGAATGACCGTGCCGTGAAACTCGATCGCAGCCACCGCCAGCCCACCGAGCGCAAGCGCTCCCAGCACCTGCGCGGCGGCATCGAAGTGACGGTCCTGCGGATCGGAAGATTCCGGGATGGCCGGAAGGGCGAGGGCGAGGGCCGCGATCCCCACGGGCACGACAACCAGAAAGATGCTGCGCCAGCCGAACCGGGCGATCAGCAGCCCGCCGAGGGTCGGGCCGATGGCGAGCGCCAGGCCGTTGCAGGCGGCCCAGAGACCGAGGGCGCGCGCCCGCTCCTTGGGCTCGGGCCAGACGACCCGGATGATGGCGAGGGAGGCCGGCAGCAGCAGCGCCGCGCCAATGCCGGCGAGCGCCCGCCCGCAGATCAGGACGAGGACGGTGGGCGCGAGGGCACAAAGAAGCGAGGCCACTGTGAAGACAGCGGCTCCGGCCATGAAGATGATGCGCCGGCCATAGAGATCAGCCAGCAGGCCGCCCGTCAGCAGCAGCACGGCATAGAGCAGATTGTAGCTGTCCACGACCCATTGCAGCGCGCCGACCCCTGCCCGGAAATAGGCGCCGATGGGCCGCACGGCGAGATTGACGACCGAGGTATCGAGCTGCGCGACAAGGACTGCGAGGCATAGCGTCAGCAGGGCCAGCCAGCGCCGGTCCGTCGGAGCCCGAGTCGCTTCACCCGGGAAGCTGACGATCGGTGAAGGCCTGTCGTCGTGCATGGCTCATCCTGTCGATCTCTGATGAAGGCCGAGACTACCGCCCTCTCCCGCATCGATGCTCCGATCGTGGCCGAAATATCCGGGTGCCGCCCATCCGTGGCGCGGGCGTGAAGGTTCCACGGTGCCATCCTTCGCGGCTGTTTCTCGAAAATTCATGCTTGTGGCCGATGATGCCGCGCGGTGCGCAGATGCGGAGGCGAAGCTTGAGTGACATGACGGCCGAAGGGGCCAGGGCCCCTGCCCTCAAAGGCTCCATGGTCGCGGGCTACCGCGAGATCCAGGAGCATTGGGGCTTCGAGAACATCGCCGCGGTCCGGATCAAGGCGAAGCAGGCCGGCTGGCCCATCGCCCACCGCAACGACCCGCGCGAGCCCACGCGCTACGTCATCCCCCTTTCGGAGTGGAAGGGCGCGTCGCGCACCCCGGCGCCGGCCGATGCCGGCGATGCCAGCCGCGCCAAGGCCCTGGATGCGAAGCTGAGCGCCCTCTCCGCGAGCCTGCAGACGCTTGGCGAACAGCTGCAGCGCGAACGCAGCCGGGCCGAGGCGGCGGAAGCGCAGGCCGGGGAACTCCGGTCGGACCTCATGGCCGCGCAGGCGCAGATGGCACAGCTCTCGGCGGAGCTGAACCGATACCGCACGGAGCAGGAAATCATCGAGCGGATGGGTTTCCTCGGCCGTCTCGCCTGGACCGTCCGCGACCGCCCGGCGCAGGCCCGCGCGGCCGTCGGCGGCCTCACCGGGCAGCCCTGATCTCTCCGCGGCCCGGCGGGCGCCGCATTCAGTAATTCAGGACAATCGTGACATTGTCCTGATAGATCCCGCTCGCAGCCGGATAGCGCCCGGGGATCCGTCCATAGACAAGAAAGCTACGGCGGTCGGTGACGCCCGGCGAGAGCGGGACATTCGCAACACTCGCCACATTCGTGCCCTCCCCGCCATCGCCCCAGACCTGGGTCAGGGCGGGGTCGAGGAACAGCTGGTACGGCAGCGGCCGGCCGCCAAGCGCCATGCTGCGGGAGCGCAGGTCCATGGGCGCGCCACCGCTCAGCGCGAGGGTATAGCTGACCGTGGTGGCGGTCGGCGCGCTGCAGCTGACGGTGATCGTGCCCACCGTGGTGGTGGGGGGTTGCTTCGTCATCGTGTAGAGGCCGAAGGCGAGGCCGGTCGCGCCGACATTGCAGACGGCCTGGGCATGCACCGCCCCGGCAAATGCACCAGACCCGAGCATCAGCGCGGCCCATGTCAGGCAGCGTGCCATACCTTCCCTTTCCCGCATCATCCGGCAGCAAGAATGCCCGCAAGGAATGAACGAGGACCTTCCTGGCGCAGCGCTCCGCGCGGAAAAAACGCCTACTGGCAGACCACCGGGCCGATGACCGGCAATTCCCCCGCCACCGGCTGATACGCGAAGCGGGCTTCACAGCTCCCCCCGCCGGGCAGCGTGACGCGCAGCTGGTTGGTTGGCTGCAATCCCGTCAGGAAAGCTTCGCCGCCATGCCCGACCGGCGTGGCCTCGCCGCCCGGCAGCGTCGCCGTGGCGCCGAGCGGCAAGGGGTGGCCGGATCGGGCCTGCAGGCGAACCAGCGCCGCATTGTCGCGATGAATGTCGAAATTCACCCGCACGCCGGACCGCTCGGAAGGGCGGACTTCCACCTGACTCTGCCCGACCTGCACGTCCAGCGGCAGGTCTGCCGTGTCCACCGTGAGCTTGTTGGCCTGATAGGAGCGCAGATAAGGGACCAGCAGGCGCCCTTTCGCGTCGGTCCTGCCGACCAGCCGATTCTCGTGCAGGATCCCGACATCCGCCACCCCGCCCGTGTCCACGACCGCATAGCTGTCGGGGACGGAATCGGAGGGGTAGAGCTCCTCTCCCGTGACGACGAGGGCGCCCCGCGCCCCGAGCCGCGCGCTGCCCGTGCCGCTGAACTGCTCGACGCCGGCCGACATCCGGCCCCAGGAAGCCAGGTACTCCCCTTCCGCGATCCGGTGCGCGATTGCTCCTTCTGAGGCATAGGCCCGCAGGCCGAGATCGCCGATCGTCGTGGCGGCACGGCTGGCCTGGGCCTGATAGTTGCGGCGCCCCCCGTCCAGGCTCACCGATCCGCCGGCGGTCGTCGTGCCGAGGGAGATGGAGATGCCCACCATCGCTCCGTAGCTGTCGCGCTCCGCGCGTGACGCGATGCCATTGGCGTAGAGATAGACGTTGTCGGCCAGGGCGATGTTGTAGCTGGCGGTCAGGATCTGCGTCGCGCCGTGCCCGGTGGTGCGGAAGGGCGTGCGGTCCCCTTCATCCCGCATCGCATAGGCCAGGCCGACCGAGCCGTAGGGGCCGAGGGAGAGGCCCAGGCTTGCCCGCAGGCTGGAGCGCGGCACCGGCACGCCCTGGAGCGCCGCGATGTCGCGGAAGTCGGGCGTCGCCGCCGTCGCCAGCACGCCGAAGCGGAAGCGGCGGGATTGCCGCTCGACGCCGACACTGCCGCTGAGGCCCGAGGCCTCGCCGCCGCTGGCTGCCACCGAGGCGGAGACGGTGCCGAGCGAGCCTACGCGCAGGGTGCCCCCCACACCGCCGAGATGCAGCGCGCCGGCCAGCTCGGAATGCCCTTCCAGCGTCAGCCAGTCGCTGACGCCGTAGCGCAGCGAGCCCGAGGCGGCCCAGTCCCCGTAATCGGCGCTGCGCAGGCCATAGCCCTGGCGGACGGCGCCGAACTCGGCCGAATAGGAGAGCAGGCCAGGGGCCATCATGGTGCTGCTGGAATAGAAGGGCAGCGTGGTGACGGTTTCCCGCCCCAGCGCATCCCGCATTGCGAAGGTCACCTCCCCCGCTCCGTTCACCGCCGGCAAGCGTTGCAGCACGAAGGGCCCTTCATTGACCTGCTGACTGAGATAGCGGCTTCCGTTCAGCAACACGTCCAGGGCAGAGGGAACCGCCGCCTCGCCCGCCAGCACGGGCACCGGATAGGTCACCAGATCGGGGCGCAGCGCGAAATCCGTCTGGAGCTGGAAGCCGCCCAGGCGAACGGGGCGGGTCCAGGAGAGACCGCCGCTCACCGCATCGCCCACTCGCCAGCGGCGCAGTTCGTCCGGCTCCGAATAGGTCCAGCTCGTCTCGAGCCGAACGACGCTCTCCTGGTCCGGCCCGAGGGCGGCGGAACGGAGCACCGCAGCCGATGACAGGGCACCGAACCGCCCCGGCGTGGCGCGGAAGTCCAGGAAGGCGCTGCCCAGCGCCTGGCCCGAAAGGTCGTAGCTGCCCAGCAGGTCATAGTTCAGCACCATCCCCAGCCGCGACTCGGCGACCGGCTTCGGCGTCTCCTCGGCAGCTCGCGCCGCCAGGGTGGCCGCGCGGAGGGAGGACAGGTCGGCGGTGATGGCGAGCCGCTGACTCGCCTCCTCCAGCCGGAAGCTGACACCGGAAAGGGCGGCCAGCGGCACCGCCTCCGCATCAGCCGCCGGCTCCGGCACCGCGAGGCCAATCTCCTTCAATTCCGAAGCCGCCGCGAAGATCGCGCCATCGCGCTCCTTGAACTCCGCCACCAGCCCCGTCGCCCGGCCATTGATCCAGACCTCCAGCAGCAACGCCCGCTCGGCGCGGAGCGGATTCGTCGGCGTCAGGGGCGGTACGCAGATCAGCAGGGCCCCTGTCGTGACGTGCCGGCGCAATCTCTGGCGCCGCGCCGCCGCGTACCGGCTGGCCTCCGCCACCGCCAGCCTTCGCCGCTGCCGGGCCGTCCGCAGTTGCGGTGGAAGCCTTGCTGCATCCTCCGTCAGGCATTCCCTCACCCGCAGGTGCAACCTGCGCCGTTCCGCCGCCCCGCGCAGACTTGAATGATCCGGCCTATCGCGATCGGGCAGGCCTGGGCGCGAGGTCCGGCCGCTCGAAGCGCGCGGCGTGCCGGTCGCCAGGGCCTCCAGGGTGCGCCGGTGAAGGTGGCGTCGTTCACGGGCCGAGCGGAATCGGGCCGGCCAGCTTGCCGGCGCCGGCTGTGGCCAGACATGCCGAAGCCCGCCCGGCCGATGCCGGGGCGTACCAACCATGACGCCCCACGCCCGGCGGCGCAGCCTGTGCCGCCGGGCAGCACGCCCCAGCTCGGTCATCCATCCCGTCGGGAGAAGCGTCCGCAGCAGCACCAGGAGCGGCTTCCGCGCGGGACTTCCTGCCCGGCCCGCCCCCTCGCCCAGGGCCGCCCGCATGCGGCGGCGGAGCCGGCGCTTTGCTGCAACCTGCGTCAGGCGCGTGAGGAGCGATGCGGGCGCGGCAGGCGCCGCATCCCGCGCCAGACAGGCGACGATGCGTTTGCGAAGCTTCCGCCGCCTAGCGACTAGGCTGAAGCGCAACATTCAGCGCCCCGACATCGGTCTTCCCGGAGAGTTGGAGGGCGGCGCCGGAACTCAGCGGACGGGCCAGGGCACCCAGGGTCCAGCGGCGTTCGCCACCCGGCAGGACATAGGGATTGGTCTCCAGCAGCTTCGGGGTGAGGCGCTGCCCGCTTGGCAGACCGGCGAGCAGCTCGTTGACCCGCGCACGTCGGCGGCCGGTGTTCGCCAGCACCAGTTGCAGCGCCGGACCCTGCCCCTCGGTGCGCCAATGCAAATCCGGCGCCGCGCTGCCCTGCGCGGCGACGAAAGCAGGCACGGAGATGCGCAGCGCCACATTGACGACGCCCGCCGCCGGGCTCGGAATCTCGTCGATCAGCAGGCGGAAGGCGCGTTCCTTCTCCGCCCCGCCGCGCGGCCGCAGGAGCAGGCGTACGACCTGCGTCTGGCCCGGCGGAACGGCGAAGATCGGGGGCGACAGGAGAATCTCGCTGGTGGGCGCGAGTTCGTCTCCTGTCGCGGTCTGGCTCCAGGCGAAGCCACGGACCTGCACCTGCGTGGTGCTGGTTCCGGCATTGGTCACCCGCAGGGTGGTCGTCGATTGCCCTGGCGGGGCCTCGATCACAACGGGAGAAACCTCCAGGCTGGCCGCCCTGGCCGGGGCAGCGCAAAGCAGCGAGGCCACGAGGGCGGTAGCGGCATGGCGGCCAGAGGCCAGGAGCGTCTTCAGCATGATGGATGCTCAGTAGGTGACGGTGATCGTGAGGGCGTCGGTGTAGCTGCCCGCAGGAGCGGATTGCCCGCTGGGAATACGGCCATAGGCGGTCAGGCTCTGGTCCGCCCCGGTGCCGGTGCCCGGCTGGCTGCCGCCGACACCCACGGCCCATACGGTGCTGCGGCCCGCATCGGTGTAGATCTCGTAGTCGAGCGGATCGCCGCCGCTGCTCGCCATCGCACGCGTCGTGGAGGTGGGGCTGCCGCTGCCGGCGCTCAGCTCCACGCCATAGGCGACGCCGTTGCCGCAGTTCACCGTGATGGTGGAGCTGCCATCCAGCGCATCCCCGACATAGTTGCCAAAGGCCAGCGGCGTCGCGCTGACCGTGCAGGCCGCCACGACGGTGGCACTGACATTCATGGTTCCCGTCGCCGTGGCCGAATCCGCCGGCCTCGGCATGAAGGCCAGGCCCAGCAGGGCGAAGGCCAGGTACTTCTTCCGCATGATGATCCCTTTCTTGACTGGCGCACCACTGCGTCCCGTCCAGGCTTGTTCCTCGACCGGACATCAAGGCTTTCCTGCCAGGGCCGTTCCGCGTCGTCTCCAGCGCTACAGGCACGAGGAGCCGCCGCCTGCGTTGTCTTTCGTAGCGGGCAATTCGTTGCATAAGCATTGACGCCGGAGGCTCGCATCATCGCCCGAGAGGCAAGGCGAGAGCGCCGCGCGCCGAGGGCTGCCCTGTTCCCGCGTAGCGCGCCGCCTCATCACAGCTCAGCGCGCACCTTGTCTTCCCGAGCCCTCTGCCGGCCCACCGGCAAGCATGCTTCGGATGCACGAGGCCGCCGCGGGCCTGCCGTGGGTAGCCGGGCGCGGCCGTTCAAGACGTGACAGGCGCCGGCCCCTGTGGCATCGAGCGCCACCCGCCTCCGGGCCGATACTGCCCCGCATCGCCGTGCCGCGGCCTTGCCGTCCCGGAGCGCTTCAGATGCGCGGCGACCCCCGCCCGGCCTTCCCTGCCGCTGCGCAACATCGGAGGATTGGATCAATGGCGGCCCGGCTCTGGTTCATCGGAAGCCTGCTCGTCGCGCTGGGCCTGGCGGCGCGCCTGATCGGCTGGGACGCGCTGCTGTGGATTCCCCACCAGGTGATGGACTTCATCTACGAGGACCCGGCGACCTCGGGCATCATCACGCTCGGCATTCTGCTGATGGTAATCGCGCAGCTGCTTCGGCGGCGCGGCTGACCACCGACCCTCTGCCTCAGACCGGCGCCGCGGTGGTGGCGACAGGGCGTTGCGGCATGGGGCGCTCCCCAGGCTCTCCCGGTTGCCAGCGCCTCGCCACCGCTTCCGGCGGCGCGGAGGCTCAGCCCCGCGCGGCCCCCTGTTCCAGCGCGGCGCAGAAGCTGGCGAAGCCGGCGGCATCGGCGAAGGCCTTCTGCGTCCCCGGCCGGGTGATGGAATCCGCCGCATAGCGCGTCCCCCAGCGCAGCGCGGCCAGCACGTCCCGGTTGGCCACATAGTGCTGCGCGAAGGCGCCGATGAAGGCATCCCCCGCGCCGCTGGTGTCATGCGCCCGCACCGGCACGGAGGGCACATGCACCGCCGGTCCTTCGGAGACGAGCAGCGCCCCCTCGGCGCCCAGCGTCACGATCACCTGCCGCACGCCGCGCGCCACCAGGGTCCGCGCCGCCGCCTCGGCCTGCGCGCGGGTCTCGGCCGGCAGGCCGGTCAGGATGGTCAACTCGGTCTGGTTGGGCACCAGGAAGCTGGCGCCCAGAATGCGCTCGACATCCAGCTCCGGCACGGCGGGGGCAGGGTTCAGGAGCACCTCGATCCCCTTCCGCGCCGCCCAGGCGATGGTATAATAGACCGTCTCCAGCGGGATCTCGAGTTGCAGCAGGATCAGCCCGCAGGTCTTCAGATCCTCGGCGGCCGCATCGACATCGGCCGGCAGCAGGTGCTCGTTGGCGCCCTTGACGATCAGGATGCGGTTCTCGCCCGCCGGATCGACGAAGATCGGCGCCACCCCGCTCTGCGTGCCCGGCACGGCACGGACGTGCCGCGTGTCGATGCCCAGCTCCTGGAAGTTGCGGATGGTGCCGCCGCCGAAGAGATCGTCGCCGACGCGGCTGACCAGCAATACATCGCCGCCGAGCTTGGCAGCCGCCACCGCCTGATTGGCGCCCTTGCCGCCATGCCCCATGGCAAAGGCCGGGGCGGCCAGGGTCTCCCCCGCCGCCGGCATCCGGTCGATGTAAGTGATCAGGTCGACCATGTTGCTGCCGACCACACCGATGCGCGCACCCATCGCCCGCTCCTATCGCAAGGAAGAGATCAGTTCGCCCATCCGGGCGGTGGCGGCGGAATCCAGATAGCCGGTCCGCACCGTGAAATCCGCGCGTCCGCGTGGCGGCAGCTCTCGGACATGCCCCTTCCGCTTCTCCGCCGTGTAGCCCTCGGGCTGGCAGGTCGAGGGCAGCGCGAAGGCCGCCACCTGCTGGTCCGGATCGGCCATGATCCAGCGGACGGTGTGCGGAAAGCATGCCGGAGCATAGGAGATGCCGAAACCATCCCCTTCCCGCCGCTGCAGCATCAGATGCGTCTCGCCCGCCGCATCGGTGCCGAGCCCGTGCACGTAGAAGACCTGCTCCGGGTCGTAGCGCTCCGGCTCATCCAGCCGCTCCATGCGCGCCGGGTTGCGCGCGAGGTCTTCGATGAGGGCGAGATAATCCGGGTTGGGCCGCACATGCGCCGGCACCGCGCGCCGCACCGCCGTGCGCTCGGGCGTGAAGGGCGCCGGCTGGACGATGCGCCCCCCAGCGGCGAAAGCGAAGTTGATGTGGCACATGTACATCAACTCCATCGGCTTGCCGGAGAGGTTCTCCACGGAAAGGCCGATGTCGAACAGCGTGGCGCCCGGGCGCAGCGTGACGGAGGGATGCGCGCGGTAATGCGCGCCGAATCCCATCACGTATTCCCGCTCGCTCACCGCCCGCAGGAAGAGGCCGGCGGCATCCTCGCCCAGTTCGAGCCAGGCCCGGTCCATCGGCGCGCAGGGGAACTCGCCATGCGCGGCATGGTTGTCCTCCGCCGCCGGCACACCATTGCGCAGCAGGCCGGAATGGAAGGCGAAGCAGCCATAGGTCTCGGCGATGGTCGTCGCCGGGCGCGGCGCGTCGAAGCCGCTCGCCATGGTCAGGTTCACGCCATCGAACTCGGCGGACCAGATCATGCCGCCCATCCAGGGCAGAATCTCCATCTCCCCACGCGCATTGCGCAGCCGCAGCGCGGCGATGCCGGTGGAGTAGCGGAACAGCGTGGCGGAAAGCTCGCCGGCGGTGAGCACCGCCGTCTCGGCCTCGTCGCAGAGCGCGGGATGCAGCGGAATGATGGTGGTCATCTCGGCGGTTCCCCTCTCAGCGGACCCGGGCGCGCCAGGCGGTGAGCGCGATGGAGAGCAGCAGGAAGGCGCCCCAGATCAGGTCCACCAGGAAATTGCTGAAACGCATGATCTGCAGGCCGGAGGACAACAGCATCAGCGCCACCAGCGCGAGCGCCACCCCCGGTACCGAGCCGCGCCCGCCCGCCGGGTTGGTGCCCGCCAGCACGGCGATCAGCACGGCCTGCAGCAGGTAGGAGACGCCGTAATCCGACTTGGCGGCGTTGGTGCGCCCGGAGAGCAGGATGCCGGCGATGCTCGCCAGCACGCCGGTCAGCACATAGGAGAGGAAGACGGTGCGGGCAGTGCGCAGCCCGGCGAAGACCGCCGCCTTCGGATTGGTGCCGATCAGCGCCAGATTGATGCCGAAGGCGGTGCGCGCCAGCATGAACCAGACCAGCCCCGCCACCACCAGGAAGACCAGCAGCGGCGCGGCGATGCCGAGGACGGTGCCGTTGCCGATCTGCCCCCAGAGCTTCGGGAAGCCCACCACCGCCGGCCCGCCGGTCAGCACCAGGCAGATGCCGGTGAAGACCTGACCCGTCCCGATGGTGGCCAGGATGGGCGTGATGCGCAGCCGGGTGATCAGGAAGCCGTTGATCGCCCCCGCCCCGATCCCGATGCCCAGGGCGATGCCAATGCCCGCCAGCACCGTCGGCAGTGGCAGGTTCACCAGTTCCGGCCCGCGCGGCCCACCGACGGCATGGAAGAACAGCCCGGCCAGGATGGCGGAGAGATTGGCGATGCCGATCACCGAAAGGTCGATGCCGCCGGTCAGCATGGCCACCATCATGGCAATGGCCAGCAGCCCCAGTTCCGGCGCGATGAAGGTGATGGACTGGAAGACATAGGGGCGCAGGAAGCGCTCCGGATTCAGCGCCGCCATGCCGGCGAAGATCAGCACCGTTAGGATGAGGAGCTGCAGCAGGTTGGTGTCGGCGCGGCGCAGACGCTGGAGAATGGCGCTCATCGGTTGCGGCTCCCTCTCTCAGGCCAGGCGCTTGCGGTCGCGCCAGGCCGTCACCGCCGTCGCGGCGATGACGATCAGGCCGACGACGACGCGCTGCCAGGTGGTGTCCACGCCGAGGATGATCAGGCTGTTGGTGATGACGACGAAGGTCAGCACGCCGAGTACCGAGCCGATCACCGTGCCGCGGCCGCCGAAGATGCTGGCGCCGCCGAGCACTACGGCCGCGATGACGTCCAGCTCCAGCCCCACCATGTCGCGCGGATTGGCGGTCCAGATCATCGCGCCATGCAGTAGCCCGGCGAAGCCCGCCAGCACGCCGGCCAGCCCGTAGATGAAGAAGGTGGTGCGCCGGACATTGAAGCCGACGCGCCGCGCCGCCTCCTCGCCGCCGCCCAGCGCATAGATGCTGCGGCCCATCATGGTGTAGCGCAGCATCAGGTGCACCAGCAGGGCGATCACCGCGAAGACCAGCACCATGGCGGAAAGCCCGGCCGGGCTGCCATCGGGGTTGGCGACGGTGAACAGCTCGCTGCGCGCGAAGTCGATCAGCAGCGGCGGCATCTGGTCGATGTTGATCTGACTGGTGCCGACCACGCCGAGGATGAAGCCGCGCACCGCCGTGCCGGTGCCCAGCGTGACGATCAGCGGGATCATGCGGAAGTAATAGACGAAGACGGCGTTCACCAGCCCCAGGCAGAGGCCGATGCCGCTGGCCATCAGGAAGGGCAGCACCACGCCGTCGAAGCCCCAGGCGATCATTGCCTTCACCGTCAGGTACATGGCGGCGATGGCGAAGGCGGGGAAGGAGACGTCGATGCCGCCCGAGAGCATCACCAGCAGCACGGCCAGCGCCAGGATGCCGGTGATGACGCTGGCGCGCAGCAGGCTGAAGATATTGGAAGGCTGCCAGAAGACCGGATTGATCGTGCCGATCACCACCACCGCCAGCACCAGCACGGCGGCCACCATCAGCTCCGGGTGGCGTCGGAGGGAATTGGCCAGCCCGCTCATGCCAGGGCCCCGAGCTGGGCGCTGAGCGCCGCCTCGCTGGTCTCCGCCGTCGCCACCTCCGACACAAGCCGGCCGCGATGCAGCACCAGGATGCGGTTGCAGTTGTCCACCAGCTCCGGCAGGTCGTCGGAGATCATCAGCACTCCCAGGCCCCTCGCGCGGGCCAGTTCGCGGATCTTGCGGTGGATGCCGGCCTTGGAGCCGACATCGACGCCCACGGTGGGGCCGTTCAGGATCAGCAGCTTCGGGTCGTTCATCAGCCAGCGGCCGATCACCACGCGCTGCGCGTTTCCGCCCGAGAGTTGCGTGACCGGCCGGTTGCCGGTGGGGGTGGCGATGGCCATCTCGCGGATCATCGCCGCCGCCTCGCGCGCCGCCTGCCCGCCCTGCACCACGCCGAAGCGGCTGAGCCGGTCATGCGAGGTGGCGAGCATGTTGCGGTCGATGGTCTGGGTGAGAAAGAGGCCCTCGGTCAGCCGGTCCTCCGGCACATAGGCGATACCCTCGGCGATGGCGGCCTGCACGCTGCCCAGCCGCAGCTCACGCCCCTCCAGGCGGATGCTGCCGGCATAATCCGGCTTCATGCCGAAGAGCGCGAGCGCCAGCTCCGTCCGCCCGGAGCCGAGCAAGCCGGAGATGCCGACGATCTCACCCGGCATCACGCGCAGGCTGACATCCTCGATTTCGCCGGGGACGGTCAGGCCGGAAACCTCCAGCAGCGGCTGCTGGCCGGGCTGGCCCTCCCAGCGGTAGCCCTCGGCCGCGATCTCCTGGCCCGTCATGGCGCGGGTGATCTTGGCCTCGTCGAATTCGGAGATCGGCCCGGCGGCGACCACCCGCCCGCTGCGGATCACCGTCAGCCGCTCGCTGATCTCCAGCATCTCGCGCATCTTGTGGCTGACGAAGAGCACGGCGATGCCGCGGCTCTGGATGTCGCGCACGACGCGGAACAGCGCCTCCACCTCGCGCCCGGTGAGCGCCGTGGTCGGCTCGTCCATGATCAGCAGGCGCGGGTCGGACATCAGCGCGCGGGCGATGGCGACGAGCTGCTTGCCAGCGGTGGGCAGCGTCTCCACCAGCGCATCGAGGTCGAGATCCACGCCGAGCTTGCCGATCGCCTCGCGGGCGATGCGCCGCACCCGCCCCCAGGAAACCAGCTTGCGCCCCTCGTGCAGCTCATTGCTGAGCGCCAGATTCTCAGCGACGCTCAGGTTCCCGAAGAGCGAGAAGTCCTGGTAGATCACCTGCACGCCGCGCGCGATGGCCTCGCGCGGCGTCAGCCCGTGCACCGGCTGGCCGTCGAACAGGATCTCGCCGCGGTCCGGCTGCCAGATGCCGGAGACGACCTTGATCAGGGTGGACTTGCCGGAGCCGTTCTCGCCGGCCAGGCAATGGATCTCCCCCCGCCCGATCGCGAGCGAGACGTCCTCCAGCGCACGGACGGCGCCGAAGCTCTTGCCGAGGTGGCGCAGTTCAATCAGCGGAGCGGTCATGGGGATCCATCGCGAGAGGCGCGGGGCGGACTGGTCCGCCCCGCGCGCCAGTCAGACGAGCGGCGGCTCAGAAGTTGTGCTCAGAAGTTGTACTGGGCCATGTTGTCCTTGGTGACGCCGACCCAGCCCTGGCCGACCAGCACATTGGGCGTCTTCGGGTCCGGCACCTCCAGCTTGCTGTAGCCGGCAAGGCCGAGATCCAGTCCTGCGCCGATCGGCTTCTTGGCCAGCGCCATCACCGCCAGGATGTTCATGGCGTAGCCCGCCACGGCCGGGTCCCAGAACTGGATATATTCGATATCGCCGTTCTTCAGGTACTGGCCGGCGACAGAGACCAGCCCCGTGCCGGAGAAGAACAGCTTGCCCTTCAGGTTGCGCTCGGCGATCAGGCGGCCCGCGCCCGCCGAAGTCGGCATCGGCGCGCCGAGGATGCCCTTCAGGTCCGGATAGGCGGTCAGCACTTCCTTGAGCTTGTTGTAGTCGGTGGTCGCGTCGTCATAGGTTTCGATGCGCCGCGTCACCTCCTGCATCTTCGGGAAGTGCTCCTTCTGGTAGGCGACCGCGCCGTCGATCCACTCGTTCTGCGACTGCGAGGTGAGGCTTCCGACAGTGGCGACGTACTTCCCCTCGCCACCCATCTGCTTGCCCAGCACCTCCATCAGCTTGGCGCCATAGGCATGGTTGTCGAAGGCCTCGATGTCGTAGTCCATGTTCTGCAGGTTCGAGGCCTCGTGCGAGATCACCACGATGCCCTGGTTGCGCGCCTTCTGCAGCACCGGCTCCACCGCCTCGACCGAGAAGGGCACGATGCAGATGGCGTCCACGCCCTGTGCGATCAGGCTCTCGACGAGCTGCACCTGCGCCGCCGCGTCGGCCTGGCTCGGGCCGATCATCCAGGTGTCGTGGCCCTGGTCCTTGCCGAACTGCTCGACGCCGACGCGCATCCGGTCGAACCAGGCGATGCCGTCGACCTTCACCACGGTGGCGATGACGCGCTTCTTGCCTGCCTTCGCATTGATGTCGGCGGAGACCTTGCTGGCATCCACCGCCTTGCCCTGCGCCCAGGCCGGGCGGCCCATCGCCGCGGCGAGCGCGCCGCCAGCGGCCAGCGCACCGAGGGAACGCCTGTTGATCATGACCATCGCTGCTTCCTTCCCTTGCGTCTCTTGCTCAGCCGTCAGTAGCTGCCGGCGGCGGCCGGTGCCTGCGTGACCAGCGCCACGCCCGAACTCGCCCCGATCCGCGTGGCGCCGGCGGCGATCATCGCCTGCGCCGCCTCCAGCGTGCGGATACCTCCCGAGGCCTTCACCCCCAGCGCATCGCCTACCACGTCGCGCATCAGCGCCACATCGGCCACCGTCGCGCCGCCGATCGAGAAGCCGGTGGAGGTCTTGACGAAATCCGCCCCCGCCTCGGCCGCCAGCCGGCAGGCCGTGCGCTTCTGTTCGTCATCCAGCAGGCAGGTCTCGATGATGACCTTCAGCACCTTGCCTGGGCAGGCCGCCCGCACCGCCGCGATGTCGGCGCGCACTGCATCCAGCCGGCCCTCGCGCAGCGCACCGATGGCGATCACCATATCGATCTCGTCCGCGCCGTTGCGCACCGCGTTGGCCGTCTCCGCGGCCTTGTCCTCCGGCGTCGTCGCGCCGAGCGGGAAGCCCACCACCGAGCAGGTCTTCACCCCGCTGCCGCGCAGCGCCTGCGCCACGCGCGCGACATGCACCGGATTGACGCAGACGGAGCAGAAGCGGAAGCGCAGCGCCTCGTCACAATAGCGCATCACCTCTGCCTCCGTTGCCTCCGGCTTCAGCAGGGTGTGGTCGATCAGCGATGCGAGTTCAGCGGGCGAAATCGGCCCGGTTGCGGCGTGAGCCATCGAAGCTGGTGTCCTCCGGCCGCATGGGCCTTCCCTGTTGCGAGGCGATCTGCCCCTTTGTCACTTTTCTAACTATTGTTATATTTCTCACATCAAGGGCCGAATGCGTCAAGCGGCCTTCTCTGGAGGAACGATGGGCGGAAGCCACGCGCAGGGGATTGCCACGGGACTGGCCAGCATGCGGCGCCGCACGCGGCTCGCGCGGCTGCAGGAACTGCTGCGCCAGAACGGCACCACGCGGCTGGACGAAGCGGCGCAGGCGCTCGGCGTCTCCTCCATGACCCTGCGGCGCGATCTGGCCATGCCCGGCCAGTCCCTGACGTTGCTGGGCGGGCATGTCGTGCCGGCCGGCAGCCTGCGCGGGGGCGGGCAATACGTGCTGGAGCGCGAGCAGGACAGTCACGCCGAAGCCAAGCGCCAGGCCTGCCGCCACGCCGCGCGACAGGTCGAGGAGGGGGATACACTTTTCGTTGATTGCGGCACCACCCTGCCGCATCTGATCGAGGCGCTGCCGCCACGGCTCTCCCTGACCATCGTCTGCTACGCGCTGAACATCGCCAACCTCGCCTCGCGGCGGCCGAACACCCAGCTCGTGCTGCTCGGCGGGCTGTTCCATGCCGCCTCTGCCACCTTCGCCTCCGACGAGGGGCTGCACGCCCTGCGGCGCCTGCGCATCAACAAGGCCTTCCTCTCGGCCGGCGGGGTCCATGCCACCGGCGGCGCCACCTGCACCAACTTCCACGAGGTGCCGGTGAAGCAGATGGCGCTGGCCACCGCCGCGCAATCCTTCCTGGTGGTGGACGGCAGCAAGCTCGGCCGGCTGCGGCCCGCCTATTTCGCGCCGGTCTCCGCCTTCGCGCGCATCCTGACCGATGCCGGTGCCCGCCCCGAGGCGGCGGACCTGCCGGTGCGGGAGGCGGCGCTGCTTGACGTGGCGCCGGCCGGTTCCTAACGCCGCCCACGACCGGGGCAGTCGGGAAAAAGGGGCCATGCAGGATATCGTCATCGGCGTCGATGTGGGCACAGGCAGCGCCCGGGCGGGCGCCTTCACCCTGGATGGAACCATGCTCGGCCAGGCGGTGCAGCCGATCCGGATGTGGCGCCCGGCGCCAGAGCATGTGCAGCAATCCTCGGAGGACATCTGGGCCGCCGTCTGCGCCGCCGTGCGCGCCGCCATGGCCGGGCTGGAGGCCACACGGGTGCGCGGCATCGGCTTCGACGCGACCTGCTCCCTGGTGGTGCTGGACGCCGCCGGCCGCCCGGTCTCCGTCAGCCCGGACGGCGCCCCCGAGCAGGATGTCGTGGTCTGGATGGACCACCGCGCCGCGGCGCAGGCCGAGCGCATCAATGCCGGCGGGCATGACGTGCTGCGCTATGTCGGCGGCCGCATCTCGCTGGAGATGCAGACGCCCAAGCTGCTCTGGCTGAAGGAGAACCTGCCGGAGACCTGGGGCCGCGCCGCGCATTTCTTCGACCTGCCAGACTATCTCACCTGGCGCGCCACCGGCAGCCCGACCCGCTCGCTCTGCTCCACCGTCTGCAAATGGACCTATCTCGGTCAGGAAGGCCGGTGGGACGCCGGCTATTTCCGCGCCATCGGCCTGGGCGACCTCGCCGAGGAAGGCTTCCGCCGCATCGGCACCGAGATCCTGCCACCCGGCGCCCTGCTCGGCGGGCTCTCCACCGAGGCGGCCGCCATGCTGGGCCTGCCGCCGGGGATTCCGGTGGGCGCCTCGGCCATCGACGCCCATGCCGGCGGCCTCGGTGTGATCGGTGCCGCGCTGGACGGCGCAAGGCCCGACCAGGAGGCCCTGCGCCACCGGCTGGCGCTGATCGGCGGCACCTCCTCCTGCCACATGGCCGTCGCGGAGGCGCCGCGCTTCGTGCCAGGCGTCTGGGGCCCCTACTACTCCGCCATGCTGCCCGGCCTCTGGCTGAACGAGGGCGGCCAGTCCGCCACCGGCAGCCTGGTGGACCATATCATCCTGACCCATGCCGCCTATCCGGCCCTGGCCGAGGCGGCGCAGCGCCGCGGCACCACCATCTACCAGTTGCTGAACGAGCGGCTGACGGTGCTGGCCGAAGGCCTCCCCTTCCCCGCCGCGCTGACCGAAGCACTGCACGTCATGCCGGACTTCCACGGCAACCGCTCGCCGCGCGCCGATGCCTCGCTGCGCGGCATGATCTCCGGGCTGCGGCTTTCGGCCACGGCGGATGATCTGGCGGTGCTCTATCTCGCCACCATCCAGGCCATCGCCTATGGCACGCGGCACATCATCGAGACGATGAACGCCGAGGGCTATGCCATCGACACCGTGCTGGCCTGCGGCGGCGGCACCAAGAACCCGGTCTTCCTGCGCGAGCACGCCGATGCCACGGCCTGCCGGCTGGTGCTGCCGCGCGAGCCGGAGGCCATCCTGCTCGGCGCCGCCATGCTGGGCGCGGTGGCTGGCGGCGCGCATGCCAGCCTGCCCGAAGCCATGGGGGCGATGAGCAGTGCCGGCAGCGTCCTGCAGCCCGGGGACGCCGCCGTGCGCCGCTACCACGATGCCAAGTATGCCGTGTTCCAGCGCATGTACCGGGACCAGATGGACTACCGTGACCTGATGCGCGGCAGCACGCCCTGAACGCTGCACGCAAGCATTCGGGAGGCACTGCCTCCCGGATCGCCCCCACTCGTCGCGGGGTCCGGGGAGGCCGTTGCCTCCCCGGCGGAGGGTCTGGGAGGCGGAGCCTCCCAGGAGGCCCTGCCCGTCACCCCTCGGCGAGCGCCACCCGTCGCCGCTCGCGCCGCGCCATGGCGCGGGCGACGACATAGAAGACCGGCGTGAAGAGCAGCCCGAAGACCGTCACCCCCAGCATGCCGGCGAAGACCGCCGTACCCAGGCTCTGCCGCATCTCCGCTCCCGCACCGGTCGCCACCGCCAGCGGCAGCACGCCGAGGATGAAGGCCAGCGAGGTCATCAGGATCGGCCGCAGGCGGGTGCGCGCGGCCGCCTCCGCCGCCTGCCAGCGGGTCATCCCCTCCGCCTCGGCCGCGCGGGCGAACTCGACGATCAGGATGGCGTTCTTGGCCGCGAGGCCGATCAGCACCACCAGCCCGATCTGCACCAGCACATTGTTGTCGAGCCCGCGCCAGGCGATACCCGTCAGCGCCGCCAGCACCGACATCGGCGCGATCAGCACCACCGCCAGCGGCAGCAGCCAGCTTTCATAGAGCGCCGCCAGCAGCAGGAAAACGAAGATCACGGCCAGCCCGAAGGCGATCGGCGCGGTATTGCCCTGGGTGGTCTCCTGCAGCGCGATCTCCGTCCACTCGAAGCCATAGCCGGACGGCAGTTCCTCGGCGAGCAGCGCCTCCATGGCCGCGATGGCCTGGCCGGTGGAGACGCCCGGCGCCGCCGCGCCCTGTACCTCGGCCGCGGGAAAGAGGTTGTAGCGCGGCACGCGATAGGGCCCGGTATCCTGCTCCAGCGTGGCGAGGGAGCCGATCGGCACCATGTCGCCGGCATCGTTGCGCGTGCGCAGGAGTGCCACGTCGCGCGGGGTGCGGCGCTGGTCCTCCTCCGCCTGGGCGGTGACGCGATAGGTGCGGCCCAGGATGTTAAAGTCGTTCACGAAGGCCGAGCCGAGATAGACGGAGAGCGTCTCGGACACGCGGGAGAGCGGCACGCCCAGCATCTCCGCCTTGCTGCGGTCCACCTCCGCGCGCAGGGAGGGCGTCGCCGTGTTGAACAGCGTGAAGGCCATGGCGACCTCCGGCCGCTGGTTGGCGGCGGCGACGATGCGGTGGGTCACCGCCTCCAGCGCCCGCGCGCCGTGGTCGCCTCGGTCCTGCACATAGAGCTTGAAGCCGCCACCGGTGCCGATGCCGGAGACGGAGGGCGGCGGGATCACCAGCGCCAGCGCGTCCCGCTGGGCCGAGACGGCTGCCTGCACCGCACCGATGATGGCGGGATAGGCCAGATGCGCCGCCTCGCGCTTCTCGAAGGAGTCAAGCGTGACGAAGATGACGCCGGCATTCGGCGCATTGGTGAAGGTGGCACCGTCGAAGCCCGTGAAAACCACGGTGTTGGCGACGCCCGGCACTTTCAGCAGATCAGCCGAAGCACGCCGCATCACGGCATCGGTGCGCCCCAGGGCCGCGCCCGGCGGCAGCTGGAAGGCCGCGATCAGGTAGCCACGGTCGAGCGGCGGGATCAGGCCGGTGGGCGTCGTGCGCACCGTCTGACCAGTCAGCACCAGCAGCCCGGTGAAGAGGATCATCACCACCGCCGCGAGACGCACCAGCCGGCGAGTCACCGCGCCATAGCCAATGGAGAGCGCATCGAAGGCGCGGTTGAAGCCGCGGAAGAACAGGCCGAAGGGCGCGCCGACCACCGCGCGCCAGCCCTTTGGCTTATGGTGGCTGTGCGGCCGCAGCAGCAGCGCCGCCAGGGCGGGCGAGAGGGTCAGCGAAACCAGCGCCGAAAGCAGCGTGGCGACGGCGATGGTCACGGCGAACTGCTGATAGAAGGCGCCGGCCAGCCCGGTGATGAAGGCGGTGGGCACGAAGACGGCGCAGAGCACCAGGGCGATGGCGATCAGCGCGAAGCCGACCTCGTCCATCGTGCGCTGCGTCGCCGCCACCGGATCGAGCCCGTTGGCCAGGTGCCGCTCGACATTCTCCACCACGACGATAGCGTCATCGACGACGATGCCGATGGCCAGGATCAGGCCGAACATCGAGAGGCTGTTCAGCGAGACGCCGAACAGACCCATGAAGGCGAAGGTGCCGATGATCGAGACCGGGATCGCCGCCAGCGGGATGATCGAGGCGCGCCAGGACTGCAGGAACAGGATCACCACCAGCACCACCAGCACGATGGCCTCGATGAAGGTGTGCAGCACCGCCTCCATCGACTGCTCGATGAACTGCGTGGTGTCATAGACGACGCGGTAATCGACGCCCGGCGGGAAGTCCCGCTTCACCTCCTCCAGCGTCGTACGGATGGCGGCGGCGGTCGCCAGCGCATTGGAGCCGGGGCGCTGGAAGATCGGCATGGCCACCGCCGGGTCCGTCCCCAGATAGGCATTGACAGTATAGTCCTGGCTGCCCAGCTCGACGCGCGCGATGTCACGCAGCCGCAGCGGTGCCCCGCCCTCGCCGGTGGCGACGACGATATCGGAGAACTCCTCCACGCTGCGCAGCCGGCCCAGGGCCTGGATGTTGAGCTGGAAGGCCTCGCCGCTGGCATTGCTGGTGGGCGGCTGATTCAGCCCGCCGGCGGCAACCTGCACATTGGCGCGGCGCAGGGCGTCCACCACCTCGCCGGCGGTCAGCCCACGCGCGGCGATCCGCGCGGGGTCGAGCCAGATGCGCATGGCATAGTCGCGCCCGCCGAAGACCTGGATGTCGCCGACGCCATCGAGCCGCGCCAGGCGGTCGCGCAGGTTCAGCGTCGCGTAGTTGGAAAGATACTGGTCATCGCGCGAGCCGTCGGGCGAGATCAGATGGACCACCATCATGATGTCGGGCGAGGCCTTGCGGACCACCAGCCCGAGTCGGCGCACCTCCTCCGGGAGGCGCGCCTCGGCGACGGCCATGCGGTTCTGCACCAGCACCTGCGCCTGATCGACATCGACGCCCTGGCGGAACACCACATTGACGGTGAGCTTGCCGTCACCGGTGGCCTGGGAGCTCATGTAGAGCATCCCCTCCACGCCATTGACCTCCTGCTCGATCGGCGTGGCGACGGTCTCGGCGATCACCGAGGCCGAGGCGCCGGGATAGGTGGCGGTGATGGTGACGGTAGGCGGCGCGATCTCGGGATATTCGCTGATCGGCAACCGGAGGGAGGCGATCGCGCCGATCAGCACGATCGCGATGGAGATCACGGCGGCGAAGATCGGCCGCGCGATGAAGAAGCGGGCGAAGCGCATGGCTCCCTGTCCTCACCGTGCCTGCGCGATGCGGCCGTCGGCCGGCGCGGCCTCGGCCGTCACCCGGGCGCCGGGACGCGCCAGGTGCAGGCCGCCAACGATCACCCGGTCGCGCGGGGAAAGGCCGCCGCGCACGACGCGCAGCCCATCCACCACCGGCCCAAGTGTCACCGGCTTGGCGACCACCGTGCCATCCGCGGCCACGGTCATCACCACCCGGGCCGTCTGGTCCGCGGCGATGGCGGCATCCGGCACCAGCAGCCGCTCGCCCTGATCCACCGGCAGGCGCAGCCGGGCGAAGGTACCGGGCGTCAGGAACAGGTCCTTGTTCGGCAGCAGGGCACGCGCGCGCAGCGTGCCGGAGCGGGTGCGCAACTCGCTGTCGAGGAAGTCGAGCGTGCCGGTCCGCTCCCAGTTCGGCTCGTCGGCCAGCCGCAGCTGCACCTCCGGCCGCTCCGCCCCGGCGCGCGCGCCACCGTCACGGGCGAGACGGAGGTAGTCGGCCTCGCTCATGTCGAAGCTGGCATAGATCGGGTCGAGCGTGAGGATGGTGGTCAGCAGGGTCGAGCCCGCCTGCACCAGATTGCCGGCATCGACGCGGCGGTCGGAGGCGCGGCCGGGCTGCGGCGCGCGCACCTCCGTCCAGGTCAGCTCCAGCTCGGCCTGGCGCAGCCGGGCGCGCGCCGCCTCGACCTCCGCCTCGGCCCCGCGCTCGGCGGCGCGTCGGCTGTCGAGCTGCGCCTGCGGGGCGATGCGGTCCTGCACCAGCGGGGTGGTGCGGCGGATATCCTGCCGCGCGAGGTCGAGTCGCGCCTGGGCGCCGGCCAGCTCGGCCTGGGCGCTCTGCACGGCGATCTCGAAGGGACGACGGTCGAGGGTAAAGAGCAGGTCGCCCGCCTTGACGACCTGCCCGTCGCGGAAATGCACCTGCTCGATCAGGCCGGAGACGCGCGGGCGCAGCTCGACGCGCGCCGAGGGCTCCAGCCGGGCGATGTGCTCCTCCCATTCCGTGACGTCGCGGCTGAAGGGCTGGGCAACCGTCACGGCAGGCGGGGCAGGCTGCGCCTGCAGCGGCATGGTGGGCAGGGCCAGCAGGAGGGCAAGCGGAAGAAGAGTCTTGCGGGATGGGACTGGCATAGCCTATCTCCAGGGCCGGATGATACCGACCGGTTCGTACCGTGGTGATATATACCGGTCGGTATAAAATCAAGCCGCCCTGGCGGGAAACATTCCGCATTGCGGGAGAAAAGATTGTGACGGATGCCTCTGTCGCCCATCCGCCGGCCTGCAGGCCACGCAGCACGGCCGCGCAGCGACTCTTCGCCGTGGCGAAAGAGCTGTTCTACCGACAGGGCATCCGCGCCACCGGCGTCGAGGAGCTGTGCCGCGCGGCCGGCACCACCAAGATCAGCCTTTACCGGGCCTTCCCCTCGAAGGACGAGCTAATCGCCTCGATCCTCCGCGACGACTGTGAGAAGAGCGCCTGTCGCCTGGACCAGGCCTTCGACCCAGCCCTGCCGCCGCGCGAGCGGCCCGGCGCCTGCCTGGCGGCGGCAGTGGCGGCGCTGCGCCAGCCAGGCTTCCGGGGCTGCCCGGTCGGGCTGGCCATCGCCGAGTTCCCGGACCCCACCCATCCCGCCCGCCAGGTGGCCGATGCGCACAAGCTGCAGACACGCGAGAACCTGCGGCGGCTCTGCGCCGAGGCGGGTGCCGCCGACGCGCAGCTTCTGAGCGATTCCCTGCTGATGCTGATCGAGGGCGCCTTCTCGTCCGCGCCCTACCTGGGCAATGAGGAAGCGGCCCGCTCCCTGGAGCGGGCGGGCGCGGCACTCCTGGCCACAGCCTTTCCCGACCTTCGCCCGGCGCCTGAGCCGGGCAAACCCTAGTGTCCGGATAACGAAGCCCTGCGGACTTCGTCATCCGGACACTTGCCTTTGTTTTCAGTAGCCTGCTGATCCGCTTCCTCCGCTGCAAATGCAGCGGAGGAAGCGGGCAGGACACTAGGCGGCAGCGGCGCCCTGCTTCCGCGCCGTCGCGCGGCCGCTAGGCCAACCGGCCAGCGCGAGATCCACCACCTCGTCCAGCATTTCGCGGGTGGCCCCCCCCTTGGCCTGGATGGCCAGCCCCTGCGCTACCGTCATTAGGTAGCGGGCCAGGGCCGCGGGATCGGTTTCAGCCGGCAGATCCCCCTCCTTCCGCGCCCGCACAAGGCGCGCGGCAATCGCGGCCTCCGCGTCGCAGCGCCGGCGGATCAGCTCCTGGCGCACCGGCTCGCTTTCCGGCGAGCAGGCGATGGCACCATTGAGGCCCAGGCAGCCATGCGGCAGGTCCTCCCGCGTCAGCAGGTCGGCATAGCTGCGGAGCAGCCGCTCGACGGCCTGTCGCGCCACCGGCTCGGCCAGCGCCGCATCGACAAAGGCGAGATAGCGCGCCTGGTAGCTGTCGAGCGCCTTGCGGAACAGCTCCTCCTTGCTGCCGAAGCAGGCATAGAGGCTGGGCTTGGCGATCCCCATGGCCTCGGTCAGGTCAGCCAGGCTCGTGCCCTCGTAGCCCTTCTGCCAGAACTGCAGCAGAGCCGCCTCCAAGGCTTTCTCCGGATCGAATTCCCGCGGCCGCCCCATTTCCGTTTCCGCCGATATAAGTCCGTCCTCACATCATATAGCGAGCATGCGGCAGCGATTCGAGCCGCGAGACCTGCCCCTCCGGCGGCGGCGCCTTGCGCACCGGGCATTGCCACCGGCCGGCCCGGCGCTTCTCACTCCACCCGGAGGATCTCCACCCCCGGCGGCGCGAGCAGGATCTCGCTGAAGGCGCGCATCCAATCTCCTGTCTCATCGCCGGCGGTGCCGCCGCGGTGGCGGAAGCCTTCGAGCTGATCCAGGCTGGTCAGTTCCACCTCGAACTGGAGCGCCGCGCCACCCGCCCCGCGCGTCAGCGGAACCAGCATCCGGGCCTTCAGGCCCTCGCCCTGCGCCGCAGCCACCTCTCGCTGGATGAACTCCACCGCGCGCTGGCGGTTGATGGGCAGCACATCATAGGAAAACCGTGCGAGATACATCGCCTTCTCCTGTCCGGGGCCTTCAGCCCTCCTCCAGCGTGAAGCCGGCCTTGAGCGTCACCTGGTAGTGATCGACCTTGCCGTCGCTCCCGACGGCGCCGCGAATCTGCACCACCTCGAACCAGCGCAGGTTCCGCAGCGTGGTGCCGGCGCGGGTGATCGCGGCCTGGATCGCCTCGTCGGTGCCCAGTTTCGAGGACCCGACCAGTTCGACCACCTTATAGACATGCTCCGACATGACGGGCCTTCCCCTTGGGCTTGCGTTTCACGGCAGGCGCTGGGGCGATGCGGAGGCGCTGCGCGCCCCGGCCATTTCGCCTCCGCCACGATGCAATCAACCCGCCCGCCACAAGGCAAGGCCTGGATGGCACCCCGCCCATCACGCTGCCGCGCCCAAGCGGTGGAGGGCAGGGCCCGGAACCCGCCGGCCCCGCGACCCTGACGCCCCTATCGGCCGGCGCGGGTGCTGTCGCGCGCCCCGGAGGCGCGCTCGTCGAAGCCTTCCGGCACCGCGCGCCCCTCGTCGATGAAGGCCTTCCGCAGCGCCTCCACATTGGGGCTGAAGATGGTCCTGCGGTTCTCCACCGCCCAGGCATGGGAGTTGCGCACAGTGTCAAGCGATTGCTGGAAGCGCGGCATCACCCAGCGGGCGAAAAGCTCATAGCTGCGCCAGGTCTGCTCACGGTCGGCCCAGTCGTTGGCGCGGAACAGGAAGCCGCCGAAGCCGCCCTCGCTCTTCTCGATCAGGTTCTCGATGCCGCGCGCCACCGTATCCGGCGAGCCGACCAGCGTCGTGCCCGACCTCACGCCATCGGTCAGGGGATCCTCCGAGCGGCCCGGCGGCCGGCCGAGCGCATCCTCGAAATAGGTGACCGTCTCCAGCCGCTCGCCGACGCGCACCTCCTCCATGGCCTTCTCGTCGGTTTCGGCGACATGCACGTTCATCACCAGCCGCCAGTCCTCCCGGCTGATGGTCTTGCCGTGCCGGGCGGCCGCCTCCTCGGCGATGCGCCACTGGCCCGGCAGTGCCGCCGGCCCGCCCGGCATGCCGGCACCGAGCGAGAGAATGCCGACGCCGTGCTTCCCCGCCACGGTCGGGCCGGAGGGGGTCAGGGTGCTGGCGACGGCGATCGGGAAATGCGGGTCGCTATAGGGGCGCAGATGGAGCCGGGCCTCGTTCATCTCGAACCAGTCGGTCTTGCGCGTCACCGGGCCGTCGCAGCGCAGCAGGGCCATGATCGCCTCCAGCGCCTCGTCCATGCGGCGGCGCTGGGTGGCGGGATCGATGCCGAGCATATAGGCGTCGGAGACTAGGGCGCCCGGACCGCAGCCGAGCATGGCGCGCCCGCGCGTCATGTGGTCGAGCTGCACGAAGCGCTGCGCCACCAGGAAGGGATGGTGATAGGGCAGGCTCGTCACGCCCGAGCCGAGGCGGATGTGCTTCGTCCGTTCCGCGGCGGCGGCGATGATCAGCTCGGGCGAGGCGATGATCTCCCAGCCCGCGGAATGATGCTCGCCGATCCAGGCCTCGTCATAGCCGAGCCGGTCCAGCAGCTCGATCATCTCGATGTCGCGGGCCATGGCCAGGGTGGGGTTGTCGCCCAGGCGGTGGAAGGGCGCGAGAAAGATGCCGAACTTCAGGCCACGCTTCGCCATGGACGTCTGCTCCCGTGTTTGCCGTGAGCTTTGCGCAGTTGCGGTGCGGTGCCAAGCGTCCAGGCGAAGGTCCGGCGGCTTGGCTCCTGCAGCCCGAGGCGCCCATCCTTCCCCTGGCCCTTCCCCTGCCCCTTCCCTTGGGCGGCGATCCGCGCCGGGCGCGGCAACGTGACGGCGGCCCGGCCGCCGACCGTCCGGCCCGCTGCCCGCGCGGGCTTCTCAGCCGGGCTCAGGGCGTCCATTGTGGCAAGACCCGTTCCCCTTACCGGCCGTCCGCCGCCCGCCGGCGGGCGCCGCCCGGACATCCAGCGAACCGAGGCGCATGAACTCTCCCTTTGATCCGTCCCAGGTGAAGTTTGGCATCGGCCAGCCTGTCTCCCGCAAGGAAGACCCGGTGCTGCTGCGCGGGGAAGGCCGCTACAGCGATGACCTGAACCTGCCCGGCCAGGCGCGCGCCGTGATGGTGCGGAGCCCCTATGCCCATGGCGTGCTGCGCGGCATCGACACCGCCGAGGCGCGGAGTATGCCGGGGGTGCTGGCCATCATCACAGGCCAGGACCTGGCGGCGGCCGGGCTTGGCCCGATGCTGGCCAATATCAGCCAGAAGAACCGCGACGGCAGCGAGGTCCACCTGCCGCGCCAGCTGCCATTGACCACGGACCGGGTCCGCTATGTCGGCGACCCGATCGCCATGGTGGTGGCCGAGACGGTCGAGCAGGCGCGCGACGCCGCTGAAGCGGTGGTGCCCGATATCGAGCCGCTGCCGGCCGTGACCGAGGCGCGCGAGGCGGCAGAGGCGCCGGCGCTCTATGACGACGTGCCGGGCAACCTCCTGCTCGACTTCCAGTACGGCGATGCCGCCAAGGTGGCGGAGGCCTTCGCCCGCGCCGCCCATGTGACGCGGGTGCCGCTCCGCAACAGCCGCGTGATCGTCGCGCCGATGGAGCCGCGCGCGGCGCTGGCCAGCTTCGAGGCGGAGGAGGACCGCTACGTCCTGCGCCTCGGCACCCAGGGCGTCTTCGGAATGCGTGCCAACATCGCCAAGGTCATGGGCATCGACCCGGCGAAGCTGCGCATCCTGACCGGCAATGTCGGCGGCTCCTTCGGCATGAAGGCCTCCGTCTATCCTGAATACATCGCCCTGCTGCACGCGGCCCGCACCCTCGGCCGGCCGGTGAAGTGGACCGACGAGCGCTCAGGCAGCTTCCTCTCCGACAGCCATGGCCGCGACCACGACATGACCGGCGAGCTGGCGCTGGATGCCGAGGGCCGCTTCCTGGCGGTGCGTATCCATGGCTATTCCAATCTCGGCGCCTATCTCAGCAACGCCACCACCCTCCCCTCCACCGGCAACACGGTGAAGAACGTCGTCGGCGTCTACCGCACGCCGCTGGTGGAGGTCTCGACGCGCTGCATGTTCACCAACACCACGCCGGTCGGCGCCTATCGCGGCGCCGGGCGGCCGGAGGGCAACTATTACATGGAGCGCCTGATCGACACGGCGGCCCGCGAGATGGGCATCGACCGCGTCGAGCTGCGCCGGCGCAACCAGATCCAGCCCGAGCAGATCCCCTACGCCACCCCGGCCGGCACCACCTATGACAGCGGCGACTTCCCGGCGATCCTGGACGAGGCGCTGGCCGCCGCCGACTGGGACGGTTTCCCGGCGCGCCGCGCGGAAAGCCGCCGGCAGGGCAAGCTGCGCGGGCGTGGCATCGGCCACTACCTTGAAGTCACCGCGCCCCCCTCGAAGGAGATGGGCGGCATCCGCTTCGAGCCGGATGGCAGCGTCACCATCATCACCGGCACCCTCGACTACGGCCAGGGCCATGCCTCCCCCTTCGCCCAGGTGCTGGTGGACCGGCTTGGCATTCCCTTCGAGCGGATCAAGCTGCTGCAGGGCGACAGCGACGAGCTGATCGCCGGCGGCGGCACCGGCGGCTCGCGTTCCATCATGGCCAGCGGCCAGGCCATCGCCGGGGCCAGCGCGCTGGTGATCGAAAAGGGGCGCCGCATCGCAGGCCATTTCCTGGAGGCCGCGGAGGAGGACATCGAGTTCTCCGGCGGGCGCTTCACCATCGCCGGCACCGACCGCGGCATCGACGTGCTGGAGCTGGCGGCGCGGCTGCGCGAGGCGACCAATCTGCCGGAAGATCTGCCCCGCACGCTCGATGTCTCGCATGCCGAGCAGTACGAAGACTCCGCCTTCCCCAATGGCTGCCACATCGCCGAGGTGGAGATCGACCCCGACACGGGCGAGACGGAAGTGGTCCGCTACGTGATGGTCAACGACTTCGGCGTGATCGTGAATCCGCTGCTGGTCGAGGGGCAGGCGCATGGCGGCATCGTGCAGGGGATCGGCCAGGCACTGACCGAGCTCACCGCCTATGACGCCGAAGGCCAGATCCTCACCGGTTCCTTCATGGACTACGGGCTGCCGCGCGCCGTCCATGCGCCGCTCTTCCGCTTCCAGAGCCATCCAGTGCCGGCGCGGACCAACGCGCTCGGCGCCAAGGGCTGCGGCGAGGCGGGTTGCGCCGGCTCGCTGCCGGCGGTGATGAACGCCGTGGTGGATGCGCTGTCGGAACTGGGCATCACCCATATCGACATGCCCGCCACGCCGGTGCGGATCTGGCAGGCGATCCAGGAGCGCCGCGCCGCCGCGGCTTAGTCTCGCGTGGTCCGGAAGAGCCGGGGCGCCCGGCTCTTCCGGCGGCGCTGCCCCTATCTGGCTGGGCTGGGATGCGTCGATCTGTGAGGATCTAAGATGATTGGGGCGCCAGGATTCGAACCTGGGAATGGCGGTACCAAAAACCGCTGCCTTACCGCTTGGCTACGCCCCAGCGAGGCTCTCGGGCGCTGAATACGGTGTCGGGGCCCCTTCCGTAAAGCCCCCTCCCCACCGCCACCAGGCGGCGGGAAGCCGGATGGCGGCGGCCTCGGCCGCTCCGGCATCGGCAAAGAGCGCGAAGCAGGTCGCGCCGGAGCCGCTCATCCGCGCCAGCAGGCAGCCGGGGAGACCCCGCAGCGCCGCCAGGACCTCGGCCACCGCTGGGCAAAGGCCGATCGCCGCCGCCTCCAGGTCATTGCCACAGGCCGCAAGGTCGCGCGTCATGGCGGCGGCATCCGGCCAAGCGGCGGGCAGTGTCGCTTCCGCCGAGAAGCCCCCGCCCCGCGCCCGGAACACCGCCGGCGTGGCCAGCGGGATGCGCGGATTGGCCAGCACCAGCCCGGCCGGCGGTAGGGCGGGCGCAGCGCACAGCACCTCTCCCACACCCCCCATGCGGGCAGGGCGGCTGTCGAGGCAAACCGGCACATCCGCGCCGAGCCGGGCGGCCAGGGGCGCGAGGCGCGCGCCTCCCCAGCCCAGCCCCCAGGCCCGATCCAGCAGCCGCAGCGTCGCGGCGGCATCGGCCGAGCCGCCGCCGATCCCGGAAGCGACCGGCAGGCACTTGGTGAGCCGCAGTGTGCCATGCGGCGCGATGCCCGCCTCAGCCGCCAGCAGCCGCGCCGCGCGCAGCACCAGATTGTCCTCCTCCGCCGCAAGGGCAGCGGCCTCCGGCCCGTCGAGCCGCAGCGCCAGCGCGCCACCCGGGCGGTAGCGCAGCTGGTCGGCTGCGCCGGCGAAGGCGACCAGGCTATCCAGCAGGTGGTAGCCATCGGCACGGCGGCCGAGGACGTGCAAGTGCAGGTTGACCTTGGCGGGTGCCGCCTCAGCCAGCTCAGGGGTCGTGGTCATCACTGCGGCAGGGCGGCGCGGTTCGCCCCCGGCAGACCGTCGCGCAGCTTGGCGGAAATGCGCGGCGCCTCGCCCGGCTCGGGCTCCAGCGCCAGGGCCCGGCGCCACTGGAAGCGCGCCTCGCGCTCGCGGCCCGCGGCCCAGTAGGCGTCGCCCAGATGGTCGTTGATGACGCTGTTGCGCGGCTCCAGCTCGGCCGCGCGCTCCAGCCAGCGGGTGGCGCCGGGAAGGTCGTTCAGCTTGAACAACGCCCAGCCCAGGCTGTCGGCGATATTGCCGTCCTGCGGGCGCAACTCGGCGGCACGCTCCAGCATCCGCCGCGCCTCGGCCAGGTTGGTGCCGTGCTCGACCCAGCTATAGCCGAGGTAGTTGAGCACATAGGGCTGCTCGGGCGAGAGCTGGAGGGCACGGCGGAAATCGGCCTCGGCGGCCGGCCAGTTGCCGCTGCGCTCCAGCGCAATGCCGCGGGCATAGAACAGCGGCCAATGTCCGGCCTGCGGCGCGCCGATGCGGTCGATGGCAGCACTATAAGCCTGCGCGGCCTCGGCGAAACGGTCGCGCCGGCGCAGCAGGTCGCCCAGCCGCGCCTGCGGCTGCACCGCAGTGGGCTGTGCCCTGCCCAGGGCACGCAGGGTCGCGATGGCCTCCTCCGGCCGGTCCAGCCGGTCGAGCAGCGCGGCCCGGCGCAGCATCACCACCGGGGTGAGCGGGTCGTCATCCGGCACGTCGCGCAGCAGCGCCAGGGCACTGCCGGGGTGGTGCTCCTCCGCCAGGGAGTCGGCGGCGATCAGCAGCGCAGGCGTGAAGTTGGGTCGCAGCCGGAGCGCCAGGCGGGAGAGCAGCAGCGTCAGTTCAGGCGCGCCCTGCCCGCGCAGCGCGCCGGCCAGGGCCAGTTCCGCCTCGGCCATGCCCTCCACCGGCGAAGCCACGGCACGGCCGCGCAGCATACGGCGGCGCGCCTCCGGGGTGCTCAGCATCGCGAAATCGTCGCCACCGAGCACCATGGCATCCAGCAGCCGCGCGGCCTCGGCCGGCTTGCCGGCGCGGTCGAAGATGCCGGCGATGATCTGCAGCATCCGCAGGTTGGGCTCGGCGCTTTCGACCAGCGCCATGCGGGCCAGCCGCTCCGCCTCCTGCGGGCGCTGGGCGAGATCGGCGATCATCGCGGAATGCAGCGCGGCGAGCCCGCGCAGGCGGCCGCCTTCAATCTGCGGCCGCAGCGTGGCCAGGGCCGCGTCGGTATGGCCACGGCCGGCCTGCGCCCAGGCCAGCAACAGTGGTCGCAGCACCTGCGCGGCGCCGCCCGGCGGCAGGTTGCGCAGCCGTGTCTCGGCGCGCTCCCAACGCCCGGCCATGCCATCGGCTCCGGCGAGCAGCATGACGGCCAGTTCGCTTTGCGGCAGCCGGTGCGCCAGCCGCGCCGCCTCGGGCCGACCGTCCAGCACGGCAGCCAGGAAGGCGCGGTTCAGCACCTCCGGCTCGTTCGGCGCCAGCCGCAAGGCCTCCAGCAACTCGTCGGCGGCAGTGTGGGTATCCGTCTCCGCCGCGGCGAAGCGGCCGGCCAGATAGGCACCAAAGGCCGAGGGCTGGGACGAGGCGGAGAACCCACCGGAACCGGCATCCGCCGCCCCGCCCGCAGCACAACCGGCAAGCAGGGCCGCGGCCAGAAGGGCAAGGCGGCGCGGGCGAACAAGCAGCATGACCATAGGGGCCACCCTAAAGCCTTTTCGCGGTTGCGGGAAATGCTTCTGTGGCGCCGTATCGGGGCAATACCGGCGCCATCCGTGCCGCCCGCTCGCCGCTACATCCCGCCGATATAGTTCGGCCCGCCGCCCCCTTCCGGCGTGCACCAGTCGATGTTCTGCGAGGGGTCCTTGATGTCGCAGGTCTTGCAGTGCACGCAGTTCTGCGCGTTGATCACCAGGCGCGGCTCGCCCTCCTCCACGCCGACCGCCTCATAGACGGCCGCCGGGCAGTAACGTGCCTCGGGGGCGCGATAGGTGTCCCAGTTCACCGGCTTCCAGCGCGCCGGGTCCTTGAGCTTGAGGTGCGCCGGCTGGTCCTCCTCGTGATTGGTGTTGGAGAGAAAGACGGAGGAGAGCCGGTCGAAGGTCAGCTTGCCGTCCGGCTTGGGGTAGTCGATCTTGCGGCACTGGTCGGCCGGCTTCGTCGCGCTGTGGTCGGCATGGTTGGGCAGCGTCCAGGGCGCCTTGCCACGGAACACATAGGTGTCGAGCGCCGCGTTCAGCATGCCGCCCCAGAAGCCCCACTTCGCGAAGCCCGGGCGGATGTTGCGCACGCCGGAGAGTTCCTCCCACAGCCAGCTGCCGCGCAGCCGCTCGGGATAGCTTTCCAGCACCGGCCCGGCCGCCTCGTCGGCCAGCGCGGCGGCGGCGGCCTCGGCGGCCAGCATGCCGCTCTTCATGGCGGTGTGGGTGCCTTTGATCTTGGGCACGTTCAGGAAACCGGCACTGTCGCCGATCAGTACGCCGCCGGGGAAGACCAGCTTCGGGATGGACTGGAAGCCCCCCTCGCTCAGCGCCCGCGCGCCATAGGCGATGCGCTTGCCGCCCTCCAGGATCTTGCGCACCTCGGGGTGGGTCTTGAAGCGCTGCATCTCCTCGAAGGGAGAGAGCCAGGTGTTGGGATAGTCCAGCCCGACCACGAAGCCAATCGAGACCAGGTTCTCGCCCAGCATGTAGAGCCAGGAGCCGCCATAGGTGTCGGAGGCGAGCGGCCAGCCGACGCTGTGCCAGATCTTGCCCGGAGTGTGTCGCTCCTTCGGGATCTCCCACAGCTCCTTGATGCCGAGCGCATAGGTCTGCGGCTGCACGCCCTCGCGCAGGTTGAAGTGCTCCTGCAGCGTCTTGGCCAGCGAACCGCGGCAGCCCTCACCGAACAGCGTGTAGCGCGCCCGCAGTTCCATTCCCGGCTGGTAGTTCGGGCCTTCCTCGCCTTCGCGCGTGATGCCCATGACGCCGGCGACGACGCCCTTCACCACCCCGTCCTCGATGATCGGCTCAGAGGCGGCGAAGCCGGGATAGATCTCCACCCCCAGCGCCTCCGCCTTGGCGGCCAGCCAGCGGCAGACATTGCCGAGCGACACGACATAGTTGCCGTGGTTGTTCATCTGCGGCGGGGTCGGCAGCCTGAAGGCCCGGGTTTCGGTGAGGAACATGAAACTGTCCTCACTGGCCGGGGTGGCCAGCGCCGGCGGGTCCTCGCGCCAGTCGGGCAGCAGTTCATCCAGCGCGCGAGGCTCGATCACCGCGCCGGAGAGGATATGCGCGCCAACCTCCGAGCCCTTCTCGACGACGCAGACCGCCGCCTCCGGCGAGAGCTGCTTCAGGCGGATGGCCGCCGCCAGCCCGGCGGGCCCGGCGCCCACCACCAGAACATCGAACTCCATGCTCTCGCGTTCGGTCACACGCTTCTCCCTTGGTCCCGTGGCCTTGCCTTAGACCGATCGCGGGTTGCGCGGAACCCCGCCGGCGGCCGATATGCCACCCTGAGATGAACGCCGCCGCGCCCGATCCGGACGAGTCCGCCGCCCTGCTGGCCGCACTGCGGCTGCAACTGGCCTGGGGCGCCGACGAGGCGCTGGCCGAGGCGCCGCTGGACCGGCTCGCCGCCCCGCCGCCCGCGCCCCCGCCCGCGTCCCCTGGGCAGCCCGCCGAGCCGGCGCCGCGCCGCGCTGCGCCCGCCCGCCGCCCCGCCGCCCTGCCGCTGGAGGCGCCCGTGCCACCGGCGGCCCGCAACGCGGCGGCCCTGGCGGCCGGGGCCACCGACCTCGAGACGCTGCGCGAAGCCATGCGCGCCGTGGACACGCCGCTGCGGGACACCGCCACCAACCTGGTCTTCGCCGACGGCAATCCCGCTTCCGGGCTGATGTTCGTGGGTGAGGCGCCGGGCGCCGACGAGGATCGGCTGGGCCGCCCCTTCGTCGGCCAGTCCGGCCAGCTGCTGGACCGGATGCTGGCCAGCATCGGCCTCGATCGCGCCGCCGAGGATCCGTCCCGCGCCTTCTACATCACCAACATCCTGCCCTGGCGGCCGCCGGGCAACCGCACGCCGACCGACGCCGAGATCACGCTCTTCCTACCCATGGTGCTGCGCCATATCGCGCTGGTGCGGCCGCGGCACCTGGTGCTGCTGGGCGGCACCTCCGCCAAGGCCCTGTTGCGCGCCAGGGAGGGCATCACCCGGCTGCGCGGCCGCTGGCATCAACTTCCGGTCGATTCGGAGATGATTCCGGTCCTGCCGACCTGGCATCCGGCCTATCTGCTGCGCAATCCCTCGGCCAAGCGGGACTCCTGGGCCGACCTCTTGCTGTTGCACCGGAGCCTCGCCGGTGGAAATCCCGTCACCGGGACGGCTCCAACAGAAAAGTGATGGTAATTTTCAACTCACGATTTTGATATCCAACCCCCGCGTCCCTTGACGCGCGATCCTCCCGATCATTCCCGGTTGCCCGAATCTCTCAAGACCGTTAACGCCGACGGAGCCATGCGAGCGATCTGCACCATGGCCCTTCGCTCACCCGCCCTGGCGCTCGGCCTGGGATGGGCGGCGTCGCTGTGTCTTGGGGCTCAGGTCCCGGCCATGGCGCAACGGGCCGGAGAGACCGCCCCCCTCGAGCGGGCAATGAACATGCCCCGCCCTGCCCTTCAATCGGGCACGGCGGGGCTTCCGCAACCTCTGGCCCCTTCCGATGCGGCACGTCTGACGCGCATCTTCGCCCTGCAGAAGCGCGGCGACATGGCCGCCGCCGCGCAGGAGGCGGAGCGGCTGGAGGACCGGCGCCTGATGGGCCATGTCCTGGCCGGGCGCTGGCTGCGCCCGGGCGCGCCGGAGCCCTCGGTCCAGGAGCTGTACGGCTGGCTGGCCGAGTATCCGGACCATCCGGAGGCGCAGGCGATCCATGCCCTGCTGCGCAGCCGCCTGCCGCGCAACGCCCCCTACCCGCCCGCCCCGCCGGATGATTCCCTCGCCGCCGAGGCCGATGTCGTGCCGGAGGAGCGCGAGCCCCCGGCCCGCGAGGTCAGCCGTGACGCGCGGCTGGACCGGCTGGTGCATGCCCAGGCCGCCGCGGGCGACATGAACGCCGCGCTCTCCTCCATCACGCGCGGCGCCAGCGGCAGCTACGCGGCCCTGCTGCGCGGCGAGGTGGCGCTGGCCGCCTTCCAGCGCGGCCGCGACGAGGAAGCCTTTCGTCTCGCCGCCGAAGTGGCGAAGCAGCACCCGCAGCTCGCCCATCCGGCCTTCGTCGCCGGGCTCGCCGCCTGGGGCACCGGGCGGGCCGACCGCGCGCTCACCGCCTTCGAGGCCGCGGCTCGCGCCGAGACCGCCACCCCTGCCCTGCGCGCCGCCGCCGCTTTCTGGACCGCGCGCGCCGCCATCCGCACCCGCCGGCCGCAGCTCTATGTTCCTTGGATGCTGCAGGCGGCGCAGGAGCCGCGCACCTTCTACGGACTGATCGCGCGCCGCGTGCTCGGCCTCGCCCCGGGCTTCGCCTGGGAACGCGAGTTGGCCGGCGCGGCGGAAGGCGCCGCCCTGGCGGAGACCGCCGCCGGCTGGCGCGCCCTGGCGCTGCTGCAGATCGGCCAGCGCGAGCTGGCGGAGCAGGAACTGCGGGCCCTGTGGCCAATCGCCAAGGGCAATCCGGGCCTCCTGCGCAGCATGCTGGCCGTGGCGCGGGAGGCGGGCATGACCGATCTCGCCTCGCAGGTGGCCGGCCTGGTGCAGACCGCCGACGGCCGCCCGCGCGACTACGACCGCTTCCCCCTGCCGCGCCTGGAGCCGCTCTCGGGCTTCCGCGCCAATCCGGCGCTGCTCTATGCCCTGGCGCTGCAGGAATCGCGCTTCGACCCGAAGGCGGTTTCGCCCTCCGGCGCGCGCGGGCTGATGCAGATCATGCCCGCCACCGCCGCCTATATCCTCGACGACCCGAGCCTGCGCGGGAAAGCCGGATTGCAGCGGCTGCACGATCCCGCCTTCTCGCTGGAACTGGCGCAGCGCTACCTGCACCACCTGACGGCGCGCGAGGTGGTGGACGGCGACCTGATCCGCCTGCTGGCCGCCTACAACAACGGTCCCGGCAACGTCGCCCGCTGGGCGCCGAATGTGCGGCACCAGGATGACCCCTTCCTGTTCATCGAATCCATCCCGGTGGACGAGACGCGCGCCTTCGTGCAGCGCGTGCTGGCCTATTCCTGGATCTATGCCAGCCGCCTCGGCCTGCCCTCGCCCAGCCTGGACGCGCTGGCGAGCGGCGAGTTCCCCCGCTTCGGCAGCCCGCCGATGGAATTGGCCGAGCAGCCTCCGCTGCCCCGCGTCACCCGCACCGCCGCCCGCTGAGGCGGAAGCCCGGCCGGCGCGGCGGAGCCGGCCGGGTGGGGCTTCCAAGCCCCTTCACCATCTCAGTTTCCGAAGCCGCGGACGAAAAAAGACCGCGGTTGCGCGGCCTCCACCTACGCGGCAATTTGCGCCGGCGGTCACACTCGATCGGGTACTCGCAGCTCCTTTCTTCGGCTTCCCAAGGATGCCGCCGCATGGTCAGCCCTCTCGGCCGCCCCGGCCTGGTTACGCTCGGTGCCGCGACGCTGGTGCTGGTGCTGTTCCTGTCCGGCGGCTATCTCACCCTGCGCGTGCTGGCCGATGCCAGCGAGCAGCGCGCGGCGGTGAATGCCAGTCACGGCCTGGTGGAGCTACTCCTCGACCTGCGCAGCGACATGCACGAGGCGATGGCGGCCCGCAATCAGGTGCTGCTGGGCACACCACAGCCCTACAGAGAGGCTCTTGAGGCAGCGCGCCAGCGCATCGCCGAGCGGAAGGCGGCACTGGAGGCAACCACGCAGGGCCGGGGTGCGCAACAGGCCGAGGTCACGGCACTGAGTCGGCGGCTCGATGCCATGCTGACCCGCCTGATGGGCACCCTGCGCGTCGCACGGCCGGATTCAGGCGTGGACCTGCCGCTGCTCCTGCGCGAGGCCAGCGCGGAGCGCCTCCAGCTCCTGCGGATCGCCGACCGCATGATCGCCGAGGAGCGCGCCGAGCTGGAGCGCTCCAGCCAGGCCTATGCCCAGCGGGTGCGGCAGGCGCGCAGCATCATGCTGGCCTTGTTCGGCACGGCCCTGGCCTGCGCGGCCGCCGCGCTCTGGGGCATGCACCGGTACCGGCAAAGCAGCGCCGAGCGCTTCACGGCGCTGGAGGAGTCGAAGCGGGCGACCGAAGCGGCCAATGCGGCGCTGGCGGAAAGCCGCGAGCGGCTGCAATCCATCCTGGACCATGCGCGCGACCCAATCCTGCTGCTGGACGGCGCGGATCGCGTGCAGCTCGCCAATGCCGCCGCTGCCGAGCAGTTTCGCCTGTCGCTCACCGATGTGGTCGGCCAGCGCGTGCAGGCACTGATCCCCGGCTTCGGACATCGCCAGGGCGAGGTGCTGGCCCGCCGTGGCGACAACAGCACCTTCCCCGCTGAGCTCTCGATGGGCCATTACGAGCAGGACGGCGAGAGCGGATGCGTCTGCGTGGTGCGCGACGTGACGGAACGGCGCCGCCTCGACGAGATGAAGAACGAGTTCGTCTCCACCGTCAGCCACGAGCTGCGCACGCCGCTGACCTCGATCCGCGCCGCGCTCGGCCTGGTCACCGGCGGCGTGGCCGGGGCGCTGCCCGAGGCGATGCGCGAGCTGCTCGACATCGCCCACAAGAATGCCGAGCGGCTGGTGCTGCTGGTCAACGATATCCTGGACATCGAGAAGATCGAGGCCGGGCGCATCGAGTTCCGGCGCGAACGGATCTCGGCGCGGCATCTGCTGGAGCAGGCCGTGTCGGCCAACCGCAGCTACGCGGCGCAGTTCAGCCTGCGGCTGGAGATGGCGGGCGACCCTGCCGCCGATGCCGAGGTCTATGCCGACCCGCAGCGCATCCAGCAGGTGCTGGCCAATCTGCTCTCCAACGCGGCCAAGTTCTCGCCGGCGGGCGGCGTGGTGGAGGTCAGCCTGGTGGTGGATGCCGGCAGCGTCACGTTCCGCGTGCGCGATCATGGCCCCGGCATCCCGCAGGAATTCCGTGGCCGCATCTTCCAGCGCTTCGCCCAGGCGGATTCCAGCGATGTCCGGCAGAAGGGCGGCACCGGCCTCGGGCTTTCGATCAGCCGCGCCATTGTCGAGCATCATGCCGGGCAGATCGGCTTCGAGGATGCCGAGGGCGGCGGCACCTGCTTCTTCTTCTCGCTGCCCCGGCTCGTGGAGCGTCCGCCCGCCATCTCGCCCGCCCCCAGCGGCGGCGGCCGGGCGCTGATCGTCGAGGATGACCCCGACGTGGCGCAGCTGCTCCAGATGATGCTGGCGCAGCACGGCTGGGAGGGACACATCGCCGGTAATGCCGCCGAGGCCTTCCGCCAGCTCGACCACGAGCGCTTTGACGCGCTGACGCTGGACCTGATGCTGCCGGACGAGGATGGGCTCTCGCTGCTGCGCAGCCTGCGCCAGCGGCCCGACGGACGCAACCTGCCGGTGGTGGTGGTCTCCGCCATCGCCAATCAGCGGCGGCGCGAGCTGAACGGCGATGTGGTGGGCGTGGTGGACTGGCTCGACAAGCCGATCGACCACGGCCGCCTGCGCGATGCCCTGCGGCACGCCCTGCGGGGTGACGGCCCCGCCACCATCCTGCATGTCGAGGATGACGACGACATCCGCCGCGTGGTCTCCGCCGTGATGGGGGACGAGGCGCGGCTCCTGCCGGCGCGCAGCCTGGCCGAAGCGCGGGCCGCGCTGGCCGGCGAGGAGCGCTTTGCCCTGGTGATCATCGATCTCGGCCTGCCCGACGGCAGCGGATTCGACCTGCTGGCCGACATCCAGGCCCTGCGGCCACCGCCGCCGGTGCTGATCTTCTCCGCCACCGACGCCGATGCGCGGATGGCCCGCCATGCCGCCGCCGCCCTGGTGAAGAGCCGCACCGAGAACCGCGTGCTGCACGACACCATCCGCGGCCTGATCGAGGCGGCGCCACCTGCCAGCCAGTCGAGGGAGGCTGCCCTGTGACCGCCAGCACGGCACTGACACGAATCCTGTACATCGAGGACGACGCCGATATCCGCACCGTCGCCGGCTTCGCGCTGAAGGCGGTCGGCGGCTTCACCGTGGAGTCCTGCGCCTCCGGCGAGGAAGCGCTGGCGCGGGTGGCGGGCTTCGTGCCGCAACTGGCCCTGCTGGACGTGATGATGCCGGGCATGGATGGGCCGACCACGCTGCAGCGGCTGCGCGCCCTGCCCGGCTTCGCCAGCCTGCCGGCCATCTTCATGACCGCCAAGGTGCAGCCGCAGGAGGTCACGCGGTACGAGGGTCTCGGCAGCCTGGGTGTGATCTCGAAGCCCTTCGACCCGATGACGCTTTCCGCCAGCGTGCGCGAGATCTGGGCGCGCCGCGATGACTGAGGCGCTGGCCCACGAACCCGAACTGCACGAGGCGCTGCGCCGGCTGCGCAACGAGGGCGCGCGCCGCCTCGGTGAGCAGGTGCAGGTGCTCGCCACCAGCTGGGAGGTGCTGTCCCGCCGGCCCTGGGATGCCGCCGTGCGCGCCGGCATCCGCGAGCTGGCGGAGTCCGCCCATCGCCTGGCCGGCGCCGGCGGCACCTTCGGCCTGCCGGCCCTCTCCGCCGCCGCGGCACCGCTGGAGCTGATCCTGCGCGGGCTCTGCGCCGGCGCCGAGCCGGCCAGCGACCGCCTGCACCAGGCGGATATGCTGATCACCGCCCTGGTCACCGCCTGGGAGGTCGGCGGTGCGCTCCCGGCGCCGGGCGAGTTCACCGCCGCCGCCCCACATGACACGCCCGAGCCGGTGTTGCTCTGCGCGCCCGCGGCCGAGCAGCCCGGGCTTCTCGGCATGCTGAACAGCCTCGGCTACACGGTGCGGCAGGCGGCCGAGGGCGTGCCGCCGCCGGACGGCCCTCTGGCTGCCGCCGTCATCGACGACGCGTTGCCCGACCCGCTGGCGACCTGCCGCGCCCTGGCTGACCGCTGCCCGCTGATCCTGCTGGCCAGGGACACCAGCTTCTCCCTCCGCCTCGCCGCCGCCCGCGCCGGGGTGGAGGCGCTGGTACCGAAGCCGCTGGAAACCAACGAGCTGGCCGACTGGCTCGACCAGTTCGCCGGACTGCGCGCGGAGACACACTGCTCCATCCTGATCGTGGACGACGACCCGTTGCTGGCCGAGACCTATGCCATGGTCCTGCGCCAGGCCGGCATGCAGGTCACCGCCCTCTCGCAGCCCGAGCGCACGCTGGAGGCGATCGCCACCACCACGCCGGACCTCGTGGTGATGGACCTGCAGATGCCGGGGATCGACGGTATCGAGCTGGCGCGGGTGATCCGCCAGACGCGGCGTTACCTGTCGCTGCCGGTGCTGTTCCTCTCCGCCGAGCAGGACGCCACCCGGCAGATGCTGGCGCGCCGGCTGGGCGGGGACGACTTCATCCCCAAGCCGGTCGATCTCGGCCGGCTGGTGACGCTGGTGCGGCTGCGCGCCGAGCGCGCCCGGGCGCTCCGCACCGTGATGGAGACGGACAGCCTCACCGGCCTGCTGAACCATGCCCGCTTCAAGGAGCGGCTGGCGCTGGAGGTCGCCCGCACTGAACGCGACGGCACGCCGCTCAGCCTGGTGCTGTTCGACCTCGACCACTTCAAGCAGATCAACGACCAGCACGGCCACCTGCTGGGCGACCGGGTGATCCGCAGCCTGGCCCGCAGCCTGCGGAAGCGGCTGCGGCGGACCGACATCATCGGCCGCTATGGCGGCGAGGAATTCGCCGCCCTGCTGCTGGGCACCCCGCCGGAGGCCGCGCAGTCGGTGGTCGAGCAGATCCTGGAGCGCTTCTCCGGCCTCATCTTCGAGACGGAGCACGCCCGCTTCTCCGTCACCTTCAGCGCCGGTATCGCAGGGCGCAGCAGCGACGGCACGGCCGAGACGGTGATCTCCGCCGCCGATGCCGCCCTCTACGCCGCCAAGCGCGCCGGCCGGAACCGCGTCTGCCTCGCGGATCCGGGCTGAGCCCCGGCAGCCGGCCACTCCGGGCTGGCCGGGGGCATTCATTCCCCCGGCCTTTCCCGCTAAACCGGGCCCTGCCTGCGGAAAGGACCCGCCATGCCGATCGACGAATCGCTCCGCTTCCTGCCCGTCTCCATCGCCATCCTCACCGTGTCCGACACGCGCGACCTGGCCACCGACCGCTCCGGCCAGACGCTCGCCGAGCGGGTGGAGGCCGCCGGCCACCGGCTGCATTCGCGCGAGCTGGTGCGCGACAACCCGGATGCCATCGAGGCGGTGCTGCGCCGCTGGATTGCGGACCCGGCAGTGGATGTCGGCATCACCACGGGCGGCACCGGCATCACCGGCCGCGACGTCACGCCCGAGGCCTTCGCCCGCGTGCTGGAGAAAGAGATCGAGGGCTTCGGCGAGTTGTTCCGCATGCTGAGCTACCAGAAGATTGGCACCTCGACGATCCAGTCCCGCGCCATCGGTGGCGTGGCCGGCGGCACCTATCTCTTCGCCCTGCCCGGCTCCACCGGTGCGGTGAAGGATGGCTGGGACGACATTCTCCGCTTCCAGCTCGACGCCCGCCACAAGCCCTGCAACCTGGTGGAGCTGATGCCGCGCCTGCAGGAGCACCTGCGCGCCGGGTAGAGTAGACGGACCCTGAACGTCACAGGGCACCAATGCGGGCCAGCGCCCGGCTCAGGTGCCCGCTCTCACACCGCTTCGACAATGCGGATGTCGCGCTCGGCGCCACCCGCGAGGACGGCCAGCGCCTCGCGATAGGCTGGGCTGCCATACGCCGCCCGGGCTTGCTCCACGCTGTCGAACTCAATGAGCACCGTGCGCTGCGGAAGCCCCGCCTCATAGACCTGTGCCGGCATCCCGCGCGCGAGGATGCGCCCGCCGGCTGCGGTCAGCGCGGACGCGCCGAGCCGGGCATAGGCGGCCAGCGCGTCCGGGTTGCTGACGGAGCGGTAGGTGGCGACCCAGTAAGCCTTGGTCATCGTTCTGTCTCCCGGTTCGCGTCCGATGCGGCGCGTCAGACCCGCCGCCCGGTCTCTCCGAGCCACAGGAGGGCACCAGCATGTGGCCTCCATGGTGTTATTGCAGCGGCTCGTCCTCAAGCGCCATCGACGGTGCCGGGGCAGAGCCTCGGTGCTGCGGCACGCGGCAGCGAGGGTCCGCTTAGGGTCGCGAGCCGCCCTTTCTGATTGGGTTTTCACCTGGGCCTCAGCGCGCGCGCCGCGTCAGCCCCTCACAGCGATTGTCCTCGCCGATGCCGAACTGGATGGTCGGCAGGATCGCCAGCGGCAGGGCGATGATGCCGAGCCCGACCGCCGCGCCCGCGCGCGCGCCCAGCTCCACCATCTCCGGCCGCACCGCCGGGTCGGCGAAGGTGCCGCGGATCAGGATGTCGGTCGGCAGCGAGCCCACCGTGAAGTGCTTGGCCTCGGTGCGCAGAGTGTAGTTGAGCCGCTCCTTGCCGAGGTCGATCTCGCCCATGCCGCTGATCAGCGAATCCTCGGTGTCGAGCAGCACGGTGCGGGTGGAAAGCACGCCATCGCGCAGCCCCATATCGGCGACGAAGCACTGCACACGGGTCCGCGCCGGCAGACCAAGCGCGGAGAGGATGGCGTTGCCGAGCTGCACGCCGGAAAGGTCCACCAGCAGGGCGGAGAGATTGCCGCCCGCCATGGCGAGGGTCACGCCCCCGTCGCCACGCCCCAGCAACTCGGCCAGGGTGCGGCCCTGCGTCTCGATGCGGGCGACGCCGCCGATACCCCCCTGCCCTTCGCCCAGAGGAGTGACGCCCAGCAGGCGGGACAGGTCCACGCGCTGGAACTTCACCTCGCCCTTTGCGCGGAGCCCGCCGCCCTCCACCGGGGTGAAATCGAAATTGCCGTCGATGCGGCCGCGTCCGACGCCGAAGCGCAGCGGATGCAGTGCGATGGCACCATCCACGATGTCGAGCTTCACATGCATGTCGTCGAGCGGCATGGCGCGGCCACGGATCTGACCGGCGTCATAGGTCAGGTGCACATCCGTCGCGCGCAGCCGGGGCAGGTTCACCGGCGTGTCGGGCAGCACGCGGCCCCTGTTGCGCCGCGGCTCCGGCTTGCCCTCCGGCGTGCCGCCGATGAAACCGGCCAGGTCATCCAAATCCACCCGGCGGGAGCGCAGTGTGGCATTCACCACCGGGCGGGTGCCGCGTGGCTGCAGCGCCACATCCCCGGCGATGTCGCTGTGGCCGAGCGCGCCTTCCATGTCGGTAAAGCGGATCCGCCCCTCGGCGTAGTCCAGCTTGCCGCTGAAGCGATAGGGCGGCGTGGCCGGAACCACCACGCCGGTCAGCGGCGAGAGCAGCGCCAGGTCAGGACCGCGCAACTCCAGCCGCAGATCAGCACCAGCAAGGCGCAGCGGGTCCTGCACCGTGCCCTGGAGCTTCACCTGAGTCGGGCCATTGGCGAGATCGAGGCGGATCGGCCAGGGATTCTCGGCGTCGCGCAGCGAAAGCACGGCGCCGCCCAGCAGCTCGCCGCGGATCGGCTGGCCCGCATAGGTACCCGAGGCGGTGGCATGCAGCCGTGGCGGCTCGCCGGCCGGGTCCTGCGTCTCCACCGCCACGCGCATATCGGCGCGCAGGGGCGCCAGATTGGCCCGGACCTGCCCCTCGCGGATGCGCAGGGCGCCGATCTGCGGCTCCGGCTGCGGCTCGGCAGGAGGAGCCTGATCCGTCTGGCCAAAAGGAAAGCTGTAGTTGTTGTCGCCCTCCCCCCGGGCGATCAGCTGCACCGCCGGACGCTCCAAGGTGATCTCGGGAATGATGAGGCGGCGATGGCGCAGGAAGGTCCAGGCATCCACCTTCAGGCTCAGCCGCGGCACGGCGGCGAAGGGCGGGTCGGCCGGATAGCCCTCGGGGTTGTCGATGCGGAGGTCGGTCAGCACCACCTCGGGCACCCGGCCAAGATGGACGTCGAGGTCGCCGATATGCACCGGACGCCCCAGCGCCGCGCTGGCCTGACGCTCCACCAGCGGGATGAACCAGGCCCAGGACCAGAATAGGACCAGAAGCAGGATCGCCAGCAGGGGCAATCCTGTCCAGAGCATCAGACGGCGTGCGCGAAGCGACGGCATCCATCCCCGCTCCATCTCCGCTGCCGCGACGCGCCGCGACAGGGTTCCCAACTCAAGCCACCGGCGGCGAGAAAGTTGCGCCGCCGGCCGGAGACCGGAGCATCGGGCCGCCCCGCCTCATCCCCTGGAGGCAGCGGGCGCGGAGGGGTGGATCAGTTGCTGCTGCCCGGACGGCTCGCGTCGAAGCCGAGGAAGCCCTTGTCCGGGCGCGGGGTACCGCCATCCGCGGCCGTGGCATAGCTGGAGAGCGGCGCTTGGCGCGGCGCGGCCTCGCGGCTCGGCGCCGGGCTGCCGCGCAGAGCGCGCGGTGGCGGGGAGGCCAGAGGCACGTTGCGGGCCGCGGCGGGGGCTGCCGGGCGGGGCGCCGGGGCGGAAGGCTCGGCGCTGGTGACCACCGTCGGGCGGGTGGAAAGCAGGAAGAAGGTGATCTCGCGCCGCCCCTGATCGACCGCGGATTCGAGCGGCGTCAGCCCCAGCACGTTGCGGGCATTGAGATCGGCGCCGCGCGCCATGGCATCGCGCGCCGCCGCCATGTCACCGCGGTTGATGGCGTCGAACAGGGCCTCGTTGGGGCCGAGATTCTGTCCCGGCTCGGCCGGGATCGGGGCATTGCGGGTGCGCCCAACCAGCCCGGGCAGCGCCGGCGGCTCCTTGACCGCCGGTGCGGCCGGGGGGGGGCTTGGCGTCGCCGGCCCGTCCAGCATCATCTGCGCCGCCGCCGGGAAGGCGGGCAGGGCCGCAGCCATCAGGCCGACGAGCAGGACGGGAAGCGGGGCGGAGTGGAGATGGCGCATGGCGATCTCTCTAGAACATTTCCCGGCCGGGGCGAAGCGGCGAAGCGTCAGCCTCAGCCACAGCCCTCGCCGTGCAGGGTGAAGCCTTCCACCAGGCCGCCGCGCAGGATGAAGGTGATGTCGCAGCGCACGACCGCATAGCTCGAGGGCACCGCCCAGGGCCGCCACATGCCGTAATAGCCATAGGGCCAAGGGTCGCCGGGGACCAGCACCGTCCGCTGCCGCTCGAACTGGAGGAAGCGCCGCCCGTCCACCTCGTAGGTGCGGACCGGCACGCCCAGGCCGGCCACCAGATCGCCCTCCCGCTGGCCGACGAAGGTGGAGAGGCGCTGCTCCAGGGTCGGCCCTGTGGCGCAGGCGGCCAGCACGACGGGCAGGGCGAGAGTCAAGCGGCGCATCCGTCATCCTCCATCCTTCTGCAGATAGGAATCGGAAACATGGCCGCAAAGGGGCGCGGCGAAATGCTGCTCAGCGCCCCTCCCGGCGCCAGGCCACCAAGGCCAGGCCGAGCACCAGCGGCAGCGCCAGCCAGGGCGGCAGCAGCGGCAGCGCGGCGATGCCGGTCACCAGATGATCCTGGTTGCGCCGCAGCCCGATCCAGCGGCCGCCGGCAGCGTCCCGATCCAGCGCGACGCGGCGCAGCTCCGGCACTTCGGGCCGGGCACCACTGCCAAGCCAATGCGCGCTGCCGCCGGAGGCGCGCATCACGCCCTCCGTCGGCGCCGTCGCGGCCCGCAGGTCGGCCACCTCCAGCGGATTGGCGGCTGCCGCCGCGGCGAAGGCGGAGCGTCGGCCATCGCTGGCCTGCCAGACGCCAGGCTGCGTGGCGGGCATCTCCAGCACTGAGCGGCCGCCCCCCGCCGGCTCGGCCAGGGCGCGGGTCACGGTGCCGTCGGGCGCGGTGACGGTGATCTGCGGCGGCGGGGCGGCCTCCACGCTGCGGCGCACCACCTTCAGCGTGCCGCCCTCGATGTTGGCGACGAGGTCCTCCTCCTCCAGCTCCGGCTCCTTCATCAGCCAGTGCGCGGCACGGCGCAGCAACTCGGCCTGTGGGCCGCCGCCCTCATGCCCGCGCGACCACAGCCAGATCTGGTCGGAGAGCAGCAGCGCCACCCGCCCCTCCCCCACCCGGTCGAGCTGCAGCAGCGGCGTGCCGTCGTCACTGTCCATCACCGTCAGCCCGCTCTGGGGATCGGCCCGGAGGTGGCGGTACCACTGGCCCCATCGCGGCGGCGCATTGCCGCTGTTGGCGCCCTCCAGCCCCTCGGTGACGGGGTGGCGGGCGCCGACATCCGTCACACGCGGGCGGAAGGCGCCCTCCGCCACCGCTCCCGGCCCGGAGAGCGGCCGCGCCGGCAGCACGCTGGCCAGCGGCGTCGCCGCCAGACTGGTCGGGCCGATGAATTCCGGCCCCACCGAGAGCAGCAGCGCCCCGCCGCCCTGCACGTATTCGGCGATGTTGCGCAGATAGAGCGAGGGCAGGATGCCCCGGTTGCTGAAGCGGTCGAAGACAATCAGGTCGAACTCGCGCAGCTTCACCTGGAACAGTTCCCGCACCGGGAAGGCGATCAGCGCCAGCTCGTTCAGCGGCGTCAGGTCGTCCTTCTCCGGCGGCCGCAGGATGGTGAAGTGCACGAGGTCCACATTCGGGTCGGCCTTCAGCAGGCGCCGCCAGGTGCGCTCGCCGGAATGCGGCTCGCCCGAGACCAGCAGCACGCGCAGTCGGTCCCGCACGCCGTTCACAGTCACCACGGCGCGGTTGTTGAGGGTGGAGACCTCGCCCGGCCGCTCCGCGGCGGTCAGTTCCACCACGCTGGGCCCGCCGCGCTCGATGGGCAGGGTGATGCGGTGCTCGCGGCCGATCGGCACGCTCTCGACGCGCGGCGGCGCCCCGTCCCGCCGCAGCGTCAGCCGCACGGCGCCGCCGGTCTCCTGGGCGCCCAGGTCTTCCACCGCCACGCGCAGTTCCACGCTGCGGCCGACGATGCCATAGCCGGGCGCCTCGATGACGCGGATGCGGCGGTCCACCTCGCCGGGCTGGCCGGGCAGCAGCAGGTGCAGCGGCGCTTCGAAAGAGGGCTGCGCCGGCACGTCATGCGCCTGCCCGTCGGTCAGCGCGATGACGCCGGCCAGGCGCGAGCGCGGAATGTCGGCCAGCGCGCGGTCGATGGCGGTGAAGAGCCGGGTGCCCTGGCGGCCGCTCTCCGGCACGTCAATGCTGCGCAGCTCCAGGTCGGGGAAGCGGGCGGCCTGCTGCTCGATGGCGGCGCGGGCGGCGTCGAGCTGCGCCGCTCGCGGGCCGATGCGGGCGGAATCGCTGCGGTCCTGCACCAGCAGGGCGATGTCCGGCCGCGTCTCGCGGGTCTCCTCGACGAGGCGCGGGTTGGAGAGCGCCAGCAGCAGCACCGCAAAGGAAAGCGCCCGCCAGCCCACACCGCGCGCCCGGCGCCACAGCGCCGGCGCCAGGGCCAGCAGCACGATGGCCGCCAGCGCGAGCAGCAGCCAGAGCGGCAGGATCGGGGCGAAGTCGATGCCGGAAATGACCTGTCGCATCGGTCAGTGCTCCAGGACGGGCCGAGGCCAGGGGGCGCCGCCCCCTGGACCCCTGCCGGGGTGGCAGTGCCACCCCGGACCCCGCCAACAGAAGGGAAGTCTGGAATCCGTGGAGCACCGGCCTGCAGCCGGCCTCGCCGGCTGGGCGCCCGAACGGGCGCCGCGGCCAATGCCGCGCAGCCAAGCCGCCGGAGGCGGGCAAAAATCCAGAGGCGGCGCCCCTCTCAATTCCCCAGCCTTTCGAGGATGGCCGGCACATGGACCTGATCGCCCTTGTAGTTGCCGGTCAGCGCGTACATCACGAGATTGACCCCGAAGCGATAGGCCAACGTGCGCTGCCGCGCCCCGCCGGGAATGACGGCATAGGGGTTGCTCCCCCGCCCATCCACCGCCCAGGCGCCGGCCCAGTCATGCCCGCCGATGATCACCGGGCTCACGCTGTCATTCGCCCGGTCCTCCTCCCGCGAGACCCAGACCTGCCCGCCGGCGAAGCGGCCGGGCAGCTCCGGCGGCAGCAGGTAGAAGGCACGGGTCAGCACATGCTCGGGCGAGACCGGCGCCAGCGGCGGGATGGCGAGGCCGCGCGTCAGCCGCTGCAGCGCCTCGGGCGCACCGGGCGAGAAGCCCTCGCCCGAGCCCTCGTCCCGCGTGTCGAACAGGATGATGCCGCCATGCCGCATGTAGTCGTTCAGCGCGGTGCGGGCATCGGGATCGAGATCGGGGCTGGAGGCGGTGACCGCCCAATAGAGCAGCGGCAGCGGCGAAAGGTCGTCCTGGCCAGGGCGGACCAGCACCGGCTCGCCCAGGGCAGCGGCCGTGCGGCGATTGACGTAGTCCGACAGGCCGACAAGCCCCTGCCGCACCGCCTCGTCCACCACCCCGTCGCCGCTGGGCACGTAGCCGATGCGGGTGGTCAGGGCCATGGCCTCGACCGAGGGGTCAGCGCCCGACTGAGCTCCCGATTGGGCCTGCGCAGCGGGGGCGGCAAGCAGCAGCAGCGGCAGCAGCACCGCCGCCAGCCGCGCTGGGCGCCCGAGCAGCCCGCGCTGCACCAGCGAAAGCAGCAGGTCCACTGCCAGCAGCAGCAGCGCCGCGCCAAGCAGCCAAGGGCCGAGATCGTGCTCGCCCGGCACGCCGCCGATCGCCTGGAAAGCGGTACCGGGGGGCGGCGCGGCGATCGGGCGCGGCGCGGGCAGGCTGGCGGAAAGGTTCAGGGCGCGGCGCTCACCGCCCTCGCCTGGCACGCCGTACCAGCCCGGTGGATGTCGCGGGCCGGGACGGGTCTCGGCGATGCGACTGGCCGGGATGGCGCCGACCCCGCCGGGCGCCGGGCCGAGCCGGCCGAAGCCGTCCATCGTCTCCAGCGGCGCCAACGGCGCCTCGCCCTCCGCCCCGGCGACACCCGAGGAAAGCGCCACCACCCGCCGCAGCATGTCGATGTAAAGGCCCGAGAGGGGCAGGTTGGACCATTCGGTATTGGCGGTGACGTGGAACAGCACGATCCGCCCGGCGCCGCGCGATTCCGCGGTCACCAGCGGCGTGCCGTCGGCCAGGCGTGCCCAGGTGCGCTCGGAAAGCTGCGGCCCCGGCTCGGCCAGGACCTGGGTTGTGACCGTCACCTCCTCCGGCGGCACCAGCCCGGCGAAGGGCGAGCCGTCGGCGAAGGGAGCGAGACGCTGCGGCTGTTCCCAGGACAGGGCACCGCCGAGCCGCCGCTCGCCGCCGCGCAACCGTACCGGCAGGAGCGGGTCGGGGTTCTCGGCCAGGCGCGGTCCGGCGAAACGCACCAGCGTGCCCCCTTCCTCCACCCAGCGGGCCAGCATGTCACGCTCGCGCCCCTCCGCCACGGAGCGGTCGGCCAGCACCAGCACCGCGAGCTGCCGCTGCAGGAGCTGCCCGATATTGCCGCGGCGCAGCTCGGCATAAGGCGAGAGAGCCCGATCCAGATAATAGAGCGGCCCGAGTAGCGGCGTGTCGGCGCCCTGTTCGGCCGGGCCGAGCAACCCCACCGGCCGGCGGCGGAAACGCTCGTCCAGCAGCACGGCGGCGCCGGCGGTCTCCTCGTTCTCGATCTCCAGTCGGGTGATCTGGTTGCGGATCTCCAGCGGCAGGTCGAGCGTGGCCTCGCCGCCGGTGGTACCGGCCGGCAGCGGAATGGCGGCACGGGCCAGGGCGCGGCCGTCGCCGGTGCGGGCCAGCACGGCGGCCCCGCCATCCATGGCGGCCGACGTCTGGCGCAGTGCAACCCGCAGTCGGTCCGCCTCGGCTGTCGGCGGCAGGAGAAGACGGGCCGAGCGTCCCTCGGCGCGGGCCAGGGTCAGCGGCCCCGCCGTCGCCAGGGCCTGAGCCAGGGGGGAGAAGCCATCGCCCTCTGCCTGATGCTCGACGCCATCAGTCAGGTAAAGGCTGCTAAAGCCCTCGGGATGATCCTGGCGCCAGGCCGTCAGCGCGGCGAGCGCGGCGGCGCGGTCAGGTGCCCAGGGCTTGG
>Ga0180218_1000072_pt1 | contig 195694 bp, 189 predicted proteins | sample eDN3rd37CKraftBY_FD_151334 | JGI IMG/M metagenome (GOLD analysis project Ga0180218, IMG submission 151334) | Enriched backyard soil microbial communities from Emeryville, California, USA - eDNA 3rd pass 37_C Kraft BY (version 2) (version 2) | ecosystem: Environmental > Terrestrial > Soil >... | reverse complement strand
GTCGCAGATGGACGAGGTGACGCAGCAGAACGCGGCGCTGGTGGAGGAGGCCGCGGCGGCGGCCGGTTCGCTGCAGGAGCAGGCGCAGCGCCTGGCCGAGGCGGTCTCGGTGTTCAAGATCAATACCGGCGAAGTGATCGAAGTGCCGGCGCACCAGCTGTCGGGCTACGCGGCGCCTCTGGTGGCGCAGTCCTGATCGGCGTCCCGGCGCCGTGGCCGCGGGGCCGCGGGCCGGGCGGTCCGTCCAGCCGGGCGGGAAAGCGGCGATCCGCCGCGGCCAGCGCCGCGCCGGATCGTCTTTTTACAGGCAGCGGCCGCGCGGGCGGATCGCATGTCCGAGATGTGTTGTTCAGCAGTTCCACAGGAGACTGGCAGTGCGCGTTAACCTCCCGATATATGACGTAGAGACCAAGCTGCGCGAGGACCAATACCTGATCTCGCGCACCGACACCAAGGGGCGGATTGTCTACGCGAACCCCGCCTTCGTCGAGGTCAGCGGCTTCGAGCGCGACGAACTGATCGGCAAGGCGCACAACCTGGTACGGCATCCCGACATGCCGCCCCAGGCGTACGAGGACCTGTGGCGCACCTTGCAGGCGGGGCAGTCCTGGCTCGGGGTGGTGAAGAACCGCCGCAAGGACGGCGGCTTCTACTGGGTGCTGGCCAACGCCACGCCGATCTACGAGGACGGCGAGGTGGTGGCCTATTCGTCGGTGCGTGTGAAGGCCAGCGACGAGCAGATCGAGGCCGCCGAAGCCGCGTATGCGCGGCTGCGCGCCGGCACGCTGCGTGGCCGGCGCCTGTCGCGTGGCCAGGTGGTGCCCACCGGCTGGCGGCGCGCGTTGGCCGCCGCCGCGTTTCCGCTGCGCGGCGGCCTGAGCGCGCGTATGCTGCGGCAGTCCTTGCTGGCCGCGCTGGCCGTGGCTGGCGCGGGCGCCGCCGCGCTGGCGCCCTGGTGGCAGCAATGGAGCAGCGCGCAGGCCGGGGTCGCGAGCGCCGCCGTGGCGCTGGCCGCGCTGGGCATGCTCGCGATGCAGTGCCGCCTGCGCGCCGCGGTGCTGCGCACCATGGAAAGCGCGGCCGACATGGCGCGCCAGGTGGCCGCCGGCAACCTCACGACGCAGATCGGCAGCGACGCCAACGACGAGGTGGGCAAGCTGGCGTTCTCGCTGGATGTCATGCGCAAGAGCCTGGTCGGCATCGCGCGCGACGTCTACGGCGGCATCGAAGGCACCACGCAGGCCGCCCTGGGCATCGCGCGCGGCAACCAGGAACTGTCGGCCCGCACCGACGATCAGAGCGCCTCGCTGCAGAACACGGCGGCCAGCATGGAAGAGCTGACTTCCACGGTGCGCCAGAACGCCGACAACGCGCGCCAGGCCAACGACCTGGCGGCGCGCAGCATGGACGTGGCGCGCCGCGGCGGTGATGCCGTCGGGCGCGTGGTCGATACCATGCACGGCATTTCGGACAGCTCGCGCAAGATCGCCGAGATCGTCAACATCATCGAGGGCATCGCCTTCCAGACCAACATCCTGGCGCTGAACGCCGCTGTGGAGGCGGCCCGCGCCGGCGAGTCCGGCAAGGGCTTCGCGGTGGTCGCCGGCGAAGTGCGCAGCCTGGCCCAGAAGAGCGCCCAGGCTGCGCGCGAGATCAAGGACTTGATCGAGGACTCGGTCAGCCGCGTGACCGAGGGTTCCCGGCAGGCCGAGCAGGCCGGCGCCACCATGCAGGAGATCGTCGACGCCGTGCGCGGGGTCACCGACATCATCGGCGAAATCTCGGTGGCCTCGCAGCAGCAGGCCAGCGGCATCGAACAGGTCGACGAGGCCGTCTCGCAGATGGACGGCATGACCGTGCAGAATTCAGGCCTGGTGCAGCAGCTGGGCAACACGGTGGCGCAACTCGGCCACCAGTCGGCCGCGTTGCGCGAGACGATACGCGTGTTCAGGATGGCGCGCGAACAGGGGTGAGGGTGGTGGTGCGGGGGGCAGGCAAGGTGCCGCCGGGTGCCTGTCCCTGCGGGGACAGGCACCGCAGGGAGTCAGCGGGTGCCAGTCTCCCTGCGGGGACAGGCACCGCAGGGAGTCAGCGGGTGCCAGTCCCCCTGCGGGGACAGGCACCGCGGGGAGTCAGCGGGTGCCAGTCCCCCTGCGGGGACAGGCACCCGAGGGGGTTACTTGCCGGCCAGTCCGTTGGCTACGTTGTTCATGGTGTTCAGGCCCTGTTCGAACAGGCGTTCGAGGAAGGGGCCGGAATGTGGCAGCACGATGGCCAGCAGCACCAGGCCGACGATGAGGCTGACAGGAAAACCGATGGCGAACACCGACAGTTGCGGCGCGGCGCGGTTGAGGATGCCCATGGCCAGGTTGATGGTCAGCAGGGCGCAGATCAGCGGCAGCGCCAGCAGCAGGCCGGAGACGAAGATGGTGGCGCCCCATTCGGCCAGGATGCCCCAGCCGTTGCGGTCCAGCACGCCCACCGCGACCGGCAGCGTGTCGAAGCTGCGCACCAGCGCGCCCAACACCAGCAGGTGGCCGTCCAGCGCCAGGAAAACCAGCATCGCGATGATGTTGAACAGCCGCGATAGCACCGCGGTGTTGGCGCCGGTGGCCGGGTCGAAGAACGACGCGAACGACAGGCCCATCTGCAGGCCGACGAACTCGCCCGCGGTCTGCACCGCGGCGAATACCACCCGCATGGACAGGCCCAGCGCAACGCCGATGAATACCTGCTGGCCCAGCAGGAACAGCCCGGCATACGAACTGGGCGGCACGGCGGGCATGGGGCCGATCGCCGGCGCGACGGCGATGGTCAGCATGAAGGCCAGACCGATCTTCACCCGCGTGGGGATGGTTGACTCGGAGAACAGCGGCGCGGCGCCCACCAGCGCCAGAATGCGCACGAACGGCCACATGAACTGGGCCAGCCAGCCGTTGAGCTGTTCCATGGTGAACGCGATCATGGCGCGGCGCGGCCAGGCGCGTTCAGGACACCAGCATCGGGATCTGGCCGATCAGCTGGCGGATGTAGTCGGTCAGCAGGCCCAGCAGCCAGGGGCCCAGCAGCACCAGGGTGCCGCACATGGCCAGCAGCTTGGGGATGAACGACAGCGTCATCTCGTTGATCTGCGTGGCGGCCTGGAAGATGCTGATGACCAGGCCGACGATGAGGGTGACCAGCAGCAGCGGTCCGGCCAGCGCCAGGGCGACCTTGAGCGCCTGGTAGGTCATCGACATCACGGTTTCGGCGGTCATGGCGGCCTTCCTCGCGCTATTGGTAGAAGCTCTGGGCCAGCGAGCCGAGCAGCAGGTGCCAGCCGTCGGCCAGCACGAACAGCATCAGCTTGAACGGCAGCGCCACGGTGACCGGCGGCACCATCATCATGCCCAGCGCCATCAGCACGCTGGCGACCACCAGGTCGATGATGAGAAAGGGGATGAAGATGGTAAAGCCGATCTGGAACGCGGTCTTCAGTTCGCTGGTGATGAAGGCCGGGATCAGGATGCGCATCGGCACCTGGGACGGATCTTCCATGGCTGGCAGGCTGGCCAGGTTGGCGAACAGCGTCAGGTCGTTCTCGCGGGTCTGGTGCAGCATGAACGTGTGCAGGGGCGCGCCGGCGCGCTCGACCGCCGTTTCGAACGGAATGCTGCCCGCGGCCAGCGGCTGGTAGGCGTCGGTGTAGATTCTGTCGAACACCGGCGACATGGTGTAGAAGGTCAGGAACAGCGCCAGCCCGATCAGCACGTGGTTGGGCGGCGACATCGCGGTGCCCATGGCGCTGCGCAGCAGCCCCAGCACGATGATGATGCGCGTGAAACCGGTCATCATCAGCAGCGCAGCGGGCAGGAACGACAGCGAGGTCATCAGCAGCAGCGTCTGCATGCTGAGCGAGTAGGTCTCCGAGCCATTGGGCCCCGGCGTGGCGGTCAGGGCCGGCAGGGTGGCCTGCGCCAGGGCGCCGCTGGGCCACAGCGCGGCGGCGGCCACGGCCGCGGCGGCCAGGGCGGGCCACCAGGGCGCGCGCGGGCGCGTATCGGAAAAGCGGAAGCTGATGCTCATTGCGGGCAAGCCTAGGGCCTGTCTACTCGATGGCCGCGCTGCAGCGCCTGGCCCAGTTTGGCGGCAAAGGTGCCGGCGGCGGCCGGCGAGGGATCGGGCAGCTGGCCGGCGGGCAGGGTGTGCAGGGCGGTCAGCTGGTTGGGCGTGACGCCCAGCACCAGCCAGGTGTCCTCGATTTCGAGCACGACCACGCGTTGGCGCGGGCCCAGGCTCATGCCGCCGACCTGGCGCAGCAGGGCGCCGCCGTGGCGCTGGATCAGGCCCGAGCGCCGCGCCAGCCAGGCCGAGACCAGGATGGCCGCGATCACCAGCGCCAGGCCGATGACAACGCGCAGGACGGCGGATTCGGTCATGGCGCTTCAGCGGCGGCTGTTCAAGCGGTTGATGCGCTCGGACGGCGTGATGATGTCCGTCAGGCGGATGCCGTACTTGTCGTCCACCACGACCACTTCGCCCTGGGCGATCAGGTAGCCGTTGACGAAGATGTCCATCGGTTCGCCGGCCAGGCCGTCCAGCTCCACGACCGAGCCCTGGCCCAGTTGCAGCAGGTTCTTGATGGTCAGGCGCGTGCGGCCCAGCTCCACCGTCATCTGCACCGGCACGTCCATGATCAGGTCGATGTCGGTGCCCTGGCCGGTCTCCTTGGTGGCCAGCGGCTTGAAGACGGATTGCGCGGCCGGCTGCACGGCCGGCGCGGCGTTCTGCTCGGCCATGGCGTCGGCCCAGTCGTCCTGCGGCTTGAGGCCGTCGGCCTGGGTGGGCGCGGCGGCGCGGTTTTGTTCGGCGAGCGCATCGGCCCAGTCGTCCGCCGCCGGGGCGGGCGCGCCGGCGCCGGTCTGGTCGGGCCGCTCGTTCGTATCAGTCATGGTCGGGGGCCTCGTTGGAATCGGTATCGTCGTAATTGATCAGGTTTTGCACGCGCAGCGCGTATCGGCCGTTGAAGACGCCATAGCCGCACTCCATGAGCGGCACGCCGTCGACGTGGGCGGTGACGGTCTCGGGCACGGCGATGGGCAGCACGTCGCCGGCCTTCATGCGCATCAGCTCGCCGATGCTCGAAGGGATGTGGCCGAACTCCGCCACCAGGTCGATGTCGGCGCTGCGCACCTGGCGCTGCAGCTGCTGCGCCCAGCGCTGGTCGACTTCCTCGAGCGCGGTGTCCTGCAGCGGGCGCGTCAGCAGGTCGCGCACCGGCTCGATCATCGAGTAGGGCAGGCAGATATTCAGATCGCCGCCGGTCGCGCCGAATTCGATGTGAAAGGGCGACACCACCACGACTTCGTTGTTGCCGGTGATGCTGGCGAACTTGGTGTGCATTTCCGAACGCACGTACTCGAACTCGATCGGATAGACCGGGTCCCAGGATTTGCCGTAGCTCTCCAGCGTCAGGTTGAGCAGGCGGCGGATGATGCGCTGCTCGGTGGTGGTGAAGTCGCGGCCTTCCACGCGGGTGTGGTAGCGGCCGTCGCCGCCGAACAGGCTGTCGATCACCAGGAACACCAGGCTCGGGTCGTAGGTGAACAGCGCCGTGCCGCGCAGGGGCTTCATCTGAATCATGTTCAGGTTGCTGGGCACCGGCAGGTTGCGTTCGAAATCGGCGTACTTCAGGATCTTGATGGCGCCGACGGTGATGTCGGCGTTGCGACGCATGAAGTTCAGCAGCACATTGCGCATGTGGCGCGCGAAACGCTCGTTGATGAGCTCCAGCGTCTGCATGCGCCGGCGCACCACGCGTTCGGGCGAGCTGAGGTCGTAGGCGCGCGGGGCGCCGGCCTCGTCGCCGGCCGGCTGCTTCTCGTCGCTTTCGCCGGTGACTCCGGCCAGCAGCGCGTCGACTTCGTCCTGCGAAAGAAAAGCCTCGTAGGCCATGCTTATTGCACCACGAATGCCGTGAACAGTGCGTCGGTCACGTACTGGCCGTCGGGCAGGGGCGAGAACGGGCGTTTCACCGCCTCGGTGATGGCCTGCGCCATCTCGGTCTTGCCCTGCAGGGTCTGGACCGCTTGCGGCGATTGCGAGGACAGCACCATCAGGATGCGGCTGCGCACCTCGGGCATGTACTTTTCGATGCGCTGGCGCGTCTGCTCGTCGCTGACGCGCAGCGTGATCCCGACGTGCAGGATGCGCTCGCTGTCGGCGTTCTGCAGCGTGACGGTGAAGGCTTCCAGCGGGATGAAGATCGGCGCGGGCACCACCGGCGGCGTCGCGGGCGGCGCGACGAACTGCATGGGCGTTGCCTGCGGCTGGCCTACGCCCAGTTGCACGGGTACGGCCACCGGCGGCTGCATGCGCTTCATGAAGTACCACGTGCCGGCCACGCTGGCGGCGACCACCAGGGCCAGGCCCAGCAGCATGAGCAGCGGGCGCAGCAGGCGGCCGGCGCCGCCCGAGCGCAGGGGAAGGGTGGTGCGCGACGGCATGGTGGAAGTTTTGGTCGTTGCCATCTCGATGTCGATGCGTAGTGCCGCTATGAAACGGATTTTGATGGAATGAAGGCATTCTGCCGCAATTCGCGCCCGCGCTGGCAGGCGAAAAACAGGGCGAAAGGCGGGTATCTCAAGCTATTGCTGCGCTGCGCGCGGCCCTCATGCGAAGGTATCGACCAAGGCATCGGCGTTGCGCGCCGGCGCGGCGGCCACGGTGGCCGCCTCGCTTTCGGCGGCCGCGGCGCCGCCGCCCGAAGCGCCGGCGCCGCGGCCCTGCTGCTGGGCAAAGCCCTGCTGCGCGGACTGGTCGCCGACACTGGTCTGGCCCAGCGAGATGCCGGCCTGCGCCAGCGCCTGCTGCAGTTGCGGCAAGGCGGCCTCGACCGCCTGGCGCACCGCCGCGTGGGTGGAGACGAACGCGGCGCTGGCCACGCCCTCATGCAGGTTGATGCTGACGCGCAAGGGGCCCAGGTCGGGCGGGTCCAGGCGCAGTTCGGCCGTATGGTGGCCCTGGCGCGCATCGTGGCTGATGGTGACGAGCTGGCGGCCGAGCTCCTGGCCCCATTGGCTGGAGCCCACCGGCGCGGCGACCTCCAGCGCCAGCGGCTGCGCGGCGGCGGGCTGGCTTGCCGGGGCCGGGTTGCCGACGGCCTGGCGCGCGGCAAGGTGCGCCTGGGCCGCCGCGTGCAGGGCCGCGCTGTGTTCGGCCGCGGCCAGCGGCTGCGGCTGGGCCGGCGCGGTGGCGGGCGGCTCGGCCGCCTCGCCGCCATCTTCAGGCGCGCCGCCGGCGGACGGCAGCGGGTGCGGCAGGCCGGGTGCGGCGGCCGGCGTTGCGACGGGTTCGGCGGCCGGCGCGTCTGGCGCGGCGGCCGCCACCGCGGCCTGGGCCGGGACGGCCGGCTGCGCGGCTTGCGGCAGGGCGGCCGGCATGGCCGGCGCGGCATCGGCGGGCGGCGCCCCGGCGGCGGACAGCGCGGCCGGCATGGCCGGCTGGCCGGCCGGCAGCATCGCCGCGTGGGCGGGTTGTCGGCCGGCGGCGCTTCCCGCCTCGGCGGCGGCTGCAACCTGGGCGTTGACGGCCGCGGCTTCGGCGGCGATCTCCAGGGCCTGCAGCGGCAGCGCGGGGGGCGGCGCGGCTTGCGCGGCCAGCGCGGCCAGCGTGGCGGCGTCGGCGGCCGTCCCGGCCGCCTGCTCCTGCTGGCCGTCCGCCGGCCAGGTCGCGTTGTCGCCAGGCCTGCCGGGTTTGCCGGCGCCGGCCGGGTTCTGCGTCGCGGGGCCTTGCGCCGGCGCGCCGGCCTGGCCGCCGGGCGCGGCCGGCGTGCCGGTTTCGCCGGCCTTGCCGCCGTGCTGGCGGGCCAGTACCTGCGAGAAGCTGGGGCCCTTGCCGGCGGCGGCCGAGGCGCCCTGCGCGGCCGGACCGGGCGCGGGCGTCAGGGCGGGAAGGGGCAGGGTAGCGGTCGTCATAGCGGCTGTCCTGTTGCGGCTCATGGATATCAGAAGCCCGCCTGGCGGCGTACCAGCCGGGCGGAGTATTCATCGTTGACGCGTTGCTCGCGGCGCGCTTCGAGCAGCGCCTGGGCGCGCGATTCGCGCTGCGCCAGGGTGTCGAACGAATTCAGCTTGCGCTTTTGCTGCTGCCAGTTCAGGCGCCCGTCGTTCAGGTGCGCCTCGGCCCGATGCAGGACATGGCGTTGCTGGCCGATGGCATCGTCCAGCGTGGCGATGAAGCGCTGGTAGTTGTGGCAGTCGGCGGCCGACATGCCCGACTGCATGGCAGTCTGCATGCGCTGCAGGTAGTCCTGGCGGTAGTCCTGCAGCATGTTGAGCTGCTGTTCGGCGTTGTTGCGCTCGGCGCTCAGGCGGCCCAGTTCGCGGGCCGCCTCGTCGGTGTTGTCCTTGGCCAGGCCGATCAGCATGTCCAGTGGCAATTGGCTAGGCATAGGCCTCCCTCGTTTCCAGGCTGCGCTGCAGTTGATCGATGGCCGTGCCGTAGTCCACGCTGTCGCCGATGTTCTGCTGCAGGTACGCTTCCAGGCGCGGATAGCGCGCAATCGCGTCGTCGAGCTGCGGATCGGCGCCGGCCACGTACGCGCCGACCGAGATCAGGTCGCGGTTGCGCTGGTAGCGCGACAGGATCTGCTTGAAACGGCGCACCTGCTGGAACTGCTCGGGCGTGATCAGCGAGGTCATGGCGCGCGAGATCGAGGCTTCGATATCGATTGCCGGGTAGTGGCCGGCCTCGGCCAGGTGGCGCGACAGCACGACGTGCCCGTCCAGGATGGCGCGCGCCGAGTCGGCGATCGGATCCTGCTGGTCGTCGCCTTCGGCCAGCACGGTGTAGAAGGCGGTAATCGAACCGGCCTTGCCGTTGGGGCCCGGCGCGCCCATGCCGGTGCGCTCGACCAGCGCCGGCAGCTTGGCGAACACCGAGGGTGGATAGCCCTTGGTGGCCGGCGGCTCGCCGATCGCCAGCGCGATTTCGCGCTGCGCCATGGCGAAACGCGTGAGCGAGTCCATGATGAGCAGTACGTCCAGGCCCTGGTCGCGGAAATGTTCGGCCAGGCGCGTGGCATAGGAGGCGCCTTGCAGGCGCAGCAGCGGCGAGACGTCGGCCGGCGCGGCGACCACCACCGAGCGGGCCAGGCCCTCGGGGCCGAGGTTGTGCTCGATGAATTCCTTGACCTCGCGGCCCCGTTCGCCGATCAGGCCCACCACGATGATGTCGGCGCGGGTGTAGCGCGCCATCATGCCCAGCAGCACGCTCTTGCCCACCCCCGACCCGGCGAACAGGCCCATGCGCTGGCCCCGGCCGACGGTCAGCAGGCCGTTGATGGCGCGCACGCCCACGTCGAGCACGCTGTCGATGGGCGCGCGCGACAAGGGGTTGATGGGCAGGGCGGTCAGGGGCGCCTGTTCGGCACCGGCCAGCGGGCCCAGGCTGTCGAGCGGCCGGCCCGCGCCATCGACGACGCGGCCCAGCATGGCGTTGCCCACCGGCAGGTGGCGGCCCACCTGTGGCTTGGCGTTGCCGTTGAGTTCGGCCTTGCGCGGCAGCGGCACCGGCCGCTGCACGGCGGGCTCGGCCGGCACCACGCGGGCGCCGGGCGGCAGGCCCGAGATGTCGCTTTGCGGCATCAGGTAGAGCGTGTGGCCGTCGAATCCCACCACCTCGGCGTCGGCCCAGTGGTCATGGCCGCGCGCCAGTTCGATGCGGCAGGCGGCGCCCACCGGCAGGCGCAGGCCGGTGGCGTGCAGCACCAATCCTGCCGCGCGCGTGATGCGGCCGCTGACCAGCCAGGGCTCGGTCGAGGCGGCGCGGATCGAACCGATCTGCAGTTGCGTCTGCCAGCGGTCGGCCACCGGCACGGCGGCCGTGTCGGCCGGCAGCGGCAGGGCGGGCGGGTTCACGCGGTTTCCTCCCAGGCGGCGCTGCGGCCCAGCGAGGCCGCCACGCGGCGCCAGCGCGTCTGCAGCGTGGCGTCGACATCGCCGTAGGCGGTCTCGGTGCGGCAGCCGCCGCGCGTGATCGATTCGTCGGCCTGCAGCCGCCAGTTGGCCTCGTCCAGCTCGTCGGCCAGGTGCGTGCGCACCAGTTCCAGGTCGTCGGGATGGACCCACAGGCGCATGGCCGCGCCGGTGGCCGGATTGATATGCAGCACTTCGCGCACCGCCGCCACCATGGCCTCGGGATGCTCCGCCAGGGTGGTGCGCAGCACCTGCCCGGCGATATCCAGGGCCAGCGTCAACAGGCTCTGGCCCATGTTGTCTTCCAGGCGCGCGACCGAGGCGGCGCAGGCCTGCGCCAGCGCATGCAGGCGCTCGGCCTGCTGGCGGGCCTGTTCGCGGCCTTGCGCCAGTCCTTCGGCATGGCCCTCGACGCGGCCTGCCGCCAGTCCTTCCGCGTGGCCGGCCGCGTAGCCGTCACGCCGGCCTTGCTCCTGGCCGGCCTGGTAGCCGGCGGCATGGCCGGCCTGCTCGGCGGTGGCGCGCCATTCGCGCAGCAGTTCCTCGGGGTCCGGCGCGGGCTCGGGTGCGGGTTCGAGCGCCGCCGGTTCGGGCGTCTCGGCCTCGGCCGGCTCGTCGAACGACAGCATCTGCCAACGGCGCCACGCGGCGCTGCGCGGCAGGGCGGCCGGTTCGCGCGCGAGGGCCTCAGACATACGCGTCGTCTCCCTGCGTACCCAGCACGATCTGGCCGCTCTCGGCCAGGCGGCGGGCAATCTGCAGGATCTTCTTCTGCTCGCCTTCCACCTTGGACATGCGGATCGGCCCTTGCGCCTCCAGGTCTTCGCGCAGCATCTCGGCCGCGCGGCTGGACATGTTGCGCAGGAACTTGTTGCGCAGCTCGTCGCCGGCGCCCTTGAGGGCGACCATGAGGGTGTCGTTGTCGATTTCCTTGAGGATGAGCTGGATGGCGCGGTCCTCGACGTCGAGCAGATTGTCGAACACGAACATCTCGTCGATGATCTTCTGGGCCAGGTCGGAGTCGCGCTCGCGCAGGCTTTCGACCACGGCCTCTTCCTGCGACGAATTCATCATGTTCAGGATCTCGGCGGCGGTGCGCACGCCGCCCATCTTGCTGCGCTTGGCGCCCTGGCCGGCCAGCACCGAGTTCAGCACATCGGTCAGCTCCGACAGCGCCGCCGGCTGCACGCCGCCGAAGGTGGCGATGCGCAGCATCACGTCATTGCGCATGCGCTCGCTGAGCATGGCCAGCACGCTGGCGGCGCGGTCGCGCTCCAGGTGCACCAGGATGGTGGCGATGATCTGCGGATGCTCGTCGCCGATCAGCTCGGCCACGGTGTGCGGGTCCAGCCAGTTCAGCGCGTCGATGCCGCTGCCGCCTTCGCCGGCCTCCAGGATGTCCTCGATCAGGCCGGCGGCCCGGTCGCTGCCCAGCGCCTTGGTCAGCACCGTGCGGATGTAGTCGTCCGAGCCCAGGGTCACGGCCATGAACTGGTCGGCCTCCTGGCGGAACTCCTCCAGCACCACCGCCACGTCGCCGCGCGTGACCTGCTTGAGGCTGGCCATCGCCGCGCCCACCTGCTGGACCTCGCGCGCGCTCAGGTACTTGAAGACTTCGGCGGCGGCGTCCTCGCCCAGCGACATCATCAGGACCGCGCTGCGCGTCATGCCGTCCAGGGGCTTTCCGTCATTTTTCATCTTTGCTCATCCACGAACGCAGGACCATGGCGACAGCGCGCGGATCCTTGCCCGCCATGTCGCGGGCGCGCTGCAGGTTGTCTTCGTAGCGGTCGACCTCGCGGGCGCGCGCGGCGGCCTGCGCTTCGCGCTCGGCTTCCTGGCGTTGCGCGGCGGCCACTTCGGGGTCGACCTGGGGGTAGAAGTAGTCGGTGACCACCGGGCGGATCTTGCGGTACAGCCAGAAGGCCAGGATCAGGCCGAACAGCCAGCCCAGCGCCGTCTTGATCATGGCGATCAGTTCCGGGTCGCGCCACAGCGGCAGGGCGGCCGGCGTGTCGTTGAACTGGCTGTTGACCACGTTCAGCGAGTCGCCGCGCGCTTCCGAATAGCCCATGGCCTCGCGCACCAGATTGGTCAGCTTGTTCAGCTCCTCGGGCGGCAGGGCCTCGGATTCGCCGTCCTTGTTGGGCAGGTAGTTCACCACCACCGCCACCGACAACCGCTTGAGCATGCCCACCGGCTGCTTGACGTGGCTGATGGTGCGGTCGACTTCGTAATTGATGGTGGCGTCGTGCCGGTCGTTGCTCGGCACCACGGGGCCTTGCTGCGCCTGGGTGGTGGCGCCGGCGGCCTGTTGCTGCGCGCGCTGCTGCTGTTGCTGCTGCGGGGTGCCGGCGACGGCCGGCGGGTTGACTATGGGCGCCTGCGCGTTGGCCGGCGGCTGGTTGCTCAGCGCGCCGGGCACGCCCTGCGCCGCGTTCGGCCCGGTCTGGCGCGAATCGCTGGTCTGCTGGCTGCGCACGGCGGCCTGGCCCGGTTCCTGGTTGGGGCGGTAGACCTCCGAAGTCTCTTCGCGGCGGGCGAAATCGATCTCGGCGCTGGCCTGGGCATGCACGTTGCCGGGGCCGACCAGCGGGTTGAGGATGGTCAGGATGCGCTCGACCGTGCGCTGTTCCATTTCACGCACGAAACGCAACTGGTCGGCGTCCATGCCGCGGCCTTCGCCCAGCGGCGCCGACAGGAGCCGGCCGTTCTGGTCGACGATGGAGACATTCTCCGCGGTCAGCTCGGGCACGCTGGAGGCCACCAGCCAGGCCACCGCCGACACCTGGGCGTCGCTCAGGCTGCGGCCCGGGTACAGGTTGAGCAGCACCGAGGCTGTCGGGGCCTGGCGGTCGCGCACGAACAGCGACTGGCGCGGCATGGCCAGGTGCACGCGGGCGTGCTGCACGGTGTGCATGGCCTCGATCGAGCGCGCCAGCTCGCCTTCCAGGCCGCGCTGGTAGTTGATCTGCTCGGCGAACTGGCTGGCGCCGAAGCGGGTATTGTCCAGCAGTTCGAAGCCCACCGAGCCGCCGCGCGGCAGGCCCTGGCTGGCCAGCTGCATGCGCGTGTCGTAGACCCGATCGGCGGGCACCAGCAGGGCGCTGCCGTTGTCGCTGAAGCGGTAGGGCACGTTCATCTGGCCCAGCGCCGAGACGATGGCGCCGCCATCGCGGTCGTCCAGGTTGGAGAACAGCACCTTGTAATCGGGCTCGCGGCTCCACATCGCCACCGCGGCCACCACGGCGATCAGCGCCGCCGCCGCCCCAAGCAGGACGGGTTTGGGCAGGGCGCGCAGTTTCTCCAGCACGGGAAACCTCGCCAGCAGCGACGCGCTCAGGGTTGCCTGCTGATTCATCGGCGGCTCCCGCTGGCTTCGCGGTGGGGATAAACGTACGACATGGATGCTCGGGGCAGGTTACGCATGCAACGTGCTTTGGGTGTGGGAGCGTGGATTATGGATGGACCGCGCGCAATCCCAATGCCCGAAAACAACCGTCTTTTCGGCGTTATTTGTTCCGTATCATTCCGGCGCGCGCGGCGCGCGGCCGCCGGGCGCCGCCCAAGCGGGGAAGTGGCGGCTTTTTTGGCGCCTTTTGCGCCCTATGCGCAAGCCCCGCGCGCGCTAGTCTTGCAACCCAGGATCCGCTTATTCCGCAGAGGTATCGCAATGGCTGTATCAGGACTGTCCGGCATCGAGAGCATGCTGTCGCAAATGCGCGCCGTGGTGCGCGCCGCGCAAAGCGGCGGCGCCACGGAGGCCGAACTGGCGCCTGGGCCGTCCGGGTTCGCCGCCGAGCTGCAACGATCCATCCGGCGCGTGTCGCAGGCGCAGAATGCCGCCAGCGACCAGGCCAAGGCGTTCGAGCTGGGCGCGCCCGGCATTTCGCTCAATGACGTGATGATCGATCTGCAGAAGGCCAGCCTGGGCTTCCAGACGTCGGTGCAGGTGCGCAACCGCCTGGTCGCCGCCTACAAGGAAATCTCCTCGATGGCGGTGTGAGGCCGGCGCCGCCTCAGGCCGGCGCCCGGGGCGGGCGCGCGCAGGTGTGGCGCACCGCGCTGGGAAACAGCGACAGCACGGCGATGCTGCCGTCGCCAAAGCGCAGCGTGACCGGGCTGTCCACGCAGAAATGGACGCGCGACCCGTCGGCCGTCTGGGCGTGAAAGGCCAGCGGCGGTTCGTCGTCGTCGGCCATGCGCGCCAGGATGGCGGGATCGGGGCAGGCCTGGTCGAGCGGACGCCAGAAAAAATACCCGTCCTTGGCGTCCGGGCCCAGGATGCGCACCGGCCACGGCCGCTGGTCCATGCCGGAAATCACGATCTGGCAATCAGGGTGGCGCAGTTCCTGCAGTGTGCTGCGTATCTGTTCGGACTGGGTCAGAACGACGATCTGGTCCTGGGCCGTCATGCGCCGCCTTCAGGTCCGTGGCGCCAACGCATCGGGCAGCTCGCGCGCTTCGAGCCGATATAGCCAGGCCAGCAGTTCGGCCACCGCCGTATAGAGTTGCGGCGGTATATGGGCGTCCAGGTCCACCTGCATCAGCAGGCCGACCAGTTCGCGCGATTCGTGCACATGCAGGCCGTGTTCGCGGGCGGTGCGCACGATGGCGTCGGCCAGCTGGCCGTAGCCCTTGGCGACCACGCGCGGGGCTGCTTCGCCGCCGTCATAGGACAGCGCCACCGCGACCGGGCGGCTGGCGTCGGCATCGGCGGTGGCGGGCGTGGGCGGGGCGGGCGTATTCATGCTTCGGGCAGGGCGAAGCCGGGCGCGGCAATCGCGTCGACCGACAGATTGGTAAGCGTGAGGCCGGCGGCCGCCAATTGCTGGCGCAGGGCGTCGGCGGCGGCGCCGATCTCGGCGGCGCTGTCCGGGGCCACGACGTGCAGCACCAGCTGGCTGGCCGCCAGGTTCAGACGCGCCTCGACCGTGCCCAGGCGCGGCAGATTGAGTTTCACGCGGGTCGCCCAGTGGGTGCCGGGCTGGCCGGCCGCCTCGTCGCCGTGCTCGCGCGCGACCTCCCATTCCATCGGCGCGCCGGGCCAGGCCTGTCCCTGCCACGCCAGCATCTGATTGGCCAGCACATCGAGCTGTTGGCGCACCAGCAGCGTGGCGTCCTGATGGATGCCGGGAACCGGCGCGCCGGGCGTGTGCGTGGCGGGCTGGCCGGCCGGCGCGGGTTCGGCCGTGGGCAGGGCGCGCGCCGGCGCCGCGCTTTCGGGCGCTCGCGGCGTGGCGGCCGACTCGGCGCCGGCCGCGGGCAGCCGCGCCTGCGGCTCGGCACGCAGTTGCTGCGCGCTGCGCTTGCCGAAAGCCAGGTCGCTCAGATGGGACTCATAGAACAGGCCGCTGGTCTGCAGCGTCTGGCGCAACGCCTGGGCCAGCGCCGGCGCGGTCGGCAGCGCGACCCGGCCCGCCATGGCGGCGACGCCGGCGGGCGGCGCCTGCGCCGGCATCCTGCCGCTGGCCGCGTCGGGCTGAGCCGCCGGCGGGCGGGGTGCGTTCGTGGCGCCGCCGGCAGCGGCATTTGCCTGGGCAGGCGCGTTGGAAGCGGACGCGCCAGGCTGGCCGGCCGCGGGCGCGGCGCCGCCGTCCTGCGCCGGCGGGATCCACAGCGGCGCGCGCGCGCTGAGCGCCGGCGCCTGGCCGGGGTACTGCGCCAGCAGGGCGAGTATGGTGCGCGCGGTCTGGCCCAGCGTGGTCGGCGCCGAGGCGGTCGTGCCGGTGCTGGTCTGCAGGCCGCGGGCGGCCAGCGCCAGCGCGGCCGCGGTCTTGGCGTCGACCCCCGCGGCGCCCTGGCGCGCGGGGCGTTCGCCGCCGGCCTGTACCGCCTGGCGCGGATCGCGCGTGGCGGTCTGGGACGCGCCGGGGCGCGCGGCCTCGCCGGGTTGGGCGACCGCGTCGGGGCGCGCGCCTGACACCAGGTTGGATTGCGCCGACATCGTGGTGCCCAGCACGGCGTCGAGCCGCTGCACCAGAATGCTGCCCAGGGCGGGCGGGCCGACGCTCATGTGCCGTTGGCCTTGCCGCTATAGGTGGCCAGCAGCGACTGCTGGCGTTTCATGCGCCCCAGCAGGTCGCTCAGGCGGGCCAGCTGCGGCAGGGCCAGGTCGCGCACCGCCGCGTCGTTTTCGAGAATGCGCACCAGCAGGTCGAACTTCATGCCGCGGGCGGCTTCGTCCAGCGGCTCGCCCGGCTCCAGTTCGCGCAGCCGTTCCACCAGGCAGACATACTCCTGGCCGTGGGTCAGGACCAGGTCCCAATCGCTGGCATTGGCCGCCGCCAGCATCCTGCCGGTCAGGTTGGCGATGTCCTGGTAAATCTCCAGGACCGGGGCATGCTGCGTTAACGCCGTCATAGATTTCTCGCGCTGGGGGCGGCTGGACAAAAAGTGCCTTCCTGGTTTCAGGCCGGAACGGCGGGCGCAGGGTGGTCGACCGAGGCCTGCCATGCTTCGGACAGATCCGCCAGCAAGCGGTCCGCGATGTCGAGCTGCTCCTTGTCGGCTTTCAGGTTGGCGGTCAGCAGCGTACGGGTAATGTAGTCATACAGACGCGCCAGGTTGGCCGCCACCTCGCCGCCGGCATCCTGGTTCAGCCCCAGCTTCAATCCCTCGTCGACGATGCGGATGGCCTTGCCGATGGCCTGCCCGCGCTCGACGACGCGGCCGGCCTCGAGATGCAGGCGGGCCTGGGCGATGGCGGCGCGCGCCCCGGCATACAGCAAGGTGATCAGGCGCTCGGGGGTGGCGCTCATTACCTGGGTTTCCAGGCCGATATCGCTATATGACTTGACAGAGTAGGAGCCGGTAGGGCGGCGCGCGGCGTACGTCATGGCTGGCTTACTTCTTGGTGCCGGAGAGGGCGGCGAACTGTTGGGACAGGTAGTTGCTGGTGTTGTTCATCTGCGTGACGAAGACATCGAGCTGCACGAACTGCTTGCGGTAGGCCTCGATGGTCGCGGCGATGCTCAGTTTCTGGCGGTCGTACTGGTTCTGCAGCGATTCGAGCGTTTCTTCCAGGCCTTCCTGGCGGATCTTGATCGAGCCCTCGTCGCCGAGTATCTGCTCGGTCGCCAGCTTCACCTTCTCGCCCAGTCCGTTCGGACCGGAGAAGATGCGCGCCACGTCGGCCGGGTTGTCGCGCAGGGCGGCTTCCAGCTTCTCGGTGTCGGTCTTGAGCGAACCGGTCTTGGGATCGGTGGTGATGCCAAGCTGGCTCAGCGTGCGCAGGCTGCCTTCGCCGGTGGCCACGCGCAGCGCCGCGGCGATGGCCGACTGGATGTTGCGGGTGGTGCCGTCGCCGGTCAGGGCGCTCTGCTTTTCGGCCTTGACGTCGAATGCCGTCAGGTCCGCGATGGTGGTCTGCAGGCCGTTGTAGGCCTTGACGAAATCGTTGACGGCCGTGGCGGCCACGCTCGGGTCGCTGGAGACGGTCACGTTCAGCGGCGCCGTGGTCTGCTTGGTCAGGGTCAGCGTCAGTCCGTCGATGGCGGTCTTGACCGTATTGGTTTCGCTGATCACGGGGATGCCGTTGATGGTCAGCTCGGCCTTCTGCGCGGCCTGTTGTACCGTCAGGTTGGAGGCGCCGGCGTCGGCGGCGTCGAAGTCGAGGATGTCCGCGACCTCCTGGTTGCCGGTCACCGTGATCCGGGTGACCGCGGCCTCGGTGCCTTCGGTCTTGTTGTTCAGCATCAGGTAGTGCTTGCCGTTGCCGTCGCTGATGACGGTGGCACGCACGTCCAGGTCGTCGGTGCCGTTGATGGCCTTGACGATGCCGTTCAGCGACGTGTCCTCGCCCAGCGTGACGGTCTTGGTCGTGCCGTCCTTCTGGACGATCTCGATCGAGCCGCCCGTGCCGTGTTTCTCGGTGCGGCTGCTCAGCTCGCCCGACTGCAGGGTCTGCGCCGTGGCCAGCTTGTCGATGCTGATGCTGTATTGGCCCGGCACGGCGCCGGCGGCGGTCTTCACCGACAGCGCATCACCGGAGACCACGGCCTTCACGGCGCTGAGCGTGTCGATGTTGCCGAGCGTGGCGGCGGCTTTCTGGACGGCCTCGACCGCGGCCTGGATCTTGCTGTAGGCCGAAATGCGCGTCTCGTAGCTCGCTTGGCGCGCGGTGATCAGCGTCAGTTTCTTCTCTTCGGCTGCCTGCAGCTTTTCCAGGATGCCCTCAAGCTCCAGGCCGGAGGACCCGAGAGAGGAAATGGTGGCCATGTGGTGCTCCTTCTAGCTATGCGATTCTGTCAAAAATTGGCGCCGCCTTATTGGCCGGGTAAGGGCATAAGGTCGGGCTATTTCCTTGCTTACGCCGCTTTTGCCCCATTCTGGTGCACGCGCGCAGCGCGATATGCTGCCTCAGGCCGTCGTTTCGACGGCATTTCCCTGCATCTTGACGATCATCTTGGCGATGCGTATCACCGCCTCGGACGGAATAGTGCGCAGCACATCCCCCGTTTCGGCGTCCACGATCGAGACCACCACCTGGTGCACGTCCGGGTCGATCTCGAATTGCAACTGGGTGGACCAGGCCTTCAGCTGCGCATTGATTTCTTCCAGCGCCTTGTCCATGGGCAGCTTGGGCCCGCCGTGCTGGTCCTGCGTGGCGGATTGGGCTCCCCCGCCGTTGGTGGCCGCGGCGGCTGGCGCCACGGCGACCGCCGGCTGCGCGGGGACAGGGGCGGGCGCAACGGAAACCAGCGCGGGCGCCGCGGCGTTGATAGGGCTTACGGCCATGATCACTCCAACAAGCGATAACGGGCGTCGAAAGGGACGCGATGGGTTTTCGAGGGAACCTTCAGCTACCATAACGACACGCCCGGGCGGAACTTTAGACCCGTGGCGCTTTTTCGGGGCCGGATCCTGCCCCCGCCGCGGCGCCGGGCGCGTCAGGATTGCGGTGCCGGCCCCGCGTTTCCGTCCGAAAAACCCCGAGCCGTGCGGGCGCTTGGGGAAAACACCAGGGCCACGCTGCTAAACTGCGCCCTGTTTCGATTTGCCCTCACCGCCATGTCCACTTCCCGCCCCGACGCCAGCGCAGACCTGCCTGCCTGGCTGCAGTATCTGGAATCCATTCACGCCAAGGCCATCGACCTGGGCCTGGACCGGGTGCGGCAGGTGGCCGACCGGCTCGACCTGAGCCTGGACGGGGTCAAGTTCGTGGTGGGCGGCACCAACGGCAAGGGATCCACCTGCGCCATGCTGGAATCCATCCTGCTGGCCGCCGGCTACCGGGTGGGCCTGTACACCTCGCCCCATCTCATCGATTTCAACGAACGCGCCCGCATCAATGGCGAAATCGCCAGCGACGCGGCGCTGGTGCAGCAGTTCCAGGCGGTCGAGGCCGCGCGCGGCGATATCTCGCTGACTTATTTCGAGTTCACCACGCTGGCCATCCTGCGCCTGTTCGCGCAATCGCGCCTGGACGCCGTGGTGCTGGAAGTCGGCCTGGGCGGCCGGCTCGACGCCGTCAATATCGTCGACGCCGACTGTTCCATCATCACCAGCATCGACCTGGACCATACCGACTGGCTGGGCGATACGCGCGAGCAGATCGGTTTCGAGAAGGCGCACATCTACCGCGCGGGGCGTCCCGCCATATGCGCCGACCCGGTGCCGCCGCAATCGCTGCTGGACCACGTGCAGGCGATCGGCGCCGACCTGTGGCTGCTGGGCCGCGACTACAACTATTCGGGCGATCGCCAGCAATGGGCCTACGGCGGGCGGGCGCAGCGGCGCAACGCGCTGGCCTATCCGGCGCTGCGCGGCGCCAACCAGCTGCTCAACGCGGCCGCCGCGCTGGCCGCGCTCGAAGCCGTGCGCGACCGCCTGCCGGTGCCGCAGCAGGCGGTGCGGGTGGGCTTGCTGCAGGCGTCGCTGCCGGGCCGCTTCCAGATCCTGCCCGGGCAGCCCACCGTCATCCTGGACGTGGCGCACAATCCCCATGCCGCCGCGGTCCTGGCCCAGAACCTCGACAACATGGGCTTTCATCCCTACACGCACGCCGTATTCGGCATGCTGGCCGACAAGAACGTCGATGGCGTCATCGCCAAGCTGGGCAGCCGCGTCGACCACTGGTACTGCGCCGGCCTGCCGGGGCCGCGCGGGCTGGACGGGCAGACCCTGGCAGGCCATGTGCGCCAGGTCCTGCCCGAGGCGGACGGCGTCGCCGAAACGCCCACCGTGCAGGCCTGCGCCGACCCCGCCGCGGCCTATGCGGCGGCGCGGGAAAAGGCGGGCGAGGGTGATAGAATCATCGTGTTCGGGTCATTTCTCACGGTGGCCTCCGTCCTGCAGGCGCTGGGCCGCAAAATCTAAGCGGATCGCGCCATCGCAAGGGCGGCGCGCACCGGCCCCGCCCGCAAGGAATTCTGCTCCATGGGATTGTTCACTAGCAAAGATTCGGCCTCCGAGACGCAGTCCTCGCGACCGCGTCCATCCGTATCCAGCGAGGCGCAGGCCGCCGAGCTGCGGGCCCGGGCCAGGCGCCGCCTGGCAGGCGCCGTCGCATTGGTGCTTGCCGCGGTCATCGTCCTGCCCATGATTCTCGACTCCGAGCCTGTGCCGGTCGACAGCGACATTCCCATCCGCGTCCCGGACCGCAATTCCGCCTTCCAGCCCACGGTCAACGAGCCGCAGGCCGCCGCGCCGCAGCCGGAACCGCCCGTGCCGCAGGCGCCGGCCGGCACGCCCGAGGCTGGCGCGCCGCAGCCGCCGGCGCTGGCGTCCGCGCCGCCGCAGACCCCGGGCCAGGCGCCGGCCCAGCCCCAGACGCCGCCCGCGGCCCAGCCGCCGGCCACGCCGCCGCAGCAGGCCGCCACGCCGCCGGCCGCGCCCAAGCCCGAACCCAAACCGGAACCCAAGCCCGCCAAGCCGGCCGAGCCGGCGCGTTCGGACGACGGCGCGCGCGCGATGGCGCTGCTGGAAGGGCGGTCGCCGCCGGCCGCGCAGCCCAAGCCGGCCGCCAATGGCAATTTCGTGCTGCAGGTGGCTTCCTATACCACGCAGGCCGATGCGCAGGCGCGCCGCGGCAAGCTGCACCAGGCCGGCGTCACCAATGCGTTCGTCGAGCAGGCCTCGATCAACGGCAAGCAACAGTATCGACTGCGCGTGGGCCCGTTTCCCTCGCGCGAGGCGGCCCAGGCGGCGCAGGCGCGCCTGCGCACGCTGGGCTATGACAACGGTTTCATCGCCGCACAGTGACCGGCTTCGATTTCGTCGTCCTGACGATCCTGGCCGTGTCGGCCGTGTTGGGCTTGGTGCGCGGACTGCTCAAGGAAATTCTGTCGCTGCTTGCCTATCTGCTGGCGTTCGTCGCGGCGATCTGGTGGGGGCCCACGGTCTATGTCTGGCTTGAACCCTATATCGAAACCGCGCTGCTGCGCATGGGTATCGCCTACGCCGTGGTGTTCATCATCGTGCTGCTGGCCGTCGGCCTGGTCAACATGACGCTTGCCGCCCTGATCCGCACCACCGGCCTGACGCCGGCCGACCACGGCCTGGGCGCGATGTTCGGCCTGGCGCGCGGTCTGCTGCTGGTGCTGGTTCTGGTGGCGCTGGCGGGCTTCACGCCCTTGCCGCAGGAGGACTGGTGGCGCGACGCCATGTTCTCGCACTCGGCCACCGAGGCCGTCCGGCAGGTCAAGTCCTGGCTGCCGCCCTCGCTGGCGACGTGGCTGCCCTATTGAATTCGCTTTTCGCTTTACGCTTTATCTACTAGGAACTCACCATGTGTGGAATCGTCGGGGTCATTGGGCGCGGGCCGGTCAACCAGCTGCTCTATGACAGCTTGCTGCTGCTGCAACACCGGGGGCAGGACGCGGCGGGCATCGCCACGCTGCAGGGCAACCACTTCAACATGTACAAGGCGCACGGCCTGGTGCGCGACGTGTTCCGTACCCGCAACATGCGCGCGCTGCCGGGCACCAGCGGCGTGGGCCAGGTGCGCTATCCCACGGCCGGCTCCAGCGCCAGCGAGGAAGAGGCGCAGCCGTTCTACGTCAATGCGCCGTTCGGCATCATGTTCGCCCACAACGGCAACCTGACCAACTGGCGCGAGCTGCGCGAGTCGCTCTACCGCGTCGACCGCCGCCACATCAATACCAATTCCGACTCCGAAGTGCTGCTCAATGTGCTGGCGCACGAGCTGCAATCGGCCGCCAGCGGCGTGTCGCTCGACGATGACACGATTTTTCGCGCCGTCTCCGCGGTGCACCAGCGCGTCAAGGGCGCCTACGCCGTGGTGGCGCAGATCTCCGGCTACGGCATGCTGGCGTTTCGCGATCCCCACGGCATCCGGCCGCTGTGCATCGGCCGCCAGGAGACCGAGGAAGGCGTGGAATGGATGGTCGCCTCCGAATCCGTGGCGCTGGAAGGCAGCGGCTTCGCCTTCGTGCGCGACGTCGAGCCCGGCGAGGCGGTGTTCGTCGACCTCGACGGCCGCATGACCAGCCGGCAGTGCGCCGACAATGCGCAGCTGGTGCCGTGTATCTTCGAATATGTGTACTTTGCCCGCCCCGATTCGCTGATCGATGGCGTCTCGGTGTACGACGCGCGGCTGCGCATGGGCGAATACCTGGCCGACAAGGTCGCGCGCAGCATGCGCCTGGGCGACATCGACGTGGTGATGCCCATTCCCGACTCGTCGCGTCCGGCCGCCATGCAGCTGGCGCACCGGCTGGGGCTGGACTATCGCGAAGGCCTGATCAAGAACCGCTACGTGGGCCGCACCTTCATCATGCCGGGCCAGGCGGTGCGCCGCAAGTCGGTGCGCCAGAAGCTCAACGCCATCGGCATGGAATTCAAGGGCAAGAATGTGCTGCTGGTCGACGATTCGATCGTGCGCGGCACCACCAGCCGCGAGATCGTCGACATGGCGCGCGCCGCCGGCGCCAACAAGGTGTATTTCGCCTCCGCCGCGCCTCCGGTGCGGTACCCCAACGTGTACGGCATCGACATGCCGACCCAGAAGGAACTGATCGCCACCGGCCGCACCGATGACGAAATCGCCCGCACCATCGGCGCCGACGCGCTGATCTACCAGGACCTGCAGGACATGCAGCAGGCGGTGCGCGACATCAATCCGCGCCTGAGCCGCTTCGAGGCATCGTGTTTCGACGGCGAATACGTGACCGGCGACATCACCGCCGAATACCTGGCCCGCCTGGGCCAGTCGCGCGACAGCAGCGCCGGCGACGAAGAAGCCGGCGGCCTGCAGTTCAACATGGGCTACGCGGCCAACGACGCCTGAACGGCGCGGCGCTGGCCGGCTTGTCGCAAGCCGGCCGCGCGGCGCGTCAGGCGTTGCGCCGCAACGCCGCCGGCAGGGCCAGCGCCAGCACGATCACGAACAGCGCCAGGCTCCATATCGCATACTCGATGCCCAGCACCGCCACCGTGGCGTCCATGCAGGTGGCATAGATGCCGAACAGCCAGGGCAGGGCGCCGTCCAGCCCCGTGGTGCTCATGAAGCGATCGGCGAAGGTCTGGTCGCACGACAGCATCCTGGCCGCCACGCTGTATTGGTACCAGGCGGCGACGACGCCGCACACGGCCAGCAGCGCCGCCAGCATGGCCGCCAGGCGCGCGGCCATGGCGCCGGCCAGCGCGCCGGCCAGGGCCAGCACCCCGATGCACAGGTAGATCAGCCGCTGCAGCACGCACCAGGCGCACGGCGGCATATCGAAGACGTGTTGCGACAGCAGGGCCAGGCCCACGGCGCCAAAGCACAGGATGGCGATCAGGAAAAGCAGGCGTTCGCGGTATCGGGTCATTGGGGGCGGGAACGGGAAACGGAAAGAGGGCGGACGGGTTGCCGCGCCAGGTTAGGCCGGCGGCGCCGCAATAGGTTGCATGACTTGCCGCATCACGTCCAGCAGCAGTTCGCTCGCGCCGCTCCAGAAAATCTGCACGCCCAGGCACAGCATGATGAATGCCGACAGCCGCATGAACACGGCGGTGCCGTTGTCGCCCAGCCGGTGCAGCATCTGCGCGGCAAAGCGCAGGCAGATGAACAGGGTGAAGGCCACCAGCGCCACGCCGGGCAGCGAGCCGGCCAGGCGCGCCAGGCTGAGCATGTGGTTTTCGTCGCGCAGCGACGCCCCGACCGTGATGCAGGCGGCGATGGTGCCGGGTCCGCAGCTGATCGGAAAGGTGAGCGGGTAGAAGGCGCGCGCCTGCGCCATCTCGGGCGTGAAGGATTCGGCCATCTGGGCGTGGCGGGAGGTATCGGCATCGGGCGAGTTGACCAGCCGCCAGGCGCTGTAGATGACCAGCATGCCGCCGCCCACCCGTACGATGGCCAGCGAAATGCCGAAGAAGCTGAGCACCACGTTGCCGGCGATCATGGCGCCGATCATCATCAACGCCACGTTGATCGCCACGCGCTTGGACAGCTGGGCGCGGGTCTGCTTGGACGCGCCCTCGGTCAGCGTCCAGAAGATCGGCGTGATGGCCGGCGGGTTGAGAAACGGCAGCAGCGTGGCCAGGGCGAAGAAGAAGCTGCGTCCGAAAACCAGCACGTACTCGTTGTATGGCATGAGGGCGGGGTGCGGCCGTTCAGGCGGCCTGCTGGCGCGACTCGTCGCCGGCCAGCGCGTCCAGGATGGCGCGTTCGAACTGCATCTGGCTGCGCGGCCGCTCCAGCGCCGGACCCGACACGATGAACACGTCCTCGACGCGTTCGCCCAGCGTCATGACCTTGGCCATGATCAGGTCCACGCCGTGTTCGGCGAATACGCGCGCCAGGGCGTACAGCAGGCCGGGCCGGTCGGTCGCGGTGACCGACAGGCGCCAGGATTGGCTGCGCTCGTCGGGCGAGAGCTCGGCCTGCGGCATGACCGGGAACACCCGCGAGCGCCGGGCCCGGCTGTGCGGCAGGCGCCGCGGCGCATGCGCGTGCCGGGCGGCGTGCGGATCGCGCAGGCGTTCGGCCAGTTCGTGCTCCACCAGGGTCGCCTGGGCGCGCAGGTCGGCGAAGCCCTCGGGCGCCAGCACGATGAAACTGTCGAGCGCCCAGCCGTGGCGGGTGGTGTGCACGCGCGCATCCTGCACGCTGAGCGACTTGGCGTCGAAATAGCCGCAGGTCGTCACGAACAGGTCCGGCGCGTCGCGCGTGTAGACCATGACCTGCAGCCCCTCGCCGTGTTCGGTGGGACGGACCCGCACCACCGGCTCGTCGGGCGCCACCTGGTAATACAGGTGGCGCGTGTGCCAGGCGATCTCGGAGGCGTCGTGACGCAGGAAGTAGGCGATGTCCAGCTGGTTCCAGAAGGCTTCGCGGGCGTCGTCGCGCAGGCCGGCCAGGCGGGTCAGGCGGGCGGCCTCCTCCTTGCGCTCGGTCAGCACGGTGTGCGCGTCGGCGTGCGCGCCGCCCAGCGCCGCCAGGGTCAGGCGGAACAGGTCTTCCAGCAGCTTGCCCTTCCAGGCGTTCCAGACGCGCGGACTGGTGCCGCGGATATCGGCCACCGTCAGCAGGTACAGGGCGGCCAGGTGGCGTTCGTCGCCCACCTGGGCGGCGAAGTCGCGCACCACCTGCGGGTCGGACAGGTCGCGCTTCTGGGCGACCGCCGACATCAGCAGGTGATGGCGCACCAGGAACTCGACCAGCTCGGCATCGGCCGGATCCAGACCGTGGTCTTGCGAGAAGCGGCGCACCTCGCGCGCGCCCAGTTCGGAATGGTCGCCGCCGCGGCCCTTGGCGATATCGTGGAACAGCGCCGCGACGTACAGCAGCCAGTGGCGGTCCAGGCCGGCGATCAGCTGGCTGGCCAGCGGGTATTCCTGGGCGTGCTCGGGCATGGTGAAGCGGCGCAGGTTGCGCACCACCGCCAGGGTGTGCTGGTCGACCGTATAGACATGGAACAGGTCATGCTGCATCTGGCCGACGATGCGCCGGAACACCGGCAGGTAGCGCGGCAGGATGTTGAGCATGGTCATGCGGCGCAGCTCGTGGACGATGCCGCGCGGCTGCTGCAGGATCTGCAGGAACAGCTTGCGGTTGACCGGGTTGCGGCGGAATTGCGCGTCGATGCGGTGGCGCGAATGCCAGATGGCGCGCAGCGTGCGGGCCGACATGCCGATCAATTCCGGATGCTGCTGCATCACCAGGAAGGCGCGCAGCAGCAGCGTCGGATTGCGCTCGAAGCCGTCCTCGCGCACGATGTCCAGCCGCTCGCGCAGGTTGCGGAAATCGTCGTCGATCAGGCGGGCGTCGCTGTCGGGGCGCGGGAACAGCCGTTCTTCGATGTTCTGCACCAGGATGACATTGAGCTGGGTCACCAGGCGCGCGGCCCAGTAATAGCGCTGCATCAGCAATTCGCTGGCGCGCCGCGTCGCCGTCGACGCAATGCCGTAGACCGCGGCCAGGCCCGGCTGCAGGTCGAACAGGACGCGGTCCTCGCGCCGGCCGGTCAGCAGGTGCAGCTCGATGCGCAGGCGCTTGAAGGCCTGTTCGGCGCGCCGCAGGTCGCGCGCCTCGGACGAGGTAAGCAGGCCGGCCTGGGCCACCTCGCGCCAGTTGTGGCCGAAGCCGGCGGCGCGGGCCATCCACAGGATGACCTGCAGGTCGCGCAGACCACCAGGCGACTCCTTGCAATTGGGCTCCAGCGCGTAGGGCGTGTCCTGGTAGCGGGCATGGCGCTGCTGCATCTCCACCCGCTTGGCCTGGAAGAACACCGGGGCGTCCAGGTGCGCCTGCATGGCGCTGTCCAGGCGCTTCATGAGCGCGCGGCTGCCGGCCAGCCAGCGCGACTCCAGCAGCGCCGTCTCGACCGTGATGTCGCCGCGCGCCTCGCGCTCGCAGTCTTCCAGCGTGCGCACGCTGTGGCCGGGCTCCAGGCCCAGGTCCCACAGCGCGGCCACCAATGCCTCGATCGCGCGCGCATCGGCCGCCGACGGGGGCTGCGGCAGCAGGATCAGCAGGTCGACGTCGGAATGTGGATACAGTTCGCCGCGGCCATAGCCGCCGACCGCCGCCAGGGTGGCGCCGGCCGGCAGCGGACACAGCTTGACCAGCTCGCGCAGCGCCTGGTCGACGATGCGCCGCAACTCGGTCAGCAGCATGTCCGGCCGGGGATGCTGGCGGAACTGCGCGACGGCCGCCGCCCGGGCGGCCTGCATGCGCTGCTTCAGCGGATTCAGATCGACGTGGGGCATGATGGGCAGCCTTGCCGCGCGGGGGCGGGGGTCAGAGGGCCGGGATTTCGACCGGCCGCGTCACGAAGGCCGGCGGGGCGGGCATGCCGGGCGATACCGTCAGCACCTCGTAGCCGGTGTCGGTGACCAGCACCGTGTGCTCCCACTGGGCCGACAGGCTGTGGTCGCGCGTCACCACCGTCCAGCCGTCGGCCAGCTGGCGGATCTCGCGCCGGCCGGCGTTGATCATGGGCTCGACCGTGAACAGCATGCCGCTCACCAGCTTGACGCCGGTGCCGGGCTTGCCGTAGTGCAGCACCTGCGGGTCTTCGTGGAAGCGCTGGCCGATGCCGTGGCCGCAGAATTCGCGCACCACCGAGAAACCCTGCGCCTCGGCGTATTTCTGGATGGCATGGCCGATGTCGCCCAGCGTGGCGCCGTTGCGCACCTGTTCGATGCCTTTCCACATGCAATCGTAGGTGATCTCGGTCAGGCGGCGCGACAGGATCGAGGGCTCGCCCACGTGATACATGCGGCTGGTGTCGCCGAACCAGCCATCCTTGATGATGGTGACGTCGATGTTGAGCGAATCGCCGTTCTTGAGCACCTTGTCGCCCGGTATGCCGTGACAGACCTGGTGGTTGACCGAGGTGCAGATGGCGCCGGTGAAAGGGGGGTAGCCGGGCGGGGCGTAGCCTATGGTGGCCGACTTGACCTTCAGTTCGTCGGTCAGATAGGCCAGGCACAGCTTGTCCAGCTCGCCGGTCGTGACGCCTGGTTTGACGTACGGAGTAATGAAGTCGAGGATTTTGGCGGCGTCTTGGCAGGCGGCGCGCATTTTGGCCAGATCGGCCGGATCGGTAACGATGCCCATGTATCTGCTTGAGTAGCGCGGTCGAAAAATAGTAGAATTATAGGCTTGCCTGGAAAAGCATGCGCTCATCTTGGCCCGGACTGTGGTTTGCGGGCCGGTTTCAGCGGCGATTTCAGGGGCAGTTTGGGCGGCCTTTGCGGACGCAGTCGCAGACGTAGCTGCGGAGGTGGTCGCATAGGTGGCTTGGGCTGTTCTGGCCGGTGATGGAGCAGGGCGGGCAGGCAAGTAGCAAAGCAACAAGTGTAAGGCTATACGGTTTGTCTTGTGTACGCACGGTGTCTGGCCCGGTTCGGGGTGGGCTTGTGCGGGGCGAGGCGGGCCGGATGGGCCGGATGGCTGGGAAAGGGTAGACTGGCTTGCGGTTGGCGCGTTGCGCGATATCGCGGGTTGATGTGGCACCATTTTCTCGATCGACGCTTTAGAGCAGCGGTGCAGGCGCGGTGTGGGCGCCCGGCTTAAGTTCTTGGCGGCTCGCGCTGGCGGGTTGCCTGAAGAACTGCCCCGGGAGCCTGATTCCAGTGACCCGATTCCGCTGCCAACAAGGCAGGCAACCAGGCGGCCGGCAATATCGGCCGCCAGGGCGATCGAGACAGGTGGCGGCACTCGGTACGCCCGCGACCGTCTGGGTTCATTGCCGCGTCCGTGGTTCGTGGCGCGGCGATCGGTCGGCCCGGTTTGTTTTTTTATTTCATCCTGTTTGTCAGGAAATCGCGCGTTACTCCACCCAGGGTGTCGGTTCTGTCCGATGCAGGTGTAGCGCAAGACTTAACCCTCGGAGATAGTTATGTCCCTCATGCGTGAAATGCTGGAAGCTGGCGTCCACTTCGGCCACCAGACCCGTTACTGGAACCCCAAGATGGCCCCGTACATCTTCGGTCACCGTAACAAGATTCACATCATCAACCTCGAGCAGACGGTCGCCAAGTACCAGGAAGCCTCGAAGTTCGTCAAGCAGCTGGTTGCCCGTGGCGGCAACATCCTGTTCGTCGGCACCAAGCGCGCCGCGCGCGAACTGGTGGCCGCCGAAGCCGCCCGTTGCGGCATGCCCTACGTCGACGCCCGCTGGCTCGGCGGCATGCTGACCAACTTCAAGACGGTCAAGAGCTCGATCAAGCGCCTGAAGGACATGGAAGCCATGGTCGCCGACGGCGGCTTCGAGCGCATGACCAAGAAGGAAGGCCTGCTGTTCCAGCGCGAACTGGACAAGCTGAACAAGTCGATCGGCGGCATCAAGGACATGAACGGCCTGCCCGACGCGCTGTTCGTCATCGACGTCGGCTACCACAAGATCGCGGTCGCCGAAGCCAAGGTGCTGGGCATTCCGGTCGTGGCCGTGGTTGACACCAACCATTCGCCCGACGGCATCGACCACGTCATCCCCGGCAACGACGACTCGGCCCGTGCCATCGCGCTGTACGCCAAGGGCATGGCCGACGCCGTGCTGGAAGGCCGCGAGCAGAACATCAATGGCCTGGTCGAGGAAATCGGCGAAGGCCAGGAAGAGTTCGTCGAAGTGCAGGACAACCAGGCCTGATAGCCGGTTGCCGCGCCGGCCGGGCCGACAAGCCCCGGGCGCTGGACGCCCGGGCTGCCATCCGGCCGCCGGCGCCGAGGTGGGCTCCCACCTCACGACCCGCCCAGGCGGGTGCCATATCGAATCAACCATATGTCCCGGTTCATGCTTGCCGGGCCATGTATTAGCGAATTTGGAGCAAACATGGCTGAAATTACCGCCGCCCTGGTCAAGGAACTGCGCGAGAAGACCGATGCGCCCATGATGGAGTGCAAGAAGGCTCTGACCGAAGCCGAAGGCGATCTGGCCCGCGCCGAGGAAATCCTGCGCGTCAAGCTGGGCAACAAGGCCAGCAAGGCCGCCGCCCGCGTGACCGCCGAAGGCCTGATCGGCCTGTACATCGCCGCCGACGGCAAGCAGGGCGCCGTCATCGAAGTCAACTGCGAAACCGACTTCGTCGCCAAGAACACCGATTTCATCGATTTCATCAACAAGCTGGCCGAGCTGGTCGCCACGCAGAACCCGGCCGATGTGGCCGCGCTGTCGGCGCTGCCGTTCGGCGAAGGCACGGTCGAGACCACCCGCACCGCGCTGGTGGGCAAGATCGGCGAGAACATCTCGGTGCGCCGCTTCGAGCGCATCCAGACCCCGAATTCGCTGGCCAGCTATGTGCACGGCGGCAAGATCGGCGTGCTGGTCGAGTTCGCCGGCGCCGAAGAAGTGGGCAAGGACCTGGCCATGCACATCGCCGCGACCAAGCCCAAGGCCCTCAATGCCGACGGCGTCAATGCCGAAGACATCGCCGCCGAGCGCTCGGTGGCCGAGCAGAAGGCCGCCGAATCGGGCAAGCCCGCCGAAATCGTCGCCAAGATGGTCGAAGGTTCCGTGCAGAAATTCCTGAAGGAAGTTACTCTGCTGTCGCAGCCCTTCGTCAAGAACGACAAGCAAACGATCGAACAGATGCTCAAGGAAAAGGGCGCTTCGATCACCAAGTTCGTTCTGTTCGTCGTTGGTGAAGGGATCGAGAAGAAGACCGCCGATTTCGCTTCCGAGGTCGCCGCCGCCGCCGCTGGCCGCGCCTGACGCGTCATCGTAGGGGCCGGCCAGGGCGGGGCTTCCCGAACTGCCGGCCTATTTCTTGTCTTACACTTTCGTCGGATCGTTTCTCGGGATATCACCTATGAGCAGCAGATCATATAAACGGGTTCTTCTCAAACTTTCCGGCGAGGCGCTGATGGGCGAAGATGCCTTTGGCATCAATCGCTCCACCATCGTCCGCATGACCGATGAGATCGCCGAAGTCGCCGCCCTGGGCGTCGAGCTGGCCATCGTCATCGGCGGAGGCAATATTTTCCGTGGCGTCGCCCCGGGCGCGCAGGGCATGGACCGCGCGACCGCCGACTACATGGGCATGATGGCAACCATCATGAACGCGCTGGCGCTGCAGGACGCGCTCAAGCACAAGGGCGTCGACACGCGCGTGCAGTCGGCGCTGAACATCGACCAGGTGGTCGAGCCCTACATCCGGCCCAAGGCCCTGCGCTACCTCGAAGAGGGCAAGGTCGTGATCTTCGCGGCCGGCACCGGCAACCCGTTCTTCACCACCGATACCGCGGCCGCGCTGCGCGGTGCGGAGATCGGCGCCGAAATCGTGCTCAAGGCAACCAAGGTCGACGGCATCTACAGTGCCGATCCCAACAAGGATCCGACCGCGACCCGCTACGCGCGCATCAGCTTCGACGAAGCCATCGTGCGCCGGCTCGAAGTGATGGACGCCACGGCGTTCGCGCTGTGTCGTGACCAAAAGCTGCCCATCAAAGTGTTTTCGATCAACAAGTCCGGCGCCCTCAAGCGGGCCGTCAGCGGCGAAGACGAAGGCACGCTGGTACACGTTTAAGAAAAGGAAATTCCATGAGCGTCGCAGATATTCGTAAATCCGCTGAAACCAGGATGGCCAAGTCGCTTGAAACGCTCAAGGCGAGCCTGGCCAAGATCCGCACGGGCCGCGCCCATACCGGCATCCTGGATCACGTGCAGGTCGAGTACTACGGCTCGCCGGTGCCGATCAGCCAGGTCGCCAACGTGAACCTCGTCGATGCCCGCACCATCAGCGTGCAGCCCTACGAGAAGAGCATGGCGGGCCCGATCGAGAAGGCGATCCGCGAGTCGGACCTGGGCCTGAACCCGGTCTCGATGGGCGAAACCATCCGCGTGCCGATGCCCGCCCTGACCGAGGAGCGCCGCCGCGACCTGACCAAAGTGGTCAAGAGCGAAGGCGAGGACGCCAAGGTGGCGGTGCGCAACCTGCGCCGCGAAGCCAACGAGGCGCTCAAGAAACTGGTCAAGGACAAGGAAATTTCCGAGGACGACGAGCGTCGCGCCCAGGATGACGTCCAGAAGCTGACTGATCGTGCCGTCGGCGACATCGACAAGATGATCGTCCAGAAAGAAGCGGAAATCATGACCGTATAATTCCGCTAGAGGTATCGGGGCCGTATCGACGGCTCCGGTGCTGATATGGGAATCTGTTCCGTACGCGCCGTCCCGGCCGCGCCGCTCCCGTCGGATTTGGCGTAGGCGCGACGGCGCAGGCTTTTGCAATACCTTTTTGCTTGCCGCCCTGCGCCAAGCCCCTGCCATGGCACTCAGTTCGACTCAGGCGATTCCGGAAACGGGGGACATCCCCCGGCACGTAGCCATCATCATGGACGGCAACGGCCGCTGGGCGACGCGCCGCCACCTGCCGCGCACGGCGGGGCACGCCAAGGGCGTGCACGCGGTGCGCCGCGTGGTCGAGGCCTGCGGCCGGCGCGGGGTGCGCTACCTGACCCTGTTCGCATTCAGCTCCGAGAACTGGCGCCGTCCGGCCGACGAAGTGTCGCTGTTGATGCGCCTGTTCGTGCAGGCGCTCGAGCGCGAAGTCGACAAACTGCAGGAGCAGGGCGTGCGCCTGCACGTGGTGGGAGACCTGAGCGCGTTCGAGCCCAAGCTGCAGGAGCTGATCGCCCAGGCGCAGGAGCGCACCGAGCACAACGATCGGCTGCACCTGACGGTGGCGGCCAATTACGGCGGCCGCTGGGACATCCTGCAGGCCACGCGCGCCATGCTGCGCGCCGATCCGGGCCTGGCCCAGGATCCCGACCGCATCGACGAGGCGCGGCTGGCCGAGCATCTTTCGATGGCCTGGGCGCCGGAACCGGACCTGTTCATCCGCACCGGCGGCGAACAGCGCATCTCGAACTTCCTGGTCTGGCAGCTGGCCTACGCCGAGTTCTATTTCACCGAACAGTTCTGGCCCGATTTCGGCGCCGACGAGCTCGATGCCGCCTTCGAGTGGTATCGCACGCGCGAGCGGCGCTTCGGCCGCACCAGCGCGCAATTGCGCGGCGGCGCCAAGCGCTGACCCCCAAGGAGACGTATTCATGCTGGGCCAGCGCATCATCACCGCCGCCGTACTGCTTGCCGTCCTGGCCCTGACCCTGGCGCTGGCCAACCCCTGGTGGTTCGTCGCCTTGCTGGCGCTGGGCGCGGCCTGCGCCGCCTGGGAGTGGCTGCGGCTGACCGTGCGCCAGCCCCCCTCGGCGGCGCTGTGCATCGGCCTGGCGGCGGCGCTGCTGGCGGCGATGCTGGCCATGGCGCGGGCCTGGATCCAGGGCGGCGTGCCCGGCCTGCGGCTCGAGATCTGGGTCGGCTACTGGCTCACCCCGGCGGTCGTGGCCGTCTGGCTGCTGGGCGCCGGCTCGGCGGTCGTGCGCGGCCGCGCCGACGCGCCGGCGGCCAGCCTGGGCTGGACGCTGTTCGCCATTCCCGCCGTGCTGGCCGCCTGGTCGGTATTGGCGCTGATGTACCTGTCGCGCGGCGGCGCCTACGTGGTGTCGCTGCTGGCGCTGGTGTGGGTGGCCGATATCGCCGCCTATTTCGCCGGCCGTGCCTTCGGCAAACGCAAGCTGGCGCCGCGGGTCAGTCCCGGCAAGACGGTGGCGGGCGCGGTGGCCGGCGTGCTGGGGGCGGTCGCCTGGATCGCCCTGAGCAGCCAGTGGGACGGAACTTATGGCCAGGCGCTGGTCGAACGCTGGTCCTGGTGGCTGGCGTTGCCGGTGGCCGCCTTGCTGGGCGTCGTATCCATCGTCGGCGACCTGTTCGAGTCCTTGCTCAAGCGCCGCGCCGGCCGCAAGGATTCCAGCGCGCTGCTGCCCGGCCACGGAGGCGTCTATGACCGCATCGACGCGATCCTGCCGGTGGCGCCGCTGGCGCTGCTCATGTCTGGAGTGTTGTTTTGACCCGCTTTCAACGCGTCGCCGTCCTGGGATCGACCGGGTCGATCGGCGACAGTACGCTCGACGTCATCGCGCGCCACCCCGATCGGCTGGGCGTGTATGCCCTGTCGGCCTATAGCCGCATGGACAAGCTGGCCGCCCAGGCGGCCGCTTGCGGCGCCGCCGTGGTGGTGGTGCCCGACGATGCGGCGGCCGCGCGCTTTCGCGCCGCCTGGCGCGGCAACGCCGCCGTGCCCGAGGTGCGGGTCGGGCCCCGCGCGCTGGCCGAGACGGCCGCCGCGCCCGAGTGCACCACGGTCATGGCCGCCATCGTCGGCGCCGCCGGCCTGCCGGCGGCCCTGGCCGCGGCGCAAGCCGGCAAGCGGGTGCTGCTGGCCAACAAGGAGGCGCTGGTGGCGGCCGGGTCGCTGTTCATGGCGGCCGTGCGTGACAACGGCGCCGAATTGCTGCCCATCGACAGCGAACACAACGCCATCTTCCAGTGCATGCCGCAGGGCGCCCGGGCGACCGCGCCCACCGCGCCCGCGCCCGGCGTGCGGCGCCTGCTGCTGACCGCCTCGGGCGGCCCGTTCCGGCGCCAGGATCCGGCCGATCTGCACGAAGTGACGCCGGCCCAGGCCTGCGCGCATCCCAACTGGAGCATGGGGCGCAAGATCTCGGTCGATTCGGCCACCATGCTGAACAAGGGGCTGGAGGTCATCGAGGCCCATTGGCTGTTCGCCATGCCGTCCGAGCGCATCGACGTGCTGGTCCATCCGCAGAGCGTGGTCCATTCCATGGTCGAGTACGAGGACGGCTCGGTGCTGGCGCAGTTGGGCCAGCCCGACATGCGCACCCCCATCGCCTACGGGCTGGGTTTCCCGGAGCGCCTGGCCAGCGGGGTGGGGCTGCTGGACCTGACGCGCTGGGGGCGGCTGGATTTCGAGCGGCCCGACCTGCAGCGCTTTCCGTGCCTGGCGCTGTCGTTCGAGGCGCTGCGCGCCGGCCAGCCGGCCTGCGTGGCCCTGAACGCGGCCAACGAAATCGCGGTCGCGGCGTTCCTGGAAGGACGCCTGCGCTATACCTGGATCGCCCGGGTCATCGAGGCGGTGCTCGAGTGGCAGGCCAAGCAGGCATCTGTTACCCTGACCAGCCTGGATGACGTGCTCGACCTGGATGCGCGCGCGCGCTCATTCGCCGGCAATCTCGGCCTGGCGTGACGCGCCGGGCCGCCTTTCGCGTCCACCCGAGTCTGATCCATGCTTTTCACGCTGCTGGCCTTCGTCGTCGCCCTGGGCACCCTGATTACGTTCCACGAACTGGGCCACTACTGGATCGCCCGGCTGTGCGGCGTGCGCGTGCTGCGCTTTTCCGTCGGGTTCGGCCGGGTGCTGGCGCGCCGCACCGACCGCCACGGCACCGAGTGGGCCATTTCCGCGATTCCCCTGGGCGGCTACGTCAAGATGCAGGACGATCCCCCCGCCGGCGCCAGCGCGGCCGAGGCGGCGCGGTCCTTCAATGCCCAGCCGGTCGGGCGCCGCATCGCCATCGTGGCGGCCGGGCCGCTGTTCAATCTTTTCCTCGCCGTGGTCCTGTATGCCGGCCTGAACCTGGCCGGCACCGAAGTGCCCGCGCCGGTGCTGGGCCAGCCGGCGGCCGGCACGCCGGCCGCGCAGGCCGGCCTGGCGGCCGGCGACCGCATCGAGGCGGTGCAGGGGCGCGCGGTCGATTCCTGGAACGACGCGCGCTGGCGCCTGCTGGACGTGCTTTCCAGCCAGGGCGAGGCGCAGCTGGAGGTGCGCGGCGCCAACGGCGCGGCGCGCGGCCTCGTGCTGCAGGTGCCGGGCGGCAACCGCCTGGACCCGGCCGACGGCGACCCGCTGGCCGAGACCGGCCTGCGCCTGGCCCAGCCCAGGCCGGTGGTGCGCGAGGTCATCGCGGGCGGCGCCGGCGAGCAGGCCGGCCTGCGCGGCGGCGACCTGATCGTGGCGGCCGGCCAGGCCGCTGACCTGGACGCCGGCGCGCTGGTGGCCCTGATCCAGCGTCATGCCGGCCAGCCCCTGGCCCTGACGGTGCAGCGCGGCGCCGACCGGCTGACCCTGACCGTGGTGCCGCGCGCCGAGTCCGTGCAGGGCCAGGAGGTGGGCCGCATCGGTGTGCAGCTGGGCGGGGATATCCCCATGGTCACGGTGCGCTACGGGGTGGTGGACAGCGTCTGGCGCGGGGTGCAGCGCACCTGGGACACGGCCTGGCTGTCGTTGCGCATGATGGGCCGGATGGTGCTGGGTGAGGTCTCCTGGCGCAATATCAGCGGCCCGGTCACGATCGCCGATTACGCCGGCCAGACGGCCCGGATCGGCCTGGAAGCCTATATTGCCTACCTGGCGCTGATCAGTATCAGCCTGGGTGTATTGAACCTGCTGCCGATACCCATGTTGGACGGAGGGCATCTGCTGTACTATCTCGTCGAAATTGTAAAAGGCAGTCCCGTTTCCGAGCGCTGGATCGACATCGGCCAGCGAGCCGGCATCGGCCTGCTCGCAGGATTGATGGGATTGGCACTGTTTAATGATTTTGCGCGCCTGTTCACTTAGGCACGAATAGAATAAAATCCCCCGCCATTTGCACGACCGAGGATACCCAAGGATGTCTCTACGCCGGATGTTTCACCACAAAAAGGGCGTTATACCGGGTTTGTTAGCCGCCGCGCTTCTCGCGCCCGCGCTGGCCCATGCCTTCGAGCCCTTTGTCGTGCGGGATATCCGCGTGGAGGGCATTCAGCGTACCGACGCCGGCACGGTGTTCGGCTACCTGCCGGTCAAGGTCGGCGAGAAGTTCACCGACGAAGAGGCCACCGAGGCGGTGCGCCGCCTGTACGGCACGGGCTTTTTCAGCGACGTGCAGATCCAGACCGACAACAACGTGGTCGTGGTCGTGGTGCAGGAACGGCCCACGATTGCCTCGATCAGCTTCAATGGCATGCGCGAGTTCGACTCCAAGGCTATTACCAAGTCGCTGGCGCAGGTGGGTTTCGGCGAAGGGCGCATTTTCGACCAGTCCATGCTCGAGCGGGCCGAGTACGAACTGAAGGAACAGTACCTGGCCAAGGGCAAGTACGGCGTCGAAGTCACCGCGACGGTCACGCCGCTGCCGCGCAACCGGGTGGGCGTCAGCTTCGACGTGTTCGAAGGCGAAGTGGCCAAGATCCGCGAAATCCGCGTGGTCGGCAGCAAGGCCTTCTCGGAAAGCGATCTGCTCGACCAGTTCGACCTGACCACGCCGGGCTGGCTGACCTGGTACACCAATACCGACAAGTACTCGCGCGAGAAGCTGGAAGGCGACATCGAGCGGCTGCGCTCGTTCTACCTGGACCAGGGCTACCTGGAGTTCACGGTCGAGCCGCCCCAGGTCACCATCTCGCCCGACCGCAAGGACATCTACATCACCATCACCGTGCACGAGGGCGAGCCCTACAAGGTGCGCGAGGTGAAGCTGGCCGGCAATCTGATGGGCCTGGACAGCGAAATCAACAACCTGGTCGAGATCAAGCCGGGCGAGGTGTTCTCCGCCGCCAAGGCCAACAACTCGGCCAAGGCCATCACCGACTACCTGGGCGACCTGGGCTACGCGTTCGCCAACGTCAACCCCAACCCGCAGCTCGACCGCGCCAAGCACGAGGCCGACGTCACGTTCTACGTCGACCCGAGCCGCCGCGTGTACGTGCGCCGCATCCAGATCGGCGGCAACACGCGCACCCGCGACGAAGTGGTGCGGCGCGAAATGCGCCAGCAGGAAGCCGCCTGGTACGACGCGGGCGACATCAAGGTGTCGCGCGACCGCGTCGACCGCCTGGGCTATTTCAACGAGGTCAACGTCAAGACCGATCCGGTGCCGGGCTCGCCCGACCAGGTCGACGTCAACGTGGACGTCAAGGAAAAGCCCACCGGCATCATCAACCTGGGCGTGGGCTACGGTTCGTCCGAAAAGGCGATCCTGTCGGCCGGCATCAGCGAAGACAACGTATTCGGCAGCGGCACCAACCTGACGCTGCAGTTGAATACCAGCAAGACCAACCGCGCCGTGGTGCTTTCGCACACCGATCCGTATTTCACCAAGGACGGCATCAGCCGCACCACCTCGGCGTACTACCGCGTCACCGAGCCGTGGGACAACAACGACGGCGACTACCGCGTGAAGGCCATGGGCCTGGGCATGAACTTCGGCGTGCCCATCTCCGAGTACGACCGGATCTTCCTGGGCGGCACGTTCGAGCGCAACCAGATCGACCTGTACAACAACTCGCCGCTGGCCTATCGCGACTTCGTCGACCAGTACGGCGATTCGACCAACGCGCTGATCTTCAACACCGGCTGGTCCAAGGACACGCGCGACAGCGCGCTGGCGCCGACCAAGGGCGCGTACACGCGCCTGAAGGGCGACTTCTCCACGATGGACCTGAAGTACTACCTGCTGACCGCGCAGCAGCAGTACTACCTGCCGCTGGGCCGCAGCTACACGCTGGCCTTGAACGGCATGATCGACTATGGCCGCAGCTATGGCGGCCTGGACTATCCGGTGATCAAGAACGTGTACGCCGGCGGCATCGGCACGGTGCGCGGCTACGAGGGCGCCTCGCTGGGCCCGCGCGACCGCCTCACGGGCGACTACATCGGCGGTTCGCGCCGCATGGTGGCCAACGCTCAGCTGTACCTGCCGTTCCCGGGGGCCTCGAAGGACCGCACGCTGCGCTGGTTCGTATTCACCGATGCCGGCCAGGTCGCGGCCGGCAGCGGCATGTCGTGCACGGCCGGCAAGCCGGGCAGCGAAGTGGAGGATCCGTGCGGCTGGCGCTTCTCGGCCGGTATCGGCCTGTCGTGGCAGTCGCCGCTGGGCCCGCTGCAGCTGTCGTATGCCCGCCCGCTGAATTCCAAGTCCGGCGACGACACGCAGGCGTTCCAGTTCCAGATCGGCACGGGCTTCTGACCGCTTCGGGGAAGCCTGCGAGCCGTTACGCATGAAAACATGGGAAATGGCCGGTTGCCCGGCCGTCCCGCAGTTTAGTGGCACAATATCGTCTTTGCTTTACCTCATTGGAAGGTGAGATTTTCATGATGTCTGATTTCGCACTTAATACCTCGGGTTCCAAGCGCGCCAAACGAGGGGCCGGCAAGCTGGGCGTATCGCTGGCGCTGGCGGGTGCTTTGCTGTTCGGGTCGTCTGCGGCGGTCACCGCGCAGGCGCAAGGCACCAAGATCGGCTTCGTGAACACGGAGCGGATCCTGCGTGAATCGGGTCCCGCCAAGGCGGCGCAAAGCAAGATCGAATCCGAATTCAAGCGCCGCGACGACGAACTGCAGCGCCTGAGCAGCAGCCTGCGCTCGCAGGCCGAGAAGTTCGACAAGGACGCCCCGGTGCTGTCGGAGTCGGACCGTGTCAAGCGCCAGCGCGAGCTGAGCAACCTCGACATGGACCTGCAGCGCAAGCGCCGCGAGTTCCAGGAGGACTTCAACCGCCGCCGCAACGAAGAGTTCTCGAGCATCGTCACCAAGGCCAATGACGCCATCAAGCGCATCGCCGAGCAAGAGAACTACGACCTCATCATCCAGGACGCCGTTACGGTCAACCCCCGTATCGACATCACCGACAAGGTGATCCAGAGCCTGGGCCGATAAGCACGCCCATGCCGGTTCTGCTGGACCCTGAAAACGCGCTCGCTCTCGATGTCCTGCTGGCCGGCACCGATGCCAAGGGGCTGGACTGGCACCTGAGCGCCCCCGATGCCGCCGATCTGCCCAGGATCCGCGGCATCGGCACGCTGTCTTCGGCGGGAAGCGAGGAAATCAGCTTCCTGTCCAATCCCCGCTACCAGAATCAGCTGGCCACCACGCGCGCCGCCGCGGTCATCGTGACGCCCGACGTCGCGCAGGCCCGGCAGGAGCAGGGCGGGGCGGGCCCCGTGCTGGTGGCGTGCAAGCATCCCTATCTGCTGTATGCGCGCCTGGCGCAGTGGTTCGAGCGCGCCAGCCGGCCTGCCGGGCCCGCCGGCGTGCACCCGTCCGCGGTGGTGGACCCCAGCGCCGAGATCGACGCCGATGCGCGCGTCGGTGCGCAATGCGTCATCGAGGCGGGCGCCCGCATCGGGCGCGGCGCCAGGTTGGGGCCGGGCTGCGTGGTCGGCGCCGGCTCCACGGTGGGGGCCGACAGCCTGCTGCATCCGCGGGTCACCCTGTATGCGGGCGTGCACGTGGGCGAGCGGGCCATCATCCATAGCGGCGCCGTGCTGGGCGCCGACGGCTTCGGCTTCGCGCCGGACCCCACGCTGGGCCGCGGCGCCTGGGGCAAGATCCCGCAATTGGGCGGGGTGAGGGTGGGCAACGATGTCGAGATCGGCGCCAACACCACCATCGACCGCGGCGCGCTGGACGACACGGTCGTGGGCGACGGCGTGAAGCTGGACAACCAGATCATGGTGGCGCACAACGTGCGGATCGGCGCCCATACCGCCATTGCCGCCTGTGTCGGCATCGCCGGCTCGACCACCATCGGCGAGCGCTGCACCATCGGCGGCGCCTCGATGCTGTCGGGGCACCTGGCCATCGCCGACGACGTCAATATCTCGGGCGGCACCGCGGTGACATCGAACATCGCGAAGGCCGGCCGCTACACCGGCGTGTATCCTTACGCCGAACACAGCGAATGGCAGCGCAACGCCGCGGTCATTCAGCAATTGGCGCTGCTGCGCCGGCGCCTGCGGGCCCTCGAGCGGGAATAATCCCGCGCGGCCCGCGCGCCCGGTTGGCGGCGCGTTGCAACATAATCTATTTTTGCTTTGCAGGAAAACAAATGGAACTCGACATCAAGGGGATCATGGACCGGCTGCCGCATCGCTACCCGATGCTGCTGATCGACCGTGTGCTGGAGATGGTGCCCGGCAAATCCATCGTTGCCATCAAGAACGTCTCGATCAACGAGCCGTTCTTCACGGGCCATTTTCCGCACCATCCGGTCATGCCGGGCGTGCTGATCGTCGAGGCCATGGCGCAGGCTTCGGCCCTGTTCTCGTTCACCGACGAGAACGGCGGGCTGAAGTGCGACGGTGCCAAGACCGCCTACTACCTGGTGGGCATCGACGGCGCGCGCTTCCGTAAACCCGTGGTGCCGGGCGACCAGTTGCGGCTGGAGGTCGAGGCCGAGCGCCTGTCGCGTACCATCTGCAAGTACCAGGGCCGGGCCCTGGTCGACGGCCAACTGGTCGCCGAAGCCAAGCTGATGTGCGCGATCCGTAGCCTGGAAGAGTAAATGTCAGGAAACATCCATCCCACCGCCGTGGTAGACCCCGCGGCACAGATCGACAGTTCGGTCGTGATCGGCCCGTACAGCGTGGTGGGGCCGGGAGTCAGCATTGCCGCGGGCACCGAGGTCGGCGCGCACTGCGTGCTCGACGGCGTGACCAGCATCGGACGCGACAACCGTTTCTACCGCTTCTGCTCCATCGGCGGCATGCCGCAGGACAAGAAATACAGCGGCGAACCGACACGGCTGGTCATCGGCGATCGCAACACGGTACGCGAGTTCACCACGTTCAACACCGGTACGGTGCAGGACGGCGGCGTGACCAGCATCGGCGACGACAACTGGATCATGGCCTACGTGCACATCGCGCACGACTGCCATATCGGCAACAACACCATCCTGGCCAACTCGGTGCAACTGGGCGGCCACGTGCACGTGGGCGACTGGGCCATCGTGGGCGGTCTGACCGGCGTGCACCAGTTCGCCAAGATCGGCGCGCACAGCATGACCGGCGGCAACAGCTCGTTGATGCAGGATGCGCCCCCGTTCGTGCTGGCCGCGGGCAATCCGTGCCGGCCCGTGGGCGTCAATGTCGAAGGCCTGAAGCGGCGCGGTTTCTCGGCGGCGGCCATCTCGGCGCTGCGCGATGCGTACAAGTCGATCTACCGGCGCGGACTGTCGCTGGACGAGGCGCGCGCCGAGCTGCGCGCGCGCCAGCAGGCCGAGCCGGATGTCGCCGAGCATCTGCAGACCATGCTGGACTTCCTGGACGCTTCGACGCGCGGCATCATCCGGCCATGAGCCTGCGCATAGGCATGGTCGCCGGCGAGCCTTCGGGCGACCTGCTGGCCGGGCGCATCATCGCGGGCCTGCAGGCCCGCACGCCCGATGTGCGCTGCGCCGGCATCGGCGGGCCCCAGATGGCGGCGCGCGGCTTCGAGGCCTGGCACCCCATGCATGCGCTCACGGTGTTCGGCTACATCGACGCGTTCAAGCGGATTCCCAGCCTGCTGTCGACCTACGGCGACGTCAAGCGGCGCCTGCTGGCCGACCCGCCGTCGGTGTTCGTGGGCATCGACGCGCCGGATTTCAACCTGCGCCTGGAGCACCAGCTGCGCCAGGCCGGCACCCCCACCGTGCATTTCGTCGGCCCCTCGATCTGGGCCTGGCGCTACGAGCGCATCAACAAGATCCGCGCCGCCGTCTCCCACATGCTGGTGCTGTTTCCGTTCGAGGAAGCGCTCTATCGCAAGGAAGGAATTCCGGTGACCTATGTCGGCCATCCGCTGGCCGGCGTGATCCCCATGCAGCCCGATCGGGCCGCGGCCCGCGCGCGGCTGGGCATCGACGCCGACGCGCGCGTGCTGGCCATCCTGCCGGGCAGCCGCTCGTCCGAGATCCGCCTGCTCGCGCCGCGTTTCCTGCAGGCCGCGGCCGAGCTGGTGCGGCGCGATCCGCGCCTGCAGTGCGTGGTGCCCATGGTCAACCCGCAGCGGCGCGCCGAGTTCGAGGCCATCGCGGCCCGCCATCCGGTGCCGGGCCTGCGCTGCGTGACGGCCGCCGACGGGCAGGGCGAGACGCCGGTGGCCTGGTCGGTCATGGAGGCAAGCAACGCCGTCCTGGTGGCCAGCGGCACGGCCACGCTGGAAACGGCGCTGTACAAGCGCCCCATGGTCATTTCGTACGTGCTGTCGCCGTGGATGCGGCGCATCATGGCCTGGAAATCGGGGCAGCAGCGTCCCTACCTGCCGTGGGTGGGGCTGCCCAATGTGCTGCTGCGCGATTTCGCCGTGCCGGAGCTGCTGCAGGACGATGCCACGCCGGCCGCGCTGGCCGAGGCAACCTGGCAGGCGCTCACCGACGAGGCGGGCGCGGCGCGCATCGAGGCGCGCTTTACCGCCTTGCACCAGGACTTGCTGCGCGATACGCCGGCGCTGGCCGCCCAGGCGATTCTGGAGGTGGCCGGTGGAGCAGCCTGACCTGTTCGGCACGTTGGCGCCGTTGCCCGCCATCATCGCCGGGGTCGACGAAGCCGGCCGCGGCCCGCTGGCCGGCGCGGTCTACGCGGCCGCCGTCATCCTGGACCCGGAGCGGCCGGTCGATGGCCTGGCCGACTCCAAGGTGCTCAAGGCCGAGCAGCGCGAAGCGCTGGCGGTGCAGATCCGCGCCCAGGCGCTGGCCTGGTTCGTGGCCAGCGCCAGCGTGCAGGAAATCGACAGCCTGAACATCCTGCGCGCCACCATGCTGGCGATGCAGCGGGCGGTGGCCGGCCTGGCCGTGGCGCCGGAACTGGCCATGGTCGACGGCAACCAGGCGCCCAAGCTGCGCTGCGCCGTGCAGACCGTGATCAAGGGCGATGCGCTGGTGCCGGCGATCTCCGCCGCGTCGATCCTGGCCAAGACGGCGCGCGACGCCGATCTGTTGCGCCTGCATGCCCTGTATCCCCAGTACGGATTCGACCAGCACAAGGGCTACGGCACGCCGCAGCACCTGTCCCTGCTGCGCGAGCACGGCCCGTGCCCCGAACACCGGCGCAGCTTCGCGCCGATCAAGGCATACGGCGCGCCATGAAACACCTGAGCTCGCGCGACAACCCGGCGGTCAAGGCGTTGCACAGGCTGGCCGCCGGCGGCGGCCGCCGCGACGGCCGCATCCTGCTCGACGGGGTGCATCTGTGCCAGGCCTGGCTGGCGCACCAGGGCGCGCCGATCCAGGCGCTGTTCGACGCCGCGCGGCTGGACCATCCCGAGATCCGGGCCCTGGCCGACCAGGTGCCGCCGCAGCACTGCCTGGCGCTGGATTCGCGCCTGCTGCAGGGGCTGGCCAGCGTCGAAAGCGGCCAGGGCGTGGTGTTCGTGGCCCACGCGCCCGAGCCGGCGCTGCCCGAACGCATCGACGAGAACTGCGTGCTGTTCGACCGGATCCAGGATCCGGGCAATGTCGGCACCTTGCTGCGCACCTGCGCGGCGGCCGGCGTGCGCCGGGTGCTGCTGGCCGCCGGCACGGCCGCGGCATGGTCGCCCAAGGTGCTGCGCAGCGGCCAGGGCGCGCATTTCGCCCTGCATATCCACGAACACCTCGATCTGGAGGCGGTGCTGCCGCGGCTGGACGTGCCGCTGGTGGCGACCACCCTGGAGCGCTCGGGTTCGCTCTACGACACGGACCTGCCGGCGCGCTGCGCCTGGGTGTTCGGCCACGAAGGGCAGGGCGTGGCCGAGGCGCTGCTGCGGGCCGCCGCGTTGCGCGTGCATATCCCGCACGAGGCGGCGGCGGTCGAGTCGCTCAATGTGGGCGCGGCCGCCGCCATCTGCCTGTTCGAGCAGCGGCGCCAGCGCCGCTGATCCGCGCGCGCCTAGACGCGCTCCAGCCCGACTTCCTGCAGCACCGTGGTGGCGATCTCCTCGATCGACTTGGTGGTCGTCGACAGCCACGAAATGCCCTCGCGGCGCATCATGCGTTCGGCCTCGGCCACTTCGTAGCGGCATTGCTCCAGGCGCGCGTAATGGCTGTTGGGGCGGCGTTCGTTGCGCACCTCGGCCAGCCGCTCGGGCTGGATCGACAGGCCGAACAGCTTGCCGCGGTACGGCGCGATGGTCTTGGGCAGCGCGCCGCGTTCGAAATCATCCGGGGTGAGCGGGAAATTGGCGGCCTTGACCGCGTACTGCATGGCCAGGTAGAGGCTGGTCGGCGTCTTGCCGCAGCGCGACACGCCAACCAGGATCACGTCGGCCTGGTCCAGCTGGTTGACGAACTGCCCATCATCGTGCGCCAGGCTGAAGTTGATGGCGTCGATACGGTTGCGGTATTTCTCGGAGTTGGCCGCCATGTGGGAGCGGCCGATGGAATGGCTGGACTTCAAGCCCAAGGCCTGCTCGATGTGGCTGACGAATGTTCCAAAAAGGTCGAGGAAAACACCGTTCGACTGGCGAACAAGCGCCAAGATCTCGGGGTTGACCAGGGTGCTGAAGACGATCGGCGGCACGCCGGCTTCGAGCGCGTTGCGGTTGATGCGCGCCACCACCTCGCGCGCCTTCTCCAGCGTATCGATGAAAGGCAGGCGTACGGGCTTGAAATTGACCTCGTCGAACTGCGATAGCACGGAGTGGCTGAAGGTCTCGGCGGTGATGCCGGTGCTGTCCGAAACGATGTAGACCGCACGTTCAATAGGGGTAGAAGTCATGTGTAAAAAATTCCAACCAGGTACCGGGTGGCTTGTGCTCAAGCGAGTACAATCGCCCCCTAATAAGTCACCCCAAGGGGCGGTCCAAGGCCAGTTTGGTCAGCGCAGTTGAGCTGCATTGACCAAACTCGCTTTCATTCCATTGTAAAAGGTGACTTCAATGTCGTATGTGGTTTCGTTCGAGCAGCTCCGCATGACGGACGTGGACTCGGTAGGAGGCAAGAACGCATCATTAGGTGAAATGATCAGTCAGCTGGCCGGCGCGGGGGTACGCGTGCCCGGCGGCTTTGCCACGACCGCCCAGGCCTTCCGGGACTTCCTGCAGGCTTCCGGTCTGGACAAGCGCATCGCTGACCGCCTCTCCACCCTCAACCCCGAAGACGTGCGCGAGCTGGCCAGCGCTGGCGCGGAGATCCGTCAATGGGTGATCGATGCGCCGTTCTCGCCTGAGTTCGAACAGGCGATCCGCACCGCATTCGCCGAGCTCGATGCCGACGGCAAGGGTTCGTTCGCGGTGCGTTCCTCGGCGACCGCCGAAGACCTGCCCGACGCCTCGTTCGCCGGCCAGCAGGAGACCTTCCTCAACGTGGTGGGCGTCGACGACGTGCTCGACAAGATCCGCCACGTCTTCGCCTCGCTGTACAACGACCGCGCCATTTCGTATCGCGTGCACAAAGGCTATGCCCACGCCGAAGTCGCGCTGTCGGCCGGCATCCAGCGCATGGTGCGTTCCGACAAGGGCAGCGCCGGCGTGATGTTCACCATCGACACCGAGTCGGGCTTCCAGGACGTGGTGTTCATCACCTCGTCGTACGGCCTGGGCGAGACGGTGGTGCAGGGCGCCGTCAACCCGGACGAATACTACGTCTTCAAGCCGGCGCTCGAGCGCGGCAACTATCCCATCGTCAGCCGCCGCATCGGCTCCAAGCTGATCAAGATGGAATTCGATCCCGAGCGTCCCGAGGGCCGCGCCGTGCGCACCGTCGATGTGCCGGTGTCCGAACGCAACCGCTATTCGCTGACCGACGACGAAGTCATCGAACTGGCGCGCTACGCGGTCATCATCGAGAAGCACTACCAGCGCCCGATGGACATCGAGTGGGGCCGCGACGGCGTGGACGGCAAGATCTACATCCTGCAGGCGCGTCCGGAAACGGTGAAATCGCAGCAGGGCGTCAATGACGTGCAGCAGCGCTACCGCCTGAAGGCCACCGGCCAGGTGCTGGTGACCGGCCGCGCCATCGGCCAGAAGATCGGCGCGGGCAAGGTGCGCGTGGTGGCCGACATCTCCGAAATGGACAAGGTCCAGGCCGGCGACGTGCTGGTCACCGACATGACGGACCCCAACTGGGAGCCGGTCATGAAGCGCGCCTCGGCGATCATCACCAATCGCGGCGGACGCACCTGCCACGCGGCCATCATCGCGCGCGAACTGGGCATTCCGGCGGTGGTCGGCTGCGGCGACGCGACCGACCTGCTCAAGGACGGCCAGGCCGTGACGGCCTCGTGCGCCGAGGGCGACGAAGGCCGCATCTACGACGGCCTGATCGAGACCGAGGTCGAGGAAGTGCGCCGCGGCGAGATGCCCCCGATCGACGTCAAGATCATGATGAACGTGGGCAATCCGCAGCTGGCGTTCGACTTCGCGCAGATCCCCAACGCCGGCGTGGGCCTGGCCCGCCTGGAATTCATCATCAACAACAACATCGGCATCCACCCCAAGGCGGTGCTGGATTATCCGAATGTCGATGGCGAGCTGAAGAAGGCGGTCGAGTCGGCCGCCCGCGGCCACGCCAGCCCGCGCGCCTTCTTCGTCGAGAAGCTGGCCGAAGGCGTGGCGACCATCGGCGCGGCCTTCTGGCCCAAGCCGGTGATCGTGCGCATGTCGGACTTCAAGTCCAACGAGTACCGCAAGCTGGTGGGCGGCTCGCGCTACGAGCCCGAGGAAGAGAACCCCATGCTGGGCTTTCGCGGGGCGTCGCGCTACATCGCCGCCGATTTCGACGAGTGCTTCCGCATGGAATGCGAGGCGCTCAAGAAAGTGCGCGACGAAATGGGCCTGACCAACGTCGAGATCATGGTGCCGTTCGTGCGCACCCTGGGCCAGGCCAGGAAGGTCGTGGACCTGCTGGCCGCCCACGGCCTGGCGCGCGGCGAGAACGGCCTGAAGCTGATCATGATGTGCGAGGTGCCTTCCAACGCCATCCTGGCTGAACAGTTCCTCGAGTACTTCGACGGTTTCTCCATCGGTTCGAACGACATGACCCAGCTGACGCTGGGCCTGGACCGCGACTCCGGCATGGAGCTGCTGGCGGCCGACTTCGACGAACGCGACGACGCGGTGAAGTTCATGCTGCGCCGCGCGATCAAGGCGTGCCTGGCGGCCAACAAGTACGTGGGCATCTGCGGCCAGGGTCCCAGCGACCATCCCGATTTCGCCCAGTGGCTCAAGGACGAGGGCATCCTGTCCATGTCCCTGAACCCGGACACGGTGGTGGAGACCTGGCAGCAACTGGCTAAGTAAGCGTCCGCTGGAAAAAGAAAGCCTCGCCCTTGCGGCGAGGCTTTTTTTCGTCTTGCGGCGCCGGCGGCTAGGCGCAGCAGGCCAGGAAGCGGCGCACCAGCGAGGCGGCAAGCGGCGTGGGGCCGGCCGCGCGCGCCAGGCCTTCGACGTCCAGCCCTTCGGCGGCATAGAGCGCGGCGTGGTGGCGCAGATGGGCGGCGACGAACCCGGGCGTGAATTCGGGGTGGAACTGGGCCGTATAGATGCGCGGCGCCAGGCGCAGCATCTGGTGCGCGTCCTGGGCCGAGCGCGCCAGCACGGCGGCGCCCGGCGGCGGGGCGAGCACGGCCTGCTCGTGCATCATCTGGGCGTCGAAGGCGGCCGGCAGGCCGGCCAGCAAGGGGTCCGCGGCGGCCGCGGGCAGCAGTTCGACCGGCAGGGTGCCCAGCTCGCGGCCGGCCGGGTTGTCGCCCACCACGCCGCCCAGCGCGTGGGCCAGCAGCTGGTGCCCGTAGCAGATGCCGAACATGGGCAGGCCGGCGCCGGCGGCCTGGCGCAGCCAGTCGGCGGCGGCCTCGCTCCAGGGCTCGCGGTCGGTCACCATGGCCGGCGAGCCGGTGATCAGCGCGGCCCGGTAGGCGCCGGGCGCGCGCGGCGCCTCGTCCTTGTAGGAGGCCACCACGTGCGTATCGGCGGCGTCCAGGCCGGCGGCCTGGCGCAGCATGTCGGCGTAGCCCCCGTGCGCGGCGCGCAGGGCGGCGGCGGGATTGCCGGTATGCAGGATCAGGACGGGCAGGGCGGCGGTCATGGCGGGGTATCGGGCCGGCGGCGGGAGAGGGGGAACGTCATGATAAAGGTATGGCGTGACAGGCGCGAGGGGCGGGAAATACGTACAATCGTTGCCATATATTGAAACTCGGGACGGAACGCTATGTGGATTTGGTTCGGTTTGGCCGCCGTTGCCCTGATCGGCGAGGTGGGCTCCGGTACGTTTTACCTGCTGCTGGTGGCGCTGGGCCTGGCCGCCGGCGGTATCGCGGCCTGGCTGGGGGCGGACCTGGCGTGGCAACTGGTGGCGTGCGGCCTGGTGGCGCTGCTGGGGCTGCTGGTGCTGCGCCGCACCGGCGTGCTGAAAAAGCGCGAGGTCGACGCCGCGCGCAACGCCGACGTCAACCTGGATATCGGCCAGTCCGTCATGGTGGATGCGTGGTCCGAATCGGGCACGACCCAGGTGTATTACCGGGGCGCGCAATGGCAGGCCGAGCTTGCCCATGGCCAGCCGCGCCAGGGCGGCCGCCACATCATCGCCGAAATACGCGGCACGCGCCTGGTGCTGGCGCCCGCGCCCGCCGCGCAACCATGACCTTGCCTGCCGGCGCCGGCAGGCTTCACTAGCAGAGGGTATCTACCATGATCGACGTTTCCACTGTGGTCCTGATTGTCATCGTCATCCTGGCGCTGATGATCGTGATCAAGGCCATCGCCATCGTGCCGCAGCAGCATGCCTGGGTGGTGGAGCGGCTGGGCAAGTTCGACCGCGTGCTGTCGCCGGGCGCCGGGTTCGTGATTCCCTTCATCGAACGGGTGTCGTACAAGCACTCGCTCAAGGAAATCCCGCTCGACGTGCCGAGCCAGGTCTGCATCACGCGCGACAACACGCAGCTGCAGGTCGACGGCGTGCTGTACTTCCAGGTCACCGATCCGATGCGCGCGTCGTACGGCTCGTCGAACTACATCTCCGCCATCACCCAGCTGGCGCAGACGACGCTGCGCTCGGTGATCGGCAAGCTGGAGCTGGACCGCACGTTCGAGGAGCGCGAGTTCATCAACAGCACCATCGTCGCGTCGCTGGACGAGGCCGCGCTGAACTGGGGCGTGAAGGTGCTGCGCTACGAGATCAAGGATTTGACGCCGCCCAACGAAATCCTGCGCGCGATGCAGGCGCAGATCACCGCCGAGCGCGAGAAGCGCGCCCTGATCGCGGCCTCCGAGGGGCGCCGCCAGGAGCAGATCAACATCGCCACCGGCGAACGCGAGGCCGCGATCGCGCGCTCCGAAGGCGAGAAGCAGGCGCAGATCAACCAGGCCCAGGGCGAGGCCGCGGCGGTGCTGGCCATTGCCGAGGCGACCGCCAAGGCGATCGAGCAGGTGGGCGAGGCCGTGCGCCAGCCCGGCGGCATGGAAGCCGTCAATCTCAAGGTCGCCGAGCGCTACGTGGATGCCTTCAGCAACGTGGCCAAGGAGGGCAATACGCTCATCCTGCCGTCGAACCTGTCCGATGTGGGCGGGCTCATCGCCTCGGCCATGACGATCGTCAAGTCGACCAAGGGCGCGTGAGCTCCACCCCGGACGCGCCGGCCGCGGCGCGTCCTTTCGCGTCCGCGCCATAGCGTCCCCCGCTCCCATGCTGGCCCCGGTCACCCTGCTGGTGATTTCCTCCCTGTCGAGCCTGGTGACGCTGGGGGTCCTGGGTTCGCTGCTGCGCAGCGGCATCGCGGGCATCCGCGAGCTGATGTGGGCCAACGTGCTGGTGCTGTGCTCGCTGCTGCTGTTCACGCTGCAGGCCAACCCCGCCACGCCGCCGTGGCTGGCCATCCAGGCGCCCAACGTGCTGATCTCGTCCGGCGTCATGCTGTTTTGCGCCGGCATCTTCCGCTTCATGCAGCGGCGCCCGCCGTGGCGCCTGCTGCTGTCGGGGCTGGCGCTGTCGATCGGCGCCAATATCTGGTTCCACTATGTCGACCCCTCGGTCAACGCCCGGGTGGTCGCGGCCTCGGGCCTGCATGCCTTGCTGTGGGGCGGCAGCGCATGGACGATCTACCGCAACATGCCGGCGCGGCGGTCGCGCTACAGCTACTGGTTCGCCGGGGTGACCGCCACCGTGGCGGCCCTGGGCCATGCCTTGCGCACGGCCGTCTACGGCCTGCAGATCGAACAGACCCAGGGGCTGTTGCAGTCATCGGTATGGAACGTGGCTTTCCTGGCGATCGGCGTGCTGGTCATGCCCAGCATGACGCTGGGCATGATCATGATGATCCATGACCGCATGCTGGCCGAGCGCGAGCGCGAGGCCAACCAGGATTTCCTGACCGGACTGCTGTCGCGCAAGGCATGGTGGCGCGAGGGCGAGCGCCTGTGCGCGCGGGCGTTGCGCACGGGCCGGCCGCTGACGCTGCTGGCGCTGGACATCGACCGCTTCAAGCAGGTCAACGACCAGCACGGGCATGCCGCCGGCGATGTGGTGCTGCGGCATTTCGGTTCGCTGGCCACCGCGCTGCTGCGCAGCGGCGATGTCATCGGACGGCTGGGCGGAGAGGAGTTCGTGGCCTTGTTGCCCGATACCGACAGCGACACGGGGGTGGGCGTGGCCGAGCGCCTGCTGGCCGCCGTACGCGCCACGCCGTGCTCGCACGGCGGCAAGGCGCTGGCCTATACGTTCAGCGGCGGGGTGGCGCAATATCGCGCGGGCGATACGCTGCCGGTGCTGGTGGAGCGGGCGGACGCGGCGCTGTACGCGGCCAAGCAGGCCGGCCGCGACCGCATCAGGAATCGCGCTGGCTGACGCGCGTGTCGTGCTTCATGACGCGTTCCTTTTCGCGCTGCCAATCCTTTTCGCGGGCGGTGTCGCGCTTGTCGTACAGCTTCTTGCCGCGGCCCAGCGCGAAGTCCAGCTTGATGCGGCCGTTCTTGTAATGCAGGTTGAGCGGAACCAGCGTGTAGCCGCGCTGTTCGACCTTGCCGATCAGCTTGCGGATTTCCTCGGCCTTGAGCAGCAGCTTGCGGGTGCGGGTGGCGTCGGGACGGACGTGGGTGGACGCGGTGGGCAGCGGGCTGACGTGCATGCCCAGCAGGTAGATCTCGCCATCGCGCACGATGACGTAGCTTTCCTTCAATTGCACGCGGCCTTCTCGGATGGCCTTCACTTCCCATCCTTCCAGGACCATGCCAGCCTCGTAGCGGTCCTCGATGAAATAGTCGTGCGTGGCCTTGCGGTTATCGATAATACTCATGGAGACAATGGTAAGGGCGCGCAGTGCCGGTAAAATCCTAGCATTCTAGCCATTTGCGATAGCTGATGCACAAAGTCCAACGATCCGTCCTCGTTCCCTATTCGGCCGCCCAGATGTTCGACCTGGTGGCCGATGTCGAGAAATACCCCGAATTCATGCCGTGGTGCGGCGGCGCCGAGGTGCACTCGCGTTCCGAACATGGCATGCAGGCCTCGATCCTGATCAGCTTCGCGGGCCTGAAGCAGCGCTTCAGCACGCGCAATACGCACGATTATCCGCAGCGCATCGATCTCGAGCTGGTCGACGGACCGTTTTCGATGCTGGTGGGGCACTGGGTCTTCCAGCCGCTGGCCGAGGATGCCTGCAAGGTGCTGTTCACGCTGGAGTACGCGTTCTCCAACCGGGCCCTCGAGATGGTGGTGGGCCCGGTATTCAACCGTATCGCGGCCAGCTTCATCGATTCGTTCACCAAGCGCGCGCAGGCCAAGTATGGCGAATGACGCGCCGGCGCCCGCCGGTTCGCTGCGCGTGACGGTCTGCCATGCACGCCCGGACGGGGCGTGGCAGCGCGCCGTCACGCTGCCGGCCGGCGCCACGGTGGCCGACGCGGTGGCCGCCAGCGGCTTTGCCGCGGCGCACCCCGGCCAGGATCCCTGGGCGCATGGGGTGGGGGTGTTCGGCAAGGCGCAGGCGGCCGACGCGCCGCTGGCCGATGGCGACAGGGTGGAAATCTACCGGGGCCTGAGTTTCGATCCCAAGGAGTCGCGCCGGCGGCGGGCCGAGCACCGGCGCGCGCTGGCCGCGCGCGGCGGCAAGACGCGTCCGGCCGGCCTGCTGTAGGCCCGCGCCGGCTGCGCCGGCACGCTCGCGGCGCCCGGGCGCCCACATTGTCGCCGACAAGACAATGCGCGGCCATTTCGGGCGTAACATAGTCGCCAACGACTTACGTTTACGTTAACGTCATGCCGAGCGGCCGCCGACGGTTCACAAGATCGCCACGCAGCTGCCTGACCATACCGAGAACATAGGGAGACTGGCCGTGGATTTCGAACTCACCGACGAGCAGCGCGCGTTCGCGCAGGCCGCGCGCGACTATGCACAGGGCGAGCTGGCCCCGCACGCGGCGCGCTGGGACGCCGAGGGCATTTTTCCGCGCGAGGCCTTCGCCCGCGCCGGCGAACTGGGCTTTTGCGCCATCTATGCCAGCGAGGACATCGGCGGGCTGGGCCTGCCCCGGCTCGACGCCACGCTGGTCTTCGAGGAGATGGCGGCCGTGGACCCATCGACCACGGCTTTCCTGACAATCCACAACATGGCCACCTGGATGGTGGGGCAATGGGCCCGGCCGGCGGTGCGCGAGCAATGGGGGCCGCTCTTGGCCAGCGGCGAGAAGCTGGCGTCGTACTGCCTGACCGAGCCCAATGCGGGCTCGGACGCCGGTTCGCTGGCCACGCGGGCCGAGCGCCAGGGCGATGACTACGTGCTCGACGGCGCCAAGGCCTTCATCTCGGGCGGCGGCGACACCGACCTGCTGGTGGTGATGGCGCGCACCGGCGGCGACGGGCCTGGCGGGGTCAGCGCCTTTGCCGTGCCCGCCGACGCCGCCGGCATCGCCTACGGCCGCAAGGAAGAGAAGATGGGCTGGAACAGCCAGTCCACGCGGCCCATCACGTTCGAGCAGGTGCGCGTGCCCGCCTCGCACATGCTGGGCGAGCCCGGCGAGGGCTTCAAGATTGCCATGAAGGGCCTGGACGGAGGACGCATCAACATCGGCACCTGCTCGGTCGGCGCGGCCCAGGGCGCCATGGACGCGGCGCGCCGCTACATGGACGAGCGGCGCCAGTTCAACCGCAAGCTGGCGCAGTTCCAGGCCCTGCAGTTCAAGCTGGCCGACATGGCCACGCACCTGGTGGCGGCGCGCCAGATGGTGCGCCTGGCCGCCTGCAAGCTGGACGCCGGCTCGGCCGACGCCAGCACCTATTGCGCCATGGCCAAGCGCTTCGCCACCGACATGGGTTTCCAGATCTGCCTGGACGCGCAACAGATCCACGGCGGATATGGGTATTTGCGCGACTATCCGCTCGAGCGCCTGGTGCGCGATACTCGCGTGCACCAGATCCTGGAGGGCACGAACGAGATCATGCGGGTCATCGTCGCCCGACAATTGCTTGAAAAAGGAGCCGATATCCGATGAATGCGCCCGTGCTGTTTGAAGAACGAATTGCCGACAATGGCGTGCGCCTGGGCGTGGCCACGCTCAACGCGCCGCAGACCCTCAACGGCCTGTCGCTCGAGATGGTCGAGCTGCTCGACGCGCGCCTGCGCGCGTGGGCCGAGGACGCGGCCGTGGCGATGGTCATCCTGCAAGGGGCGGGCGAGAAGGCGTTCTGCGCCGGCGGCGACCTGCACGGGCTCTACCGCAGCATGCGCGAGAACACCAGCGGCGACGCCTGGGCCAACACCCATGCGCGCCGCTTCTTCGAGCACGAGTACCGGCTGGACTACCTGATCCACACCTATCCCAAGCCGGTGCTGTGCTGGGGCCACGGCATCGTCATGGGCGGGGGCGTGGGCCTGATGATGGGCGCCAGCCACCGCGTGGTCAGCGAGACCACGCGCATGGCCATGCCCGAGATCACCATCGGGCTGTTTCCCGACGTGGGCGGCAGCTGGCTGCTCAACCGCATGCCGGGGCGCACCGGGCTGTTCCTGGCGCTGACCGGCGCGCACGTGAACGCCTCCGACGCCTTCTTTGCCGGGCTGGCCGATTTCCGGCTCGATTCGGCGCGGTGGCCGGACTTCTGCGCCTCCCTGCTGAGCCTGCCGTGGGCCGGCCAGCCGGGCGGGCCGGGCACCGGCAACGCGGCGCCGCGCTCGATCAACGACGGCCTGCTGCGCCAGGCGCTGCTGGCGCACGAGCCCCCGGCGCAGCTGGAGCCCGGCCCCCTGCGCCAGCACGCGTTCCTGGTGAACAGCCTGTGCGGCAGCAAGCGGCTGGACGACATCTACGCCGAGATCGCCGAACTCAAGGACCACGCCGATCCCTGGCTGGCCAGGGCCGCGGCCACCATGCTGGCCGGCTCGCCCGGCTCGGCGCGGCTGGCGTATGCCCTGCAGCAGCATACGCGGCTGCGCCCGCTGGCCGACGTATTCCGCATCGAGTACGTGGCCGCGCTGGCCTGCGCGGCGCACGGCGATTTCGCCGAAGGCATCCGTGCGCTGCTGGTCGACAAGGACAGGCAGCCGCGCTGGAATCCCGCCACCCTGTCCGAGGCCAGCGACGACTGGGTGCGCAAGTTCTTTGACGAGCCCTGGCCGGCCGGCCAGCCGCATCCGCTGGCGGACCTGGGCCGCGGCGCCTAGGCGCGCCGGTCCGCTCGTTCCCCTATGACGCACAGGAGACAACCATCATGAGCAGCATTGCATTCATCGGTCTGGGCAACATGGGCGCGCCCATGGCGCTGAACCTGGTCAAGGCGGGCCACGACCTGACGGTATTCGACCTGGTGCCGGCGGCGGTCAAGACGCTGACCGACGCCGGCGCGCGCGCGGCCGGCTCGGCCGCCGAGGCGGTGCAGGGCGCCGAACTCGTCATTTCCATGCTGCCGGCCAGCAAGCATGTCGAAGGCCTGTACCTGGGCCAGGACCTGCTGGCCGGCATCGGCGCCAGCGCGCTGGTCATCGAGTGCAGCACCATCGCGCCCGATTCGGCGCGCAAGGTGGCCGCCGCGGCGCAGGCGCGCGGCATCGCCATGATCGATGCGCCGGTCTCCGGCGGCACGGGCGGGGCCGCGGCCGGCACGCTGACTTTCATCGTCGGGGGCGAGGCGCAGGCGCTGGAGCGCGCGCGGCCGGTGCTGGCCAGCATGGGCAAGAACATCTTCCATGCCGGCGGCGCCGGCGCGGGGCAGGTGGCCAAGATCTGCAACAACATGCTGCTGGGCATCCTGATGGCCGGCACTTCCGAGGCGCTGGCGCTGGGCGTGGCCAACGGCCTGGACCCCAAGGTGCTGTCGGACATCATCAGCAAGAGCTCGGGCCGCAACTGGGCTACCGAGCTGTACAACCCCTGGCCGGGCGTCATGGAGCATGCGCCGGCGTCCAAGGGCTATGCCGGCGGCTTCGGCGTGGACCTGATGCTCAAGGACCTGGGGCTGGCGGCCGAGGCGGCGCTGGGCACGCGCTCGTCCATTCCGTTGGGAGAACTGGCGCGCAACCTGTATTCGCTGCACAGCCAGGGCGGCAGCGGCGGGCTGGATTTCTCCAGCATCGTCAATCTGTATTCGCCGGGCGAACGCAACTGATCCCGCCCTGGCCGGATGGCCAGGGCCATTCCGCGAGAGGCTTGCATGCCCGATACCGAGGCTTTCGAGGCCGCGCGCCAGCGTGTGCGCGACAATTTTGCGCGGCAAAGCATCATGGCGCTGATCGGCGCGCGCCTGGACGCCGTCGAGCCCGGCGAGGTCGGGATCGCGCTGCCGTATCGTGCCGACCTGTGCCAGCAGAACGGCTTCCTGCATGCCGGCATTTCCACCACCATTGCCGACAGCGCGGGGGGGTATGCCGCCTATACGCTGTTCGGGCCTGGCGAAGACGTGCTGACTTCGGAGTTCAAGATGAACTTCCTGGCGCCGGCAGACGGCGAGCGCTTCGTCGCCAGCGGCAAGGTGCTCAAGCCTGGCAGGCGGCTGAGCATCTGCCAGGTGGAGGTGCGCGCCTGCCACGGCGAGCGCAGCACGTTGTGCCTGGTGGGGCTGATGACCGCGGTGCGGGTGACGCCGCGTTGAACGGCGCGGCGGCCTATACTTGGCGCGCCAATCCCGGCCGCCACGAGTGACGCCTGCCCATGCCCGCCCGATCCCATCATCGCATCTTCCGTTCCGGCTGGCTGCGCGCCGCAGTGCTGGGCGCCAATGACGGCATCGTCTCCACCGCCAGCCTGATCGCCGGGGTGGCGGCCGCGCAAGCCAGCCATGCCGCCATCCTGACTTCGGGCCTGGCCGGCCTGGTGGCCGGCGCGCTGTCCATGGCCGCCGGCGAGTACGTATCGGTGAAATCCCAGGCCGACATCGAGGCGGCCGACCTGCGGCTGGAACAGCGTTCGCTCAAGCGCAATTCGCGCGAAGAACTCGAAGAGCTGACCGGCATTTATGTCGAGCGGGGCCTCTCGCCCGACCTGGCGGGGCAGGTGGCGCGCCAGTTGACGAACCACAATGCCCTGGACGCGCACGCGCGCGACGAACTGGGCATTTCGGTGCACAACCGCGCCCAGCCGGTGCAGGCGGCCCTGGCCTCGGCCGCCTCGTTCGCCGCCGGGGCGGCGCTGCCGCTGGCCATCGCCATGGCGGCGCCGCTGGCGCAACTGATGCCGGTGGTGATCGCCGGGTCGGTGGCCGGGCTGGGTATATTGGGCGCGGTGGCCGCGCGCGTCGGCGGCGCGCCGGTGGGGCCGGCCGCCTTGCGGGTGGTGCTGCTGGGGGCGGCCGCCATGGCCCTGACCGCGGGCGTGGGGGCCTTGTTCGGCGTGGCGGTGTAGCCGGAGGCCTAGCCGGCGGCGTTGCCGGCCAGTTCGTAGGGCAGCGGCGCCAGGGCGATGCGCGGGCCATTCGCGCTGCCCAGCCGCAGGTCGCCGCCGGGCAGGCTGGCCAGCGTGGTTTCGAACAGCAGCGCGAGCCGCCCGTCGTGGCGCGCGGCGTCGACCACGCGTCCGCAGGGTTCGTCCGGCCGCGCACTGTCGTAGATATCCTGGCCGGCCAGGGGCTCGGGCAGGTCGGCCGGGGCCTGCGCGATCACGCCATGGGCCATGCGACGCTTGACCGTGCCGCGGTAATGGCTGCGCGCCACGACTTCCTGGCCCGGGTAGCAGCCCTTGGTGAAGCTGACGCCGTCGATGAGGTCAAGGTTGACCGTCTGCGGAATGAAGACGTCCTGCGTGGCCGCGCCGATCCAGGGCAGGCCGGCGGCCAGGTCGGCGGCCTGCCAGGCGGCTTCGGGCGCGCGGCCCAGCTGGGCGGCCAGCGCGCCGGCCTGCGTCAGCTGTGCTTCGGTGGCGACCCACCACCAGCGCGGCTGGGCATCGGCCGAGGGCGCGCCGATCCAGGTTCCGGTAGGCAATTCGGCACGCTGCCAGGGCGCGGCGGGCAGGGCGCCGCCGGCGGCGTCCTGCAGCGCGGCCAGCGCGTCGGGGGCGCATTGCACACCCGCCGCCCACGCCGCCACCGGGGCCAGCCGCGCCTTGGCGCGCAAGACGAACATGGACAGGCGCTTGAGCACGGCCTCGGCGATGTCGGCGCGCACCAGCGCCTGCCATACGGGGGCGTTTTCGTCCGTCGCGGCGGCGCGCCACATGACCAGCGTGGCCAGCAGGCGCCCCTTGGCGGTGCAGTAGCCGGCCAGGCGGGCATGGTCGGCGGGTTGGCCGGTGACGTCCTGGGTCAGTTGCCCATGCAGGAAAGCCAGCGCGTCGGCGCCGGATGCGCCGATGACGCGCAGGCTGGCCAGCGGCGCGCATTGCGCCGAACCATCGGCGCGCGCGGGAATCGAATCGTAGAAAGCGTGCATGGCGGAATTCTAAAAGGGGCGGATGACGCCGACCCGCGAACCGGCGCGGGCCGCGCGGCGTCGAACAAACCCCGATGATACCCGCGGCCGCCGGCGCCGGCCCGTATGACCCGGCTGATCGCGGGGGCGTGGGCGGGCCTGCCGCCGCGCCCGCGATCCATTAAACTTGCGCACACTTATGAGAAAACGCATTCGTTTCTATTTTCTGCTGCTCCTGCTGGTGGCCTTGCTCGGCGCCGCGCTGGCGGTCGGCGGCGCCTGGACCTGGATGCACAGGCCGGTGGCGCTCAAGTCGGACCGCGTCGATTTCGTGGTGGATCCGGGCAGCACGCCGCGCGCCATCGCGCGTACCCTCAACCAGGCCGGCGTGGAGGTCTGGGAGCCGGGCTTCGTCTGGATGGCGCGCCTGTCCGAGCTGGACAAGCAGATCAAGGCCGGCGGCTACCAGGCCATCAACGGCGACTCGCCCTGGCAGTTGCTGCAGCGGCTGGCGCGCGGCGACATGAGCCAGCGGCAGATCACTTTCCTGGAGGGCTGGACGTTTCGCCAGATGCGCCAGGCGCTGCGCGAACATCCGGACGTCAAGCAGACCCTGGGCGAAATCAGCGACGAGGCCCTGATGGAAAGGCTGGGCTCGACGGTGACCCATCCCGAGGGCATGTTCTTTCCCGACACCTATGTGTTCACCCCGGGCAGCACGGATTTCGACATCCTGCGGCGCGCCTACCAGGAAGGGCAGCGCATCCTGGAGTCGACCTGGGCCAAGCGCCAGGAGGGCCTGCCGGTGGGCACGCCCTACGAGGCGCTGATCCTGGCGTCCATCGTCGAGAAGGAGACCGGCCACGGGCCGGAGCGCGCGCGCGTGGCCGGGGTATTCGCCAACCGCCTGCGCATCGGCATGCTGCTGCAGACCGACCCGACCGTGATCTACGGCATGGGCGAGGCCTACCAGGGCCGCATCCGCAAGCGCGACCTGCAGACCGACACGCCGTGGAACACCTACACCCGTCCGGGCCTGCCGCCCACGCCCATCGCCGCGCCCGGGCGCGCCGCGCTGCTGGCGGCGGTGCAGCCCGAACGCCACAAATACCTGTTCTTCGTGTCGCGCGGCAACGGCACCAGCGAGTTCTCGGTCAACCTGAACGACCACAACCGCAACGTATCGCGCTACATATTGGGACAGGGACAACCGCAACAAGGATCGCAGCAATGACCCCGCGTGGACGTTTCATTACGCTGGAGGGCGTGGATGGCGCCGGCAAGAGCACCCATACGGCATGGATGGTGCAGGCGCTGCGCGCCCTGGGCCTGACGGTGCTGGCCACCCGCGAGCCCGGCGGCACGCCGGTGGGCGAGAAGCTGCGCGAGCTGCTGCTGTCCGAGCCCATGACCCTGGAAACCGAAACCCTGCTGATGTTCGCGGCGCGTTGCGAGCACGTGCGCGAAGTGATCGCGCCGGCGCTGGCGCGTGGGGAATGGGTGGTGTGCGACCGTTTCACCGATGCGTCCTATGCCTACCAGGGCGGCGGACGCCAATTGGGCGCGGCGCGCGTGGCGGCGCTCGAGCAGTGGGTGCATCCCGACCTGCAGCCCGACCGCACCTGGCTGTTCGACGTGCCGCTGGACGTGGCGCGCGCCCGGCTGGCGCGCTCGCGCCAGCTCGACCGCTTCGAGCGCGAGGAAGACGCGTTCTTCGAACGCACCCGCGCCGCCTATCACGAACGGGCGCGCGCCTCGGATGGACGTATCCGCATCATCGATTCGAGCCGGCCGCTCGAGGTCGTGCGCGCGCAGCTCGACGGCGAGGTGCGCGAGCTGGTGGCGCAAGCGGCATGAGCCTCGGACAATTCCTGCCCTGGCAGACGGAGATCGCCCGCTCCTGGCTGAGCGAGCGCGACCGCTTCGCGCATGCCTGGCTGATCCATGGCAATGGCGGCATCGGCAAGCTGGACTTCGCGGCGGCCGCCGCGGCCAGCCTGCTGTGCGAGTCGCCGAACCAGGGCCTGGCGTGCGGCGCGTGCGCGGCCTGCGCCTGGGTGTCCAGCGGCAATCATCCGGATCTGCGGCGCATCCGCCCGGAAGCGGTCGCGCTGGAAGAGGGCGCCGACCAGGCCGAAGGCGCCGAGGAGGCCGAGGCCGGCGCCGGGGCGGCCAAGCGCGCGCCGTCCAAGGATATCCGCATCGACCAGATCCGCGCGCTCGAGCCATGGTTCAACACCGCCACGCACCGGGGCGGCTGGCGCGTGGCGCTGCTGTATCCGGCGCACGCGCTGAACGTGATATCGGCCAACGCCTTGCTGAAGGTGCTGGAGGAGCCGCCCGCGCACACGGTGTTCCTGCTGGTGGCCGATGCGCCCGACCGGCTGTTGCCCACGCTGGTATCGCGCTGCCGGCGCCTGCCGCTGCCCACGCCGGCGGCCGGGCAGGCGCTGCAATGGCTGGGCGAGCAGGGCGTGGAGCCGGCGGCCGACTGGCTGGCCGCCGCCGGCGGCGCGCCGCTGGCGGCGCAGCGCCTGGCGGCCCGGGGCGATACGCCGTGTCCGGCCTGGCTGGGGCAGCTGGTGCAGCCGCTGGCCGCGGGCAAGGCGCCCGATGTGGGCACGCTGACCGAAAGCCTGGAAAAGGTGGCGGCGGCCGAGTGGATCGACGCCTTGCAGCGCCTGTTCACCGACCTGACGCTGGCTGCCCATGGCGCGGCCAGCCGCTACTATCCCTCGCTGGCCGAGCCGGTGCGGCAAGCCGCCGCGCGCGCGCGGCCCGCGCAACTGGCCGAGACCGCGCGCTGGCTGAGCCGCCAGCGCGGGCTGGCCACGCATCCGCTGAACGCCAAGCTGTTCGTGCACGCGGCCTTGCAGCGCGTGGTGCTATCCTGCCAGTGACGATCGGGCCGCGGCCCGTTGCTCCTGTGATCCGTATTTTGTGGTCCGTATGTACGTAGATTCCCACTGTCATCTGAATTTTCCCGAATTGGCGCAAGACCTGCCGGCCGTGCTGGACCGCATGGCCGCCAACCAGGTCACCCATGCGCTGGTGGTCAGCGTCAACATGCCGGACTGGCCTGGCCTGATGCAATTGGTCGAGCCGCACGGCAACCTCTGGGCGTCGGTGGGGGTGCACCCCGACTATGAAGACACGCCCGACCCCGAGCCCGCCGAGCTGGAGCGCCTGGCCGCGCACCCCAAGGTGGTGGCCATCGGCGAGACCGGGCTGGACTATTACCGCCTGAGCGAGCCGCTGGACTGGCAGCGCGAGCGCTTTCGCCGCCACATCCGCGCCGCGCGCGCCACCGGCCTGCCGCTGATCGTCCATACGCGCGCCTCGGCGCAGGACACGGTGCGCGTGCTGCGCGAAGAGGGCGCCGACGCGGTCGGCGGCGTGATGCACTGTTTCACCGAGTCCTGGGACATCGCCCAGCAGGCCATGGCGCTGAATTTCCATATCTCGCTTTCGGGCATCGTGACGTTCAAGAACGCGCAGCTCGTGCATGAGGTCGCCACCAATATGCCGCTGGACCGGCTGCTGATCGAGACCGACTCGCCGTACCTGGCGCCGGTGCCATACCGGGGCAAACTGAACGATCCGTCCAAGGTGATCCATGTGGCCGAGAAGATCGCCGAGCTCAAGGGCATTCCGGTGGCCGAGGTGGCCCAGGCGTCTACCGAAAATTTCTTCAAACTTTTCAATAAGATAAAGAGATAATTTAATCTGATTTATTTAAAGTGAATTCAAGATTATGGCGGTAGCCCCATGAAACCCTTGCATACCCGTTTCCTGCGCTGGCGCGGCGCCGCGGCCGGCGGCCTGCTTGCCGGCGCGCTGCTGGCCAGCCCCGCCTGGGCGGCCAAGCAGGCCGACTGGTGGGTGTACGTCCATAACGACAAGGCCCGCGACATCGGCGCCTTGCTGGCGGCGGGCGCCGATCCCAACGTGCGCTACGGCAATGGCCAGCCGGCCATCATGCGGGCGGTGGTCGACAACGCCTGGGAGGTGTTCGATGTGCTGGCGGCCAACCGCCGCACCGACCTCAACGCCGAGAACCCGGCGGGCGAAACGCCCTTGATGTACCTGGCGGTGGCGGGGCAGACCGAGCGCGCGCAGGCGCTGATCGCGCGTGGCGCGCAGGTCAACCGGCTGGGCTGGACGCCGCTGCACTATGCGGCGTCGAAGGGGCGGCTGGACACCGCGCGCATGCTGCTGGGCAAGCAGGCGCTGGTCAACGCGCCGTCGCCCGACGGCACCACGCCGCTGATGATGGCCGCGTATTCGGGCGATCGCCGCACGGTGCAGTTGCTGCTGGATGCGGGCGCCGATATCACGACGCGCAACCTGAAGGGCATGAGCGCGGCCGACTGGGCCGCCTTCGGCAAGTCCGAGGCGCTGGCGCGCGAGCTCAAGCCCATGATCGCCCGCGCCGAGGCCGAACGGCAGGCGCGCCAAGGCGCGGTGGCCACGCCCCGGCTGGCCCCGGCCGCCGAGACGCCGCCCGCGGCGCAACCCGCGGCCGCGCCTGCCGCGGCGCCGCAAGGCGAAGGCCGCACGCTGTCCGGCGTGTCGGGCGTGCGGCTGAATTCCTACGATTAACCCGGGTGCCTGTCCCCGCGGGGACAGGCACCCGCCAACTCCTGTGCCTGTCCCCGCGGGGACTGGCGCCCGCCAACTCCTGTGCCTGTCCCCGCATGGGGACTGGCACCCGCCAACTCCTGTGCCTGTCCCCGCATGGAGACAGGCACCCGCCAACTCCTGTGCCTGTCCCCGCAGGGACAGGCACCCGGGCCTCCCTGTTCCTGCTCCTCCACCCGATCACGCGCCACCCACCCGGGTGGCATTTTTTTGCTCGTGGTTTTCCCTATGATTCTCATAAATTGAGAATGTATTCTGAAAAAATGGGAAAAACTGAATAATCTGCGCACGCAATATCAAGGAACGACCGACATGCAAGAACAAGCCATCGCGGGTGGCGCCGAGCGCGTGCTGTACGTGCTGGCCACCCTGGCGCGCGAAGAGGCCCCGCTGACCGTGGCGGCGCTGGCCGAGCGCACCGGCCTGGCCCAGAGCACGCTGTACCGGCAGGTGGCCCTGCTCAAGCGCTGGGGGTTCGTGCTGGAGCAGGCCGGCGCCTATACGCCGGGCCCCCTGTGCGTGCAGCTGGCGCGCGGCTTCGACCAGTCTTCCTATCTGATCCAGGAAGCCTTGCCCGACATGACCCGCCTGGCCGCCGATTCGGGCGAGACGGTGGGCTTGCTGGTGGCCATGTCCGACCAGGCGGTCTGCCTGGAGATGGTCGAAAGCCGGCATCCGCTGCGCTGCTCGTTCGTCAAGGGCCGCGGCCTGCCGCTGGCGCGGGGGGCCTCGGCCAAGTCGCTGATGGCGTTCATGGCGCCGGCGCGCCTGCAGGGGCGGCTGCACGAACTGGCCGGGCAGGGCGTCGACGCCGCCGCGCTGGCGCGCGACCTGGAGGCGATCCGCGCCGCCGGCTACGCGGTCAGCGACAGCGAGGTCGACGCAGGCGTGTGGGGCTGCAGCGCGCCGGTGTTCGAGCGGCCGCACCAGGCCGCCGGCTCGATCACCCTGATGGCGCCTTCGACGCGCGTGGCCGACCGCACCACGACCTTGATCAACCTGGCGCTGGCGGCCGCCAAACGCATTTCCAGCCGCCTGCAGCATTCCTGACGTATCCCTGTGGCCGTATCCATCCATACGGCTTTCTTCATTCCAACGCCGTATCCATCACCAAAGGAAGCATCATGACGACTCGCCGCCAACTGCTGACCGCCGCCCTGACCCTGAGCCTGGCCTGGGGCGCCGGCGCCGCGCATGCCCAGGAAACCATCCGCGCCGTGACCGACGCGACGTTCCCGCCCATGGAATTCGTCAAGGACGGCAAGCGCACGGGCTTCGATATCGAACTGGTCGAAGCGCTGGCCCAGGCCATGGGCAAGAAAGTCGAATGGATCGACATCGACTTCAAGGGCCTGATCCCGGCGCTGCAGGCGGGCCGCGCCGACATCGCGGTGTCGGCCATCTACATCACCGCCGAGCGCCAGAAAGTGGTGGATTTCACCGACCCGTACTATGCGGGCGGCCTGGTGGTGCTGACCAAGAAGGACGGTCCGATCAAGTCGCTCAAGGACCTGGAAGGCCGCAAGGTGTCGGTGCAGGTGGGCACCAAATCGGTCAACTACCTGAAGGAGCATTTCCCCAAGGTGCAGCGCGTCGAGGTCGAGAAGAACCAGGAGATGTTCAACCTGGTGCAGATCGGCCGCGCCGATGCGGCCGTGACCGGCAAGCCGGCGGCCAAGCTGTTCGCGCAAAGCACGCAGGACCTGACCGTGCTGGCCGAGCAGATCACCACCGAGGAGTACGGCATCGCCGTGCCGAAGTCCAAGTCCGGACTGACCCGCGAGCTCAACGAGGCCCTCAAGAAACTGAAGGCTGACGGCACCTACGAGCGCATCGTCAACAAGTGGTTCGAGGCGCAGGCCAAATGATGCTGGATTTCGCGCCTGTCTTTGCCGACTTCGACGCATTGCTGCGCGGCGCGGTCGTCACCGTCGAGGTGACGGCCTGCGCGCTGCTGCTGGGCTGCGTCATCGGCCTGCTGGTCGGGGTCGGCCGCCTCAACCCGCAGCGCCGCTTCATCTACAACCTGTGCAGCGTATACCTGCTGTTCTTCCGCGGCACGCCGCTGCTGGTGCAGCTGTTCATCTGGTTCTTCGGGCTGCCGCAGTTCGGCATCACGCTGCCGGCGTTCGCCTGCGGCGTGCTCGGCCTGGGCATCTATTCGGGCGCCTACGTCTCGGAAATCGTGCGCGGCGCGATCCAGTCGGTCGATCGCGGCCAGATGGAGGCGGCCCGCTCGCTGGGCATGTCCTCCGCGCAGGCCATGCGCATCATCATCCTGCCGCAGGCCGTGGTGCGCATGATTCCGCCGCTGGGCAACGAGTTCATCGCCCTGATCAAGAATTCCGCGCTGGTTTCGCTGCTGACGATCCACGACCTGATGCATGAAGGCCAGAAGATCATCAGCGTGTCGTATCGCTCGCTCGAGACCTATCTGGTGGTCGCCCTGATTTACCTGGTGTTGACGACCGCGACGACGACGATCCTGCGCCGGATCGAACATCGCCTGCGCGCGGGAGGGATGGTGCAATGAGTACGCAAGAAATGATCCGCATCCGCGGACTGCGCAAGGCCTATGGCGAGCACGAAGTGCTGCGCGGCATCGATTTCAATGTCGAGGCCTCGCAGGTGGTGGTGGTGATCGGGCCCAGCGGCTCGGGCAAGAGCACGCTCTTGCGCTGCTGCAACGGCCTGGAGGTGGCGCAGGGCGGCACCATCGACATCTGCGGCCACAACCTGCTCAAGGATGGCCGGCTGCTGCCCGAGGCGGAGCTCAATCGCCTGCGCATGCAGGTCGGGATGGTGTTCCAGGGCTTCAACCTGTTTCCGCACCTGTCGGTGCTGGACAATGTGACGATCGGGCCGCGCACGCTGCGCGGCATGAGCCGGACGCAGGCCGAGGAGCTGGGCGGCGACCTGCTGGCCAAGGTGGGGCTGCGCGAGAAGATGGCGGCCATGCCCGGATCGCTGTCGGGCGGCCAGAAGCAGCGTGTGGCGATCGCCCGCGCGCTGGCGATGCAGCCGCGCGTGATGCTGTTCGACGAGCCCACGTCGGCGCTCGACCCGGAACTGGTGGGCGAGGTGCTGCAGGTCATGAAGCTGCTGGCCCGCGAAGGCATGACCATGATGGTGGTCACGCACGAAATGGGCTTCGCGCGCGAAGTGGCCGATGTGGTGGCGGTGATGGATGGCGGCAGCATTGTCGAGTCAGGTCCGCCCGAGCTGATTTTCAGCCAGCCGCGCGAGGCGCGTACCCGCGCCTTCCTGCAGGCGGTGCTGAGCGCATCGCAGGGGGCGGCATGAGCCTGGCCAATGATTCCGCGCCCATCTGGACCGCGCGCGACGACAGCGGCGAGCGTGGCGATACGCGCCGCCTGGCGCACATCGTCGCGCCGGGGCAGGACGCCGGCGCCGGCGATCCGGCGGTGCTGGGCTTTGCCTGCGATGCCGGCGTGGCTCGCAACCAGGGGCGGCGCGGCGCGGCGCTGGCGCCGCGCGCCATCCGGCGCATGATGGCCGGCTTGCCGGCGCACAATCTGCGGCGCCTGGTCGACGCCGGCGACGTGGTGTGCGAGGGCGAGCAGCTCGAGGCGGCGCAGGATGCGCTGGCCGGCCGCGTGGCGGCGCTGCTGCAGGCCGGCGCACGGCCGGTGGTGCTGGGCGGCGGGCACGAGATCGCCTGGGGCAGTTTCCAGGGCTTGCGGCGCTGGCTGGACGCGCGCGGCGACCGCGAACCGGTGCTGGTGCTCAACCTTGACGCGCATTTCGACCTGCGCACGGGGCGGCCGGGTAGCTCGGGCACGCCGTTCGACCAGATCGCCGAGTATTGCGCGGCGCATGGGCACGCGCTGCAGTACGCCTGCCTGGGCGTCTCGCCGCTGGGCAACACGCCCGCGCTCTATGCGCGGGCGGCCGAGATCGGCGCCGTCTGGGTGGAAGACCGCGACATGCAGGAAGCCCGCCTGGGCGAACGCCTGGCCCAGCTCGATACCCTGCTGGCGGCGGCCGGCCACGTGTATCTGACCATCGACCTGGACGTGCTGCCGGCGGCGACCGCGCCCGGGGTTTCGGCGCCCGCGCCCTACGGCGTGCCGCTGGCGGTGGTGGAGGAGGTGGCGATGCGCGTGCGCGACAGCGGCAAGCTGCGCCTGGCCGACCTGGCCGAGTGCAATCCGGCCTACGACATCGACCACCGTACGGCGCGCGTGGCGGCGCGCCTGGCGTGGCGCCTGCTGGGCGGCGCCGCGCGGTAGACGGCGGGCCCGCCACGGGCTTAGGATGTGGACGTTGGCCGTCCGGATCGGCCCGATCCGGACGGCCTGTCCGAAGGTTGTCGCAGGGTGCGCCGTTTTGATGCGTCACCAATAAATATTTATCTCTTTTTATTGGGGTCGTAATCGGTTTCGTGGAAAAATAAGCGCAACCTCAGCCCGGAGATCCTCTCTATGTCTCAAGCTCCCGCCCATGCCTTGCCCTCATACCTGGATGCCGAGCATCTGGGCCCCTGGGGGATCTACCTGCAGCAAGTCGACCGCGTCACGCCGTACCTGGGGCCGCTGGCCCGCTGGGTCGAGACGCTCAAGCGTCCCAAGCGCGCGCTGATCGTGGACGTGCCGATCGAAATGGACAACGGCACCGTCGCCCACTTCGAGGGTTACCGCGTCCAGCACAATACGTCGCGCGGCCCGGGCAAGGGCGGAGTGCGCTTCCACCAGGACGTGACCCTGTCCGAAGTGATGGCGCTGGCGGCCTGGATGTCGATCAAGAACGCCGCCGTCAACCTGCCTTACGGCGGCGCCAAGGGCGGGGTGCGGGTCGACCCGCGCACGCTGTCGCACTCCGAGCTCGAGCGCATGACGCGCCGCTATACCTCGGAGATCGGCGTCATCATCGGGCCGTCCAAGGACATCCCTGCCCCCGACGTGAACACCAACGCCCAGACCATGGCCTGGATGATGGACACGTATTCCATGAACGAGGGCGCCACCGCCACCGGCGTGGTGACCGGCAAGCCGATCGCCCTGGGCGGCAGCCTGGGCCGGGTCGAGGCCACCGGCCGCGGGGTGTTCGTGGTCGGCTGCGAGGCGGCGCGCGACCTGGATCTCGACGTGTCCAAGGCCCGCATCGTGGTGCAGGGTTTCGGCAACGTTGGCGGCACCGCGGCGCGCCTGTTCCACGAGGCCGGCGCCAAGGTGATCGCGGTGCAGGACCACACCGGCACCATTCACAACGATGGCGGGCTGGACGTCCACAAGCTGCTGGCGCACGTCGGCAACCAGGGCGGCGTGGCTGGTTTCACCGGCGCGCAGCAGCTGGCCGACGACGATTTCTGGGGATTGGAGACCGATTTCCTGATCCCGGCTGCTTTAGAGGGACAGATTAACGAAGGCAATGCCGCCAAGGTGCGCGCCAAGATCGTGGTCGAGGGCGCCAACGGGCCGACCACCCCGGAAGCCGACGACATCCTGCGCGAAAACGGGGTCTACGTGGTGCCCGACGTGCTGGCCAACGCCGGCGGCGTGACGGTCAGCTACTTCGAGTGGGTGCAGGATTTCTCCAGCTTCTTCTGGAGCGAGGAGGAGATCAACCAGCGGCTCGAGCGCCTGATGCGCGAGGCCTACAGCGCCGTGTCGCAGGTGGCCAAGGAACACAAGGTCACCCTGCGCACCGCGGCCTTCATCGTGGCGTGCACCCGCATCCTGCAGGCGCGCCAGGTGCGCGGGCTGTACCCCTGATCGATGCGCGGCGGGCCCGGCGCGGCCCGCATCGGCGCGCAAGGCAGCCGGCCCCGCGAGGGGCCGGCGCCGTTTTCAGCGCAGGCTGATCCAGGTGGTCTTGAGGTCGCTGTACTTGTCCATCGCGTGCAACGACTTGTCGCGCCCGAAGCCGGACTGCTTGACGCCGCCGAAGGGTACCGTGATGTCGCCATCGGCATAGCAGTTGACCCACACCAGCCCGGCGCGCAGGCGGCGCGACAGGCGGTGCGCGCGGCCGAGATCGGCGGTCCACAGCCCGGCGCCCAGCCCGTAGATGGAGTCGTTGGCCAGCGCGATGGCCTCGTCCTCGTCGGCGAAGCCTTGCGCGGCCAGCACCGGCCCGAAGATTTCCTCGCGCACCAGCGAGTTGTCCTGGCCGGGGCAATCGAAGATGGTCGGTTCGATGTAGTAGCCGCCGCTGTCGGCAAGCACTTGCCGCCCGCCCAGGCGCAGCCGCGCGCCTTCGCGGGCGCCCGCGGCGATGCGGGCCATGACCGCCTGCGTCTGCCGCTCGTCGACCATGGCGCCCAGCGCGCTGTCCGGGTCCAGCGGATCGCCGGGGCGCAGGGTGGCGGCGAAGGCGGCGACTTTGTCCATGAAGGCATCGTAGATGCCGTGCTGCACGTACAGGCGCGAACCGGCGATGCAGACCTCGCCCTGGTTGGAGAAGATCGCCAGCGCGGCCACCTGGGCCGCGCGGTCCAGGTCGGGGCAGTCGGCGAATACGATATGGGGCGACTTGCCGCCGCACTCCAGCCAGACGCGCTTGAGATTGGACTGGCCCGAGTAGGTCATGAAGCGCTTGCCGGTCGCCGTCGAGCCGGTGAAGGCGATGCAGTCGACATCCGGGTGCAGGCCGAGCGCCTGCCCGGCCTGCGCGCCCAGGCCGGGCACCACGCTGAACACGCCGGGGGGGATGCCGGCCTGTTCGGCCAGGGCGGCCAGCCGCAGCGCCGACAGCGAGGCCTGTTCGGCCGGCTTGAGAATGACGCTGTTGCCCACGGCCAGCGCCGGGGCCACTTTCCAGGCCGCCATCATCAAGGGGTAGTTCCACGGCACCACGGCGGCCACCACGCCCAGCGGCTCGCGCGTGATGGTGGCCAGCGCGTCGGCGCCGGTGGGCGCGATCTCGTCGTAGCGCTTGTCGATGGCCTCGGCGTACCAGGCGTAGCAACGGGCGGTCTCGGGCAGGTCGAAGGCCAGGGCGTCGCGGATCGGCTTGCCCATGTCCAGCGTTTCGAGCAGCGCCAGTTCTTCCTGGTGTTCGGTGATCAGCGCGGCCAGGCGCAGCAGGCGGTTCTTGCGCTCGCGCGGGGCCAGGCCGCTCCAGACGCCGGCCTCGAAGGCGCGGCGCGCGGCGGCCACCGCGCGGTCCACGTCGGCCGCCCCGCAGGCGGCGACATCGGCCAGCTTGCGGCCGTCGATCGGGCTGTGCGCGGCGAAAGTGGCGCCGTCGGCGGCGTCGCGGTAGGCGCCGTCGATATAGGCGCGGCCTTCGGGGGCGAGGGCGGCGGCTTGCGCGCGCCAGTAGGCGGAATCGTGCAGGGTCATGGGAGTCGGATGCGGGCAGGCCCGGCGGCGCGCCGCCGGGCGGGGTGAATCAGCGCGGCGCGTTGGCGCGCGCCACCATGGCGTCGAGCAGCACGTTGCAGCCGGCCTCCAGGTGGGCGGGCTGGGCGTCCTCGATCTCGTTGTGGCTGATGCCGTCCTTGCAGGGCACGAAGATCATCGCCGTGGGCGCGATCGCGGCCATGTAGACCGCGTCGTGGCCGGCGCCGGTCACGATGTCCATGGCCGGCAGGCCGCGGCGCTGCGCGCCGTCGCGCACCTTGCCGACCAGGTCGGGATGGAAGGGCGTGGGCGCGAAATACTGCACCTGTTCGCACTGCACCGATACGGCATGCCGCGTGGCCGTGTCGGCGCAGGCCTGGCGCCACAGCGCGTCCATGCCGGCGAGCGTGGCTTCGTCCTCGTGGCGCAGGTCCACCGTGAAGCGCACCTGGCCGGGAATCACGTTGCGCGAGCCGGGGTAGGCGTGGATTTCGCCTACCGTGCCGCGGCCGTGCGGCTGGTGCGCGTTGGCGATCTCGACCACCGCCTGCAGCAGATGGCTGGCCGCGTACAGCGCGTCCTTGCGGATCGGCATCGGGGTGGGGCCGGCGTGCATCTCCATGCCTTGCACCACCACGTCGTACCAGCGCACGCCCAGCGAGCCGGTCACCACGCCGACGATCCTGTCCTCATGTTCCAGGATGGGGCCTTGCTCGATGTGCGCCTCGAAGTAGGCGTCCACCGCGCGGCCGCCCACCGGGTCGGCGCCGGCATAGCCGATGGCGCGCAGTTCGTCGGCGACCGACTTGCCCTCGGCGTCGCGCGCGCTCAGCGCGGTCTCGAGCGGGAATTTGCCGGCGAACACGCCCGAGCCCATCATCACGGGCAGAAAGCGCGAGCCTTCCTCGTTGGTCCAGATCGCCACTTCCAGCGGCGCGTCGGTCTGCACGCCGTGGTCATTGAGGGTGCGCATGACTTCCAGCCCGGCCAGCACGCCGTAGCAGCCGTCGAACTTGCCGCCGGTGGGCTGGGTGTCGATGTGGCTGCCGGTCATGACCGGCGCGCGCGACGCGTCGCGTCCGGCGCGGCGCGCGAAAATGTTGCCGACCTGGTCCACGCGCACGGTCAGGCCCGCGTCGCGCATCCAGCCCGCGACCAGATCGCGGCCCTGGCCGTCGAGCGCGGTCAGCGCCAGGCGGCAGTTGCCGCCCTTGGCCGTGGCGCCGATGCGCGCCAGGTCCATCAGCGACTGCCACAGCCGCTGTCCGTCGATGGAGATAGGAGTGTTGCTCATGTCTTTACCTCATTGCACGCCGGCGGCCCGCGCCTGGGCCGCCTGGCGGATTTCCGTCAGGGTCTGGCCCGGCGCGATGCCGTCGGCTTCGTAGCGGATTTCCAATAGCGCCGGCAATTGCTCGCGCTCGGCGAAGGCGCGGGCGCGTTCGAACGCCGGGCCGAAGTCCTCGGTGCGCTCGACCGCTTCGCCGTAGCCGCCATAGGCGCGCACGAATTGGGTGAAATCGGGATTCTGGAAGTCCAGGGCAATGGCGCGGCCCGGGAAGTCGCGTTCCTGGTGCGCGCGGATGGTGCCCCAGATGCCGTTGTTGAACACCAGCACCACCACGCCGACGCGGTATTGCAGCGCCACGCCGAGTTCCTGCATGTTCATCTGGAAGCAGCCGTCGCCGGCGTAGCACACCACGGTGCGGGCGGGGTTTTCCAGCTTGGCCGAAATGGCGGCCGGCAGGCCGTAGCCCATCGAGCCGACGGTGGGCGCCAGGCTGGTGCCCGGGCCGGTGAACTGGCGGTATCGGTGCGGGTACAGCGCGTAATTGCCCGCGCCCACGGTGATGCAGGCGTCGGCCGGAATGTGCTGGTTGACGTAGGCGGCGGCGCTGTCGAGATTGAGCGGGCCGGGCGAGGGCAGCGGTGCGAGCGTGGCCAGGTATTCGGCGTGCGCGGCGCGCACGGCCTGCGCGCGGCTGGCGCGGTGCCCGGGCCGCAGCGCGTCGAGCGAGGCCGCGAAGCCGGCCGGGTCGGCCACGATGCCCAGGGTCGGCGCGAACACCCGGCCCAGTTCGTTGGGATCGGGGTAGACGTGCACCAGCCGCTGCCGCGGCAGCGGGCTTTCTATCACGGTATAGCCTTCGGTGGTCGCCTCGCCCATGCGCGTGCCCACCGCCAGGACCAGGTCCGCGCCGGCGATGCGCTGGCGCAGCTCCGGCGCCATGGCCCAGCCGACGTGGCCGGCGGCATTGGGATGGCGCTGGTCGAAGCATTCCAGGCGGCGCCAGGCCGTGCCCACCGGCAGCTCGAAGCGTTCGGCGAAGGCGGCGGCCTGTCCGATGGCCTCGGCGCTCCAGCCCGCGCCGCCCAGCAGCATGAAGGGCCGTTCGGCCTGGTCCAGCAATTCGACCATGCGCGCCAGGTCGGCCGCGCCGGGCAGGCTGCGCGCGCGCTGGTAGCGCGGCATGTCGGCCACGCGGGCGCGGCCCCACAGCGTGTCCTCGGGCAGCGCCAGCACCACCGGCCCGGGCCGGCCGCTGGTGGCCACCGCGAAGGCGCGCGCGATGAATTCGGGAATCCGCTCGGTGCGGTCGATCTGCGCGACCCATTTGGCCATCTGGCCGAACATGCGGCGGTAGTCGATTTCCTGGAACGCCTCGCGCTCCATGAAGTCGTTGCCGACCTGGCCGATGAACAGAATCATCGGGGTCGAATCCTGGTAGGCCGTATGCACGCCGATGCTGGCGTTGGTGGCGCCGGGGCCGCGGGTGACGAAGCAGATGCCCGGTTCGCCGGTCAGCTTGCCATAGGCCTCGGCCATGTAGGCCGCGCCGCTTTCCTGGCGGCAGACGATGGCGTCGATGGCGCCGCGATGCTCGTTCAGGGCGTCGATGCAGGGCAGGTAGCTCTCGCCGGGAATCATGAACACGCGGCGCGCGCCGTGCACGCGCAGCTGCTGCATCAGGATCTGGCCGCCGTTGCGCTCGGGCAGGGCTGGCGTGGTCATGACTGCTCTCCTTGGGGCTCGCGGGCGCGCGCCGCGCGCGCCGCCCATTGTTCGAATTCGGCGTGGCGCGCCAGCAGGCGGCGCGCGGTGTTGTAGTCGGGCGGGTCGACGCGCGCGCCGGCGTCGCGGCCGTCGCGCTGCGCCTCGAAGCGCGCCACCAGGTCGCGCGCGCCGGCCACGCGGGCCGCGTCCGGGGTGAAGGCGGCGTGAATGGCGGGCACCTGTTCGGCGAACACGGCGCACTTGGATTTCAGGCCGATGCGGCGCGCCCACAGCAGGTCGGCCTGCTGGGCGGCGGCGTCGCGGTAGTTGAACGGGCAGTCGATCGGCAGGCAGCCGGCCGCCACGCAATCGACCAGGAAGCGCGCGCGCAAGGCGTGCAGCTCGATGCCGTCGGGGCCGCGCTCGGCGCCCAGGCTGGCGGTCAGGTCCTCGGCGGCCAGCAGGCAGGCCGATACGCGCGGGCTGGCCGTCAGGATCTCGCAGGCGCGCGTCACGCCCAGCGCCGATTCCAGCGTCGGCACGATCTCGGTGCTGCCCGGTGCCAGGCCGGCCTCGGCCTCGCAGGCCGAGATGGCGCGGTCCAGCGCGGCGATCTGCGCGGCGCTTTCGGCGTGCGGCAGGAAAATCGCGTCCGGCGCGCCGGCCATGACGCCGCGCAGGTCGTCCAGGCCGTCCTCTTCCAGCTTGTTGATGCGCACCGCGCCGATCACGCCGGCGGCGCGGCATTGCGCCAGCAGCGTCACGATGCGGCGGCGCGCGGCCGGGCGGTCGGCCGGCGCGGTGAACTCCTCCAGGTCGGCCACCAGCGCGTCGGCGCCGCTGGCCAGGCCGGCCGCCTGGGCCTGCTCCAGCAGGCCGGGAACGAACATCCAGCTGCGGCGCAGGCTGGCGGGGCGGCGCGGGCCGCCCGGGTTGGCGATGGGGGTCATTGCACGTGCCTCGGCAGGAACAGCACCAGTTCGGGGACGAAGGTCAGCAGCAGCATGACGGCGGTCATGGCCAGCATCATCCAGCTCAGCGGGCGCAGCGTCTGCATCATGTTGATGCCGCCGATCTTGCAGGCCGCCATCAGGTCCACGCCCACCGGCGGGGTGTTGGCGCCGATCGCCATGTTGATCGACAGCAGGATGCCGAAATGCACCGGGTCGATGTTGTAGTGCGCCAGCACCGGCATGACCACGGGCGCCACGATGATGATGACCGGGATGGCCTCCATGAAGGTGCCCAGCAGCAGCAGCACGACCGTCAGCACCAGCAGCACGGCGATCTTGCTGTCGGTCCAGTCCACCAGCAGGCTGGACAGGGCCTGCGGCACCTGCTCGGCCACCAGCACCCAGGCGAACAGGCCCGAGGCGCCGATCAGCAGCAGGATGGACGCGCTGCCTTCGCCGGTCGACTTCAGGCTCTCCCACAGCGACTTCAGGCTGAGCGTGCGGTACCAGAAAAAGCCCACCAGCAGCGCATAGACGATGGCGCTGGAAGCGGCTTCGGTGGCGGTGAAGATGCCGAAGCGGATGCCGCCGATGATCAGCACGGGCACCATCAGCGCGGGCAGGGCGTCGATGGCGGCGGCGCGCAGCTCGCTCCACGAGAACGGCTGGCCGCCGGCCCAGTTGTGCTTGCGGGCCTGCCAGATCGCCACGACGATCAGCGAAGCGCCCAGCAGGATGCCGGGAATGATGCCGGCCAGGAACAGCTTGCCCACCGAGGTGTCGGTGATGGTGCCGTAGACGATCAGCACGATGCTGGGCGGGATGATGGTCGAGGTCGCGCCGGCGCTGCCGATCAGCGCGCAGCTGAACCCCTTGTCGTAGCCGCTGCGCGCCATGGCGGGCAGCAGCAGGCTGCCGATGGCGACCACGTCGGCCACGCCCGAGCCCGACAGCGCGCCGAACATCAGGCACGCCAGCACGGCCACCACGGCCAGGCCGCCCTTGATGTCGCCGACGATGGCCGCGCACAGCCGCACGATGCGCTGCGTCAGGCCCGCGCCGTTCATCAGCTGGGCGGCCAGGATGAACAGGGGAATGGCCAGCAGCGTGAAGCTGTCCAGGCCGACCACGTATTGCTGGGCCGCCACCATCATCGGGGCGGCGTCGTAGACGGCCAGGTACGCCAGGCACGCCAGCACCAGCCCGAAGGCGATCGGCATGTCGATCAGCACCGTGACCGTGAATACGCCCATCAGGAAAAGGGCACCGGTAGACATCTTTTAATCCTTTGCCGCGACGGGGTCGGCCGGTTGGAACAATTGCGCCAGGTGCACCACGATGGTGATGGCGCACGCCACCGGCAGGGCGAGATAGACCGTGCCGGCCGACACCTCGAGCGCGGGCAGCGTCTGGTCCATGGTCAGTTCGGCCAGTTGCCAGCCGGCATAGCCCAGCGCGGCCAGGCCGACGATGATCAATACCTGGTTGACGCGGTCGCAGATGGCCAGCGCGCGCGGGTTGCGCACGACGAACGGCAGCAGTCCGGCCATCAGGTGGGTGCGTTCATGGCTGCAGGTGACGCCGCCGATGAAGGCGGCCCACACCAGCACCAGGCGCGGCAATTCCTCGGCCCAGTGCGGCGTGGTGTGCATCACGAAGCGTTCGAACACAACGTAGGTAATCAGCCCGGCCAGCAAGGCCACCGCCAGGGCGGCGATGGCCTTGCTCAGGCCGGACAGCGCGTGCGAGATCCGGCCCAGCATTTACTTGGCCTCGCGGTACTTCTGCAGCAGGCCCATCAGCTCGGGGCCGTAGGCGGTTTCGTAGGTCTTCCAGACCGGCGCGACGGCGGCGGCGAAGGGGGCCTTGTCGACTTCGTTGACCTGCATGCCCTTCTCCTTGAGCTGCGCGACGAACTGCAGGTCGCCTTCGGTGATCATCTGGCGTTGCGCGTCGCGCCACTTGTCGGCGGCGGCCTGGACGATCTTGCGGTCGTCGGCCGAGATGCGGTTCCAGATCGGCTTGGAGACGATCAGGTTGGCCGGGCCCCAGACGTGGCCGGTCAGCGACAGGTACTTCTGGACCTCGAAGAACGACGAGGTGTAGATGATGGACAGCGGGTTCTCCTGCGCGTCGAACACCTTCTGCTGCAGGGCCGAGTAAAGCTCGCCGAAGGCCAGCGGCGCGGGGTTGGCGCCCAGGGCGGTGAAGGTGTCCAGGCGCATCTTGTCGGGCGTGACGCGCGTCTTCAGGCCGTTCAGGTCGGCCGGGGTGTTGACCGGGCCGCGGTTGTTGGTCAGGTGGCGAAACCCGTTTTCCCACCACGACACGATCACCAGGTTCTTCTTCTCGGCCAGCTTGGCCAGCGCCGCGCCCAGCTCGCCGTCATAGGCCTTGTAGGCCTGCTGCGAGGTCGTCCAGGTGTAGGGCAGCTCGACGATGCCGAACTTGGGCTCGATCGGCTGCAGCGAGCCCGAGCCGATGATGGCCGCGCCCTGGCTGCCGATCTGCAGGCCTTCGAGCATGGTTTTCTCGTTGCCCAGCTGGCCGCTGGGGAACAGGATGAAGTTGACGCGGCCGTCGGTCTTTTCCTTGACTTCGGCGGCAAAACCTTCGGCGGCCTTGTTCCAGCTGTGGCTGGGGGCCAGGACGTGGCCCAGCTTGATGTCCAGGGCGTGAGCGGCCGGGGCGGCTGCCAGCGCCAGGCCGGCGGCGGCGAACAGGGAGGTCAGGGTACGGGTCAGCTGCATGGTTTTCACCTTGAAATGTTCTGGCTTGTGAAACGTCGGGAGGAACGAAGCCGGAAACCGCCGGCGCAAGCGGGCCCAGGCCGACGCGCGAGCGTGTCGGCGGCAAGGCGGGAAATCGGAAAGCAGGGCGCCGGCGTCGGGCGCGGGAGGCGGACGGGCCGCCGGGATCAATTCATCGGATGGCTCCGCTGCCAAAGTCTTCACGCAGGCGCGCCAGGATGCCGACCAGATGGTCGTGCATGGCGTGGCGGGCCCGGATCGGATCGCGGTCGACGATGGCCGCGAGGATGCGTTCGTGTTCGCGCTCGGCGGCTTCCCAGACCTTGGTCGTGACGAAGTGCTGCTCGAGCCGGCTGAATACCGGGCTGGTGGCGCTGAGGTGCCAGATGTGCGAGATGGCGGCGGCCAGCGCGGCGTTGCCGCAGGCAGCCGCGATGGCGCCGTGGAAGGCCTGGTCGTGGGCGCCGGGCGAATCGCTCAGCGACATCGCCGCGTGCGCCGACGAGATGGCGGCGATCTGGGCGGGCGAGGCCTTCTGGGCGGCCAGCGACGCGCACTCGGGCTCCAGCAGCAGGCGCGTGTCGAGCAGGTCGAACGGGCCGATGTCGGTGTGGCCGGGCAGGGGCGCCGGGGCGATGCCGTAGTCGCCATCGGCGCGCGGCGCGGCCACGAACACGCCCGTGCCCACGCGGACTTCGACATAGCCTTCGATTTCCAGGGCGATCAGGGCCTCGCGCACCGAGGCGCGGCTGACCTGCAGCTGCTCGGCCAGTTCGCGCTCGGCCGGCAGGCGGCCGCCGGCGGGAAAATCGCCCGCGCGGATGCGGCCGGCGATCTGGTCGGCGATCATGCGGTACAGGCGCGTGGGCGCGACGGCTTGGAAGGATCCCATGGTTGGCGGTGTGTCCGGTTATCTGGTGGCCCAGTGGTCAGGCCACTAATATACCGAAGCGTCCGGCGAATAAAAATAGCGGGCGTAGGCGAATCCGGGCTTTCTAGGGAAAACCACTAGGTCGCGGCGCGCCCGGCCGCCGCCAGCGCCAGCAGCGCCTCGCGCAATACCACCGCGTTGTTGTGCTCGGTGTCGCGCGCGCCGTAGACCAGCGTAAGCGGGCCGGCCGCGGCCTGCGCCAGCAGGGCGCGCAGCTGCGCCTGATGCGCCGGGGCGCCCAGCTCGGCCAGGTAGCGTTCGCGAAACGCCGGCCAGCGGGGCGTCTGGTGCCCGAACCACTGGCGCAGCGCCGCGCTGGGCGCCAGGTCCTTGATCCAGTCGTCCAGCGGCAGGGCGTCCTTGCGCAGGCCGCGCGGCCACAGCCCGTCGACCAGCACGCGCCGCCCGTCGGCGGGCGCGGCGGCCTCATAGGCGCGCTTGAGGTGGATGGCGGGCTTCATGGGCGCGGGCGAGTTTGCGCATACACTGGGCGGCCTGTTCGAAAGAGAGTATTCATGAGGCGGTTTCCTGGGCGGATGCTGAAGTGGCTGGTCCTGGCCGGCGGCCTGGCTACGGCGGCCGGGCTGCTTGCCTGGCGGCTCGCGCCGTCTTCCGACTATATCGCGCCCGCGGCCGGACAGGACCGCCTGCGCGGCCAGGCCATCTACCAGGCAAACTGCGCCGCCTGCCATGGCGCGCAGCTCGAAGGCCAGCCCGACTGGCGCCAGCGGCTGGCCAGCGGGCGGCTGCCGGCGCCGCCGCACGATGCCAGCGGCCATACCTGGCACCATCCCGACGCGGTGCTGCTGGACATCATCCGCCACGGCATGGTGCCGGGACGCCACGCGCCGGACGGCTACCAGAGCGACATGCCGGCCTACGCCGGCGTGCTGTCGGACGAGGAGATCGTGCTGGTGCTGGCCTATATAAAAAGCACCTGGCCAGGCCAGGTGCAGCGGGACCAGCGGGCCGCCACGCAGCAGATGACGCCGCGCTAGCGTGGCGGCGCCTCAGTGCGCCAGGACCATGGCGAAGTAGCCGAACACGGTCAGCAGCACGCCGGAGACGGCGTAGCCGACCGGGAATCCCAGCCAGGGCACGCTGGAGCCGACTTCCTTGGCCGCTTCGCGCGCCGGTCCCGAGTGGCTGCGCGCGCCGGCGGTGGCGCCCATCAGCAGCGCGGGGTTGATCTTCATGATGTGAAAGCCGATGGCCCACACGATGATGGGCGGGATGGTCGAGGCGAGAAAACCCACGATGAAGATCTTCAGCGCGATCGCGCCGGTCAGCTGGGTAAGCAGGTCGGCGCCGGCGTTGATGCCGACGATGGCCACGAAGCCGATCAGGCCCAGGTCCTCGAGGATGTTGCGCGCGGCGTTGGGAGTGTTGCCGAAAAAGCGCAGCCGCGAGGAAATCGACGAGACGATGATGCCCGACAGCAGCAGGCCGCCCGCGTTGCCCAGGCCCACCTTGGCGCCGAACGCCGGCACCTCGATGAGTCCGATCAGAAAGCCGAGGATCATGCCGAACGACAGGGTCAGCAGGTCGGTGGCCGAGCTGTGGCGCGCGATCACGCCGAAGATCTCGCCGGCCTTGCTGACAGCCGGCTGCAGGCCGGTCACGAACAGCACGTCGCGCTTTTGCAGCGTGGTTTCCAGGCCGATGGGCAGCGGCACGCCGCTGCGCTCGATGCGCTGCAACTGGACCTGCCCGGCCAGTTCCGAGCCGCGGAAGGTCTTCAGCGGCCGGCCGGTCACCTCCTTGTTGGTCACCAGGATCTCGGCCTGGTCCAGCGGGATGTTCAGCGCGCGGGCGTCGGGCACCTCGGGGCCGAGCACGCCCATGTTGGCGGTCATTTCCTCCAGGCGGCCGCCCAGCGCCACCACGTCGCCGTGCTGCAGCACGGTCGCGGCCGAGGGTCCCAGCAACTGGTCGCCGCGCTCGACATTGACCACCTGGTACTGGGGGAAGCGCGTGCGGAACTGCTGGACCGTCTTGCCGACCGACTCCGGGTTCTCGACCCGGTAGGCGCGCAGGTCGAACGGATGGAAGGCCGTCAGCCCGGCGTCGTCCACGTTGGGCACGCCATGGGCCTTTTCGAACTCGTGCGCGGCGGCCTTGGCGTCCACGCCCCAGATGCGCGGCAGGTACTTGCACAGCAGGATGATGCCGACCGTGCCCCAGATGTAGGTGATGCCGTAGGACAGCGCGATCATGGCGCTGATCTGCTCGGGGGATTCCGAACCCAGCGACAGCACCCCGGCGCTGACGGCCTGCTCGGCCGAGCCGATGGCCGCCGACATGGTCTGCGAGCCGGCCAGCATGCCGCCGGCCGCGCCCAGCGGCAGGCCGAAGAACTGCGTGCCCAGCACCACGATGGCCAGGCCCAGGATCGGCGCGATGATGGCCAGGATGGCGTAGTTGATGGATTCCTTGTTCAGGGCATTGACGAAGGACGGGCCCACTCGCAGTCCCACGCCGTACATGAACAGGTAGTAGAGCAGCGACTTGGCGAATTCGTCCAGGTGGAACTTGACGCCGTAGGCCGCGCCCACGGTGGCGACCAGGCAGCCGACCACGATGGCGGCGGCGACCGCGCCCAGGCCGTAGCCCTTGATGGAGAACTTGCCGACCCAGACCGCCAGGCCGATGGTGAGAAACAGCAGTATGTACGGGTTGTTGCCCAGGAATTGCACGAAAGCCTGCATGGTCTATGCTCCGCGATTCGTCCAGTCAACCGTGCGATGCCCGGCCGGCGCATCGCACGCCTTGCGCGCATGGCGGCGGACCCGGCCGGGCCCGCCGCGCGGCCCTAGCACTTGGCCGGCGAGGACTTGTGCGCTTCGTGCAGCGCCGGCGGCGTGGCGGTCCCGCCGTGCTGCTCCAGGTACTTGCATGCCTTGACGATGTCTTCGGCCAGCAGCAGCGCGACGTTGCGGTTGATGTGCGGGCGCACCACCACGCGCAGGCTGCGCACCGATTCCGCGTCGGGCGGCATGGTGTAGGCGGAAATCACCCAGCCGCGTTCGCGCACCTTGTTGGACACGTCGAACTCGTTGAACTTCTTGACCTTGGGGTCCAGCGTGACCGCCACCACCGGAATGCGCTGCGTATCGTTCATGATGGTGAAGTAGCCGCTGTCGACCAGGTGCTGGCGCAGCGCGATGGCGTTGTCCAGCGTGCGCTGCATGACGCGCTTGAAGCCGTCGAAGCCCAGGCGCAGGAACTGGTAGTACTGCACCGCCACCTGGAACGAGTTGCGGCTGAAGTTGAGCGTGGCCGTGGGCATCTCGCCGCCCAGATAGTTGACGTAGAAGACCAGGTCCTCGTTGAATACCTTGCGTTCGCGGAAGATCACCCAGCCCAGGCCCGGCGGCGTCAGGCCGTACTTGTGGCCGGAGGCGTTGATCGACTGCACGCGCGGCAGGCGGAAGTCCCATTTGTAGTCGGGATACAGGAACGGATTGACGAAACCGCCGGAGGCCCCGTCGATGTGCATGGGCACCGAAATGCCGGTCTTCTTCTCGTAGGCGTCGAGCCAGTCGTGGATGCCCTGGATGTCATCGTCCTCGCCGGTGAAGGTCTGGCCGGCGATGGCGACCACCGCGATGGTGTTCTCGTCGACGTACTTGTCCAGGTCTTCGGCGGTCAGGCAGTACTGGCCGGGCTTGAGCGGCACGATGCGCGGCTCGACGTCGAAATAGCGCAGGAACTTCTTCCACACGATCTGCACGTTGCCGCCGGTGACCATGTTGGGCCGGGTGGCGTCCTTGCCTTCGCGCTCGCGGCGCTGGCGCCAGTTCCATTTGTGCGCCAGGCCGGCCAGCATGCACGCCTCGGACGAGCCGATGGTGGCCGTGCCGTAGGGCTCGACGTCCTTGGGCCCGTTCCACAGCTGGTGCAGCCACCTGACCATGCGCTGCTCCATGGCGAACAGCTGCGGGTACATGTCATGGTCGATGTAGTTCTTGTACATGTTCTTTTCGGCGATCCGGACGGCTTCCGGTTCGGCGAAGGTCGTCACGAACGACGACATGTTCAGCATCGGGTTGGTGTCGGTCCACTCGTCGCTGAGCACCAGCGCCTGGGCGGCGCGCGCCGACATGCCCTCGACCGGGAAGTGGTCTTCCGGGACTTCGATGTTGAACTGGTCGTAAGGCGTCATCTGTTCTGGCGATTTGCTCATGCTGGATCTCCGAAGTGAACTGGCGTGGAACAAGGACAGAGCCGGCGGGAACGCGGCCGGCGTGCATAAGAGGGGATGCTGGGGCGCGGCGCTGCGCGCCGCGCTAGCGAGGACAGCGCGGCGGGACGGGTAGGAAGCGGGGGCGCGGCGCGGGACGGGCCGGCGGGAGGCCGGCGGCAGGGGCGCGGAAGGTATTGCAGGACATGGACGAGCTCACATAAATGATGATTTATGCAAACCGTTGCCTACTTGCGGCAGCGGGCCGGCTTTCGACGCGACGGTGGCTCAGTATGGAGAATCGCCCTGGGCCACATGCGTAGGATGATGCCCGATGTTGATACGGATCGCCATGAAATTTGAAACTTAACGTAACTTATGTTCCGCGGTTCGCGGGTTTTTCTAATCCGCGGTTACGGGCCCCATGGCGGCCTGAGCGGGGCCGGCGGGGGCCGGCGGGGCGGCATGGCCGCGCCCGCCCGCGGCGCTGACCGAGATGTAGCTGACGGCGTGCGTGACCCGCGGCGGATTGGGCCCGCTGTGAAAGGCCTGGGCCGCGTCGATGGCCATCTTGTCGGCCAGCGTCATGCGGTCGTTCATGCGCAGATATTGCAGCCAGGAGTCGACCACGAACATCTCCGACCAGCGTTCGGCGTCCTCGAGGTCGCGGAACAATTGCCACTGGTCGGCGCCGTTGCGCATGCGCATCAGCCGCAGCGGGCCGGCCGCGTCGATGAAGGCGCGCGCGCGTTCGGCGGCGATGCGGTACTCGATCGAAACCAGCACCACGCCATGGCGGGCGTCGAAGTCCGACTGTCCAGCGGGCAGGGCCGCCCGCGGCAGCACCGAGAGGCACTTGTCGTCGACGTGGTCGGGCAGCCGCGAGCGGTACAGCAGCGCCACGGTGAACAGCAGCGCCACGCCGGCCGCCGCCATCGCCCCGCGGGTGCCCATGCTGCCGGCGAAGTGGCCCCAGATGAACGAGCCCAGCGCCAGCCCGCCGAAAATGGCGGTCTGGTACAGCGCCAGCGCGCGCGCCTTGACCCAGTCCGGCACCAGCAGCTGCACGGTGGCGTTGTAGGTGGCCAGCACGGCGATCCAGCACGAGCCGGACAGCAGCAGGGCCGGGAACACCACCCACAGGTTTTCGGTCGCGCCCAGCGCGATCAGGCCCAGCGCCAGCAAGGCGGCGGCCACGCTGATCAGGCGGCTGACGCCCAGCCGCCGCTGCACCGCGCGGATGCCCAGGCTGCCGGCGATGGCGCCCAGGCCGAGGGCGCCCAGCATGTAGCCGTACAGCGAGGCGCTGCCGTTGTCGTGTTCGTGCGCCAGCACCGGCAGCAGCGCCCACAGGGCGCTGGCCGACAGGCCGAACGAGAACGCGCGCATCATGACCAGGCGGGTCACGTTCGAGTACTCGGTAAAGCGCAGCGCCGCCACCACGCCTTCGTAGATGCGCTCGGGCGGCAGGGTGCGCGGCGGCGTTTCGCGGCGCCAGCGCCAGATCGCCCAGATCAGCGCGCCATAGCAGAAGCAGTTCAGCAGGAAGACCCAGGGGGCGCCCAGGGCGCCCAGCAGCACGCCGCCGATGGCCGGCCCGATGGCGCGCGCGACGTTGTAGTTCACGCTGTTGAGCAGGACGGCGTTGCCCACGTACTGGCGCGGCACCTGCTCGCTGACGGCGGCCTGCCAGGCCGGGGTGACGATGGCGCTGCCGATGGACACCACGAACACCGCCACGATCAGGGTGACCGGGTGCAGCAGTCCAAGGAAGGCCAGCGCCGTGATCAGGGTGCCGACGATCAGTTCCAGGCCCATGCCCACCAGCATCACCTTGCGCCGGTCGTGGTTGTCGGCGACCACGCCGGTCACGATGGACAAGGCCACCAGGGGCAGGGCGGCGGCCACCTGGATCATGGCGACGATGAGTGGCCCGCTCTGGGCTTCGGTCACGATCCAGGCCGCGGCGACCGACTGGGCCCAGATCCCCAGGTTGGCGAACAGGTTGGCGATCCAGATCATGCGGAACGCCGGATAGCCGAACGGCGCCAGCACCCCGGGGTGGGATGGCGGCGGCGCGGCTTCGGCGCTGGCGCGCGGCAGGTCTTCGGGGGCGGAGGCGGGGGCTTGCAGCATGGGAGCAAGGAAGGCGCGGCGCGACGCCGTCGGGTGTCTGGTACCTTCTCGCGCCGCGCCGACCCTGTCAAGCGCACGCGGGTAGAACCGGATGCGGCGGCGTTCCTCCTGGTGTAGCATCCGTATGCCCGCCCCACGCGGCAAGGAAATGGCCGGCGGCGCATGACGCCTCTGTCTGGAGCTGACTATCTTGGCGCTTTCCCGGCCTGCACGCTTACTGAGCCGTATCGGCATGGTGACCGCACTGGGCATCGTGGCGGCGCTCGGCATCGTGATCGCGGTGGCATCCATCCTGGCCCAGGACCGGCAACAGGTCTGGGAGCGCGAAGCCCGTTCGGCCCGCAATGTGCTGCAGGCGCTGGCCGGCGAATTCGAGCGCACGGTGACGGCCTACGACCTGGTCATCCGCGGCGTCATCGGCGACCTGGCCCAGCCGGCGGTGGCGGCGATGGGGCCCGAGGCGCTGCATCGCCTGCTGTTCCAGCAGGGCGCGCGGCCCGACAACCTGGCTGTCCTGCTGGTGCTCGACGAGCGCGGCGATGTGATCCTGGATTCGCGCACGGCCGCCGTTTCGCCGCGCAACCGTTCCATGCGCGATTATTTCCAGGCCCATGTCGGCAACCCGGACGCCGGCCTGTTCATCAGCAAGCCCTATCGCAGCCGCAACCGCAACGGCGAGCTGAGCATCGCGCTGAGCCGCCGCCTCGCCCATCCGGACGGCAGCTTCGCCGGCGTGGTGGTGGCCGCGGTCAGCCTGGCGTATTTCCGCGACCGCGCGGTCCAGCTGAACGTGGGGCCGCGCGGCTCGATGACCCTGTTTCGCGACGACGGCATCGTCATCAGCCGCAAACCGTACGTGGAAGCGCAGATCGGCGTGGATCTGAGCGAGTCGGCCAATGTGAGCCGGTTCCGGCGCGAAGGCAAGGGCGCCTTCGTCGGCACCGCCATCCTGGACGGCGTGGAGCGGCTCTACCAGTTCGAGCGGGTGGGCAAGCTGCCGCTGATCATGGTGGTGGCGCTGTCCACCGACGACATGATGACGCCATGGCGCCGCCACGCCTGGGTGCTGGCCGGCGCCGTGCTGCTGCTGTGCGCGGTGCTGGTGGCGCTGCTGGCGGCGCTGGAGCGCGAGGTGCGCAGGCGCCGCAACGTCGAGGCCGAGCTGGCGCAACTGGCGCGCATCGACACCCTCAGCGGACTGCTCAACCGGCGCGCCTTCGCGCAGGTGCTGGCGCTCGAATGGGAGGCGGCGCTGCGCGGCCGCACGCCGCTGGCGCTGCTGCTGGTCGATGTGGACCACTTCAAGGCCTACTACGACTGTTACGGCCGTTCGGCCAGCGATGTGCTGTTGCGGCGCGTCGCCGATGCGGTGCGCGATTGCGTGCCCTATGCCGCCAATGTGGTGGCGCGCCACGGCGCCGACGAATTCGTGGTGCTGCTGCCCGGCATGGGGTTGCGCAGCGCCGGGTGGCTGGCCGAGCGCGTGCGCGCGCGGGTGCTGGGGCTGGCCGTGCCGCATCGCGGCAACCGCGGCGGCGTGGTCTCGGTCAGCATCGGCTGCACGGCCATGACGCCGCTGGCCGGCAGCGAGGCCGCGGTGCTGGTCGAACGCGCCGATGCGGCGCTGTACCTGGCCAAGTCGCGCGGCCGCAACCGGGTCGAGCGCATCGGCGACCCGAGCACCGCGGGGCGGGGGGCGGAGCGCGAGATGGCGCGCGAGCCGGGCAGCCCGTAGGCCGGCCCGGCGCAGGCCGGGGCGGATATTCAGGAATCTGTAAGAAATGGTAAGGTTGGGGATTATGCGCGCCGCTGGCGCGTCTAGCCCTCCATGACCGCCGATTCGCCAACCTTTCCCGTCGCCGCCCAGTTGCCCGCCTTGCGCGCCTATGCGCGCACCCTGACGCGCAACCCGCACGACGCCGAGGACCTGCTCCAGGAGGCGCTCACGCGCGCCTACGAGCGCCGCCATACCCTGCGCGCCGACGGCAACCTGCGGGCGTGGCTGATGGCGATCGTGCATAACGTCTTCGCCAGCGAATGGCGCCGCCGCCAGGCCGCGCCGGCGCAGGCCGCGCCGCTGCACGACATGGAGGATGCCGCCGCGGTGGCGCCGCCCCAGGAGCACAGCGTGCGGCTGGGGCAGATCGAGCGCGCTTTCATGCAACTGCCCGACGACCAGCGCGCCGCGCTGCACCTGGTGACGATAGAAGGCATGGCGTACCAGGAGGCCGCCGACGCGCTGCAGGTTCCGATCGGCACGCTGATGTCGCGCCTGGGCCGCGCCCGCGCGGCGCTGCGCCGGTTCGAGGACGGCATGGGCGATGCCGCGGCCGACCGGCGCGCGCGCTTGAGGATCGTGGGAGGCCGCGATGCCGCATGAACCCGTGACCGAGATCGATCTCAACGCCTATGTGGACGGGCAGCTCGACCCGGCCCGCCGCATCGAGGTTGAGGATTTCCTGTCGCGCCACCCCGAGGAGGCCATGCGCGTCATGGCGGACCTGCGCCAGCGCGACGCGCTGCGCTGGGCGCTGGGCGCGCCGCGCCAGGCCCCGGCCGGCGGCGAGGACGACCTCGACGCCGTGCACACCCGGCGCCTGGCGCGCCGGCTTGAGCGCGGGCTGGCCCGCCGCGGATTGAGCGACCGGCTGCGCCAGGCCGCCGCGGCGGTGCTGCTGGTGGCCGTCGGCTGGGCCGGGCATGTCGGGTACGCGGCGCGCTATCCGGACATGCGGCATGTGGTCGCGGCGACCGCGCCGTCCTTTGTCGAGGACGCGGTGCAGGCGCACCGCACCGCCAAGGTGCGCGCGGCCATGGCCTCGCAGCCGCGCGTGCCGCATCTGGATGCCGACGAATTGCTGCGCGCCACCGGCGTGCGCGTGCCGGCGCTGCCGGCCTCCTGGGCCGTGCGGGACGTGCAGGTCTTCCCCGGCCGCACCGGGCCCAGCGTGGAAATGGAAGTCGAGGCCACCGGCCTGGGACGGCTGTGGGTGTTCGCCGCGCGCGAGCCTTCCCATGCCGCCGACGCGGCGCCGGTCGTTTCGCGCTTCCAGGACGCCCCGATCGCCTATTGGCAGCAGGGGCAGTGGGCTTACGCGATCACCGGCGACCTGCCCGATGCCGAACTGGGCCGCGCCGCGGGCCAGATTACTGTCGCCATGCTGGCCACGCCCTGACGGGCGCGTCCGGTGTTTCTGTTTTCACTACCGAGGAGTATCCCCGCATGACACAACACGTTATGGCGCGTGGCGCCGAAGGAGGCGCCCATGCTTGAGTTTTTCCAGACCCTGAGCTGGGCCGCCGTATTCCAGATCATCCTGATCGACATCCTGCTGGGCGGCGACAACGCGGTCGTGATCGCGCTGGCGTGCCGCAACCTGGAGCCCAAGCAGCGCATGCAGGGCATCCTGTGGGGCACGGCGGGCGCCATCGGCTTGCGGGTCGTACTGATCGCCTTCGCGCTGACGCTGCTGACGGTGCCGTACCTGAAAATCGTGGGCGCGCTGCTGCTGCTGTGGGTGGGCGTGAAACTGCTGATCCCCGAGGATGACGCGCATGGCAACATCAAGGGCGGCACGTCCATCGCCGCCGCGGTCAAGACCATCATCATCGCCGACTTCGTGATGAGCCTGGACAACGTCATCGCGATCGCCGGCGCCGCGCAGGGCGCGGCGCAGGAGCATCAGCTGGGCCTGGTGATCTTCGGCCTGGTGGTCAGCGTGCCCATCATCATCTGGGGCAGCACCCTGGTGCTCAGGCTGATCGACCGCTTCCCCATGGTCGTCACCTTCGGCGCGGCGCTGCTGGGCTGGATCGCCGGCGGCATGCTGGTTACCGACGTGGTGGTGGTCGAGCGCTTCGGCGAAGTGTCGGGCGCCGCGAAGATCGCCGCCGAGGTGGCGGGCGCGCTGCTGATCGTGGGCCTGGGCCGCTGGTTCGCCAGCCGCAAGGCCGCGGCCGCGCCGCGGACCGCGCGCGAAAGCGCCTGACGGCATGGCGGCGGGGCGCGCGTCCGCCCCGCGCGCAGACCGGCGCCCTGGCGGCGCCGGTTTTCTTTTTGCGCAAGAAATGCCCATGCCGATGCGCGGGCAGGCGTGGCGCGGCGGCGGGGCCGGTTATCCACAGCTTTTCCACCGCGCTTGTGGATGACTGTGGCGGCCGCGCGTTACCCGGCCGCGGCGGATGCGGCGTCGTCCAGCCAGCGCGCGTAGTCCGGTCCGCTCAGGGGGCGGGCGAACAGGTAGCCTTGCCCTTGGCGGCATTGCAGCTGCAGCAGCGCCTGGTGCTGCGGCGGGGTCTCGATGCCCTCGGCCACCACCGTGATGCCCAGGCGCTCGGCCATGGCCAGGGTGGCGGCGACCACGCTTTCGCTGCGGGCGTCGCCGGGCAGGCGGCGCACGAACGAGGCGTCGATCTTCAGTTGGTTGAAGGGCAGGTGGCACAGCCGCTGCATCGATGAAAAGCCGGTGCCGAAATCGTCGATCGACACCGTGCAGCCCATGAGCCGCAGGCGCACCAGGTTTTCGAGCGTGGCCGCGGGCGCGTCGAGCAGCCCGTTTTCGGTCATTTCGATGGTCACGATCGAGGCGGGCAGGGCGTGCTTGCGCAGCGCCCGCGCCAGGGTCGGCAACAGCTCGGCCGAGCCGAGCTGGGAGGTTTCGAAGTTGAGCGCCAGGTCCTGCGTGGTGCCGGCCATGGCCAGGCGGTGCGCGTGCGCCAGCGCGGCGTCGGTCAGGTGCCAGGTCAGGCGGTCGAGCAGGTCCTGCTCCTTGAGCGCCTCCAGGAACGAGGCAGGGCCGAGCACGCCGAGATCGGGATGACGCCAGCGCGCCAGGACTTCGGCGCCGCAGGGACGCAGGGTCAGCAGGTCGACCTTGGGCTGGAAGTAGGGCACGATCTGGCCGGCGGCCAGCGCGTGGGCGGCCTCGCGCGCGGGCGGCGCCGGCGGCTGGCGGCCGGCGCTGGGGGCGGCGTTGGCCCGGGCGCGCTGGCGCTCGGCCTCGTGGCGGTCCAGCAGGGCCTTCAGGCGCTGGGCGTCCAGCGGCTTGGCCAGGTCGCCCAGCACCCGCAGCCCGATCAGCGCCGCCATGTCCAGCACCGCCGCGATCAGGTCGCTGCTGACATCGCTGCTGATGATGACCGCGCCGAGCAACTGCCGGCGGGCGGCCACGCGCAGGAACTGCGCGCCATCCATGCCGGACATCTTGATGTCGCAGATGGCGATGCCGACCGGGCCGTGCCCGTCCAGGCAGCGCAAGGCTTCGTTGCCGTCGGCCGCCTCGAGGATGCGGGTGTAGCCGAGCGCGCGCAGCGCATGGACCACGACCAGGCGGTGGGCGGGATGGTCTTCGACGACGAGAATGTCGGGCAGATTCATGCGTATCCCTGGGCCGCCGGATCGGCGTGAGCAACTCTGATGCTTATATCGCTTCGCCCGTGCTTTTCCAAGTCCGGGCCGTGTCGATCCGCATTGCAAATGAGAATCGATGCTATCTATAATCGACGCATCGTGGCCTTGCCGCCTCGCCTGAGCCGTTTCGCGCCATGCCCCATATCCGATTCCAGTACGACTTGCTGCAACAGGAATACGCCGCCTTGCTGTCGCAGTACGGGCGCGTCCAGGCGCGCTGCAGCCATCTGCTGTCGCGGCACGGCGAGCAGATCGCGCAATTGCGCCAGGAGGTCATGGTGCTGCGCGCCGCGCTGGTGGCGCAGACCAGCGCCCTGGCCTGGGAGCGCGAGGACCGCGCCGCCCTGGAGGCGGCCATACCGGGCCTGCCGCGTCGCCGCGTCCTGGCGCGCCGCCTCGAGGTCCTGATGGAGCGTGTGCAAGGCCTGCTGCGCGCGCGTTCCGGCGGCGCGGCGGGACCGGCGCTGATGGTCGACGCCAGCGCGAAGGCGGTGCTGTGCGTCGGCGAGGGCGGCGCCGCCGCGCGGGCCGCGCGGGCAGCCATCGAGCGCGCCGGCGGCCGCTTCCTGCATCACGACGGCGAAGGCGGCGATGCCGCCGGGCTGGAAGCCAGCCTGGTGTCGGCCGACCTGGTCATCTGCCAGACCGGTTGTGTCAGCCATGGGGCGTACTGGCGCGTGCAGGACCATTGCAAGCGCACGGGCAAGCAATGCGTGCTGGTCGCGCAGCCGGCCGCCCTGAATATCGTGCGGGTGCGCAGGCCCGCCGGCGCGCCGCAGGACTGAGCGCGCCGCCGTCGCATCCTTCCCGCCAGCCGGCCACAGGGATTAAGCGTGCGGCTGGCGCGTCTATTGCGGTATGCATTCGTACATCCTGCCCAGTCCGCGCGGCCAGGCGGCCCGGCTCCGATCATGATGGACGGACCCACGGAGCGTATCGCGGAGGTCGAACTGGACGCCTACATCGACGGCCAGCTCGACAGCGCGCGGCGCGCCGACGTCGAGGCGTTCCTGGCGCGCGACGCGCGCGCGGCGGCGCGCGTAAGCGCCGACCTGCGCCTGCGCGATGCCCTGCGGCAAGGCGCCGCGGGCCAAGGCGTGCACGCGCGCGACGCGCATACGCTGGCCCTGGCCGAGCGCCTGCAGGCGGCCCATGCGCGCAGGCGGGTCGCGCGCCGCGTCCGGCGCCTGCTGGCGGTGGCGATCCTGCTGGTGGCGGGCTGGGGCGGGCATGCGGCCCTGACTGCCTGGGCGCCCGCCGAGCCGGCCGGCGGCGCCGGCGTGCAGGTGTTCCTGGACGAGGCGATGCGCGCGCATCGCACGGCGCAGTTGCGCGCCGGCATGCGTTCGCAGCCCGCCGCGCCGCGCCTGGATCGCGCCGAACTGGCGCGCCAGGCCGGCGTGCCGTTGCCGGCCTGGCCGTGGGATTGGCTGCCGCGCGATGTGCAGGTCTTTCCCTCGCGCGGCGGACCGGCCGTCGAGGTGGCGCTGCTGGCCGGGCGTGCGGGACCGATATCGCTGTATGGAGCGCCCGGCGGGGCAGGGCCCGACAGCGCCCCGCTGATGGCGCCTGGCGCGGGCGCCGAGACCCTGTTCTGGTGGCGGCGCGGCGCATGGGTCTATGCGGTGATCGGCACGTTGCCGGAAGCGGTGCTGCGGCCGCTGGCGCAGCGCCTGGCTGATGCTCCCCTGGTGCACGAGTAGGCGCGGGCGCGCGATTCGGCGCACAATGGGATCGTCCGGCCGGCGCGCAGGCGGCGGGCCGGGCGCGGAGCCATGCCGGCCGTCCGGCTTGACGCGGGTCAAACCGGCGGGCCCGGCAGGGCGTTATGGTTGTGCATCCGGGCCTGGCGGCGCAGTGCCGCGACCTGCCCGGCCATATTTTGGAGCTCGCCATGTATCAACACATCCTCATTCCCATCGATGGCTCTGATCTGGCCAATACGGCGGTCGACAAGGGCCTGGCGCTCGCGAAGGCGCTCGGCGCCCGTGTCACGGTGCTGACGGTGGTCGAGCCCTATCCGCACATGGCCGCCGAGGCCGTGCAATTGGGCGGCCTGCGCAAGGAGTACGAAAAGCAGGTGCATGCGCGCGCCAGTGAATGGCTGGAGCCGGCGGGCGCCAAGGCCGCCGCCGCGGGGGTCGCGTGCGAGCTGCTCAAGCGCGACGCCGACATGGCGTTTCGCGCCATCGTGGATACGGCGGCCGAACGGGGCTGCGACCTGATCGCCATGGCCTCGCATGGGCGCGGCGGGGTTGCCGCGGTACTGCTGGGCAGCCAGACGCAGAAGGTGCTGGCGCATTCGCGGGTGCCGGTGCTGGTGTACCGCTAGCGCGGCGCGGGCCCGGGCGGACCGCGACATTGCTATGATGGCCGGCTTGGCCCGCTTCCGGCGGGACGGGCCGTCCATTCGTCGTTTCCAGAGGCCGCATCTTGAATACTCCCACGCCCGTTTCCACCGATTACCTGCGCGCGCACCAGTTCCTGGGTTTGCGGCCGGGGCCCAGGCTGCTGGTGCTGGGCGCGGTGCATGGCAATGAGGTCTGCGGCACGCGCGCCATCGAACGCATCCTGGCCGAGATCGAAAGCGGCGCGCTGGCGATCGCGCGCGGCCAGCTGACGCTGCTGCCGGTCACCAATCCCCTGGCCTACCGCAAGGGCGAGCGCCAGGGCGACCGCAACCTGAATCGCAACCTGCGCGTCTGCGCGACGCCGGCCGATTACGAAGACCGCATCGGCAATGTCCTGTGCCCGCTGCTGCAGGCGCACGATGTGCTGCTGGACCTGCATTCCTTCCACACCGGCGGCCAGCCCTTCGCGATGCTGGGCCCGCGCGACAACCAGGAAGCGCTCGAGCCCTTCGCGCATGCCCGGGACGAGGCGCGGCTGGTGGCGCACCTGGGACCGCGTCGCGTGGTGGAGGGCTGGATGCAGGCCTACGAGCGCGGCGTGCGGCGGCGCCGCGAGCAGAACCCCGGCGCGCCTGCGGCCTTGCTGGACGCCGCCTATGGCGTGGGCTCCACGGAATATTTCCGCGCGCATGGCGGCTATGGCGTGACGCTGGAATGCGGCCAGCACGATGACCCGGCCGCGCCCGAGGTGGCCTATCGCGCCATCCGTCAGACGCTGGCGCTGCTGGGCCTGGCCGATATCGCGCTGGAGCCGCCGCGCCGCGACTTCGAAACCCTGTGCCTGGTCGACGTGGTGGACCGCGAGGCCGACGGCGACGCCTTCGCGCGTCCCTGGGCCAGTTTCGACCCCGTGCGACAGGGCGAGCTGGTAGGCACGCGCGCCGATGGCCGGCAGGTGCTGGCGCCGCGCGACGGCTACGTGGTGTTCCCCAACCCGCGCGCCCTGGCGGGCAACGAGTGGTTCTATTTCGCCGTGGCCAGCGACCGCCTGGGCGAGGATGCAGGAAATTGAAACGGCGCGGCGAACGCCTTCGCGCACGTTGCTAGACTTTTCCGCAGGCGGCGCTTTTCCGCCGGTTTCCCCAGGAGGTGTTCATGTCCAAGTCCATAGTCCTGACCCTGGCCGCCTTGGCCCTGGCCACGCAGGCCGGGTTGACGCAGGCCCAGTATGTCGGCCCGTCCAGCAACCAGCAGATGAGCGTGAAGGAATTGCTGGACACCGCGCGTGACGATGCGGTGGTGACCCTGCGCGGCAAGCTGGTCAAGCAGCTCAGCGATGACACCTATCTGCTGGAAGACGGTACGGGGCGCGTCCAGGTCGAGATCGACCGGCACCTGTTCCCGCCCAACCAGCCGGTCGACGCCAATACGCTGGTGGAGGTGTCGGGCGAGTTCGACAAGGAGGTCATCGGCACTTCCGAGGTCGAGGTCAAGGCGCTGCGCATCCTCGGCGCGGCCAAATAGCCGCGCCGATCGGCGGCTTACAGGCAGCGTCTCAGATCGTAAGACTATACCTTAAGATTTGCCTGTAGCCGCCTGATTTATCGACGTATTTGTTCTTCGGTGGCGCCGATCCGCGCGACCGGGCCCACCGCCGGGCTGCCGGGTTGCGCTTCGGCCGGCATGCCCTGCAGGTCCTGCACCGGCGCGTTGGGCATGGCCACCCGGTAGGCCTGCAGCACCATCAGGCAATCGATGTCGCCGAGGTCCTGGGTGGCGCAGGGCGCTTGCGCCGCCGTCCGCCTGGCGGCCTGCTGCGCGTGGTAAGCGGCCACGGCGCGCGTCATGCGCGCCTGGGCGTGCAGGTCGCGCAGCAGATCCACCGGCACGGCCGCGGGGCTGGCGGCGCCGCGCGGCCGCACGGGCGGCGCCGCGTGGGGCGGCGAGTCGTGCGATGGCGGCGCGGCCTGGGTGCGCGACGGCGGTGGCGCGAGGCGCGCCAGGGGCGTAGACCAGGTGACGGCGGCGATGTCCATGGCGCGCTCCGGGACTTGGCGGGTACAGGGTTGGTCCGGGCCGGACGCCCGGAAGTTCCGCGGCGGGAAATTTGTAAAAGTGCGGCGCGAGCCGGATTAAATCGCCGCGCCAGGGGTCATATCCCGCATGACCGAAGAACCTCCGTCCAGACCCGGGCCGGCGCGCGCGCCGGCCCATCCGCTTGTCTCCCCGTTTCCGATGACGCGCCGCGGCATGCCGCGGCGTTGGCCGTTTGCCCGCAAGGAATGCCGATGCCGTTCGAATGGATGACCGACCCCACCGCCTGGCTGGGGCTGGCGACGCTGATCGTGCTGGAGATCGTGCTGGGCATCGACAACCTGGTGTTCATCGCCATCCTGGCCGACAAGCTGCCGGCGCACCAGCGCAACCGCGCGCGCATGATAGGCCTGACGCTGGCGCTGCTGATGCGGCTGGGCCTGCTGGCCAGCATCGCCTGGGTGGTGACGCTGACCGCGCCGCTGTTCACGGTATGGGGCGCGCAGATCTCCGGCCGCGACCTGATCCTGATCCTGGGCGGGCTGTTCCTGCTGTTCAAGGGCACCATGGAGCTGCACGAGCGCGTGGAGGGCAGCGCGCACGCGGGCGGCGGCGGGCGTACGCAGTACGCCGCGTTCTGGCAGGTGATCGTGCAGATCGTGGCGCTGGACGCGGTGTTCTCGCTCGATTCGGTGATTACCGCGGTGGGCATGGTGCAGGACCTGAGCATCATGATGACCGCCGTGGTCGTGGCGATGATCGTGATGATGGTGGCCAGCCGGCCGCTGATGGCCTTCGTGGCGCGCCATCCGACCGTGGTGATCCTGTGCCTGGGCCTGCTGCTGATGATCGGTTTCAGCCTGGTCGCCGAGGGACTGGGTTTCGATGTGCCCAAGGGCTATCTGTACGCGGCGATCGGCTTTTCCATCCTGGTCGAGGCCTGCAATCAGCTGGCCCGGCGCAACCTGGCGCGCGGCGCCCACGCGCTGGGCCGGCGCCAGCGCGCCGCGCACGCGGTGCTGCGCCTGCTGCAGGCCGGCCGCGAGGGACGGGCCCATCCCGAGGAAGTCGCCGCGCTGGTGGCCGACACCGGCGAGGGGCCGCTGTTCGCGCCGGAGGAAAGCACCATGATCGAGCGGGTGCTGGCGATGGGCGAGCGCGATGTGCGCTCGATCATGGTGCCGCGCGCCGACATGGTGTGGCTGGACGTGCGCGATCCGCGCCACGTGGTGCTGGAGAAATTCGCCCTGGGCCATGCGCGCCTGCCCCTGTGCGCCGGCGACCCGGGCAATGTGCTGGGCGTGGTGCATCTGCGCGACCTGCTGCCGCGGCTGTCCGCGCCGGGGCCGGTGGACCTGGTGGACGCGGCGCGTCCGGCCGCCTACGTGAGCGAGAACACGCCCATCCCGCAATTGCTGCAGCAGGTGCGCGACCTGCGCCAGCATCTGCTGCTGGTGGTCGATGAGCATGGCGTGTGCGTGGGCCTGGTGACGCCGCTGGACGTCCTGACCGCGGTGGCCGGCGAACTGCCCGATGCGGGCGACGCGGACCCGCCGAGCGCCAGCCGGCTGCCTGACGGCGACTGGTCGCTGGATGCGCGGCTGGCGGTGGAGGAAGTGGCGCGCCTGCTGCAGGCGCCGGACCTGCGGCGCGACTATCCGGATGCGACGCTGGCCGGCTGCCTGCTGCGCGCCAGCGGCGCCATCCCCGAGGAAGGCCAGGGCATGGACTGGCGCCAGTGGCGCTTCGAGGTCGAGCGCCGCATCGGGCCGCGCATCGAACGCGTGCGCGCCACGCGCCGCGTCGAAGCGCCGGCCGGCCCGGTGTAGGCGCGGCGGCCGGCTCAGCGCTGGCCGTCGTGCGCCGAGACGGCTTCCTTGGTCAGGCCGCCCAGGCGCGAGTGCACGCGCCCTCCGGTGCCCATGACCAGCGCGAACAGGATCTCGCGCGGACGCGGGGCATCCTGGATGCCGATCTCGATGCTGTTGAAATGGCTGCGCACGTACGAGGCATGGATGTAGTGCACCGGCACCATCATCCGATAGCCGGCCGAGGCCACGGCCTTGACCGCCGGGACCATGGCCTTGGGTTCGCCCAGCACGCTGCGCATGGCCCAGCCGCCGGCTTCGTGCCAGACCGCGCCGTGTTCCATTTCGCCGTCCACGCCCACGATGGCGGCCTTGCTGTAGACCTCGACGTTGTCCTTGCCCAGCGTGTCGACCAGCTCGGTGGCGAGCAGGGTGCCGAGCGAGCGCAGTTCGGCCATGAAGGGCATCAGGTCGGGTTCGTAGCGGCCTGCGTACGGATTGCGAATCACGGCGCAGGAGGCCGCCAGCTTGAGCGGCTGCGCCGGCGCCGGGCCGTTCTCGTGATAGGTGGTTTCGACGATGAGCGTGCGCTTGCGGATTTCGATCAAAGACATGGTGTCATCCTGTGGGCAAGGGGTTATTGGGGCGGAATGCCGGTTTCCTTGACGATGCCGGCCCACTTGTCGATTTCGCTGCGCACGAAGGCGCCGAAGGCGGCGGGACTTTGCGTTTTCACGCTCAGGCCCTGGCGGGCGTACGTCTGCGTCAGCTCGGGCGCGGCCAGCGCCTTGTCCAGCGCGCCGGCCAGGCGCTCGGTGACCGCGGGCGGCAGGCCGGCGGGCCCCATCAGGCCGAACCATACGGTCAGGTCGAAGCCCCGCGCGCCGCTTTCATTGAGCGTGGGAATGTCGGGCGTCAGCGCGAAGCGCTCGGGCGTGCTGACGCCATACACCTTGACCTTGCCGGCGCGCGCCTGCTGCAGGCCGTTGGCCAGGTCGGTGAAGGTCAGGTCCACCGTGCCGCCGATGACATCGGTGAGCGCCTGCGGGCCGCCGCGATAGGGTACGGGCGTGACGGTGATGTCGCCCATCGTGGCCAGCTTGGCGCCGAACACCTGGGCGCTGCCCGAGCCGTAGGCGTAGGTCAGCTTGCCCGGGTGCTGCCGGCCGTAGGCATACAGGTCGGCGACCGTCCTGCCCGCGACGTTCCGCCCGCCGACCAGCAGGTACGGCGTTTCGGCCACCGCGCCGATGGGCGTGAGGTCGCGCGCCGGATCGTAGGGCAGGTTCTTGAACAGGCTGACGCCGCTGGCCGCGGTCGATACGCCGACCACCACCAGCGTGTAGCCATCGGGTTGCGCCTTGACCACGTCCTGCGTGCCGATGATGCCATTGGCGCCGGGCTTGTTCTCGACCACGACAGGCTGGCCGAGTTCGGCGGCCATGCCCTGGCCGAGGCTGCGCGCCACGACGTCGGTAATGCTGCCGGGCGGGAACGGCACCACCATGCGGATCGGGCGCTCGGGATAGGCGGCCGCGGCCTGGCCGATGGCCAGCGCCAGCGCCGCCGTGGCGAACAGGGGTTTGAACATGTCGGGTTGTCTCCTGTGATTCGTGGGACGGCCACGCCTTCAGGCGGGCTCGGTGGCTGGCGTGCGCTGCGCCAGGAAGCGGTGGATCTCGGTGTTGTCCACGTCGCCGGGCAATTGCGCCAGCGCCTGCCGCCACAGGTCGGCGCACAGCGCCAGCTGTTCGGCCTGCACGCCGGTCAGCGCCTGCAGGCTTTGCGCCGTCCCGAGGTCCTTGGCCATCAGCGCCAGCGCGAAGCCGCCGTTGTAGGTGCCGGGGATGATGAACTGCCTGAGCTTGGTTTCGCTGGCGACGTTGCGGCCGCTGGAGGCGTTGAGCACGTCGGTGAAGACGTCCAGATCCAGGTCCATGCGGCGCGCGATCACCATGGCTTCGGAGACGGCCAGCAGGCCGGCCGCGTAGACATAGTTGTTCAGGGCTTTCATGGCGTGCGCCGAGCCGACCGCGCCGGTATGGATGATGGCCGCGCCCATGCGTTCCAGGATGGGGCGCACCCGCCGCAGGTCGGCCTCGGCGGCGCCGGCCATGATGGCCAGCGTGCCGGTGGAGGCCTTGGCCACGGCCCCGGAGACGGGCGCGTCGATCAGCGTCAGGCCGCGCGCGGCCAGCTGTTCGGACAGGCGCCGCGTATCGGCCGGGTTGGACGAGCCCATGTCGACGATGGCGGCGCCGGGCTTGAGCAGGTCGATCAGCCCGGGCTGGCCGTCGCCGCCCAGCACCACGGCGTTGGTGACGGCGCTGTTGGGCAGCATGGTGATCACCGCGTCGCAGGCGGCCAGTTCCCGCAGGCCGGCGGCCGCGCGCAGGCGCTTGCCCCAGGCCGGGTGGCCGGCCAGCCGCTCGAAGGGGGCGGGCGAGCGGTCGTAGGCCAGGATCTGCCAGCGCTCGTCGCTGGCCAGGTTTTCGAGCATCGGCAAGCCCATCATGCCCAGGCCGATGAACCCCAGTGTCTGCATCATGCATATTCCTTATCGAATGCGCCGTATCGATCGCCGGTGCAACCCAGCAATGCTACCGATGAGAGGGTTTTTATACTTATGCGTAGTTGACCTTGGGGTATAACGTTCCATTATCGATTCAATGGAAATCCGGGAGGCAAGAGTGCGTTTCAAGCTCAGGCAGATGGAGGCGTTCCGGGCGGTGATGCTGACCGGCTCGATGAACGGCGCGGCCCGCCTGCTGTTCGTCTCGCAGCCGGCGGTCAGCCGCCTGATCGCGCATGCCGAGCAAAGCCTGGGGCTGCGCCTGTTCGAGCGCGACAAGGGCAAGCTGACGCCCACCGCGGAGGCGCAGCGGCTGTTCGAGGAAGTGGGCCAGCTGTTCGACGAGGCCTTGCGCATCGACGAGCTGGCGCGCGACCTGGCCGAACGTCCGGAGGGCGAACTGAAGCTGTGTTCCAGCCCCAGCCTGGCGCTGAATTTCCTGCCGCCCGTGATCGCCCGCTATGTGAACGAGCACCCCCGGGTGCGCCTGAAATACCACACCACGCTGCTTTCGGACATGGCGCACGAGTTGCTGGGGCGCAAGGTGGAGCTGGCCGTCTCGGTGCTGCCCATCGACAATCCCAATCTGGTGGTCGAACCGTTCGCCACCGGCCACATGGTCTGCATCCTGCCGCAGGGGCATGCGCTGGCGCGCCAGGACAACGTGGGGCTGGCCGAGCTGGCCCGCAACCGGCTGGTGCTGTACAGCCGCAATATTCCGTTCGGCCAGCTGGTGGCGGCGGCACTCCAGCGCGCCAATGTGCCATGGCGCGCCACAGTCGATATCGTGCGCGCGGAACTGGCCTGCGCGCTGGTGCGCAGCGGCGTGGGTGTGGCCATCGTCGACGAGTTCTCGGTGGCCGGCGGCGGCTGGCCGGGCATCGAGGTGCGGCCGCTGCGCGAACCCATTCCGCTGGCCCTGAGCCTGGTGCGCTCGCGCTTCGAGCGGCCCGGCCGCCAGGCGCAGCGCTTCGTCAAACTGTTGAAGGAGCATGCCCAGCGGCGTGCCGCCGCCGCGGCGTGAAGCGGCCTCAGCCCAGGGTGCGGCGCAGCGCCTCGAAGAACAGCGTCGATTGCAGGCGTTCGGAGCGGGCCTGGCCAGCCACGCTGGCGGCCAGCGCGGCCTCGACCGGCACGAGCGGGCGGCCGGTCGATTCGGCCAGCACCTGCGCGCAACAGGCGCGCTCCAGGTAGTAGAGGTCGTCGAACGCATGGTCGATGCGTTCGCCGCACACCACCACGCCGTGGTTGCCCAGGAAGGCGATATCCGCGCCGTCCATGGCGCGCGCGATGCGTTCGCCTTCGGCCGCATCGAGGGCCAGGCCGTTGTAGCGGCGGTCGGCGGCCACGCGGCCATGGAAGCGCATGGCGTTCTGCGACAGCGTGGTGTCGAGCATGCGCGCCTCGGTCAGGGTCAGCGCGGTGGCATAGGGCATGTGGGTGTGCAGCACGCAGGCCTTGCCGGCGATCTGGTGGATGGCGGCATGGATGAACATGGCGGTGGGTTCGACTTCATGGCGGCCGGCCAGCTTGTTGCCGGCGGCGTCGACCAGCACGATGTCGTCGGCGCGCACCTCCGACCACATCAGCCCGCGCGGGTTGAGCAGGAACGCGCCCGCCTGGCCCGGCAGCGCGACGCTGAAGTGATTGCACACGCCTTCGCCCAGGCCGTGGTGCGCGGCCGCGCGCAGCGCCAGGGCCAGGTCGTCGCGCAGCGCGGCGACGGCTGCGTCCTGGTACAAAGACAGGGCGGAATCGGTCGGGGCGGGGCGGGGCATGGCGGTCTCGGCAAATGAGGGTGGGACGACGGATTTCGCAGAGTCTAGCAGTTGCGGGGCGGCGCGCGTTGCATGAAGGGCAAGCGCTGGCTACCATGCAGCCACGCCACCGCGTCCGACGCCCGGCCGGCCCGCGCATCGGATGAGGTGCCATGGAACCCATACATCGTCGCAGGGATTTTTTGCAGCGCGCCAGCGCCTTGCTGCTGTCGGGCGCGCTGCTGGGCGGTTGCGCCGCGCGCCGGCCGGCGCCGGGCGCGGCTTCGCCCGCGGCCGGCGGCACGCCCCCGGCGCCGGCCGCGCCGCCGGCCGGCCAGCCGGTGCCGGCGCTGCGGGCCGGCGCGCGCGTGGCCATTGTGGCGCCGGCCTCGGCCATCGCCGGGGCCGCCGACGAGGCGGCCGAATGGCTGCTGGACCGCGGCTACGAGCCGCTGGTCATGCCGGCGGCGCGCGCGCGGCTGGCGCCGCCGTTCGACTACCTGGCCGGCGACGACGCGGCGCGCCTGGCCGACCTGCATGCGGCCTTCGCCGATCCGGCGGTGGGCGCGGTATGGTGCCTGCAAGGCGGCTTCGGCTCGTGGCGGGTGCTCGACCAGATCGATTACGGACTGCTGCGCCGGCACGCCAAGCCTTTCATCGGCTACAGCGACGTCACCGCGCTGCACCTGGCGATCCAGCGCTACGCCGGCTTCGTGACCTTCCACGGCCCCATGCTGGCGCAGGACCTGCTGGCCGGCCGGCAGGCGCCCACCGAGCAGGCCTTGCTGGACATGGTGAGCGGCCGGGTGGGCGCGGGCTCGTGGATCGTGGCGCCGCCGCAGGCGCGGCTGGCCACCCTGGCGAGCGGCGTGGCCACGGGACGCCTGATCGGCGGCAACCTGGCCTTGCTGGCCGCCTTGGCCGGCACGCGCTACGCCATCGATGCGCGCGACAGCATCCTGTTCTTCGAGGACGTCAACGAAGCCTTGCCGCGCGTGGACCGCATGCTGGCGCAACTGCGGCGGGCCGGCACGTTCGACGCAGTGCGCGGCGTGCTGGTGGGCAGCTTCACCCGGCTGCTGGGCGTGTCGGGCGAAGGCGAAGCGGCGCAGGCGGCGCTGTATCCGCTGGTGCGCGAACACTTCCAGGCGCGCGGCATTCCGGTGCTGGCCGGCTGGCCCAGCGGCCACGGCGATCCCAATCTCACCTTGCCCCTGGGCGCGCGCGTCACGCTCGATGCCGGCCGCGGCGCGTTGCGGCTGGAGCAGGCCGTCGCCGTCTGAGCCAGGATGGCTTGACCTCAAGCAGGATCGAGGTCCTACAGTGCCCGGACTTTCCTCCAACCGGCCGCCGCGCCGCGGGCGTGCCGGCCCATATCCACAAAGGATGTCCTGTGCTGCGATACATCGATGGCGTGCTCGAAAGCCGCTGGTTCTGGTTGCTTGCCCGGCTTTGCCTGGCGGTGGTGTTCATGGCCTCGGGCCTGGCCAAGCTGATCGACTTCGACGGCGGCGTGGCCGAGATGCGCGCCGCCGGCCTGGCGCCGGCGGCGCTGTTCAACGCGGCGGTGGCGGTCACCTTGCTGGCCGGCGCCGGGCTGGTCCTGCTGGATCGCGCGCTCTGGCTGGGCGCCGGCGCGCTGGCGTTGTTCCTGGTGCTGACCATCGCCATCGTCCATACGTTCTGGCGCCTGCCCGAGCCGCAGGCCACGCTGTCGATGTACTTCGCGCTGGAGCACGTGTCGCTGATCGGCGGCCTGTGCGCGGCGGCGATCGCCAGCCGCCTGCGGGCGCGCGCCGCGATGCGCGCGGCCTGAACGCGCGAACGCCGCGGCGGGCGCGGCGTTCGCAGTGCGGGCGTGAGCCGGGGTCGCGGCCCTAGACCATGGACTTGCCGGTGGCGCGCGCATCGCGGATGTCGCGCCACAGGGTGACGACCAGCAGCAGCAGGACGGCGGCCGAAACGACGGGCCAGGCCAGGAAGTAAAGCGTCAATAGCATGATGGGTTCTCCTGATTGGAACGGGCGGCTCAGCCGCGGGCCGGCTGGGGCTGGGCGGCGGGCGCCGAGGGTTTGCCGCCCATCATGCGCGCCTTCTCGTAGTGGAACGAGGTGACGCGCTCGGACAGCAGGCCGAAATCGAAGCGCTCCTGGTTGCGCAGGCTCAGCGCCACGCAGACCACGGTGCTCACGCCGTAGGCGGTCAGCGAACCCAGCAGCACGATGTACTCGCGCAGCGTGCCGACGAAGCAGGGCAGCAGGATGAGGGTGGCCAGCGTGCCCAGCGTCAGGGCGGTGACGCGGCCGAAGAAGGCGAAACTCATCAGGCCGATCACCACGCCGCCGCCGATGGCCGCGCAGATTTCGTAGAACACCGCCACGGCGCCGTCGATCGGCACCAGTTCGAAGCGCACGATGGTGAACAGCACCACCGCCGAGATCACCGACCAGAAGAAGGCGCTGTTGCTGACGCGGTCCCAGTAGAAGCTGGCGATGACCGGAAACACGATGGCCCCCCACAGCGCGCCGACGAACACCAGCATGACCAGGATGTCGAGCCGCAGGCTGGCGAAGATCACGCCGACCATGGTGGCGACGATCATGGTCGCGCGGCCCCACCACAGCATGCGGCGCGGATCCGGGCGGCCGCCGGCCAGGTTCTTGGCGTAGATGTCGGTCATGACGATGGCCGACAGCGCCGCCAGGTCGGAGTCGGCGGTGGAAGACAGCGAGCCCACCACCAGGATGAAGAACAGCGCGATCCCGACCGGCGGCAGGTAGGTCGAGGCCATCTGCGGGATGATGTTGTTCATGTTGCCGTTGACCGGCTCCAGGCCGACGAACAGGGCCAGCAGGCCCAGCATGCCCAGTCCGATCACCACCGCGCCGTAGCCGATGGTGGCGGTCAGGAAGGTCGGCTTGATCAGGTCTTCGCGCACCGCGAACAGACGCTGGGCGATGGTCTGGTTGCCGATGGCGTAGGCCAGCACCGCCACGAAGTAGGGCGCGCCCTGTTCCAGGATGGCCGTGGTCGAGAAGAAGTCGGCCTGCTCGCTGCTCAGCCGCCACATGTTGGCCTGCAGCATGTCGGGGCCGCCGGCATTGAAGAAAATGAGCGGGATGATGATGACCGCGGCCAGGATCATGGCCACCAGTTGCGCGAAGTCGGTCATCACCGAGGCGCGGAACCCCGACCACAGCGTATACGACAGCACGCCCAGGCCGGCGATCAGCACGCCCTGGATGAACGACAGCGGGCTGAGCACCGAGACCAGCGCGCCGGCCGCGGTGAAGTTGACCATCAGGCTGATGCAGCTGCCGACGATGTTGGAGATGGCCATGATCATCTGGCTGGAGGCGCCGTGGCGGGCGTGGATGACCTCGGCCAGGGTGTGGGCCTTGGGCGCCAACTGGCGGAAGCGTTTGCCGAACGGGTAGATGAACAGAATCATCAGCGCGCCCCAGAAGCCGTAGTGGATGGGGCCGGACAGGCCGTACTTGAAGCCGGAGGTGGCGCTGGCGTAGAACGACGCGGCCCAGATCCAGGTGGCGATCATGCTGGCCGCCGACAGCCCGAAACCGACCGAGCTGTTCGAGACCATGTAGCCATCGACGTTCTCCTTCTTCTGCCCGATCATCAGCGACATCAGGAAAGTGGCGCCGTAGAAGGCCACCAGGAGCAGGACGGCTGTGGTCCCTGAGAGTTGGAAAAATTCAGACTCTTGCATCTTATGGGTCCTTTTCCCCCGCTGGGCGCATGATTCACCGTTCATGGCCGCATGAGTGCCGTTTCCGCGGAAGTGCGATGGGCGGCAATTACCCATGGCGGACCGAAACACCGGACGATCGATGACGTACGCGCGATCGCATGCACGCCCGACAGGGTCGCGATCGGCGAGGCCCGGCGTCAGGCAAGCATCAAGACACACCGCAATGGTGTCTTGCTACCGGATCGGGTTGGATTTGTGGGCGTCTGGCGCTGCCCGATACGGTGTAGCAATGAACCGGCTTTGTGGGCCGGCATGTTGGTTCCGCGGCCGTGGGGCCGGGAGGGGTGTTTCGGCACGAATGCCGGGCCGCTGTGCGCAGCCTGGTGCTGGACATCAAGGCCGGTGAACGTCTTGATGCCTGGTGACAGTAAGAATAGACCGCAAGTATAGGGTCAAACGCGCTTCAGGTCCAGCCGCGGGCCGGCGCCGGCCGCCGCGGCATGGCGCAAACGCAGCAGGCTGGCGATGCCCGCGATGACGGCGCAGGCCACGCCCAGCCATAGCGCGGCGGGCGCGGCGGCGGCGCCGCTCAGGGTGAACAGGCCGGCCACCAGCGCCGCGCCCAGCGACTGGCCCAGCATGATGCTGGAACTGGTCATGCCGCTGGCGCCGCCGCTGCGTTCGGGCGGCGCATCGGCCAGCATGGCGCGCATGTTGGGCGCCTGGAAGAATCCGAAGCCGGCGCCGCACAGCGCCATGCGCCAGCCCAGGTCGAAGGCGTGCGGCGCGGCCGGCAGCGCCACCAGCGACAGCAGGCCGGCGGCCAGCACGGCCATGCCGATGCCGCCGAGCAGGCCGGGCGGATGGCGGTCCGACAGCGCGCCGGCCCATGCCGCGCTGAGCGCGGCCAGGGCCGGCCAGGGCGTGATCAGGAAGCCGGTCTGCACCTGGGTGTAGCCCAGCAGGCTTTGCAGCATGAAGGGCAGCGCGACGAAGGCCAGCGTCTGGGCCGCGAAGGCGCCCAGCGTGGCGGCGGCCGACAGCGCGAAGATGGGGCGGCGCAGCAGGTCGGTGGCAAGCATGGGCGCGCCGCGGCCCGACTGGCGCTTGAGCAGCAGCGCCAGCAGTGCCAGCGTGGCAAGCGCGTAGGCGGTGTTGCGGCCGGCGCCGACGTCGTGCGCGTAGGCATTGAGCGTATAGACCAGCAAGGCCAGGAACAGCGCGCACAGCAGGCCCGCGACGGCATCGTAGCGGCGTGCGCTGCGCGGGGTGGGCGGCAGCGCGCGTATGCCCAGCGCCAGGCCCAGCAGGCCCAGCGGGACATTGATCAGGAACAGCCAGTGCCAGCTGGCGAGGCTGAGGATCAGCGAAGCCGCCGTCGGGCCGGCCGCCAGCGACAGGCTGACGACCAGCGCGTTCAGGCCCAGGCCGCGCCCGAGCTGTTCGCGCGGATAGACAAAGCGCGTCATGGCCAGCGCCACGCCCAGGATGCCGGCCGCGCCCACGCCCTGCACCAGCCGCCCGGCGATCAGCCACGGCAACGACGGCGCCAGGCCGCACGCCAGCGAGGCCAGGGTGAACAGCACCAGGCCGGCCATGGAAATGCGGCGATGGCCGATGATCTCGCCCAGCGACGCGATGGGCAGCAGCGCCGCCACCATGGCCAGGTGGTAGGCGCTGATGACCCAGATCGAACTGGCTTCGCTCACGCCCAGGTCGGCGGCGATGGCCGGCAGCGCCGTGTTGGCGATGGCCGATTCGAGCGTCGCCATGAAGACGTTGATGAGGATGGCCGCGACGGCGATGGCGCGGTCCGGGTGCGGCAGGCCGGCACCGGCCTGCGGCAGCTGGTTGAGTCTGAAAGTGAGCAAAGCGGCTACCGGAGAGAGGCGGCGCGGGGCGGCGCAGGGCAGTGGCGGGAGGCCACGCGGCGCCGCCGCGCGGGACTTGCGGGGCTGCGCGGGCCGATGGCCGGCAGCGGCAAGGCTGAGGATGGCCTATGGTAGCGGTCGCCGCATCCAGTGTGAAATTAAATATGCCACTGAGGATCAGTGGGCATTGGCATGCCTGGGCGCGCCGGCGCGGCCCGCCGCGCCGGCTTGGCTACAGGCGCTGGCCGCCGGTGGCGTCGATGCGCTGGCCGGTGATCCAGCGCGCTTCGTCCGAGGCCAGGAAGGCCACGATGTCGGCGATGTCCTCGGGCTGGCCCACGCGGCCCAGCGCGATGTCGCGGGCCAGCGCGTCGGCCATGGCGGGATCGCGGGCGCGCGTGTTCATGTCGGTGGCGGTGGCGCCGGGCAGCACGGCATTGACGGTGATGCCGCGCGCGCCCAGGTCGCGGGCCAGCAGCAGGGTCAGCGCCTCCAGCCCGGCCTTGGCGGGCGCGTAGACGCTCATCTCGGGGTAGGCCGCGCGCGTGCCCATCGACGAGACGTTGACGATGCGCCCGGCGTCGCGCAGCAGGGGCAGCAGGTGCTGGATCAGGAAGAACGGCGTTTTCAGGTTGACCTGGATGATGCGGTCGAAGTCCTGCGGGGTGACCTCGGGCAGGCGCGCGCGCAGGCTTACGCCGGCGTTGTTGACCAGGATGTCGAGGCCTTCGTCGCCGGTCTGTTCGCGCAGGCTGGCGCGCAGGTCGCGGGCCAGCGCGCCGGCGCCGTCGGGGTGCGCCAGGTCGGCGCGCAGCGCCCAGGCCTTGCCGCCGGCCGCGCCGATGGCCTGGACGACTTCGTCGGCCTGTTCGCGCGCCGCGTTGTAATGCACCGCGACGGTTGCGCCGCGCCGGCCCAGCGCCAGCGCGATGGCGCGGCCGATGCCGCGGCTGGCGCCGGTGACCAGGGCGGTCCTGCCGGCCAGGGGCGAGTGAGAGGCGACTTGGTTCATGCTGCGGGCTCCGTTTGCGGGTTGGCGGGTGGCGGTTCGATGCGGGGGACATTCTCGCCCGCCGGCGCGGGCTTGTCATGCCGTGTCCGGGGAAAGCATGCAAGCCGCTGGGCACGCGCGGACGCGGCGGAACCGTCAAGGCGCGCCGGCCTCGGCGCCGATGTAGGCATGGAAGGCCTGGGCAAGCGGCGAGCGCACGGACGAGCGCAGCCAGACCATGCCGACCTGGCGCGACGGGCAGGGATCGGGCAGCGGCCAGCGCCTGACTCGCGTATCGGGAGGCCCCAGCGTGGGCCAGTCGGGCAGGACGGAGACGCCGAAGCCTTCGGCGACCAGCCCCGAAATGTGTTCGATGCCGTCGAGTTCGAATTGCACCTTCGGGCGCACGCCGTGGGCGCGCAGGTATTCGTCGGCCATCTTGCCGGCGACCACCTTGCGGTCGTACTGGATGAAGGGTTCGCGCGCCGCGACGAGCAGGGCGTCGCTGACGCGCAGGGCGCTGGGCGCCAGGAGGATCAGGCGCTCTTCGCGGATCAGGCTCCAGGCGCAGGTCTTGTGCAGTTCGAAATTCGGATGCACCAGGATGGCGGCGTCCAGCTGGCCCGCCATGACGCGCTCCAGCAGGACGGACGATGTGCCGGGCTCGATGTAGATCCGGATGTCCGGATGCGCCCGCATCCAGCGGCGCAGCAGGGGCGCCAGCAGTCCCATCAGCGCCGTCGGCGTCGCACCCAGCCGCAGCGGGCCGGCCGGCAGGTCGGTGTCCGAGGCGGCCGAGCGCAGGTCGCGTTCGCCGCGCAGCAATTCGCGGGCGCGGTCCACGATGCGGGCGCCGGCCACCGTCGGCTGGACCGTCCGGCCCGCGCGCGTGAGCAGCCGCGAGCCCAGGTCGGCCTCGAGGGCGCGTATCTGCTGCGCGACCGTCGTGGGCGCCAGGCCGAGCCGGCGCGCGGCGTCGGCGATCGAGCCGGATTCGACCACCGTGACGAAGCTCTGGAGGAATCGCATGTCCATGAACACGTATTTTACGTTTTATGAAACTTGGGAGTGCGGCTTTTTTTATTTATCGAAGGCGCGCAACATCGCGTCTTCTCATTCAACAGGCATCAGGAGACGGTTATGGCCATCATCAAGTCCATCGAAGTCTGCGTGGCGCGCGTCCCGATGGACAAGGTCACCTATTTGTCCAACCGGACCGTCGTGGACCGCCACTACGGGCTGGTGAAGGTGCGCAGCGCCGACGGCGTCGAAGGCATCGGTTTCTGCTACGTCGGCAACCAGGCGGGGGAGATCTTCCGGGTCGCCGTCGAGCAATTGCTCGGACCGGTGCTGATCGGGCGCGATACGCTGGCCGTGGAAGGGCTGTGGCGCGACATGTACCAGGAAGCGCTGCTGCAGGGCCGCATGGGCACGGTCATGCGCGCGCTCAGCGCGCTGGATATCGCCCTGTGGGACCTGAACGCCCGGGCCGCGAACCTGCCCCTGCACAAGTACCTGGGCGCCGTCGAGCTGGATAGCGTGCCGGCCTACGCCAGCGGCGGCTATTACGTGGAGGGCAAGACCGCCGGGCAGCTGGGCGAGGAGATGGCCAGCTACGTCGCGCTGGGGTTCAAGGCGGTCAAGATGAAGACCGGCCGCTGGTCGCCGCAGGGCGAGGAGTCGCGCGTGCGGGCCGCGCGCGAGGCCATCGGCGAGGATGTCGAGCTGATGCTGGACTGCAACAACGGCTGGGTGGACACCGTGCAGGCGATGGAATACCTGCGGCGCATGGAGCCGTACAACCCGTACTTCATCGAGGAGCCGTTCAGCCCCGACGACGTGGAGAGCCACGCGCGCCTGGCGCGGCTGACCCGCATCCCGGTGGCCACCGCCGAGATCGGCTACGGCCGCTGGTACCACAAGCAGTTGCTGGACATGGGCGCGGCCGCCATCCTGCAGACGGACGCGGCGGTCTGCGGGGGCATCACCGAGTGGAAACGCATCGCGGCGATGGCGGCCGGCTACGGCGTCCAGATGTGCCCGCACTGGTTCCACGACGTGCATGCGCCGCTGGTCGCGGCCACCCCCAACGCGCGCTATGTGGAGTTCTTCTGGGATGACCAGGTGCTGAATTTCCGCCGGCTGGTGGACCGCCAGCTCGAGCACAAGGACGGACGCGTCATCCTGCATCAAACCCCCGGCCTGGGCTTCGGATTCGACGAGAATGCGGTCGCCCGGTACGGGCGCTGGACGACGGTGTCCTGAGCAGGCCGCCGCACCCCGCACCCACTTTCATCGGAGACAAGAAAATGACGAAACTTCGCGCGGCCTGCGCGCTGGCCGCTGCCTTGGCCTGCGGCGCGGCCCCGGCCCAGGACCTGGGCGGCAAGCCCCTGACCCTGGTGGTGCCGTTCGCCCCCGGCGGCAACGCCGATATCGTGGCGCGCTCATACGCCGTGCCCATGTCCAGACTGATCGGCGCGACCGTCGTGGTCGACAATCGCGGCGGGGGCGGCGGCGCGATCGGCACGGCCATCGTGGCCAAGGCGCCCGCCGATGGCAGCACGCTGCTTTCGGCCACGCCGGGCCAATTGGGCACTTTGCCGCACATGTTCAAGACCGGCTACAAGCCGGCGGACTTCGTGCCGGTGGGCGTGGTGAGCAAGACCTCGATCGCCCTGGTCGTCAAGCACGACGATCCGCGCTTCAGGACCACGGAGGAATTCATCGCGTACGCCAAGCGCAACCCGGGCAAGCTGAACGTGGGCCATGCCGGGCCCGGTTCGCCCAACCACCTGGCCATGCTGCAGTTCGAGAACGCGACGGGCACGCGCTTCACGCCCATTGCCTACAAGGGTTCCGGGCCGGCGTTGATCGATCTGCTGTCGGGCCAGATCGACGTCATCTTCGACCAGGTGAGCAGCTCGCTGCCGCACCTGAAGGGAGGCAAGCTGTCGGCCCTGCTGATACTGGGCCCGACGCGCGATCCGAGCATCGCGCAGGTGCGCACGCTCAAGGAAGCGGGGCTGCCCGAGTTCGACGCCAGCACCTATATCGGCGTGCTGGCTCCCAAGGGCGTGCCGGCCGAGACCGTGGCGAAGCTGACGTCGGTCATCTGGCAGGTGGCCGGCGACCCGGCCTTCGACAGCAAGCTGCGGGAGATCGGCAGCGGCGCGTTCTACGCCGATCCGGCCCATTTCGCGCAGATCCTGCAGGCCGACGAGGACCTGGCCAAGGCGATGATCGAGCAGGGCAGGCTGATCGATGGATGAGCGCGCGTGCGGGGCCGAGGGCGGCGGCTGGGACTGTCATTTCCATGTATTCGACGCCAGCCGCTACGCGCTGGCGGCCGGCAGCGCGTACCAGCCCGCGGACGCCAGCCTGGCCGACTTTCGCGGCGTGTGCCGCGCCCGCGGGATCGGCCGGGCGGTGCTGGTCCATCCGAGTGTGTACGGCGCCGACCACAGCAGCTATGAGGACGCGCTGGCGGCCAACGGCGATTGGCTGCGCGGGGTGGCGGTGGTCTATCCCGACGAGACGACCACGCCCGATGAGCGGATCGAGCAATGGAACCGCCTGGGCACCGCCGGCACCCGGATCAATCGCCTGTTTCCCGGCGCGCCGCAACGTCCCGAGCGTATCGTCGAGCGCGTCAAGCCGTTCGGGTGGCACGTGCAGGTGCTGACCGACATCGTCGAGGACATCGACCTGGTCAGGCGGATCGCCGCGCGTGATGTGCCCGTGGTGGTGGACCATTTCGGCCATCACCCGCATGAGCGGCTGCTGCGCAGCGCGGGCTGGCAGGACCTGCTTGCCTTGGTGCGCGAGGGGGCGGCCTGGGTCAAGCTGTCGGCGCCGTACCGGGTGGGCGCGCAAGGCCCCGCCTGGTCGGGCGCGCGGGCGCTGGTGGACCAGCTGGTGCGGGCCAATCCGCGCCAGCTCGTGTGGGGAAGCGACTGGCCGCACCCGCCCGACCACCGGCATCCGTTCCCGGCGCCGGACGAGGCGGCGATCGGCGCGACCATCGCCCAATGGCTGCCGGATGCGCAGTTGCGCCGCCAGGTCATGGAGCTGAATCCGCTACGCCTGTATGGCGCGGCGCGCGTCGCCGGGCGCTGAGCGCCGGCGCGACTGGCGGCGGGTTGTTTACACTGGAGCGGCACACACACCTGCCCGGCCGCCGCCTTGCGCCGCGGACGTGGGCTTCGATGGAGCGAATGCCATGTTCAGCCATGTGACCGTGGGCGTCAGCGATCTGGCGCGCGCCGGACGTTTCTACGATGCGCTGCTGCAGCCGCTGGGGCTGCGCCAGCGGCAGGCGCAGCCCGACGGCGGGCCGCCTGCGCTGTGCTGGGTGCAGGCCGGTACGAGCCTGCCGCGCTTTTTCGCCTACATGCCGTTCAATGGCCAGCCGGCCAGCCCGGGCAACGGCGCCATGGTGGCCTTCCTGGCGCAGACGCCGGAGCAGGTCGACCGGGCCCACGCGGCCGGCCTGGCCGCCGGCGGCAGCGACGAAGGCGCGCCGGGGCCGCGTGCGCGCTACGGGCCGGGCTACTACGGCGCCTACCTGCGCGACCCCGACGGCAACAAGCTGCACGTCGTGCATCGCAGCGGCCCGGCCGCCGCGGGCTAGGCGCGGCGGCGCGGGGCGGGCGCCTCAGGCGCGGATCGCGCCGCGCTGGCGCAGCGCCTCCAGGCGCGCGGCGTCCAGGCCCAGTTCGTCGCGCAGCACCGCCAGGGTGTCGGCGCCGGCGTCCTTGCCCAGGCTGCGCACCGCGCCGGGGGTGTCGGACAGGCGCGGCACCACGTTGGGCACCGTGACGTCGCCCAGCTGCGGATGCGGCAGGCGCGCCAGCGCGCCGCGCGCCTGGAAGTGCGGGTCGGCGAACACATCGTCCACGCCATAGACCTTGGCATGCGGGATCTCGGCCTGCGTCAGGCGCGCCAGCACCGCGGGGCAGTCATGCCGGCCGACCCAGTCCTGGATGGCCGCGTCCAGCGCGGCCTCGTTGGCCACGCGATGGCCGGGCTGGTCGAAGCGCGGGTCGTCGGCCAGCTGCGGCGCGTCCAGCGCGGCGGCCAGGCGGCGGAACAGGGCGTTGGTCAGCGTGGTGATGTGCACATAGGCGCCGTCGGCGCAGCGGTACAGGTTGTTGGGCGCCGACCCCGGCAGACGCGAACCCGCCCGGTTGGCCACTTCGCGCAACTGGTCGTACGCCATGACGTGCGGTTCCATGAAGCTGAAGGCGCATTCGGCCAGGGCCGTGTCCACCACCTGGCCGCGCCCGGTGCGGCGGCGCGATTCGAGCGCCAGCAGGGCGCCGAACGCGCCATACAGGCCGGTAATGTAGTCGGACAGCGAGGTCGCCACGCGCGAGGGCGGCCGGTCAGGGTCGCCGGTGACCGAGCGCAGGCCGCTGTGGGCCTCGCCGATCACGCCGTAGCCGGGACGCCCGCTGTAGGGGCCGTCCTGGCCGTAGCCGCTGATGCGCACCATCACCAGGCCCGGGTTGGCGCGGCTGAGTGCGTCGTAGCCGAGATTCCATTTCTCCAGCGCGCCGGGGCGGAAGTTCTCGATCAGGATGTCGGCGCGGGCGGCCAGTTGGCGCACCAGTTCCTGGCCGTCTGGCTGGCGCAGGTCGATGCTGACCAGCTCCTTGTTGCGCAGCAGGGACAGCGCGTACAGCGAGTGGCCGTCCTTGTGGCGTCCCATGGAGCGCAGCGCGTCGCCCTCGGTCGCCTCGACCTTGATGACGCGCGCGCCGAAATCGGCCAGCAGGCGGCCGCAGAACGGGCCGGCGATGGTCGAGCCGAGTTCCAGCACGGTGTAGCCGGCCAGGGGGCCGGCGCCGGCTGCGGATTGGGTCATGAGTCGTGTCTCCTGGGCAGGTAGCGGGGGGCGAGGGCGCGCGACGGCTTATTCCACCTCCAGCATCGCCACCACGTCGCCTTCGCCGATGGCGTCGCCTTTCTGTACGGTGATTTCCACCAGACGGCCGGCGGCCGGCGCGTCCACGGGGATTTCCATCTTCATGGACTCCACCACGATCAGCGTCTCGCCTTCCTCGACCCGGTCATCGCCGGCCTTGAGGACTTCCCAGACGTTGCCGGTGACTTCGGATTTCACGGGGATCTTCTTCATGTCTATTCCTGAGGGTTATCAAGCGGTGAGCGCGGCCGGCGCGGGCTCGGCCAGGGTCTGGGCCACGATGCCGGTGTGCAGGCGGCCCTGGCGCCAGGGTTCGAAGGCCAGCGCGCGGGCCAGGAAGGGCAGGTTGGTCTTGACGCCGGCGATCTCGGTTTCGGCCAGCGCCTGCTCGGCGCGCGCGATGGCCTGGGCGCGATCGGCGCCGTGCACGATGATCTTGGCGATCATGGGGTCGTAGTGCGGGCTGACCGCGTTGCCGGCGCGGTAACCGGTTTCGGTGCGCACGCCGGGCCCCCGCGGCAGTTCGAACACGGCCAGCGTGCCCGGCGACGGGATGAAGCGCACCGGGTCTTCGGCGTATACGCGCAGCTCGATGGCGTGGCCCGAGGCTTGCAGGTCCGCCGGCACCACGCGGTCGAGCCGCTCGCCCGCGGCCAGGCGGATCTGCGCCTGCACCAGGTCCAGGCCGGTGATGGCCTCGGTGACCGCATGCTCGACCTGCAGCCGGGTGTTCATTTCCAGAAAGCTGTAGCGGCCCTGCTGGTCGCGCAGCATTTCCACCGTGCCGATCACGTCGTAACCCAGCTCGGCCAGCAAGGCGGCGATGCGCTCGCCCAGCGCCTGCGTCTCGGCCGTGGGCACGCGCGGCGCGCGCGCCTCTTCGATGACTTTCTGGTGGCGGCGCTGCACCGAGCAGTCGCGTTCGTACAGGTGGCGGGCGTTGCCGTGGCGGTCGGCCAGGATCTGGAATTCGATGTGGCGCGGCTGTTCGAACAGCTGCTCCAGGTAGATGTCGCCGTTGCCGAAGCTGCGCGCGGCCAGCGAACGCGCGCGCGCCACCGCGGCCAGCAGTTCGGCCTGGCCCGCGGCGGCGATCATGCCGATGCCGCCGCCGCCGCCGGCCGGCTTGACCATCACCGGGTAGCCGATTTCGCGCGCCGCCGCCAGCACGCCGGCCTCATCCTCGCCCAGCACCGCCGACGACTTGCACATGGGCATGCCATGGCGCGCCATCAGTTCGCGGGCGCGGGTCTTGTGGCCCATGGCCTCGATCCAGCGCGCCGCCGGGCCGATGAAGACGGCGCCGGCGGCGTCCACGGCGCGGGCGAACCCGGCGTTCTCGGACAGGAAGCCATAGCCCGGATGCACCGCGTCGGCGCCGGTGCGCGCCAGCACGTCGAGCAGGGCGGCCTGGTCGAGATAGCTCTGCGCGGCCGGCGCGGGACCGATGCAATAGGCTTCGTCGGCCATCTGCACATAGGGCAGGTCGCGGTCGGCCTCGGAGTAGACCACGACCGAGCGCAGGCCCATCTCGCGCACGGCGCGCGCCACGCGCGCGGCGACCGCGCCGCGATTGGCGATCAGGATCTTGTTCACGTCGGGCTCCTAGTAGCTGGTCGGCCAGGTGCGCATCAGGTGCTCGCCCACGCCGTTGGTCAGGCGCAGCCGGTGCACGCGCAGCAGGCGGATCAGCGTGTCGCGGGTGTCGGCCGGGTTGATGACGTGGTGCGCCGAATAGGCGCCGCCCATCTCCCAGGCCGAAGTGTCGCGCTCCATCTCGGCCAGGCGCGCCGCGTAGGCGTCCGGGTCGCTCTGGGCGGTGAGGCCGTGCACGATGGTCACGCCCGAGCGCGGGTCCATGAAGTTGACTTCGGCGGTGGCCCAGGCGATGACTTCGTCGGCGTTGCCGGCGCCGCCCATGTTGAGCACCGCCTGGCCGTAGGTCTTGCGCATGATGATGGAGATCTTCGGCACGCTGACCAGCGACAGGGCGTTCATCCAGTTCATCACGCGGCCCACCGCGCCGCGCCGCTCGCCTTCCACGCCGATGAGAAAACCCGGCTGGTCGGCCATGAACACCAGCGGGATGTTGTACGAGTCGCACAGCACCATGAAGCTGGTGGCCTTGTTGCAGGCGTCGACGTCGATGGCGCCGCCCTTGGCCTGCGGGTTGCTGGCGATGATGCCCACGGTATGACCGTCGATGCGGGCCAGCGTGGTGACCACCGAGCGGCCGTAGCGCGCCTTCAGTTCGAACAGGCTGTCGTTGTCGACGATCAGCGACAGGATCTTGCGCACGTCGTACACCTTGGTGCGCGACTCGGGCAGGATGTCGAGGATGCGGTGGCCCTGTTCGCCCGAGCCGGCGGGAACCGACTGGACTGGCGGGGCTTCCATGTGGTGCGAGGGCAGGTACGACAGGAAGCGGCGCACGGCGTCCAGCGCCTCTTCGTCGCTATCGACGGCCATGTCCACCAGGCCCGAGCCGCTGGTGAGCATCTCCCAGCCACCCAGTTCCTCGGGGTCCACCGCCTCGGTGATGGCCATGGAGGTCAGCTTGACGCTGGAGACCGCCATGATGGCGCCCTTGCGCATGACCGCGAAATCGGCCAGCACCGCGTACCAGCTCGACGAGCCGTAGCAATGTCCCAGCACCGCCGAGGCCCACGGCGTTTCGCGGGTGCGGCGGTACTGGGTGGGCCGGTCGCCGCTGCCGATGCCGCGCGCGCCCATGGTGTCGGGCATGCGCGCGCCGGTCGACTCGCCCAGGAACACCATGGGCAGGCCGCGCCGCGTGGCGTTCTTGACCATGTGCCCGATCTTGCTGGTGTTGACCGAGCTGCTGGAGGCGCCCATGACCGTGAAGTCATTGGCGACCAGCGCGATGTCGCGGCCGTCGATCTGCGCGTAGCCGGCGATCTTGCCATCGGCCGGGGTGCGGTCGCGCACCTCCGGGCGCACCGACACCGCCAGCAACCCGGACTCCAGGAAGCTGTCGGCGTCGACCAGGCGGTCGATCCGTTCGCGCGCGTTGAGCACGCCTTCGGCGCGCCGCCGCGCCAGCTTTTCCTCGCCGCCCATGGCGCGCGCGCGCGCCTCGCGTTGAGCCAGTTCTTCGATCAAGGTTTCGAATGCCATCTTCTGCGCTTTCCTTCCATGCGTGTGTCGTGATCGGCCGCGCGGCGGCCGCCTACTGCTTGAACAGCCCCGGGTTGGCCTTGACGAACTCGGACGCGGTGTGGGCGTCGCGGGCGATCAGCTCGGCCAGCGCCTGCGGGGTGGACGATTCCAGCTGGTAGCCTTCATCGCTCAGGCGCTTGTTGATGACGGGGTCGCGCACGAAATCGCGCGACAGCGCCGCCATGCGTTCGACCACCTCGGGCGGCGTGCCCTTGGGGCCGAACACGCCATACCAGTTGGAGAAATCGGATTTCGACATGCCGCTCTCGAGCATGGTGGGCGTGTCGGGGAAGGCATCGCTGCGCTTGCCGGAGGTGACCGCCAGGGCGCGCAGCTTGCCGCTGCGCACGAACGAGGCCAGCACCGGCACGTTGGCGATGACCAGGTCGACCTGGCCGCCCATCGCATCGGCGGCGGCCTGGGCGCCGCCCTTGTACGGAATGTGCGACAGCCTCATTTCGGAACCGCGGTTGAGCATGCCGACCTGCAGGATCAGCGAGGCGCTGGAGATCGAGTACTTCTCGGGATCGGTGCGGGCCAGCTTGATCAGATCGGCCGCGTCCCCGCCCTTGAACTTGGGGCCGGCGGCCACCAGGCAGGGCACCCGCGTCAGCAGGCTGATCGGCGCCAGGTCCTTGGTGGGGTCGAACGGCGGCACCGGGCCGGTGGCCTGGTTGGTGGCCAGGCCGTCGATGCCCACCAGGAAGGTGTAGCCGTCGGGCTTGGACTTGACGACGTAGTCGCTGCCGATATTGGTGGAAGCGCCGGGCCGGTTCTGCACCAGCACCGGTTGCTTCAGGTGCTCGCGCAGGTAGTCGGCGTATTCGCGCGCCAGCCGGTCGGTGGTGCCGCCCGGCGCATACGGCACCACCAGCGTGATGGGCTCGGCGGGCCAGGCGCGCGGCTGCGCGGCGGCCTGCGGGGTGGGCGTGGCCAGCGCCAGGAAGCAGGCCAGGGTGCCCGCGTAGCGGGCCAATCTGCGATCCGACATGTTGTCTCCTCATGTCATGTGCTCTTCTGGTGAGGAGACAATACGAAGCCGCGCGACAATAGTCAAGTTACTTTACTAAAAATAGTAAAGCAGATTTACTATTGTGGCATTCTTGCCGCCAAGGAGAAAGCCCATGCGAGAGGCAGGCGCAGGTCCGGGCAGGGGCGTGGCGCCGCGGCCCGGCCGCGGCTTGGGGGATAATGTCGCGGTCGCCATCCCACGTATACCCATGATCAGCAAAAAACAGTTCGCCACCCTGCAGGCCTCCCGGCAGCGCGGACTCAGCCGCCTGCTGCTATTGGCCAGGCGGGTGTTCCTGGAGCGCGTCGCCGAGGCCATGCAGGCCTCGGGCCTGCAGCCCATGCCGGACGGCTGCGTGATGATCCTGCCCTACATCGACCTGGAGGGCACCCGCAGCACCGTGATCGCGCAGCGCGCCAGCACCACGCGCCAGGCGGTGGGCCAGGTCGTGGCCACGCTGGAGGCCATGGGCCTGGTCGAGAAACGCCCCGACGAAGCCGACAAGCGCGCCGCCGTGGTGTCCTTCACCGACGCGGGAGTGCGCTATCTGATCAAGATGCACGACGTGATCGACCGGGTCGAGAACGAACTGGCCCAGGCCAGCGGCGAGGGCGACATGGAAATCGTGCGCCGCACCCTGGCGCGCATCGCGTACGGAGCCTGAGCGCGGCCGTTGCGGCATGGGGCCGCGGCCGTGCCTGTCCCCCCGGCGGTGTGCCTGTCCCCGCTGGGACAGGCACACTGCCGAGGCAGGTTCAGGAGATCCGGTCGCACAGCCCGTAGTAGGCCACGGCCAGGCCGATGTACAGGCGCTTGAGCCCATGCAGCGGGATGGGCGCAATGGGGGTGACGGGATAGGGCAGCGGTTCGCCGCCGCTGATTTCGCGCGCCAGGTAGTTGCCCATCTGCGTGGCCAGCGCCACGCCGCGGCCGTTGTAGCCCAGCACGATGCGCAGGTTGGGCGAGGGCTGGTGCACGTGCGGCACGAAGTCGCGCGTCAGCGCCACGCGCCCGCTCCAGCGGTGCACGAACGGCGTGTCGGCCAATTGCGGGTACAGCAGGCGCGCGCCGCGCACCAGATGGTTCCAGTCGGCGTCCGACACGGGGTCGGCGAAGCGGCCGCGTCCGCCCAGGATGAAGCGGCGATCGGCGTCGCGGCGGAAGTACAGCAGCAGCCGCCGCGAGTCCGAAGCGACCTCGCCGCCGGGCAGGATGGCCGGCGCCAGGACGGGGTCCAGCGGGCCGGTGGCCACGATGAAGCTGTTGGCGGCGATGACGGTGCGCCGCAGGCCGGGCCACAGGTCGTCGGTGTAGGCGTTGGTGGCGATCAGCACGTGCTCGGCGCGCACGCTGGCGCCTTGCGCGCTGCGCACCAGCCAGCGGCTGCCCTCGCGCTCCAGCGCCACTACCGGCGACCGGCCATGCACGGCCGCGCCCAGCGACAGTGCGGCCCGCAGCAGCCCACGGGTGTAGCGCAGCGGCTGGATGCTGCCGGCGCGCCGGTCGATCCAGCCGCCCAGAAAGTGTCCGGTGCCCAGGCGCCGCGCCACTTCGCCGGCATCCAGTTCGGCCACGTCGGCGCCGCGCGCCCGCCACTGGCGCGCCCGGGCCAGCACGGTGTCGAGCGCCTGGCGCGAGTGCGCCGGCTGGATCCAGCCGCGCCGCACCGGATGGCAGTCCAGGCCGTACCGGTCGATCAGGCCGAACACCGTGTCGGCGGCCGTGCCCACCATGTGCAGCAGCGGCTCGCCGCGTTCGCGGCCGTGGCGCGCGAGAATCTCGTCCGGATCGTGCTTGATGCCAGGGATGACCTGGCCGCCGTTGCGCCCGGAGGCGCCCCAGCCGGGGTCGCGCGCCTCCAGCACGCAGGCGCGCAGGCCGCGTTCGGCCAGGTGCAGGGCGGCCGACAGGCCGGTGATGCCGGCGCCCACGATGGCCACGTCGCAGTCGGCCTGGCCGGCCAGCGGCGCCGTGGCCATCGCGGGCGCGGCAGTGTCCGTCCACACGGAGCGCATGGCGTCGTACGGCAGGGGCGGGGGCATGGTGGGATCAGGCCTGCGGCGCCGTGGGGAAGTCGAAAGGCGTGTCGTCCGCGAAGCGGCTCAGCACGTTGGCGGTGATGCGCGAGACGTTGTTGTCGTAGCCGTTCCAGGCCAGCGAGGCGCCCCAGGTGATCGAACCGGTGGAGAACACCGCGCCGCCGTTCAGGCACTCGTAGAACAGCAGGTCGGCATAGCAGTACTTGGCTTCCTCGCCGTTGATGGTGGGGTGGTGGTAAGTGGTCTCCTCGGGCACCACGTTGTAGTAGCGCGTGTGCTTCTCCGAGCGCGCCACGATGAGCGCGTGCGGCGGCGTGCCCAGGCGGAAGTCGGCGCGGTCGATTTCGTCGCCGGCGGCGCCGCCGCCGCTGCTGCCGAAGTCGCCGATGATCTCCTCGCTCACGCCGTCGAACATGAACGCCACCCGCGGATCATGGCTTTCCGGGCGGCGGCGGTAGTACGAGGAGGCGTCGAAGCCGGTGGCGGTGGTGCCGATGCCCACCAGCGTCTGCGGCGCGATGCCGATGCGCCGCCAGGTGCCGCCGTATTCGCCGTTGTAGCTGTGGTAGCTTTCGCCGGCCGGGGTCTCGCTGTAGCGCGCGCCCGTTTCGGTGCGGCGCAACTCCATCAGCCAGGGCTTTTCGGGATGGTAGGCGCAGCGCCAGTAAAAGCCGTTGCCGCCCATGTACATCAGCCGTCCGCCCTGCGCCTGGTAGGCGACCATGGCCTGCCACATGCGCGTGCTCCAGTACTCGGGATGGGCGCCGGTCATGACGGCGCGGTAGCCCTGCAGCGCGGCCAGGCCCTCGGCGTGCAGCATGTCGTCGGTGATGACGTCGTACTCGAAGCCCTTTTCGTCGAGCCAGTCCAGGAAATGGGTGTCGCCGTTGAGCGACCAGGTGCGGCACTGCAGGTGCATGCTGAACACCGGCCGGCGGCGCGTGGCGTAGTACACGCCGTAGCCGTCGGAGTGGGTGTCGTACATGGACAGGCCCAGTTCGCGGTGCTCGCCCAGGTAGGTCTCCCAGGGATAGAGCACCATGAAGTTGCCCGATTTCATCTCCATGCCTTCCTCGTCCAGGCGATAGTGCGAGTTCGAGTAGGCCATGTAGGTGGCGGTCGAGGCGAGGAAGGCGATGCGCTTGCGCGGCGCGCCGGCGCGCGGGCGCACCACGAAGGTGATGCGCTCCTGTTCGCCTGCGGCGCCGGTCAGCCGCGCGGCGTACAGGCCGCTGGGCAGGTCGGCGGGAATCTCGAGGCTGAAATCGGTGTCCCAGTTGGCGTCTTCGAGCGTGTCGTCGTGGAAGTGCAGCGCGCCGTAATGGTCGGGGCCGTCCTGCCAGCGCATGATGCTGGCGTCCCAGCGCAGGCCGGGCACGGCGCGCGCGGGCAGGTTCTCGATGCGGCCTTCGGCCCAGGGGATGGCGGTGTTGACGATCACGTCGCTGTCGATCTTCAGGCCGAAGTCCCAGGCGGCCAGCGGCGGCGCGCCGTGACGGCGTCGCGCCGCCTCCACCCGCAGCTGGGCCAGGTCGTCGTCGCCCGCACGGCATGGCAGCAGGGTGGGAGCGTCGATGCGGCCGTTGTAGTGGTGCACGTAGGCCGGCGCCTGGCCGCCGGTGGGGCGGGCGCCGAACACCACGGGCAGCGCGTCGGTGGCGCCGGTGGGCAACGGGCTCCAGCGGGCGCCGGCCTGGTCGTGGCTGTTGGCCGCCAGCAACGGATTGGCCGGCACCTGGCGCAGCGTCACCTCGCCGCTGTCGGCGTCGATGCCGACGGCCACCAGATACCATTGGCGGGCCACCACGGCGCGCGCCAGCGTCAGGCGGCGCGCCTTGCCCGCCTGCGCCTGTTCCCAGAACAGGCAGCCGGCCTCGTCCAGGCCCAGGGCGTAGCCCGTGCCCGCGGCGCCGTCGTGGCGCGCCAGGATGACCTGTTCGTGGCCGCTTTGCGGCAGTGTGGGCATGATCGCCAGCAGCCAGCTCCTGGCGCCGCGCGCCGGCTCGGCGAACGGCGGCGCCACCGCGCGCGAACCGGTCTCGGTGTGTTGCGGCCGACCTTGCACGCCGCGCGCGATGCCGGCCAGCGCGACGGTCTCCTTCAGGCCGGGCGCGCCCGGCGAGACATCGCCGCTGCGCACGCGCACCAGGTCGGCGTCGTAGCGCAGCGCGCGGGCGCAGCTGACCTTGAACTCGATGGTTTCCCCGGGAGCGACGGTCCAGGTGCTGGGGTAGCCAAGTATCTCGTACATAGGGGTTCCGGAAAAGGCGTTGGATTCGAGGGCGTGGGCGTGGCGGCGGGCCGGGCTAGTCCAGGTCGGCCGGCCAGGGATAGGGCGAGTGGATGGCCCAGCGGATCTTGAGAATGGCCCACTGGGCCTCGGCCAGCGTGGCGTAGCGCTCGGCGTGCTGCGCCACGGGGTCGCCGCGCCGCTCGCCCAGCGTGCCGATGGCGTACTCGCTGTAGGGCCGGGTGCACACGATCACCTGCTTGCCCGCCATGGGCTCCATGCGCAGGCGGTTGAGCAGCCGGTTCAGCTTGAGCGGCCGCGTCCTGGTCGTGGTGGTGCGGAAGTGCCGGAGCAGTTCGGCATCCTCGGGCTGGATCTCATACATGGGCGGTCTCCGGTAAGAGGGGTGTCAGCGCTCGCGCTGCGGGGCGGCGAACAGCTCCAGCCCCACGGTGCGCTCGAGCAGCAGCACCAGCGAAAGCGTGAACAGGATCAGGAAGGTGGCGATGGCGGCGATGACCGGGCTGGCGCTTTCCTGGATCTGCGTCAGGATGCGCACCGGCAGGGTGTTGACGTCGGGGGCGATGAGGAAGATCGTCACCGTCGCCTCGTCGAACGACACGATGAAGCAGAACAGGAAGGCCGTGATCAGCCCCGGCCGCAGCATGGGCAGCGTGACGGTGCGCAGCACCTGCAGCGGCGTGGCGCTCAGGCTCATGCTGGCTTCCTCCAGCGCCGGGTCCAGCTTGCGCAGCGCGTTCAGGATGGGCCGGTAGGCAAAGGGCAGGGTGATGATGCAATGCGCCAGCACGATGCCCAGGTAGGTGCCGCCGATGCCCAGCAGGCCCAGCACGCCGAGGAAGGCCACGCCCAGCGCGGCGTTGGGAAACACCAGCGGCAGCATGATCAGGGCTTCGAGCAGCCCGCTGCCGGCGAAGCGGCGCCGCGCCAGCACCAGCGCGGCCAGCAGGGCCGCCGTGGTGCTGATCAGCGCCACCCCCAGCGCCACCGCGGCGCTGACCAGCAGCAGCGAGATCCATTGCCAGTCGGTGAAGAACTCGACATACCAGCGCAGCGACAGCGCATCCAGCGGCACCGAGAAATAGCCGCTCTGGGTGAACGACGAGATGGCGACGATGACGATGGGCAGCGGCAGGAAGCCGAACAGCAGGCACAGCAGCAGCATGCGGGCGGTCTTCATGTCAGGCGCCCCTTCCCGATACGCGGGCGGCCACGCGCCGTTCCAGCCATTGCAGCGGAATGACCAGCGTGAACGCCGTCAGCAGCAGCACCACGGCCATGCTGGCGGCCTTGGGGTAATCGAACACCTGCAGCACGTCCTGGTAGATCTGCGTGGCCAGCATGCCGTCGCGCACGCCGCCCAGCAGCAGGGGCGTGACGATGGCGCCGGTCGACAGCAGGTAGACCAGCATGGCGCCGGTGATGACGCCGGGCATGCTCAAGGGCAGCGTGACGTGCCAGAACGTCTTGAACGGGCCGGCCGACAGGGTCTGCGAGGCCTCGTCCAGCGAACGGTCCAGGTACAGCAGCACCGCCAGCACCGACACGATGAAAAACGGGCAGAACACGTGCACCAGTCCGATGACCACGCCGGTCATGTTGAAGATCAGGCGCAGCGGCGTATCGATGACGCCGGCCGACAGCAGCATGGAGTTGAGCGTGCCGCGCGGGCCGAGGATGACCATCCAGCCATACGTGCGCACCACCACGCTGACCAGCCAGGGCATGATGACCAGCATCATCAGGAAATTGCGGTTGCCGCGGTAGCGCGCGATGGCGTAGGCGATCGGATAGCCGACCAGGGCCGCGCACAGCGTCACCGCCACGGCGATGACGATGGTGCGCACCAGCACCGCCACGTAATCGGGACGTCCGAAGAAGCGCACGAAGTTGTCCAGCCCCCAGCCGGCGCCGGTGTGCAGCGATTCGACCACCAGGTAGCCGACGCCGACCACGAACAGCGCCACCAGCAGGGCCGGCGGCGCCAGCAGCAACAGGGGAGGCCGGATCGCCCGCATCATCGCCGCCGCGTCAGCGCGCCGCGCCGGCCATGGCGCGCTCGACCGCCTCGATGCGGGTCTTGCGCGTCTTGGCGATCAGGTTCCAGTCGGGCTGGTACAGCTGGTCGCGCAGCTTGTCCAGCGGCTGGCCGAGTTCCTTCTCGGCCGCCGGCGACAGCCTGGCCTGGCTGTTGAGCGGCATGTAGCCGGCGATCTCGGCGATGCGCTGCTGGCCTTCGGGCTGGCCGACGTACTCCAGCCATTTCATGTAGTGCTCGCGGCCTTGGGCGCCCTTGGGCACCACCACCAGGTACGGCAGCATGAGCGCGCCTTCCTTGGGCACCACCAGTTCGATGTTGCGCTGCCCGTCGCGCTGCATCTGCCAGACGCGGGTGGAGTAATAGGGCGCCGCGGCCACCTCGCCGCGCTGCAGCAGCTGGTTCATCTGCGCCATCGAGCTGTACATGGTCAGCGCGTTCTTGCCCAGCGCCGTCAGCAGTTCCAGGCCCTTGGCGGTGTCGCGTTCGCTGCCGCCCTCGGCCACCGACATGATGGTCAGGTCGTAGGCCGAGCTGTACACCGGGCGCGTGACCGACAGCTTGCCGGCCCACTTGGGATCGGCCAGGTTCTTCCACGACGCGAAGTCGGCCGGCTTGGCCAGGTCGGTGTTGACGGCGATGCCGTAGTAGGCGAAGTAGGTGCTGACGCCGATCAGGCGGCCATTGGGCGCCTTGAGCAGGTATTTGTCCGGCACGTTCTTGAGCGCCGGGAAATCGGCCATGTCGAAATCCTCGAGCAGGCCGTCTTCGTACATCTGGGCCGCCTCGAACAGCGAGGAGAGCACCGCGTTGAACTTGGGCGCGCCTTTCTGGGCCCGCACCTGCGCCTCGGGGGTGGGCACCTCGACGATCTTCACCTCCAGCTTGCCGGCCTTCATGAAGGGTTCGGCGTACGCCTCGCGCCAGGCCTTGCCGACCCCGCCGCCCCAGGTGGCCATGGTGATGTCCTGCGCGGGCGCGGCGGCCGAGGCCCCCAGCATCGAGGCGGCCAGCGCCCACTTGGCAAATCGCTGCGTGATGTTCATGTTGGCTCCTGGAGAGTGCTGCGAGTCAAAGGGATACGACACAGACGCGCCGGTCGTCCCACGTCAGGCCGACCGTGGCGCCCGGCTCGGGCGGCGCGCCGTCGTCGGCGCCGTGCCAGTCGGCCAGCAGCTTGCGCTGGCCCACGGCCAGCCACAGGCGGGTGTTCTGCCCGGCATAGACGCGGCGCAGCACGGTGGCGCGCAGGCGGCCTTGCTCGAGGGCGGCGATGCGCAGGTGCTGCGGACGCAGCGAGACGCCGACCCGCGCGCCCTCGGCCCATTGCGCGGCCGGCGGCTGCAGGCTGCAATCCCAGTCGGCCAGCCGCACGCGCGGCGCGCCGCCGGCCTGGCGGTCGACGGTGCCTTCGAGAAAATTGGTGTCGCCCACGAACTCGGCCACGAAGCGGGTGGCCGGACGTTCGTAGATGGCCGCCGGCGTGTCGACCTGCTCGATCGCGCCGTTGCGGAACACCGCGATGCGGTCGGACATGGTCAGGGCCTCTTCCTGGTCGTGCGTGACGAAGATGAAGGTCGTGCCCAGCGACTCCTGGATCTGTTTGAGCTCGGTCTGCATCTGGCGCCGGATCTTCATGTCCAGCGCGCCCAGCGGCTCGTCGAGCAGCAGCACGCGCGGCTCGGTGACGATGGCGCGGGCCAGCGCCACGCGCTGCTTCTGGCCGCCGGATATCTGGCCGATGTAGCGCTCGCCGTAGCCGGCCAGGCCCACCATCTCCAGCGCCTGCGCCACCTTGGCCTGGCGCCGGGCCGGCGGCACGCGGCGGATCTTCAGGCCATAGCCGATGTTCTCGGCCACGTTGAGATGGGGAAACAGCGCCAGGCTCTGGAACACCATGCCCAGCGGGCGGCGGTAGGGCGGCGCGGCGACAATGGAGCGGCCGTCGATGCGCACGTCGCCGGCGGTGGGCGCCTCGAAGCCGGCGATGATGCGGATCAGCGTGGTCTTGCCGCAGCCGCTGGGGCCCAGCAAGGTGAGGAATTCGCCTTCGCGCACGTCCAGGTCGATGCCGGCCAGGGCCGTGGTCGGACCGAACGTTTTGGTGACGCCGGATATCTCGAGGATCCGGGTGTCGCGATGCGGGGGATGACCTTCCATGCTCGAACAGCCTCGGGTTTGCGGCTAGGCGATGTCGGCAGGATAGGGGAACGGGTATGCTCTGACAATAATGTTTACCCGTAAAACGGTTTAGAATTACCGTACAGCGATAATAAACACCCGAAATTCGGGTAAACGAGGAGTCCGTATGCTTGATTACGACGAGGAACTGGCCGGCAACGCCATGTTCAACCAGTCGTTCGCCAAGGGGTTGAAAGCGCTGTTCGCCTTCCAGGGCCACCAGAGCGCCATGTCGCTGTCCGAACTGGCCGCGCGGCTGGACGCCAGCATCAGCTCGGTGCAGCGCACCGTCTTCACCCTGGAGCGCCTGGGCCTGATCAGCAAGTCGCCCAAGACCCGCAAGTATTCGCTGACGCTGCGCGTGCTGGAGCTGGGCTGCAACTACATCACGGCCGATGCGCTGGTGGAGGCGGCCAATCCGTTCCTGGCCGAGCTGTCGAACATCACCGGCGAGACGGTCAACCTGACCGAGCCGCTGGAGCGCGAGATGGTCTACGTCTCGCGCGTGGTGGCGGCCAAGTTCATTCCCATCCACATGCCCATCGGCAGCCGCATTCCCATGTATTGCACGGCGTCGGGCCGCGCCTACCTCAGCGCGCTGGACGACGCCCGCGTGCAGGCCATCCTCGACGGCTCGGCGCTCAAGCGCCACACGCCCTGGACCGAGACCGATCCGGCGCGCCTGCGCGCCCTGATCGAGCAGGCGCGCGTCAGCGGCGTGGCGCACAACAAGGAAGAGCTGTTCCTGGGGGACATGACGCTGGCCGCGCCCATCGTGGGCGGGCGCGGCGCGCCGGTGGCCTGCGTGCACATCGTCGCGCCCACCAGCCGCTGGACCCAGGAAGAGGCCTTCGCGCGGCTGGCGCCGCCGTTGCGCGATTGCGCGCGCGGCATCGCCAACGCGGTGCGCGCCTTCACCTGAGCGGGGGGCCTCAGTTGGCCACGTAGCCGCCGTCGACCGGCAGCGTCACGCCGGTGATGTAGGCGGCCCAGTCGCTGGCCAGGAAGCAGATGGCGTTGACCACGTCGTCGACCGAACCGGGGCGCGCCAGCGGCACGCGGGCCAGGAAGCGTGTCAGTCCCTCGGGGTCGGCCACCGTGGCGCGCGTCATGTCGGTGACGGTCAGCCCGGGCGCCACGGCGTTGACGCGGATGCCGTCGGCGCCCAGCTCCAGCGCCAGCGCCTGCGTCATCTGCTTGATGCCGCCCTTGGACGCCGTGTAGGCGGCCGAATTCTTCACCGCCACGAACGAATGGATGGACGCGATGTTGACGATGCAGCCGCGCGTGGCGCGCAGTTGCGGATAGAAGGCCTGCGCGGCCAGGTACGGGCCGTTCAGGTTGACGTCCAGCGTGGCGGTCCAGAAATCGCGCGCCCGCGGGTCGGTGAAGGCGCTGCGCAGCAGCACCCCCGCGTTGTTGACCAGCACGCCGCACGGCCCCAGCCGCTCCTGCGCGTCGCGCGCGGCCGCCAGCAGGGCGTCCTGGTCGGTGACGCTGATCGCGTAGGCGGCGGCCGCGCCGCCCAGCGCGGCGATGCGCGCGCAGGTATCGTGCGCGGCCTCGCCGTTGATGTCGATCACCGCCACGGCGGCGCCGGCCTGGGCCAGCCGCAGCGCGGCGGCCCGGCCGATGCCGGCGCCGGCGCCCGTGACGACCGCGCTGCGGCCGGACAGGTCGAGGGCCGGCGCGATGGACGGTACTGCCGTCATGGCGCGCAGCGTCAGGCGAGGTGGCGCTGCATGAACGCCACCGAGCGTTCCTCGGCCAGCGCGGCGGCCGCGGCGTCCCAGTGCTCGCCGCCGGGGCGGGCGAACGCGTGGTCGCAGCCTTCATAGACGTGCGGCTCGCATTGCGGCAGCTTGCCGGCCGCCTCGAGGATGACGGCGCGCGCCTCGGGCGGCACGAAGCGGTCCAGCTCGGCCACGTGCAGCAGCATGGGCGCGGCCTGCGCGCCCACCGTGGGCAGCAACTGGTCCAGCATCACGCCGTAGTAGCTGACCGCGCATTGCACCGGGGTGTCCATGGCCAGGCGCACGGCCAGGCGTCCGCCCAGGCAGTAGCCCAGGCCGGCGACCTTGCCGCCGCTGCGTTCGGCCAGCCAGGCGCGGGCGGTGTCCAGGTCGGCGATGGCCTGGTTCTCGTCCATGGCCTGCATCAGCCGCACGGCCTGGCCGAAATCGGCCTCGGAGGTCGGGTCCAGCTGCACGCCCGGCTCCTGGCGCCAGAAAAGGTCCGGGCACAGCACGTCGAAGCCCAGCCGGGCCCATTGGTCGGCGGCGGCGCGCATGGCGGGGTTGATGCCGAAGATCTCCTGGATCAGCACCAGGCCCGGCGCGCCGGCCGTGGGCGCCGGGGCGTGATAGGCCTCGAAGGTCTGGCCATCGCGGGTCTTGAGCGTGATCATGGTCATGTCGGATAGTCCTTTGCGTTGCGGTGGAACAGGCAACGCCCGCGCGGCGGGCGTCACGAAGATTGAGCGGCCGAGAAATCGATGCTGACTTTCTCGGGGTGATGCAGCGAGCGCACGTACTCGACCAGCGCGCCGTCGGCCTCGTGCAGCCAGGCGTTGACCTGCAGCGCCGGCGCGCCGGCCGGCAGGCCCAGCGCGGCGCTGGCATAGGCGGGTACGGCCACGGCGGTGACGCGGTGGCGCAGGCGCGCCACCTTCAGACTGTACACGCGCTCGATGACCGCATAGACGGAATCCATCTCGCCATGCAGCAGCGGCGCGATGCCCTGGTAGCGGCCGGGCACGAATACGCGGGTCCAGGTCGAGGGCGCGTCGTCGCCGACCAGGCGCCGGGTGCCGGTGACGCGCAGCCATTGGCCGGTGGCGTTGGGCAGCGCGGCCAGGCCGGGTTCGCCGCCCGAGCCCTCGACGATGGCGGTGTCGTCGATGCGCATGAGCGACTGGCCGGCGAACTCCAGCGCGTGGGCCAGGCCGTCCATGTGCTGCACGTAGCGATGGCCGGGCGTATTGCGCAGGATGCGGGTGCCCAGGCGCTTGACGCGTTCGACCATGCCGTGCTCGACCAGGATCTCCATCGCGTCGCGTATCGTGGCCCGGCTCACGCCCAGGCGCGCGGCCAGCTCGACTTCGGTGGGCAGGATGCTGCCCACCGGCATGGTGGCGATGTCGCCCATCAGGTCCTGGGCCACGCGGCGGTACAGCGGCGTTTTCTTGTCGGAATCGGTCATGGCGGGCATGGATCTCAGTTGCGCAGCGTGCCGGGCAGCCACAGGACGATCTCGGGCCACACGGCCAGGGCCATGGCCCACGCCAGCAGCAGGAAAAAGAACGGCAGCGTGGCGCGCGCCACGAAGCTGAGCGAGCGCCCCGTGATCGATTGGATCACGAACAGGTTGAAGCCGACCGGCGGCGTGATCTGCGCCATCTCGACCACCACCACCAGGAAGATGCCGAACCAGATCGCATCGTAGCCCGCCGCCACCACCAGCGGCAGGGCGATGGGCAGGGTCAGCACGATGATGGAGGTGCCGTCCAGGAACATGCCCAGCGCCACGTAGAACAGCAGCAGCAGCGCGATCAGCAGCAGCGGCGACAGGCCCAGCTCGCCGATGCGCGCGGCCACGTACTTGGGCAGGCCGAGGTAGCTCATGGCCACCGAGATCAGCGCCGCGCCGGCCAGGATCAACCCTATCATCGAGCAGGTGCGCACCGCGCTGCGGCCGGCGGCCACCAGGCTGGCGCGCGTGAGCGAGCGCTGCAGCAGCCCGATCGCCAACGCGCCCAGCACGCCCACGGCGGCGACCTCGGACGGGCCGGCGATACCCAGGTAGAGCGCCCCCATGATGGCGGCGATCAGTCCGATCACCGGCAGGATCTGCGTCAGCCCGGCGATGCGCTCGCGCAGCGTGTAGCTCCGGCCGGCGCCGGCGGGGCGGCGGCCGCGCAGCGCGATGTAGGCCATGTAGACGGCCGCCAGGCCCAGGCCGGGCACCACGCCGGCGATGAACAGCTCGACGATGGACTGCTCGGCCAGCACGCCGTAGACGATCATGATGAGGCTGGGCGGAATCAGGAACCCCAGCGTGCCGGCGCCGGCCAGCGAGCCGATCGACAGGCGCGCGTCATAGCCGCGCTGCTGCAGCTCGGGCAGGGTGACGCGGCCGACGATCTGCGTGGTCGCCACCGACGAGCCGCAGATGGCGGCGAACAGGGTGCAGCCCAGCACATTGACGTGCGTCAGGCCGCCGGGCAGGCGTCCCACCCAGGGCGCCAGCCCCGCGAACAGCGAACGGCCCACGCTGGTCTTGGCCAGGATCTCGCCCATCAGCACGAACAGCGGCAGCGACAGCAGTTCCTGGCTGGTCGACGAGGTCCAGACGATCTGGCCGGCCAGCACCTCCAGGGGCAGATTGGGCTTGAACAGCAGCAACAGGAAGTAGGCCGCGCCGAACAGGCTCAGGCTGACCCATATCGAGGCGCCCAGGAACAGCAGCAGCAAGGCGGCGGTGACGACGGTGATGGCGATCATGATGGCGGGGCGCGGGTCAATGGCCGGCGGCGCGGCCGCCGTCGGTCTCGGCCTGGCGGCCGGTCAGCTGGCGCAGCAGGCGCGCGAGGAAGGCCAGCGCCAGCAGCGCGGCGCCGGCCAGCACGACGGCCTGCGGGATGGCCAGCGGGGTCTGCATCACGGTGTTCGACACCAGCCCGCGCGCGATCGACTTGCCGGTCAGGCGCGCCAGCGCGACGACAATGACCGCCGACAGCGCCAGGCCGGCGCAACTTGCCGCGATATCCAGCAAGCGCCCCAGCCGCGCGGGCAGCGCATCGCGCAGGAACAGGACGCGGATGTGGGCGCCATGGCGCAGCGCCGCCCCCATGCCCAGGAAGAACGCCGCGGCCATGCCGTAGGCGCAGTACTCCCACGAGAACGGGATGCTGTGGCCCATGGCGCGCGCGCCCACTTCGGCCAGCATCAGCGCGGCGATGCCGTACAGCAGGGCGATGGCAAGGTTCTCGGCGCCGGCGCACAGCGCGTCGATCAGGCGTAGCAGGCGATCCATGGCGGCTCGCTCAGGGTTGCTTGCGGTCTTGCAGATAGGCGTCGAGCAGCTGGCGCGCCTGCGGACCGGCCTGGCGGGCGAAGGCGTCCCACATCGGGCGGCCCACGGCGGCCACGCGCGCGCTGAGCGCTTCCGAGGGGGCGGCGATGGCGACCTTGTGCTCGCGCAGGATGGCCAGGTCCTTTTCGTCCTGGGCGGCGCTGATCTGCCAGAAGCGCGGTTCGAGCTCGGCGGCCGCGGCCTGCACGGCCTGTTGCTGCGCGGCGCTCAGCTTGTCCCACGCGTCCAGGTTGACCGTCACCAGGCTGAGCGAGGTGGCCCAGTTCAGCGGCAGGAAATGCGGCGTGAACTCCCAGAACTTGCCGTCCACGCCCGAGGACGCGGAGGTGCCCACGCCGTCGATGGTGCCCGCGGCCAGCGCCGGCACCACTTCGCCCCATGGCATCTGGGTGGGCGCCGCGCCCAGCTGGGCCATGAATTCGTAGGCCGCCTTGTCGTGGGCGCGCAGCTTCTGGCCTTTCATGTCCTCGGGGGTGGACAGCGGCTTGCGGCTGAACAGGCCGGGCGAGGGCCACGGCACGGCGTACAGGATGCGCTGGTTGTGGGCGGCGGCGATGCGCTCGTAGACCGGGCGGGCGTGGCGCAGGAAGGTTTTCATGTCGTCCTGGCCGGCGATCAGCCCGGGCAGGGCGTCCATGCCCAGCAACGGCTCGACGCCGGCCTGCTGCGACACCAGCATGTCGGCCACTTGCACGATGCCGGATTCGACCGCCATCAGCGTGTCGGGCCCCTTGACGTTCAGCTCGCCGCCGGCGTGCACGGTGATCAGCACCTGGCCGTCGGTGGCCTCGCGCACCTTGGCGGCGAACGCCTCGGCGTTGCGGCTGTGGAAGTTGCCCGCCGGCCAGGCCAGCGACATGTCCCAGCGCTGCTGGGCATGGGCGGCCGCGGCGGCGGTCAGGGCGCATGCGCCCAGCGCGGCGCGAAGCAGGAAACGGACGGCGGCGGACATAGGCTTTCCCTTGGCTAATAAGTTCGTACTTATTTAATAAGTCCGAATATTATTGGGGAAGCGGCCCGCCGGACACTAGGGAAAACACGGGCCGCCGCGGCGGCCCCGCGTTCAGCGCGCGTACATGGCGGCGAAGTCGGGCACCGGGTCCGGATGATCCAGGCCCAGGCGCTTGCACAGCAGCACCAGGCCTTCGACCATCAGCGCGGCCGCCAGCGAGGCCGTGGTGCCATTGACGTCGTGCGGCGGGCTGACCGTATTGACGTCGATGGCGACGATGTTCAGGCCGGCCAGTCCGCGCAGGAACGCGATCGCCTCGCGCGCGCTCAGGCCGCCCCAGCTGGGCGCGCACACCCCGGGCGCGCAGGACGGGTCCAGCACGTCCATGTCCAGGCACAGATAGACCGGCCGCTCGCCCAGGCGCGCGCGCAGGTCCTGCAGCACCTCGGCCATGCCGCGCGCCAGCAGCTCGTTGAGCGGGATGATCCGGTAGCCGAAGTGGCGCGCGTGGCGGAATACATGCTGGGTGAAGGTGGTGCCGCGCGTGCCGATATGGAACGCCAGCGAGGTGTCCACGCAGCCTTCCAGCGCCGCGTGCGTGAACTGGGTGCCGGCGTTGTATTCCTTGCCCTTGACGAAGGTATTGGTGTCGGTGTGCGAGTCGAGGTGGATGACCGCCAGGCCCGGATGGCGCTTGCCGACCGCGCGCAGTTGCGGCAGCGACACGCTGCCGTCGCCGCCCATGGTGACCGGCACCGCGCCGCCGTCGACGATGGCGCCGACCGCCTGCTCGATGCGCTCGAAGGCGTCGAGGATATCGCTGGGCACCACGCGCACGTTGCCGCAGTCGATCACTCCGAGCCGCTGCAGCGGGTTGTAGTCGGCCAGTTCGGGGTTGAAGGTGCGCATCAGGCGCGACTGTTCGCGGATCGATTGCGGGCCCTGGCGCGCGCCGATGCGAAACGCGTGCGTGCCGCAATCGAAGGGGATGCCCAGGATGGCCGCCTTGGCGCCGTCGATGGCATGGCGATGGGGCACGCCCATGAAGGTAGGGGGCGTGTCGCACAAGGCATGCAGCGCGCTGGGGGATGGCATGGCAGAGGTCTCCTGGCGGCGTGGCGCCGCCCATGTCGGTTCAGGGGATGCGGCGGCAGCGCGCCGTTATTGCATGCTGACGCCGGCCGCGCGGGCGATGTCGCGCCAGCGCTGCAGGTCGCCTTGCAGCGTCCGGGCGAACGCCTGGGGTTCGCCGGCCTGCGCGACCACGCTCAGGCGCACGAACTGCTCGCCGATGGCCGGGTCTTTCATGACCTGGGCCAGCGCCTGCTGCAGTTTGTCCACGATGGGCTGCGGCAGCCCGTCCGGGCCGAGAATGCCCCACCAGGTCAGGAAGGTCAGCCCGGGCATGCCGGCCTCGGCGAAGGTGGGCACGCCGGGAAAGGCCGGCAGCCGCTGCGGCGCGGTCATGGCCAGCACTTGCAGCTTGCCCGAGGCGACGAACGGCTGCGCCGAGGCATAGGTCGAGAACGAACCGTCCACGATGCCGGCCACGGTGTCGGTCAACGCCGGCGCCGAGCCGCGGTACGGAATGTGGTTCAGCGAGATGCCCGCTTCGTGCTGCATGAGTTCGAGCAGCAGGTGGGTCGAGGTGCCGGCGCCGGCGCTGGCGGCCTTCAGCCTGCCCGGGTGCGCCTTGGCCTGGGCGATGAAATCGTCGAGGTCCTTGACCCGCCCGGCCGGCGCGTAGAGGAACGAGGGCGAGGTGCCGATGATGCCGACCGGGGCGAAGTCCTTGATGGGGTCGTAGGTCACGGCCGGGTTGACCGCCGCGTTGACCACCAGCGGGCTGTCGGCCAGCAGCAACGTATAGCCATCGGCAGCGGCGCGGGCCACGAACGTGGTGCCGATCGCGGTGGCCGCGCCGGACTTGTTCAGCACCACCACGGGCTGGCCCAGGATCTCGCCCAGCGGCTTGGCCAGCAGGCGGCCCAGCACATCCGAGCTGCCGCCGGCCGGGTAGGGCACCACCAGCTCGATCGGACGGGTGGGCCAGTCGGTCGCCGGCTGGGCGCAGGCCGCGGCCGCGGCCAGCAGGCCGGTCATGGCCAGCGTGGATTGGACGAACAGGCGCCGGGCGGCGGGCATAGTACGGATCATGGCGGTTTTCCCCTTGGTTCGAATCATCAGCCGGTAGTACCCTTTGCGCAGTCTCCGGCCGTGGCACCGAGTGTAGGAGGGTGTGCGGCGCGCCGGTTATAAGCATTCAAGGGGCATGCTGGCGGTTTGCTTATACGCGCGCCGCCCGCCGCGCCGCACCATGCCAGGGGAACGCATGCGCTTGCGCCATATCGAGGTTTTCCACGCCGTGATGGTCGGCGGGTCGCTGAGCGCGGCGGCCCGGCTGCTGAACATGACCCAGCCGGCCGTCTCGCAGACCATGAACAGTCTGGAACTGCAGCTGGGCTTCGCGCTGTTCCAGCGCGTCAAGGGCCGGCTTGCGCCCACGCCGGAGGCGCACGCGCTGCACGCCGAAGTGGAAAAGCTCAACAGCCAGCTCGACGCGGTCAAGCTGATGGCCGTCAACCTGCGCCAGGACGGGCCGGCGCGCCTGCGCATCCTGGCCGCGCCGGCGCTGGCGATGGAGGTGGTGCCGGACGCGCTGGCCGCCTTCATGGCCGACAACCCCAACGCGCGCATGACGGTCAAGACCGGCTACTCGGGCGACATCCTGGCCGCCTTGCTGCTGCGCGATGCCGATATCGGCCTGGTCTACCGCTGCGCGCCGCAGGCGCTGATCCGCCAGGAAACGGTGGGCCGCGGCACATTGGTCTGCGTGGCGCCGGCCGACCGCTACGCCGGGCGCGACCACGTCACGCTGGCCGACCTGCGCGACAGCGCCGTGTTCGTGCCGGAGCGGCGCCACCCCATGGGCCGCCGGCTGGCGCAGCTGTGCGCCGACCAGGCGCTGGACGCGGACAACCACGTCGAGATCGAGCAGTTCCACGTGGCGCTCAAGCTGGCCACCGCCGGCCTGGGCGTGGCCCTGGTGGATTCGCTCACCGCGCTGGGCGCCGACGCGCGCCGGATGCGCGTCCTGGCGCTGCGGCCGGAAGTGGGGTTCGAGGTCTGCGTCGCCTATCCGGAGTTCGACGCGCATCCGCACCTGTCGCACCGTTTCGCGCGCTGCGTGCGGGAGGTGGTGGCCGGCCGCCAGGCGCGCATGGCGCCAGGGTAGGCGGCGCCATGCGCCGTGCTACGCGTTACCTGGCGGTCTCGATGCTCCAGCCTTGCGGCGGATAGTCGTAGAACGCGTACGGGTGGGTGTCGACGTTGGATTTGTCCACCACGGTGATGGGGACGTTGAAATGCGGGTACGGCACGCTGCGGGTCGGCTTGTCCAGCGGCGGCATGGGCAGTCCTTCGTGCTCGCGGATGGCGTACTGGACGATGAGGCGGCCCATGATGACGCCCGGCTCGGAGGCGACCGCGAGCAGGCGGCCTTCGCGGATCATGGCCTCGTTTTCCTTGACCATGGCCGAGGTCAGCACCTTGACCGGGCGATTGGCCTGGCGGGCGGCCCGTACCGCGCCCATGCCGAGGAAGGTAACCGGGGTGAACACATATTCCGCGTCAGGCGTGCGCATCAGCAGGTCCTGCGTCTGCGCCATGCCGTCGGCCAGGCTCATCTCGCCACGGAAGGCCGCCGGCGCCAGCTTGGCGCCGCAGGCCGAGGCGACTTCCTTGAAACCTTCGTAGCGCAGCCTGGACCATTCCAGCCCGGCGGCCCCAGGCACGATGATGACTTGCTTGCCCCGGGCCCCATCGTCGCACAGCGCCTTGCCCAGCACCTTGCCGATCAGGGTGTCGTCCTGCAGCACGCCGAAGGCGACCTTGTCGCTGTTGACGGGAATGCCGGCGGAGATGGTCTTGATGCCGGATCTGGCCAGGTCCGCGACTACCGGGTCGTAGCCGGAATAAGCCGCCGGCGACAGCACGGCGTAATCCACGCCCAGGGTCTTGAAAGACTGCAGCTGGGCGAACTGCTGCTGCACGTTGCCGTAGGCGCCGGCCACCGCTACCTGCACCACTTCCACGTTGCTGCGCCGGGCTTCGTCGACGATGCCGTAGGCGATGCCCTTGTAGAAGTTGTCGAGCAGGTGCACCACCGTCACGCCCAGCTTGAGCGGCTTCTTGGCGACGATCGGATCGACGATGCCCTGCAGGCGGTCGCCTTCGGGATCCTTGGCTTGCGCCGGCAGGCTGGCCAGGGCGCATGCCGCCAGGGCCAGGCCGGCGGCCCGGCGCGCCAGCACTGGCCGCCGCGAGGTTTTGCCGAAGAGTTTCATGGTTGTGTTCCCCTTGTAGTGTGGCGGGCGCGGGCCCGTTTCAGCTTCGACGAAAGCGGTCCAGGATGACCGCGATGATGATGACCACGCCGACGACCAGCGTCTGGAAGTACGCCGACACGCCGGTGATGTTCATGGCATTGGAGAGCACGGACAGCACCAGCACGCCCAGGAAAACCTGGACGATGCTGCCGCTTCCCCCGGTCAGGGCCACGCCGCCGAGAACGACGGCGGCGATCGATTGCAGGGTCAGGCCGGGCACGGCCACCGGCTGCGCCGAGCTGGTCCAGGCGGTCAGCACCACCGCGCCCACCGCCGCGCACAGCCCGCTGGCCGCGTACACCAGCACGGTGTAGCGCTGCACGTTCACGCCGGCCTTGGAGGCCGCCGACTCGCTCGAACCCAGCGCGTAGACGTAGCGCCCGAACACCGTACGCCGCAGCACGAAGGCGGCCGACAACGTCACGGCGGCGGCGATCCAGACCATGTTGGGCAGGCCCAGGGTCCTGCCGAAGCCCACCGCGTTGACATAGGGCGCCGGAACGTCGTAGATGGGCACGCCGCCCGACAGGATCAGCGCAATGGCCTGGGTCACCGACAGCATGCCCAGCGTCACCACCAGGGGGGTGGTGCGAAAGCGCGCGATGATGTAGCCCGACAGCACGCCGGCGGCCAGCCCCACGGCCAGCATCACGGCCAGCCCGGCGGGGATGCCCCAGGCCGGCATGGCCAGCACGCCGGCCACGCCGGCCAGCGACAGCACGGACGACATGGACAGGTCCAGGCCGCCGCGCAGGATGGCGAAGGCCTGGCCCACCGAGAGGATCAGCAGGGGCACCAGCTGGCAGGCCAGGTTGGTCAGGTTGTCCAGCGACGCGAACCGCGGTTCGACAAGGCTGGCGACCAGCGCGATCAGCGCGATGATCAGCGGCAGGATGGCGTCGGCCAGGCGCGCGCCGGACGCCGGGCGCGCGGCGCGGGATACGGCCAGGGTCTTAGTGTGCATGCTGGGGCTCCCGTTGGCCGAGGACGTCGGCGACGATATGGGGTTGGCATTGCGGGCCAGGCTGCGCATAACGCGCGACGGCCGTGCCATGGAAGAAGGTGTAGACGGTGTCGCACAGCGCGATCACCTCGGGCAGGTCGCTGGACAGCATCACGACAGTCAGCCCTTGGGCGGCGGCGGCGCGCACTTGTTCGTGGATGTGCTGCTTGGCCAGGATGTCCACGCCCGCGGTGGGCTCGTGCAGCAGCAGCAACTGGCGCGCCGCGCCCAGGGCGCGGGCCAGCAGCGCCTTTTGCTGGTTGCCGCCGCTCAGGCTTTCGATCGGGTCGGCCGGGTCGCCATGCTTGACGCCGGCGCGCTCGAGCTGTTCGCGCGCCAAGGCGGCTTCGCGGTCCGGATCGATGCAGCGCCAGCGGCTGACGCGATCGAACTGGGTCAGCATCAGGTTCTCGCGGATCGACCGGCCGGTCAGCACGCCGTGGCTCTGGCGGCCCGCCGGCAACAGGCCCACGCCCTGGCGCAGGGCCGCGGCCGGATGGCGCGGCCGGTAGGGGGCGCCGTTCAGGTAGTAGTCCGCGCGCGGCGGCCCGTCCAGGCCCACCAGCCCGTACATCAACTCGCCCGCGCCGCAGCCCAGCACGCCATAGAACCCCACCACTTCGCCGGCGCGAGCCTCGATCTCGGACAGCGCGCCGCCGGCCGGCAGCACAATGCGCAGGCGCGTGGGCCCGAGCTGGCGCGCCGGCCCGGCGCTGGCCGCCAGCACTTCGCGGCGTCCGGTCAGCTTCTCCAGCACCGCTTCGCCGCTGATACCGGCGTGCAGGTCGAACGAATCGACGTGGCGGCCGTTGCGCATGATGGTGACGCAGTCGCCCACCGCCTCGACGTCGTCCATATGGTGCGTGACCAGGATGCAGGCGATGCCCTCGGCGCGCAGGCCGCGCACCACCTCGAAGAAGCGCTGCTTTTCGGCCGCGCCCAGCATGGCGGTCGGTTCATCGAAGACGACGATGCGCGGGCTGGCCATCAGGGACTTGGCGATTTCCACCAGTTGCTGCATGCCGGCGGGCAACTGGCGCACCGGCGTCTCCATGTCCAGGTCCAGGCCCAGGCGCGCCAGCACCGCGCCGACCCGCGCGGTCTCGGCCGCGCGCCGCAAGGGCGACCAGGGCCGGCGCGCCGCCTCGGCGCCCAGGCACAGGTTGGCGCGCACCGACAGGTCCGGCGCCAGCGACAGCTCCTGGTAGACCACGGCGATGCCGCGCCGGCGCGCGTCGCTGGCGTCGGCCAGGCGAACCTCCCGCCCGTCGAGCAGCAACGCGCCGCTGTCGGCCGGGAACAGGCCGGCAATGATCTTGCCGATGGTGGACTTGCCGGCGCCGTTCTCGCCCAGCAGGCAATGCACCTTGCCGGCCTCGAACGAGATGGACACATCGGCCAGCGCCTGGGTGGCGCCGAAGCGCTTGCTGATCTGCCGCAGGCGTAGCAGCGGCGGCGGTTGAGGGGCGGGCGCCACGCTCGCGGCGCCTTCGGAATGCATCATGGCGGCAACTCCCGGATGGCTGTCTGAGGCGGCGCAGGATCAGATGACAGGGTTTTCCAGCACGCCGATCGGTTCGGCGCGCACCCGCACCACGTCCCCGGGGCGCAGGTACCGTGGCGGCGTGAAGCCGATGCCCACGCCCACCGGCGTGCCGGTGGCGATGATGTCGCCCGGTTGCAGGGTGATCGAGGCGCCGATGGCGCGCACCAGGGTGGGAATGTCGAAGATCAGATCGGACAGCCGGGCGGACTGGCGCGGTTCGCCATTGACCTCGCAGGCGATCTGCAGCCTCCCGATATCGTCGATCTCGTCGGCGGTGACCAGCGTGGGGCCCATCGGGCAGAAACCGTCGATGCCCTTGCCCAGCAGCCACTGGCTATGCCGCTTCTGCAAGCCGCGCGAGGTCACGTCGTTGACCAGCGTGTAGCCGAATACGAAAGACCAGGGGTCGTCGTCCGCCGCGACGCGCCCGGCCTTGCCGATGACGACCGCCAGCTCGGCCTCGTAGTCGACCGAATCGCACGGGTCCAGCGCGCTGTCGATAGCGTCGCCAGGGCCGCTGATGGACGAGGCCGGCTTGCTGAAGATGATGGGGGCGGCGGGAATGGCGCCGGCGGCGGCGCTCGAATCGAAACCGCTCTGGGCGAACTCGCGCGCGTGTTCATGGTAGTTCTTGCCGACGCAGAACACGTTGCGCGGCGGATTGGGCAGCGGCGCCAGCACGCGTACCGTGGACAGGGCCACCGTATGGCGCGCCTGCGCCACCCGTTGCGCGATGTCGCCGGCCAGTTGCCCGTGCCGGCGCACCAGCGTCAGGAGATCGGGCAGGTCCATCGCCGCGGTGAGATCGACGATGGTATCCGGGCTGGCCAGGGCGCCGACGCGCCGGCGGCCGTCAGGCAGTTCGAAGCTGAGGTATTTCACGTTGGATTTCCGTTGCGGATGGGGATCAGTCGCGCGCGCGCACGACGGCCTCGACCTCGATCAGGAATGCTTCCTTGACCAGCCGGTCCACGACCAGCAGCGTGTTCGGAGCATAGGCCTTGCCGGCGAACAGGGTCGGAAACAGTTCGGCGCGCTTGCGCATGAAATGCGGGATGTCCTGCGAATGCACCAGGTACGTGGTGAACTTGGCGACGTCGTTGAAGTCGGCGCCCAGTCCGGACAGCACGTCGCGCAGATTGGCGAAAACCTGGTCGAATTGCGCATCGAAGTCGCCTTCGCCGACCACGGCGCCGTCGGCGCCCACCGCCAGCTGGCCAGCGACGAAAAGCAGGTCGCCGGCGCGTACTCGCGTAGCGTGTGAGTACAGGCCCTGCGCCGGGGCGGCGCCTTCGGGATTGAGGTACTGAACGGCTGCTTGACTCATGCTCGTGTCCTTTCATGGGGCCGCGGCGCGGCGGCCGTTGGTGGAAGAAAAGGGGGGTTACTGCACCAGGCGGCCGCTGGCGCTCTCCTGGTCATACTCGTAGACGCCCGCAAGGAAAATCTTGGTGCGCTCGTACCACTTGCGCACGCGTGGCGCCGGCGCCGTGCGGTCGACGGGCTTGCCGCCCTTGAAGATGTAATCGAAGCGGCTGGGGCGCTGCAGCAGGGTAATGTCCTCGAGCGGGTTGCCTGGCAGCACCAGCACGTCGGCCAGGCGGCCGGCCTCCAGCTTGCCGACTTCGTGCCCGTGGCGCGCCAGCAGCCGCGTGCAGGCCAGCGTGTTGGCGTGGATGGCCTGCAAGGGCGTCAGGCCCAGCAGCTTGACGAAGATTTCCATCTCGCGGGCATGCCAGTGCCCGTACGGCACCGGCGACCAGCCGCTTTCGCTGCCGGCCAGCAAGGGCACGCCCGCGTCGTAGGCGCGCCTCAGGTTCACGCTGGCCGCTTCGATCTCGTGGCGAAAGGCCTGGGCGCTGGAGGCACCCGCGTGCGACTGTTTGGCCTCGACCAGGTTGACCAGCAGGGTCAGCGTGGGCGTGATGACGCACCGATTCTTCAGGCACGCCTCGATGCCTTCGTCGTCGATATAGGAAGCGTGGAACAGGTTGTCGAAACCGGCCTGGGCGGCGTACAGCGCGGCGTCGCGCGAGCGCGCATGCACACTGCACAGGCGTCCCAGCCGGTGCGTTTCGTCGGCGATGATCTTGAACTCTTCATAGGTGAATGCCGAGGACCCCAGCGCGTCCGGCGTGATCAGGTTGTCGTTCGAGCCCGAGACCTTGATGGCGTCGACCTCGTCCTTGACCTGATAGCGGATCGCTTCGACCAGATCGTCGCGCGTCTTGACCAGCACCGCGCTCTGCCCCGGCGGGAACGCCATTTCGTTGGGAAACGAGTCCTCCAGTCCCTGGTGGTTGGTCAGCTGCTTGCCGGAGACCGTGAAGCGCGGGCCTTCGAACATGCCGGTGTCGATGGCGTCGCGCACGGCCTGGGCGATGTTGTAGCTGGTGGCCGCGTCGAAGGCGCTGGTCACGCCGGCCTGCAACACTTTGCGGGCGTACCACAGCGCTTTCGCGGTGCGGAACTCGACGGGGGTGTAGAGCGCGTTCTCTTCTTCCGAGCGCGATTCGCCAAAAGAGATATGGGTGTGGGCGTCGATCAGGCCCGGCATGATGGTGCGGCCGGGCAGATCCACGACTTCGAATCCGTCGCCGGCATATTGCGCCGGCAAGCCTGCTTGCGGGCCGACCCAGGCGATGCGTTCGCCTTCGGTGACGACGGCGCCGTGTTCCAGCGCCGGGCCGAGCGTGCCGTCTATGACCCTGCCTTTGAGTACGTAGCCTGTTTTCATGGGGATAGTCAGAGAGAGAAGGGAAGTGCGCCGAACCGCTGGAGCACCATGGCGAGGAAAACGTCGGGCCGCTCGAACGCCACCGAATGGGAGCAACCGGCCAGCAGCACCAGGTCGGCGTCGGCCAGCTTGTCACTGATCTGGCGCGAGGCGGCGGCCGGGAAGGCCGTGTCGTCGCGGCCATGCAGCAAGGTCACCGGGCAGCGGATGCCGCGCAAGGTCTGCTCCGAAAGGGTGGCCGCCGCGATGTAGGTGGCGGGGGGCGCGTCGAACATGGCGTCGAAATAGTCGGCATAGCCTGGCGCGAAGATGACGGGCTCGCGCACGGCCAGGTAGGCGTCGTCGATCACGGCGTGATCGTGGATCAATCCCCGCAGCGCCTGCACCAGTTCCGGGCGGCTGCGCGGGCATTTCCAGGTACGGCGGGTGGCGTCGTTCGGCGTGAAGGGCACGCCCATGGTGCCGGTGGTCACGACGCCGCGTACCGCCGGGTTGTCGCTGGCCACCGTCAGCGCCAGGGCGCCGGCCAGCGAGTGGCCGACCACGCCGATCGGGCCGCCGCCAAGGTGCGCCACCATGGCCCGCACCTGGCGCACCCACATGTCGAAGTCGAAGTAGGGCGCGGCCGGCTTGCGCCCGCTCTGTCCGAAGCCGACCAGGTCCATGGCGACCACGTCGAAGCGGCGGGCCAGCGCCGGCAGCACCGTGCGCCAGTTGCCCAGGCTCGAAGCCCCCGGCCCCGAACCATGGACCAGCAACAGCAGCGGACCGTTGCCGCCGCGCAGGTAGGCGCAGGGGATGCCTTCGAAGGGAAGATGGTTGAGCGTGTATCCGTCGGGCAATGACATGGCGTTGAAATGGTTGATTTACATAAAAATGGATTCTATGTATCTCAATGGATCAAAACAATGTATCGTAAACCCGAACAGTAGAATCCATACTTGTATTCAAAATCAGTTGTTGGCCTGGCATGTGCTACCATTGCCGCTCCACCGATCAGCCACATCATGAAAAACGCGAAAAACGGACGCACCCTCAATGCCGAGGTCTACGAGCAGTTGCGCGAGCAGATCCTCACCGGGCAATTCGCGCCGCGCCAGCGGCTCAAGGTCTCCCAGTTATCCGAACAACATGGCGTCAGCCTGAATGTGGTGCGCGAGGCGCTCAATCGCCTGGCGGGCGAGCAACTGGTCGAGCTGCAGCCGCAGTTCGGTTTCGCGGTGCGGGGGCTGTCGGCGGAAGATCTGGTGGATCTTTTCCAGCAACGCGGTGTGGTTGAAAGCCTGGCGTTGCGCCAGTCGATTGCGCGCGGCGACCTGAACTGGCAGTCGGACGTGGTGGCCGCCCACCATCGCCTCGGCGGCACCGCCATCGTTTCGCCGGAAGATCCGCAGAAACTGAATCCCGACTGGCTGGCGCGCCACGAAGAATTCAACCTGGTCATGATGCGCGCCTGCGGCAGCCCGCGGCTGTTGCAAATGGTGCGGCAGCTCGCGGAGGCTTCGGCCATCTACCAGCGCGCGCTGTTGCCGTTGACCGCGGTGGCCGCCGAACTCGAAACCGAGCACGACGATTTGCTGCAGCGCATCCTCGACGGCGACGCCGATGGCGCCGTGGGCGTGCTGCTCAAGCACCTGGACCAGACGCGCGACGCCATGCTGCCGCTGCTGGCCCGGCGGCACGATCTCGCCGCCCAGGCGTGACCTCCAAATCGACTTTGAGAAATCAGGTTAAGAAATAGGCCTAATTTATTGTTATATATTGAATAAATGGTAATTCATATCGATGGCCAGCGCCTTGGCCGGCGCAATTATTGAATCTTCACAGCCAGGCGGCGTTCAGGACGGCGGCCGCGCTCGCTGGCGGCGCTTGCGCGGCGCCAGCAGCGGCGATTCGCCGATGCGCGGGGCGGCAAAGTGCGCGGCGGGCACGGGCCGCGGCAATCCTTCGTCCTGCGCCGATGCGACCCAGTCGGGAACGGCGATCTGCCGGCGCTCGCTCAGCCTCTTCATCCCCTCGTTCCATTCCCACAGCATGCGCAAGCCGACTGGCTCGAAACCCGGCGTATGGCGGATGTGCGCCTTGAGTCGCGGCACGGTGTCGGCGATCGCCGAACACACCCGGTCGACCAGCTCGCGCTGCGCAGCGGGCGTGAAACCGAGGTGCTGCTGCAGGTAACGCCACAGGGCCTTGGACATGGTCCACGACTTGCGGCCGTCGAGGGCCATGCCAGGCGGATTGGCCGCATATCGGTCGTAGGCAAGAATCGTCAACATGTCATAGACCGGCGCGATGCGCACGTCGTCGATCGTGTCATAGAGAAGGGCAAGATTCTTGGCGTGGCAATCCGCGTTGCCCAATGCGAAACTCAGCAGCAGCGTGATCGCGAGTTGGGTGCGGGCTTGCAGCCGTCCTTCCGGCCGCACGTAATCGCTGGCCACGCGGGCCACGCGCTCCCAGGTGCTTTCGTATTTTTCGTCGGCTGACAGGCCCAGCAGGCTGCAGAAATCCTCGAAGCCCAGGCGGCGGTCCGTAGCCGGATCGATGTCGAATCGCTCGACCACCAGCACTTGTCCGTCGTCGGACACGCTGGTGCGCGCCACCGGGATACCGGTGCCTTGCGCGGCCGTCATGCATAGATGCTCGTTGAGGGCCACGAAGGGTTGATGCTCCGAGCTGCCCTTGACGATATGCCGCTCGGTGGCGATGGTGCCCTTGCGGAAGAGAGCCTGGGTTGCCGGCGTGAGGAATTTGGGAACCACGCCCGAGACGCCGGAGGCGGCGTATCGGGCCATCAGTTCCAGAAAGACCTGTTGCGATGCCGGCCCGTGCAGCAGCGGATCCAGGCTCTCGAGCGCCATTGCGGGCTCGAGCGTTTCGCCTGCGCTGACCTGGACGCGGCCGATCATGTTCGGGCCGACGACGGCCAGCAGATCCAGCTGCCTGGCGCCCAGTTGGGGGCCGAGCTGTTCCTTGAGCAGCATGAGAAGAAATCCCTCGGGCAGGCTTACCTGGAAGAAGGGATGCAGCGTTGGCCAGCTCCAGGGTTCGGCGCGCACCGGCATCGTCAGCGATGCGAACTTGGCCGGGTCCGTGTCGGGCAGGTAGGCCAGCCGATGCTGGAAGCCATCGGGGCTGTCGAGGATGGCGACTCGGGTGCCGTGGACGAAGACGTTCAGCTTCAAGACGGGTCCTTGGCGTCGTCCAGGCGGCCGCGTCGCTCGGCCAGCAGATCGTCGAGATCAGGACGGCGCACGGTCGGCTTGAACTCGAATTCCAGGTCCAGGGCCTGCAGCAGCGTCAGCAGCTTGTTCAGCGAAAAGTCGCTCGCCGAACCGGCCTCGAAGCGGGAGATGGCTTCCTGGCGCATGCCCGTCGCGGCGGCCAGCTCGCGCTGGGTCTTGCGGGCCTGTTTGCGCAAGGTCCTGAAGCGCGCCCCCACGTCTGGCAACGTCTTCATCGAAAAATATGCGTTAGAAAGCATAAATTTACCCTGGCTGAGCAAAAAAATGACATAAAACGCATAAAAACATGGCAGCCTCTCGGGGAGGTGGCGTCATTTTTTATGCGAATAGAAGCATATTTTAGCAGCTGACGAAGAAATTATGCATTCCTTCGCATAATTTTGTGGCTCCGTCACGCCATATGGCACCCGCTGTGTACTGGCCGGATCCATCGCATGGCAGGAGGCTTCATGTCGAAATCACTTTAAATAATTAAGATTAAAAAATTAATTTAATTATTTGATATATAAGTAATATTAAAACCACGGAATCGATTTTCGCAGTGCGCTCCAGCACAGGCGCGCCGGGCTGGTGGTACGCTGGATGGCATTCGTCCAACCATCCCTGTTTATGAACGATTCCATTCCCGACGGTTTCGCGCCCTGGCGACCGGGCAGCCCCTTCATGGCCCACCTGGCCGATCTAGGCGCCTTCTACGTGCGCGAGGCCGACGATGTGCTGGCCGTGCGCGTGGGGCCGCCGCATACCAACATGCACGGCATCGCGCACGGCGGGCTGCTGGCCACGCTGGCCGACAGCGCGCTGGGCTACTGCATCTCGAGGCGGGCGCAGGCGTCGGTGGTCACGGTGCAGATGTCGGTCGAATACCTGAGCGCGGTCAAGCCGGGCGACTGGCTGCAGGCGCGGGTGCGCATCGACAAGCAGGGGCGCCGGCTCATCTACGCCACCTGCCTGCTGCAGGTCGAAGACAAGCTGATGCTCAAGGCCAACGCAGTGTTCGCCGTGCGGGCCGCGCCGGCGCCGGTTTCGGACGGCTAGCCGCCCGGCGTGGTGGAGGCCGATTCGTCGCGGGCCGGGCGGGCGTGGCGGCGGCGGGCCGCCAGCCACTTGCCGGCCGCCACCACCACCAGCGCCCCGGCGGCTTCCACGGCCAGCTTCAGCATGGGTGCGGGCTCGCCCCAGCGCTCGACCACGAAGATGTCGGTGATGAGCATGCCGCCGGCGATCCAGCCCAGCAGGCCGGCGCCCAGGGTGACGACCAGCGGGAAGCGGTCTATCAGCCTGAGCACCAGCGTGCTGCCCCAGACGATGATGGGCACGCTCACGCACAGGCCGAAGATCACGTAGTACAGCTGGTGGTCGGCCTGCGCGTTCTGGGCCGCGCCGGCGATGGCGATGACGTTGTCCAGGCTCATGGCGAAATCGGCCAGGATGATGGTGCGGATCGCCGCCAGCACCGAGGTGCCGCCGGTGATGTTGCCGTGCGCGTCTTCATGCGGGGCCAGCAGCTTGATGCCGATCCAGACCAGCAGCAGGCAGCCCAGCGCCTTGAGAAACGGGATGTCGAGCAGGACCAGCGCGAAGGCGATCAACAGCACGCGCAGCAGCACCGCGCCGGCGGTGCCCCACAGGATGCCCTTGATGCGCTGCTTGTGCGGCAGGTTGCGGCAGGCCAGCGCGATCACGACGGCGTTATCGCCGCCGAGCAGGATGTCGATCAGAACGATCTGGAATATGGCGCCCCAATGGAACGTCTCGATGGCCTCGACCATAAGTAGTCCGCCGAAAGGACGATGGAGCGCCGCATCGACGCGGCCCGCAGGCCACTCCCTTGAAAGACACGCTCTCGCCGATTCTAGGCAGGGCGGCGGGCGGATCGGCCAGTACCGGTGACGCGCTCAGGGTTACTGGGCCGGGGCGCGGCGCGCGCCGGTCGTCGCGGCGCGGCCTTGGCGCGGATCCTATGCGGCCGCGGCGCGTCCGCCGTCGATCTGGAAGATCGAGCCGGTGACGTGGCGCGATTCCTCGCTGGCCAGGAACACCGCCATCGCGGCGATTTCGTCGGGCTCGGGCAGGCCCAGCAGGTGGCGCGACACCGCCGCGGCGACGCGCGGATCCTCATCGATGAAGCGCGCCATGCGCTCGGACAGCACGGCGCCGGGCGCGATGGCGTTGCAGCGCACGCGCTGCTCGGCGAACTCCACCGCCATCGAGCGCGTGAGCGCATGCACGCCGCCCTTGGCGGCCGTGTAGGCGTCGCGCCCTTTCAGGCCGCGCAGGGCCGCGATCGACCCCATGTTGACGACCGCGCCGCCGCCGGCCGCGGCGATGCGCGGGATGGCATGCCGGCAGCACAGCACGGTGCCCAGCAGGTCGATGTTGATGGCGCGCCAGAATTCCTCCAGCGCGAACTCCACCACCGAGCGGTCGTTCAGGCTGGAGCCGCCGGCGTTGTTGACCAGGATGTGCAGCGGCCCATGCTCGGCCTCGGCCAGCGCCGTCGCTTGCCGCACGCTGTCCTCGTCGGTCACGTCCAGGCGCGCGAAGCGGGCGCGCGCGCCGGTTGCGGCCAGCTCCGCGGCCAGGGCATGGCCGCGCTCCACATCGATATCGCCCAGCAGCACGCTCGCGCCTTCGGCGCAGAAGCGGCGCGCCATGGCCGCGCCGATGCCGACGGCCGCGCCGGTGATAAGGGCGTTGCGCCCCGAAAGTCGTCCCATAGTGTGTCCTGGTGAGGGCCGGGCCGCATCGGCCCGGCCCGATGGTTCATTCGAGCCGGGTGCCCGAGCGCTTGACGATCTCGTCCCAGCGGGCGATTTCGTCCTGGATGAACTGGCCGAAGGCGGGGCCATCGAGCGTCTTGATGTCCATGCCCAGGGACTCCAGGCGCTCGCGGATGGCCGGCTGCTGCACGGCGGCGATCATATCGGCCGACAGCTTCTCGGCAATCGGCGCGGGCGTGTCCGCCGGAGCCAGCACGCCGAACCATGCGCGCACGTTGAAGCCTTCCAGCCCTTGCTCGGCCACCGTGGGCAGATCGGGGAAGGCCGACGAGCGGTGCGCGGCGGTGACCGCGATCGGACGCACCTTGCCGCTCTTGATGAAAGGCAGCGCGGCGGGCACGTCGACGAACATCAGCTGCACCTGGCCCGACACCAGGTCGGTCAGCGCCGGCACGCTGCCGCGATACGGCACGTGCAGCAGTTCCACGCCGGCGGCCAGCTTGAACAGCTGGCCCGACAGGTGTTGCGAGCTGCCGTTGCCGGCCGACCCATAGGCGACCTTGCCGGGGTTGGCGCGCAGGTACTCGATCAACGTCGGGATCGAGGTTACCGGCAGGTCGTTGTTGACCAGCACGATATTGGTCTGCTCGGCCAGCAGGGCCAGCGGCGTGAAGCCCTTGACCGGATCGTAGGGCAGACGCTCGCCATAGAGCGCGGGATTGATGCCGTGGGTGGCGATGGTGCCCATGCCGATGGTGTAGCCATCGGGCTTGGCGCGCGCCAGCAGGTCGGTGCCGATATTGCCGCTGGCGCCGGTGCGGTTTTCCACCACGATCGACTGGCCGTAGCGGGTGGAGAGCTCGCTGGCCATGGTGCGCGCCAGCGTGTCCAGCACGCCGCCGGTGGAGAACGCCACCAGCAGATGAATCGGCTTGTCGGGGTAGGTACCGGTACTGGCGGCCGCCGGGGCGGCCATGAATCCAGCCGAGCCCACCACGGCCAAGGCATGGGCAAATCGGCGTATCAATCGCATGCGAGTCTCCATCTTGTTGTCGTGACTGAAGGCAGGCGACGATCTCGCCCGCGCCAGGCGCACATTAAGGCAGACCCGGGCGGACAGGCAAAACCAAATCTTTTTATGGATTCAGCAGAATATTTTATGAATGCGCACGCGCCGCTGGTGCACGCGCGGCGCGGCCACCCGCGGCATAGGCTGGGATGTCCCGCTGACCGACGAACGATCGCGCTGGCGCGCAACGCCAGCCTGAGCGCGGCGTATGCGGGAGAATTCGGCGGCGGCAACCGCCAGCACACCGCCAGCGCGGTCCTGCGCTGGCGGTTCTGAGCGGGGCCCGGCCCCGCCGGCGGCCCGGCGCAGGTCAGCCGTTCATCTCGGCCAGCGCGCGCTGCACCGCCGGCCGCGCGCCGACGCGCGCCAGGTAGTCGGCCAGCTTGGGAAAGCGCGACATGTCCACGCTGTCGCCTTCCAGCCAGCTGCCCACCGTGTACAGATAGCCGTCGACCACGCTGTAGCGCTCGCCCAGCGCCCAGGGGCCGACGATCTGCGATTCCAGGTAGCCCGCGATGGCCGTCATGTTCTCGGGAATCTTGGCGCGCATGGCCTCGTGCGCGGCCGGGTCGTCGGCCCAGCGCGCGCCGCGCCGCTTGTGCGCGTGCGCCACGTGCGCCGTGGACGCCAGGTAGTTGGCCAGCTCCTGCATGCGCGCGAACGCGAACGGATCGTCCAGCGGAGCCAGTTGCGCCTGCGGGAAACGCTGCGCCACGAAGGCGAGCAGGGCGGGGTTCTCGGTCAGTACGCCATCCTCGGTGGCCAGCGCCGGCACGCGGCCCTTGGGGTTGACGCGCAGGTAGTCGGGGCTTTGCTGCTGCGTGGCGCCGAAATCCAGCTTGACCAGATCGAAATCGGCGCCGGCTTCATGCAGCGCGATGTGCGTCGCCAGCGCACAGGTGCCAGGGGCGGTATAGAAGGTCCAGCGGGACATCGTCATCCTCGTCGTGTGTCGTTGAGCAGCGGTATCGCCGCGTCGCCGCGGCGGACTGCATACAGAGTAGCCGGCGCGGCCCGCCAAGCAAAGCCCCGTCCATGCCCAGGCCGCCGCTCAGGCGCCCGGCAGCTGTTCCGGCATGGCCTCGAACACGGAGCGAAAGCGCACGACCTGCGGATGCGTCTCGGCGCTTTTGCGCAGGATCAGGCAGACCTGCATCGGCGCCACCCCCAGCGCGATGTCCAGCACCTTCACGCGGCCGCTGCGCGCGTGCGCCATGGCGGTATGGCGCGGCGCCGCGGTCAGCAGGCGGGTGGCGGCCACGATGTCCAGCGCCTGGGTGTAGGTGGGAGTCTCCACCACGGGGTGGGGCAGCACCAGCCCCTGGCGCAGGAAAGCCTCGGCCAGCGCCTGGCGCACGCTCGAGCTGATCCGCTGCAGTACCCAGTCGCATTGCGCCAGCCGGGCGTAGCCCGGTTTCTTCAGGCGCGCCACCGGATGGTCGGGGCCGCACACCACGCAAACGTCGTCCTCGTACAGGTTGACGAAGGTCAGCGTGGCGATGTCGCGGCCCAGCTTGGCCACGTCCGGCGGCAGGCGCCCCAGCACGCAATCCAGTTCGCCGGCCAGCAGCCGCGCCAGCAAGTCTTGCGCGCTGCCTTCCACCGTATGCAGATGACAGCCGCCGGCCTGGCGAAAGCCCTCGATGGCGCGCGGCAGCAGGACGGTGAACGCCTGCGGCACCACGCCGACCCGCAGCACCTCGTGCTCGCCGGTGTCCAGCCGGTCCAGCATGGCGCGCAGTTCGTCGAAATCGTTCATGAGGATGCGCAGCCGCGGCGCCAGCGCCAGCGTTTCCGCCGTCGGCGCCACGCCCTGGCGGCTGCGCGTGAACAGCCGCACGCCGAGCAGGCTCTCGATGTCGCTGAGCATGGCCGTGACGGCCGGCTGGCTGATGCTCAGCCGCCGCGCCGCCCTGCGCAGGGTGCCTTCCTGCAGCAGGTGCTGGATGAGGGCGATGTGGCGGAATTTCAGGTGCGAGAGCGCCGCGCGCGAACGTTGGGCCATGGCGGGGATGCGCTTTTCGTGAAAGGTATTGGTTATCACATAAGAGGATTTTTTGAATATTAACGGTTCAGACTTGTCCCTACACTTTGTTCTTTCGCGACGCAGACGAGAAGGGGAAGCGCATGAGAACAGTCTTTCGTATCCTGCTGCTGGGCGCCGGCCTGCTGGCAGCCGCCGCGGCCCGCGCCGAGTGGCCGGCGGACCAGCCCATCAAGATCATCGTGCCGCAGGCGGCCGGCGGCACCAACGATACGGTGGCGCGCCTGATGGGCGTGGAGCTGGGCAAGGCCCTGGGCCAAAGCGTGGTGGTGGAAAACCGGCCCGGCGCCTCCGGCGCCATCGGCATGCAGCTGGCGTCGCGCTCGCCCGCCGACGGCTACACCCTGGCGATCGCTTCCGACACCGCGTCCATCCTCAGCGCCACCCGCAAGATGGACTGGCGGCTCGACCGCGACATGGCCGGCGTGGCGATGGTCGGCGACCAGCCCATCGGCGTGGCCGTATCGGTGCGCTCGCCGTACGCCAGCCTTGACGCGCTGCTGGCCGCCGCCCGCAAGGAGCCCGGGACCATCGCTTTCGGCACCTCCGGACTGGGCACTTCGCAACATATCGTCGGCGAATGGCTGACCCACCTGGCCGGCGTGCAAATGATCCACGTGCCGTACAAGGGCGGCGGCCAGGCGGTCACCGACCTGGTGTCGGGCACCACGCCGGCGGCGGTGCTGGGCTTCGCGCCCCTGCTGGGGCAGGCGCGCAGCGGCGGGATCCACATCGTCGCCGTCACCACGGCCGCACGCAACCCCGCCATGCCGGACGTGCCGACGCTGACCGAGCTGGGCTACCCGCAGATCACGCGTTCGCAATGGGTGGGCGTGGTGGCGCCGCGCGGCACGCCGCCGGCGATCGTCAAGCGCCTGTCCGAGGCCATGGCCGCGATCGGCGCGCAGCCCGACGTGCAGGCCAAGTTGCGCGAGATCGGACTCACGCCCAAGTCGATGGCCGCCGCGGAATTCGACGCCTTCATCCACAAGGACGTGGCCGACTGGGGCCGCCTGGTCACGGAACTGAACATCAAGCTGGACTGATTCGGAGGTATTTCATGTCGCAAGTGAAGCAACATCCCAATGTCGTACTGATCCTGGCCGACAATCTCGGCTGGGGCGAACTGGGATGCTATGGCGGCGGCGCGATCCGCGGCGCGCCCACGCCGCGCATCGACGCGCTGGCCGCGCAAGGCACGCAGTTCCTCAATTTCAATGTCGAAAGCGACTGCGTGCCCACGCGTTCGGCGCTGATGACCGGGCGCCACCCGGTGCGCACCGGCGCCATGCAGTCGGTGCCGGCGGGCCTGCCGCAAGGGCTCGTGCCGTGGGAGCGCACGCTGGCGCAGGCCTTCGCCGAGCAAGGCTACGCCACCGCCATGTACGGCAAATGGCACCTGGGCGACAAGGAAGGCCGCTATCCCAAGGACCGGGGCTTCGACGAGTGGTACGGGATTCCGCGCACCACCAACGAAAGCATGTTCATGGAGGCGGTGGGCTTCGATCCCGACGTCGTCGAAGTGCCGTACGTCATGGAAGGCCGCAAGGGCCGGCCGGCCGAAAAGCGCGAGCGGTACGACCTGGAAATGCGCCGCCGCATCGACGAGGTGCTCGCGCAGCGCAGCTGCGACTTCATCGGCCGCCACGCGGGCAAGACCCCGTTCTTCCTCTACGTACCGTTGACGCAGCTGCATTTCCCCACCATCCCGCACCGCGGCTTCGAAGGCCGCACCGGCAAGGGCGACTTCGCCGACTCCCTGGTGGAGATGGACGCGCGCGTCGGGCAGATCCTGGACGCGGTCGACCAGCACGGCATCGCCGGCGATACCGTCTTCATCTTCGCCAGCGACAACGGGCCGGAGTATCGCCGGCCGTGGCGCGGCAGCGCCGGCATGTGGACCGGCACCTATCACACGGCGATGGAAGGCGCGCTGCGCGTGCCGCTCATCGTGCGCTGGCCGGGCAGGGTGCCGGCCGGCCGGCAGACCAACGAGATCGTGCACGTGGTGGATCTGTTTCCCACGCTGGCCGGTATCGCCGGCCTGCAAGTGCCGCGCGACCGCCCCATCGACGGCGTCGACCAGTCCGCGTTCCTGCTGGGCCGCCAGGAAAAATCGGCGCGCGAGGGCTTTGTCTACTACATCAAGAACGAGCTGCGCGCGGCCAAATGGCGCGACTGGAAAATGCATTTCGTCTGGGAGGTGGAGCCCAACGCCGGGCCCAACCATCTGGAGACGCCTTACGTGTTCAACTTGGTGCAGGACCCCAAGGAAGAAACCGACGTCAACACCATGCAGGGCTGGGTGCGCGGCCCCATACGCCGCATGGTCAATGCGTTCCAGGCCTCGCTCAAGGCCTATCCGCCGATCCCGCCCGGCGCGCCGGACGATTATGCGCCGTCCTACGACATGACGCCGCCGGCCGCCGAGGACGGCGGCCGGGAGGCGCCGTGAGCGGCGGCCGGGCCGAATGGGCCGCCCACATTCGCACGGACATCGACGCCGCCTTGCCGGCGTTGCCGCCGGCGTGCCGCGTGGCCTATCTGGCCGACGGCCCGGCGCCGGCCCTGGGCCGCGCCGTGCGGGCGCTTGCCGCCGGCCTCGACGTGGGCCTGAGCCTGGACTATCCGCCCGGGCTGGACCCGCGCGATAGCGGCCTGGCGGCGCCGGATATCGAGCTGGAGGACGCCTTGCTGGCGCGGCTGGCCGCCTTCGTGGCCATCGCGCGGCGCTGGAACCGCCCGCTGCGCACGGTAGGCTGCCATGGCATGCTGGCGCTCGACGTCGCCGACGACGAACGCACCACGCAGGTCGTGGCGCGCACGCTGCAACGCTACGACGCGACGCTGTCGCTGGCCGTGCCGGCCGGGCGGCGCGGCATCGCGGTGGCGCACCATTGCGGCATCGCCGTGGTGCGGGAAGCCTGGGCGGGTGCGCCACAGTCCGATGTCGCCGATGCGCGCGTCGATCGGTACCGACTCCATGCGTGCGCCGGCGCGCCGCCGTGATTTGCTGTCCGCTCAGGTCCGGCGCGAGGCAGCGGCCGGTTTGCGGAGTTTTTCCTGCGACGGCGGCACGTAGCCCAGGCTGTGGCTCAACCGTGCCGCATGCTCGATCAGCGCCTGGGTGTATTCGGCCTCGCGCCGGGCGTTGAAGCGTCCGTGGGGAATGGTCAGGCACAGCGATCCGAGCACGTTGCCGTCGACGCCGAAGAACGGCGCGCCCAGGCCGATGGAGCCGGCGATGCGCTGCCCCTTGGTTACGGCATAGCCGCGCTTGCGGATCACGGCCAGGTCCTTCTGCACCGTTTCATCGGCCACGCCGGCCCCGGTGGCCGACGGGCCGGCCTCGGCAAGGATGCGGTCGATATCGTCCTGGGGCAGAAAGGCGAGAATGCTGCGCGCCGTGGCGCCCCATGCCATCTGTAGCGGCGTGTTCTCCTTGACGTCGTAGCGCAGGAGTTCCGTGCCGTGGTGGACGCTGACGATGGTGTAGCGGCGCTGCTGGGCCAGGTACAGGCATAGCAGCGTCGTTTCGTTGAACCGCTCCACCAGGGATTGCAGCAGGGGCGCGGCGAGGTCCTTGATCTGCGAGGAATCCACCACCAACGAGGCGATGCGCACGAATTCGACATCGCAGTAATACATCTTGGTGACGGGGTCCCGGGCCACCAGTCCCTCGTCCTTGAGCAGCGCCAGCAGGCGATGGATCGTGGAAGGCGCCAGCGCCAGTTCCGACGCCAGGTCGCTCAGGGTGACCCGGTTGCTGCGCTCGGCCAGGATGCGCAGCAGTGCAACCACGCGCGCGACGGTCCCCAACGTATTGTCTGTCTTTGCCATAGTTCCCATGTCGGTAGCGACGAGCGTGGCCGCCGGCTTGGCCTGGCGCGTTGCCGTCCTGGCCGCGCAGAAAAGGCCTGCGGTCGACTCTGTAGGCCGACATTGTAGCGGGGCGCCATCCCGCGGACGGCCCGGGGGATGGCGCTGGCGGGAAACTACATGACGACTTTCCTGGCCTGCATGGCCAGGATCTCCTGTTCGCTCCAGCCGAGCCACCGCGCCAGGATCGCCGGCGCGTCCTCGCCCAGACGAGGCGGGTAGCGCGCCGGCGGCTCGGCTTCGCCCATGAACTTGATCGGGTTGCCGACCACTTCGATTTCCGGACCGCCTGGCCGCCGCAGGGGCATGACCATGCCGCGCCCGCTGGTGCGCGCCTCGCTCAGCGCTTCGGGCACCGTCTTGATCAAGGCCACGGGCACGCCGTTGGCGGCCAGGGGTTCTATCCAATCGGCGGCGGGGCGGGCGAGGAAGGCCGCCTCGAGCAAGTCCCACAATGGTTCACGGTTCTGCAGGCGCTTCTCGCCATCGGAGAACCGGGCGTCCTGGACCAGGTCCGGCAACCCCAGTGTCTCGCACAGGCCTTTCCACATGCGCTCCGTGTTGGCGGTGACCACCAGTTCGCGGCCGTCGCCGGCGACAAAGGATCGATAGGTGGGGATGGAGTCGTGGCGGGCCGCCTGGCGTTGCGGCGTCACGCCGGCCACCAGCGCGTAGGTGCTTTGGTAGGAAAGCATGGCCAGCTGGCAATCGAGCATGGAGATGTCGATATGGCGACCCCGCCCACCGCGCTCGGCGTCGGCCAGCGCGGCGTTGACCGCGATGGCGGCGTACATGCCGGCGGCCAGGTCCCCGGCGGGAATGCCCAGGCGCACGGCAGGGCGGCCCGCTTCGCCCGTCAGGCTCATCACGCCCGACATGGCCTGCACGATCATGTCATAGGCCGGACGGTCGCGCAGCGGCCCGACCTGGCCGAAACCGCTGATCGACGCCCAGACCAGGCTCGGATGCCGCGCCATCAGGGCGGCGATATCCAGGCCGATGCGCGCCGCCACGCCCGGCCGGTAGTTCTCGACCACCACGTGGCTGCGGGCGATCAGCGACTTGACCAGGGCCAGCCCCTCGGGCTGCTTCATGTCCACGGCCAGGCTCTTCTTGTCCCGGTTGATGCCCAGGTAGTAGGCGCTGTCGCCGTCCACGAAGTGCGGCGGAATGTGCCGGCTGGAGTCGCCGTCGGGCGCCTCCACCTTGATGACTTCGGCGCCGAGATCGGCGAGGATCTGCGTGCAGAAGGGGCCTGACAGAAAGGTCGTCAGGTCCAGCACGCGATAGCCGGCCAACGGCCTGGCGGCCGGGGCGGGGGACTGCTCGGGGACTTCATGCATGGTGCTGCGATTCCAGGCTCGTTCTTGTCGTTGCGTCTCAGACGGCTTCATACAGATGCACGGTGCATGCGCCATGGTCCAGGCCGGCGATGCCGCCGCCGGTCACGTGGCTGAGCGCGCGCCTGGCGCCGGCCACCTGGCGCTCGCCGGCCTGGCCCGTCAGGTGCCAATAGACCTCGACGGCCTGCGCCACGCCGCTGGCGCCCACCGGGTGCCCCTTGGAGAGCAGGCCGCCGCTGGGGTTGACCACGACCTGGCCGCCGTAGGTGGACTGGCCGGCGCGCAGGAACGCGGCGGATTCGCCGCGCGGGCACAGGCCGAGGGCCTCGTAATAGACCAGCTCGGCAATCGAGAACGCGTCGTGCAGCTCGACCACGTCGAGGTCTTGCGGGCCGAAACCGGCCGCCTCATAGGCGTCGCGCGCCGAGTCGGTGCTGATCTCCGGGTCGAGCATGTCGCGATAGCCCGCGGTGACCTGCCCGCTATGGACGACCGAGGCGGCCACGCGCACGGCCGGGGCGGCGAGTTTGCGCCGGCCCGCCTCGGACACCATCACGACCGCCGCGGCGCCGTCGCCGGTGGGGCAGCACTGCAACAGTGTCAGCGGGTCGCAGATCGGGCGGGATTGCAGCACTTCGTCGACCGTCACTTCCGAACGGAACTGCGCGTAGGGATTGCGGGCGCCATGCCGGCGGGCCTTGACGCTGACTTGCGCGAGATCCGCCACGGTGGCGTCGCGTTCGTACAGGTAGCGTTGCGCGCGCATGGCATAGACCGCCGGCATCACGATGCCCTGCCGGACTTCCGGGTCTTCCGCGACCAGGGGCAGCGTTCCGCCGCCGAACTGGGTCAGCTTGTCCACGCCGATGACGAGCACGATATCGTGCTTGCCGGCCTGGATATCCTGGTAGGCCAGGTGCAGCGCCGACGCGCCGCCCGAGCATGCGTTATCGACGTTGAAAACCGGCACCGTGCCTATCCCCACCTCCTTGACGATGCGTTGGCCTGTCAGCATGCCGCCGAAGGCATGGCCGCAGACCACGGCCTGGATGTCCTTGGGCGCGATGCCGGCCGAGCGCAGCGCGTTGAGCAGGGCGGGCACGGCGAGGCCCGAATAACTGGACTGGCGGTGCTTGCCCATGGGGATCATGGCCGCGCCGGCGATATAGACTTTGCTCACTGGTATCTCTCCTTGTCCTGATTCAGGCGGGCGTGACGAACCAGCGTTCGCCATCGGCGCGCAACCGGACCGCCTGGCCGCAATGCAAGGGTTGGGCGGGGTCGGCCACGACGTGGGCGAGCACGCGCACGCCATTGGGAAAATCCACGTAGCCCAGCGTGTAGGGCACGGGCCGCGCGGACGAAACGTGGACAGTGGTGTACGAGTACAGCGTGGCGTCGGGGCCGAACAGGAACGGTTCCATGTCGCGCGCGCCGGTCTGCAGGCATACCTCGCGTTCAGGAAAGGCCATGCTGCCCGAGGACCGGCTGCGGCTGCCGCGCAGGTACACCACCGCGTCCTTGATCTCGAACGGCGGAAGCGTGGCTTCCTTCAGATCCTCGATGGGGAGGGCATCGTCGGCATACCGCTGGCCGCCGCTTGCCTGTGCTGTTTCTTGCATTTTGCTTGCTCCTGTGGCTTTGCCTCGGGCGGCGGGGCGCTCGCCGTCCGGGTGGTGTCGCTGTGCGGGCCGATGGCGCTCAGCTCGGATTGATGCCGGCGTCCTTGACCAGCGTGATCCAGCGTGCGGTGTCTTCCGCGATGACTTGCTCGAACTCCTTGCCGCCCCGGGTGTCGACCTGCATGCCCATGGACTGGTAGGCAGTGCGCACTTCCTCGGTGCGCGTGGCTTTCTCGATGGCGGCGTGCAGCTTCTCGCGGACGGCCTCGGGTACGCCGGCGGGCGCGGAGATGCCGTACCAGATGGTCATCTCGAACGGCACGCCCAGTTCGCGCAGCGTCGGCACGCCGGGCCAGGCCGGGTCGCGGTGCCGGGAAGTCACCGCCACGCCGCGCACGTTGCCGCCGCGCACCTGGGCCGACGCCGAGCCCGACGTATCGATGGCGAACTGCACGTTTCCGGCGATCAGGTCCACCATCATGGGCCCGGTTCCCTTGTAGGGAACATGGATCGCGCTGAGCCCGGCCGCGCTCAGGAACGAGGCCGTCGCCATGTGCAGCGCCGCGCCCACCCCGGAGGATCCGTAGTACAGCTTGCCGTCGTTGGCGCGCAGATACTCCAGGAACTCCTTGCCGTCCTTGACCGGCAGGTCCTTGTTGATCTCCAGGACGCAAGGCACCTGGCCGAGCAGGGAGATCGCCGACATGTCCTTGCTGAAGTCGTACGACATGTTCTTGTACAGGGCGGGCGCCGACGTCAAGGTGACATTCGACAGCAGCAGCGTGTAGCCGTCGGCGGCCGCGCGCGCGACATAGGCCGCGCCGATGGTGCCGCCGGCCCCGCCTTTGTTCTCGACGATGACCGACTGCCCCAGCTCGGCCGCCAGGGCCTTCGCGACGACACGCGCCAGCATGTCGGTGGACCCGCCCGCGGCAAAGGGAGCGACCAGCGTGATGGGCTTGGCGGGGAAGGCGTCGGCGGCATGCGCCGGCGCCAGGACCGCCAGGGGAGCCAGGGTGAGCGAGCACGCCGCCGCGAGGGTTTTCAATGCGCGGCGGCGCGGGACGGCAGCATCTTCGGGATGGCGGTCTTGCATGGAAAGTCTCCTGTCTTTTCTCGGCGCGGAGGCCGGGCGCTGCATGCGCGGTAGTTGGTATTAATTCCGTTGAACGGAAATGACTTCCGTTAAACAAAATTCTAAGCGCCCGACAAAAGGCAGGGATAGCTGCTGTTTTCCCGCGGGAAGGGCCGGGCGCATGGCGGCGCGGCGGTCGCGGATCCGCGTTCAGGGCCCGACGCGCGCCAGGGCTCCGCCGTCCACGGGCAATTGCGCGCCGGTGATGAAACCCGCCTGCTCGGACGCCAGGAACACCGCGGCGTGGGCGACGTCCCAGCTCGTGCCCATGCGGCCGCGCAAGGGCACCATCGCATTGCGTTCGGCGACGATCTGCTCGCGCGGCTTGCCGGTCAGCCGGACGCGGGCCTCGATAGCCATCGGCGTGTCGAGCAAGCCCGGCAGGATGGCGTTGGCTCGCACGCCGTGCTCGGCGTAGGTCATCGCGATGTGCTGCGTCAGGCCCAGCACGCCCATCTTCGTGGCCTTGTAGGCCACGTTGGGATACAGCGCGTAGGCCGCCGTCGACGCGACGTTGAGCACGCAGCCGCTGCGCTGCGCGCGCATGGCCGGCAGCACGTGCTTGCATGTCAGCACCATGCCTTTCAGGTTGAGATTGGCGAGCAGATCGAACGCCTGCGCGGAGATATCCTCGACCGGCGCATCGCCGCCCGCGCCCGCGATGCCGACATTGTTGTGAAGAATGTCGATGCGGCCGTGCGCATCCATGACCTGGCGCACCATGGCGGCGATGGAGGCTTCGCTGGTGATGTCGGCTTGCACCGCCATGGCCTGGCCGCCTTCGGCCAGAATCAGTCCGACCGTCTCGTCGGCCGAGGCCATGTCGCGGTCTACCGCCACGACCTTGGCGCCCGCGCGCGCGAAGGCGATGGCGGTGGCGCGACCATTGCCGATGGTGCTGCCGGGCGTCTGTCCGGCTCCGACGACGATGGCGATCCTGTTTTCAAGAACATTGGACGACATGGCTTTCCCTTTTCCGATGGAACCCGCCGGTTCGCGGGTTCATGCTGCGAATACAGGCCCATCCTGTATTTCCGTTGAACAGAAATTGATTTGGTTCAACGGAAATAAGTGTATTCGATAGGAAAGGGCGGCGCGGCGCCCGTGCCTGGGCGCGGCCTAGGAGAGACCGTCGAAATCGCGTAGCGGCTCCAGGCTGTCCACCAGTTTCTCGACCAGCCCGTCCGCGGTGCCGTCCTGCCAGATAAGGCTCAGTTCCAGATAGTGCGGCGCGCCGCTGAACGGCAGGAAGACGGCGCTGCCCTTGTAGATCCGCTGCAAGGAGCGCGGCACGACTGTCACGCCCAGGCCCATGGCCACCATCTGCAGGATGGTCGACTGGTGGCGCGCCGTGTGGTGGATCTTGGGGCTGAAGCCGGCGCTTACGCAAAGCGACACCATCTTGTCGAACAGGCCCGAAGCCAGGGAGCGGGGAAAGAACACGAACTCCTCGCTTGCCAGGTCGGAGACGGCCACAGCCTTGCGGCCGGCCAGGCGATGGCCGCTGGGCACGGCGGCGTAGAACGGTTCGCGCAGAACCTGGCGAGTCCGCAAGTCGGCCGTATCGATGGGCGTATGCACCAGGCCGATATCGAGCTCATCGCGCAGGACCGCCAGGGTCTGCTCGCGCGAGCTCATCTCCGTCAGTTCCACTTTGGTGCCCGGCATGGACTGGCCGACCTGGGCCAAGATGCAGGGGACGAGATGGGCCAGCGCCGAGCTGACCGTGCCCATGCGGACCGTGCCCAGCATCCCGGCGGCGATCTGGCTGGTCTCCTGGGCCGCCATCCTGATCTGCGTCAGGATCGCGCGGCACGATTTGAGCCAGGCGGCGCCCGCTCCGGTAAGCGCCACGCCGCGGGGCAGGCGGCGAAACAGCTGGGCGTTGAGCTCGTCTTCCAGCGCCTTGATCTGCTGGGACAGCGGCGGCTGGGAAATGTGCAGCCGTTCCGCGGCGCGGCTGAAACTGCGTTCTTCGGCCACCGCCACGAAATACCGCATCTGCTTCAGATCCATGGTCCTGTTCTTCGATTCGATATTGGTAGTCGATTTTCATATGGGAAGGATATAAATTCAATATTTGTTGATATGGCACTGCGTTGGCTACGCTTCCTTCCGTCACAACAAGAACCCGCTCATGGCGGGACAACGGGAGACAGGAAATGAACCGACGCGATGCGCTGGGCGTGTTCGCCGCGCTGGCAACCACAACCTGGCTGGGCCGCGCCGCGGCCGCCAAGCCTTACCCGCAGCGTCCCGTGACGCTGATCGTGCCGTATTCGCCGGGCGGAGCCACCGACAACGTTGCCCGGGTCATCGCCGAGCACATGCAGGCCGCGCTGGGGCAGCCGGTCATCATCGACAACCGCGCCGGCGCCAACGGCCGCATCGGCACGCTGGCCGTGGCGCGCGCGGCACCGGACGGTTATGTGCTGCTGCTGGGCGGAATCGGTCCGATCACGATCGCCCCCCACATCGAGAAAGTCCCGTACGACCCATTCCAGGACTTCGCGCCTGTGAGCCTGCTGGTCAAGAACGACGTCGTGCTGCTGGTCAACCCATCGGTGCCGGCGCGCCGGCTGGACGAGCTGATCGCGTTGCTCAAGGCCGAGCCCGGCAAGTTCAACTACGGGTCTTCCGGCACGGGCGGCCCGTTCCACCTGTCGGGCGAGCTGTTCAAGAGCCTGGCCGGGGTCGAGATGACCCACGTTCCCTACAAGGGCGACGGCCCCGCGCTGGTGGACCTGATGGCGGGCAACGTGCAGGTCATGTTCACCACCATTTCGGCGTCGGCCGCGCACATCCGGGCGGGCAAGCTGGTCGCGCTGGCCTGCGCGGGCGAGGCGCGCTCGAACCAGATGCCGGATCTGCCGACCATCGCCGAATCCGGGTTGCCCGGTTTCTCCTCGGAAACATGGCAGGCGCTGTTCGCGCCGGGCGGAACGCCCGCCGGGATCGTCGAGGCGCTGCAGGACGGCCTGGCAATCGCCATGCGGGACCCGCGCTTGCGCCAGGCGCTGCAGGCGCAGGGCAACAGCGTCGTCGGCAGCGATGTGGCGACCTGCGCGAAGTTCGTGCGCGATGAATACGACAAATGGGGCGGCGTCGTGCGCAAGGCGCAACTTGCCGGGTAACGGAAAAGGAAGCGGTAATGAGTAGTGATGGTGCAAGCAAGCCCATGCCGATGGACGGCATCCGGGTGCTGGACCTGTCGCGCGTGCTGGCCGGCCCGTGGTGTACGCAGATGCTGGCCGATTTCGGCGCCGATGTGATCAAGGTGGAGCGGCCGGGGCAGGGCGACGACAGCCGGGCCTGGGGGCCGCCGTTCTACGAGTCGGCCGATGGCCAGGCCAGGGTGTCCGCGTACTTCTGCGCCGCCAACCGGGGCAAGCGTTCCATTTGCCTGGACCTGGAGTCCGAAACGGACCGCCAGGCGCTGCGCGAACTGGCGTTGCGCAGCGATGTCCTGGTCGAGAACTTCAAGGCCGGCTCGCTGGTCAGGCATGGGCTGGACTACGCCACGCTGTCGGCGCTGAATCCGCGCCTGGTGTACTGCTCGATCACGGGCTACGGACAGACCGGCCCTTATGCGGCAAGGCCGGGTTACGACTCGATCATCCAGGCCGTGGGCGCAATGATGAGCGTGACGGGCCTGCCCGACGACGTCGCTGGCGGCGGCCCGCAGAAAACGGGGATTCCCATCATCGACCTGATGACCGGGGTCTACGCCTGCTGCGGCGTGCTGATGGCCTTGCGCGAGCGCGACGCGAGCGGGCAGGGCCAGTATCTGGATCTCTCGTTGATGGACGTGCAGGTATCGGCGCTGTCCACTCTGGCGGCGAACTTCCTGGCGTCGGGCCAGGCGCCGCAACGCAATGGCAACGAGCACCCAACCGTCGTGCCGGGGGATGCGGTCCAGTGCCTGGATGGCCCGCTCATGCTGATGGTGGGCAACGACCGGCAGTTCCAGCGCCTTTGCCGCCACCTGGGCCGTGAATCGCTGGCGCAGGATCCTCGCTACGCGACCAACGAGCTGCGCGTCCAGGGAAAGAACGCATTGATGGCGCAATTGCGCGAGGCATTCCGGGGCCAGACGCGCCAGTACTGGCTGGAGCGCCTGCTGGTCGAAGGCATTCCGTGCGGCCCCATCCAGACCGTGGCGGAGGTGCTCGACGATCCGCACGTCCGCCATCGAACGCTCGTGGCCACGGCGTCGGACCCCGTGTTCGGCGAAATCCGCTCAATGGGCAGCGCGCTGCGCATGTCGCGCACGCCGGCCCGGCACGGCAGGGCGCCGACCGTGCTGGGCGAGCACACCGAGGCGGTGCTGTCGTCGCTGGCCTCATCCCGTCTTCAAGCCAACCTGGAAGTCAAATGAGTACATCCTCGACCGTAAGATTCGAAGCGCGCGAGCAGATCGCGATCATCACGCTGAACCGGCCCGACAAACGCAACGCCATCAACCTGGAGATGCGGCAGGCGCTGATCGCCGCCTGGGAGCGGTTCGAGGGCGATCCGACGCTGCGGGTCGCCATTCTCACCGGCGCCGGCGAGCGCAGCTTCAGCGCCGGACGCGACCTGTCCGAGAACACCGAGCTCAGCCAGAAGAGCTTCCTGCCCATACTGGGCGACAACGTCCAGGTAAGCAAGCCTGTCATCGCGGCCGTCAATGGGGCAGCGTTGGGCGGCGGCTGGTTCTTCACGCAAATGTGCGACCTGGCGGTGGCCGCGGACCATGCCGTGTTCGGCATGCCGGAGTCCAAGGTCGGCCGGGCGCCCGCCTGGGCGGTCTGGCTGCAGGGGGTCATTCCGCAGAAGCTGGTGCTCGAACTGTTGCTGACCGGCAACCCCATCAGCGCCCAGCGGGCCGCCGAGATCGGCTTCGTCAACCATGTCGTGCCCGCCGCGCAGCTTATGGACAAGGCACTGGAGCTGGCGCGCGCCATCGTGGCCACCGCGCCGCTGAGCGCGGCGGCCTGCAAGGAAATGGTCTATGCCGCGGCCGAGATGGGACGGGGCGCGGCCCTGCGCACGGCTTTCCACATCATGGAGCCGCTATACCGCTCGGACGACGCGCGGGAAGGCGCACTGGCGTTTCGCGAGAAGCGCGCGCCGCGCTGGAGCGGACATTAAGAATTGCTCAACGAGGAGAAACAACGGATATGACCCGATTTCTTGAGGTGGAGCGGCGCGGCCGCGTTTGTATCGTCAGAATGAATCGCCCCGAGGCGCGCAATGCGCTGACCGATACGGAACAGTTCCAGGAGTTCGAGGATCTTGTGCGCGACCTCAACGCCGACCTGGACGTAAGGGCGGCGATCCTGACCGGCAACGGCCCCTCTTTCTGCGCGGGTGGCAATGTCAAGAGGATGCTGGAGGATTATGGCCCGGACAGCGGGCCCGCGGCGCGCATCCCCGCCAAGTACGCCACGGGAATCCAACGCATTCCCATGGCCCTGGCGCAACTGGACGTGCCCTTGATCGCCGCGGTCAACGGCGCGGCCATCGGCGCGGGCTGCGATCTGGCCTGCATGTGCGATATCCGCATCGCCGCCGACGATGCGCGATTCGCCGAAAGTTTCGTCAAGCTGGGCATCATTCCGGGCGATGGCGGATCCTGGTTCCTGCCGCGCATCGTCGGGTTGGCGCGCACCTACGAAATGGCCTTCACCGGCGACATGCTGGATGCGGCAACCGCGCTGCAATGGAACCTGGTTTCCAGCGTCGTGCCGGCGGGGCAACTCATGGACGCCGCGTGCCAGCTGGCCGAGCGGATTGCCGCCAACCCGCCGCAGCAAGTGCGCTTTGCCAAGCGGCTGATCCGCGAAGGGCTGCACCAGCGGCTGGAGGCCATGCTTGAACTCTCCAGGCTGTACCAAACCCTGTCGCATCGCACCGCCGACCACCAGGAGGGCATCGCGGCCCTGCTGGAAAAGCGGCCGCCGGTTTTCCACGGACGCTGAAGTCCGCACCGTTCTAGCACGAGAGGAGACCATGAGAAAAAAACAGTTCGTTCTGTCGGTCCTGCTGGGCGCGACATCGCTGCTTGCGAGCAGCGCGCCGCTGGCGCAGCAAGCATTCCCGGCGCGCCCGATCCGGCTCATCGTGCCGTTCGCGCCGGGCAGCGGCACCGACAACACGGCGCGCTATCTGGCGCGCGAGATGGAAGCCGTCTTCAGCTCGCCGGTGGTGGTCGAGAACCATCCTGGCGCCAACAGCTTCATCGCCGCCAAGATGGTGGCTGCCGCGCAGCCCGACGGCTATGCATTGCTGATCTCCGGGTCGTCGGCCATGACGGTCAACGCGGCTATCTTCAAGGCGCTGCCCTACGACCCGCTGAAGGATTTCGCGCCGGTCGCGCGGCTGGCAAAGGGAGCGATGGGCCTGGCGGTGAATGCCGAGTCTCCCTACCGTTCGGTGGACGATCTGGTCGCGGCGATGCGAAAGCGGCCTGGCGCGCTGAACTACGGCTCGGGCAGCGCCGCCTACCAGATCACCACGGAGCTGTTCCTTTCGATGGCCAGCAGCAAGGCCAGCCACATTCCCTACAAGGGGGCTGCCCAGGCGTTGACTGACCTGGCCGGCAGGCAGGTCGATTTCGCGTTCGCCGATTACGCGGCGTTGGTGCCTTTCCTGCGCTCCGGCAAATTGCGCCTGCTGGCCGTCAGCAGCGCCGAGCGCCTGGAAAGCGAGCCCGGCGTGCCCACGGTCGAGCAGGCGGGCTATCCGGGTTTCGACATGGTGAACTGGACTTCGGCGTTCGCGCCGGCCGGTACGCCCGAGCCGGTCATCGACAAGCTGAGCAGCGCCATCGTGGCGATTTACGAGCGTCCGCAGACGCAGGAGTTTCTGGCCGGCACGAACTGGGACAGTTTTGCGGCGGGTCCCGCGGCGTTGCGCCAGTACCAGATCGACGAGATCGCCAAGTGGAGCCGCGCGGCCGAGATCGCCGGCATAGAGAAACAGTAGGAGCCTGGACATGTCGGTAGCGATCACGATGCGGGGCGACATTGGCGTGCTGACCCTGGACAGCCCGCCAGTGAATGCATTGGGCCATGCGTTGCGACGCGACCTGGCCCGATGTCTGGAGGAGGCGTATGCCAGGCCGGAGCTGCGGGCACTGCTGCTCGTCAGCGCCCGCGCCGGCATCTTCTCGGCCGGCGCGGATATCAAGGAGTTCGACCATGCCGGCCCGCAACTGGCGCCCGGGCTGGGCGAACTGATCGACCGGATCGAGAGCGGGCCGCTGCCCGTGGTGGCGCTGCTCGACGGCGTGACGCTGGGCGGCGCCCTGGAGCTCGCGCTGGGGTGTCACTACCGGCTGGTTTCGCCGCGCGCCTCGCTGGGCTTGCCGGAGATAAAGCTGGGATTGCTGCCCGGCGCCGGCGGGACGCAGCGCCTGCCGCGCCTGGTGGGCGCGCGCCAGGCCGTCGAGATGGTGCTCGGCGGCGAACCCGTGACCGGCGAGGCCGCGCTGCGGCACAAGCTGGCCGATGCGCGGGTGCCGCAGGTCGATACGCTGGAGCAGGCGCTGGCGTGGATGCGCAACGCGCCGGGCGGGTTGGCGCCGCGCCGGGTGTCCAGCCTGCCCGCGCTGGCGCCGCAAGCGGTCGCCGAGGCGGCGCACGAAGCCGCCATCCGGCCGGTCGGCAGCGCGCCGGCGCGCGAGGCGGCACTGCTATGCCTTGTCGCGGCGCAGGGACCGTATGAGGCCGGGCGGGCGCTGGAGCATGACTGGTTCGCGCGTCTGCGCGACGGTCCCGAGGCGCGGGCCTTGCGCTATGCCTTCTTCGCCGAACGGCCGCGCGCGCCGTCCGGCGATGCGTCGGCCAGGCGTATCGACCAGGTCGCGGTCATCGGGGCCGGCACGATGGGCACCGGCATTGTTATCTGCCTGGCCGAGGCCGGCCTGCCGGTGCTCTGGCACGATGTGGATGCCGACTGCCTGGCGCAGGGGCGCGCGCGCGTGCGCCAGCATTTCGATCGCCAGGTGTCGCGCAAGCGCTTGACGCCTGGCCATGCCGACCAGTTCGCCAGCGCCGTCACGACGGTCGGCGACATGGCGGACATCGCGCAAGCGGACCTCGTCATCGAGGCCGTGTTCGAAGATATGGAGGTAAAGCGTGGGGTTTTCCGCCAACTCGACCGCATTCTCAAGCCGGGCGCCATCCTCGGGACCAACACCTCGACGCTGGACGTCAACCGGATCGCGCACGCCACGCGGCGCCCGCCGGACGTGGTGGGCCTGCATTTCTTCAGCCCCGCGCCGGTGATGCCCTTGCTGGAAATCGTGCGCGGCGAGGCCACCCATGCGGATGTCGTGGCCGCCATGCAGGGACTGGCGCGGCGCTTGCGCAAGATCGCCGTGGTGGCCGGCGTGTGCGATGGTTTCATCGGCAACCGCATGTGGCACCAGTATCTGCGGCAGGCGGCCTTGCTGGTGCAGGAGGGGGCCATGCCCATGGAGGTCGACGCGGCGCTGCGCGAGTGGGGGTTCGCCATGGGGCCATTCCAGGTCGCCGACCTGGCGGGCCTGGACGTTGGCTACAGTATCCGGCAGCGGCAGCGCAGCGAAACGCCCGAGCGCCCCTGGCCGGACTGGCTGGACCGGGTCAGCGAGTCGGGCCGTCTCGGCCTGAAAGGAGGCAGCGGGATTCACGCCTATCCGGACGGCGGCCGCCAGCCCCAGCGGGATGCCGAGGTGGAAGCCATGATTGCCGCCGCCTCCCGCGAGGCGGGCGCCTCGCCCCGGGCGATTCCGGCGGGGGAGATCGTCGAGCGCTGCCTGCACGCGCTGATCGCCGAGGCCGCGCGCCTGCTGGAGGAGGGCATCGCGGCCAGCGCGGCGGACGTGGACGCGGTGTTCCTGGCCGGATACGGCTTTCCGCGATGGCGCGGCGGCCCTTGCTACAGCGCCGACGTTTCGGGCCTGCCGGCGGTCGTGGCCGCCCTGCGGCGGCGCGCGGCCAACGAAGAGCCGCAATTCTGGCAACCGGCCGAACTGCTGGTGCGCCTGGCGCGACAGGGCGCGCGGCTGCAGGACCATGGCAGGGAGGCAGCATGAACGACGAGGTGGTCATCGTCTCGACCGCCCGCACGCCCATCGGCAAGGCGTATCGCGGCGCGCTGAACAATACCCATGGCGCCACCTTGGGTGCGCACGCGGTCGAACACGCGGTGCGGCGCGCCGGCGTCGACGCGGCCGAAGTCGATGACGTCATCATGGGTTGCGGCCGGCCCGAGGGCACGGCGGGCGAGAATATCGCGCGCCAGGTCGCCTTGCGCGCCGGCCTGCCCGTGGAGGTGCCGGGCGTCACCGTCAACCGGCTTTGCTCGTCCGGATTGCAGGCCATCGCCATGGGAGCGCAGTCCATCCTGTGCGGCAGCGCGGATATGGTGGTGGCTGGCGGACTGGACTCGATTTCGTGCGTGCAGAACGAGCACATGAATCACCATATGGAGCAGGATCCGTGGCTGGCGCATCGCATGCCGGGCATCTTCCTGCCCATGATAGATACCGCCGAAGTGGTCGCCAGGCGTTACGGCATTTCGCGCCAGCGCCAGGACGACTACGCGGCCGCCAGCCAGCACCGTGCCGCGGCGGCGCGCGCGGCGGGCCGCTTCCGCGAGGAGATTGCGCCCATGCGCGTGCGCCGTCTGGCGGCCGAACCGCGGGGCGGCCCGCCCGGCGAAACGGAAGTCTTGCTGGAGGAGGACGAAGGCATTCGTCCGGAGACGACGGCCGCGAGGCTGGCCACGCTCGCGAGCGTGCGCGAAGGCGGCTGTGTCACGGCCGGCAACGCCAGCCAGCTTTCGGACGGGGCCTCGGCCTGCGTGCTGATGCGTGCCGGCGCCGCACGCGCGCGCGGCCTGCGGCCGCTGGGACGTTTCCGCGGTTTCGCGGTGGCGGGCTGCCATCCTGACGAAATGGGTATCGGCCCGGTGCACGCCGTGCCCAGGCTGCTGGCGCGCGCCGGGCTGGCCATCGGCGACATCGGCCTGTGGGAATTGAACGAGGCGTTCGCCGTGCAGGTAATCTATTGCCGTGACCGCCTGGGTCTGCCGGATGACCGGTTGAACGTCAATGGCGGCGCCATCGCGCTGGGCCATCCCTATGGAATGTCCGGCGCGCGGCTGGTGGGGCATGCGCTGCTGGAAGGGCGCGCCCGAGGGGTTCGCTACGTCGTGGCGACCATGTGCGTGGGCGGCGGGATGGGAGCCGCGGGATTATTCGAGGTGCTATGAACGGATTCGAATTTCGGACGCACGCCCGCACGCTGGCGGGCGAGGGGGCTTCGCAACGGCTGGGCGAGGCGGTCGCGGCGCAATGGGGGCTTTGCCGTACCCTGGTGGTCACCGACGAACAACTGGTGCGGCTGGGCCTGGTCGCCGCTTTCGCGGAAGGTCTGCGTGGCGCCGGCCATACGGTTCATGTCTACGACGGCGTGCTGGCCGATCCGCCCGAAGCGGCGGTGAGCCAGGCGATCGCGCAGGCACGGGGAATGGACGCGCAATGCGTGATCGGCTTTGGCGGCGGCTCGTCGATGGATATCGCCAAGCTGGTGGCGGCTTTCGCCCGATCCCCGGCGGACTTTCGCGACAGCTACGGGATCGATCGCGTCACCGGCGCGCGGCTGCCGCTGGTGCAGGTGCCGACCACTGCCGGCACCGGATCGGAAGCCACGCCCATTGCCATCGTGACCCGCGAAGACACCTCCAAGGCGGGCATCGTCTCCCCCGTCCTGTATTGCGACATCGCCGTACTGGATGCGGAACTGACCCGGGGCCTGCCGGCGGGCGTGACCGCCGCCACCGGCATCGACGCCATCGTGCACGCCGTCGAAGCCTATACCAGCAGGCTGCGCAAGAACCCGATTTCCGATGGTCTGGCTCGCGAGGCGCTGCGCCTGCTATGCCGTTCCATTGGCCCGGCTTGCCGCAACGGCGCCGACATGGCGGCCCGCCACGACATGCTGCTGGGCGCGATGCTGGCGGGTCAGGCATTCGCCAATGCGCCGGTGGCGGCCGTCCATGCGCTGGCGTACCCGCTGGGCGGCGTGTTCCACGTGCCGCACGGCCTGTCCAATGCCTTGATGTTCGGGGCGGTGCTGCGCTTCAACCTGCCGCAGGCTTGCGCCGCCTATGCCCAGCTTGCGCAGATCGTCTGTCCGGAGGTCGACGGCCCGCAGCAGGCGCGCGCCGAAGGGTTCGTGCGGGAGATGGCCGCCCTGGGTCCGCGGCTGGGGCTGCCGCGGCGCCTGGCCGAAGTGGGGGTGGCCGAACGGGATCTGCCCATGCTCGCGGAACAAGCCATGCAGCAACAACGCTTGCTGGTCAACAACCCCAGGCAGCTTGGCTACGACGACGCCTTGCAGCTTTACCGGGAGGCGCTATGAGCGACGCCACGCAGCCGTCCCCGCGTGCGCTACGGTGGCAACGCGCCGGTTTCGGCCATTTCGAGGCCATGCCGGTGCGCTGGATGGATTGCGACATGTACGGGCACGTCAACAACGTCGTGTATTACGCGTACTTCGACACGGCGGTGAATCGCTACCTGTCGCTGGCCGGCGAGCTCGATCCGCACCAGGGCGCGGTGATAGGCCTGGTGGTGGAAACGCACTGCAATTTCCACGCGCCGGCCGTATTCCCGGAAACGCTGGAGATCGGTCTGCGCGTGGCCCACGTGGGGCGCAGCAGCGTACGCTACGAGTTGGGCGTGTTCCGGGCCGGCGACGATCTGTGCACCGCCCAGGGCCACTTCGTGCACGTCTACGTCGACCGCGCCAGCCGTCGTCCCGTGGCGCTGCCCAATGGCCTGCGGGCCTGCCTGGGCCGGCTGGAAGCGGCCGGGCGCGCCTGAGGCGCGCTATTTCCCCCCGCCCGCCGCCACCGCGTCGGCCACCAGTTGCGCCGTCGCGGCCGACAGCGTCCAGCCGAGGTGGCCATGGCCGGTGTTGTAGTACACGCCGGGCCGCTTGCCGGGGCCGACGCGCGGCAACATGCTGGGCAGCATGGGCCGCAGGCCCGCCCAGGGCACGACGCGGCTGGTCGAGACCTGCGGGAAATACCTGCGCACCCACGCGATAAGCGGTTCGATGCGGTCGGCGCGAATATCGCGATTGAAGCCATTGAATTCGGCGGTGCCGGCCACCCGGAACCTGTCCGCGCCGAGCCGGCTGGTCACGATCTTGGCGCGGTCGTCCAGCAGGCTGGTCCAGGGCGCGCCGGCCTGGCTGGCCTCGTCGTCCAGGCTGACCGTGATCGAATATCCCTTGACCGGATAGACGTTGACGCGGTCGCCCACCATGCTGGCGAACTGGCGGCTGCCCACGCCCGCGCAGATCACCACCTTGTCGAACGGTTCGACATCCTCGGCGGCCCTGACGGCGATGGCGCCGCCGCGATGCTCGATGCCGTCGACGGGCGTTTCGTAGCGGAACACGGCGCCGTGCCGCGCGGCGGCCCGGGCCAGGCCGGTGGTGAATTTGTGGATGTCGCCGGTAGAGTCCGACTCGGTAAAGAAGCCACCGTGGAAATCGCCCTGCAGGGCCGGTTCGATGGCGCGCATTTCCTCGGGCGATACGGGCCGCCGCTCCAGCCCGCCGGCGCGCAGCAGCGCGTTGACGCGCAAGGCGCCGTCGTACTCTTGCTTGCTGGCATAGAAGTGCAGGATGCCGCGCCGCTCATGATCGAAATCGATCCGTTCGCGGGCCGCGATCTCGAACAGGTGCTGGCGAGCGGCGATGGCCAGGCGCACGGTCTCTATGGTGTTGGCTTCGTAGCGGGGAATCTGGCGCAGGAACTCGCCCAGCCATGAGTACTTGTGCCAGCTGGGGCGGGGATTGAGCAGCAGCGGGGCGTCGCGCCGCAGCATCCAGCGCAGGCCCTTGAAGAGCGTGGAGCGGCTGTTCCAGACCTCGGCATTGCTGGCGGACAGCTGTCCGCCGTTGGCGAACGAGGTTTCCATCGCGCTATAGCGGTGGCGGTCGAATACCGTGACCTGGTGTTGGCGCAAGGCGAGCGCATAGGCGGTGGTGACGCCGGTGATGCCGGCGCCGATGACGGCGATTCGAGACATGGTCGTGGTCCCAGAAGAGGTTGGCGTCTGCCGGCCATTGGAATGGCCCGGCCGCAACCCCATCTGTCCATTTACCTGAGAGCTTCACCCGTGCGCCGATGCAAGCGCGCCAGGGATCCCCTTCGGTGGGCGCCGTACCGCGCGCCACTCTCCAGATGTTCCTGCAGGTCGGTCCTTTTGCCTGAGAGTTTCCGGGGTGGTTGCTCCGTCGGCGTCGTCCGCTGGACGATCTCTCCCGAACTGCACGTTGGTGGAACCGGCACAACTTACAGCGATTGCGCCGGCACGACAAGGTGCCGGCGCGCATCCAAGGGGAAACCCTGTCTCCCGGAGGCGTTCAGACGGGCTCGGCGTCCACGTCGTACGTGAACAGCCATTCGTACCGTTCGCGGACCCGCGCCTCGCTCCATTGCTGTTCGACATAGGCGGCCGCGCCGGCCGCGTGCGCCAGCTCCGGGTTGTGGAAGCGCCTGGCGTTTTCGGCCGAGCCGCGCACCACGCGCGCCGTGCGCTCGACGCGCAGGTCCTGGTAGCGGACCAGCGCCCGCGGCGCGTCGGCCCGCATGCCGTCGAGGCAGCGCGCCAGCATGTAGCCGTCCTCGATGGCCATGGCCGCGCCCGAGGCCAGCATGGGCAGGGTCGGATGGCAGGCGTCGCCGAGCAGGGTGATGCGCCCGCGGGTCCATTGCGCCAGGGGCTCGCGCAGCATCATCGCCCACTTGAAGGGCGTGTCCAGCGCATGGATCAGCGTCTGGACATCCTCGTGCCAACCGGTGAAATCGCGCGCGCATTCCGCGATCGTGCCTTCCTGGGTCCAGGATTCCACCTGCCAGTCGTCGCGCTCCAGGATGCCGACGAAGTTCACCAGTTCGCCGCGGCGCAGCGGGTAGTGGATGACGTGGGCGCCGGGCCCGACCCAGTTGACGGCATAGGGTTCGCGCAGATGCGGCGGCAGCTTGTGCGCCGGGATGACGCCGCGCCAGGCCAGCGCACCGGAGAAGCGCGCCTGGTCCTGGCCGTGCAGCGCGGCGCGTACGCGCGAGTGCACGCCATCCGCGCCCACCAGGATATCGGCCCGGCGCGTGCTGCCGTCGGCCAGCGTGACGCTGGCCCCGGCGTCGTCCTGCGCGACGCTTTCGACCCGGGCGCCCAGCTCGATGGCGTGCGGATCGCGCGCCAGCACGGCGTCGGCCAGCACGCGGTGCAGGTCGGCGCGGTAGATGGTCAGGTACGGGTAGCCATAGCGTTCGACCGACTGCGCGCCCAGGTCGAACAGCGGCCAGGTCTGGCCGGTGTTCCACAGGCGGATGCGCTTGCCGGAGGCCGGGCTGGCCACCTGCTCCAGGGCCGGGCCCAGGCCCAGCTGGTACAGCACGCGGTTGGCGTTGGCGCTGAGCTGGATGCCCGCGCCCAGTTCGCGCAGCTGCGCGGCCTGCTCCAGCACGCGGACTTGGAAACCGCGCGCCTGCAGGGCCAGCGCGGCGGTCAGGCCGCCCAGGCCGGCGCCCGCAATCAGGATCCGGGGTGAGGTGGTGTCGGGCATCGTGGGTTGTCCTTCTGTGTAGCGGATATGTAGGCGCGATTACTGGGGCTTGACGCCCGCGCTGCGGACCACGCCGGTCCATTTGTCGAGGTCGGCGCGGATGGCCTGGGCGAACTCCTGCGGGGTGTCGCCCACCGGCTCCAGGCCCAGCGCGCTGAGCTGCTTGATGACCTCGGGATCCTTGGCGGCGGCGGCCAGCGCGTCGGTCAGCGCCTGCACGGCCGGTGCCGGGGTGCCGGCCGGCGCCATCAGGCCGAACCAGGAATAGGCCTCGAAAGGCTTGCCGATCGCCTCGGCGACGGTCGGCACGTCGGGCAGGCCGCTGTAGCGCTGGCTGCCGGTGACGGCGTAGGCGCGCAGCTTGCCGGCATGGATCTGCGGCGTCAGCAGCGTGACCGTGTCGAACAACAGGTCGACCTGGCCGCCCATGACGTCCGTCAGGGCCGGCGCGCCGCCCCGGTAGGGCACGTGCAGCATGCGGGCGCCGGCCTCGCTCTTGAACATTTCGGCGGTCAGGTGGCCGATGGAGCCGGTGCCGGCCGAGGCCACGCTCAGGTCATGCTCCTTGGCGTAGTCGCGCAGCTGGCCGATGTCCTTGGGGCCCAGGTCGGGGCGGCTGACCAGGATCAGCGGGCCGCGCACGGCCATGCCGATCGGCGTGAAGGACTTGATCGGGTCGTACTGCAGATTGGTGTACAGGGCCGGCGCGACCACGATGCTGCTGGTGCCGCCCCACAGCAGGGTGTAGCCGTCGGGCTTGGCGCGCGTGACCACGGTGGTGCCGACGCTGCCGCCGGCGCCGGCGCGGTTCTCGACGATGACCGGCTGGCCCAGCTTGTCGGCCATGACCGAGCCGAACAGGCGCGCGCTGGTGTCGGTCGGGCCGCCCGGCGGGAAGGGCACGACCAGGGTGACGGGCTTGGAAGGGAACGTCTCGGCGGCCGCGGGAGCGGCCGGGCCCAGCGCCAGGGTGGCGGTGGCGGCCAGCGCCAGCACGGCGCGCAGCGTCATGGTCAATGCGGGCGAATTCGTCATGTCTCGTCTCCAGTGTCTTTTGCGGCAATGGGGCCTCGGATGGGCCGATCCGCTATTTCAACGCACCGGGTTAAATAAGTAAAAGAACAATATTGGATAAATTGACAAGCATTGCTTGTTAATATGAACGCCTGTTCTCCCCGGGCCGGCCGACCATGAACTTCTCTTTTCGCCAGATGCGCGCCTTTCTTGCGGTGGCGCGCCATGCCAGCTTCACCAAGGCGGCCGAACAGCTGCACATCTCGCAGGCCGGGCTGAGCGCCATGGTGCGCGACCTGGAAACGCAGCTGGGCAGCCGGCTGTTCGAGCGCACCACGCGCGCGGTCCGCCTGACGCCGGCGGGCCAGAGCCTGCTGCCGGTGGCGCAGCGCGCGGTGCAGGACCTGGGCGCGGCGGTGGCGCAACTGGGGGCCCTGGGCGCCGAAGGGCGCGACCGCCTGCGCATCGGCGTGACGCCATTGATCGCCTGCAGCGTGATCCCGGATGTGCTCAAGCGCTTCCAGGCGCTGGCGCCGCGGGTGCGCGTGGAAGTGATGGACCTGGATCGCAGCCTGATCGCCGCCCGGGTCGAAAGCGGCGATCTCGACGCGGGCTTCGGCGCGTTCTTCACGCGCGCGGCCGGCATACGGCGACAAACGGTCTTTCCAGCCCGGCTGGCGCTGGCCGTGCCGCGCGTGGAGGGCGAGCGGCGCAGGTCGGTGCGCTGGCCGCAGATCGACCGCGACGGCCTGATCGCCTTGCCCGACGGGAATCCGATCCAGCGCCTGGTGAACCAGCACCTGGGCGTGCAGGGCGACGCGCCGGCGCGCGTGGTCACGCACCTGGAAACGGTATTGGCCATGGTCGAGGCGGGCCTGGGCCAGGCCGTGGTGCCGTCGTTCGCCGCGGTGGCGAGCCGGCGCTGGCGTGTCAGCCTGGTGCCGGTGGCGCCCCGGGTGGCGGTGGATTACTACTGCATCATGCGGGCCGGGCAGGGCGGCGGCGAGCGCATCGACGCCTTCGCGCAATGCTTCGGCGCGGTCGCGGCCGAACACATGGGCGCCGCGCGGGGAAATGCCCGGGCCTGAAGCCCGTTATTCGCCGGGCGGGACGATGCGTCCGCGCGTGCATTCGGAATCCTTGTCGCTGGATAAGAAATCCTTGCTTGTCGCTCGCGGGGTTCGCCGCTGTAATCCGTCGGGACAGGCATGGTGAACCCCGCCCCGCACGCAGGCGCGCAGGGCAGCTCAAGCGAGGAAGAAATGCACGACGAACAGGCGCTCGATCTTGTCATCCGCGGCGGACTGCTCATGGACGGGCGAGGCGGCGCGCCCCGGGTGGCGGACATCGGGGTGCGCGGCGCGCTGATCGCCGAGATCGGCAACATCGCGCCGGGCGCGGCCGCCGAGATCGACGCGCGCGGCAAGATCGTCACGCCCGGGTTCGTCGACATCCATACGCATTACGACGGGCAGATCATCTGGAATTCCCGCCTGGCCCCGTCCAGCTGGCACGGCGTGACCACGGTGGTGATGGGCAACTGCGGGGTCGGGTTCGCGCCGGTGCGCGCGGCCGATCGCGGCAATCTGATCGAGCTGATGGAAGGCGTGGAGGACATCCCGGGCGTGGCGCTGCACGAAGGCCTGGACTGGGCCTGGGAAACGTTTCCCGACTTCCTGCGGGCGACCGAACGGATCGAGCACGACATCGACTTCTGCGCGCAACTGCCGCACGCGGCGCTGCGCGTGTATGTCATGGGCGAACGCGCGCTGCGGCTGGAAATGGCCACGCCCGACGACATCGCGCGGATGCGCGGCCTGGCGGCCGAGGCCATACGCCATGGCGCCATCGGGTTCTCGACCTCGCGCTCGATCAATCACCGTTCGGTCACCGGCGATCCGATGCCGTCGCTGCGCGCGGCCGAGGAAGAGTTGACCGGCATCGCCCTGGGACTGGCGGACGCCGGCGGCGGCGTGCTGGAGATCATCATCGATTTCGACGATCCGGACCTGCTGGAGGCCGAGTTCGGCATGATGCGCCGCCTCGTGGAAAAGTCCGGCCGGCCGCTGTCGTTCTCGCTGATGCAAAAGCACGGCAACAAAGAGGGGTGGCGGCGGCTGCTGGCCCTGACGGCGCAGGCGGCGGCCGAAGGCCTGCCCATCCGGGCGCAGGTCGCGCCGCGCGGGGTGGGCGTGCTGCTGGGCATGCAGGGCAGCCGCAACGTCTTCTCGGATTGCGCCAGCTACAAGGCCATCGCCGACCTTCCCCTGGACGAGCGGGTGCGCCGGATGCGGGATCCGGCGTTGCGCGCGCAACTGCTGCGCGAATTGCGCGAGAGCCGGGATACGCCGCTGGGCAAGCGCCTGAACGAATTCGACAACATCTTTCCGCTGGGCAACCCGCCGTGCTATGACCCAGGCCCCGAACGCTCGATCGCGGCGCTGGCCCGGCGCGCCGGCGCCGACCCGGCCGGCCTGGCCTACGACTGCCTGCTCGAGGACGACGGCAAGGCCTTGCTGTTCTCGCCATTCGCGAACTACGCCGACAAGAACCTGGACGCCTGCGCGCAGATGCTTGCCGATCCGAACACGGTCATCGGCCTGGGCGACGGCGGGGCGCACGTGGCGCTGATCTCCGACGCCAGCTTCCCGACTTTCCTGCTCAAGCATTGGGGCGGGGGGGCAGGGCAGCCGGCCTTCGACCTGCCGTGGCTGGTCAAGCGCCAGACGGCGGACACCGCCCGGGCCGTGGGCCTGCTCGACCGCGGCGTGCTGGAAGTCGGCAAGAAGGCGGACATCAACGTCATCGACCCCGCGACGATGGACCCCGGCGTGCCGGTCATGAGCATGGACTTGCCGGCCGGCAAGGGCCGCTATCTGCAAAAGCCCAGCGGCTATGTGGCGACCATCGTGTCCGGCGTGGTGGTCTACCGCAACGCCGAGGCCACCGGCGCGCTGCCCGGCAGGCTGGTGCGCATGGCGGCCGAGCCCGCGCACGCCTGACCGCATCGCCGCCGGCCATGGCCGGCGGATGGCACTCGAACAATAAACAAGGAGGAGAAGACCATGATGAAAGGCATCTGTGCAGCGTTTGCGTTCGCCGTGCTCTCGGCTTGCCGGCCAGGCCCGGCCCATGCCGCGTTTCCCGAGCAGCCCATCAGGCTGGTAGTGCCCTTCGCGCCGGGCGCCACGATCGGTCCGCTGGCGCAACTGGTGTCCGAGCAACTGTCCAGCGATCTGGGCACGCCGGTGTACACCGAGTTCAAGACCGGCGCCGGCGGCAACATCGGCGCCGACATCGTGGCCAAGTCGCCGGACGACGGCTATACGCTGCTGCTGGGCACGATCAGCATCCTGACCATCAACCCGTCGCTGTACCACGACTTGCCGTTCGACCCGGTCAAGGACTTCAAGCCGGTTTCGATGCTGGTCACCACGCAGAACATCCTGGTCGTCAATCCGGACAGCAAGATCCAATCGGTGGCGGACCTGGCCGACTATGCCAGGCAGCATCCTGGCCAGGCCACCTTCGGCTCGTCCGGCACCGGCAGCACCATGCACCTGGCGGGCGAACTGTTCAGCACCACGGCGCAGGTCAAGATGACGCACGTCCCGTACCGCGGCGGCGGACCGGCCCGCTCGGACCTGCTGGGCGGGCGCCTGACGCTGATGTTCAGCGACCTGAGCGCCATCCCCATGGTGCAGGCCGGCAAGCTGCGCGCGCTGGCCGTGACCGGGTCGCAGCGCGACGGCCGCATCCCCGATATCCCGACCATGCAGGAAAGCGGCATGAAGGGCTTCGATGTCGAACCCTGGTATGGCCTGGTGGCGCCCGCGGGCACGCCCGACGCGGTCATCGCCCGGCTCAACGCCAGCGTGCGCAAGGTGTTCGACAAGCAGCAGGTGCGCGACGCGCTGCAGAACATCGGCCTGCGGCCGGCCAGCGACCTGTCGGTGGCGTACATGGCCGGCAAGATCGATAGCGACCTGGGCAAATGGGCACCGATCGTCAAGTCGGTCGACATGAAAACCAACTGATGAGCGGCCCGGCATGAAGACGCAAGCAACAGCCGGCGACGGCGCGGCCGTGGTGGCCATCGCCGGCGGCATGGGCGCGCTGGGCAGGGCGCTGGCGCAGCGGTTCAGGCGGCGCGGCGACCTGGTCGTCGTGCTGGACCAGGCGACGGACGCCGCCGGCCGGTCGCGGGCGGGTGCCGACCTGGCCTTGCTCGACGTCGACCTGAACGACGTCGCCAGCACGCGCCATGCCTTCGACACGATCGCGCGCAGGTTCGGCAGGCTGGACGCCCTGGTCAGCGTGGCCGGCGGCTTTCATCACGAGACGCTGGCCGACGGCGGCGTCGAGGCCTGGGACCGCATGTATGCGCTCAATCTGCGCACCGCCGTGGTGGCCTGCCAGGCCGCGCTGCCGCTGATGCTGGCGCGCGGCGCCGGGCATGTGGTGTGCATCGGCTCGGACGCCATCGGGCGCGCGCACGCCGGACTCGGGGCGTACGCCGCGTCCAAGGCGGGCGTGGCCGAACTGGTCAGGACCCTGGCCAGCGAAACCCGCCACCGCGGCATCGCGGCCAACGCGGTGTTGCCCAGCACCCTGGACACGCCGGGCAACCGGCAGGCCATGCCCGAGGCCGATTTCTCCCGCTGGGTATCGCTGGACGCGGTGGCGGCGCTGATCCTGTTCCTGGCCTCGCCGCTGGCCGCCCAGATCAACGGCGCCTGCATCCCGATCGTGAACCGCTGCTGACTGCGCTACGCGGCGGCGCCGCAGTGGGCGGCCAGCAGCCTGGAAAATACGTGGATGGACGAAGAGGCCGGATTGGAGGGGTCGCTCGTGCAATAGAAGTCGACCGCCGGGGCGCCGCGCGGCAGCGCGATCTGGCCGACCGTGTCGCGATCGTAGAAATCCGCCAGGAAAGTGGGCACGAAACCCATGCCCATGCCGGCCGAGATCAGGGACGCCACCGTGGCCAGGTGGCACACCTCCTGGCGCCGCAGGGCATGCGCGCCGGATTCCAGCAGGTAGCGGTCGACCACCTGTTGCACCGCATTGGAGTCCGGCAGCACCCACAGCACCATGTCGTGCAGGCGCGCCCAGTCTTCCACCCGCGCGATCTCCAGGCCCGGCGGCATCAGCCTGCCAGGACAGGCCAGCCGCAAGCTCATGTCGAAGATGAACTCGCTCTTGAGCCGCGAGGCGCGCCGCATATAGGTGCCGTAGGCGGCATCGAGCCTGCCGGCCTCCACCATGTCGTGCAGCACTTCCAGTTCGGCGTCCACGACCTCGCACGATCGGCCCGTGCATTGCTGGAACTCGCGCATCACGGCCGGCAGGACCGTGCCGGCGATCAGGGGCGACACCCCGACGCGGATCCCGCCTTGCTGGCGGCGGGTCAGCGCGGACAGCTCCAGCGCGCCCTTGTTGAGGCTTTCCATGGCCTGGCGGGCGTCGAATGCGGTGTTTCAACAGGAGCGGACTGCCTTGTTTCTCTATTACCGGATCAGTTTCGTCCTGAGCGTGCTGGCGCTCGCGGCCTGGGCGATCGCCGTCACGCTCTACCAGGCGCCGCGTTACGGCGACGGCTACGGGCCGGACCCGCTCGGGGTCTTGCTTTTCCTGGCGCTGTGGCCGGTGGGCCTGCTGCTGGCGCATTCCGGTCTGCTGGCGTGCCTGGTGCGCGCGCGGCGGCCCGCGTCGATCCTGCAGGGAAGGCAGGGGGTCGCCATCCATCTGGCGCTGGGCGCGGGTTTTGTGCTTTACGCGCTGTACAGGTTCTGGCCGGGTTGAGCGGTGGCCAGGGCGGCAGCGGGGCTGCACGCGAGCAGGCCACCGTGCATAAACAGCTCTTTCAAACCGCAGCCTCGAAAATTTTTGGTGCACGCTTTATTCATGGCGTGTTGCAAGTAAATAAGTACACAATTCGGTGTAGTCAAGAAATGGAGGGGCCACTCTCCGCCCTGGCACCAGTGTGCTTTCTCTATCCATGGAGTTCACCCACTGCCACGCGTCGTAGTAAAGATTCTGCGCCGAATCGGGTCGACGTCCTGCTTGGCGAGAACGTTTCGGTTCCTGGAACGGTGGACATCGTAGTGATCCTCGTCACACTGCCATTTTATGCCGCTAAAGCAAGTTCCGGAGTCCTTCTGTCCGGCCATCACACCGGGGCGTCACAAAATTCCGAGATGCGCTGGCTCTTCTGAATGGAGCGATAGAGCTCGTCATACGGACTTGTAAAACTCTGGCGGTCGCTCGGCTTTGCACCTAACAGATTGTTCTGCCAAGAACCGGCGATACGCTGCGTTGGAGCCGACAAAACAATGCGATGCGGAGCGGCACGATTTTGACCCGCCTCCCATGAAGCGCCCATTTTCGCGACAAAGGGCCGTGAACACACGCGCTGCAATCCATCGCCCGATGGTGCACCAGTTGGCTCGAGCCGCCCCGAACGCGGAGGAATATCGTCGCCGAAAGCGATACCGACTAACCAGTCCTTATCAACGCTAGGAGGGCGTGTGGTATCGAACCACACCACTACATCAACGTCCTGTGGCAGTTCATCAAGCCACCTACCGCATTGAACTTCGCATGCGAAACTCTGGTGGTCGAAATGCCCGGCCGGTGTGGTTGGCCCTTTCGGAAGAGCATGGAATCGAAGATCATGAGGGGTGATCTCCTTGCTATCTGAATACCTCGAAGATAGGCTGTAGGCGGGATAGATCGTTCCGCCAAGAACCGTGATGGACGGTCGGGCAAGCGCCAGCTGATCTGCGTACAGCTGTTCCGCGAATGCCTGCGATGCCGTTGCAACCTCGACTGTACGTTCTGCGGCGAGATAGCTATACCAGGTGGCGATTGCGGAGGCGATCGCGGCGGCAAGGACAAACAGCCCTTTGCGATGCATCCAGCGTAGGACAAGCGAAATCCATCGCCAGGCGCTGGCACATGCCGCGTTTATTCCATCGAACATCTCCGCCAACCAGAAACCCACTCGCATTCTTCCTATCAACAGTATTTTGGCGTAACTTAGCCGCGCCATTAATAATGGCTGCAGGGGAGCGACCTAATCTTCGAGATGTTGCTCACGCCTCAGTCGCCCTTCGTAAACTGCTCCTTGCTGGCACTAATCCCACCAAGACAAGAACATATCTTGCAATTTGTATCGATGTGTATTAAACAACATATTGGCCATTGGATGACGCCGCGAGTGGAGGTGGCAGTGAAAGATTCTGTGGGTATCCGCCGGAAAATTATCTTAGATAGACCCACTGGTAGCGATTCGTTTTCCGGAGGGGGGCATGCCCGAACTGCCAGTTCGTTGGCATCGTTAATCTATAGCTTTGATGGCACGACCACGGCTATTGGATTGGAAGGGCGGTGGGGCTCTGGCAAGTCATCGATTGTCGAGATAGCCCAAAAACAACTCGAATCGGATGCCGCTCAAGCATCTGCAGATCAGAAGCGGACGTACCAGATCTTTACGTTCGATCTTTGGACTGTCCAAACGGCCAATTTTCGTCGCACCTTTCTTGAGCAGTTGATCTCCTGGCTCGAGGCATTGCCCGACGCCAACAAATCCAAGCTTGCGGCCATCTACGATTCGATCACCAATCGGACTGTACACACGCGAACAGAGAACACAAAAAAGTTCAGCAAATTTGGCCTGCTCGTCGTCATATTCCTGTTGCTCCTGCCGCTGATCTATGTTTGGCTGAGCCCAATCGGCCTCAAAGCGGAGGTTCCCGTCCTGGGCCGACCTGCTTTTGGCGCACTTGGCCTGATCGGACTGATGGTTGTGGCCACCACCTGGAATGTCGTGCGGCTCAGGCTTAAGGACCAGCCCCCGAGCCGATCCTTATGGCACAAGTTGATGGGAGAAAGGGGGAAGGCCTGTACGGCGAGGAGCGGCCGGCCCATGAGCTGGCTCGAGGCCGTCTCGCGAACCTTGTCTGTTTTCTCAAAAGACGCCGAAACCACGAACATTGACCAGCGCGTACGAGAAGTCGACCCATCCCAGCATGAATTCGAAGAAACGTTCAAGGACATTATTTCGCAGTTTCAGACAGAACAGCGCAGAATCATCGTCGTCATCGATAACGTGGACCGGCTCCCCGCAAGTCGGATTGCCGAAGCCTGGTCCAACATCCGGAGCATCCTGGCGAGCGAGCGCTCCCGCGATGGTGTGGACAAGAAGGTCACCGTCATCGTTCCGTACGACAGAGATCACATAGTCGAGGCGTTGAGGGCCCATGATAAAGTGGGCGCGCTGGCCCAGGATGACGTCTTACGCAAGTCTTTTGACGCCATCCTTTTCGTGGCGCCTCCGGTCATTGCGGATGCATCGGAATTCTTCCGCCAGAAGCTCGACGAGGTGATGGAACACAAGGTCGATGACGACGCGGCCTATCGCGTCTTCAAGATTTTTGATCTATCCCGGGGCAATGAGGCGACCACCCCACGTCAGATCATCGCCTTCATCAATGCCATGGCAACGCTCTGGGAACAGTGGAAGGGAACCATCCCGCTACCAACGGTGGCGCTGTTTCTGGCCAAGCGCGACAGCTTAGTGGGCGACCCTGGGATTCTGCGACGCCCGTCCGAGATCGACGAACGCCTGCGGGATCTCGCCGCAGAGCCCGATCTCTTCACTCACCTAGCTGCACTCACTTACAACGTAGACGCGCAGTTCGCATTGCAGGTACTACTGCATGGGCGCATTGAACAGATTTTCACCTCCCACGCGGATGAGAAAGAACTCAATGACATTATCCGCGCGCCCGGCTGGGACACTATCTTGCCTGACGTCTATCGGGATAGCGCAGCGGGATGGGCCGCGACTTCTATTAGCCAGTTCAAGAACGCGGCGCGGAATCTCGCCCTTCTCAATGCAGGTACGGCGCAGAAGCTCGAGGGAAAGAGAGCATTGCTCGGCAGTTTTTCCACGCTTGCCGGTATCTCGCCAGCCCTCTGGGAAGATCACGCCGATCTCATCAGCCTGTACCAAATTTGCGATGTCGATGAGAGCCGGACGCTTACGCAAAAGTTGATAGCGTGGTTGGATCGTGGCCTCTCTTCGGACATTAGTGAGCGGACCTCGTCAGAAGGGGAGGAGTGGGCCGCATTTTTGTTGGCTATGCATAAGGGTATGACTGCTCGGCTATCCAGCGACCAGACAGCTCGATTACTTAAGGAAACGGCCATTCCCGAGGGCATCGATTTCCTGATCGGCGTCGCTTATGGAGCGGACGCAACTAGCCTGCAAGTCAATGCATTCGCCGAATTGTCTCGTTCCAATGAATTGGTCTCCGAGCTTCAATCGCGCATAACCTCCGATCCCTGGACGTTCCACTACGCCTGGAATCAACTTGCGTACTTGACCAATGGCGCTGACATCACCAAATTCAATGAAGTATTGAACACGCACCTTAAAGACACAAAGACTGAGGATGGGGACACTCTGTACGCCTTTCATTCGGTTTATCCGCGCCTCTTCAGGAAAGCGGGAGATCGCAAGGCGGCCACCGCGGCGCGCAAGCAACTTGTAGATAGCGGCTCGCTCTATTACCAGGTTGGTGTCGCGGAAAAAATGGAGGCGGGAAGGGCCGCCACAACGATCATCGGAGGATGCCTATGGATCATGCTAGATTCCAATCAGTGCAAGGTACCCGCAGCCAAGGATTTACAAGCCCATCCCTTTGGAAATTTAACGACAACTCAGGATGCGCTTCGCACCAAAATCGCCGAAGCGGAATTCTCTGATCCGGTGCTAAGTCGCGTTGCGGCGCTGGTAACCCAACACGACACGATTGACCTTTGGATGTCCAGAGCGGCGGGCGACCCGACGAATTCCTTGACAGCACAGAAGGTCATCGTTCAAGCGATACGCGGCGAACGCTCCTTGGCTCCCGCACCAGACACGATCTGGACCCACTACGATTTCCTCAAGTCTCTCCTTGGAGTGGACGTCTCCACCATCCTGGAGAACTCAGGAAATAAGTACAAGACGGAAGTATGGGAGGATTTTGAGCCACTTGATCTGAGCGGCACGGTCGTGGCCGACAATAGCAAACGCCAGGAGCCCGGCTGGTTGGCCTTCTATCGCAAGATAGACCACTGGCTGCTCGACCAGGATGCGACGCGCCTTCAAGAGGCGCTGTTTGAAGAGGATGCGCTTTTATCTCTGCTGCGGCAACGCGTGATGGACGCAGACCTCACACTTGTACCTGACCGTCTCAAAACGGCCATTTCCGCCCACTTTTCGGCCTTATTGAATCAGACACACACATCGACCACTGACATGAATGTGGCCTGGCACGCAATGCCGAAGAATAGCCGGAAGGGGCTGGCGCAAGATATTTTAGATCTACTGGCGCCCACCGCCGTTCAGGCTGGCGGCATGAAAGCGGCGATGACGTCTTATCCCGGGCTCATGGACGCGCTGCCCCTGACCAAGCGTCCCGACATTACGGCGCGCAAGATCGTGCTGCCATTAGTCGCGGCAGGGTTGGAAGACTTCGAGCCTGCGATCGCCTATCTGGAGCGCCACAGTGATGAGCTCGTGCGAGCGCTCCTACAAGTCGACGCGGCGCAGTTGGGCGAAATTCGCGAACAGCTGGGAGAGCCAACCGAAGACGATGAAGCGACCGGGGCGCGTTGGCGCATTTACAACGCGCTCGGACTAACGTCCCCACAACGTGACGCCGACTCGGAAGAGGATATAGCGAGCACGGCAGACGCGGAGGCCTCATCGAATCGTTAGTGCGCCAGTCCATGATCCGAGGGCGCGAAGCGCGCCATTAGAGTCCGTTCCAAAGGAATGGCAATGAAGAAACAATTCGCGGAAGAACAAATTATCGGCGTGCTCAAGGAGGCCGACGCTGCTACCAACTGCTTGGGCTCAGCAGTGTCGTGCGCTTCCCGTTTAAGAGGCGTAGCGTCAAAAGCTCGACTGGTGCTACTACCTAGATTGAGTGGGCACACATTTCTTGAAAAGAGCAGTGTGTACTGATTTTCTTAAAAAGTGTGCACGAATTATTTTGAATGGACGGCCGCCACGGCGGGGCTATGCATGCCAATCTCTTACTTTACATAATATACATTATGCGAATTATCGAAAGGCTTGGCGAGGCCGGCCAGCCCCTTGGTTCGGGGCTTGCCCGCTGGGCTCACAGCCGCACATGTTCGATGCGGTGCCTGCCATTCTTCTTGGCCGCATAGAGCTGCTGATCGACGGCCTGGATGAATCCGGCCGGCTTCGTCTGTCCGTCCGGCACCACCGTGCCGGCTCCGATGCTGACCGTGACGCGCCTGCCATGCGGCGACAGCGCATGTACGATGGATTTCTTCTCGATCAGGCGCTGGCAGCGCTCGGCGACCTTGCGGGCCACCTCGGCGTCGGCCTCGGGCAGCAGCACGACGAACTCCTCGCCGCCGTAGCGCGCGACCAGGTCGCGCGGGCCATCCAGCGCCAGGCTCAGCGTCTGGGCGATCTCCACCAGGCATTGGTCCCCCTGGGTGTGGCCATACAAGTCGTTGTATTGCTTGAAATAGTCGACGTCGAACAACAACACGGACAGCGGCTGGCGTTCGATGCGCGCGCGCTCCCACTCCAGGTCGAAACTGCTGTCGAAGCGGCGTCGGTTGGCGATGTTCGTCAAGCCGTCCTTGAAGGACAGCACCTCCAGCTCTTTTTGCAGAAGCAGCAGCTTTTCTTCCGTCTTCTTGCGTTCGGTGATGTCGAACATGAAGCCGATCAGCGCTTCGGCCTCGCCCTGGTCGTTGCGCACCACGTGCACAACGTCGCGAATCCAGACATAGCCGTTGTCCTTGGTCAGGGCCCGGTAGTCGGCTTCGTGGTCCTGGCCGGCCTGGGATTGGGATACGCAGTAATTGACCACGTATTCGCGGTCTTCGGGATGCATGCGCATGGCCCAGTCCTCCACGCTGATCCAGCTGTCGGCGCTCCAGCCCAGCAGGGCCTCGATCTGCGGGCCGATATAGGTGAACTTCATGGTGGCCCAATCGATCTTCCAGGGAATCGCCTTGGTCGACTCCAGCAAGGTCCGGTACACCGCGCTGTCGTCCAATAGTGTGTTTGCGTCAGACATGCTGCCCAACCCTTTTCGATACATATCGATACGCTACTGTAGCCCGAAGATGGCAGCTCTGGCGCTGGATTAAACGCGCGGTTAGCATCCTGACGCATCGGTTGAATTCATGCATAATCGTTGTGCATTCCATCCGTGTCCTTCGTGCCGCCCTGGAATGCGTCAGGCCTGACCGATAACCATAACGCCAGCCCAAGGAGACAGACCATGCGGGGTCGCTACGAATTCCTGGCCCAGGACCGGGTCATCTATGGCGAGCCGGCTGCCGCCGCCGTGCTCGATACGGCGGCGCAGATGGGCGCCAACCGGGTGTTCCTCGTCAGCAGCGCCACCCTCAGCCGCAAGACCGACGAAATCGAGGCCATCAAGACCGCCCTCGGAGCGCGCTTTTGCGGCATGTTCGACCAATGCGTGGCCCATGTGCCGCGCGACAGCGTGCTCGAGGCCGCCGAGCGCGTCCGGCAGGCCCGGCCCGACCTCATCGTCACCATCGGCGGCGGCACGCCGATCGATACGGCCAAGATCCTGTTGATGTGCCTGGCCGAGGACATCCGCACGGCCGAGGAACTGGGCGCCTATCGCATCCAGGTGCTCGACGACGGCAGCAAGCGCGTCCCGGCGGTCAAGGCGCCGCCGATCCGCCAGATCGTGGTGCCGACGACGCTGTCGGGCGCGGAATTCAGCAACCTGGGCGGCTGTTCCGACCCGCTGCGCCAGGTCAAGGACCTCTATACCGGCCGGTTGATCGGCGCGCAGGCGGTCATCCTGGACCCGCGCCTGACGGTGCATACGCCCGAGTGGCTGTGGCTGTCGACCGGCATGCGCGCGATCGACCATGCGGTCGAGACGATCTGCTCGCGCAATCCGCAGCCGTTTACCGATGCGACCTGCCTGCATGGGTTGAAAATGCTGTTCGACGGCTTGCGCCAGACCCGGCGCGCGCCCGACGACCTGGACGCGCGGCTGCAGAGCCAGCTGGGCGTCTGGCTGGCCTCCACCGGCCTGGGCCGGATCGAATGGGGAGCCAGCCACGGCATCGGCCACCAGCTGGGCGCGGTGGCCGGGGTGCCCCACGGACATACCTCGTGCGTCATGCTGCATAACGTGATGCGCCACAACCTGTCGCACACCGCCGAACGGCAGGCGCTGATTTCCGCCACGCTGGGCCAGCCCGACGTGCCGGCCGCCGACCTGATCGAGGCGCTGGCGCGCGAGCTGGGCATGCCGACGCGGCTGCGCGACGTGGGGGTCGAGCGGGCGCATTTCGAGGCCATCGCCGCCGGCGGCATGCAGAACATGATGGTCCGCAGCAACCCGCGCCCCATCGCCTCGCCGGCCGACATCGTGGCGATCCTCGAACAGGCGTATTGAGGCTGCGCGAGCCGGCGGCCGGGCACGGGCCTTGCTGACCGGCGGGCGTGAAACCGGGTACCGCACGCAAATGGAGTACGCTGGAGCCAACGAGGCGGGCTTTCCGCCCGCCGTCGTCCGCCCACCGCGATTTGGGGGATACGCGCATGCATGCCCGCGTCCCGAGGCTGGTCGCCGATTTATTGCACCTGCTGCGCCTGCTGGGCTGCCTGGCCGCCCTGCTGCTGCCGGCCGGCTGGGGCGGCGCGCGCGCGGCCGACGGTAGCGCCCCGCCGCCGCGCGCCGCCGTGGTGCTGTCGCTGGACGGGATCGTCGGGCCGGCCAGCGCCGACTATGTCGTGCGCGGCCTGGCCGGCGCCGCGGCGCAGGATGCCGTGGTCGTGCTGCGCATCGACACCCCGGGCGGGCTGGATGCGTCGATGCGCGAGATCATCCGCGCCATCCTGGCCTCGCCCGTGCCGGTGCTGGCCTATGTGGCGCCGGGCGGCGCCCGCGCGGCCAGCGCGGGGACCTACATCCTGTATGCAAGCCATGTGGCGGCCATGGCGCCGGCCACCAACCTGGGCGCGGCCACCCCGGTGTCGCTGGGCGGCGGCTTCACGCCGCCGGACGACAAGGCCGAGCGCGACAAGGCCGCCCCTGGCGCCGCGGCGCCGGCCGATGGCGGCAAGGCCGCCACGCCGCGCAACGCCGCCGAGTACAAGGCCATCAACGACGCGGTGGCGTATATCCGCGCGCTGGCCGATCTGCGCGGCCGCAACGCCGACTGGGCCGAGCAGGCGGTGCGCGAGGCGGCGTCGCTGTCGGCCAGCCAGGCGCTGGCGCGCAACGTGATCGATATCGTGGCGGAGGACACCCCCGCCCTCCTCGCCCAGGCCGACGGCCGCACGGTGCGCGTGGGCGCGGCCAATGCCGTGCTGCGCACCGGCGGCCTGGCGCTGGTCGAGCGCGGGCCCGACTGGCGCACGCGCCTGCTTGGCGTGATCACCAACCCCAACCTGGCGCTGATCCTGCTGATGGTGGGCGTGTACGGGCTGATCTTCGAATTCATGAGCCCCGGCGCGCTGTTTCCGGGCGTGCTCGGCGCCATCTGCCTGTTGCTGGGGCTGTATGCCTTGTCGGTGCTGCCGCTGAGCTACGCCGGCGCGGGCCTGGTCGCGCTGGGCGCGGCGTTGATGGTGGCGGAGATTTTCACGCCCTCGCTGGGCGCGCTGGGCGTGGGCGGCGCGCTGTCGTTCGTGCTGGGCGCGACCATGCTGGTCGACGCGGATACGCCCGCCTACGCGGTGTCGCTGCCGCTGGTGGGCGGCGTGGCGGCGGCCAGCCTGGGGCTGACCTTCCTGATCGCCCGCCTGGCGCTGCGCTCGCGCCGCGCGCCGCAGGTCAGCGGCGCGCAGGGCCTGGTCGGCCGGCGCGGCCGCGTCCTGAGCTGGGAGCACGAGCAGGGTTTCGTCGCCGCCGACGGCGAACGCTGGCGCGCGCGCGGCCCGGCCGGCCTGGCCGCCGGCGACGCGGTGACGATCCACGCCGTGCAGGGCGTGACGCTGCACGTGGCGCCCGAACCGCCGGCGCCGCAAGCGCCGTCCCGCCCGTGACGCGCGGGCGGCCCGACTATCCTTTTCTTTGCGGAGTGCGCCATGTTCATGAACCTCGCTTTCTACGTCCCCATCCTCGTGCTGCTGCTGGCCCTGATCGCGCTGTCGGTGCGCATCCTGCGCGAGTACGAGCGCGGCGTGATCTTCACGCTGGGGCGCTTCACGGGCGTCAAGGGGCCCGGCCTGATCCTCATCATCCCGGTGGTGCAGCAGATGGTGCGGGTCGACCAGCGCACGGCCGTCTTCGACGTTCCCAGCCAGGATGTGATCTCGCGCGACAACGTATCGGTCAAGGTCAACGCCGTGATCTATTTCCGGGTGATCGATCCGGAGCGCTCGGTGATCCAGGTGGAGAATTTCCGCCAGGCCACCAGCGAGCTGGCCCAGACGACGCTGCGCTCGGTGCTGGGCAAGCATGATCTGGACGAAATGCTGTCCGAGCGCGACAAGCTGAATATCGATATCCAGGAGATCCTGGACGCGCAGACCGATGCCTGGGGCATCAAGGTCGCCAATGTGGAGATCAAGCATATCGACCTGAACGAAAGCATGGTGCGCGTGATCGCGCGCCAGGCCGAGGCCGAGCGCGAGCGGCGCGCCAAGGTCATCAACGCCGAGGGCGAGGAGCAGGCCGCGCAGAAGCTGCTGGACGCCGCGCGCACGCTGGCGCAGCAGCCCGAGGCGATGCAGTTGCGCTACCTGAGCACGCTGGCGGTGATCGGCGCGCAGAACAATTCCACCGTGGTGTTCCCCTTCCCCACCGATCTGGCCGGCGCGCTGGCGCGCTGGGCGCAGAAGCAGTAAGGCCCGCCGGCGCAGGCCGTGCGCCGGGCCTACAGCATGTGGGCGAGGAATTCGCGCGTGCGCGGATGCTGCGGCGCGTCGAAGAAGCGGTCGGAGGCGGCTTCCTCGAGGATGCGGCCTTCGTCCATGAAGACGACGCGGTGCGCCGCCTCGCGGGCGAAGCCCATCTCGTGGGTGACGACCAGCATGGTCATGTGCTCGTCGGCCAGCTGGCGCATGGTGCGCAGCACTTCGCCCGTGAGCTCGGGGTCGAGCGCCGAGGTGGGCTCGTCGAACAGCATGATGTCCGGCTCCATGGCCAGCGCGCGGGCGATGGCCACGCGCTGCTTCTGGCCGCCGGACAGCCGGCCGGGATAGTTGTCGCGCTTGGCCAGCAGGCCGACCTTGCGCAGCAGCTCCTCGGCCTTGGGGATCACGGCGTCGCGGCGCAGGCCCTTGACCGTGACCGGCGCCTCTATCACGTTCTGCAGCACCGTCATGTGCGGAAACAGATTGAACGACTGGAACACCATGCCCATCTTGCGGCAGATGCGGCGCACGTCGGCATCGGCGGCGTACTGGCTCCTGCCGCCGGGCACGGCGCGCGCCAGCGTCTCGCCCTCGATCTCGATACCGCCCTCGTCGATGGTTTCGAGGTGGTTCAGGCAACGCAGGAAGGTGCTCTTGCCCGAACCGGATGGCCCGATCACCGCCACCACCTCGCCCTTGCGCAGCGTCAGCGACACGCCGTCGAGCACGCGCACGCCATGGAACGCCTTGGCGATGCCCCGGGCGTCGATCATGGCCGGGCGCTCGCCGGGCCCCGGCTTACTGGTCGTATTTGGCATAGCGCTTTTCCATGTGTTGAAAGAACCAGGTGAGGATCAGCGTCATGATCAGGTAGAAGGCGGCGGCGACCAGGAACGGCGTGGTGGTGAAGTCGCGCTGCACGATGCCGCGCGCGGTGCGCAGGATGTCGTTGAGCGCCAGCACGTAGATGAGCGAGGTGTCCTTGACCAGGGTGATGGTTTCGTTGCTCATGGGCGGCAGCACGCGCTGCACCATCTGCGGCAGCACGATGCGCCGCATGGTCTGCAGGTAGCTCATGCCCAGCACCTTGCTGCCCTCGTACTGGCCGCGGTCCACCGACTGGATGCCGGCTCGGAAGATCTCGGCGAAGTACGCCGCGTAGTTCAGCGCGAAGGCGACCACGGCGGCCGGGAAATCCGGCAGGCGGATGCCGACCACCGGCACGAACGGCAGGGCGAAGTAGATGAACAGCAGCTGCAGCATCAGCGGCGTGCCGCGCATCAGCCAGATATAGCCGTTGACCAGGCGCGACAGCAGGCGCCAGCGCGAGATGCGCGCCAGCGCCAGCACCAGGCCCAGCGGCACCGCCAGGGCCAGCGTGATGAAGAACAGCGTGAGGGTGACCTGGGCGCCTTGCGCCATCGGCCCCAGGAGGGAAATTACGTAGTCCATGCCGGGGGTTCCCACCGCCTGCGACGACCTGCGGGAAAGAGGATTGGCCGGGCCCTGCCGGTCCGCGCCGCGGCGCGGACCGGGACGGGGCCGCTTACTTGATGATGTTGGCGCCGAACCACTGGGTGGCGATGCGGCCGGCGGTGCCGTCCTCCTTCATCGACGCCAGGGTCTTGTCCAGCTTGGCGAGCAGCTCGGTGTCGTCCTTGCGCACGCCCACGCCGTAGTCCTCGGTGCCGAAGTTCTCTTCCAGGACGCGGTACTGCCCTTCGCGCTTGCTGGCCAGGTAGCGGCCCACCACTTCGTCGACCACGATGGCGTCCAGGCGGCCGGCCGCCAGGTCCATCAGGGCGGTCACGTTGTCGGCGAAGGTCTTGATCTCCTTCAGGCTGGCGGCCACCGGGGCGTCTTTCTTGATGGCGTCGACCGCGCTGCTGCCTTCCTGGGCGCCGACCACCTTGCCGGCCAGGTCGGCCTTGGTCTTGATGGGCGAGGCGCTGCCCACGATGATGATCTGGTGGTTGGCCATGTAGGGCGCGGTGAAGCTGATGTTCTTCTTGCGCTCTTCGGTGATGGTCAGGCCGTTCCACAGCACGTCGACGCGCTTGCCGTTGAGTTCGGCTTCCTTGGCGCTCCAGTCGATCGGCTTGAATTCGACCTGCATGCCCAGGCGGCGGCTGGCTTCCTTGGCCATGTCGATGTCGAAGCCGACCAGTTCGTTCTTCTCGTCGCGAAAGCCCATGGGCGGGAAGTTGTCGTCCAGGCCGACCACGACCTTCTGGGACGCGGCCGGCGCGCTGGCGGTGGACGAGGCGTCGTCGCCCTGGCCGCAGGCGGCGAGCAGCGCGGTGGCCGAGAACAGCAGTACAGCGGTGATTTTCTTCATGGATAGTGGCCCGATGGGCGCAAGAATGGACAACGGTGCGGCGCAGCCCCAGGCTGCGGACAGCCATTTTATCCCGCCCCGGGGACGGGGGCGCCGGGCGATCAAGGCCGCAATTGTAGCCATACCGGGGCGCGGCGGCCCGCTATCGGGACCGGCGGGGACATGGAACCGGACTATTTCCGCCGGCCCGGCGGCGTGGCCGGCCGGCGGCTTGCCGTGCCGCAACATTGATTTATGTCATTGACCCCCATGACAGGCCTTTGATACAACGATGACGTTGGCACGTTGGCGCAATATCAACCAGCAGAAAGGTGACGCGTGGCGAACGATCCAAGCACCTACAGCAAGCGCCAGGAACTCAACAGTTTCCTGCTGCTTGCGGCGGTGATGGCCCCTGTGATCACAGGCATCATCATCGTGACCTACGGCTTCGCCGTATGGTTCTACCAGCTGCTTGCCGGCCCTCCCGGCAGTTGATGGCGCAGCTCCCCATGTCAGCCCTTCCCTCCCGCGCACTCGCGCCGCCGCCGGTGGCCGAGCTGCATATCACCAGCATGGTCGTGCATGCCCTGCCCGGGCGCGCGCAGGCGCTGGGCGCGGCCATCGCCGCCCTGCCCGGCGCGGAAATCCATGCGGTGTCCGATACCGGCAAGCTGGTCGTCACGCTCGAAGCCCACAGCACGGGCGAAATGATGGAGCGCATCGCCGCCGTGCAGGGCCAGGACGGCGTGCTCGCCTCGGCGATGGTCTATCAACATATCGATACTTTGGACTCGATGAACGAGGAGATTGACGATGTCAATGGCTCGTAGGGATTTCATCAAGCAGACCGCCGCCGCGGCCGCCGCCACCGTGGCCGGCGTGCCGTTGACGGGGTATACCCAGAACATCGTGACCGAGTCGGAGGCCGCCAAGCTGAAGTGGTCCAAGGCGCCCTGTAGATTCTGCGGCACCGGCTGCGGCGTGAACGTGGCCGTCAAGGACAACCAGGTGGTGGCCACGCACGGCGACTTCAACGCCGAGGTCAACAAGGGCCTTAACTGCGTCAAGGGCTATTTCCTGTCCAAGATCATGTACGGCAGCGATCGCCTGACGCAGCCGCTGTTGCGCATGAAGGACGGCAAGTACGCCAAGGACGGCGAGTTCGCGCCCGTGTCCTGGGACCAGGCCTTCGACGTGATGGCCGAGCAGTTCAAGCGGGTGCTCAAGGACAAGGGGCCGGAAGCGGTCGGGATGTTCGGCTCGGGCCAGTGGACCGTGTGGGAAGGCTACGCCGCGCTCAAGCTGATGAAGGCGGGCTTTCGCACCAACAACCTCGACCCCAACGCGCGCCACTGCATGGCCTCGGCCGCGGTAGGCTTCATGCGCACCTTCGGCGCCGACGAGCCGATGGGCTGTTACGACGACATCGAAAACGCCGACGCGTTCGTGCTGTGGGGCTCGAACATGGCGGAGATGCACCCCATCCTGTGGACGCGCGTCACCGACCGGCGCCTGAGCGCGCCCGCCACCAAGGTGGCGGTGCTGTCGACCTTCGAGCACCGCTCGTACGAGCTGGCCGACCTGACGCTGACGTTCGAGCCGCAAAGCGACCTGGCGATCCTCAACTACATCGCCAACCACATCATCCGGACCAAGCGCGTCAACCGCGATTTCGTCGACAAGCACACGGTGTTCCGCGAGGGCAACGCCGATATCGGCTATGGCCTGCGCCCCGAGCACCCGCTGCAGCAGGCGGCCAGGAACGCCGGCGACGCGGGCGGCTCCAAGCCGATCACCTTCGACGACTTCGCGCGCTTCGTCGCCAAGTACGACCTGGAGTACACCGCCAAGCTGAGCGGCGTGCCCAAGAACCGCCTGGAGGAGCTGGCCGAGCTGTACGCCGACCCGAAAGTGCGTGTCACCTCGTTCTGGACCATGGGTTTCAACCAGCACACGCGCGGCGTGTGGTGCAACAACATGGTCTACAACATCCATTTGCTGACCGGCAAGATTTCCACCCCGGGCAACAGTCCGTTCTCGCTGACCGGCCAGCCGTCGGCCTGCGGCACCGCGCGCGAGGTGGGCACCTTCTCGCACCGCCTGCCGGCCGACCTGGTGGTCACCAACGCCGAGCACCGCCGCCATGCCGAGGAGATCTGGAAGCTGCCCGACGGCACGATCCCGTCCAAGGTGGGCGCGCACGCCGTGCTGCAGAACCGCATGCTCAAGGACGGCAAGATCAACGCCTATTGGGTGATGGTCAACAACAACATGCAGGCCGCCGCCAACCTGATGAACGAGGGATTGCCCGGCTATCGCAACCCCGAGAACTTCATCGTGGTGTCCGACGCCTACCCGACGGTCACCACCCTGTCGGCCGACCTGATCCTGCCGGCGGCCATGTGGGTGGAGAAGGAAGGCGCCTACGGCAACGCCGAAAGGCGCACCCAGTTCTGGCACCAGCTGGTCGACGCCCCGGGCCAGGCGCGCTCGGACCTGTGGCAGCTGGTGGAATTCTCCAAGCGCTTCAAGGTCGAGGAAGTCTGGCCGGCCGACCTGCTGGCCAAGAAGCCCGAGTATCGCGGCAAGACGCTCTACGACGTGCTGTTCGCCAACGGCAAGGTCAACCAGTTCCCCAACACCGAGCTGGACCCGGAGTACGCCAACCAGGAGGCGCAGGCCTTCGGCTTCTACCTGCAGAAGGGCCTGTTCGAGGAATACGCCGAGTTCGGCCGCGGCCATGGCCACGACCTGGCGCCGTTCGACGTCTACCACAAGGCGCGCGGCCTGCGCTGGCCGGTGGTCGACGGCAAGGAAACCCTGTGGCGCTACCGCGAAGGGTCCGATCCCTACGTCAAGCCGGGCACGGGTTTCCAGTTCTACGGCAACCCCGACGGCAAGGCGGTGATCTTCGCCCTGCCCTACGAGCCGCCGCCCGAGGCGCCGGACAAGGAGTACCCCTTCTGGCTGTCGACCGGCCGCGTGCTGGAGCACTGGCACTCGGGCTCGATGACGCGGCGCGTGCCCGAGCTGTACAAGGCCTTTCCGGAGGCGGTCTGTTTCATGCACCCCGACGACGCCCAGGCGCTGGGCGTGCGGCGCGGCGTCGAGGTCGAGGTGGTGTCGCGGCGCGGCAAGATGCGCACCCGCGTGGAGACGCGCGGACGCGACAAGCCGCCGCGCGGCCTGGTGTTCGTGCCGTGGTTCGACGCGGGACAGCTGATCAACAAGGTCACGCTGGACGCCACCGATCCGATCTCGTTCCAGACCGACTTCAAGAAGTGCGCGGTCAAGATCGTGAAGGTCTGACCAGGACAGGGAGACAGCCATGAGCTTACGCACCGCCGCCATCGTCCTGTCCGTCGCGCTGGGCGCGGCCGCCTGGGCCGCGCCGCCCCTGCCGCTGCAGGACCCCATGCGCGGGCCCACGCCGGTGGCCGAGGAAACCGATCCGCCGCTGATGAGCCCGGTCGAGAACAAGGATATCCGCCGCGTGCGGACCTATTCCATGCAGCCGCCGACCATTCCGCACAAGATCGACGGCTACCAGATCGACAAGAACTTCAACCGCTGCCTGGCCTGCCATGCGCGGGTGAACACCGAGGAAACGCAGGCGCCGCCGCTGAGCGTGACCCACTACATGGACCGCGACAGCAACGTGCTGGCCGAGGTGTCGCCGCGCCGCTATTTCTGTGTGCAGTGCCACGTGCCGCAGGCCGAAGCGCGCCCGTTGGTGTCCAATACCTTCCAGGATATCGACGTGATCCT